>Ga0196971_1000008_pt1 | contig 406020 bp, 379 predicted proteins | sample S1v_1013CmetaG_FD_148660 | JGI IMG/M metagenome (GOLD analysis project Ga0196971, IMG submission 148660) | Soil microbial communities from Anza Borrego desert, Southern California, United States - S1+v_10-13C | ecosystem: Environmental > Terrestrial > Soil > Desert | place: USA: California...
GAATACGCAGCAGCCATCATTGCACCATTACCGTCCGAACAGAGTTCTTTAGACGGCGTCCGACCACAAAAAGCTCAGCCCCTACGTTATTTCGCGAACCGCTCTAGGGATGGAGGTTGGTGACGGAACGTCACCATAGATGATTTGCCGACGCTAACGCGAGCGAGCTGAAAACCGCAGTTACTCCGCCAGCAGCTTTTCGATATCGCGCATCAGTTCCTTCGGCTCGGTCTGCGGCGCATAGCGTTTATACACCGTGCCATCCTTTTTCACGAGGAACTTGGTGAAATTCCATTTGATGGCTTCTGTTCCCATCAAGCCAGGCGCTTCGTGCTTCAGGTGTTTGAACAAGGGATGGGCGTTGTCGCCATTGACATCGATCTTGGCGAACAAGGGAAAGGTAACCCCGTAGTTCTTTTCACAAAAGGCGCCGATCTCATCAGCAGTGCCCGGTTCCTGCCTGCCAAACTGGTTGCAGGGGAAGCCAAGCACTTCGACGCCCTTGTCCTTGAATTGCTGATATACGGCTTCCAGTCCCTTGTACTGCGGCGTGAAGCCGCATTGGCTGGCGGTGTTGACGATCAATAGCACCTTGCCACGGTACTTCGAAAGGTCGACCGGCGCGCCGTCGAGGCTGTTCGCTGAGAAGCCGTAAATATCGCTCATACGATCCCGAGATGTTCCGTGCCCTTGGTCAGGTCACGTCCTTGTGCGTCCTTGCTTTGCAACTTGATCGCAAGACGCAGGTCGTTGATGGAGTCGGCGTTGCGCAATGCGTCTTCGTAGGAAATCTTGCCGGCATCGTACAAATCGAACAATGCCTGGTCGAAAGTCTGCATGCCGATTTCACGCGACTTTTTCATGATTTCCTTGATTTCATGCACTTCGCCCTTGAAGATCAGGTCGGAGATCAGCGGTGAATTCAGCATGATTTCCACCGCGGCACAGCGGCCCTTGACGTCTTTCAGCGGCACCAGTCGCTGCGAGATCATCGCCTTCAGATTGAGTGACAAATCCATCAAAAGTTGCGCGCGGCGCTCTTCCGGGAAGAAGTTGATGATACGGTCGAGCGCCTGGTTGGCGCTGTTGGCGTGCATCGTCGCCAGGCACAGGTGGCCGGTCTCTGCAAACGACACCGCATAGTCCATGGTTTCGCGGTCACGGATCTCGCCGATCAGGATCACGTCCGGTGCCTGGCGCAGCGTGTTCTTCAGCGCTGCGAACCAGTCTTCGGTATCGACGCCCACTTCACGTTGCGTGACGATGCAGTTCTTGTGCGGATGGACATATTCGACCGGGTCCTCGATCGTGATGATGTGGCCGTAGCTGTTCTCGTTGCGATAACCGACCATACCTGCGAGCGTGGTCGACTTACCGGAGCCGGTTGCACCGACCATGATCACGAGGCCGCGCTTGGTCATCGCGACATCCTTCAGCACATCCGGCATGCCGAGGTCTTCCAGGCGCGGGATCGTGGTGGTAATCGTACGCAGCACCATGCCGACCTTACCCTGCTGGACGAAGGCGGAGACGCGGAAACGTCCGAGACCGCCGGGGCTGATCGCAAAGTTGCACTCCTTGGTCGCCTCGAACTCCGCAGCCTGCTTGTCATTCATGATCGCGCGTGCCAGTTCGACGGTGTGTGTCGACGTCAGCGGCTGGTTCGACACCGGCGTCATGCGACCGTCAATCTTGAATGCAGGCGGGAAGTCCGCGGTGATGAAAAGGTCGGAGCCGTTCTTGCTGAGCATGAGGCGCAGCAGGTCGTGCATGAATTTAGTGGCCTGATCCCGTTCCATGGTGTTGCCCTCTTTCGTTAGGTACCCTCATTAAAGAGGAAGCTCGTTAGTGATTGTCCACCTCGCCGCTTGCATGCGGCTCGGATTCGCGCGGCGCAAAGCGTGCTTTGCGAAACCCCGCGCTCATCCAGGGAAGTTTTCCGGCGTCTTGGCTGCAGCGCGGGCAGTGGCGGGCGAGATGATATTGCGGCGAACCAGGTCGGTGAGGTTCTGGTCCAGCGTTTGCATGCCGATGCTCTGGCCGGTCTGGATTGCAGAGTACATCTGCGCGATCTTTGCTTCGCGGATCAGGTTGCGAATCGCCGGCGTGCCGAGCATGATCTCATGCGCTGCGACACGGCCGCTGCCATCCTTGGTACGCAGCAGCGTTTGCGAAATGACGGCCTGCAGCGATTCGGACAGCATTGCGCGGATCATTTCCTTTTCCTCTGCCGGGAACACGTCGACGATACGGTCGATGGTTTTTGCAGCCGAGGAGGTGTGCAGCGTGCCGAACACCAGGTGACCGGTCTCTGCGGCAGTCATTGCCAAGCGGATGGTTTCGAGGTCACGCAATTCGCCGACGAGAATCGCGTCCGGGTCCTCACGCAGTGCGGAACGCAGCGCGTTCTGGAAAGACATCGTGTGCGGACCGACTTCGCGCTGGTTGATCAGGCACTTCTTCGATTCATGCACGAATTCGATCGGGTCTTCGACCGTGAGGATGTGGCCGTATTCGGTTTCGTTCAAATGATTGATCATTGCCGCCAGCGTGGTTGACTTACCGGAACCGGTCGGGCCGGTAACCAGCACCAGACCGCGGGGCTTCAGTGCGAGGTCGGCGAAGATCTTTGGAGCGTTCAGCTGTTCCAGCGTCAGCACTTTGGACGGAATGGTACGCAGCACCGCACCCGCGCCGCGATCCTGATTGAATGCGTTGACACGGAAGCGCGCCAGGCCAGGGATCTCGAACGAAAAGTCGCATTCCAGAACTTCTTCATACGCCTTGCGCTGGCCGTCATTCATGATGTCATAGATCATGCCATGCACATCGCGATGCTCCAGCGGCGGCAGGTTGATGCGACGCACTTCGCCATGCACACGAATCATCGGTGGCAAGCCGGCCGACAAGTGCAAGTCGGAAGCTTTATTCTTGACGGAGAAGGCGAGAAGTTCGGAAATGTCCATTTATAATCCTCGGGCTGGCGAGCTGCCATGATTGACGGCAACACTTCTGGGTGTTGCCATAGATAAACTGATTATGTCCTCAATTTCCTCGAACTTGCAAGCCGTAGAGGCTCGTATCGCCACAGCGGCGCAGTCAGTGTTGCGCGCCCCGCAAGAGATCCGATTGCTGGCTGTATCAAAGACCTTCGGCACCGACGCAGTGATTGAGGCGGCTGAAGCTGGCCAGCGTGCTTTCGGCGAAAACTACCTGCAGGAAGCACTGGACAAGATCGCAACGGTCCGCGGCACGCGCCCCGACCTTTTGCTTGAATGGCATTTCATCGGGCCGATTCAAAGTAACAAGACGCGCCCCATCGCCGAGCATTTCGACTGGGTGCATTCCGTGGACCGTGAAAAAATCGCACAGCGCTTGTCGGAACAACGGCCGGCACACCTGCCGCCACTGAACATTTGCCTTCAGGTCAATATCAGCGGCGAGGCGACCAAAAGCGGTGTCACACCGAACGAGGCGCTGGAACTGGCGCCGCGCATTGCAGCATTGCCACAGTTGAAATTGCGCGGCTTGATGGCCATACCGGAACCGGCGGAAGACGAAGAGCAGCAACGCCGGCCCTTCCGGCAGTTGCGCGAACTGCTTGAGCAGCTGCATGCACAAGGATTAAAGCTCGACACCTTATCGATGGGGATGTCGGCAGACATGGACGCGGCGATCGCAGAAGGCGCGACAATCGTCCGCGTGGGAACAGCCATTTTTGGACAGAGACACTATGCAAAATGAATTGAAAATTGCCTTTATCGGCGGCGGCAATATGGCATCGGCCCTGATCGGCGGCCTCGCCGGAAAGCTGACTGCCGGGGCGAACATCCATGTGGTCGATCCGAATGCGGACGCGCTGCAAAAGCTGACGCAACAGTTCGGCGTCACGACGGCGCAGAAGATTGATGCGGCACTCGCACAGGCGGATGTCATCGTGCTCGCAGTAAAGCCACAACAAATGCACGATGTGGTGAAGGAGTTGCAGTTGCATGTATCTTCGCAACTGGTGCTCTCCATCGCTGCCGGCATCCGCGCGGTCGACCTGTCGCGCTGGCTGAACGGCCATACCGCGATCGTGCGCACCATGCCCAACACACCGGCGCTGGTCGGCAAGGGCATTACGGGCATGGTGGCAATGAAGGGCGTGTCGGCACAGCAGCGCGATGCGGCAGATGCGATCATGCGTGCGGTTGGTGCAACGGTTTGGCTGGACGATGAATCTCTGATTGATCCCGTGACGGCTGTTTCGGGCAGCGGCCCTGCATACGTTTTCTACTTTATCGAGGCAATGCAGCAAGCGGCTCAGGAAATGGGACTGACTGCAGAGCAGGGAACCAAGCTGGCCATTGCAACGTTTGAAGGCGCTGCACAACTAGCTGCGCAATCGTCCGAGCCGGTGTCATTGTTGCGCGAGCGCGTAACATCTAAAGGCGGCACGACCTATGCTGCATTGACCAGCATGGAAGCAAGCGGGGTGAAGGACGCCATCATCAAGGCGATGAAGGCAGCTTCGGCGCGCGGCAAGGAGCTGGGTGAAGAGTTCGGCCGAGACTGACGAAGGCCGGTCACAACGCGCCGTACGACTGGTGACGCCTCTGTAAAACATCTCTGAAAACGCGGACCGCCACTATCGGCGGCTTCCCGCGGTCAATAGCGTTGCATGAGCATCCGCAGTGTCGGGGCGGCTACGCGCCAGGTGCGCAGCAGGGACGTCCCGATGCGCATTGCTGCGGACAGGCGGCGTGGCGTGATTGCGATCAGTGCCACGACCGCAGTGGCAATCCATCCAGGATGCCTGCGAACACGATCCATAATCCGCAGCCCGGTTTGAACTGCACCCAGTGTCTGGTTCAGCGAGTCGAGCTGCAGTGCGAGGTCCGCGCGCTGCGCATCGCATTCGGCCAGCAATTGCTGGCGTTTCCATTCGAGCAGGTCGGCACGCGAGTTCATTGGCATCATGCCGGTGGATGCAGGAGTTCGGAGTCGCGCGAAAGCTCCTGCATCGTATGCGTCAGCATCCTCGGCTTTTCACGATACCGGCGACGGACGCGCAAGCCGATCCAGATGCCGACGACGCCGAACAGCGCGGTCAACGTGAGCAGAATGCCGATGCGGTTGGTCTCCCAGTACAGCAACACGACAAGGAACGTCCCGAGCACAATGGCGATGCCAATGCAAAACATGGCTGCCATCGACATGATCAGGTAGGAGAAGTAACGCTGCGTTTCTTCTTCAATCTCGGTCGTGGCAAGATCGATGCGTGTCTGTACTATCGCGAGCAGCGTGGCGGCCAGGCGGGCCGCCGATTCAACAAGGACCATGCTTAGCGGCGGCCGAGCCAGAGTCCGACGACAAGGCCGGCCAGCGCGCCGATGCCGACTGACTGCCAGGGATTCGAACGAACGTATTCGTCTGCCGTTTCCATCGCATCTCGCGCGGCGATCATGGCGCTCTCTTCGAGGGATGACAATCCGTCCCGCGCATTGCTGAGTGTGGATTCGAAGCGGGCGCGGGCCATCTGGTAGCCATCGTCGGCTTGCTGCCGGGTGTTTTTCAGGAGGTCTTCCGCATCCTTGATGACCATCTTCAGGTCGTCAAGCAATCGTTCCCGGGTGTGGCCGCGTCCATTCGATTCCATTGCGCATCTCCGTATTGTTGTCGACACACTTTGAGTGTAAGTAACAGGAGCTTGCTCACCTTGCGCGGTGTCAAATTCGTAGGTGCTGTTGCTATCGCAATGCGTAGTCGAATGCAATGCCTGCGAAGATGGCTGCGCCAAGCCAGTTATTGTGGCGGAACGCCGCGAAGCAACGCATGCGGTCACGGTCGCGGATCAGGGTGTAGTGATACAGCGCAAAGCCGACCGCGACCAGCAGTCCGGCGACAAACCAGTAGCGCAGTCCGTATTCCCAGCCGACGACGAGGATGATCGCGAATGTGACCGCATAGCAGAGCATGACGGCCATCACGTCGAAGCGGCCGAAGGTAATTGCGGAGGTCTTGATGCCGATCTTCAGGTCGTCGTCGCGATCCACCATTGCGTACTCGGTGTCATAAGCGACGGCCCAGAAGATATTTGCCACCAGCAGCAGCCATGCGGCGGGCGGCACCGTATTCTGGACAGCCGCAAACGCCATCGGGATGCCGAAGCCGAAAGCAATGCCGAGATAGGCCTGCGGGATCGCAAAGAATCGCTTGAAGTAAGGATAGCTGCCGGCAATCAGCACTGCGGCGACAGACAACTGCTTGGTCAGTGTATTTAGCGGGATGATCAGCGTGAATGCCAGGAGCGACAGTACGGTCGCCACCATCACCGCTTCCCATGCGGCGATCTTGCCGCTGGTGAGCGGACGCTCGGCAGTGCGCTTGACGTGCTTGTCGAAGTCGCGGTCGGCGTAATCGTTGATCGCGCATCCTGCGGAGCGCATCAACACGGTGCCCAGCGTAAAGATCGCCACCAGCCTCCAGTCGGGCCTGCCGTCCGACGCCAGCCAGAGCGCGGCGAGCGTTGGCCAGAGCAGGAGCAGGATGCCGATCGGCTTGTCGATGCGGATCAGGCGGGCGTACAGGGCAAGTCGGTTCATGGCGATGCTTGGTCTTATTCTTTTATCTGTGGTGATACGAAAAGGTGCGAGAGCCTAGCCCTCGTTGGTATCGGCATCGCGCAGCATCGTAACGCCGCGCAAGTCGCAGGACAGCACCGCCTGCCGTACAGCTTCGATCGCGGGGCGCCGTGTGAAGCTCTTGCGCCATGCAATGACGACCCGGCGCGAAGGCCCCGGCGATGCGAACGGCACATAGCGCAGCATGCCATCCTTGTTCTGCATGTCAGGCACCGATGCCTGCGGCAGCACGGTGATGCCGATGCCGGATGCGACCATGTGACGGATCGTTTCCAGCGACGAGCCTTCGAAGGTGCGCGCAATGCCGTCGCCGCTGGTAGAGTAGCGCGACATCTCCGGACAGACTTCCAGCACCTGGTCGCGGAAGCAGTGGCCGCTGCCGAGCAGCAGCATGGTTTCCGATTTCAGTTCTTCCGCATCAATGGATTTACGGTCTGCCCACGCATGGTGTTTCGGCACGGCGACGACGAAGGGTTCGTCATACAGTGGTTGCACCATCAGACCCTGGTCCGGGAACGGTAGCGCCATGATCGCGGCATCGAGCTCGCCTTGGCGCAACAGCTCGACCAGACGTGCCGTAAAGTTCTCCTGCAGCACGAGCGGCATCTGCGGCACACGCTCGATCATGGTTTTCACCAGCGGCGGAAGCAGGTAGGGGGCGATAGTGTAGATGACCCCCAGGCGCAGCGGACCGGCAAGCGGATCCTTGTTTTGCTTTGCGATTTCCTTGATGGCGGCAGTCTGTTCCAGCACGCGTTCGGCTTGCGCCACAATCTGCGCACCCAGTGGTGTCATCGAAATCTCGGTGCCGCCGCGCTCGAAGATCACGACGCCGAGTTCATCTTCCAGCTTTTTGATGGCGACCGACAATGTCGGCTGTGCGACGAAACAGGCTTCCGCCGCGTGGCCGAAGTGTTTTTCGCGCGCGACGGCGACAATGTATTTCAGTTCAGTAAGAGTCATGAGGTGATGCTCGATTGCCTGATGGCATGGCGCCTGCTCGTCCGAGAATGCGTCATGAGGATATGCGTTCGCATAGTATAAAGATATCGGCGAGCCCGGTGATTAGACTTTCAGAAACTCTTCTCGTCCGCCCAGCCAGCGCGCCAGATGCGCCTCGACGGTTGCCGGATCTTCATGCAGCAGGCTTTGCGCTACGTTGCGCGCTTTTTCCACCAGCCATTGGTCTGTTTCCAAATCGGCAAAACGCAGCATGGCTTGGCCGGACTGGCGCGCTCCCAAGAATTCGCCGGGGCCACGGATCTCCAGGTCGCGCCGCGCGATTTCGAAACCATCTGTCGTTTCGCGCATCGTCATCAGGCGCTGCTTTGCGACCGGGCCGAGCGGGCTTTGGTACAGCAGCAGGCATACGCTGGCCGCTGAACCGCGTCCCACCCGCCCGCGCAACTGATGCAGTTGTGACAAGCCAAAGCGCTCCGCATGCTCGATGACCATCAGCGATGCGTTGGGTACATCGACACCCACCTCAATGACGGTGGTGGCAACCAGCACGTGGATGTCGCCGCGGATGAATGCATCCATGACAGTCTGCTTTTCCGCGGGTTTCATACGGCCGTGTACCAGGCCGACTTGCAGATCTGGCAAGGCTTCCGACAGCATCGCATGGGTGTCGGTTGCCGTCTGCAGCTGCAAGGCCTCGGATTCCTCGATCAGCGGGCAGACCCAGTACACCTGCCGCCCTTCGAGCGCGGCGGCATGGACGCGCTCAATCACTTCGTCGCGCCGGTTCTGGTCGATGATGCGGGTGACGATAGGCGTGCGGCCCGGCGGAAGCTCATCAATTACTGATACTTCCAGGTCGGCGTAATACGTCATGGCCAGCGTGCGCGGGATCGGTGTGGCCGACATCATCAGTTGGTGCGGCACGGTGCTCGCGTCCAGGCCCTTGTTGCGCAGCGCAAGGCGCTGGCCGACGCCAAACCGGTGTTGCTCGTCCACAATGACAAGGCCGAGCCGGGCGAACTCCACGCCTTCCTGGATCAGCGCATGCGTGCCGATCACGAGCTGTGCTTCGCCGGACTCCGCCAGCGCCTGGGACGCTTCTTTCTCTTTCTTCTTCAGGCTGCCGGTCAGCCAGACCACTTTTACGCCGAGCGGCTCCATCCACAGTGCGATCTTGCGGAAATGCTGTTCGGCCAGGATTTCCGTCGGCGCCATCAGCGCCGCCTGGAAGCCGCTGTCGATCGCCTGTGCTGCTGCCAGCGCGGCGACGACGGTCTTGCCGCTGCCGACATCGCCTTGCAGCAGGCGCTGCATTGGAAAGGATTCCCGCAGGTCGGTGCGGATCTCCTGCAGTACGCGCTGCTGTGCGCCGGTCAGCTGGAACGGCAGGTTCGCAATGAACGACTCGGACAGTTGTCCGACCACGGGCAGGGCAGTTGCCCCCTTGGCACGCCGTGCGGCCTGAGCCCGCTTGAGGGAAAGCTGCTGCGCCAGCAGCTCATCGAACTTCATCCTGATCCACGCCGGGTGTGTGCGATCCATCAGGGCGTTTTCGCTGACGTCTGGTGGCGGGTTGTGCAGCAGCCTGACCGATGGCTCGAACGGCTGCAGCTTGAGCGCAGCCAGCAGCGGTGGCGCCAGCGTGTCGCGCCAGTCGATGCGGCTCATCGCATTCGTAATCGCCTTGCGCAAGTACGCCTGGGACAGGCCTTCGCCGGCAGGGTAGACAGGCGTCAGCGAGTTGGGCAACGGGTCGCCTTCATGCACGACCTTGTAAGTCGGGTGCACCATCTCCGCGCCGAAGAAGCCATGGCGAACTTCCCCGCGTGCACGTACCCGCGTACCGGCGGCAAGTTGTTTTACCTGACTGCCATAAAAATTCAGGAAACGCATCACCAGCTGCCCTGAATCGTCGGCAATCGTGACCACCAGCTGCCGCCGCGGGCGATACTGGATGTCGCACTCGCTGACCACGCCTTCCACCTGTGCGGCGTTGCCGCCCATGAAGCCGGCCTCGCGGATCGGCAGGATCTTTGTTTCATCCTCGTAGCGCAGCGGCAGGTGCAGCACCAGGTCCATGTCCGTGCGCAGGCCAAGGCGTGCCAGCTTGTCCTGGCCGGTATTGGGCTTGGCGCTGGCCTTGGTGCCGGCTTTGTCCTTGGCAGAAGGAGCTGACTTTTTCTTGGTTGCAGGCATCAGGCTGGGCGTAAAATAGCGGGTTTGATTTATCCGAAGCGGTGCCCGCCATTGTACGAAATGCCACACACAATGGCTGCATCTTTGGTGGCCTTGCAATCGTCGCAGTGACAGGCACCATCCGACACCACCTCAACGCATGTATTCGCTTTCCGATTTTGATTTCGACTTGCCGCAAGAACTGATTGCGCAAGTGCCGCTGCCGGAGCGCAGCGCGTCTCGCCTGTTGCATGTCGATGGCAATCAGTTCATTGACCGTGCCTTTGCGGACATCGTCGACCAGCTGCAGCCCGGGGACCTGCTCGTGTTCAACGACACGCGCGTGCTGAAGGCGCGCTTTTTCGGCGTCAAGGCGACCGGCGGCAAGGTGGAAGTGCTGGTCGAGCGTGTACTCGACAATCGCACCGTGCATGCTCAGGTCCGCGCATCGAAATCGCCGCAGCCCGGCAGCACCATCCGTCTTGCCGACGCGTTTAACGTCGTCGTTGGCGAGCGCGCCGGCGAGTTTTACACCTTGCTTTTCCCCGCTGATGTCTTCGACCTGATTGAAGCGCATGGCCGCCTGCCGCTTCCGCCCTATATCGAGCATGCGGCAGACGAGTTTGACGAAAAGCGCTATCAAACTGTCTATGCCAAACAACCCGGTGCCGTCGCGGCGCCGACGGCAGGATTGCATTTTGACCAGCCGTTGCTCAACCGATTGCGCGACAAGGGTGTCAACTTTGCGTACGTCACCCTGCATGTCGGGGCCGGCACGTTCCAGCCGGTACGCACCGAAAACCTGGCCGAACACAAGATGCACAGCGAGTGGTACACGATTTCGCAGGAAACGGTCGACGCCGTACGCGCCGCCAAGGCAGCCGGGCGCAACGTCGTTGCGGTGGGCACCACCAGCATGCGTGCGCTGGAATCGGCATCGCAGTCCGGCGAGCTCCAGGCCGGCAGCGCCGACACGGCCCTGTTCATCACGCCGGGCTATGCGTTCAAGACGGTTGACCGGCTGATCACCAATTTCCACCTGCCGAAGTCGACGCTCCTGATGCTCGTGTCCGCCTTTGCCGGCTATGACGAGATTCGCGCCGCCTATGCGCACGCAATCAAGAACCGCTACCGCTTTTTCAGCTATGGCGATGCCATGCTTTTGACAAGAAAACCCTCATGCTGAATTTCAAACTGATTAAAACCGATGGCAAGGCCCGCCGCGGCCGCTTGACGCTCAACCACGGCGTGGTCGAAACGCCGATCTTCATGCCGGTTGGCACCTATGGTTCGGTGAAGGCGATGTCGCCGCTCGAACTGCACGATATCGACGCGCAGATCATCCTCGGCAACACCTTCCACCTCTGGCTGCGGCCGGGGCTGGATGTGGTCGGAAAATTCGATGGTCTGCATCGTTTCATGGGCTGGACCAAGCCGATCCTGACCGATTCCGGCGGCTTCCAGGTGTTTTCGCTGGGTGCGATGCGCAAGATTACGGAAGAGGGCGTGAAGTTCGCTTCGCCCATCAACGGCGACAAGCTGTTCCTGTCGCCGGAGATCTCGATGCAGATCCAGCGCGTGCTCAATTCCGACATCGTGATGCAGTTCGACGAATGCACGCCCTACGAAATCAACGGTCGTCCTGCCACGGAGCAGGAAGCAGCGACGTCAATGCGCATGTCGCTGCGCTGGGCGAAGCGCTCGCGCGACGAGTTCGACCGCGGCGAGAATCCGAACGCGCTGTTTGGCATCGTGCAGGGCGGCATGTTCGAGCAATTGCGTGACGAGTCGCTGGCCGGCCTTCAGGACATCGGCTTCGAAGGAATCGCGATTGGCGGGTTGTCGGTCGGCGAGCCGAAGGAAGACATGATGCGCGTGCTGGAGCATGTCGGCCCGCGCCTGCCAGCGGACAAGCCGCATTACCTGATGGGCGTCGGCACGCCGGAAGACCTGGTTGCGGGTGTCGCCAACGGCGTCGACATGTTCGACTGCGTAATGCCTACCCGTAACGCACGCAACGGCTGGATCTTCACACGCTTCGGCGATATCAAGATCAAGAATTCCCGCTACAAGGACGACCAGCAGCCGCTCGACGAGACCTGCGAATGTTATGCATGTCGCAACTTTTCGCGCGCTTATCTCTATCACCTGCACCGTGCTGGCGAAATCCTTGGTGCGCGGCTCAATACGATCCACAACCTGCACTATTACCTGCAGCTCATGCGCGAGATGCGGGCGGCGATTGACGCCGACCGCTTCCAGGCATTCGTCGTGCAGTTCCATGCCGACCGGGCGCGCGGCATCTGATGCCTCGCTTTCGCAGAAATCGGCAAGAAAAGCGCCGATTTCTGCTCCTGCAAAGCCGATTTCGGCATTGCCAAGAACTCCGGCAGCGAATGCTAAAATGCCGGGTTAATCAACAAAACCACTTGGAGTAAAAACGTGTTCATTTCCAACGCATATGCACAAGCCGCCCCGGCTGCAGGCGCTGAAGGCGGCCTGATGAGCTTTTTGCCGATCATCCTGATGTTCGTTGTCCTGTACTTCCTGATGATCCGCCCGCAGATGAAGCGTCAGAAAGAACAGAAAGCCATGATGGATGCGCTGACCAAGGGCGATGAGGTCGTGACCGCCGGCGGCATCCTTGGCAAGGTCACCAAGGTGACCGACGCTTACGTCACTGTCGAAATTTCCGACGGTACTGAAGTGGTCGTACAGAAGGTCGCCGTCGCTACCTTGTTGCCAAAAGGCACCATCAAATCGCTGTAAGGAAAACTGTGCCGGTATTGGCCGGCACTTTCCTTCGGGCATGCCGAGCCCCCTCAACATTGAACGTTGAACCCATATGAATCGCTACCCCCTCTGGAAATATATCCTGATCGTCATCGCACTCGTGTTCGGCGTGCTGTACACAGTGCCTAACTTCTTCGGCGAATCTCCCGCAGTACAGATCAGCAGCGCCAAGGCGACCGTCAAGGTCGACCCGTCTACAATGGGTCGCGTCGAAGAGGTGCTCGTCAAGAACGGAATGCAGCCGGACGGGATGTTCTTCGACATGAACGGGACACAGGGCTCGGTGCGCGCCCGCTTCGTCGATACTGACACCCAATTCAAGGCCAAGGCGCTGCTTGAAAAAGAACTGAATACCGACCCGTCCGATCCGACCTATATCGTCGCTTTCAACCTGCTGCCGAATACGCCGCAATGGCTGCAAAACGTTGGCGCACTGCCGATGTACCTCGGCCTCGACTTGCGCGGAGGCGTGCATTTCCTGATGCAGGTAGATACCAAGGGCGTGCTGAACAAGCGCCTGCAGGGCTTGCAGGCCAGCGTGCGCAGTATCCTGCGCGACAAGAATGTGCGCCATGCTGGCATCGCACGTACTGGTGATGCGATCGAGATCAAGTTCCGTGAAGCGGAAACTCGCGAAAAGGCGAGGGAAGTCCTCGTGTCGCAATTGGCCGAACTGACGCTGACCGAAGCAGCTGACGGCGCCGACCTCAAGCTGGTCGCGACCTTCCGCCCCGATGCGCTGAAGCGCACGGTGGAAGAGGCTGTGCAGCAAAACATCAGCACGTTGTCCAAGCGCGTCAATGAACTCGGTGTTGCCGAACCCGTCATCCAGCGCCAAGGTGCCGACCGCATCGTCGTGCAGTTGCCCGGCGTGCAGGATGTTTCGCGAGCCAAGGACATCATCGGCCGTACCGCAACACTGGAAGTGCGCATGGTCGACGAAACCGTCATGCGCGGTACCGAAGAGACGGCGGCGATTCCGTTCGGCTCCGAACTGTTCCGTGTCGGGAAAGGCGCGCCGGTCGTGCTGTACAAGGATCCGGTCATTACTGGCGACTATATTTCAAGCGCGGGTGCAAGCTTCGACCAGAACCAGCAGCCGGCGGTCAGCATCGACCTGAACGGTGACGGCGGCCGCCGCATGCGTGAAGCCACGCGTGACAAGATCGGCAAGTCGATGGCCATCGTGTTGTTTGAAAAGAACAAGGGCGAGGTGCTGACCGTAGCCACTATCCGCGACGAACTCGGTTCCCGCTTCCAGATCACCGGCATGGGCTCCTCTGAAGCAGCCAACGATCTCGCGCTGTTGCTGCGTGCCGGTTCGCTCGCCGCGCCGATGGAAATCATCGAGGAACGCACCATCGGCCCGCAACTCGGTGCAGAGAACATCAAGAAGGGTTTTAATTCGACGCTGTATGGCTTTGCCGCCATCGCGATCTTCATGGTGATCTACTACCATCTGTTTGGTTTCTTCAGCGTGTTTGCGCTGGCGGTCAACCTGATGCTGCTGATCGCCGTACTGTCCACATTGCAGGCAACGCTGACCTTGCCCGGCATGGCGGCGATCGCCTTCACGCTGGGTATGGCAATTGACGCCAACGTGCTGATCAACGAGCGCATACGGGAAGAGCTCCGAGCCGGAAACACGCCGCAGGCGTCCATCGCCGCCGGTTTCGACCGCGCCTGGGCAACCATTCTCGACTCGAATATCACGACATTGATCGCTGGCCTCGCGCTGCTGATCTTCGGTTCTGGCCCGGTTCGCGGTTTCGCGGTCGTGCACTGCATCGGTATCCTGACCTCGATTTTCTCGGCGGTGTTTGTTTCGCGCGGCATTGCAAACCTGTGGTACGGACGCAAGAAGAAGCTGGCCAGCGTGTCGATCGGTCAAGTGTGGAAACCGAATGCCTGATCACCCGGTGCGCATCGCATGCGCACCATTTGAATAAAGCGTTTCCGGTGGCAATCCGCCGCCCGGATTCGTGACAGAAAGGAATGTAATGGAGTTGTTCCGGATCAAGAAGGATATTCCCTTCATGCGCCACGCGTTGATCTTCAACGTGATTTCGGCGCTCACGTTTGTGGCGGCAGTGTTCTTCCTGTTCTACAAGGGAATGCATCTGTCGATCGAATTCACCGGCGGCACGGTGGTCGAAGTGACCTACTCAAAGCCGGCGGACCTCGAGGGTATTCGCAAGACGATCGAAGGACTGGGCTATACCGACACGCAGGTACAAAGTTTCGGCACGGCGCAGGATGTGATGATCCGCCTGCCCGCGCGCAAGGATGTTACGTCCGCGCAGCAAAGCGAAAAAGTGATGGCCGCACTGAGCGCGCAGGATCCCAGCGTGAAGCTGCAACGGGTGGAATTCGTCGGACCGCAGGTCGGCGAGGAACTTGCGCATGACGGCTTGATGGCGCTGGCGATGGTGATCATCGGCATTGTGATCTATCTCGCATTCCGGTTCGAGTGGAAATTCGCGATCGCGGCAATCATCGCGAACTTGCATGACGTAGTCATCATTCTCGGCTTCTTCGCTTTCTTCCAATGGGAATTCTCGTTGACCGTGCTGGCAGCCGTGCTTGCGGTTCTCGGCTATTCCGTGAACGAATCGGTGGTTGTGTTCGATCGGGTGCGCGAGACCTTCCGTGACCGCCGCTACGGCAAGCTGAGCACTGCGGAAGTCATGAACCATGCGATTACCAGCACGATTTCCCGTACCATCATCACCCACGGCTCGACGCAGATGATGGTGTTGTCCATGCTGCTGTTCGGGGGAGCGACGCTGCATTACTTTGCGATTGCACTGACGATCGGCATCCTGTTCGGCATTTATTCGTCCGTGTTCGTTGCCGCTGCCGTGGCGATGTGGCTGGGCGTCAAGCGTGAGGATTTGATCAAGCCGGTCAAGGAAAAGGATGAAACAGACGGGGCGGTCGTGTAGCGAAAGCAAGGTGAAATATAAAAAAGCCAGCGCAAGCTGGCTTTTTTATTGGGACATCTGAAATGTGTCTCGCTCGTTCAGTTCGATGCTTAAGGTCGATACTGCGGTATCAGCCCTGCTCGTCTTCGACTTCCCTCGCACCGATTCCGACGGCCGCTCCTTGAAGATGAACCAGGAGTTTCCCCAGCTCTTTCTCGAGGGACGAGAAATCATCATCGCTGTAACCAAGGAAAGGCTGTTTGCAGAACGCGATATGCGGTGCAAAGACGCGGTGGAACTCCGCCTCACCTTTTTCCGTCAGCTGGACGATCATGCTGCGTCGATCTTCCGGTTTTACCACGCGCCTAACCAGGCCCTTGGCTTCCAACCGGTCGACGACGCCGGTCAGCGTGCCTTTGGTGATTAATGTCTTTTCGCCCAGTTCCTTGAAGGTCATGCCCGGGGTATTGCCCAGCGTGGCGACAATATCAAATTGTGCCGGGGTCAGGTCCAGCGTGCGAATATGCGCCGCAGAGATCTGCTCGAACGCGTGATAGCACTCCGCCAGCAGGCGGATGCTGCGCATGTACCGTTCTCTTTTCATGTGCGGATCGGATGGATGGGGTTAAACAAAAAAGCCGGTGCTGAGACCGGCTTTTTAACATACCTTGTGGGTATTAGTCCGCTTTCAGTGCTTCTACCTGGATTGCAAGCTTCACTTCCGGGGCAAACGCCGGGGTGGCGTAGTTCAGGCCGAAGTCGGTGCGCTTGAATTCGGCAGTCGCATCGGCACCGCACACTTCCTTCTTGAACATCGGATGCTGGATGCACTTGAATTTGTTGATCGCCAGCTTGACCGGCTTGGTGACACCCAGCATCGTCAGGTCGCCTTCGACCGATACCGGCTTGTCGCCTTCGAACTTTATCGACTTGCCTTTGTAGGTAATGGTCGGGAATTGCTCGACATTGAACATGTCCTTGGCCTTGGCATGTTCGTTCATCTTCGCGTGGCCGAAATCGATCGAGTTCGCGTCAATAGTGATGTCCACCGTGCCGGTCTTCGCTGCGCGGTCCAGCTTGACGGTGCCGCCAGTCTTGGTGAACTTGCCGCGCCAGAGCGAGATGCCCATATGGTCGGCTTCGAAGCTCGGATAGGTGTGGTTCGGCTCGATGTTGTAGGTCTGCGCGAATGCGGTGGTGGCGCTAGCTGCCAGCAGTGCGACGACGAGGTGCTTCAATTGCATGTGTGACTCCTTGGGTTAATGGGATGCTCTTACTGTGTCGCGACGACACGGAACTTGATGACGACTTCATCGGCGACCATGCTCGTGTCCTTCCACTCGCCTGCTCCGATGTTGAAGGCAAGCCGCCTGATCGGCAGCGCACCCTCGAATACCTGCTGATTGCCTTCCTTCTTCACGATCAGCGGGAAGCTGACGTCGACGGTCTTGCCCTTGATGGACAGCTTGCCGCTCACATCGAGCCTGCCGTTTGCACCTGGCTTCAAGGCGCTGGAGGCGAATGTCGCTTTCGGAAACTGGGCACCGTTGAACCATTCCTTCTTCTGAGCTTCCTTGTTGAAGTCCGCGTCACCAAGGTCGAAGCTGGCGATATCGATTTCCATGCTGGCTTTGGACGTTGCCAACTTGGCGGCGTCGTAATCGATCTGCACGTTGAACCGGTTGAACTTTCCTTCAACCGGCACGTTCATCTGCTTGAACTGTGCAGTGACGCTGCTCTTGGCCAGATCCGGCTTGAGGACTGCGGCGATGGCCGGCAGGGTCAGGGCAAGCGCAATGGCGGCAGACCCGCGGCAAAGGAGGGATTGAAGACGCATGAAAAGATCCTTTCGAACGACAAGACGAAGATCAGCCGGGCAGCATGCGCTTGAACACGCCGTCGCGGTCAATGAAGAGATGCTTGAACGCCGCGCCGGCATGGGCAACGACAAGCGCGAGCAGCGCCATGTTGAGCGCGTAATGAAGCTGCTTGAGGATGGGCTTCCACTCCTGACTCGCATCCATCAGCACCGGTAACGGAACGATGCCGAGATAAACGACCGGGACGCCTGCCGCGAGGCTGTAGAAGTAGCCGGATACGGGAACTGCAAACATCAGCACATACAACAAGCCGTGCACCGTATGCGCAGCTGCTTTTTCCCAGCCTCGCATCAACGGCGGATAGGCGGGCGCCGGATGCGCCAGACGCCAAAACAGGCGGGCGCAGGCCAGTACAAGTACCGTTATCCCGATCCATTTATGCCAAGAAAAATATTTCAGTTTTGTCGGTGTGATGCCCGGGATATCCACCATGGTCACGCCCAGTGCAAACGCGGAAATGATGAACAGGGCGACTAGCCAATGCAGCAGGATCGCGAGATTGGTATAGCGCAGCATATGTTTCTTATGTATCAAGTAGTTCGTGTTAGAACTAATATAGCATAAAAAATTCCGCGTCGCTTGCAACTTGCTTCAAGGCTACAAGTAACGCGGAACGATGGAACGCGAAGCCGTTAAATCTTGCGAGCGAGCTCTGGAGCGCGGCCGATGTAGTTTGCGGGCGTCATTGCCAGCAATTGGTCTTTGGCTTGCTGCGGGATGGCCAGTCCGTTAATGAAGTCGCGCAACGCATCTTTGGAAATGCCTTTGCCTCGGGTGAGCTCCTTCAACTGCTCATACGGGTTTTCAACGCCGTAGCGGCGCATCACCGTCTGAACCGGCTCAGCGAGGACTTCCCACGTCGCGTCCAGGTCTTCCGCAAGGCGCGTCGGATTGACTTCCAGCTTGTTCAGGCCGCGCAGGCAGCTGTCATAGGCAAGCACTGCATAACCGAAGCCGACGCCGATGTTACGCAGCACGGTGGAGTCGGTCAGGTCGCGCTGCCAGCGCGATACCGGCAGCTTCTCGGACAGATGCTTCAACACCGCATTGGCCAGGCCGAGATTGCCTTCAGAGTTTTCGAAATCGATCGGGTTGACCTTGTGGGGCATCGTCGACGATCCGATTTCACCAGCCTTGGTTCTCTGCTTGAAGTAGCCGAGCGAGATATAGCCCCAGATATCGCGATTCAGGTCGAGCAGGATGGTGTTGGCGCGTGCGATCGCGTCGAACAGTTCGGCCATGTAGTCATGCGGCTCGATCTGGATCGTGTACGGATTGAAGACGAGGCCAAGACGCTGCTCAATGACGTTTTTCGAGAACGCCTCCCAATCGAAATCAGGATAGGCGGACAGGTGGGCGTTGTAATTGCCGACCGCACCGTTCATCTTGCCGAGGATCTCGACGCTGGCGATACGCTGTTCGGCGCGCTTGAGGCGGGCAACGACGTTGGCAATTTCCTTGCCGAGCGTTGTCGGGCTGGCAGGCTGGCCATGCGTGCGCGACAGCATCGGCAGCGCGGCGTTTTCATGCGCGATCTCGGTCAGCTTGGCGATCACGTTCTTCAGCGTCGGCAGCAGGACATTGTCCCGTGCGGCCTTCAACATCATGCCGTGCGACGTATTGTTGATGTCCTCCGAGGTGCACGCGAAGTGAATGAACTCCGATGCCGCAACCAGTTCCGGCACATCCTTGACCTTTTCCTTCAGCCAGTATTCGACAGCTTTCACGTCATGATTGGTGACAGCTTCGATGTCCTTGATGCGCTGGGCGTCCGCTTCGCTGAACTCGTTGGCCAGCTTGTCCAGCAATGCGCTGGCAGCGGCGGAGAACGGCTTGATCTCCGCGAAACCTGCATTTGACAGTGCCTGCAACCATGCGATTTCCACTTTCACACGGTGATGCATGAAGCCGGCTTCGGACAGGATCGGGCGCAGCTTGTCAGTCTTGGCGGCGTAGCGGCCGTCCAACGGAGAAAGGGCGGAGAGGGCGGAAAGCGACATGGTATCTAAAACGATGAAGTGATTAAGAATGCGGGAGGCGGCCAGCAAAAGCGGCGTAAAGCCGGGGAATCCGGAATTTTACCATTTGCGATCCGACCGAAATCCAGAGCCGCTGAAGCCCCCTACGGCAGCGCTGCCTTTCATTGGCTGACGCTGCTCAATGTTATAATCGCCGCCAGTTCTTACCATACGCAACTATGAAACTCATCGGTTCCCTTGCCAGTCCCTATGTCCGTAAAGTCCGCGTAGTCATGGCGGAAAAAAAGCTCGACTATGAGCTGGTTCTGGAAAACGTGTGGGCGCCCGACACCAAGATCCAGGAGTCCAATCCGCTGGGAAAAGTGCCGTGCCTGATCATGGAAGATGGCGGCGCAATGTTCGATTCCCGTGTCATCGTCGAATACCTCGACACCTTAACGCCTGTCGGAAAACTGATTCCGCCGAACGGCCGTGAGCGTGCGGAAGTCAAGTGCTGGGAGGCTTTGGCCGATGGCGTGCTTGATGCCGGTGTGCTGGTTCGCCTCGAACGCACGCAGCGTCCGGAGTCGCAGCAGAGCCCGGAGTGGATTGCACGCCAATTGGCGAAGGTCGATGCCGGTCTGAAGGCGATGGCAGCCGGGCTGAAAGACACGCCGTTTTGCACCGGCACGCATTACACGCTCGCGGATGTCGCCGTTGGCTGCGCACTCGGCTGGCTGTCGTTCCGCTTCCCGGAAATCGACTGGCGCAACAGGCATCCCAATCTCGCGAAGCTGTTCGACAAATTGTCGGAGCGGCAGTCGTTCAAGGACACCGTGCCTCAATAAGCTGGGATGTCATTGACCGGACCGAATTTGCTGTAATCGGCGCAATAAAAAGAAAGGCAGTTGAATTTTCGACTGCCTTTTTTGTTTTCGAGCAGGCCGAGTGACACGGCTGATTCATCGATCTGCGCCTGCTTGAGGTGCGGAATGCCGATTTTCTTGATCGGTTCATGCCATGTTCATCACCATTGGATGTGCTCTTCCCTATGTTTCAGGATGTCATGCTGCCGCTGGCATGGCCTTGGTGGGTAAGAATTGAAGAGAAAGCTGCGCGATGCTCACGGTAAGTTAAGTGCGCACTCGTTCGAAATGGAATAGCACCGACTTTTACGTCCTATTGCTCACTGCCGAGAAGGTCGACAACGGGCGTCAAGCTGCAATGGCTGCAGTGGGGAACATCATGGGTTGCAGTTCACGCACGCCGTCTTCCAGGCATTCACGCAGGACGGTCTTCGCACAGGAATTGCATTTGCCGCAGCAGGTGCCAACATTTAGCTTGTCGCGCAATTCCGGCATGGAACGCACACCGGTCTCCACCGCTTGGCGGATTTTCTTATCGGAGACGTTATGGCAGACACAGACGATCATCGAAATAACTCTTTTTAATTAAGTGCGATGTAATTAGCGCTCGCCGCTAACGAATCGACGCAAGCGGCTTTGTTTTTTTGTGGACTGAACCGCGTGTTCGACAACGCTTGCCCACTGCTCCGACAGTTGCCGACATGTCGCCCGCAATACAGGTGCCAGTTCCGGCTGTTCGGCCAATGCCTTGAGATGTCGTTCAATGACAGAAGCGAGTTTCGTGCAACCGGGTGCTTCATGATTATTGGCCGTGTAGTGCGACATCAAGTGCAATACTGCGGAAACCAGTAATTCAGGCTGCGTCGCAGTGTTGGCCGGTTCGAAAAATGCTGCGTCCATTGTCTCGGCTGCCATTTCGGACTCCTTTCGCATTTCTATTCGCTGGCTACCATCGACTCCGATGCTGGCTGGCGCACGTTGATTAACAGATGGATATCAAGAGCTCACGGCGGGCAGGTCAGGCAGTCAGGATCAGCTTATTCAGCTGTGTCAGGCGCAGCCGGTAGATCCGGCCTTGGTGATCGATTTCCACTTCGCGCTGCTGCTGGAACAACTCTTCGCTCTTGATCCGGATCGCCGGCACAGCAGTAGATTCGTTGCCACGAAAGACTTGGTCGCCCGGCATATCGGCCACCTGCGCTGAGAGTCGAGCCATGATCTGGTCCTTTTGTAAATACGAACAATTCTCATTTAAATTATTGTCGATCCCAATCAGGATTGCAAGGCTTTTTGGACGGGTTGGGTATAAAGGAGGAGTTGTGAGGAGCCGCCGTTGCTTTCTGGCGAATGCAGTAATACGCGATCTGCAAAGGCGCCTTAGAGCTGGCACTCACTCTCACACAATTCAAGCGGGTGGCAAAAAGCCTCACTGTTTTCACGCAGCGAGGCTCTTGGGAGGGAAACGCAGGGTTTGGGCGCTGCTTAAAGGGAATGCGGGAAAGTCGCGGCGTGGATGATGCCCCCGCCCAGACAGACCTCGCCGTCGTAAAGTACAGCCGACTGGCCAGGAGTAACGGCCCATTGCGGCGTGTCGAAGGAAAGGGAGAAACGGTCCGCATCCGCCACCGCAAACATGCAGGGGACATCGGCCTGCCGGTAGCGGGTTTTTGCGGATAATTGCCCAGGCGTAGGGGCTTCACCTGCGATCCAGCTCGCCTGGTCCGCATTCAGCGCGGTTGATAGCAGCCAAGGATGATCGTGCCCCTGTACGACGTACAAGGTGTTGTTCTCGACATCCTTCTTCGCTACATACCAGGCATCGCCGTTTCCTTCGGCATTCTGATAAGACTTGATGCCGCCCAGCCCAATGCCTTTGCGCTGGCCAAGCGTATAGAAACTCAATCCAACATGCTCGCCCACGACTTTGCCGTCTGGCGTCTTCATCGGTCCGGGTTTGTAGGACAGGTAGCGGTTCAGGAATTCGCGGAACGGTCGCTCGCCAATGAAACAAATGCCGGTCGAGTCTTTCTTCTTCGCGTTTGGCAGGCCGATCTTCTCGGCAATCTGTCGGACCTCAGTCTTGGGGATCTCGCCGAGCGGGAAGAGCGTCTTTGACAACTGCGCCTGATTCAGCCGGTGCAGGAAGTAGCTTTGATCCTTGCTTGCATCGAGCGCCTTCAGCAATTCATACCGGCCTGCAGTCGGCCCGCTCTCCACCCGACGGACTCGCGCGTAATGGCCGGTCGCAATCAGGTCGGCACCCAACTTCATCGCATGGTCAAGGAATGCCTTGAATTTGATCTCGGCATTGCACAGCACATCGGGATTGGGTGTGCGGCCTGCCTGGTATTCGCGCAGGAATTCCGCAAAGACTCGGTCCTTGTACTCAGCGGCAAAGTTGACCGCTTCAATATCGACACCCACCACGTCCGCGACGCTGGCGGCGTCAATCCAGTCTTGGCGGGTGGAGCAGTATTCCGAGTCGTCATCGTCCTCCCAGTTTTTCATGAACAGGCCAATGACCTCGTAACCTTGTTCCTTGAGCAGCCAGGCGGAGACGGAGGAGTCGACGCCGCCCGACATGCCGATGACAACACGCTTCTTAGCCATTAAAAACTCCGATGGCGCTTGGATGGGTATAGATCAGTGACAACGGAGCGCCCTTGCCGGCGAGATAGTCGTCAACGCAGCGCAGGACGAGCGGGCTACGGTGTTTTTCCTCGCACTCCAGCATTTCCTCGCGCGTCATCCAGACGGTGCGCAGAATGCCGTGGTCAAGCGCGCGGTCATGCGCACGGCCGAGCTCACCCGCGAAAGCGAAGCGCAGATAGGTAACTTCAAGACCGGTTCGCGACGAAACATAGCGCGACATATACATTCCGACGAGCGATGTCGGTGAGAAATCGTAGGCAGCCTCCTCCAGCGTTTCGCGGGTCACGGCTTCCATCAAGGATTCATTCGGATCAAGGTGGCCGGCTGGCTGATTGAACCGGATGCCATCGCTGGTCTCTTCCTCGACCAATAGGAAACGGCCTTCCCGCTCAATGATAGCGGCGACAGTCACAGAAGGTTTCCAAACGTCAGACATAGTATTCCTCAGAGAGGGCGCCATTGTACCTCGCACGCTTCAGCCATGCCCGGTCGAGCGGAGGGCGGCGCCCGGTAGATGCGGTAAAAGAAATGGAAGAGGAATGATGTTCCGTGGAGCAGTGCCGGCATTGATAACGCACAATTTTTATTGATACGGCAATTAATCAAAGAACAAATGCAGCTATATTCCTTTTTCGCCACTTTTTCCTTTATTCTCCTCATACTGGCAGACCAATAAATATGCCGGTTTTAGAGGACCGTATCGGCAAAAACATAAAAAAGAACGGTTGTGCTAATTTTTGATTTGCGTGTAAGATCGGTGTAAGGATTTCTTGCATAAGAACTTCCTTCGAGTGGATAGTCGCTTGGAATTCGGCTTTTTTGCCGTGAAAGAGACGATCCTCCGCCGTGACCATCAATATCTCGCCGCCACATTAGTTATGCCGGCGACCACGTGTAGGGCAATTAGGAGAAAAAATGCAACGCATCATGCTTCGGTCGAAGATCCATCGAGTGACGGTTACACAGGCCGATCTGCATTACGAGGGTTCATGCGGCATCGATGAGAATCTGCTGGAAGCTGCGGACATCAAGGAGTTCGAAAAAATCGAGCTCTACAACATCAACAACGGCGAGCGTTTTTCGACCTACGCTATCAAGGGCAAGCGCGGCAGTGGCGAGATCTCGCTGAATGGCGCTGCAGCGCGCCGTGCACACTTGGGTGACCTGCTCATCATCTGCACTTATGCGCCCATGAATGAGACCGAAGTGGAAACCTATGTGCCGAAGATCGTGTTCGTCGACGACAAGAACCAGATGACCGGGCTGAAGAAGTGATCGCGGCAAAGGGCGGGGCCATGCCTCGCCTTGCCATAACAAGAAGTCCCGGAACCTACGGCAGTTCCGTCCAATAGAACAATTTATATAACAACCAAGGGGAAAGCGTATGCCTCTATTAATTGGAGTACCACGAGAAGTCTTTCCGGGTGAAAAACGCGTAGCGACAGTTCCAGACGTCGTCGAAAAGCTCATCAAGCTAGGGTTTTCGGTCCAGGTCGAAACCGGCGCGGGCGATGCGGCCAATTTCAGCGATGACACCTATCGCGCGGCAGGTGCCGGCATTGTCGATAATGCGGCCAAGCTGTGGGCCACGTCCGACGTCGTCTTCAAGGTGCGCCCGCCGAGCCCTGAGGAAGTCGGCTTGATGCGCGAAGGCGGCACACTGATTTCCTTTATCTGGCCGGCTCAGAACCCCGAACTGATGAAACAGTTGGCGGCGAAGAAGGTAACCGTGCTGGCCATCGACTCGCTGCCGCGTACGTTGAGCCGCGCCCAGAAGATGGATGCGTTGACTTCCCAAGCCGGCGTTGCCGGCTATCGCGCCGTGATCGAGGCTGCCAACGCCTTCGGCCGCTTCTTCAACGGCCAAGTGACGGCCGCCGGCAAGATTCCCCCGGCCAAGGTCTTCGTCGCCGGCGCAGGTGTGGCCGGTCTGGCGGCAATCGGTACTGCCGCAGGTCTGGGCGCGATCGTGCGCGCCAACGACACCCGTTCTGAAGTGGCCGACCAGGTCGTGTCGCTTGGCGGCGAATTCGTCAAGGTCGATTACGAGGAGGAAGGCTCCGGCGGTGGCGGCTACGCCAAAGTGATGAGTGAAGGCTTCCAGCAGGCTCAGCGCGAGATGTATGCCAAGCAGGCCAGGGAGGTGGACGTCATCATTACGACCGCCTTGATTCCAGGTAAGCCGGCCCCCAAGTTGATCACCGCCGACATGGTGAAGAGCATGAAGCCGGGAAGCGTCATCGTCGACATGGCGGCCGAGCAGGGCGGCAACTGCGAACTGACCGAGCCCGGTCAAGCGGTGGTGAAGCATGGCGTGACCATCGTCGGCTACACGGATCTTGTCAGCCGCCTGTCCAAGCAATCGTCGACGCTGTATTCGACCAATCTGTTGCGACTGACCGAAGAACTGTGCAAGACCAAGGACGGCAACATCAACGTCAATATGGAGGACGATGCCATTCGCGGTCTGACCGTGATAAAGGATGGTGAGGTTACATGGCCGCCGCCCGCGCCCAAGCAGCCGGCGGTACCGGCGAAGCCCGCAGCCAAGCCTGCGGTTGCTGCACCGGCGAAAGGACACGGCCACGGCGGTGGCGGGGCACCCGCGTCTGGCACCAAGATCGCGGTCCTGTTCGGCGTCGCAGCAGCGCTCTTCTGGTTCATAGGCGCTTATGCACCGGCAGCATTTTTGGGACACTTTACGGTCTTCGTGCTGGCCTGCTTCGTGGGCTACATGGTGGTGTGGAACGTGACGCCGTCGCTGCATACGCCGCTCATGAGCGTGACGAACGCGATTTCGAGCATTATCGCCATTGGCGCCCTGGTGCAGATTGCACCGCCAATAACAGAAGGCATTGAACGTCCGGGTGACTGGATTCGCTGGCTCGCAGTGATTGGCATCGTGCTCACCACGATCAACATGTTCGGCGGCTTCGCCGTGACCCGCCGCATGCTGGCGATGTTCCGCAAATAAGGGAGGCGATAATAATGTCAGAAAGTCTCACAATCGTCGCTTACCTCGGTGCGACCATCCTCTTCATCCTGAGCCTGGGCGGCCTGTCGCATCCGGAAACGGCGCGGCGCGGCAATGCCTACGGCATGATCGGCATGGCGATCGCCGTGCTGGCCACCGTGTTCGGCCCGCATGTCACCTCGGTCGGTATTCCCTGGATCATCGGAGCGATGGTCGTCGGCGGTGCGATCGGCCTGTACGCCGCCCGCGTCGTGCAGATGACCCAAATGCCAGAACTGGTCGCATTGATGCACAGCTTGGTTGGCTTGGCGGCAACGCTTGTTGGCTATGCGAGCTACATTGACCCGGCAGCAACGGCCAATTTCACCGGCGCTGAGAAGGTGATCCATGAAGTCGAAATCTACATCGGCATCCTGATCGGTGCGGTGACCTTCTCCGGCTCGATCATTGCCTTCGGCAAGTTGTCGGGTCGTATCGGTGGCAAGCCGCTGCTGCTGCCGGCACGCCACTGGCTGAACCTCGCCGGGCTGCTGATCGTGATTTACTTCGGTGCACAATTCCTCAAGGCTGGTTCGATCAACGAAGGCATGACTCCGCTCATCGTGATGACCGTGATTGCCTTGTTGTTCGGTATTCACATGGTGATGGCAATTGGCGGTGCCGACATGCCGGTGGTGGTGTCGATGCTGAACAGCTACTCGGGCTGGGCGGCCGCGGCGACCGGCTTCATGCTGTCGAACGACCTGTTGATCGTGACCGGTGCGCTGGTCGGTTCGAGCGGTGCGATCCTGTCGTACATCATGTGCCGTGCGATGAACCGCAACTTCATCAGCGTGATCGCCGGCGGCTTCGGCTCAGAGGGCGGCAAGCCGGCTCCTGCCGGTGGCGGGGCAGCTCAACCGGCAGGTGAAGTTGTCCCGGTTTCTGCTGTTGAAACGGGAGAGCTGCTGCGCGAAGCGAAGAACGTGATCATTGTGCCCGGTTATGGCATGGCGGTAGCCCAGGCGCAGCACACGGTCTACGAGATCACCAAGCACTTGCGCGAAAAGGGCGTAAACGTTCGCTTCGGTATTCATCCGGTTGCGGGCCGTATGCCAGGCCACATGAACGTGCTGCTTGCCGAAGCGAAGGTCCCGTACGACATCGTGATGGAGATGGATGAAATCAACGATGACTTCGCGGACACTGATGTTGCGATGGTGATCGGTGCGAACGACATCGTGAATCCGGCAGCGATGGAAGACCCGAGCAGCCCGATTGCCGGTATGCCGGTGCTCGAAGTCTGGAAGGCGAAGACGTCGATCGTAATGAAGCGCAGCATGGCCTCCGGCTATGCGGGCGTGGACAATCCGTTGTTCTACAAGGAGAACAACCGCATGTTGTTCGGCGATGCAAAGAAGATGCTGGACGAGGTGCTGGTGGCCTTGAAAGCAGCCTGATTCCTCTTCGATCGAAGAAAAGCCGCGCTTGCGCGGCTTTTTTATTGCTGCGATTTAACGATGTAAGTTATTGACGAAAGCCAAACATCATTTGTTCGGCAAGCAGCTGTCTGGCAGGAGGAAGTACATCGAGCAGCGCCAGTGAGAGACCGAGCAAGGACTGCGACGGCGCTCCATCCGGAGCGCTGGCAAAGATACGTGCCATGGTGTCCGTCAGGCGGATTGTGACGTTACGATCGCTTTCCCTGTTCTGCGCAAAACGGCGCAACATGTCGGGCGTCGCAGACTTTGCGAGCAGTCGCGAAAGCACGGCGACGTCTCGCAGGCCAAGATTCAGCCCCTGGCCCGCAACCGGGTGCAGCGTTTGCGCAGCATTGCCGACTGCGACGGTCCTCGCTGAAAACGCTGCATGGGCGTTCAGGCCGAGAGGGTAGGTGACACGTGGTGTGGCACTCACAAAGTGACCAAGGCGCGAGCCGAAGGCATGCTCCAGTTCTGCAAGGAATTCCTTGTCCGGCAGGGATTGCAGTTGGGATGCCGTTGCTGGGCGCACGCACCAGACCAATGCGTAGCCGTCATCCTGCGGTAGCAAGGCAAGCGGGCCTTCGTCCGTAAAACGCTCGAAAGCACGGTGCGCGATGGGCGCGCTTGCGATGACATGGGAGATGATCCCCGTTTGTCCGTAATCGCGCCGAACGGACTTCGCCGCCTGATCCGAAAAGACGCCGCCTTCGGCCTGCACCATCAGATTCACGATCCTGATTGTGTCGTCGGCAAATCGCAGCTCAACATGGTCTTGGTATTCTGCGGAGGAGGTGACGTGCGCAGGCCGTAACACGGTCACGCCGGATTGCTCCGCGCGCGCCGACATTGCCGCCACCAACGCGCCGTAACGTGTGACATAGCCAAGAGCAGGCACACCGATTTCATCACGGTCGATGAAGGTGCGGCCGAAATGGCCGCGACGGGATACATGGATTTGGTGGATGGGATCGGCAGAGACTGGCCAGATGCCGATTTCCTCGAGAATCTGTTTGCTGCCATAGGAAAGTGCAAGGGATCGGGGATCCTTGCATGCGAGATCCAGCGGCTTGGCATCAATCAATGCGATTCGACCGGCCGGCATGCAGCGTTTAACGAGTAACAGCGCCAGTGCCAGTCCAACCGGGCCGGCGCCGCAGATCGCAATATCGAAGTCCGTCGTAGCCATCGCCTGATGGTCAGCCTTTCATGACGGCTTCGATATCGGCAACCGATTTTGGCGCGTCGGCGGTGATGATGTCGCAACCGTCTTCGGTCACGACGGCATCATCTTCGATACGGATCCCGATGTTCCAGAACTGCTCCGGTACGCTGGGCTCAGGGCGGACGTAAATACCGGGTTCTATGGTGAGCACCATGCCGGGCTGCAGGATGCGCCAGTCGCGTTCGCTGCCAGCAGCAGATTGTTCGCGATAGTCGCCGACGTCGTGTACATCCATGCCGAGCCAGTGGCCAGTGCGGTGCATGTAAAACTGGCGATAGGCGCCTTTCTCGATGACGTCGTCAAGCGAGCCAACCTTGTTTTTGTCCAACAGGCCAGTATCGAGCATTCCCTGCGCTAGAACACGCACGGCCGCATCGTGGCCGTCGATAAAGCGCTTGCCGGGTCTGGTGTCGGCGATCGCGGCTGCCTGCGAGGCGAGCACGATTTCATAAAGCTCTTTTTGCGGGCCGCTGAATTTGCCGTTCGCAGGGAATGTGCGCGTGATGTCGGAAGCATAGCTGTCGAACTCGGCGCCGGCATCGATCAGGATCAGGTCACCGTCCTTGATTTCGGCATCGCTGGCCCGGTAGTGCAGAACGCAGGCATTTGCGCCAGTCGCGACAATCGATCCGTATGCGGGGAATTGTGAACCGTGGCGGCGGAACTCATGCAGCAATTCGGCCTCAAGATGGTATTCGCGCAGGCCGGGACGCGCGGTTTGCATTGCGCGCCGATGTGCACTGGCAGAGATCACAGCAGCGCGCTTCATGATCGCGATTTCTGCTGCGTCCTTCACGAGACGCATTTCGTCCAGGATCACGTGCACATCATGCGCAACGGGAGGTGCTGCAACGCCGGCGCGAGCCTGCATGCGTACCGCGCGCAGCCATGCATGTACCTGGCTGTCCAGCCTGCTGTCACTGCCAAGCGCATAGAACAAGGCCGGTGCATCCGCCATCAGTTTCGGCATTTCGTCATCCAGCGCACTGATGGGATAGGCGGCATCGAAACCGAATGCCTCACGTGCAGCTTCAGGGCCGTAGCGATAGCCGTCCCAGATCTCGCGCTCGAGGTTTTTCTCCCGGCAGAACAGGATCGATTGCCTCTCTTTGCCGGCGACCAGGACGATTACTGCTTCCGGCTCGGTAAAGCCGGACAGGTAGTGGAAGTAACTGTCGTGCCGATAAGGATAGTCGGCGTCGCGGTTACGCATGACTTCGGGGGCGGTGGGAATGATTGCTATCCCGCCGCCTTTTGCCTGCATTTGGTCCATCAATGCGGCACGGCGTGCTGCATACGATTTCATGTTGCGGCTCCTTTATTCACCGTTCAGCTGCGCCAGCCTTTGGGGCGTTCCGACGTCCGTCCAGTCACCGCGATAAATTTCACCGCCGACTTGGCCGCGCGCGGCATATTCGCGCAGGATTGGCGCAATTTGCGCCGATTGGCCGGGCTTAACCGAGTCGAACATTTCGGTGCGATAGACGCCGATACCGGAGAAGGTATAGCGCGGCTCTCCTTCGTTGGAGACTGAGAAGCTGTGCAGCGCGAAGTCCCCTTTGAGATGGTGCGGCGGGTTCTTGACCAGGTACAGCCATGCCACGTCACGTTTGTCGAGCGGGTGGGGATTGCCCCAAGGGTCTTTATCCTGCAGGACGTCCTTCACCTGCTCGAAATCGAAATGCGGGCAATAGATATCCGCAGCGATCGCCACGAACGGTTCTTCACCCAGCAGGTGCCTTGCCTTGGCGATGCCGCCGGCAGTTTCCAGCGCAGTGCCTTCCGCCGAATAGGCAATGTTGGCACCGAACTTGGAGCCGTCACCAAGCGCTTCCTCAATCATGTGGCCAAGGTGTGCATGGTTGATCACGATATCCTTGATGCCGGCGCGTACGAGGTTCAGGATGTGCCAGACGATGAGCGGCCGGCCGCGCACTTTCAGCAGCGGCTTCGGGCAGCTATCGGTCAGGGGGCGCATCCGCTCGCCACGTCCGGCTGCGAAAATCATGGCTTTCATTGTGCCGATCTTTCAGTATGCGGTTTTCTCGCCTCGTCAGAAGGTGTATCCGACCTGAGACCCTTTGTCTTCCAGTTCGTCGAGCAGGCGAATCAGCGGGGAGAGCAGCTTGTAGCGGCCGGCCGCCTTGCGGGTGTATTCCATCACCAGCGGCATGTCCTTTAGGTAGGCGCTCTTGCCGTCACGGTGATACAGCCGAGCGAAGATGCCAAGCACTTTCAGGTGCCGCTGCAAACCCATGAATTCGAAATCACGATAGAAGGCATCGATGTCCGGATTCACCGGCAGGCCGGCGCGCTTGGCGCGTTCCCAGTAGCGGATTGCCCAGTCGAGTACCATTTCCTCGTCCCACTGGATATAGGCGTCACGCAGCAGCGAGACCAAGTCGTAGGTAATCGGTCCGTAGACAGCGTCCTGGAAATCGAGAATGCCTGGATTTCCATTGGGCAGAACCATCAGGTTGCGCGAATGATAATCGCGATGTACGTAGACCTGCGGTTGCGCCAGGTTGTTTGCCAGGAGCGTCTCGAAAACTTTGTTCAATTCCTCGGTCTGCTTTTCCGACAGCGTTAGTCCGAGATGTTTGCCGACATACCAATCCGGGAATAGCATCAATTCGCGATGCAGCAGCGCACGGTCATACTCCGGGAGTACGTCCGGCTTGCTTTGCGCCTGGATCAGTACAAGCGCGTCGATGGCATCGAGGTAGAGCTTGTGCGCGCTGTCGTTGTTGAGTTGATGTAAATACGTGGTCGATCCAAGGTCCGACAGCAGCAGGAATCCGCGCTCGACGTCTTGCGCCAATACCTTTGGCACCGAAACTCCCGTCTGGCCGAATACGTCGGCGACATGCAGGAAGGGGCGAACGTCCTCATTTGGGGGGGGCGCGTCCATGGCGATGTAAGTGCCGCCATCGGGGGCGTCAACACGGAAATAGCGGCGAAAGCTGGCATCCGACGACGCGGGGCGGATAGATTCCGGCAAAACCGGGGTGACGGGCACTTTGGCAAGCCATTCTTGCAACTGGGTTAAACGAAGATCTGGAGATGCTTGTGACAACATGAAACTACCTGGACAATCCGGTTAACGGGGGATGAGTTCCCATATAATAAGGGATTAAACTCAAAAAAGCGCCAGCGACCCCTTTCTTTTCATGAGCCGCTTTCCCGCATTTCCCCAATCGCAACGTTTACTGCGCATCCTTACCGCTCTCCTGACGGCTGCCTCACTTCCGACAATGGCTTCCGCGCAGACAAATGCGAAGCGCGCCAAGGCGGATGACAACGATGCCCCCGCGACCGTCAGTGCGGAGCAAATGACCGGCAGGCCGGATCGCGAACTGATTCTCGAGCGCGATGTCGAGATCACGCGCGGGGCAATGACGATCAATGCTGATAAGGCAACCTATCGCATCGTGGAAGACGAGGTGGAGGCAGCCGGTAACATTCGGATGCGCCGCTTCGGCGATACCTATACCGGTGACGATCTGAAGCTCAAGATTGAAGCGCAGGAAGGCTACGTCTCGCATCCTACCTATCATCTGGAATCCAATAACGCGCAAGGCAGCGCAGACCGGATTATCTTCGAAGGAGAAGACCGCGCCACCGTGTATGAGGGGTCGTACAGTACTTGCGAAGGGCCTGATCCGGACTGGTACCTCAAGTCCAGCAAGCTGAACCTCGATGCAGCGCGCGAGGAGGGATTCGCGCAAAAGACGCTGGTGTACTTCAAGGGCGTACCGATCCTGGCGACGCCGGCGATGTCATTCCCGTTGTCGGAGGCGCGCAAGAGCGGTTTTCTTCCGCCGACCATTGGCACCACTAACCGGAATGGACTTGAGGTGACCGTTCCCTATTACTGGAATATTGCGCCCAGCCGGGATGTGACCCTTTACCCAAGGTTGTATGCGCGAAGGGGGCTGCAACTTGGTGCCGAGGGCCGGTATCTTGGCGAAACCTATACCGGCCAGACCAGCGTCGAGGCACTGTTCGACGACCAGCAGACGCATACCGACCGGTATGCGATATCTTCTGTGCATACGCAGACACTCGCACCGGGGTGGACCTATGCATGGAATCTCAATAGTGCATCGGATGATGATTATCCGAGCGATTTTGCCCGCACGATTACTGCTGCGTCACAGCGACTGTTGTTGCGCGATATGGCGCTGTCCTACGGCAGCAGCTTTTGGGGTGCAACGCTACGCGCATCCAATTACCAGGTGCTGCAGGATCCCAATCCGGCATATCAGATCGCCAGGCCCTATGACCGATTGCCACAGCTGACTTTTTCCGCCGGGCGGCCGGATGTACTCGGCTTTGACTGGAACGTCGATTCTGATCTGACGCGCTTCTGGCATCCGAATGAAGGTCTCGCCCGTGGCGAGCGCTTTGTCGTCAATCCAAGAGTGGCCTATCCGATCATTCGTCCTGGCTATTTTGTGACGCCAAAGGTGTCACTGCATGCAAGCAGGTATAGCCTCGAAAATCGGACTGCTGGGGCGTCCTCGGACCTGACACGCACCGTGCCGACTTTCTCGGTTGACAGCGGACTGGTGTTCGAGCGTGACGCCCAGTTCTTCGGCAACGCGATGACACAGACCCTCGAGCCGCGCCTCTTTTATGTGTACACGCCTTACCGCGACCAGACGCAATTCCCGATCTTCGACACAGGCTTGGCGGACCTGAACTTCGCGCAGCTCTTCAGCGAGAACCGGTTTATTGGCCATGACCGTATCAGCGATGCAAACCAGGTCACTGCGGCCCTGATTTCGCGCTACGTCGAATCCAGCGGCGAGGAGCGCATGCGCTTTGCAATCGGACAGCGCTTCGACTTTACCGGGGGCGGCAGGGAGCGTGTAGCAGCGACCAACGAAAGCCGGTCTGACATATTGATGTCGGCCTATGGCCGGATTACACGCTCGCTGAGCGTGGATTCCAACCTGCAGTACAGCCAAACCTTGAATTCAATGCGCCGCGCCAATTTCGGCGTTCGCTGGCAGCCGGCTCCCATGCGTGTGCTGAATGTGCAATACAGGCGTGATACTAATGTGCTCCAGCTGGACCAGGGCACGGGAGTAATCAGGCCTGAAGACCTGAGGCAGTTTGACGTGTCGGCACAATGGCCGTTCGCGCAGCGCTGGTACGGCGTCGGCCGTGTCAATTACTCGCTTCGCGACAGCAAGGTTGCAGAAGGTCTGCTCGGCGTCGAATACAAGGCGGATTGCTGGGTCTTCCGTATTGTCGGCCAACGTACACCGACCGCTGCCGGCGAGGCGACCACTTCACTCTTTTTCCAGCTGGAGCTGAACGGGCTCACACGCCTTGGTTCGAATCCGCTCGACGCCTTGCGGGCGAACATTCCGGGCTACCAGCTGATCAACCAACCCAGTAATCCTTAACGAAGCACGTTATCCATGAATACTTCCCAGACTACGCGTATCGCGAGGACTTCCGCCCTGAGTGCCAAGTTTGCGGTGCTGCTGATGTGCGCCGGCTTGAGCACGATGCAGCACGCCCATGCACAGGCGAACGCAGCACCTGCGGTGCAGCAGGCGCCACGGGTCTACCTGGCTGATGCGATCATCGCAGTGGTCAACAACGAGGTAATTACCCGTCAGGAGCTTGTGGATCGGCTGCGCATGGTAGAGCGGCGCATGCGAAACCAAGGCATCGCACTGCCTCCGCAGGCGGAGTTTCAGCGTCAACTGCTTGAGCGCATGATCGTCGACCGCGCACAAATGCAGCTCGCAAAAGAATATGGAATCCGTGTTGACGATACCATGCTCGACCGTGCGATTGCCCGGATCGCGGAGCAGAACAAGATGTCCATGCAGCAGTTCCGCGCCGAACTGGAGCGGGAAGGCACGCCATTCGCCCGCTTCCGCGAAGAGATACGCGAAGAGATCACCATGCAGCGCCTGCGCGAGCGGGAAGTCGACAACAAGATTCAGATCACCGAATCCGAAGTCGACAATTATCTCGCCGCCGAAAAGAACTCAGCGCAGGCCCAGCAGGAATTCAATGTGATGCACATCCTGGTGCGGATTCCCGAGAATGCGACGGCCGAACAGATCGCCGAGCGCCGCAAGCGCGCAGAGGCGGCGCACCAGCAATTGCAGGCTGGCGGTGACTTCGCAAAACTGGCGGCAACCTATTCCGATGCAACCGATGCGCTTCGTGGTGGCGACCTCGGATGGCGCGGCCAGGACCGCCTGCCGCAGCTTTTCCTCGATACGATCTCCAACATGAAGCAAGGCGATGTCTCGCCGATCGTCAAGAGTACCAATGGTTTTCACATCCTGAAGCTGGCTGGTAAGCGCAGCGCAAGCGTCGTCAAGACTGGCGCGCCGACATCGGTGCAGCAGACCCATGTCCGCCACATCCTGATCAAGACGAACCAGTTCGTGACAGCGGCAGATGCCAAACGCAAGCTGACTGAACTGAAGCAGCGCCTCGATAACAATGCCGCGAAGTTTGAAGAGCTGGCGAAACTGTTCTCCAACGACATGTCCGCATCGAAGGGCGGCGATCTGGGATGGGTGTATCCGGGCGATACCGTACCGGAATTCGAGCGTGCCATGGACGCGTTGCAGCCGGGGCAGGTCAGCGAGCCGATCGAATCGCCCTTCGGTTTCCACCTTATCCAGGTGATGGAGCGCAAGCGGGACGACGTTTCGCAGGAGCGCCAGCGGATGATCGCGCGCCAGGCGATTCGAGAACGCAAGCTGGAGGAGGCGACGCAGGACTGGCTGCGCCAGTTGCGCGATCGCGCCTATGTCGAATACCGCTTTGACGCCGGCGATGCGCGCTAGGCCGACGATTGCCGTCACCTGCGGTGAGCCGGCCGGCATTGGCCCGGAGATTTCCATCAAGGCAGCATGGGAGTTACGCAGCAGCGTCAACAGCGTGTTGGTTGGTGATGCCGCATTGCTTTCAGTAACGGCATCGGAGATCGATCCCGCAATTCGACTTGTCGCTATTTCGACCCTCGCATTGCGCAACAGCGGCTTGCCGCAGCTTCCGATTGGACAGATCCCAGTCATCGATTGCCCTCTGGCCGAGCCTGCAGTTCCGGGCAAGCTGGATGCTCGCAACGGGCGTGCCGTACTGCAGACGCTGGACCTTGCGATCCGTGGCGCAGTGCAAAAGCAGTTCGACGCCATCGTGACTGCGCCACTGCAAAAAAGCACAATCAATGACGCCGGTGTGCACTTTACCGGGCACACGGAGTACCTGGCCGAAAAGACCGGCACCGCACAGGTCGTGATGATGCTCGCTGGCGGTGAACCTCTGCTGCGCGTGGCATTGGCGACCACCCATCTGCCGCTGAAGGACGTGCCGGCCGCGATTACCTTTGACGGTCTCATGCGCACGATCGAGATCGTGCATCAGGATTTACAGCAGAAGTTCGGCTTGCCCAAGCCGCGCATACTGGTCACCGGCCTGAATCCTCACGCAGGTGAAGGCGGCTATCTCGGACGCGAAGAAATCGACGTCATCACGCCGGTGCTGCAGGCGGCGCAGGCGAAGGGAATCGATGCGACCGGGCCCTATCCGGCCGATACCCTTTTCCAGCCGAAGTACCTGGAGCACGCCGATTGCGTACTGGCGATGTACCACGATCAAGGGCTGCCGGTGTTGAAGCATGCGAGCTTTGGACGTGGAGTAAACATTACGCTCGGCCTTCCGATCATCCGTACCTCTGTTGATCATGGTACCGCTCTCGACCTCGCTGCGGCGGGCCTTGGGCGTGCCGATTACGGCAGCATGATTGAGGCGGTCCGAGTTGCGGCACAAATGGCAGCGTCCTCCCAATCGAACTAACTTAATGAAACACATCCCCCGCAAACGCTTCGGCCAGAACTTCCTGACCGATCAATCGGTCCTTTACGACATCATCCGCGCGATCGACCCGCAGCCGGATGACGTGATGGTCGAGATCGGGCCGGGCCTTGCCGCCATGACGAGCTTGCTGCTGGAATCGCTCAAGCTGCTCCACGTGGTGGAACTGGACCGCGACCTGGTTGCGCGGCTCAAGAAGAAATTCGATCCGGCTCGCCTGGTTATTCATGAAGGCGACGCGTTGCAATTCGATTTCGCATCGATCCCGGTGACACCGGGGCGCAAGCTGCGGGTAGTTGGCAACCTGCCGTATAACATTTCAAGCCCGCTGCTGTTCCATCTTGCGCAGATTGCAGCTCAAGTGCAGGACCAGCATTTCATGCTGCAAAAGGAGGTTGTCGAGCGCATGGTGGCCGAACCGGGCAGCAAGACGTATGGCCGCCTGTCTGTCATGCTGCAGTGGCGTTATCACATGGACTTGCTGTTTGTGGTGCCGCCGACAGCATTCGACCCGCCTCCAAAAGTGGATTCCGCCATTGTCCGCATGATCCCGGTTGCTCAGCCCCTGCCATGCGATGCCGAGAAGCTGGAGCAGGTCGTGACGAAGGCGTTTTCGCAGCGCCGCAAGGTCATCCGCAATTGCGTTGCGGGCATGTTCAGCGAGAACGATTTGATCGATACCGGTATCGATCCGCAAGCACGACCAGAGGCGGTGCCGGTGGAGCAGTTTGTCGCGCTCGCGAATCGGCTCTGATCAGGTTGGTTAAACCAGCCCGAACCAGCCCAGCAGCGCACCGGCGCCGAGCAGCCACAACAGGTGCAGTTTGGTTCGCCAGACAATGATTGCGGCAACGAACGTGAGCAGCCACAACCTCCAGTCGCTGTGGAGGTCACTGTTGGCACTGGTCAGGATCCAGCCGGTTGAAACCAGAAGGCCAATCACGATCGGCGCCATCCCCAGTTTGAAAGCACGTACCGGACGCAGGCTGCGGTTACGGTGTCCCCATTGTGCAGCGAGATAAGTCAATGTCGTGCTTGGCAACAGGATGCCGAGCATCGTGACCAGCACACCGAACAGCCCCATCACCATGCTGCCGCTGTTGAGCCCGACCTGCCATCCCATCAATGCCACAAACAGGATGTTCGGGCCGGGCGCCGCTTGTGCAATGGCGATCGATGCATTGAATTGCGGATCCGTCAGCCAGTGCTGTTCATCAACGAGATAGCGGTGCATCTCCGGTGCCGTCGAGATGGCGCCGCCAACCGACAGTAGTGACAGTGAAAGATACTGCATGAAAAGCTGCAGCCAATCGCTCCATTCCATGCTGATGCCAAGCGCGGGATTCATGCCTTGATCCTGCGATAAGCGAGTACGCATGCCACTCCGCCGAGCACCGGCAGGACATAGAGGAGAGGAAGGCGGAATATCGCAATCGCTGCGAAACTCGCGGAGCAGAATGCGATGCAGACAGGCACGCCGAGCGGGTTGGTCTTCAGCGTACTCAGCAGTCGCAGTCCGGCGGCGGTAATCAGTCCGGCCGCCACGGCACCCATGCCACGCAGTGCACCGGCGAGGCCGGGATGAGCCGCATACTGCGCGTACACCAGAGTCAATAGCAGCACGACGACGAGTGGCACCGCCAGCATGCCGGCCAGTGCCGCAAGCGCCCCGCGCAGGCCGAAATAACGGCCGCCGATCATCAACGCCAGGTTCACCACGTTGGGGCCTGGCATGATTTGCGCGACTGCCCATTCCTCCACAAACTCTTCACGCGTCATCCAGCGCTTCTTCTCGACCAGTTCCTGCTGCACGATGGCCAGCACGCCACCGAAGCCCTGCAGGGCGAGCAGCGTGAAGGACAGGAACAGGTCGGTAAGGGATTGCGGCCGTGGTCGGTCTTGCGGGGCGGGGGAAGTCATGAAACAGTCTGCATAGAAAGATCAGGCCCGCAAGCGGGCGGTGCCGCTCACGCGGATGTGCGCTCGATCAGCTCGATCTTGTAGCCGTCAGGATCCTGCACGAAGGCGATGACGGTGCTGCCACCTTTCACAGGTCCTGCTTCGCGTGTGACGAGGCCGCCCTGCGCCTTGACCTGTTCGCAGGTCTTGTAAGCGTCTTCTACTGCGATGGCAATATGGCCGTAGGCCGTGCCGAGTTCGTATTTGTCGACGCCGTAGTTGTAGGTCAGCTCAAGCTCTGCATGGTCCGGATTCGTGCCATAGCCGACAAAGGCAAGCGTGTACTTCTGCTCGGGGCGGTCGGTCTTGCGCAGCAATTTCATGCCGAGCACTTTGGTGTAGAAGTCGATCGAGCGTTGCAGGTCGCCGACTCGCAGCATGGTATGAAGAATGCGCATGACTGTCTCCTTGTCTGTTTCAGAAGATGGGAAGCAATTCCGGTCCGTTTTCGCGCAGGACCTTTCTTGCCGCCTGGAATTCGGGGAACACCGATTGCACCGTGGCCCAGAAGCGCGGGCTATGGTTCATTTCGCGCAAGTGCGACAACTCATGCGCGATGACATAGTCAATCATCGGTAATGCGAAATGAATCAGCCGCCAGTTCAACCGGATCCTGCCTTCGACCGTACAGGAGCCCCATTGGGTGGCGGCGGAAGACAATGCAAAGGAGCGGTAAGTAACGCCAAGTTTTTCCGCATACACCGGCAGGCGTTCAGCAAAGATACGCTTCGCCTCGAGTTGCAGCCATCCTTGGACCCGGTCCTTCAGTTGTTGTTCAGCGGCGTCGGGAGGAAGGCTGACGCGCAGTTCCCGCAACTCGGCGTCGTAGACGATGCCGATGGACTGTGCGGCAAGAATGCGCAACGTGATATTAATGCCAAGATAGGGAAGCGTTGCGCCCTCGCGCCATTGCATGTGCGGTTGCAGGCGACGAGCCGAACGCTCGCGACGTTCGTTCAGCTTGGTCAATATCCAGCGCTGCTTCTCCCGGATCGCATTTTCGATTTCGGCAATGGGGACCCATCTCGGCGCGGTAATGCGCAATCCATCTTCATCGATCAGGAATCCGATCGAGCGGCGCTTGGAGCGCAACAGGCGGTATTCAAGGACAAGATCACGCAGATGGACGCGACGTCTTCCGTGTGCCGCGTCACTGGATGCGGGAGGAGATGGCTGCAATTTCAGCGGTTCCCGATGCTCCGCTGCGTTTGTTCCCGGCACGTGACGCGGTGCCGGGTGGTCGACTGCAGGTTGTGCGGATAATTCCGGCGCAAAAAAATCCAGCTGCAGTGCAAGCTGTTGGGGGTCAGGCGGAGTCTGGCGAAGCAGCTTCAATGGTGTCGGAGATAGGTTCTTTGGAATAAATGCCGGGAGAAGAAATCACCCGCATCTCCGATTCTATCCAATTTTCAACTTTCTGAAGCAGCTCTGCCGAAGTCAGGCCTTCTGGCGAAATCGGCTTGCCGATTGAGACCGTAATCAGCCCAGGCTTCTTGATGAATGAATTCTTCGGCCAGCATTCTCCTGCATTTACCGCCATGGGAACAACGACCGTATTGGTTTCAATCGCGAGGCGCGTTCCGCCGCCCTTGTACTTACCTTTTTTTCCGACATGCGAGCGAGTCCCTTCCGGGAACATGATGATCCATTGACCACCGGCCAGACGCCTCCTGCCTTGCTCGACAACCTGCGCAAATGCGTCTCTGCTCTTGTTGCGGTCGATCGGGATCATGCGCAACAGCGCAAGGCCCCATCCGAAGAACGGGATATACAACAGCTCTTTCTTGAACACATATACCAGCGGGCGCGGCATCGCGTACAGGTAGAAGATGGTTTCCCACGCAGACTGGTGCTTTGACAGCAGAATCGCCGGCGCGTCTGGCAGGTTTTCCGCGCCCTTGACCTCGTAACGTATGCCGCAGATAACCTTGGCAGCCCAAATGACAAACCGGTTCCAGCAAGACGTAAAGCGATAGCGCTGATTGTATGGCAGGGGCGCAGCCAGAAAGCACAGCGGTACCCAGATCAATGTCGCGACAATCGTCAGCAACACAAATAACAGCGAACGCAGAAACAAGGTGATGCTAGACATCGAATCTCCAGAGATAAATGAGAGTGTGCACGGGATCACGCTGCGGCGGGCACGTCTGCGGCCGCTTTCAAGAGATGATCCACGACCGCGGCCAAGTCCTTGTGCACCGTCGTGCCGGGAGGAAGACCGCCTTTGGTACGGGTTTTTTCACCTTTGCCGGTCAAGACCAAATAGGGAGTGCATCCCGATACAAAGCCGGCTTGCAGGTCGCGTAAGGAGTCGCCGACGGTCGGCACGCCTTTGAGGCTGATGTCGAAACGCTTTGCAATCTCCTGCAGCATGCCGGGTTTCGGCTTGCGGCAATCGCAGTTGTCATCTGCCGCATGCGGGCAGAAGAAGATGGCATCGATATCGGCACCCACGCGCTGCGCCGCCGTATGCATCTTCTGGTGAATCGCATTGAGCGTGACGATATTGAACAGGCCGCGCGCAATGCCTGACTGGTTGGTCGACACAATCACGCGGTAACCGGCTTGATTCAGGCGGGCAATGGCTTCCAGCGAGCCGGGAATCGGCACCCACTCGTCCGGCGACTTGATGAATTGATCGGAGTCGTAATTAATGACTCCATCCCGGTCCAGAATGATCAGCTTCATGGTCGAATCCGTCTTCAGGTTCATGCCGGTCACGATGCTCAGGCTGCCAGCTTCGAGATGTCAGCCACCTGGTTCATCATGCCATGCAGGTCGAACAGCAATGCAATACGATTGTTGCGCAAATGCTCGTCCTCTGCCATCACCATCACGTCGTCGAAGAATGCATCGACGTTGTCGCGTAAATGCGCCAGCGTCTTCAATGTGCCGGTGAAATCTCCCTTCGCGAAAGCTGCATCGATCTGCGGCTTCACCTGCGCCATTGCGGAATACAAGCCTTCTTCTGCCGTTTCCTTCAACAATGCTGGTTGGACGGCAGTCGCAGCGACCTCAGTCTTCTTCAGGATATTGGTGATGCGCTTGTTGGCAGCGGCGAGTGATTCGGACTCGGGCAGGGCTGCGAACGCTTTCACTGCATCGAGCCGTTCGATGATGTTGTCCAATCGATCGGGATTTTGTGCCACCACGGCTTCGATCTCGTTCGGCGCATAGCCGCGCTCGCGCAGCAGGCCACGCAGACGATCGAGCATGAAGGTCGTAACTTCGGCAGTGGAATCCTTGAAGTTGGCATTGCCGGCAAAGAGCTTCGCCGCGTCTTGCAGCAGTGCGTTCAGCGACAGCGGCAGGCGTTTTTCCACCAGCATGCGCAGTACGCCGAGCGCATGGCGGCGCAGCGCAAACGGGTCCTTGTCGCCTGTCGGCTGCAGGCCGATGCCCCAGATGCCGACCAGTGTTTCGAGTTTGTCGGCCAGCGCGACGACCGTACCGGTTTGCGTCGACGGCAGTGCGTCGCCGGCAAATCGCGGCTGGTAGTGTTCGCATGCGGCCAATGCGACTTCCTCATGCTCGCCGTCGTGGCGTGCGTAATACGTGCCCATGATGCCTTGCAGCTCCGGGAATTCGCCAACCATGTCGGTCAGCAGGTCGGCTTTGGCCAGCAGCGCACCGCGTTCGGCCAATGTCACGTTGGCATTCAGGCTTGCAGCAATCTTTCCGGCCAGTGACTTGACGCGATCGGTGCGCTCTGCCTGCGTGCCGAGCTTGTTGTGGTAGACGACATTGGCAAGACCGGGCAGGCGGTCGGCGAGCTTCTTTTTCTTGTCTTGTTCGAAGAAGAACTTCGCGTCCGACAGGCGCGGGCGCACCACGCGCTCGTTGCCGCCGATGATGTGCTGTGGGTTGGATGTCTCCAGGTTCGATACGATCAGAAAGCGTGAGCGCAGGCGGCCATGCGCGTCAGTAAGTGCGAAATACTTCTGGTTGGTCTGCATTGTCAGGATCAGGCATTCCTGCGGGACTGACAGGAAAGTTTCCTCGAACTTGCATTCGTAGACGACCGGCCATTCGACCAGTGCGGTCACTTCATCCAGCAGGGATTCCGGCATCAGCACCTTGTCGTGGCCTGCCTTCTCCAGCAGCGAGGCGCGGATCCGCTCCTTGCGGGCGCTTACCGAGGGAATGACCTTGCCTTGCACCTCCAGCGTCGATGTATAGGTATCGGCGCTGGCGATGGCGATATCCTGTTGCGACAGGAAACGATGGCCAAGAGTGGCACGGCCGGCCGATAGGCCGAGGATGGCCACCGGCACGACATCGCTGCCGTGCAAGGCAATCAGCTTATGTGCAGGGCGGACAAATTGTACTGTCGAACCATCGGGACGCTGGTAGCTCATCACCTTCGGAATCGGCAGTTTCGGCAGCGTGTCTTCCAGTGCCGCCTGCAAACCGCCATGCAGCGACGAGCCGGGGGCGGTATAAGTGTAGAAGAAGCTCTCAGCCTTGCCGTCGGATGCACGCTCGAGATCCGCCAGCTTCAGGTCGGGGAAGCCGAGTGCGGCGAGCTTCTTTGCTAGTGGCGGTGTCGGGGTTCCTTCCTTGTCGAGCGCCACCGAGACCGGCAGCACTTTTTCGCGGATGGATTTATCCGGCGACATGGCGCGGACCTTGGTGATTGCCACCGCAAGGCGGCGCGGTGTTGCATAGGCGGTGGCTACAGAGTCAGCCTCGACGAAATCACGCGATTTGAGGCCGTTGAAAATGCCGGCCGCAAACGCTTCACCCAGTTTGGCGAGGGCCTTCGGCGGCAGTTCTTCGGTGAGCAGTTCGACTAACAGTGTTTGGTTCATATTTTTGTCGTCGTCCTCTTGCAGAGGGAGATCCTGTGACTCTTAAGGTGTTAAACGATGCCCGGTCAATCAGGCTGCCTTGCGCGCATCCCCGCACATCGGGAAGCCGAGCTTTTCGCGCGACTCGTAGTACGCCTGTGCCACGGAGCGCGACAGGTTGCGGATGCGGCCGATGTATGCAGCACGCTCGGTCACCGAAATCGCACCGCGTGCATCGAGCAGGTTGAAGGTGTGCGCTGCCTTCAGGATCATTTCGTAGGCAGGCAGTGCCAGTGGCACTTCCATCAGGCGCTTCGCTTCGGCTTCGTAATTGCCGAACAGCGAGAACAGGAATTCGGTGTTCGAGTGCTCGAAGTTGAAGGTCGATTGTTCGACTTCGTTCTGGTGGAATACGTCGCCGTAGGTCAGGCGCTTTGTCACGCCATGCTCTTCCCATTCGGTCCAGACGAGGTCGTAGACATTTTCCACGCCCTGCAGGTACATCGCGAGGCGCTCGATGCCGTAGGTGATTTCACCGAGCACCGGTTTGCAGTCGAGGCCACCGACTTGCTGGAAGTAGGTGAACTGCGTGACTTCCATGCCGTTCAGCCAGACTTCCCAGCCCAGACCCCATGCACCCAGCGTCGGATTTTCCCAGTCGTCCTCGACGAAGCGCACATCGTTTTGCTTCAGGTTCAGCCCGAGTGCTTCCAGCGAGCCGAGGTACAGGTCAAGAATGTTTTCCGGCGCCGGTTTCAGCACGACCTGGTACTGGTAGTAATGCTGCATGCGGTTCGGGTTTTCGCCGTAACGGCCGTCCTTCGGGCGGCGTGACGGCTGCACATAGGCGGCGCGCCACGGCTCAGGACCGATCGCGCGCAGGAAGGTGGCGGTGTGCGATGTGCCGGCGCCCACTTCCATGTCATAGGGTTGGAGCAGGGCGCAACCTTGCGCATCCCAATACTCTTGCAGCTTCAGGATTACTTGTTGAAATGTAAGCATCGTGGCTTGCCTTCCCGCTTTGGGAGCGGGCGGAGGATGAATGATGGAAATTCGCTAAAGCCCTAGATTTTAGCGGTTTTTCATGGGCTTATGCGGATTGCGGCGGCTATATAACCAGCTCATGCCGAGCGTCAAAAAGGCCAGTCCAACGACTAATGCGTTGCCGTATTGGCTATAGGGTGTCAGCCCCGAGTAGCCTTGGACGGAAGTGGAAATCTCGCCGAACGCGAAGGGGCGCAGCTGTGCGAGGATTTCGCCCTTTGGACCGACCACTGCTGTCGCCCCGGTATTCGTTGCTCGCAGCATCGGGCGGCCGGTCTCTATGGAGCGCATCTGGGAGATTTGCAGGTGTTGCGGCACAGCCACCGAGTCGCCGAACCAGGCGATATTCGACATGTTCAAAAGGATGGTTGCCTGCGGGCGGCCAGCAGCACGACCTCCCGCGAGCTGCGCGGCGATTTCTTCTCCGAACAGGTCTTCATAACAAATATTCGGCAGAATCCATTGATCGCGCACGGCAAACGGTTCTTGCAACAGATTGCCGCGCGTGAAATCGCCGAGCGGGATTTTCATCATGTCGACGAACCAGCGTGCGCCGAGGGGGATGAATTCGCCAAAAGGCACCAGATGGTGCTTGTCGTAACGGTAGGGTTTCGCCTTCGAGGAAGGAGAGATGCCGATGGCGCTGTTCGCATACTGCCTGGGGCCATCGCTGATCGGGATGCCGAGCATCAGGTGGCTGTTTGACTTGTGCGCATAGTTCGACAGCAGGCCCATATAGTCAGGCGGGAGCTGGCTGGACAGGAGCGGGATGGCGGTTTCCGGCGTGGCGATCAGGTCCGCCGGTTTTGCCGCAATCATGTCGTGGTACAGGGTAAGGGTGGCGACTATCTGTTCCGGTTCGAACTTCAGGTCCTGAGGGACGTTGCCTTGCAGGAGGCGTACCGAAATCGGTGCGCCGCTGGGATTCGTCCAGTGAACCGTTTTCAGCCCGGCTCCAGCAGCAAGCATTGCGACGGCGATACTCACCGGCAGCTTTTTCGTTGGGAGCAGGGCGATGCAGCCGGCAATCAACGCGGCCACCCATGCCACGCCATAGACGCCGATGAGCGGCGCGAATCCAGCGAGCGGCCCCTCGGTATGCGCGTAGCCGGAGCTCACCCACGGGAAGCCGGTCAAAAACCATCCGCGTGACCATTCTGCGAGCGCCCACATCGCGGGCAGGATCAGTAATGCGGTGGAGGTATTCGATGCTGACCAGCGTCGCTTGAGCCAGGTGCTGCCGCCCGTTGCTGCCGCCGCAAATCCTCCCAAGACCAATGCGAGGAGGGCGACGGCGAGTATCGCCATCCAGCCCGGCAAGCCACCATAGCGGTGCATGCTGATGTATAGCCAATGCACGCCTGCAGCGAGCCAGCCGAAGCCAAAGGCCCAGCCAAGGAGGACGCTGTGACGGATCGAGTCCTGACGCAACACGAGCCAGAAAAGCAGGGCCAGCAGGGCAATCTGCAACGGCCATGCGCCGAAGGGGGCAAATGCCAGCACGTTCGCTGCACCAGCGGCAAGCGCGATCAGGACGGGAATGGGGCTGGCGAAAGGAAGGCGGATAGTCACGCAGTCGGTCGTTTTCTGGTTATCGTTTTGGCCTGGTAATACGGCTGCGAGGCGTGCCGGAAACCGGTGCCGGATGGCTGCCGGCCCGTGTTCACCGTATTACGATGCAACCTGGAGGCTTTGCTCGGAGAGCTTTTCTACCATCAGCACATGGACTTGCCGGGCGTCGGCGCGCAAAACTTCAAAGCGCAGGTTGCCGATGTCGAACACGTCTCCCTTGCGGGGCACGCGGCCAAGGTGGTTGGCGACCAGGCCGCCTATCGTATCGACGTCGTCATCTGAAAAGTCGGTGCCGAGGATATCGTTGAACTGTTCGATTTCCGTCAATGCCTTGACGCGCCAGCGCAGCCGGTTTCCGCTGTCACGAATCGGCAAGACATTATCCGCATCGTCATCGAGGTCGTATTCGTCTTCGATATCGCCGACGATCTGCTCCAGCACATCCTCGATGGTAACGAGTCCGGACACGCCGCCGTATTCATCGACAACGATCGCCATGTGGTTGCGGTTGGCGCGGAAATCACGCAGCAACACGTTGAGATGTTTCGATTCCGGAATGAATACGGCCGGTCGCAGCATGGCGCGCACGTCGAAGGATTCATCCGCGAAATGGCGCAACAGATCCTTTGCCAGCAGGATACCGACGACCTTGTCGCGGTCGCCTTCCACAGCCGGAAAGCGTGAGTGCGCGGTTTCCAGGATAAGCGGCATCCATTCTTCGACCGGCTTGGTCAGGTCGATCACGTCCATCTGTGAGCGCGGGACCATGATGTCGCGTGCGGAGAGGTCGGATACCTGGAATACGCCTTCGATCATCGACAGCGCATCGGCGTCGATCAGGTTGCGCTCGTGAGCATCGTGCAGGATTTCGAGCAGCTCGGAGCGGTTTTCAGGTTCCGGGGAAATGAGTGCGGTCAGGCGTTCAAACAGGGACCGCTGTGGTTTGGTGTCAGAGTATTTGGCACCACTAGGGTGATCTTGCATATGGCGGGATGCCGTTGTTGGAGTCGGATATAGCATACAACAAATGGGCGCCGAATCTCAAAATTGGCGCCGCAAATTGTTCAACATCTAAGTTTATGAATAGGGATTCGCTTCGCCGAGGGCAGCCAGGATCTCGACCTCCAGTTGCTCCATTTCGGCCGCTTCCTCATCGTTCTCGTGGTCATAGCCTTGCGCATGGAGAACTCCATGCACGACTAAGTGTGCAGCATGCGACTCAAGCGTTTTCTTCTGCTCCGCCGCTTCACGCTGCAGCACATCGGTGCACAGGATGATATCCGCTTGGGTTACCGGACTGTCTTCGTCCTCGGTGTATGCAAACGTCAGCACATTGGTCGCGTAATCCTTTCCGCGATAGTCGCGGTTGAGCGCCTGGCCTTCCTCTGCGTCGACAAAGCGAATCGTGAGTTCGGCCGGTGCGAACAAGGACGCCTGCACCCAGCGGCGCAACTTGTCACGGGTAATGGTTTCTTTTAGGCGAGGGTCAGGATACTGAACGGATAGGGACAGCTTATTTTTTTGCGGCATTTCTGGTTGCTGTGCTGGAAGCGGAAGTGGCTGCATCATAGGCATCGACGATACGCGCAACCAAGGGGTGGCGCACCACGTCGGCACTGGTGAAATGGGTAAACGCGATGCCGCGCACCTTCTTGAGGATATGGATGGCATCGACCAGCCCGCTCTTCTGCGTGCGCTGCAAGTCGATCTGCGTGACGTCGCCGGTGACGACCGCTTTGCTGCCGAAACCAATCCGGGTGAGGAACATCTTCATCTGTTCCGGCGTGGTGTTCTGCGCTTCGTCGAGAATGATGAAGGCATGGTTCAGCGTGCGGCCGCGCATGTACGCCAGCGGCGCGATTTCGATGACTTGCTTCTCGAACATCTTCTGCGTGCGATCGAAGCCGAGCAGATCGTACAGCGCGTCGTACAACGGGCGCAGGTAGGGATCGACTTTCTGTGTCAGGTCGCCGGGCAGGAAGCCTAGGCGTTCGCCCGCCTCGACAGCCGGTCGTGTCAGGACGATGCGTTTGACCGCATCGCGTTCCAGTGCGTCAACGGCACAGGCGACCGCCAGGTAGGTCTTGCCGGTGCCAGCAGGGCCGACACCGAACGTCACATCGTGTTCGAGAATTGCCTTGAGGTACTGGTTTTGATGCGGCGTACGTCCGCGCAGGTCGCTGCGGCGGGTCTTGAGCGCAGGGGCAGTGTCTTCGAGGTCTTCGCTTTCCTCTGCGTCGGCGGCCTGTTTCTTCGCGGGTTCTTTGTGTGCGCTCGCCCTTTTTTCCACTACGGCCAGCTGCACGTCTTCCACCGAAATTGTCTTGTCGGCATTTTCGTAGAAGCTTTCCAGCAGTTCTACTGCGCGCTGCGCATTGCCGCCGCTGACAATGAATTTCTCGCCACGGCGGAAAATTGTGACGTCGAGTGCGGCAGAAATCTGGCGAAGGTTTTCATCCATCGGGCCGCACAGATGCGCGAGGCGCCTGTTATCCAGCGGTTCCGGAATGAAATGGAGTGGTTGGGCGGGAATTTTTGTTTTCAAAATAAAGTTTGTCGTATCTCTTGAGATTCACTCTTTGATGACAAGTTCGCCGCGCAACGAATAGGGGGAGGCGTGGACAATAGTCACATCAATCAGCTGGCCGACCAAGCGTGCGCCATTAGGGCCGCCGTTAAAGTTGACGACGCGATTGTTTTCCGTGCGGCCCTGCAGTTCATGCGGGTCTTTCTTGGATGGGCCTTCAACCAGGATGCGCTGCTTCGTGCCCACCATTTTCTCGCTGATTGTTTTTGCATGGGCCTCAACGGTTGCCTGCAAATGCTGCAGACGCTTCAGCTTGACGTCTTGCGGCGTGTCGTCCTGCAAGTTGGCTGCCGGCGTGCCCGGGCGCGGGCTGAATACGAAACTGAAGCTATGGTCGTAGCCGATGTCGTTAATTAGTTTCATTAATGCATCGAAGTCCGCATCCGTTTCGCCCGGGAAGCCGACGATGAAGTCGCTCGAAATGGAAATGTTCGGACGGACCTCGCGCAGGCGGCGGATCACGGACTTGTATTCCAGCACGGTGTAACCACGCTTCATCGCCATCAGGATCCGGTCCGATCCGTGTTGGGCCGGCAGGTACAGATGGTCGACTAGCTTCGGCACCTTGGCATAGGTATCGATCAGGCGTTGCGTGAATTCCTTCGGATGGCTGGTCACAAAGCGGATGCGCTCGATGCCCGGAATCTCCGCGACATATTCGATCAGCAGCGCAAAGTCTGCGGTCTCGCCGTCAGCCATTGCACCGCGGTAAGCATTCACATTTTGTCCGAGCAGCGTGATTTCCTTTACCCCCTGTTCGGCGAGTCCGGCGACCTCGGTCAGCACGTCTTCGAAGCGGCGTGATACTTCTTCGCCGCGCGTATAGGGGACAACACAGTAGCTGCAATACTTGCTGCAGCCTTCCATGATTGATACGAATGCCGTCGCACCTTCGACGCGGGCTGGCGGCAGGTGGTCGAATTTTTCGATTTCCGGGAAGCTGATATCGACCTGTGCTCGTCCCGTCGTGCGGCGCTGGCTGATCAGTTCCGGCAGGCGGTGCAGGGTTTGCGGACCGAACACGACATCAACATAAGGTGCGCGCTTGACGATGGCTTCGCCTTCTTGCGACGCGACGCAGCCACCGACGCCGATAACCAGGTCGGGCTTGGTGCGCTTGAGCTCGCGCAGGCGGCCGAGGTCGGAAAACACTTTCTCCTGCGCCTTCTCGCGCACGGAGCAGGTGTTCAGCAGGACGACGTCGGCATCCTCCAGCGTCTCAGCCTTGACAACGCCCTCGGCGGCATTCAGCACGTCTGCCATTTTGTCCGAGTCGTACTCGTTCATCTGGCAGCCGAAGGTCTTGATAAATACTTTTTTCGGCATCTAGTTACTGGGACAGGCTATTCGTTTGTTTCTTGAGCGGCTTGCGCGCCTCGTCGGGCGTCAGGATCCACACACGATCGATCTGTCCGTGCATGTCCTCGGTGTAATTCACGACAAGGTTGGTGCCGCGTAAAGCAGCGGGCATCTCGATCAGGTTTTTCTGGTTCCAGATGCGCGCGCCGGGTGAGAGATGGCGCAACTTGCCATCAATCATAATTTCCGGATGTGCCGACGGCGACATCGTGCCGCGCTTGGCAGTGAGCGGGAATGGGCGTTCGAACGCCAATGCCGGCAACGCAATGGCTGCAGATAAAAATACCATCAGGACGGAACGACGCCACATCTTGCACCTCATATCGTCGCAAAAAGTGCCGCGGACTGCGGCCGGATAAAGGGAAATTATGGGCGTTCAGCGGCGGGATCAAGCCTACGACACGGCATCGATGCAGCTTTGCTGCGCCTTGCTTGTTTGGCCACATGACGTGGCAGATGAGCCGGGAAATTATACCACCGGGGCTCTTTGCAGAATTTCGAGTTGCCAAATCGCAATAACATTGCCGGTCCCCTTCGTATCGCAAGGTGGCAAGTGTGGCGTGAAATCGGGCCGCCAAAAACAAAATGGGTTACGAGATATCCCGTAACCCATCGATGTCTGGTGGTGATAGGTGGACTTGAACCACCGACCCCAGCATTATGAGTGCTGTGCTCTAACCAGCTGAGCTATATCACCAAAATAGCCCTCAATTATGGTGTGATTAGTTACGCCTGTCAAGAGAAGTTGGGCCCAGAGTAATGACCATAAACGTTTTCCAGCCATACATGCTTTGGGAACTACATTGCAGCGCGATTAACCTGCTCAAGGACAAATGCGGCAGCATCGCGGCGCAGGCAATCGATCACGATACGATCAGGCATGGAGCGCAGCCAAGTCAGTTGTCTTTTTGCTAGTTGTCTTGTAGCTGCGATGCCTTTGTCGCGCAAGGTGGCCAAGTCGTACGCGCCGTCCAGATATTCCCATGCCTGCCGGTAACCGACGCAGCGTATCGACGGCAGGCCGGGATGCAGGTCGCCGCGGGCGCGCAGCATTTCCACTTCCTGCAATAAGCCGCCGCCGGCCTGACTGAGCATTGCGTCAAAGCGAGTTGCGATACGCTCGTGAAGGACGCCACGGTCGGACGGCTCGAGCGAAAGCGGCAACAGGTCGAACGGGAGTTCCGCCTTTGGCGCTTTTGCCAGCAATTGAGACATGGGCTGGCCAGTCAGCTCAAAAATCTCCAGTGCGCGCTGAATGCGTTGGGAGTCATTAGGTTTCAGGCGAGCGGCAGTGGCGGGGTCGATTTCCGCCAGTTTGGCATGCATGGCAGGTATGCCGACTTCCGCCGCCTCTTGGTCGAGGCGGGCGCGGACTTCCGCGTCCGCCTGCGGCAAGTCATCCAGTCCGTCGCGAAGCCCCTTGAAGTACAGCATGGTCCCGCCGACCAGCAGCGGCAGTTTGCCGCGTCCTGCAATATCGTCGACCAGCCTCAGTGCATCTTCGCGGAACTGCATCACAGAGTAGGCATCGCGCGGATCGATGATGTCAATCAGGTGGTGCGGCACGCTGGCGCGTTCTTCGGCGGTCGGCTTGGCGGTGCCGATATCCATGCCTCGGTAGACCAGGGCGGAGTCGACCGAGATGATCTCTGCCGGGATATGACGGGCCACCTCCAGCGCTGCAGCGGTTTTTCCCGACGCGGTCGGCCCCATGATGGCAACTGCCAGCATTTGATGTGGCTTTCGGCTGGAAACGACCACGAGTTACTGTCCCCGCAGGAAGAGTTTGTCGAGATCGGACAGTGCAAGCTGTACCCAGGTCGGACGGCCATGGTTGCACTGGTCCGCGCGTTCAGTCGCTTCCATCTGGCGCAGCAGTGCATTCATTTCCGGCAGCGTCAGCGAGCGGTTTGCGCGCACGGCAGTGTGGCATGCCATGGTGGCGAGCATTTCATTGCGACGCTCCACCAGGACGCGTGAGCCGCCGAACTCCATAACATCGCGAAGTACAGCGCGCGCCAAAGCCTGGGCGTCGGCATTCTTCAAGAGTGTCGGAATGGCGCGTACCGCAAGCGTGGTCGGAGAGAGTGCAGTGATGTCGAAGCCCAGTGCCTGCAATGCCTCCTGGTTTTCGACAGCCGTGCCAACCTCGACAGCGTCGGCGTAGAACGTGACAGGTATCAGCAACGGCTGCACTTGCATTGCATTTTCGTCCAGTGCGTTCTTCAGCTGTTCATACAGGATGCGCTCGTGCGCAGCGTGCATATCTACCAGCACCAGGCCCTTCTTGTTTTGCGCCAGGATGTAGATGCCATGGAGTTGTGCGAGGGCGAAACCAAACGGGAATTCGTCCTCGGGGAGCGCTTGCGTCATGCTTGGACTTGCTGCGGCGGGTGTCGACTGCATGCCGGACCATACGCTCTTTTCGGATGCGAGGGGCGCATCGGAAAACAGGGCGCCGTACGCCGCCGTTGTCTGTGCTACCCCCAAGCCGCCAGCAAACTGTGACGCAAATGATGTCTGCTGTTGCGGTTCGCGGATCCATGGAAGTGGACCGGACGCGGCGGGCGTGGCCGGCTCAGAAGCCTCAATGGACAACGCTGCTGTCTGTGCGAGTGCGCGGCTGACGGCGTGGAATACGAACTGGTGCACGGCTCGGCTGTCGCGGAAACGCACCTCGATCTTCGAAGGGTGCACATTCACGTCGACAAGAGCCGGATCGAGATCGAGTGCCAGTACATACGACGGATAGCGGTCGCCGTGAAGGACGTCCTGATAGGCAGAGCGCACTGCGTGCGTGAGCAGTTTGTCGCGCACGAAGCGCCCGTTGACATAGAAGTACTGTGCGTCACCGCGCGCCTTGGAGGCCGTGGGCAAACCGATGAAACCATGCAGTCGCAACGGACCTGCTGTTTCGTCCAATGGCAGGCGTGCGCCTGCGAACTCCGTGCCGAGGATGTGTGCGCTTCGCTTGTCGACCGCGCTTGCATTCCAGTGATCAATCGTCTTGCCGTTATGTGACAGCGAAAAGGCAACGTCGGGGCGAGACAGTGCAATGCGACGCACCACCTCGGCGCAGTGGCCGAACTCGGTCTGCTCCGACTTGAGGAACTTGCGGCGCGCCGGTGTATTGAAGTACAGGTCGCGCACATCAACCGTCGTGCCGGGCGCGCCGGACGACGGAACGACCGGGCTGCTCTGGTCACCTGAAATTTCCCAGGCGTGCGCGGCGTCAGGCGTGCGGGAGGTCAGCGTAAGCTGTGCCACGGATGCAATGGAGGCAAGTGCCTCGCCGCGGAATCCGAGGGTGCCGACATTTTCGAGGTCAACTAGTGATGCGATCTTGGAAGTGGCGTGACGTGCCAGTGCGAGCGGCATTTGTTCCGGCGGTATGCCGCGGCCGTTATCGGTGATCGCGATGCGTTTGACTCCGCCTTCCTCGATGCGCACGGTGATGTGGGTCGAGCCGGCGTCGAGGGCGTTCTCGAGCAGTTCCTTGACGACGGCCGAAGGGCGGTCGACGACCTCGCCGGCGGCAATCTGGGAAATCAGCTGGTCGGAAAGCGCCTGGATCGGGCGGACGGGAAATTGCGGCATATTCATGCGCGGATTATACCGCTGCGCGATTGTTCAACCGTGCCCGACATGGATGCCAAGTGCAGCCATTTCGCAAGTGTGGAACGAGCCAGACGCAGTTAAACAACGTTCTGTTTCAGAGGTGCTAACGAGTTTGTTTCATCTCGCAATGTGGCGCAAACCGTGGTGTATGATGGCGCCCGAAACTCACTGGAGAACGAATGGATTTCATGGAATTCCTCGGCATGATCTTGCATGTCGACAAATATCTCGGGCCCTTCATCGCAGAATACGGCACGCTGGTTTATGTACTGTTGTTTGCAATCGTTTTCTGCGAGACGGGCTTGGTGATCCTGCCTTTCCTGCCGGGGGATTCGCTGCTGTTCATTGCTGGCGCCTACTGCGCCACGGGTGCGATGGATATCTGGCTGCTGATGGGGTTGCTGCTAGTCGCTGCGGTGAGCGGGAACACGGTCAACTACTGGATCGGCAGCATGATTGGCCACAAGGTCTTCACGCATGATTACCGGTGGCTCGACAAGGATGCGCTGCGCAAGACGCATGCGTTCTATGAAAATCACGGTGGCAAAACCATCGTCCTCGCCCGTTTCGTTCCCGTGGTGCGCACCTTCGCGCCGTTTGTTGCGGGCGTGTCGGAGATGACGTTCACGAAATTCCAATTCTTCAACATCATCGGCGCGCTGGCCTGGGTAGTCGGTTTGGTGGTTGCGGGCTACTTCTTTGGCAATATCCCGATCATCCGCAACCACTTGAATACCATTGTGCTTATCGGCGTAGGGGCAGCCGTCGTGCCGGTGGCTCTGGGCGGACTGTGGAAGTTGTCCAGGAAGGTCTGGAAGAAGAAGGCGTAAGAAGCGAAAGTGCCGGACCGTCGCTGGTCCGGCACTGCAAGAAGTAACGAAGTCGCCGCTTATGCGGCGATTTTTGCAATGAGCCCCATGTCGGAGCTCGACATGAGCTTGTCGATATCGACCAGGATCAGCATGCGCTGGTCCACCGTACCCAAACCGATCAGGTAATCCGTATTCAGCGCGGTTCCCATTTCTGGTGCCGGCTTGATCTGGTCGGGCGACAAGGTGATGACGTCCGACACGCTATCGACCACCATGCCGATCACACGTCCAGCGACGTTGAGGATGATGACGACAGTGAACTGGTCGTAGGTGGGCGTGCCAAGATTGAGCTTGATGCGCATGTCAACGATCGGCACGATAATCCCGCGCAGGTTGACTACGCCTTTGATGAAGTCGGGGGCATTCGCGATTTGCGTCGGCGTTTCATAGCCACGCAGTTCCTGCACCTTCAGGATATGGATCCCGTATTCTTCCTTGCCTAATGTGAAAGCGAGAAATTCGGTTGACGCGAGGTCATGCTCGGCAGTGCTTGCAATCGGATTGGCGGCGGTCGCTTGCATCATGGTGTGTCTCCTTTTTGTCCGAACGCTGCCTGGTCGCGGGTACGTGCACCGTGCAGGTTCGGGCGGGGTAGGTATTTCTGCTGCGCAACAAAAGAGTAGCAGACTCTTCCTCGAAATGCGACATGGGGCATGGAAAACCTTGCTCCAGCACACCTTTCCGTCGTTATTAACGTCTAATAATGCCGATTACTGCGTTGCCCCTTCTTGCCGTACACCACAAACTGTCTGCGTCGGTGCGTCTTGCCATCGGCACGTTGTTAAACGCGCTAAAACTCTTCCCATTCCGCCAAGTCGGTTCTGGCTTTCATGGCAGACGGCAGGGCTGCCCTTCTAGTCGCTATCCTGCGGGTCGGTGCCGCCGGCGTAGCATGCGAAGCGGTATAGAAGCCATGCGAGCGCCGGGCAACAGGCTGTCGGATGCGAGCTTGAACACATTGACCGCATTAGACAGCTTGTGGGCCTGGTCTTGGAGCGAAGCCGCGGCTGACTCTGCCTGTTCCACCAGGGCGGTATTCTGCTGCGTGGCATTGTCCATCTGGACAATCGCCTGGTTGATCTGTTCGATGCCGGCCGTCTGTTCGTGGCTAACGGCAGCAATCTCGCCGATGATGTCTGACACATGCTGTACGCTGGTAACGACTTCATCCATCGTGGAGCCCTCCTGGTTTACCAGCTTTGCGCAGGCTTCCACTTTTTCGACCGAATCGCTGAGCAACTCCTTGATTTCTTTGGCGGCTGCCGCAGAATGTTGCGCGAGGCTGTGCACTTCCAATGCCACCACAGCGAAGCCGCGACCCGGCGAGCAACGTCGACCGCGCCGAGCAACGGCATGGTGATGATTCGGGTGACGAACCAGGCAATGAAGGTTCCGGCCATCAGAGCCGCTGCAGCCGGCACCAATGTCAGCATGAGAGCATTGTCGTAGACAGGACCTGCTTCAGCGGGCGCTTCCTGCGCCAGTCTTTCCTGATGGCGGATCATTTCGTCCATCGCTTCCAGCCAGATGTGCTGGTGGGGCGCCATGCTGGCGAGCAGCGCCGGAATCACGTCACCCTGCCGGCGTGCCAGGGTGATCGCCTTGTCCGCACCGGGGGACTGCCTGGCCGGCAGCGATCTTGTCGAGCCTTCCTTGCGGGTTGTGTCCATGATCATGCCGGCGTGCAGCGCTGCTCTCCTTGTAGGCGGCATTCGCTTCTTCGATGTGCTTGACATCGGCGTTCACCTCGTCCTCGTTCGTTATCACTGAGATGTTGCGCACGCCGACGGCCACTCGCATGACGAACTTGCGCATGTCGTTGAGTTTCTTGATGATGAGGCGCGAAGGGGCATGATCGGGACCATGCCGAGCCTGCATCAGGTCATGCGGTTCTTGGCGAGGGGTGGGTTTTTCGCGAAGTACTTCCGGATGCCCTTCAGGACCGCTTCCGCCATGCGGTCCTGGTAGTGGTCGTCGGTGAGCTTGGCTTCTTCTTCCGGATTGGAGATGAATGCCGTTTCGATCAAGATGCTCGGGATGTCCGGCGCCTTGAGTACCGCAAAGCCGGCCTGCTCGACCGCGGCCTTGTGCAGGCGGTTGATGCCGCCGATCTCACGCAGCACGGCCTTGCCCACCTTCAGGCTGTCGTTGATCTGCGCCGTGGTGGTCAGGTCCAGCAGCACATGGGCGAGCTGCCGGTCGTGTGTCTTGATGTTGACGCCGCCGATCAGATCGGCAGCATTTTCCTTGTTGGCTAGCCAGCGCGCCGCGGTGGAGGACGCGCCTTTTTCGGACAGGACGAATACCGAGGAGCCGCGTGCGGTGGACTCGATCCAGGCATCGGCGTGGATCGACACGAACAGGTCGGCCTGCACCTTGCGCGCTTTTTGTACACGCACATGCAGCGGCACGAAATAGTCGCCGTCGCGCGTCAGCATTACCCGCATGTTCGGTTGCTTCTCGATGCGTGCCTTCAGGCGCTTGGCGATCGCCAACACCACGTCTTTTTCGCGACTACCGCCGCGTCCGATGGCGCCGGGGTCTTCGCCGCCGTGCCCCGGGTCGAGCGCAATCGTGATCATGCGCGTCAAGGCCGGGCCCTTGCCATCCATCCTTGCCATCTGGCCGTCGGCATCGTCTTCATCGCCAGGCGCAGTGTCCGGAAGCGCCGGTATCGGTTCCGGTTTGGCATCGGCCAAGGGCGGCTTGATGTCGCCTGGGCGCTCGATGGGCCAATCGCCGCTTTCGATCAGTGCAGCCAGCGGGTCTGCCGGGTGTTGCGGATAAAGGTCGAAAATCAGGCGGTGCCGGTACTCGCCGACTGGTGCCAGTGTAAATACCTGCGGATTGATCTCTTCCTTCAGGTCGAACACGAGGCGCACCACGTTCGGCCGGTTCTGGCCGACGCGCACCTGCTTGATGTACGGGTCGTTCGGTGTGATCTTCGCGACCAGGTCCTTCAGCGTCGGGCTGAGCTCCAGGCCTTCGATATCAACGACCAGCCGCTCCGGATCCTTGACGATGAAGTGGCTGGCCTTGAGGTTGCTGTCGTTCTCCAGCGTCACGCGCGTGTAGTCGGCCGCCGGCCAGACGCGCACGGCGAGAATCTGGGCGGCGCGGGCCGGGAGAGGTGCGATGACGGAGAGAAGAAGGGTACCGCCGGCTTTCAATATCGTGCGGCGCGACTTCGATTCTGATTTGGATCCCGCGATGGAGATCACAGATTCGGCGCGAATTTCAGACGATCGAGACATTGACTACCCTGGTCGGACAACGCCTGTAATTCTATATCACGGCCGTCACCGGCAATGCTAAGACGAACCTCAATGTCTGGCGCGGGCAACACCGGCGTGGCTTTTTCAGGCCACTCGATGATGCAGATCGTGTCGCTGCTGAAGTGTTCGCGGAACCCGGCATCGAGGAATTCCTCCGGACTGGCGAGACGGTACAGGTCGAAGTGCATGATCTCGATCGGGCGGCCGGCGACCGTCACGGTATAGGGCTCGACCAGCGTGTAGGTTGGGCTTTTGACATGGCCTTCGTAGCCGGCGGCGTGCAGCAGGGAGCGGGTGAGTGTGGTCTTGCCGGCACCTAGGTCGCCATGCAGGTAGATCGTCAGGCCCGGCGCGAGTGCGTGGGCCAGCGACATGCCAAGCGCGGCAGTGCCGGCTTCATCGTGAAGGTGTGTCTGAAAGTGCTGCATCTCTTAAAATGGCATCTTTATTGGTGCATTGGCGATGACTGTTACCGCTGACAAATTATCCACGCTGGCGCTGGCCATCAAGGCGTGGGGCCGCGAGCTCGGTTTTGATGAAATCGGCATCACCGGCATCGACCTGTCGCAAGAGGAGCCAGGCCTGCAGGCCTGGCTCGATGCGGGGCACCACGGCGACATGGATTATATGGCAGCGCATGGCATGAAGCGCGCCCGCCCGGCCGAATTGGTGCCGGGAACGATCCGGGTCATCACCGCGCGGATGAACTACCTGCCGCGCCATCCGGCGCACGATAGCGGCGACTGGCGGGCTGGGGAAGAGCAGCGCGCGCGTGATCCGCAGGCCGCAGTCATCTCCATCTATGCCCGCGGCCGCGACTACCACAAGGTGTTGCGCGCACGCCTGCAGCAACTGGCCGACCGCATCCGTACCGAAATTGGCGATTTCGGACACCGTGTATTTACCGATTCCGCGCCGGTGATGGAAGTCGCGCTGAATGCGAAATCCGGCATCGGCTGGCGCGGCAAGCATACGCTGCTGCTGAGCCGCCATGCAGGTTCGATGTTCTTCCTCGGGGAGTTATATACCGATCTGCCGCTGCCGGTGGATGAACCGACCTCGGCGCATTGCGGGCAATGCCGGGCGTGCATCGACATCTGCCCGACACAGGCTATCCTCGCGCCGTACAAGCTCGACGCGCGGCGTTGCATTTCCTATCTGACCATTGAGCTCAAGGGCAGCATTCCGGTTGAGTTGCGGCCGCTGATCGGCAACCGCGTGTACGGCTGCGATGATTGCCAGCTGGTCTGCCCCTGGAACAAATTCGCACAACGCGCGGTGCTGCCGGATTTCGATGTGCGTAACGGGCTCGACAATGCGACGATGGTGGACCTGTTTGCTTGGAGCCAGGAGGAATTCAGCCGGCGCCTGGAAGGCAGTCCCATCCGGCGCATCGGACATGAGCGCTGGTTGCGCAACATCGCGGTAGGTTTGGGTAATGCGGCGGCGCAGATGCCGGGTGCGCCGCACATTGTCACTGCGTTACAGGCGCGCGCCGATCATCCGTCCGAGTTGGTGCGCGAACATGTTGCATGGGCGCTCGCCCGCCACGGCATCAACTCAGCGCGTGAGCGCCAGCCATAACGGCATCGTGAACACCGACAGCACGGTGCCGGCGGAGATGATGAAGGCGACGAACGGTCCGTTGCCGCCCATGCGCGCCGCAAGCACATACGCACTGGAGGCGGTAGGCAGTGCGCAGAACGCGACAGCGATCTGTAGTTGCAATTCCGGCAAGCCAGCCCAGCGTCCCAGGCCATAACCGATCGCCGGCATGGCAAGAAGCTTCGCTGCCAGGAAATACGACGCCATTCCTTTCGATTCATGCAAGCCCGACAGCCGAAGACCGGCGCCGACCGTAATGAGGCCGAGCGCAATCGATGCATTCGACATGCGCGACAGCGTCGCGCCGATGATGTCTGGCAGGGAAAGGCCGAGCAGGTTGAAGGCCATGCCCGATGCGGTCGCCACCAGCAGCGGATTCTTTGCAAGCTCCTGCAGCAGCCCGCCGCTCTTGTGCACGAGTGCATGAACCGCCGCCATGTTACAGATCGGCACGGCAAAGCCGATGATCAGCGCCATCAGTGTCGTACCCTGTTCGCCGGCTAAACGGGATGCAATCGCCAGTGCGATATAGGAATTGAAACGGAAGGCGGTCTGCACTCCGGATTCGAACACCATCGGCGCTGCCCGGAATAACGGCTTGGCGAGCCAGCCCAATGCAATGCCTCCCGCCACCGCAGCCAGCGCAACCTGCAGCATTTTTCCGGTGCTGCCGAAATCGAATGGCGTGCGCGCGGTGGAGTAGAACAGCAGGGCAGGAAAGAGGAAGTAGTAAATCAGCTTTTCCATCCCGCTCCAGAACTGGCTGCCCCAATCCGTAAAACGCATCAGCAGGAAGCCGAGCAGGATGAGCGCGAAATCGGGGAAGAGGATGGTGGCGATGGACATCGACGGGCGGTGACGCAAAATAAGCAGACCGGATAAGCAGACCGAAATGGTACCGGTGTTTATGCTTTCCTGCTTATTGCGCTTGTTACTTCAGCAAACGCGCCAGTTCCACCGCCGTCTTTACGTTCATTTTGTCGAAGATATGCGCGCGATGCACTTCCACCGTGCGCATGCTGATGCCGAGTTCGTCCGCAATCACCTTGTTCATCTTGCCGGCAAGGATCAGGTCGAGCACCTCGCGCTCGCGGATCGACAGGGTCGCGAGGCGCGTGTGTACTTCGTCGTCGGCGCCTGCTGCGCGCGAGGCGGCGAGTGCTTCCTCCACGCGGTCCATCAGCTTGTTGTCATTGAACGGTTTTTCGAAGAAGTCGAAGGCGCCGCGCTTGAGGGTGTCGACCGCCATCGGCACATCGCCGTGGCCGGTCAGGAAGATCACCGGAAGGCGTCGCGTCAGGCCGCGTGCTGCCAGCATGTCGAACAGTGCAGCGCCGCTGATGTCGGGCATGCGCACATCCAGCAGCAGGCAGTCGCCAGCCGCGTCGAATCCCGTCGATGCATCCAGAGCTGCCAGGAATGCCGTGCCGCTTTCATAGGCGGTGGCCGCAATTGAGCGTGACTGGGCAAGCCAACTCAGCGAATCGCGGATTACTTCTTCATCATCGACAATGTGCAGCATTCGTTCCCCTCATGTCCGAGGCGTTATTGTTATTTTAAGTACCGAGTTGCCTGGACGAATAAAAACATTATTTTGCTTCGATTATGTCTGCTTCCGCTACTGTTTCGGAAAGAACGGGCAAAGAAAAGCGGAAAATCGTGCCGCCCGCCGGATTGTTTGCATGGGCCAGCGTTCCGCCGTGGAACTCGACGGTCGTGCGGCAGATGTTCAAACCCATCCCCATGCCTTCCGCCTTGGTCGAGAAGAACGGGGAGAACAGACGTTCTGCGACTTCATCCGGGATGCCATGACCCTGGTCGATCACGGACACCACCACGCTCTGCTGGCTTGATGATTCGTCATCAAGTTCCGCGAGGATGCGCAGGATGCGCCGCTCGGGTGCGACACCTTGCATCGCCTCGATTGCATTGCGGGTAAGGTTGAGCAATACCTGTTCGAGCATGACGCGGTCGGCCAGCACGCTCGGCAGGTTGGGTGCGATATGCAGTTGCGTGGCGACGAAAAATTGCCGCGCCTGCAGCTCGACCAGCGGCGTCACATTCTCGATCAGTGCCTGGATCGAGACCGGCTCACGGCTTGGTTCGCGTCGCTTCACGAAGGTATGCACGCTGCGGATGATGTGTCCTGCGCGCTGTGCCTGGATGCTGGTTTTCTCCAGTGCTGGGCGCAGCAGGTTGAGGTCGACAGCTTTTCCCTGGCCGGCGCCGTTATCGATCATGTTAAGCGCGCCGGTGGTGTAGCTGGAGATCGCTGCAAGCGGCTGGTTCAACTCGTGCGCGAGCGTCGAGGCGATTTCGCCCATCGTCGCAAGGCGGGCGCTGGCCTGCAGTTTTTCCTGCTGCTGCTGGTTCAGGTCCTCGACCCTCTTGCGGTCGGAAATGTCGAGGATCGAGCCCATCCAGCCGGTCTGCCGGCCGCTATCGTCCACCAGCGGCGACTCGAATATCAGCACCGGGAAGCGCTCGCCATTGGAGCGCTGGAAAATGGTTTCGTACTGTGGCGTCACCGTCCCGGCCAAGACCTGCGTGAATCGCTGCTGGTATTCATCCATCGCTTCCGGCGCCCAGTAGGGCATCGGTGGCGTCTTGCCGATCAGTTTCTCGGCAGGGATGCCGACCATTTCGCAAAACGCCGGGTTCACATAGGTGATGCGCCCTTCCAGGTCGCGAGCGCGCAGGCCTGTCATCAGCGAGTTTTCCATCGCGGTACGGAAGGACACCTGCTGGCGCAGCGCTCCTTCGGCCGCAAGGCGCCGGTTGATGTCGCGCCACAGCGCGACCAGGCTCACCAGCAGGCCGATCGACAGGGCAATAACAGAGCCGACCAGCAGGTTGGGCAGTAGCTTCGGTGCATTCTTGACGCTATTGGTGTGCAGCATGACGGTCGCATACGGAAGTTCGAGCGCGCGGAGATGGGTGTACACGTTGCGCCCCGGGCCACCCGCGGCGCGCCTGGCGATCACGTTGTCGTCGTTATCGGTCAGCGTGATTTCGTTATCCTGCGCGAACCACCACGGCACCATCTCGTCCAGGATGCTGGCCACCGAATAGCTGGCGACGAGGCTGCCGAGGTATTGCTCGCCCGAGAACAGCGGAACGTAGTACTCCATCAGCATCGGGCCGGGCAGGCCAGGCGGTGGGGCTGGCTGGCTGTATTGCGGCGTCTTGGAGGCGCGCGCGCGCTCTGCCGTCAGCCGCGAAGATACGGAAAAATCGGTGAGCGAGAGCGACGAGTCGTCGGTCGCGGTGACCGTCTTGCCGTCCACATCGAGCCAGATGATGCGTTCAAGCTCTCGGTTATTCCGGATCAGCACTGCCATGCGATCCTGCAGGCGTTTGCCGGAAAGATAACCTGAGCTGATTTCATTGCCGATCAGCCGGATGCTCTCTTCGTTGCGCTCGAGCTGGAAGCGTATCGTCTGCTCCACCCATAGCGTGTCGGCGATCAGCTGTTCCTGGCGCTCGGTCGTTTCCATTTGCTGTGCCTGCCATGGCAGCCACAGCAGCGTCGACACGAACAGCATCACCAGCAGCATAGGCACCAGCCAGTGCCATGTGCGCTTGCGGCCGGGGAGCCCGAGGCTGAATGCGGAGATGAATGATCTAATCGACATGATGCGGGTGCGGATGGTATTCGGTGAAGCGCGGTACGTCTGGCTGGATGCAGTGCGAACGCTCAGGAGGGGCGCAGCATCAAGGCTGGCTAAGTGTATCTGACTGGCAGGCTGAATCCTACTCTGCCCATTCTTTTCCGGCATCATCTGATGCGAAAATTAGATTTTCGCAAACGGATTGTGGTTAACCACAGTTGTGAGGCTTAGGCGGGACGATGACAATGGTTTAACAGAATATTGTTTTTTCAGCACGGACCCTCCATGAAATTTGCAGCATGGCTTTTTGCGTTTGCCGCCGCGCTACTGAGCGCGAATGTGCAGGCGGACGGGCCGATCGTGATCAAGTTCAGTCACGTGGTCGCAAGCGATACGCCCAAGGGCAAAGCCGCCGAGCGCTTCAAGCAGCTCGCGGAAAAGGCCACGGGCGGGCGCGTGCGGGTGGACATTTATCCGAACAGCCAGCTATACAAGGACAAGGAAGAGCTGGAGGCGCTGCAGCTTGGCGCAGTGCAGATGCTGGCTCCGTCGCTGGCCAAGTTCGGTCCGCTCGGCATCCGCGAATTTGAAGTGTTCGATCTGCCATATATCTTCCCGACCAAGGAAGCGCTGTATCGCGTGACGGAGGGGCCTATCGGGCAGGGGCTGTTGAAGAAACTGGAGTCGAAAGGCATCACCGGCCTGGCGTATTGGGATAACGGCTTCAAGGTCATGTCGTCCAACAAGCCGCTGCGCACGCTGGGCGATTTCCGTGGGCAGAAGATGCGTATCCAGCCTTCCAAGGTGCTGGATACCCAAATGCGCACGCTGGGCGCAAGCCCGCTGGTACTGTCGTTCGGCGAGGTATACCAGGCGCTCCAGAGCGGCATCGTGGATGGCACCGAGAATCCTCCGTCCAACTTCTATACGCAGAGAATGCATGAATTGCAGCGGCATGTGACGGTGTCGAACCATGGTTATCTCGGCTACGCGGTTATTGTGAACAAGAAGTTCTGGGATGGGCTTCCGTCGGGCATACGCCGTGACCTCGAAGACGCGATGAAAGAAGCAACTGCCTATGCGAACGCGATAGCGCAACAGGAGAACGACGCGGCGCTGGAGGCCATCCGGAAATCCGGCAAGACGATCGTGTATACCTTGTCCGACAACGAGCGCGAAGAATGGCGCCGGGCATTGGTGCCGGTGCACAGGGAAATGGAAAGCCGTATCGGCAAGGACTTGATCGCAGCCGTCAACCGGGAGGCAACGCTGTACGCCAAAAAATAGGCCGGCCGCATACCGTTCAGCCTTGCCCCTCGTGCGCCCTCTTTGGCCTTGGTAAAAACGTAAAAAGAATCCCAGGGCTATAATTTTTGGATTGGCATGCAGATGCCGATAAGAAGTTGCTGCTCGCTGCACTGCCGTGTCGCATGCCGCCACAAGCGGGCGACTGTGCAACTCAATTGCTGCAATCCACAATGGAGGAGACTAGATGAAGCTGAACAAGTTATTGGCGGTGCTGGTATCGGGCCTGGCCTTTGCCGCATCCGCGCAAGCGCAGAATTATCCCAACAAGCCGATCCGCCTGATCGTGCCGTTCGCGCCGGGCGGCACCACGGATATCGTGGCGCGCATCGTCGGCGACAAATTGAGCAAGGAGCTGGGCCAGCCGGTCGTTATCGAGAACCGTGGTGGTGGCGGCGGCAGCATCGGCGCGGCTGCGATTGCCAAGGCCGAGCCGGACGGGTACACGATCGGCGTGTCGACCATTTCCACGCATGCGGTCAACCCCGCCTGCAACCCGAAGCTGGGCTACGATCCGATCCAGGATTTTGCGCCGATCACCAATATGGCGCGCACGCCGAACGTGCTGACGGTTAACCCGAAATTCCCGGCGCAGGACTTCACGCAATTTCTCGAACATGTGAAGAAGAATCCTGGCAAGCTCAATTACGCGACCTCCGGCACCTGCAGCATCCAGCACATGGTGGGTGAGCAGTTCAAGGCATCGACCGGCACTTTCATCCTGCATATTCCCTATCGCGGTGCAGGCCCGGCACTGAACGACCTGCTCGGCGGCCAGGTCGACATGATGTTCGATAACCTGCCGTCGTCGATGTCACACATCCAGACCAACAAGCTGCGTCCGTTGGCGATTGCATGGCACAAGCGTCTTGACGCATTGCCGAACGTGCCGACCTTTGCCGAACTCGGCCTGAAGCAAGTGAACGATCCGGCTTGGTACGGCCTCGTCGCGCCTGCGAAGACGCCGGAAGATGTCATCAAGAAACTGAATGCGGCTACGGCGAAAGTGCTCCAAATGCCGGAAGTGCGCGAGCGCCTCAAGACCAGCGGTGCAGAGCCGGCAGGAAACTCGCCGGCCGAGCATGCAGCGGAAATCAAGACTGAACTGGAGAAGATGCAGAACCTCACCAAGAAGCAGGGCATTAAGCTCGAAGGCGTATAACGCAGATGCCGATGTGCGGCGCGTGCCGCCTATGACGATGTGGCGCACCGCAGTGTTGCCGTTCCAAGGCCATCGCTTCCGGAAACCACGGGGCGATGGCTTTGTCATTAAAGAGAGGCATAGCGCGTCCTCATGCGTCAGGTATTTTCGAAGGAACGGTTCGGCTTTCCACAATTGCCACATAGACACAAAGCGGCAATAATTGCGGCCGCCGAACAGCTGTCGATGCGCAGGAGGTGGTTGCACGGGAAGGCTTGCTGCATAATTTGCAAGTCGGCCGGCGTGCCACGAGTCTTACCTTCATTCCCTGCGACGGCGATGAGCGCTTTCGTTTCGTGCACACATCAACTTATTTCAGCTCATTAGGATAATCATGGATTTCGGTAATCCCCAGTTCTGGGTGGCGGTCTTGCAGATCGTCGCAATCGACATCGTCTTGGGCGGCGACAATGCGGTGGTCATCGGACTTGCCTGCCGTCGCCTGCCGGAACGCCAGCGCAGGCTCGGCATCCTGTGGGGCATGGCCGGCGCGATCGGCCTGCGAGTGGTGCTGATCCTGTTCGCGGTGACGCTGCTTGCGGTGCCTTACCTGAAACTGGTCGGCGCAGCGCTCTTGCTGTGGATCGGTATCAAGCTCCTCTTGCCGGAAGGTGACGAGGGCGGCCACAACATCGAAGCCGGTGCCACGCTCGCTGCAGCCATCAAGACCATCATCGTTGCAGATGCGGTCATGAGCCTGGATAACGTGATTGCGATTGCCGGTGCTGCAGGCGACAGCAAGTTCCTGATCGTCTTCGGCCTGCTGCTGAGCATCCCGATCATCATGCTGGGCAGCCAGCTGGTCATCAAGCTGATGGACCGTTTCCCGATCGTGATTGTGCTTGGCGGCGCGCTGCTCGGCTGGATCGCAGGCGGCATGGCTGTCAGCGATGTCGCGGTGGCGGAGTGGTTCAAGGTGACCCTGCCTGCGGCCAAGTGGATCGGCCCAATCGTCGGCGCCATTGTTGTGGTTGCCGTCGGGAAGATGCTGGCAGCGCGTGCAGAAGCAAAGCAGCAAGCTCCGCTTGAAGATCTGGCGGCGGAAAAACAGTCGTCCGAACGCAGCAACTAATTCCGGATATCCGGCAAAATTGTTCAATATTTCTCTCGGAGAATAGCGATGCTGAAAGTATTGTTGGCCGTAGATGGTTCGGAAACCTCGATGCATGCCGTAGAGCATGTAATCAAGCGGGCTTCCGCATCCAAGGGCGATCACCAGATCCACCTGCTGAACGTGCAGCATCCGCTGCACGGCACCGTCAGCTCTTTCGTCAATGCGGCGCAGATCAAGCAATATCACCAGGACGAGGGCATGAAGGCCGTCGAGGCGGCGCGCGCCAAGCTGGATGCTGCGGGCATTAAGCATGAGTTCCATCTCTTCGTCGGTGAACCAGCAGAGGTGATCGCGCGTTACGCGAAGGAACAGGGCTGCGAAGAGATCGTCATCGGCAGCCGTGGCTTGTCGGGCATTTCCAGCCTGCTGCTCGGCTCGGTCGCGACCAAGATCATCCACCTCGCCGAAGTGCCTGTCTTGTTAGTGAAGTAAGGCAGTGTTCTTTTTGCGGTGCACCATCGGCCGCGTGAGCAAGGGTCGGCTTTCATGCCGACTCTTTTTTTGTAACTTTATTGTCAATTGATTATCTAAGCATGGGGTTTTGCCGCTTTGGCGTGGCTTAAACGTGTCTTTGACGCGGCGCGGACTGCGGCTTTCCACAATTGAGATGAGTGTTTTCTATAGCAATAATGCATATGGAGACAGACCTTATCCGGTATAAAGAACGCTGCAGATCGCCGTTCAACTTTGCAGTCCAATGGGTCCGGTTCGGTCTCTGCACTTTCAATACCAATTACTAGAGGAGCGTCGCTTATGAATATCAAGTCCCTGCGGTTTGTCGCCGGTCTCGCGCTTGTGGCCAGCACCTTCGCCCATGCACAAACCTATCCCACCAAGACTGTCACGATGATCGTCCCGTTCGCGGCCGGTGGCCCGACCGATACTGTGGCGCGCCTGGTTGCGCAGTCCATGAGCAAGACCCTCAAACAACAGGTGATCGTTGAGAACGTCGGCGGCGCTGGCGGCACCATCGGTGCTGCGCGCGTGGCGAAGGCGGATCCGGATGGTTACACCGTGCTGCTGCACCACATCGGCCAATCCACCGCACCGGCGCTGTACCGCAAGCTGAGCTACAACGCGATCGACAGCTTCGAGACGGTTGGCCTCATCACCGACGTGCCGATGACCTTCATCGCACGCAAGGATTTCCCGGCGAAGGACTTCAAGGAACTGCTCGCCTACGTCAAGGCCAACAAGGACAAGGTCACCTATGCCAACGCAGGCGTGGGTTCCGCATCGCACCTGTGCGGCATGCTATTCATGAGCGCGATCGACACTGATCTGACTACGGTGCCGTACAAGGGCACCGGCCCGGCAATGAACGATCTGCTGGGCGGTCAGGTGGACTTCATGTGCGACCAGACCACCAACACCACCAGCCAGATCAAGGGCGGCAAGGTGAAGGCCTATGGTGTGACTACGAAGGCCCGCGTGCCGTCGCTGCAGGACCTGCCGACACTGCATGAATCCGGCCTGCCGAACTTTGAAGTCGCCGTGTGGCACGGCCTCTACGCACCGAAAGGCACACCGAAGCAAGTCGTCGATACGCTGTCCGGTGCTCTGCGCGTGGCACTGAAGGATGCAACCGTGAAGCAGCGCTTTGCGGAACTCGGCACCGAGCCGGTGGCAGAAAACAGGGCTACTCCGGATGCGCATCGCGCCTTCCTGAAGGCCGAGATCGACAAGTGGTCGCCGATCATCAAGAAGGCTGGCGTTTACGCAGACTAATCACCGACTGATCGTCGACTGATCTGATGCAGTTGCTGTAAGAACGAGAAAGGCGGGGGCTCCAACCCCGCCTTTCTTGTGAGATGGGCCGCTGCGTACGCCGCCGCGGCAAACAATGGGATGCGAAACCCGCGTATCCCATCGACTATAAAAACATGAAGGAGATCCGCTTTGTCCTCTCGCATCCGTAACCCCCGGGACTTCTGGTCCGGGATTATCTTCATCATCTTTGGCGTGGCCGCAGTCGTCATCGGCCGCGACTATTCGATGGGTACGGCAGGGCGGATGGGCCCGGCCTATTTCCCGACGGTGCTCGGCACGCTGCTGGCCATCATCGGCGCCATTGCAGTGGCGCGTTCGCTGTTCCGTAGTGGCATGCGGCTGGAAAAATTCGCGGTCAGGGAACTGGTCCTGATCCTGGCGGCCGTGTTGCTGTTCGGCTTCCTGGTGCGCGGTGCCGGCCTGATCGTGGCGGTACTGGTGCTGATCCTGATCAGCGCCTATGCCAGCATCAAATTCCGCTTGCTGCCGACGGCACTGCTGGCCATTGGCCTGGCGACGTTTGCAGTACTCGTCTTCGTGAAGGCACTCGGCTTGCCGATGCCAATGATCGGCCCGTGGCTCGGCTTCTAAGGGGAAAGTGAACATGGAAATCCTCAGCAACCTGAGCCTCGGTCTCGATACTGCATTCACGCTCACAAATCTGTTCTACTGCCTGATGGGCGTGTTCTTCGGCACCGCCGTCGGCGTCCTGCCAGGCCTCGGTCCGGTCGCGACCATCGCGATGCTGCTGCCGGCGACCTTCTCGCTGCCGCCGGTCTCCGCGCTGATCATGCTTGCCGGTATTTACTATGGCGCGCAATATGGCGGCTCGACGACGGCGATCCTGGTCAACCTGCCGGGCGAATCCTCATCCGTGGTAACTGCCATCGACGGCTACCAAATGGCGCGCAAGGGCCATGCGGGCAAGGCGCTGGCGACCGCCGCCATCGGCTCCTTCTTTGCCGGTACCGTCGCCACTATCCTCCTGGCGCTGTTTGCTCCGCCGCTGGCCGAGCTGGCCCTGAACTTCGGTCCTGCCGAGTACTTCTCGCTGATGGTGCTGGGTTTGGTGGCGTCTGTCGTGCTGGCACACGGTTCGCTGCTGCGCGCGATCGGCATGATCCTCCTCGGCCTGCTGCTGGGCCTGGTTGGTACCGACGTCAACTCCGGCACGCCGCGCTACACCTTCGACCTGCCGCAGTTGGCGGACGGCATCAACTTCGTCATCGTGGCGATGGGCATGTTCGGTCTTGGCGAAATCATCCGCAACCTGGAGCATGAAGAAACCCGCACGCTGCTGGTGAAAAAGGTCCACGGCCTGATGCCGACCAAGAACGACCTCAAGCGCATCATCGGTCCGGTACTGCGCGGTACAGGTCTGGGTTCTGCGCTCGGCATCCTGCCCGGTGGCGGCGCAATGCTGGCATCGTTCGCCGCCTATTCGATCGAGAAGAAGGTGTCGAAGAACTCTGCCGAGTTCGGCAAGGGCGCGATCGAAGGTGTGGCGGCACCGGAATCGGCAAACAATGCCGGCGCGCAGACCTCGTTCATCCCAATGCTCACGCTCGGCATTCCGTCCAACCCGGTGATGGCGTTGATGATCGGCGCGATGATCATCCAGGGCATCCAGCCCGGCCCGGCGGTGATGACGGAACAGCCTGCCTTGTTCTGGGGCATCATCGTCTCGATGTGGATCGGCAACTTCTTCCTGCTGGTGCTGAACCTGCCGATGATCGGCCTGTGGGTACGCATGATCATGGTGCCGTACCACTTCCTGTATCCGGCAATCCTGATGTTCTGCGCGATCGGCGTGTTCAGCCTGAACAACAGCGACTTCGACGTGTTCCTGATGGCGATCTTCGGCCTGTTCGGTTACATCTGCGCGAAGCTGGAGATGGAGCCGGCGCCGATGCTGCTGGGCTTCATCATCGGCCCGATGATGGAGGAATACCTGCGCCGTGCGCTGCTGTTGTCGCGCAGCGATCCGATGGTCTTCCTGGAGCGCCCGATCAGCGCAACCATGCTAATCCTGTCTGCGATTGCGATTGCCGTGGTGCTGAGTCCGTCGCTGCGCAAGAAGCGCGAAGAGGCATTCGAAGAGTAAAGACTGCATTCCCGCCGGTGCCAATCGGTGGATGGTATCCTTCAGTCGGCGTGCTCCGGAAGCGGGCGCGCCGATTTTTTTCGCTTTACGCATGAGCTTCGGCACAGACAATATGAATAATCTCAACCTCATTGCTGCCATCCTGTTCGGCCTGGCGCTTGTCCATACGTTTGCGACCAAGACTTTTGATCGCCTGTCAGACCGTTATCCACGGCATGCCGGCCTGTTCCATCTGCTGGGTGAGATCGAAGTGGTATTCGGCTTCTGGGCCTTCATTCTGCTGGCGATCATGGCGCTGGTGTCCGGGGCGGACAAGGCGATCGAATACGCCGAATCGCGCCAATACACCGAGCCGCTGTTCGTGTTCGTCATCATGGTGGTCGCCGCATCGCGGCCGGTGCTGGAAGCGGTGAAGTCATTGATCGATTTGCTGGCACGCTTTGCACCGGCATCGACGCCGGTTGCGCGTGCCTGGCTTTGCTTTGCGGTCGTGCCGCTGATCGGTTCGCTGATCACCGAGCCCGCGGCGATGACGCTGGCAGCATTGATGCTGGCGCCGCAGGTCTTCCGCCACGGTATTCCCGAATGGCTGAAATACGGCGCGCTCGGCGTTTTATTCGTGAATGTGTCGATCGGTGGCACATTGACTTCATTCGCAGCGCCGCCGGTATTGATGGTTGCCAAGACCTGGAATTGGGACACCGTTTTCATGGCGAGCAACTTTGGCTGGAAAGCGGCCATTGCGGTGATGATCAATGCCACGGCGGTGACTTATCTTTTGCGTACGCATCTCGCGAAGGATCCGGCATCCGGAACGACGAACGGAGGGAACATCCGGATACCATTGCTGGTAAGCGCGATCCATCTGGTGTTCCTTGCTGCTGTTGTCGTTTTCGCGCACCATCCCGTGATCTTCATGGGCTTTTTCCTGTTCTTCCTCGGTTTTACACAGGCTTATGCGCAATACCAGAGTCCGCTTATCCTGAAAGAGGGCTTGCTGGTTGGCTTCTTCCTCGCGGGCCTGGTAATACTGGGTGGCATGCAGCAATGGTGGCTGCAGCCGATCGTTTCCAGCCTCGAGCCGACCGCATTGTTCTTTGGCGCGCTTGGACTGACGGCAATTACGGATAATGCGGCGCTGACCTATCTCGGGTCCTTGATCGAAGGTATGTCGGACAGCGCCAAGTACATGCTGGTCGCCGGCGCCGTTGCCGGCGGCGGGCTTACCGTCATTGCGAATGCGCCCAATCCTGCTGGCGTCGCTTTGCTCAGAAACGGTTTCGAGAGTGAATCGATCAGTATCGGCGGGTTGTTGCTCGGCGCTATCCTGCCAACTGTTGTGGCGGCCGCATTCTTCTTCCTGTAAGAGCCTGTTCTGTAACTTTTTGGCACGCCCGGAAGGGACGAGCGAGGAGGGGATATTGCGACGTTGCGGCGCTTGCACAGGGGCCAACCTGTGCGGCTCACCCTGCCTTGCTCTGCATCCCTTCCCGCTCGAACGCATATGTCAAAAAGACTCTAAGGTGCCGTGGCGGCGCGCGGAGTGCGCAAAGTCGGTGTAGCATGCCCTGAACTGCTCCGCCGTCATGTCAGGGCGGGCCTGATTTTACGTATTTGTCATCGCCATGAATGCCACCCAAAGTAGCCAACTGTTCGCCGCCATCGTCGAAGCGCCGTTCGGCGCCATCGGTATCCGGACCGAGCCCGGTTTGGTGCGCGAACTCGTTTATCTCCCGCGCCATTTCAACGAGAAGGCCCCAGTCGACAAACTTTCCGAACAAGCCGTGCAACAGGTCGAGCGTTACCTGACCGATCCGGATTTCCGTTTTGACCTGCCGCTGGCGGCAGCGGGCACGGCTTTCCAGCGTAAGGTCTGGAACGTAATCTCTTCCATCCCGCGTGGCGACGTCCTGACCTATGGACAAGTGGCGAAGCTGATACAGTCCGCGCCGCGCGCCGTCGGACAGGCATGCGGCGCGAACTGGTTTCCGCTTGTTATTCCTTGCCATCGAGTGACCGCCTCCGGCGGGCTCGGCGGTTTTTCCAACCATGATGATGAAACCGGATTCCATCTGGGCATCAAGCGCTGGCTGTTGACGCACGAAGGCGTTGAGGGCTATTGATGACGGACACCGTGCTTGCAGAACAGTCGTCGGCCAACGGCGCAGCGATCGACGAGTTTTGCGATACGTTATGGCTCGAAGACGGGCTGGCAAAGAACTCGCTCGATGCATACCGGCGCGACATGAACTTGTTCGCGAACTGGCTGCAGACGCAGCGCGGCAAGACGCTTTTCGCTGCGCAAACAGACGACATCAATGCCTATTTCGCCGCGCGGCATGGCGACACCAAGGCGACTTCGGCCAACCGGCGGCTTGCGGTGCTCAAGCGTTTCTACCAGCTGGCATTGCGGCAAAACAGGATCAGCGCGGATCCATGCCTGAAAATGAAGTCGGCAAAGCAGCCGCCGCGCTTTCCGAAAACGTTGTCCGAAGGACAGGTCGACGCACTGCTCGCCGCTCCCGACGTCAACACACCGCTCGGTTTGCGCGACCGGACGATGCTGGAGCTGATGTATGCGAGCGGCTTGCGCGTTTCCGAACTCGTGCTGCTGAAGACACTCGAGCTCGGTATGAACGAAGGCGTGCTGCGCATCACCGGCAAGGGCAGCAAGACAAGGCTGGTGCCGTTCGGTGAAGAAGCACGCGCGTGGATCGAGCGTTACATGAAGGAGGGCCGTCCGGTGATACTGAACGGCCAGGTCGACGATGCGCTGTTCGTAACAGCACGGGGTGGGCCGATGACGCGCCAGATGTTCTGGACCCTCATCAAGAAATATGCGCTGAAGGCACAGATCAACGCGCCGCTGTCGCCACATACCCTGCGGCATGCGTTCGCGACGCACCTGCTGAACCATGGGGCGGACCTGCGCGTTGTCCAACTGTTGCTCGGCCATGCGGATATCTCGACCACGCAGATTTATACGCATGTCGCACGGGAACGCCTGAAGAAGCTGCATGCGGAGCATCATCCTCGTGGTTGAAGCCGATCAGCGCTAAGGCGGAACGAGAGTGGAACGAGGGCGGAACGAAAGCGAAACGGAAACAGGAAGATGCCGGTGAAATTCTTGCTGAACATCATTGGAGGCCTGGCAGTCGTACTGGCGATCCTCGGGATCTTCCTGCCGTTGCTGCCGACCACACCATTCCTGCTGCTGGCGTCAGCGTGCTTCGTGCGGGGCTCCGAGCGCCTGCATCGGTGGCTGCGGAATAACCGTCTGTTCGGCGAGTACCTGCGCAATATCGAAGACAAGAAGGGCATCCCGCTCAAGGGCAAGGTCATGACACTGTTGCTATTGTGGGTCTCGCTTGGGTACTCGATCTACATCGTCGGTCCGCTGGTTCTCAAACTCATGCTGGCGGCGATCGGGATCGGCGTGACGACGTTGATCCTGCGCATGAAGACTCTGCATAGCACCGCGCAAGAGCGCGTTCGCCCTGAACAATGAACGGCCAAGTTCACTCTCACTGGCGCTGACATCAGCGACTTGCGCGGCATTCCATCGAGGAGCGTGAAGATGATTACCCGTATCTGGCGCGGCTGGACCACATTGCAGAATGCGCCCTTGTACCAGGAACTGCTGCTGACCGAGATCTTTCCGGGAATAGAGCAGCGCGGGGTGGCCGGATATCGGGGGATTTCATTGCTGCGCCGCGACATCGATCAGGAAGTCGAGTTCTCGACCGTGATGTGGTTCGACTCCATGGAAGCGGTGAAGCAGTTTGCAGGCGATCAGTACGAGGTCGCCGTCGTTCCTCCGAAGGCACGCGCCGTCCTGTCGCGTTTTGACCGTGTCTCGGCACATTACGAAACGGTCGTTGCACCGCCGTTCGCCGCGGCTGGACGCATGTAACAAGTAGAAACAAAAAAAGCGTGTCGGTTTACCTACATTTCTTCTCATCAACTTTATTGAGTCTAGGAAAGCTGAGAAACTGAACACCCTGAATCGAAAGGAAATCGGTGCACCGCTTGCACGAAGTAAAGCCAACGCAGATTGGTGCTTGTCCCTTCTCAAGGGGCGCTGTCCTTCCAGTCGGTACAGTTGCACCTTCATCTTTATCTTGGACGGGGACGATGGAAAGCTTGCGAACAATTTCTTATTTTCTTCTGGTGGCTGCCACCTTCAGTGCAACATACTGGGTTGCACATCTATGATCCTCGCCGCATGACGTACTGACCTGCGGGCGATGAGATAAAAAAAACGGGCCGCATAACGGCCCGTTTTTCTTTGGAGGCTGCTTCCGTGTTTACTTGCGTGCACGGCCCGTCGTTTTTTCGGCCGCTTGCGTGAACTGGCTCACGGCCGAGTTCATGTTCGCTTCCATCACTTCCACCGCTTGCTTGGTCGTACGGCTGAACTGCTCGTAACCGGCGTTCGCATTGCCGATCGCGGATTTCACAATCGCGATGACGTTCTCCGAGCCGGCAGGCGCGTTCTTCGATACATCATCCACCAGCGCCGACACCTTGCGGCCGGTTTCGGCGATCTGCTCTTCGGCTGCGCGCGTCAGTTCTGCCTGTGTGCTCGTGGCGATGCCAGCCAGGTGACGGCCGTAGGCGATTGCCTTGGCAGCGGTCGGTTGCGCCTGTGCGGCGGTCAGCGAGAAGAATTCCTGCGGATCTTTTGCTGTCAGCAACTGCTTGGCGGCGATCGACGAGTCTTCCAGCGATGCCTTGGCGACATTCAGGTTGAGATCGACAACCTTTTCCATGCTTTCGAAAGCCTTGCTGGTCAGGGTAGTGAAGATGGCGAGCTGGGATTCAATATTGGCCTTGGCAACATTGGAAAACTGTTCGGGAATGGTAAACATCGATTTTCTCCTCAATAAAAATGGCAAAGCAGCAAACCACGTCGAATTGTGCGCTGCAACATGGCCCATTCTACAAGTTAAACAAATGAAGTCAAGACATTTTTGGTGCGTTGCACAAAAATGTTAAAGGCAGTAAAAGGGCATTAAACCTCATGAGCCGGAGCAACAGTTTGTAGAGAGGGCAAGCTTCCGGCGCACTGGCCAATCCAACCAGGCCGTTGCATCTCCGACCACTGTTGTTTTTATCACGGCTCTGCAGTGTGTTCCTTAGTGAGCCAGCGTGATCAAGAAGTTCATTGATATTGCTCAATCGACATTTCTTTGAGACACGGCGAAAGCAGTGCCTGTTTGCACAGGGCCGCGTAAGAGACTTGTAAGCAACTTCAACCTGCTCTAGGCTAGGAAATAAGATTGCAGACGGACAATTCCAATAGTCGGTGCCGTACGCAATTGCTCGCAGCGTGGCTGACGAAGGGACAAATTCATAACAACAACGGGGACCAGATGTATACAGTGGCCGAGATCCTGCATGTGGGCGCGCGCGGAATGCTGTGCCGCGGCATTTCCCGCGCGGGCGGCCCGACCGTGCTGCTGAAGGTCGTGCCGGAGCAATACCGCCAGGAGCATGTCGAGCGCCTGCGCAACGACTATCAAATGGGCGGCATGCTGGCGCTTCCTGTCGTTGCCCGTCCGGTGGCGCTGGACGCCTGCGAAGGACGACCGGCGCTGGTGCTGTCCGATTTCGGCGGCGAACCGTTGGAGCAACGCCTCAACGCTCCAATCGAGACAGGGAAATTTCTGAGGCTGGCGACCCGCATGGCGGCCGCACTCGCCGACATCCATCGTTGTAATGTCGTCCACCGTGCCATCGAACCGGCCAGCATCCTCCTTCATCCGGCAAGCGGCGAGGTGCGCCTGATCGATTTCGGCAGTGCCACCTTGTTGCCCTGCCCACCGCAGGCAAGCGCCAACATTGCCGATGCCAGCCCTTACATTGCCCCCGAACAGACCGGGCGCATGAACCGCGCACCTGACCGGCGCAGCGACCTGTACTCGCTCGGCATCGTGTTTTACAGGATGCTCACCGGACGGCTGCCCTTCGAAGCCGCCGACGCGCTGGAATGGGTGTACTGCCATATTGCGCGCATACCTGCCGCGCCGTCCGTAGTGCAACCGGGTGTGCCGCCGATGTTGTCCGCAATGGTAATGAAACTGCTGGCCAAGGACCCGGAGGACCGCTACCAGAGCGCGGAAGGCCTGCTGCGTGACCTGCAGTATTGCCAGGAGCAATGGCAGGCAAGTGGTTCCATTGCGCCATTCGAACTGGCGCTCGAGGATGTGCCGGATCACTTCCAGCTGCCGCAAAAACTGTATGGCCGCGACAAGGAAATTCAGCAACTGCGCGAAGCGTTCGGGCGCGTGCTGGGCACCGGCAGGCCGGAGCTCGTGCTGGTGTCCGGCTACTCAGGCATTGGCAAGTCGTCGCTGGTCAATGTGCTGTATCAGCCCATCGTGCGGGAGCGCGGTTTCTTCGCTGCCGGCAAGTTCGACCAGTACAAGCGCGACATTCCCTACGCGACGATCGTGCAGGCCTTCGCGCAACTGGTGCTGGAACTGCTGAGCGAAAGCGAGGAGCACATTGCCGAATGGCGCACGCGCCTCCTGGAAGCGCTTGGCGTCAACGCGCAACTCATCATCGACGTAATTCCGTCGGTCGAACTGATCATCGGTCCGCAACCGCCGCTACCAGAGGTGCCGCCGACCGAAGCCCGCAACCGTTTCAGCATCGTGTTCCGCAAGTTCATCGGCGTATTTGCGCAAAAGGCGCACCCGCTGGTGCTGTTCCTGGATGACCTGCAATGGGCGGATGCTGCCAGCCTTGCGCTGCTGAAGAACCTGCTGACGCACGCAGACACGCAGTACTTCCTGCCCGTGTGCGCCTATCGCGACAACGAAGTCGGCGTAACTCATCCTCTGCATATCAGCCTCGAGCTGATGCGCAATGCAGGCACGCCGATCACCCCTGTCGTGCTCGAGCCGCTTCCCGGCGACGCAATGGCGGCGCTACTCAGCGATGCGCTGCACCGTCCGCGGCATGATGTGGCGCCGCTGGCGCAACTGCTGCAGGAAAAAACCGATGGCAATCCCTTCTTCGCGATCCAGTTTCTGGCCGCCCTGCATGACCAGAAACTAATCGAATTCAACCCGGATATTCCCGGCTGGAATTGGGATATGGAACGCATTCGCGCGCACGGTTTTACCGATAACGTGGCCGACTTCATGGTGACCAAGTTCAGGCGTCTTGCCCCGGCAGTACAACAGGCACTGCGCAAGTTTGCCTGCCTTGGCACCAGCGCGAAGGTCAACATGCTTGCACTTGCGCTCGGCTGCACGGAAAAGGACACCCATGCACTGATGGACGAAGCAGTGCAAGCCGGGCTCGTATTCCGTTTCGGCGACCGCTACAAGTTCATGCACGATCGCGTACAGGAAGCCGCGTATTCCTTGCTCGATTCGCAGCAGCGCGTGGCGGTGCACCTGCAGATCGGCCGGCGCTTCATGTCCAGCATGTCGCCTGCGGAGCTGGATGAGCAGGTGTTTGATGTCGTCAACCAGCTTAACCAGGGGGCGCAACTGATCCACGGCGAACGCGAGCGCGAGCAGTTATGCCGGCTCAATCAGCTGGCAGGCAGGAAAGCCAAGGCATCAATCGCATTCGCCGCGGCACGCGACTATTTCGAGCGTGCCGTTGCTCTGCTATCCCCGGGAGCATGGCAGGCCCATTACGACGACGCCTTCAGCAGCCATCTTGAACTCGCCGAATGCGAATATTTGGCCGGCAATGCCGAACGGGCAGAAGCGCTCTTCAAGCTGATCCTGCAGAACGCCGCTTCCAAGCTGGATGCGGCCAAGGTCTATGGCCTGCGCATCAATTTCTGCCAGACTGCCGGTCGATTCGACGACGGTGTGAGTGCCGGGCTGGAGGCTTTGGCCTTGTTCGGGATTGCATTCCCGCGGGCGGACGATGAAATCGCCGCGGAAGCGCAGGCCGAGCGGCAACGCTTCAACGCAAGCATGGGCAAACGACATGCGTCTGATCTGTTTGATGCGCCGCTGGCAGTCAATCCGGAGGTGATCGCGTGCATCGACTTGCTGGTTGATCTGGTTCCGTGCGCTTTCATTGCACGGAACCGACTGTACCCGCTGCTGATCCTCAAGGCCATGAATCTATCGCTGGAGCATGGCAATACCGAAAAGTCCTGTGTCGCCTATGGCGCCTATGCGGTGGTTCTCAGCTCGGTCCTCGGCGATATCACGTCCGGCTACGAATTCTCCGAGCTGGCGCTAAAGCTTAACGACAAGTTCAACGACGTCAGGCGCAAGGGGCCGTTGCTGTTCATGCACGGCAACTACCTGAACTTCTGGCACAAGCCGTTTGCGGCCAACATCCCCGTGATGGAAGCCGCCTTCCGCGCCTGCGTCGAGGTCGGTGACCTGGTCTGGTCGGGCTACGCGTGTTACCGCACACCGTGGCAACTGCTGGAGAAGGGCGATCCTCTCGACGAGGTCATGAAGGCGTCGCAGAAATATGCCGCATTCGCCCAGCAGAGCCACAACGATGCCGCGTACCGCAGCGTGCGGCTGCAGCAGCAGTTCATCGCATGCCTGCAAGGCGCGACGCAAGGCCCGGGCAGCTTCAGCGACCGCGGATTCGACGAAGTGGAATGCGTGGACGTATTCCGCAACGCGCATTTCCGGTCCGGTGTCGCGTTCTACCTCGTGATGAAGCAGCTTGCAGCCTTCATCTACCGCCGCTATGCCGATGCGCTGGATTATGCGAAGCAGGCGGAAGGCATGCGGGACGTCATGAAGTCCATGCCGATCGAGGCGACCCATTGTTTCATTCATGCGCTGACGTTGACGGCATTGCACGCACAGGCCGGCGCGGCGCAGCGGGAAGAGGACGCGCAGACGTTGAAGTCCCATCTTGCCAAGCTCAAGCTGTGGGCAAAGAACTGTCCGGAGAACTACATGAACCGCTATGCGCTGGTGTCGGCGGAGCTTGCCCGTATCGAAGGACGCGACCTCGATGCGATACAACGCTACGAGCAGGCGATCCGGCTGGCTGGTGCACACGGTTTCATGCAGAACGAGGCGCTGGCCTACGAACTGGCCGCAGGTTTCTACCGTACACACGGTTCCGCGCGTAGCGCCGATGTCTACCTGCGGCAGGCGCATGGCGGCTATCGCCGCTGGGGTGCGAGCGGCAAAGTGCGGCAATTGGAAACGCTCTATCCGCAGCTGACTGGCGGCGAGGGTATTGCCGATGAGGCTGCGGCCGGAAGCACGCTACAGTTGGATGCGCTCGCAGTGATCAAGGCATCGCAGGCACTGTCGGGCGAGATCGCTTTTGACCGGTTGCTGGCAAAGCTGTTGCAGGTGGTGATCGAACAGGCCGGTGCGCAAAAGGGCTATGTGATCCTGCAAAACCAGCATTGCCTAGCGATCGAAGCCGAGGCACAACTCGACGAACGCGGCGGCATCGAGGTACAACGACTTGAATCGCAATCGTTGGTATCGTCGCCGCTGCTGCCGGTATCGGTCGTGAATTACGTCTGGCGCACGCGGCAAAAACTGTTGCTGGAAAATGCCGTGACCGACAGCCGGTTCGCAGCGGACCCGTATATTGCGCGCACGCAGCCCAAGTCTGTGCTGTGCCAGCCGATCTTCCGGCAGGCTGAACTTGTCGGCTTGCTTTATCTGGAGAACAACCTCCTCACCGGCGCCTTCTCCGCCGATGCGTTAGGCGTACTGGAGCTGCTCGCCTCGCAGGCGGCGATCTCACTGGAGAATGCGCGGCTATACTCCGACCTCGAGGAGGAGAACGCGGAGCGCCGCCGTGTCCAACGCGAGTTGCTGCAGAGCGAAGACCGTTTCCGCCGTCTCACCAATCTTTCGTCGGACTGGTACTGGGAGCAGGATGAGCACATGCGCTTCACGATGATCTCGGACGGTGTGGCGCGTATCGGTGGCATGAAAGCTTCCGACATCATCGGCAAGAAACGCACGGAATTGCCGATCGACCTCAGGCCACTCGATCCGGCCACGCTGGAGGAGCACCTGAAACTCATCGATGCTAGGCTGCCGTTCGAGGGCACCGAATACATGGTGCGCACGCAGAGCGGTCGTCGGCTCTGGTACAGCATCAACGGCGAGCCGATTTTCGACGAACAGGGAACGTTCCGCGGGTATCGTGGCACCGGAAAGGAAATTACCGAACGCAAGCAGTCTGAAGCGCTGCACGTCGGCCAGGCGCATGTGCTGGAAATGATTGCCAGCGGAGCTTCGCTGGCTGAGGTGCTGTGCAGCCTGGTTGAAGTGATCGAGGATCAGTCCGAAGATATGCTCGGCATCATCCTGCTGCTCGACGAGAACGGCCGTTCCGTGCATATCGGCGCGGCACCAAGCTTGCCGGCATCCTATCTTGTCAGCCTGGAAGGGATGGTCATCGGGCCGCACACCGGATCCTGCGGCACCGCGATGTACCTGGGCGAGCGCGTGATCACGCCCGACATCGCGACCGATCCGCTGTGGGAGCATTACCGTGAACCGGCGCTCGAGCATGGCCTTCGTGCGTGCTGGTCGACACCCATCCTGTCGCAACAAGGCGCGGTGCTCGGCACCTTCGGCATGTTTGCCCGCCGCATTCGCGAGCCGACGCCGAACGAGCTGCGCCTGGCCGACATGGCGACACGGATCGCGGGCATTGCGATCGAACGCAAGCAGGCGGAAGAGCGCATCAGCTATATGGCGCATCACGATTCGCTCACTGGTCTTCCCAACCGCGTGCTGCTGCAGGACCGCCTCAAGCAAGCCGTTGCCCAGGCACAGCGCATGCAGAAAATCGTTGCGGTGATGTTCATCGATCTGGATTACTTCAAGCACATCAACGATTCGCTCGGGCACCAGGTCGGTGACCGGCTGTTGCAACTGGTAGCGCATCGCCTGCAGCTTTGCCTGCGCCGCGGCGACAGCCTGGCGCGGCTGGGCGGAGACGAATTCGTGCTGGTGCTGCCTGCAGTGGACGAAGAGCGCGCGGCAGCGATGGTGGCGCAGAAAATCCTCGATGAACTGGCAATGCCGTTCCAGGTCGACAGCCACCAGCTGCATGCAGGCTGCAGCATCGGCATCAGCCTGTATCCCAACGATGGCGACGATGCCGATTCACTAATGCGTGCCGCCGATACCGCGATGTATCACGCGAAGGAGAAGGGGCGCAGCAATTACCAGTTCTTCACGCAAAGCCTCAATGCCGCTGCCCAGCACCGGCTCGTGATCGCGAACTGCCTGCGCCAGGCGATTCCGCGCGGCGAGTTCAGCCTGCATTACCAGCCGCAGGTGGACATCGGCACCGGGCGGATTTGCTCCGCGGAGGCGCTGTTGCGCTGGCAGCAGCCGGAGCGTGGATCGATCGCACCGAACGAGTTCATACCGATTGCAGAAGAGACCGGTTTGATCCTCCCCATCGGTGAATGGGTGTTGCGCGAGGCGTGCGCACAGTTGCGGCGCTGGCGCGATGCCGGCTATCTGGAGCTTGGCATTGCCGTCAATCTGTCCGCGCGTCAGTTGATGCAGCCCGGTTTTGCAGACCTGGTCGCACGCATCCTTGCCGAAACCGGCGTACCGCCCACGGCGCTCGAACTGGAGATTACAGAAAGCGTGCTGATGCAGCCGAGCGAGGAAAACCTCGCACCATTGTTGCAGCTGAGCGGCATGGGACTGCAGCTGTCGGTGGATGATTTCGGTACAGGGTATTCGAGTTTGTCTTACCTGAAGCGCTTCCCGATCCATGCATTAAAGATCGACCAGTCTTTCGTGCGCGGCATCGGGCAGCAACAGAACGATGTCGCCATCGTCAATGCGATCATCGCAATGGCGCAAAGCCTGCACCTGAAGGTGATCGCGGAGGGCGTGGAAACGGCAGAACAGGCGACCTTCCTCAGTACGCACCGCTGCCTCTACGGACAGGGCTATTTCTACAGCAGGCCGGTACCCGCGGAGGCGTTCGAAGCCTTGTTGCGCAAACAGACATTGTTGACGACCGTTTAACAACTGGTCACCGCAATGCGTTGAGAAGCGTCGCAAAGCCGCTTTCTTGTTGCATAATGTGCGCCAACTTTTCGAGTTTGCACGCATGGCCAAGAAAGAACACGTCTCCGAAACGCCCGCGACGCAATTCCTGCGCAAGCAAGGCGTTGCTTTCACCGAGCATCCCTACGAGTACGAAGAGCATGGCGGCACCGCGGTGTCGTCGCGCGAGCTGGGCGTGGATGAGCACTGTGTGGTCAAGACACTCGTCATGCAGGACGAGGCTGCCAAGCCGCTGATCGTGCTCATGCACGGCGACCGCAAGGTATCGACCAAGAACCTTGCGCGCCAGATCGGCTGCAAGTCGGTGGAACCCTGCAAGCCGGAAGTGGCAAACCGCCATTCCGGTTACCTGGTCGGCGGCACATCGCCGTTCGGCACCCGAAAAGCGATGCCGGTCTATGTGGAAGAGAGCATCCTTGCGCTCGACAAGATCTATATCAACGGCGGACGGCGCGGCTACCTGGTCGGCATCGATCCGCAGGTGTTGTTAAAAGTGCTGCCAGCGAAGGCAGTGCACTGCGCGCTCGAAGAATAAGAGTGCTCAGAGGATAAGTGTTGAAAGGGAGAGAATGAATACCTTGCTGTTTGCAATCGCTGCTTACCTGATTGGCTCCGTATCGTTTGCGGTCGTCGTCAGCAAACTGTTCGGCCTGGCCGACCCGCGCACCTATGGCTCCAAGAATCCCGGCGCGACGAATGTGCTGCGCAGCGGCAACAAGGCAGCGGCCGCATTGACGCTGCTCGGCGACGGCGCCAAGGGCTGGTTTGCGGTGTGGCTGGCGCTGCATTTCGGCGAGCAATACGGTGTCGGTGATACCGGCATCGCACTGGTCGCCATCGCAGTGTTCCTCGGTCATCTGTGGCCGGTCTTCCACCGCTTCATCGGTGGCAAGGGCGTTGCAACGGCGCTCGGCGTGCTACTCGCACTCAACGGCTGGCTCGGCCTTGCGACGCTGGTAACGTGGCTGGTGATTGTCTATGCGTTCCGCTATTCGTCGCTGGGTGCATTGATTGCCAGCGTGTTTGCGCCGTTCTATTACGGCCTGCTGTTCGGCACCGATGCGAAGTTGCTGGCGGTGGTCGTGATGAGCGGCCTGCTGATCTATCGCCACCGCCAGAACATTGCCAACCTGATGGCGGGCAAGGAAAGCCGCATCGGCAGCAAGAAGAAATAGGCGTGCGTCGGCCAATGTGCAGGCGATGACAAGAGCCGGCCGATTGAGGTTCTCACGCTGCAGTTGTTTGCATCATTGAAATAAACGAAGCCACCAGTTTGAATTGGTGGCTTTGTTTTTTCAGGTCCAGCCTATGGATGTTATCTAGGGCCAGCGTTGCGAATCGCTTTGCAGCGGCGGCTGGTATTCGCCCTCATTGTCAATCCGTGAATCGCTTTTCGATAGACAAGGATTCGAGTCTTACGTAAGCTAAAGCGACAATACGACACCTCCCTGCAAGTTTTTTGACGCCACTTAGGATCTTCGACCAGACTGTCATGAGCACTGAAGAGCAAATAGATTACTCGACGTTGGTGCCACCGAAGAAGCGGATGACCTGTGTCGCGGCATTGATCGTGATGCCAATGTTGACGATCGGGTTTTTACTGGGATTGATGGTACATATCATGCCCAGCAGTGCGCTTGCCGTAGCACTAGGCGAGGCATTCCTCACCGGTGGGCCGAGCGCGCTCCTCGCGCCTGGCAGTGAGTTGCTGGCATTAAAGGCAGGAATTGTGTGGGGAGCAGTTCTCGCGTTTCTTGTCGGTCCATTCATCTTCATATCTTGGCTGATGTACCACGCGAAGAGGGAATTCAGCAGATTGCAGGACGAGCAAAAAATGAAAGAGTATCGCCGCATCTATGCGGGAAAATCTCCAAAGTAAGCAATCCACCTTTACTGAACTGCGCCTGTATCACTTGTCGCCTTCACGAGCATTCAGCTCACATCAGATGTCGTTGATGCTGCGGCGTCAGTACTTCTGTTAAATGGCACTGAACGAGAAACGCGCTGCTATGCGCGGTCCCCGGTGACGTCTTGAATATCGTGGACAGCAGGCGGCGTTTTTATATAACGCGCAACTCATCCAGCGGCCAGCGCGGCCGCACGTTGAATGAATACTCGCGCTTGGCCGCATCAGGATTGATCTGCAGCCGCATCGCACCGGCAAACGCAATCATCGCGCCATTGTCGGTGCAGAACTCCAGTTCCGGATAGAACACGCGGAAGCGCCGCTTGGCTGCGGCTGCGTTGAGCGCTTCGCGCAACTGGCGGTTGGCGCCGACGCCGCCGGCGATCACCAGTCGCTTCAGACCGGTTTCCTTCAGCGCCGTGATGCATTTCGCAACCAGTACGTCGACGATGGCATCGACGAATGCGCGTGCGACGTTGGCCTTGTCCTGTTCGCAAATGTTGACGATCTGGTTCTTCACCACCGTCAGCACGGCGGTCTTCAGGCCGGAGAAGGAAAAGTTCAGGTCTTTTGAATGCAGCATCGGGCGCGGCAGCTTGTACACGCCCGGGTCGCCAAACTCGGCGAGGCGCGAGATCGCCGGGCCGCCCGGATAGCCGAGGCCGAGCAGCTTGGCCGACTTGTCGAATGCTTCACCTGCCGCATCGTCCAGCGTTTCGCCCAGCAATGTGTACTGGCCGACGCCATCGACGCGCATCAGCTGAGTATGTCCGCCGGAGATCAGCAGGGCAACGAACGGGAATTCCGGCGGCGTGCTCGACAGCAGCGGCGACAGCAGGTGGCCTTCGAGGTGGTGCACGCCGAGCACCGGCTTGTCCAGCGCAAGGCCAAGTCCGCACGCGATCGAAGCGCCGACCAGCAGCGCGCCGGCAAGACCCGGTCCCTGGGTATAGGCGATGGCATCGATTGCGCTGCGCGGCGCGTCCGCATTCTTCAGCACCTGTTCGAGCAGCGGGATCGCGCGGCGGATGTGGTCGCGCGATGCGAGCTCCGGCACGACGCCGCCGTATTCCTCGTGCATCGCGACCTGGGAATGGAGCGCGTGCGCGAGCAGGCCGCGTTGTGTGTCATACAACGCAATGCCGGTTTCATCACAGGAGGATTCGACGCCGAGGACAAGCATAGGAGGGAAGCGGAGATGGCAAGCTTTTTGCAAAGCCCTATTCTAAAGGAATACGACCCTTACTTGCCCATCAGTTGCCCATCACTTGCCGCTCACCTATATGACTACAACTGCGCCCATGACCGACTCCAAACAGCTCAAGATCGTTGTCATCAATTCACTGGTGGTTCCGGAAGGGGCCGGTGTCGAAGCGCAGGTGCAGGCGGAACGGGCGCGTGCGCTGCGTATCGGGCTGCTGGAAGGCGGATACAACATCCTTGCGGCGCTGCCGCCGGACACCGATCTCGAAAGGCAGATCGCGCAGCTGCAGCCGGATGTGATCATCGTCGACGAGCAATCCGATGCGGCGCTCAGGAAAGTGGTGGCTGCGACGGCGAGTGCGCCGCGCCCCATCGTCTGCTTCACAGAGGACAAGGACAGGGACAAGATGCATGCGGCCATCGAGGCAGGCGTGTCGGCCTATGTGGTGGCGGGCCTGTCTGCCGAGCGCGTGAAGGCGGTGCTGGATGTGGCACTGGCGCGCTTCGAGGTCGAGCAGAAGCTGCGTCACGAACTGTCGGAGACAAAGCTCAAGCTGGCCGAGCGCAAGGTCATCGAGCGGGCGAAGGGGCTGCTGATGGAGCGCCATCACTGCACCGAGGACGATGCCTACCGCAAGCTGCGGCGGCTGGCGATGGACAAGAACCTGAAGCTGTCCGAAGTGGCGCAGCGCATGCTCGACGTCGCCGACCTCCTCATTTGAGGGCTCCGTTTCAATGCAGCGCACAACAACAGTGCACTGAAGTGGGAGATTCCTGACCAAATCCGTAGGAAACGCACCGACAACGGCTGGCATACCAATTGCAAATAACGCCGTAGTGCCAACGCTGGCACGTGGATCACTAACTGTTCTGCTGCCAACGCCGGCGGCGGAATTTGGACAAAGGTGTCCGAGTCGCATGAGCGCTGCTCATCGTGACCGGACGCCTTTCTTTTTTTTGGTTTCGGCTGCAGCCAACGCAGCTTAACTCGCTGCACAAGTCAGCCAGCACTGAAACCTTGTTTTGCCCTTTTTGACATCACTCATGAGGACATCATGACAGTAAAGAAGACGGACACGAATTTGACCCGCCGCACCATCATCAAGGCGGGCGCAGCAGTGGCTGCCGGTGCTTTCGGCGGGCTGGCCACGCAAGGTGTGTGGGCGGCCGGCTCGGACAAGCCTGAAAAGGAGGAAGTCAAGATCGGCTTCATTCCGCTGACGGACTGTGCATCGGTCGTGATGGCCTCGGTGCTCGGCTTCGACAAGAAATACGGCGTCAAGATCCTCCCCACCAAGGAAGCATCGTGGGCGGGCGTCCGCGACAAGCTGGTCAACGGCGAACTCGACATGGCGCATGTGCTGTACGGCCTGATCTACGGCGTGCACCTCGGCGTCAGCGGCCCCAAGAAGGACATGGCGGTGCTGATGAACCTGAACCATAACGGGCAGGCCATCACGCTGTCGAAAAAGCTCGCCGACAAGGGCGCGGTGGATGGCCCGTCGCTGGCAAAAGTGATGGCGAGCGAAATGCGCGAATACACGTTTGCACAGACTTTCCCGACCGGCACCCACGCGATGTGGATCTATTACTGGCTCGCGAGCGCCGGCATCAACCCGTTCCAGGATGCAAAGGCGATCACTGTGCCGCCGCCGCAGATGGTCGCCAACATGCGTGTCGGGAACATGGATGGCTTCTGCGTCGGCGAGCCGTGGGGGCATCGCGCAATCATGGATGGTATCGGCATTACAGCAGTGACCACGCAGGATATTTGGCGCGATCATCCGGAGAAGACGCTCGGCACCACCGCCGATTTCGTGAGGAAATACCCGAACACGTCGCGCGCGGTGATGATGGCCATCCTCGAAGCCAGCCGCTGGATCGACACCGGCCTGCAGAACAAGCTGAAGATGGCCGAGACGGTCGCCGAAAAGTCGTACATCAACACCAGCGCCGATGCGATCAACCAGCGCATCCTCGGCCGCTACCAGAACGGCCTCGGCAAAACCTGGGACGACCCCAACCACATGAAGTTTTTCAACGATGGTTCGGTCAACTTCCCGTACCTGTCGGATGGCATGTGGTTCCTCACGCAGCACAAGCGCTGGGGCCTGCTCAAATCGCATCCCGATTATCTGGCCGTTGCAAAGCAGGTCAACCAGGTCGACCTCTACAAGCAGGTCGCGTCTGCGATGAAGATCAGCGTGCCGAAAGATCCCATGCGCACCAGCAAGCTGATCGACGGCGTGGTCTGGGACGGCAAGGACCCCGCCAAATATGCCGACAGCTTCAAGATCAAAGCTTAATTTCGAGGAGTTGCCATGAGTGCAGTCATTGACACAATGATGAACAAGCCGGTGGAGCCGGTATCGGAATCGCCCCCGATGAAACCGGGCGCGAAGTACGACCATCCGCATACGGAAGCGCGCGCTGCGATGATCGCCGCAAAGAAGGCGCGGAAGCCAATTTCCTTCGCACCGTTCTTCCTGGCGACATTGCCGCCTCTGTTCGGGATCGCATTGCTGGTCCTGGTCTGGGAAATGGTCGCGATGAAGAACAGCGGATTTCCATCGCCGATGGTGACCTTCGAGCATGCGGTCAAGCTGTTCTCCGACCCGTTCTACAGCAATGGTCCCAACGACCAGGGCATCGGCTGGAACATCTGGTCTTCGCTCAAGCGGGTCGGCATGGGGTTTGGCATGGCGGCGCTGATCGGCATTCCGCTCGGCTTCATGATCGGCCGTTTCAAGTTCCTGTCCGGCATGTTCAATCCCATCATCAGCCTGCTCAAGCCGGTGTCGCCGCTGGCATGGCTGCCGATCGGCCTGCTGGTGTTCAAGGCCGCGAATCCTGCCGCGATCTGGGCAATTTTCATCTGCTCCATCTGGCCGATGATCATCAATACCGCAGTCGGTGTGCAGCGCGTGCCGCAGGATTACATGAATGTCGCGAAAGTACTCAACCTGTCCGAATGGAAGATCGTGACCAAGATCCTGTTTCCGTCGGTGCTGCCCTACATGCTGACCGGCGTGCGTCTCGCGATCGGTACCGCGTGGCTGGTGATCGTGGCAGCAGAAATGCTGACCGGCGGCGTGGGCATCGGCTTCTGGGTGTGGGACGAATGGAATAACCTGAATGTGCCGCACATCATCATCGCCATCGTCGTGATTGGTGTGGTCGGCCTGCTATTGGAACAGGCACTCGTGGCGCTGGCAAAAGCGTTTACCTATGAGGAAGTGCGCAGCTGATGAGATCGCAGGGCTGTTGAAACGAGCTCCCTCCAGTCGTGGAGGGAGCACCAGGAGAAAACGATGGATAACGCAAGCAAGTTCATTGAAATCCAAAACGCGGAAATGATCTTCCATACCCGGAAGGGCACGTTCCACGCGTTGAAAGGCATCAACCTCGCGGTCAAGAAAGGCGATTTCGTCACGCTGATCGGCCATTCCGGCTGCGGCAAATCGACCTTGCTGAACCTGATCGCCGGCCTGCTGGCGCCAAGCAGCGGCGCGTTGCTGTGCGCCAACCGCGAGATCGCCGGTCCCTCGCCGGAACGCGCCGTCGTGTTCCAGAACCATTCTCTGCTTCCTTGGCTGACCTGCTCCGAAAATGTGTACCTCGCCGTCGAGCGCGTTTTCGGCGCAACGGAAAGCCGCGCACAACTGAAGGAGCGCACACGCGCCGCACTGGCGCTCGTCGGCCTGTCGCATGCCGAGCACAAGCGCCCGCATGAGATCTCCGGCGGCATGAAGCAGCGTGTCGGCATCGCGCGTGCGCTTTCAATGGAACCGAAGGTGCTGCTGATGGACGAGCCATTCGGCGCACTCGATGCACTGACGCGCGCGCACCTGCAGGATGAGCTGCTGAAGATCGTTGCGAAGACGGCGTCCACCGTAGTCATGGTCACGCACGATGTCGATGAAGCCGTATTGCTGTCGGACCGCATCGTGATGATGACCAACGGCCCGGCCGCAACCATTGGCGATATCGTGCAGGTCGAACTGCCCCGTCCGCGTGACCGCGTCGCACTCGCGCATGATCCGCTGTACATCGAATACCGGACTGCGGTGCTGGAGTTCCTCTACCACCGGCAGGCGCATCCCGCGGCGGAGAAGGAGGTGGCTTGAGCGGAAGATGTTGGCCTGCCCGCGTTTGCCTCATCTTGCTCCCCTTTCCCGCCTGCGGGAGAGGGGCTGGGCGAGAGGGCGCTGTAGGCCGCCAAAGTAGGTAACGTGCAGGTAACTCACCTCTTTCACGCTCGTCCGTGATCCAAACGGCCGGGGTGCATTTCAATCTCGTTCAGCGGGAGCTGCCGCGTCCGTTTGTCCGCTTCGGCGGGCGCTTAGGCCAGCTGACACCTTCAATCAGGGCCGCTCAATCAAAAGCGCTTTCTGTGCCGGAATAGCGATGCGCAAAACTCCCGACCATCGGTCGTTGTTAAGGTACGAAAGAAAGGTCCGAATCTTGTTGCGTCCCATATTTGCGGAATGGCGCAGGCCATGGAAGCGTATGTACCATTTCGCCCAATAGACATAGGTGCACTCGGTGTTGAGGAAATAGTGCTTGTCCCTGATGCAACGGCGCAACTGATCGAGTAACCGGGGTTGCCGTTCTGGTATCGTCTCGGGCAGGCCTTATTTCACGTTTATTTAAGACTGTATGAATATGCAGTCGGCGTGCTAAAGCCAGGCCCCATGCGGTTTGCGGGTCATCAAACGAATTTGCATAACGGCGCCGGGTGTCCTGTTAAATATTCAGTTATGAATTGCGGTGAAGTTTCATGAATGCTTCTGACGATATCGATTTTTTCTACATATTGGAGAATCATGGTTGGAGCACCTGCTATCTTTCTGTCGAAGGTCAGCTTTACCAGTTGGGGCCGACGCATGTCTTTGAAAATCCGATCGAAGTCCTGCTTGACTCGCTTGTCTCGATACTGGAGGGTGCCAATGAAGTTTCGTTTAAGTGGCATGACGAGCCCGGTGAGTACAATTGGCTGATTACTCGTAATCCTGAGCAACGGCACAAGGTCAAAATTTCAGTGACAAACTGCATGCACGTCGGATCGAGCCCGCCTGAATTTGGAACAGTCGACTTTGAAGTTAAATTAAAACTGTTCTGTGTATGCGTTTTGCGTCAAATGGACAAAATTCGCGACTTAATGTCAGAGAATAGCTTTAAAGAACACAAGGAAGGCGAATTCCCGTATCCGAGTTTCGAAAGGTTTCACCAAGCTTATGCCCGCGAATTTTCATAACCCATTGCTCAACACAGGCACGCATGCGTGCTGGTTAGCGCCGCGTTAAACCGCACTGATGGTTGCTCAATTTTCCCCCGCCCAAATCGCCTGCCTCGAGGAGGACGGTGTTCTTACTGTGGCCTTCGGTAGTGAGCCCGTAGAGGGCAGCGATCCGCCTTATCTCCTGCTGTCGAGAACCCTCTCTCCGGATGCTCAGGACGTGAGGCTCGGTCAGGACTGCCCGTACTTGGAACTCTCAGACCAAAGCAAGTCCGTGTATGGCGGCATCAGGTCGGTCCACTTTTCGCTGCACTTCATCCGTGTGACCTTGGATGCTCTTGGCGAAAAAGAGATCGGAGATACCGAGGTCTGCGTAACTTTCGCGCTGTCGAATGAACGCGACCGCCTGGAAGAGGCATTGAGGAGGGTGCTAAATGGCGTTACCTTCAGCACTGATGCGGCATAACATGTCGGTCCATCGGACAGACAAACAGCTAAGCTGGCTGCCTGCCGCTGACCTCCAACGTTTGGCATGAAAAAGCCATTTTCCGCCACGAAATATGCAAGCGCCTACACCTACCGCACCGCGATGAGATAAAGCATTAACAGATTGAGCACGACGGAAATGATGGCGACGGCGCGCCACAGACCCGCCGGATCGCGCTTTGCGAGCGGCGTAGGTGTCCGAGGTGCCAACGGGGCGGATGCGCCGCGCTCCAGAGCGAGCAGGAATTCTTCCGCCGTCTCGAAGCGGTCCGCCGGATCGCGTGCGACGGCCTTCAGCAGTACATTCTCCAGCCAGAACGGGATGTCGGGCCGGTAACGGCTCGGCGGAACCGGTTCGCCAAACTTCGGGCGCTGGAATGGTTCAATCTCGCCATACGGATAGCGGCGTGTCAACGTGTAATACAGCGTGACACCGGCGGCATAGACATCGGTTTGCCGTGATGGCGGCGCATCGTCGAACTGCTCCGGCGCGAGGAAGGATGGTGTGCCGGCACGCGGAGCGGCAACAATCCCATCCTGCTCCAGCCCGGACATTGCTACGCCAAGGTCGAGCAGGCGCAGTTCATCATCGTCTCCGAGATGCACATTCGCCGGCTTGATGTCACGATGAATGATGCTGCGCCGGTGCAGGGCGCCGATTGCGCGCACCAGCTTGCTGCCGAGTGCGACTGCCTCGGGTGCGGTGAAGTGCGCACCGTCATCCAGTTTTTGCTGCAGCGTGTGGCCGGCATGCCAGGTGGTCAGGTAATAGAGGTAATTCTTCTCCTCCGGCGTAATCGCCTGCGGGAAGAAGCGCGCAACAACGCGTTTCGCCAGCCATTCCTCATGCGCAAAGGCGGAGCGTTCCTGCGCGTCGTCGCCGCGATCTGGATGCAGGGTTTTCAGCACCAGCTGGCGCTGCGACTTCGGATCGCTGACGCGGTACAGCAGCGTGGCCTGCGATGCGTGGATCAGTGTATCGACGACATAGCCGTCGATGGTCTGGCCGGGCTTGAGCTTGGGCGGCACGGGTAGTTGCGACGCGCCGGACAGCGCATCGCGCAGGTTTTCTTCCGGCAGTGCCGCTACTTTCAACACCAGCGCGCTGCTGTTGTCGGATGAACCGGCGGCGAGCGCCGCCTCGACCAGCGCTTCCGCTGTTGCAGTCGCGTCCGCCTGCCCGAGCGCGAGCTTGGACAGTTCCAGCGTGATGTCGAACTCGGGGATGCTTGCCCACACGCCGTCGGAGGCAAGCAGGAACACGTCCCGCTCCTGCAGCTCTCCCATCCCGTGGTCGACCGCAAGCCGCGAATCGAGCCCGACCGCGCGCGTGAGCACATGCTGCATCTCGGGCCGGTCCCATACGTGGTCGGTCGTCAGGCGCGTCAATACCCCGGCGCGCAGCAGGTACAGCCGGGTGTCACCGACATGCGAGAAATAGTAGAAGCCGCCGCGCAGCACCACGGCCGTCAGCGTGGTCGCCATTCCGGCAAGTTCGCTGCGCACCGATCCCTGTTGCTGCACCCAACTATTGATTGCTCGGAGCACACGGTCGAGCGATTGCGTGACGGGCCAGGTGTCCGGTGTGGCGTAGTAGTCGGTGAGCAGCCCGCGCACCGTGTATTCCGACGCCTCCCGGCCGCCTTCATTGCCGGACACGCCGTCGGCAATGGCCGCAATCAATCCCTTGCTGGTCAGGTCCGGCTCATTGGGCGTGACCATCCCGACGAAATCTTCATTGCGCTCGCGCGGGCCGGTACGGGTTGCGTGGCCTATGCTGACGGACAGGGACATATTTCATTCCGCCATGGACGGCGGTGTAGAGCAAAAGTGAACGAAAGCGCGGCGACCGTTAGATCGCCGCGCACTAGTCAGACGCCAGATGACGATATCAGATCTTTGCCGTGGTCATTGCTGCGCTGCCCCACGTGGTGCGCCAACGGCCTTTGACTGCCGACAGGCCGACCAGTGCGGCAACTGCCAGCGCCGAGAACAGCGTTAGTCCAAGCTGGTAGCTGCCGGTTGCCTGCTTGGAATAGCCCAGGCTCGACGCGAGATAAAAACCGCCGACGCCACCCGCCATGCCGACCAGGCCTGTCATCACGCCGATCTCCTTGCGGAAGCGCTGCGGCACCAGCTGGAAGACAGCACCGTTGCCGGTACCCAGTGCCAGCATCGCGGCAACGAATACTGTCAGCGCCAGCGCCGCCGATTGCAGGCCGAAGCTGGCGAGGAACAGAAAGGTGCCCGCCAGCAGATACATCAATGACAGGGTGCGGATGCCGCCGATGCGGTCCGCGATCACGCCGCCCAGCGGACGCACCAGCGAGCCGGCAAACACGCAGGCCGCAGTGAAATAGCCCGCCGTGACAGGTGACAGCCCGTACTGGCTGTTGAAGTAGATCGCAAGCGACGATGCGAGCCCGGAGAAGCCGCCGAAGGTCACGCTATAGAAGAACATGAACCACCACGCGTCCTTGTCTTTCAATACATGCAGGTATTCGATCATCGCCTTCGGCGGCGGCGCGCTCGGCGAATCTTTCGCGAAGACCATGTACACGATAAACGCGACAGCCAGCGGAATCAGGCACCAGCCGAATACGTTCTGCCAGCCGAACGCGACGGCGAGCGAAGGAGCAAACAGGGCAGCGAACGCGGTGCCGGAATTGCCGGCGCCCGCAATGCCAAGCGCCGTGCCCTGGTGCTCCGGCGGATACCAGCGCGATGCGAGCGGCAGCGCGACGGCAAATGCGGCACCGGCCACACCGAGCAGCATGCCAAGCACAAGCATGTCCTCATAGGAATCGAGTTTGCCGAGCCAGGCCCATGTCAGCGCCGCAATCACGATCACCTGGCCGATCGCGCCGGCCCTCTTCGGCTTCAGGTGATCGACCAGCACGCCCATCACGATGCGCAGCAGTGCACCGGCGAGCAATGGCGTTGCGACCATCAACCCCTTCTGTGCAGGCGTGAGCGCGAGATCTGTGGAGATCTGGATCGCAAGCGGCCCGAGCAGCACCCAGACCATGAAGCTGAGGTCGAAGTAAAAAAATGAAGCAAGCAATGTCGGCGTGTGACCCGCCTTCCAGAACGACGTTGTTTTCATGATGCTCCTTTGCACCTAAGTTTTATCCCCGCTGCGCATTGCAAGTGCCATGCCATTCGTTCCGGAGGCGATTATTTGGATGCCATGCACCACATGGGCGTGCTGCACGCACTTGAATGCACGTTAACGAGGCGCATGCGTCAGAAACGGTGCCTTGCTGGTGCAGCGGTTTAAGTGCACTGCTGTATCGATGTTGTGCGTCGCGTGCATCGCACGGTGCATTCGCACCTGTACGGTGCGTGCGCATCTTCATTGCAGTGCGTTTTCACACATCGTTCAGCTGGCACCTGTCTTGCTAATACGTCCTCAGTTACGTCTATTTCAAGAGGCCTCAATGGCGAGGCCCGGCAAAGAAGGAGCTTTAATGAAGAAGCTGAAGTTGGTCATGGTCGGCAACGGCATGGCGGGTGTGCGCACCCTCGAGGAGTTGCTCAAGATTGCACCGGATATCTATGACATCACGGTGTTCGGCGCAGAGCCGTATGCGAACTACAACCGCATCCTGTTGTCGCCGGTGCTCGCCGGCGAGCAGACCATCAAGGACATCATGTTGAACGATGTCGACTGGTATGCGCAGAACAACATCACTCTCCATCTCGGCAAGAAGATCGTCAGGATCGACCGCATCAAGCGCCAGGTGATTGCCGAGGACGGCACGGTGGCGGAATACGACCGCCTGCTGCTGGCGACCGGCTCCAATCCTTTCATGCTGCCGGTGCCCGGCAAGGACCTGAAGGGCGTGATCTCCTACCGCGACATCCAGGACACCAACGCGATGATCGAGGCAGCCGGCAAGCACAAGCATGCGATCGTCATCGGCGGCGGCCTCCTCGGACTGGAAGCGGCCAACGGCCTCAAGCTGCGCGGCATGGATGTCACCGTCGTGCACCTGCCGACGTGGCTGATGGAACGCCAACTCGATCCGACTGCGGGCAAGATGCTGCAGAAGTCGCTGGAAGACCGCGGCCTGAAATTTCTGCTCGACAAGAACACCAAGGAAATCGTCGGTGATGAAGACGGTCATGTGAAGGCAATCCGCTTCACCGATGGCCTGGAAGTGCCGGCAGAACTGGTCGTGATGGCCGTCGGCATTCGTCCCAACACCACGCTCGCCGAATCGGCCGGCCTGTATTGCAACCGCGGCATCGTCGTCAACGACACGATGCAGACCTACGACCCGCGCATCTATGCCGTTGGCGAATGCGTGAATCATCGCGGTACCGCCTACGGTCTGGTGGCGCCCTTGTTCGAAATGGCGCGCGTCTGTGCTAACCATCTCGCCAATTTCGGCATCGGCCGCTACCAGGGCTCGGTCACGTCGACCAAGCTGAAGGTGACCGGCATCGACCTGTTCTCCGCAGGTGAATTCATGGGCGGCGAGGGCACGGAAGAAATCGTGCTGTCCGATCCGATCGGCGGCGTGTACAAGAAGCTGGTGATCAAGGACGACAAACTGGTCGGCGCCTGCCTGTATGGCGACACGGTGGACGGCAGCTGGTATTTCAACCTGCTGCGCGAAGGCCGCAACATCGGCGACATCCGCGACACGTTGATGTTTGGCGAATCCAACACTGGCCGTCCGGGTGATGCGGGACACGAAGGCGTCAGCAAGGCGGCATCGATGCCCGATACGGCAGAGGTTTGCGGCTGCAATGGCGTGTGCAAGGGAACCATCGTCAAGGCCATCAAGGAGAAGGGCCTGTTCACGCTGGAAGATGTGCGCAAGCACACCAAGGCTTCCGCTTCCTGCGGCTCCTGCACCGGCCTGGTGGAGCAGATCATTTCCGCTACCGTCGGTGGCGATTACTCATCGGCGAACAAGGTCAAGCCGATGTGCGGTTGCACCGACCGCACGCACCAGGAAGTGCGCGATGCGATCAAGGTCAACAAGCTGCTGACGATTGCCGACACGATGAAGTTCATGGAATGGCGCACGCCCAACGGCTGCTCCTCCTGCCGCCCGGCGATCAATTACTACCTGATCTCCTCATGGCCGCATGAGGCGAAGGACGATCCGCAGTCGCGCTTCATCAACGAGCGCGCGCATGCCAACATCCAAAAGGACGGCACCTACTCGGTGATCCCGCGCATGTGGGGCGGGGAGACCAATGCGTCCGAGCTGCGCCGCATCGCGGATGTCGTCGACAAGTACAAGATTCCGACGGTGAAGGTGACCGGCGGCCAGCGCATCGACCTGCTCGGCGTGAAGAAGGAAGACCTGCCCGGCGTCTGGGCTGACCTCGACATGCCTTGCGGCCATGCGTATGCGAAGGCATTGCGCACGGTGAAGACCTGCGTCGGGTCCGAATGGTGCCGTTTCGGTACACAGGATTCGACCCGCATGGGTCAGGAACTGGAACGCGGATTGTGGCGCATGTACGCGCCGCACAAGGTGAAGATCGCCGTGTCCGGCTGCCCGCGCAACTGCGCCGAATCCGGCATCAAGGACGTCGGCGTGATCGGTGTCGATTCCGGTTGGGAAATCTATGTCGGCGGCAACGGCGGCATCAAGACCGAAGTCGCGCATTTCTTTACCAAGGTGAAAACGCATGAAGAAGTGCTCGAATACTCGGGCGCATTCCTGCAGCTGTACAGGGAAGAAGGCTGGTATCTGGAGCGTACGGTGCACTACATCGCGCGCGTGGGACTCGACTATGTGAAGAAGAAAGTGCTGGACGACGCGGAGAACCGCAAGGCGCTGTATGAGCGCCTGCTGTTTGCGCTCGATGATGAACCCGACCCGTGGCACGAGAAGGATAAGGCCCTGGTCGATACGCGCCAGTTCGAGCCGATTACTGCGTAATACGGGAAGTCCGGTAGGGTGCGTCCCTCGCACCGCTACAAGGTTCACATTATCCGGTGCGCACAGCGCGCCCTACGTGGCACAAGTGCAGAAACGTAGGGTGCGCTCCGCGCACCGCAGCAGCCAACGCAAAGGAACGGTGCGCATAGCGCACCCTACATAGCCCAAACACAGCCTAGGGGAATGCAATGTCTCAACAATGGAAAGAAATCTGCAAGGTCCACGATATCCCGGTACTCGGCGCGCGTGTCGTCAAACGTGCTGCCAATGCCTGCGGCGATGTGGCCGTATTCCGCAACAGCGAGAACAAGGTGTTCGCGCTGCTCGACCGCTGCCCGCACAAGGGCGGCCCGCTGTCACAGGGGATTGTCTTCGGCGAGCGTGTTGCCTGCCCGCTGCATAACTGGAACATCGAACTCGATTCCGGTTGCGCAACCGCACCGGATGAAGGCTGCACGCAGAAGTTCAGCGTGAAGGTGGAAGACGGCTTGGTGTTCCTCGATGTGGAGGAGCTGAACACGCTCGCAATCGAGGCCAAGGCTGCATGAGTGCAATGTCAAGCGCGCCCCCTCTCCCCGGCCCTCTCCCTTCTATGGGAGAGGGTGAGAACGGGCTCGCCGCTCGCGCGCCGAGAGAGACAAGAGTGACCTGCTGCTACTGCGGGGTCGGTTGCGGCGTCATCGTGCAGAGCGACGGTGAAAAGATCATTGGCGTGCGCGGCGATCCGGACCATCCTGCCAACTTCGGTCGTCTCTGCACCAAGGGCAGCACGCTGCACCTGACCGCCAACCCGGTGCTGCAACAGCAGGCACGCGCGTTGTATCCGGAGTTGCGGACGACGCGTGGCGCCGAGCGCGAACGCGCAACATGGGATGCCACGCTGGACTTCATGGTCGACAAGTTCGCCTCGACGATCCGCGAGCATGGGCCCGACAGCGTGGCGTTCTACATCTCCGGCCAGCTGCTGACCGAGGACTACTACGTCTTCAACAAGCTCGCCAAGGGGCTGGTCGGCACCAACAACATCGACACCAATTCGCGCCTGTGCATGTCGAGTGCTGTTGCCGGCTACAAGCAGACGCTGGGTGCGGACGCGCCGCCGGCCTGTTACGAGGATATCGAGCACGCCGAGGTGATCTTCATCGTCGGCTCCAACACCGCCTATGCGCATCCCATCCTCTATCGCCGCATCGAGGAGGCGCGCCGCAAGAACCCGGACCTCAAGCTCATCGTCGCCGATCCGCGCCGTACCGATACCGCGCGCGACGCCGATTTGTTCCTGCCCATCCTGCCCGGCACCGATGTTGCGCTGTTCAACGGCATGCTGCACATCTGCCTGTGGGAAGATCTGGTCGACACGGCGTTCATCGACGCGCACACCGAAGGCTTCGCCGACCTCAAGCGCACCGTGCGCGACTACACGCCGAAGTACGTGGCCGACACCTGCGGCATCAGCGAGGAAGACCTCGTCAGGGCGGCACGTTGGTTCGGCGAATCGAATGCGTCATTGTCGCTGTATTGCCAGGGGCTCAACCAGTCCGCCTCCGGCACCGCGAAGAATGCCGCGCTGATCAACCTGCACCTCGCGACGCACCAGATCGGCAAGCCGGGCGCGGGCCCGTTCTCGCTGACCGGGCAGCCCAACGCGATGGGCGGGCGCGAAGTCGGCGGTCTCGCCAACCTGCTGTCCGCACACCGCGACATGGCCAATCCGGAACACCGCGCAGAAGTCGCACGGCTGTGGGGCGTGGAGGATGTGCCGGCGCAGCCCGGCAAGACTGCGGTGGAGATGTTCGAAGCGATCCGCGCCGGCGACATCAAGATCGTCTGGATCGCCTGCACCAACCCCGCACAATCGCTGCCCGAGCAACGCATGGTGCGCGAGGCGCTGAAAAACGCCGAGCTGGTCATCGTGCAGGAAGCGTACAAGACCACCGCCACCGTGCCCTATGCGGACGTGCTGCTGCCGGCCACGAGCTGGGGCGAGAAAGAAGGCACGGTGACCAACTCCGAGCGCCGCATCACGCGCTTCAAGCCGGTGCTGCCCAAGCCGGGCGAGGCGCGGCATGACTGGGAGATCGTCATCGATTTTGCGCGGCGGCTGGAAGCGCGCATGGGGCGTGAACGGACCATCTTCCCCTACACCGCCACCGAGGAAATCTGGAACGAACACCGCGAATCGACCCGTGGCCGCGACCTCGATATCACCGGGCTGTCCTACCGCATCCTCGAAGACCAGGGGCCGCAGCAATGGCCCTTCCCGGAAGGCGCAGGTAGCGGCAAGAAGCGTTTGTATGAAGACGGCATTTTTCCCACCGCGAGCGGCCGCGCGAAGTTCGTCAATCCCGTGTACAAGCCGGTGGCGGAGCCGGTCGATGCACGCTTCCCGTTCCGCCTCACTACCGGCCGCCTACGTGACCAGTGGCATGGCATGAGTCGCACCGGCACCGTGGCGCAACTGTTCGCCCATGCATCGGAACCCGCCGTCGTGCTGTCGCAGGTCGACATGGACCGCCGCATGATCCGCAATGGCGACCTGGTGCACGTCACCAGCCGGCGCGGCTCGCAGATCCTGCCGGCGCTCGCCAGCGACGACATGCGCTCCGGCCAAGCCTTCATCGGCATGCACTGGGGCGAGGAATACGTTTCAGGTCGCGGCCACGAAGGCGAGGGCACATATGGCGTGAACGCGCTGACCTTGCCTGCCTTCTGTCCCAGCTCCAAGCAGCCGGAGCTCAAGCACGCGGCAGTCAAGGTCCTGAAGGCGGAGCTGCCGTCACGCTTCGTCGCCTTCGGCTGGATGCAGCAGGATAAGGCGCTGGAGCTGCAATCGTCGCTGCGTCCGTTCATGCGGCAGTTTGCCTACGCTTCCTGCACGCTGTTCGGCCGCGACAAGCTTGGTGTGCTGTTCCGTGCGGCCGACGACTATCCGGCTTCGGCAGAACTGGTCAGGGACATCGAAACCCGCTTCGGCATTGCCGGTGCGGAGGTACTGCGCTACGACGACGCACGGCGCGGCAATGCGCGCCATATCCTCGTGCGTGACGGCAAGCTTGCCGCCGTGTCGCTGTCCGGCGACATGTCTGCGGAGCATTGGCTCAAGGATTATCTCGAAGGCGGGCAACCGGTCGCCGCATTGGGGCGCTTGCTGCTGACGCCATCGGCAAAGGCGCCGCAGGGATTCAAAACGCGGGGGAGGATCGTCTGCAACTGCTTCAATGTCGCCGAGACGGAGATCAATGAAGCGCTGGACCGATATGCCGGAGTAAACGGAACAAGGCCCGAGGTGGTGCTCAACGCGCTGCAGCAGGAACTGAAATGCGGCACCAATTGCGGCTCATGCGTACCGGAGTTGAAGAAGATCGTCATGGCGCACGAACCTGCTTCACGCGCTGCATAACACTTTTAATGCACATCGTCTGAGCAGCAGGAACCGTCAAAGACCCAGCCGATTGTGAACGGCCCCTCAAAAGTGGAAGACCAACTTTTGAGGGGCCGTTCAGCCGATGGCTCTGTACTTCTCATTCTGGCGCAGGACTGCGCCGGTTCTTTCGTTGCAGCAGTCCGATCAGACGCGCTCGATCACCGCAGCAATACCCTGGCCGCCGCCAATGCACATCGTGATCAGGCCATAGCGCTTGCCGGTGCGGATCAGCTCGTACAGGCACTTGATCGTGATGATCGCGCCGCTGGCACCCAGCGGGTGGCCGAGGGCAATCGCGCCGCCGTTCGGATTGGTGCGCGCCGGGTCGAGATCGAGGCCGCGGCAAACGCCGAGTGATTGCGCTGCGAACGCTTCGTTCGATTCGATCACGTCCATGTCATTGAGGCTCAGTCCTGCGCGCTTGAGTGCGAGCTGCACCGCCGGGATCGGGCCCGTGCCCATGATCGACGGCTCCACACCGGCCACCGCATACGACACCAGGCGCGCCATCGGCTGCAGACCGGCGCGAGCAGCAGCACCGGCTTCCATCAGCACGCAGGCGGCAGCGCCATCGTTCAGACCGGAGGCGTTACCGGCCGTTACCGTGCCGCCTTCCTTCTTGAACGCGGGCTTGAGCTTGGCCAGCGACTCGATCGTGGTCTCGGCCTTCGGATGCTCGTCGGTGTCGAACACGACGGTGCCCTTGCGGCCCTGGATTTCGACCGGCACGATCTGCGACTTGAAGTAGCCTGCCTGGATCGCAGCAATCGCCTTCTTCTGGCTGTTGACCGCGAATTCATCCTGTTCCTGACGCGAGATGCCGTACTTCTCGGCCACGTTCTCGGCGGTGATGCCCATGTGGCCCGCGCCGAACGGATCGGACAGCGCGCCGACCATCATGTCGATCATCTTGAAGTCGCCCATGCGCTGGCCCCACCGTGCGGCCTGCGCCGTATACGGTGCGCGGCTCATGGTCTCCACGCCGCCGCCGACCGCGATGTCTGCATCGCCGAGCTGGATCGCGTTGGCTGCCGTGACGATCGCCTGCAGGCCGGAACCGCACAGGCGGTTCAGCGTCAGGGCCGCGGATTCCTTCGCCATGCCGGCGTTGATCCCGACCACGCGCGACACATACATGTCACGCGGCTCCGTATGGATCACGTTGCCCAACACGATCTGGCCGACCTGTGCCGGATCCACCTTCGCACGTGCGAAGGCTTCCTTCACCGCGATCGCGCCGAGGTCGCATGCCGTGAAATCCTTCAGGCTGCCGCCGAAGGTGCCGATGGCGGTACGGGCTGCACCGACGATAACGACGTCTCTTGTAGTTGCCATGTCTCTTTCCTCTGGAAGGTAATAATGATTCGGAACGCGATCATACGCGACGAACTGAGTATTTTCTGTCAACTCTCGGACATTCGCACTACCGTAGAAGTACGGGAGGCTCTACGGCAACTTCGGGCAATTGTGGGCAACCGTCCGCCGGCACGCTTCCATGGCGATTTGCCGTACTGGTAAGTTGCTTTCCGCCATGAACGAACGGTGTAAACGCACTGTCCGCTGCTACAGCCGGGTATCCGTCGGACTAGCCACCGTGGACGCCATCAGTGCTGAATCGGCCTGCAATCCGGACCAACTCCACTCATTCCGCACCATTCAAAAGAGCTTCTCCTAAGCTTTCACTGGCGCAATTCTTGCATGGCACATCCCCACATTTCGAATGGACGGAGACTCCCATGCCGGAAGCATCCCTGGCGTTTAGCAGCCTGATCATGTTTGCCCTGTTGTTCGGCCTCAAGCACGGCTTCGACGCGGACCACCTCGCCAGCATTGACGGATTGGCAAGGCTGCAGGCACAGCGCGGCCGTCCCCGCCTTGCGCGCGCGGCCGGTCTCCTGTTCTCGCTTGGGCACGGAATGATGCTGCTCGCCGCAGCATGGGCGATCGAACTGCTCGGCGTCGCCAACGTCCCCGCATGGATGGAGCCGCTCGGTGCCTGGATCTCGATCGGGTTCCTATTCACCATCGGCCTCGTCAACCTGCACAATGCGCTGCGTCCCTCGAATAAGCCTGCCGTCATGTCGCCGCTGGCACGCGCGATCATGCGCATGCCGCTGCCGCAAGGCTTCGCCGGCAGCCTGATCGTCGGCGCGTTGTTCGCACTGTCCTTCGACGCCATGTCGCTCGCCGCCTGGTTCGGCCTCGCCGGCAGCCGCCACGGCGGCCTGCCCTCCATGGTCATCCTCGCGTCCTGCTTCGCCGGCGGCATGATCCTGACCGACACCATCAACGGCATCGTCGTCGCCGGCCTGATCCGCCGCAGCGAACAGTTCGTGCAGCGGGCAGGGCGGCTGTTCTCCTTGCTGGTTGCCAGCAGCGCGCTACTCGTCGCCGGTTTCGGCGCCTCCAAGTTCGCCTCCTCCGCCGTCGATGCCTGGGCAGACGGCAAGGAACTGGTCTTCGGCCTTCTCCTGCTCGGGATTATTCTTCTCGGTTATGGGATTGCGCGGCGTGTGAGTCAGGCGGCGGTGGCGACGGCGGCGGTGCGCTGAGCGACACATTTATAGACCTTGATATCTCGCTTCCATACGGAGCGACGTCCGCATAAGGTTGGCTGCGTCGCTGTGAGCGAGAACGACGCAGCCACCAAGTAAGCGAATATGTAATCGCCCGCCCCCCGGCGAGTCAAATTGCCGGGAGATCGGATGCCACCGGCAACACCCTCAAGTACAATTCATTCAATCTCGCCACAAGTCCTCACGCTGAGCAGTCCCGCTCACTTCCTTTAGTGGTCACTCGCTTCCATGGTGTGGCGTTCAGTGCACAAAATTACATAAATTCTCGTTATCCCATCTCCATGGGATGGCGCGCGCAATGCAGGCGGATATAGCATGTTGTCCGATTGATATAGGCATCACCTCACGCACCAAAAATAACGGATGCCGTGCTTGCAGCCGTTCAGGCCAAACGTTTTCATCACAAGGGCAACACCCATGCAATGTCCAACCTGTAACCACCTAAACATGGCGACATCAGTTCGTTGCGAACGATGTAATACAACCCTCATCTACGAAGCAACAGGACACTCGAAGGAGTATCGCCAGACCGTCCGTTCATTTGATCAGCGAATGTACTCCGGGCTTGGCGGATTTTTCGGCCTCTTTCTCACGTTTGCCGCACTTAAATTCGTCTTTACCGAGCATTGGCTCTCAGATGGTGAGATTTACAGTATTGCTGTCGTGGCCGGGGTGATTGGATCTATTCTCGGCAAGCTGTTCGCGCGGAGTCGCACTGGATATTAGGGGCGGTTTGACTGAAGTTACAGAAGCAACTGCGTGCTCCCGGATGTACGCACCTCTCCTCCCAACAACGACTTTGTAGAGCACTTTATGCCAGAGCTTACTTACTGTTGGCGCGTCAGGAAGGTCGTTCCAATGCTGGACGAATTTGAATGGAAAGCCCTTGAGCCGCATCTCACTGAATCTCTCCAAGAAATTAAGCGATTTCGACAGATGAACGGAGCGAGTATTGAAGAAGCGCGCGCTGCAGGGTTTGATCAAGCTGCGCTTCACTGTTACTTCCAACTGACTGGCTACAGGGAAACGAACCCGGATAACCTTTGGCGTTATCGCCGTGCTAACTATGGTGATCTTTGTCGGTCATGTGGCAAACCGCTACGCACTCCGGCATCTCGACTTTGTGCTGAGTGCGGTGTTGAGGTGCAGTGACAGTACGACATCCTATGCTGACTAAGCGAATTCGCCCCCGGAGAGATCGTATGTTGGAAAGCAAGCATATCGGCGCAAATCGCAGTCTACGCATGCTGGTTGCCGTCAGACCATGTATGAGGAAAAAAACGATATTCATATTGGTCGTGTTGTTCGTACTAGCCAACGTTGTTTGGATGTACGTCGACACAAAAATCTCCGACTCGCATATTGCTGCCGTCAAAGCGATTAACCAGTCTGAGCAGATCCGAAAACTCGTCGGTGAAACTACGCTCGTCATCCCTCTTGGGAGTAGCCATCATTTAAGACCAAAAGCTGTTAGCTGCGGAAACCGCTTTTACTTTGTGATGGGAGATAACGGATTTGAATTTGTAAGGGCGTTGCTGAAAAAAGATTCGTATTTCACGGATCCTTGGGGGGTAACGAGGATAAGCGAAGGATATTTTTCGGGGTTGGATGAACCTTGTTAATGATCGCGCTGAGGTTTTGATAAGGTTAGGTCATCGTTTCGACAGACGTATCACGCACCCCGTGACCAAAACACACTTGATAAGGCGGTGCGCGGAGAGCTCGCCGCACTTGCTGCATTCAGATCGCTTGAGCGCTCAGTTCATAACATCATCGCCATGACAACTCTTTATCGCCAGCGAACAGCTTTTGAGAAGCAAATCCTTGCTGAGCTTTCAACACGTTTGAAAAAGACCACGTGGAAAAAGCGTGGTTTTGCCGTGTTTAATCAGACCGGTAAGTTCTTTCAGGATGTCTCCATTGCTGTTCATCGAAATGCCATGCTTACTGTGGCAGAACTACGCTTTAAGCCCATGGCGCTTGATCCAATACTGTGGGACATACTGGGCATGCAGGAGAATTACTTGCAGCCACTTTCATTTCGAGCCTTGGGAGCGTTTACGTGCCCAAGCCTGCCTATCTATGAGGCGCAGATTGAACAGTTCGGCGACACACCGGCAGCCGTCGCCGACAAGCTTGTCTCATTGTGCGAAGACAACTCCTTACTGTGCACAGACATGCTTTCGAAAAGTTCTTTTTCAAGCCTTGTGGCAGCGCACCCAAAACAGTCCGAGCGTGGGGCATACGCGATAACGCTTGTAGCAAGCCTTATTGATGACGGAGATTTCGCACTCGCGCACAGAACAGCAGAGGCGTATGCATCGGGTGCACTGTCGTCGAGCGCGCGAATGAGTAGCGGCGGAAAGGAATTCCACCAACTGGCGTTAGAGTGGCTGGAAGCCAAAGAGCGGGCTTAGGATACATTTCGTACGGACGACGCTAGAGCAATGGAGTGGTCGCGATGCCGCCATATGAGACATGGCGTTCTTTGAAACAGTACGTTTAGCAGATATGAGATTTCCGAGTATTGAACGAGACTGCTGGGCGCTCCGCTCTGGAGAAGAGTCACATGCCGCGCACCCGGCGACCTTTCACATTCCCGCAAAGCATGAACGCGATAACTTACAACGTGGGCAGGCCGCAAAGCTGATGTTCGAGATTGAAGCGAAAGAAGATATGGGTAGCCGAGATGTCGCCTGTGAGAGGATGTGGGTGATTGTGGCTGAGAAAACGGGTGATACATACGTTGGCATTCTTGATAGCCACCCTGTATCTATTGAACATGGCGAATCGGTATATCTTTGTTTCGGAGCTGAGGTGCCATTTAAGGCAGAACATGTAATCGAAATCGATACGCCACCTGAAAGTTACTCAAGGTGGCAGCTCGAGCAAAAACCAGAAAGGGAATGGCCTCGTGTATAGCCTCCTCACAATAATCGGCCGACGGAACACTGGTGCCACCTCAGCATTTCCCTATTTGCATGCGGCCGACCGCACATCGACACTTGACTCGTAAATTGATGGATCAAGGATTTGTATTTTGGGGGATCTGGACTGCGATGGGATTGTGTGGTGGCTATTTCCTATTGCAGGGCTTTCGATGGCCGAAAGCATCGGCCGTGATCGTTGGCATCAAAGTGAGCGATAAAGATCCTAACGATGGCCATCTGTTAGTTGAATTCGCATCAGGTAACGGTGAATTGGTCAGGGCCCTGTTATGGAATGACGAATGCCGATTTCCGTTCCCATTTGCATGGAAAGTCGGGGAACGAATAGAAATTGCTTACAACCATGTAGCTCCTGACCAGGTTACATGGCCACATAGCGCGCGCCTTGTCGTCGTATATAGCGCTTTTGTTTTCGTTCCTTTTTTCGGTTGGCTATGGCATCGCTTTTATTAGCCTGTTGATCGCTTGCTAAAGTGATGCCTTGATGATTGGAGTTACGTTGGAAGGATTCTTTCTCATAGTCGGAATTGCGCTTGGCGTGTTTCTTGTAATTGCGTTTTCAAAACCGTTCTTTAGAAGCTTACTCAGGCGGCGCTGGGTAGCCGTGGATGGTAGAGTTTTGCGCACTACGGTCGAAGAGTACAAGAACACGCAGCAGTCAACACAGCATGCTGTACGCGTCGAGTACGAGTACGTGTACGGGGCAACGTCAAGGCGAGGCACCGCGCATGTCGGACATAGTCAGTTGGACCGGCCACATGCACAAAAACTGGCGAAGGAGTATCCAGCTGGTAGGGCATTGGACGTGTATGTATATAAAGAAGAACCGGGCGAGAGCAAGTTGTATCCCGGTATAAATTACGTTGGTGGGCTCGCTGTTATGTTCGGTGCAGCTCTAGTCGTGTTTTTTTTGGTTCGTCTAAACAAACTAGAAATCTTTTCATAAGGGCTGGCGTGCGCACCCTACGGGCTTTGGAGCGACTCCGTGCGGAACTTCAGAGTGCCAGCAACCAATATCAAGCGGCATCAGAAAAGTCAGATTCCGTGCGTCGTCAAACTTATGAGTTAAATTGATATGGATTGGGAAAAGTATCGTCGACGCTTCTTTTGGTCCGGCTTGGTGGGAGCAATAGTTGGCCTAATTATGGTCGCAGCCCTTGTGCTGCAACAGCCATCGGCGCTGGATAGTGATTCCGTTTGGCAATGGCTTCCCTTGATGCTTCTTATCTTCATTTCGTCTTTTTCGGTAGCAGGTCTACTGCTGTTCGGACTCCTTCCCATCACCTTCAGCGAGTTGCTTATAGTCTTCAAACGGAAAACAAGGGACGTGGACTGGGCAAGCATCGCGAAGCCGCTGATTACCTTCATGCTCTGCCTTCCACTGTTCATCGTCTGCTTAATTGGTGATTCCAGGTACGACTATCCGGGCCTACGCTCCATAACTTTCTTCGGTTTCCTACTACTATTAATCATCTTCTTACCCGCTGTAGTGGTGCACATCTCCGCTCACTCTCCGAGGTTTCAGAACGTAGTCTTCGTTTTATTTTTGGCAGTCGCAACGGTCGAATTCGTGACTGGCATTACACCTACAAGCCAGTTGACTCATGAAGGAACGGATATTCTTTGGTTTTTTGTGCACTTGCTCTTTGGCGCAATGGCGGGGCTTGCATACTGCGCTTTCAAAGTTGCCAATATGGTGGTTGGCAAAGATGACGCCGATGAATAAAGTTAATGCGGTTGTGAACGCGAAGTGCCACACGTCTTGCCTAAATCGTCGCTTCGCTCTCCGAGCATCATCACTGCTTTTTTCAAAAGAAGCGACAGGAATGCGAGCACGATGAACTGTGCACTTGTATGCAGCAAGGGTGTGCTTAACCCTAATCCACCTCCAACTCCCGCACCTTCAACTCCAGCCCCCCAGTCGGCTGCACCTGATACCCACCGCATTCCGGACAGGCGTCGTAGCGCTGGCTGATCGGCACGGTTTTGTTGCATGACATGCAGAGGCCCTGTCCCCCGGTTTCGATAATTTCCAGTTGCGTGCCTTCGGCGATGGAGCCTTTGACGACGGCGTCGAAGCAGAAGCGCATCGCTTCCACTTCCACACCGGCGAGCGCGCCGATTTCCAGCCACACGGTTTTTACTTTGGTGAAGCCATGCGCTTTTGCGCTGTCTTCGATTACCTGGAGCACGCCTTCGGCGAGCGACATTTCATGCATGGTGAACCTCGATTTCGTAGGCAACGCAGGGGTCGAGCGAGTGCACCAGCAGTTCTGCCTGCTTGCGCGCTTCTTCCTGCGACGTGGCGGCCATGGCGGACAGCCCCATGGCACATGCGCCGTTGGGATGGAAGTTCCATTCGGTCGGCGCCACCAGCGAATAATCCGCAATCACTCCTTGCTTGTCCAGCACCACGCGATGCAGCAGCAGGCCGCGGGCGTTCTGCACCCATGCTGCGCCGGTGTTGTCGCCGAGCGGGGCGCCTTGCACGAAGCTGTCTTCCGGCACGTCGGGCGCGCGCAGGCGGGAGAAGAGTTCGCTGATTTCCGCGAGGCGTGCGATCAGGCGTGTTGCCACGCAAGGGCCTCTTGTTTGCAGTAATTGCGTAATCGCCGGCACATCCTTCATGCGTGCAAGAGAGCCGGTTTCGGCGGGTTGGCTGTGCCATGTAGGCGTTTGCGCGAAGCTGGAATTCCCGTCGAGACAGGGGAAGATGTCCGCGAGAATCTCGTCTCGCTCGAAATTGGGCAACAGTGCGGTCGTGCTGCGTAGGGTGTTCCCGTCCTTTTGCCAGCAACCGGCAAGCAGGCGCGCTGTCTGCGCTGCTGCAGCTTGCAGAGTTGCAATGACAGAAGCGGCACTGTCCGCAACGTCAATACGGATGTCGGGTGCGCCGAGCAGTGCAGCAGCGGTTTCTGCTTCAAGCGCGGAGATGGCTTTTTGCCAGTCGCTCTCCTGCTGCAGTGCCATGCATGCCACGAGTTGCTTGCGCAACACGGCCAGCACTTGGGCCTGCGGTTCTGCACCCATGATGCGTGGCAGGTCGATCAGCAGGCGCCAGAGCAATTCCTGTAGCGATTCTGCAAGTACTCGGCGTTCGCGTGCACGGGGAATGACGGGCGCGGTGGCTGATGAGGCTGATGAAGCCGATGCTGCGGCTTCCAGTGCGGTTGCGGCTGCTGCGCCCTGCGCCTGTCCGCAGAGGCTGAACAGCATCGGGATCATGCGCAGAGCATCTTGCGGTTGCTTGCCACGCAATAAAGTGTTCAGTGCAACAAGGGGGCGGGGCTCGATGTGTGCAGCGTGGACATGCCTGCCGTCCCATGCCAGCCGAATCCGGATTTTTCCTTCGATAGCCATGGACGGTTCAGCGTGGCGCCGCGGCGATCAGGCGTCGGCCTGCTCGACGATTTTGGCCAGCACTTCCAGCGTTTCCAGTGCCATCGCTTCTTCGACGCGTTCATACGCGAAGCCGCCGGCCTGGATCAGCAGGTAGTCGCCGAGCTGTACCGGTTCATGCAGCAGCATCAGGCTGACGCGGCGCTGCTGGCCGAAGGCTTCGACGGTCGCCATTTCGCCGTCGATGGCGATGATCTTCGAAGGAATCGCCATGCACATCAGCAGGTTTCTCCGGCAACAGGTTCGACGGGAACGCCGATCAGGCGCAGTTCCGCCACGAGTTGGTCGACGACGCGCGGCAAAATCGCTTCCACTTCCGGCGACAGCGCCATGCTGGTACCGAGCGACACCGGCTCGACGCCAATCACGGTGACCGTGCCGGGTGCCTCGCCCATGAAGGCGAGGGTGGCCAGCACATCGGACAGGCCGATCTGGTGCGGCGACAGCTTGGTCTTGAAGAACACCGGCACGTCGTCGCCGGCAATGCGCACCATGGTGGCCGGGGGCTTACCGCTGCGCACAGCGTCGACGATGAGCAGATGATCGGTACCGGACAGGTCTTCCAGCATTTCCATGCCGGTCGTCCCGCCGTCGATGATCTCGACCTCGGGCGGCAAACGGTAATCCTGCGCGAGCCGTTCGATGGCCCGCACACCCACGCCTTCATCCGACAGGAGCGTGTTGCCGACGCCGAGGACGATGATTCTCATTACAGCACCTGGACTTTCACAACCTCGTTTTGTTCCGCGTCCAGCACATGCACGGCGCATGCCAGGCAGGGGTCGAAGGAGTGGACCGTGCGCAACACTTCCAGCGGACGTTCCGGATCGGCAACCGGCGTGTTGAGCAGCGCGGTTTCGTACGGTCCCGGCACATCGCCTTCGTTGCGCGGTGCGGCGTTCCAGGTGGTCGGTACCACGCACTGGTAGTTGTCGATCTTGCCGTCTTTCAGCACAACCCAGTGCGACAGCGCGCCACGCGGTGCTTCGTGGATGCCGACGCCGTTGACTTCGCCTTTCGGGAAGGTCGGCTTGTTGAAGGTCGCATGGTCGCCCTTGGCAAGGTTGGCCATCAGCAGGTCCCATTGCTGCGCAAGGACGTCGACCTGCACAGCGCAAGATACTGCACGTGCTGCATGGCGGCCGATGGTCGAATGCAGCGCGGCTACCGGCACCTTGGTCCCGGCCAGCGAGCTGACGGTGTCGAGCGTCTGGTTCACATACTTGATGGTCGGCTCATGCTTGGCCGCGACCATCGCCAGCACGCGTGCGAGCGGGCCGACTTCCGCGGGCTTGCCGTAGAAGGTTGGCGACTTGACCCAGGAATACTTGCCGTTGTCCTGGAAGTCGGTGTACTGCGGAATCGTCTCGCCACGGAACGGATGCAGCGGGCCCTTGCCGCCCTTGTACCACGCGTGCTTGACGCTTTCTTCCACGCCCTTGCGGAAGTACTCGCTGTCGAAGCTCTCGATCGGCTTGAAGGTCGACAGGTCGCCGCCCTTGATGTAACCGCCGGGCATCGCAAACTGCGTACCCTTGGTGTCGAGCGGCAGGTCCGGCACGGCAAGGTAATCCATGGAGCTGGCGCCGATGCCGGTCCAGTCGGCGTAGAACGCGCCGATGGCGGCAACGTCGACGAGGTAGACGTTCTTGATGAAGTCGCCCAGTTCGTCGATCCAGGTCTTGATCGCCATCAGGCGTTCCAGCGTCAGCGAGGATTGCGAATCGAAATCGATCGGGTTGGACACGCCGCCGACAGCAATGTTCTGAATGTGCGGCGACTTGGAGCCGAGCACGGCCACGATCTTGCTCGCCTTGCGCTGGATTTCCAGCGCCTGCAGGTAGTGCGTGGTTGCGAGCAGGTTGACTTCCGGCGACAGCTTCATCGCCGGATGACCCCAGTAGCCGTTGGTGAAGATACCGAGCTGGCCGGTGCCGACGAAGCCGGTCAGGCGCTCCTTGACCTTCGCGAATTCATGCTTGCTGTTGCCGCTCCAGGTCGACAGACCTTCTGCCAACGACGCGGTCTTGGCCGGATCGGCCTTCAGCGCGGAGGTGACATCCACCCAGTCCAGCGCGGACAGGTGGTAGAAGTGCACGATGTGGTCGTGGATCGCGTGCGCGGTGAGGATCAGGTTGCGGATGTACTGTGCGTTGAGCGGGATCTCCATCTTCAGCGCGTTTTCGATCGCGCGTACTGACGTGATCGCGTGCACCGTGGTGCACACGCCGCAGATGCGCTGCGTGATCGACCATGCATCGCGCGGGTCGCGGCCGAGCAGGATCTCTTCGACACCGCGCCACATCTGGCCCGATGCCCATGCCTTCTTGACCTTGCCGCCGTCGATTTCGCAGTCGATCCGCAGGTGCCCTTCAATCCGGGTGATCGGGTCGATCGTGATTCTTTTCCCCATGTTTCTCTCCTGATTCCTTAATTGTGTTCCTTCGGCAGGATCGGCAGGTAGCGGACCAGCACGATGTAGCCAAGGATTTCGAATGTGATGATGCCGACGGTCAGCATGATTTCCGGTACCGACGGGAAGTAGCTCCAGCCAGCGCCGGTCGAGTAACCGACGAAGTAGGCGTTGATGCGCAGCAGGAAGGCGCCAGCCATCAGGCAGCAGGCGGCGATGAACAGCTTGGCGGGTTCGTTGCGTGCGCTGTTCTTCCACAGAAGCACCAGCGGCGCGATGTAGAACGCCATCTCGATCCAGAACATGAATGCCTTCAGGTTCGGTTCGAATGCCATACCGAACGCGCCGCGTGCGACGAGATCGACGAAGCGCACAACGACAAACGCGGCGACTGTCCACACCATCATCTTCGACAGCGGCGTCAACAGGTGCAGCTCCAGCGGCTGCTTGAAGCCGGACGCCGACAGGCAGCATTCGAAGATCACGACCGCAAAGCCGGTGGTCACCGCCGTCATCAGGAACAGCAATGGCATCATGTTGGTCTGCCACAGCGGATGCACATGGTTGCCGAATACCAGCAGCAGTGCGCCGAGCGACGACTGGTGCATGGTCGGCAGCACAAGCCCGAGCGCGATGAAGAAGAACAGCAGCTTGTCGAGCTTCTTCTGCGCGACCTTCATGCCGAACTTCTCGAACAGCACCGGCGCGAACTCGATCAGCATCACGACCATATAGGCCGACACGCATAGCGCGACTTCCAGCATCACGGAGTTGAACTGCATGTAGCCCGGCCAGAACACATGCCAGAAGTTCCAGTAGCGGCCGAGGTCGATGGCCGCCGACAGGCCGGCTAGCGAATAGCCGAACAGGGAAGCCAAGAGGGCGGGACGCACCAGCGGATGGTATTCGCCGCGGTTCATGATGTAGACAAGGAAGGCCATGACGTAGCCGCCACACGCGAGTGCAGAGCCGATCATGACGTCATAGATGACCCAGATGCCCCAGGTCTGGCCGTCGCTGATGTTGCTGACCGCGCCCATGCCGTAGATGAAGCGCAGGCCGAGGACGACCGCCGCGATCGCGACCAGGACGCCGAGCGTGATGGTCGTCGGCGTCACCAGCGGGCCACCGAGCGGCGCGGCCTGTGCGTGATGTGCATCAGACATCGTTATCTCCTTTTTTCTTGTCGTCGGGCTTGCTATCGTTGCCTTCGCCGTCGTTCTTCATGTTGCGCTTCGCAAGGAAGCCCAGCACGCCGAGGAAGGCGATCGGCAGCGCCATGCCCTTGTACACCGTGTGCATGACGGTTTCCGAGTTTGCTGCGAACGAGCGCTCCGGCAGCGTCGGCATGCCGAGCTTTTCGAACGGCACGCCGGACAGGCGGATCACTTGCGTGCCGCCGAGCTCCTTGTCGCCGTACAGGTGCTGCACGTAGGTCGGTACCTTCGCCACATGCGGCGACTGGTCGCCGGTGCTGAGGTTGCCGCGTGGGAAAGACGTTTCTTCACCCGGTTTGAGTTCCAGCCGGCGCTTGGCTTCCACTTTCAGGTCCTTGACCTTGCCGAAGATGGTGGCGCCGGTCGGGCAGACTTCCGCGCAGGCTGCATATTTACCTTCCGGCATGCGGTGCTTGCACAGCTGGCACTTGGAGATTTTCGGGATCGCCTTGTCGTATTCGAAGCGCGGCACGTTGAACGGGCAGGCGGCAACGCAATAGCGGCAGCCGACGCACTTGTCCTTGTCGTAGGTGACGATGCCGGTGACAGGGTCCTTGGTCATCGCCTTGACCGGGCAGACGGAGACGCAGGACGGGTCGGCACAGTGCACGCAGGACGCCTTGTTGAAGGCGAAGCCGTCGATCTCGCGGTCCTTCTTTTCCGCAGTGCCGTTCTTGTACAGCTTGATGACGTTGAGCGTCTTGCCCGACAGGTCGAGCGGCGTGTCCCAGAGCGGTTCTGACCCCGAGAACTCCGGCGGCATGTCGTTGGCTTCCTTGCATGCCGCGACACAGGCCTTGCAGCCGATGCACAGCGTGCTGTCGAACAAAAGGCCGACCGCTTCCGGCGGCATCGGCTTGTTGTCGCGCGCTTCCACCGTGGTGGAAGTGGCAAGCAACGCACCGCCGCCCAGCGCGCCCTTCAGGAAATCGCGCCGGTCGATGCTCATGATGGGGCCTTTTCGTTGTCGGCAGGCTTGTTTTCCGTGTTGGCTTCGACCTTGCTCGGGCAGGCAGTCTGGCACTTGCCGAGGTTCTTCGCCATCGCGCCGGCGGCACCGACGGCAGCACCACCGGCTGCAGCGACCACGGCGACTGCGGCCAGCGACGCGCCCTTGCCTTGTTGCTCGACGATGTGCGGATAGCCGGTCGGCGGGTTGGTCTTCAGTTCAGCCAGTGCGTGGATCGGCTTGGTAAAGCCGATGCCTTGTTCGGTACAGCCGATGCACGGATGGCCTGTCGCGACCGGCCAGCTGGCGCAGCCGACATCGCCGAACAGGATGGACGGGCAGTTGGCGTAGGTTTCCGGTCCCTTGCAGCCCAGCTTGTACAGGCAGTAACCCTTGCGGTGGCCTTCGTCGCCGAACTCCAGCGCGAAGCGACCGGCGTCGAAGTGCGCGCGGCGTTCGCAGTTGTCGTGCACCAGGCGCGAGTAGGCGAACTTCGGACGGCCCTTGTGATCCAGTTCCGGCAGCTTTCCGAAAGTCAGGAAGTGCACGACTGTCGACAGGAAGTTATATGGATTCGGCGGGCAGCCGGGGATGGTGGCAACCGTCTTGCCCAGCACGTCGGCGACGCTGGAGGCGCCGGTCGGATTCGGGCCGGTGGAGGGCATGCCGCCCCACGACGCGCAGCTGCCGATGGCGATCACGGCCGCTGCATCGGCGGCGCATTCCTTGAGCATGTCGAGGGCGGTCTGGCCGCCGATCTTGCAGTAGATGCCGCCGTCCTTGGTCGGGATCGCGCCTTCGACGACCAGCAGGTACTTGCCCTTGTTTTCCTTCATGGCGGCGCGGCGCGCGGCTTCAACCTGGTGGCCGGCTGCGGCGAACAGCGTCTCGTGGTAATCCAGCGAGATCACGTCGAGGATCAGTTTTTCGAGTGTCGGATGCTCTGCGCGCAGCATCGACTCCGTGCAGCCCGTGCATTCCTGGAAGTGCAGCCAGATCACCGACGGCCGCTTGTTGCTGGCCACCGCCTTGGCGATGGCTGCGTCCGCGCCTGCGGGCAAGCCCATGGTGGCGGCCATCGCCGCGCAAAACTGGAGAAAGCTGCGCCGCGATATGCCAAGGCGCTTCTCTACCTCGGCAATGCCCTCGTCATTGCCGGTGCGTGTCATCATGCTCATCCCGCTCCCCTTTTCCGCGATGTTCAGTGCATCGACCGGAATTGTTAAAACATCATGCGAGATCCATTGCGGATTCGCGTTTCCCCTTTCCGCCACGCGACCTGTCATGAATATTGCAAGTGGTCGGCACCAGCGGAGCGGCTCTGCTTGCGCAACTTCTGTGCCACATTGCGAAATGAGAAGCCACTATCGTGAAAAACAAGGCCGGCTCTTGTCGGCAGAGGGACGCTGAAAATTTTCCGGGATGCGGGCACGCATTGTGCAATGCGGGAAGCTGCAATCGAAAGTTGCAGTTTGAAAGGTAAGTGCAAAGTACGTGACCAGTGTTGGACACGCGGATGGAAGCCCTCTAAACTCGTTGACCAGTAGTCCGGCCACAAGCCGACAAGGAGATAAGTGATGTGCGTAGTATGCGGATGCAGTGGCAGTGCTGATAAGAAAACGGCAAGTAAGTTGCCAGATGGTGAACTTACTTACCGGCCAGCCGGAGGTCAATCAGGCGCGAAGGCACGCAGCCTGCACAGCCATGGGCATCACCATCATCATGGCCATGAGCACGGTCATGATCACGGACACCATCACCACGATCACGAGCATGGCGACCACCATGACCATGATCACACCCACTACCATGTAAGCGTCGACCCGGCTACCGGCGACATGCACTACGGCCACGGCCCCGCCTGCGTCTCGGTGCCCGGCATGAGCCAATCGCGCACCATCCGCCTCGAGCAGGACGTGCTGGGCAAGAACAACCAGTTTGCCGCGCACAACCGCGAGCATTTCCTGCATCACCGCATCCTTGCGCTGAACCTCGTGTCCAGCCCCGGTTCCGGCAAGACCACGCTCCTGTGCGAAACCATCGAGGCGCTGAAGCGTCGCGGCAATGCGCTGCCAGTCGCGGTGATCGAAGGCGACCAGCAGACCAGCAACGACGCTGACCGCATCCGCGCCACCGGCGCGCCGGCGATCCAGGTCAATACCGGCAAGGGCTGCCACCTCGACGCGCAAATGGTCGGCAGCGCGTTCGCGCGTTTGCCTTTGCATAACCACGATCAGGAAAACGCGAACGGCGGCATTCTCTTTATCGAGAATGTCGGCAACCTCGTGTGCCCGGCGATGTGGGACCTGGGCGAGGCGGCCAAAGTGGCGATCCTGTCCGTCACCGAAGGCGAGGACAAGCCACTCAAGTACCCGGACATGTTCGCCGCCGCGAAGCTGATGATCCTGAACAAGACCGACCTGCTGCCCTACCTGCGCTTTGACGTCGACAAGTGCATCGAGTACGCGCGCCGCGTTAATCCGGATATCGAAGTGCTGCAGCTGTCAGCCACCGGCGGGCAGGGCATGGATGCCTGGCTCGACTGGATCCTGTCCGGCCACGAGGCGCTGGGCGTGGAAGAGGGCAAGGCGGCGGCCTGAGGCAACTTGTATACGTCGCACCGCATCGGCGACGTGCGACACCACCCGTAGTGAATAAGGAAAGTTTATGTGTTTAGCAATTCCCGTCCGCGTGGTCGAGGTACGGCCCGGCCAGATGGCGGTCGTCGACCTGTCAGGCGTGCGCAAGGAAGTGTCGACGGCGCTGGTTGACGATGTGCAGGTCGATGAATACGTGATCGTCCATGTCGGTTATGCCATCGGCAAGGTGGACGCGGAAGAGGCGCAGCGCACGCTCGAGTTGTTCAACGAGCTGGAAAAGTCGCAGCGCGCCGAGCAGGCTGTGGCTGCGGCCGAAGTCAAATAATCCAGTCAGGCAGGGCGGGGGACAGGACAATGAAATACATCGATGAATATCGCGACGGTGAGGTCGCACAGAAAATCGCCGCCCGCATTCGTGCGGAAGCGAACCCGGAGCGGCAGTACAGCTTCATGGAATTTTGCGGCGGCCATACGCATGCGATCTCGCGCTACGGCGTGCAGGAGCTGCTGCCGCCGAACGTGCGCATGATCCACGGCCCAGGCTGCCCGGTCTGCGTGCTGCCGATCGGCCGCATCGACCATGCGATCTCGCTGGCGCTGGAGCGCAATGTGATCGTCTGCACCTACGGCGACACGATGCGCGTGCCGGCTTCTGACGGCTTGTCATTGATCAAGGCCAAGGCACGCGGCGCGGATATCCGCATGGTGTATTCCGCCGCCGATGCATTGAAGACTGCGATCGACAATCCCGACCGGGAGGTCGTGTTCTTCGCCATCGGTTTCGAAACCACGACGCCGCCCACCGCGTTGGTGATCCGCGACGCGGCGGCGCGCAACGTCGACAACTTCAGCGTGCTGTGCTGCCATGTGCTCACGCCGTCGGCCATCACGCACATCCTCGAATCGCCGGAAGTGCGCGACTACGGCACCGTGCCGATCGACGGCTTCATCGGCCCTGCGCATGTGAGTATCGTGATCGGCTCCGGACCCTACGAACACTTCGCGGAGGAGTACCGCAAGCCGGTGGTGATCGCCGGCTTCGAGCCGCTGGATGTGATCCAGGCGATCCTGATGCTGGTGCGGCAAGTCAACGAAGGCCGCGCCGAAGTGGAAAACGAATTCGTGCGTGCCGTCACGCCAGACGGCAACCTGACGGCGCAGGCGATTGTTTCCGACGTTTTTGAGTTGCGCACCACCTTCGAGTGGCGCGGCCTCGGTGAAGTGCCGTACAGCGCATTGCGCATCCGGCCTGCGTATGCGAAGTACGACGCGGAAAAGAAATACAACCTCGCGTACAAGCCCGTGGCGGACAACAAGGCCTGCGAATGCGGCGCGATCCTGCGCGGCGTGAAGCGACCGACCGACTGCAAGCTGTTTGGCACCGTCTGCACGCCGGAGAACCCGATGGGCTCCTGCATGGTGTCGAGCGAAGGCGCCTGCGCGGCGCATTACTCGTATGGACGTTTCAAGGATATTCCGGTGGTAGCGGCATGAGCGGAACAGTAAAGAAGAATTATGTGCGGCCGATTGACTTCAAGAGCGGCCGCATCGACATGGGACACGGCGCAGGTGGCAGGGCATCGGCGCAACTGATCGAGGAACTGTTCCTCGCTGCCTTTGACAATCAATGGCTGCGCCAGGGCAATGACGGCGCAACGCTCGCGATACCGGCCGGCCACATGGTGATGGCGACCGATGCGCACGTCGTATCGCCGCTGTTCTTCCCCGGTGGCGACATTGGTTGCCTGTCGGTGCACGGCACCGTCAACGACGTCGCGATGTCCGGCGCGAAGCCCTTGTACCTGTCGGCCAGCTTCATCCTGGAAGAAGGCTTTCCGCTGGCGGATCTCAAGCGCATCGTCGAATCGATGGCGCATGCGGCGCGCGAGGCAGGCGTTGCCATCGTCACCGGCGACACCAAGGTGGTCGAGCGCGGCAAGGGCGATGGCGTTTTCATCAGCACCACCGGCGTCGGCGTCGTGGCGGAAGGGATCGACATTGACGGCGCATATGCGCGGCCGGGCAATGCCATCCTCGTCTCCGGCCACATCGGCAACCACGGCATGGCGATCATGTCCAAGCGCGAATCGCTCGCGTTTGAAACCGAAATCCTGTCCGACACCGCCGCATTGAACGGCCTCGTCGCCCACATGCTGGCAGCAATGCCGCGCGTGCGAGTGTTGCGCGACCCGACTCGCGGCGGCATCGCGACCACGCTGAACGAAATTGCGCGCCAGTCCGGCGTCGGCATGCTGCTCGAAGAAGCGGCCATCCCCGTGCTGCCGCAGGTGGATGCGGCCTGCGAATTCCTCGGGCTCGATCCGCTGTATGTCGCGAATGAAGGCAAGCTGATTGCGATCTGTGCCGAAGAAGATGCCGACACACTGCTTGAGGCAATGCGCGCGCATCCGCTCGGTGCGCATGCGGCACGCATCGGCACGGTGGTCGAGGATGCACACTGCTTTGTGCAGATGAAGACACGCTTCGGCGGTCGACGCGTCGTCGACTGGTTGTCGGGAGAGCAGCTGCCGCGCATTTGCTGACCTGTGCATCGGACCATGCGCATCCTCTTCATCACCCACAGCTTCAACAGCCTGACGCAGCGCCTGTTCGTGGAGCTGCGCGCGCGCGGGCATCAGGTGTCGATCGAGCTCGACATTGCCGACTCGGTCAGCGAGGAGGCGGTGGAACTCTTCAAGCCCGAGCTGATCGTCGCACCTTTCCTCAAGCGTGCCGTTCCCCCATCGATCTGGCAGAAGCATGTGTGCCTGATTGTGCATCCCGGCATCGTCGGCGACCGCGGTCCGTCCGCACTCGACTGGGCGATCCTCAATGGCGAGAAGGAATGGGGCGTGACGGTGCTGCAAGCAAATGCGGAAATGGATGCGGGCGACATCTGGGCGACAGCGACCTTCCCGATGCGCGCGGCAAAGAAGAGCAGCCTGTACCGCAACGAGGTGACCAACGCTGCCGTTGCTGCGGTGCTGGAAGCCATCGGCAAGTTCGAGCGCGGTGAGCGCCCGCTACCGCTTGCGGAAGCGAAGGATGCGCGCGGCGTGCTGCGGCCGCTTGCGAAGCAGGAGCAACGCCGCATCGACTGGCAGCGCGACGACACGGCGACCGTGCTGGCAAAGATCCACAGTGGCGACGGCTTTCCGGGCGTGCTGGATGCGCTCTTTGGCGTGCCTTGCTATCTCTATGACGCACATCCGGCGACGGCTGCCGCACTGGCGGAGGCACCGGGCAATGCCGGCGATATCGTGGCGCGGCGTGACGATGCGGTCTTGCGCCGCACGCAGGATGGCGGGCTGTGGCTCGCGTATGCGCGGCTTGCGTCTTCTGCGGAGGATGTCGACAAGCCGCTCAAACTGCCTGTCGCAGAGTGCTTTCCGGATCAGGTCGCCGCATTGCCGGAGCTGCCGGCACCATTCCAGCGCCCGGACAACGAATGGGGTGAGATTCGCTATCGGGAGGGCGGGGAATGGGATAGCGTCGGCTACCTGTCCTTCGACTTCTACAACGGCGCAATGTCAACCAGACAATGCGAGCGCTTGCGCGACGCGGTGAAGTTTGCGAAACAACGCCCCACACGCGTGCTGGTGCTGCTGGGCGGTGCCGACTTTTTCAGTAACGGCATTCACCTCAATTGCATCGAGGCCGCCGCGCACCGGCCGGGCGAGAGCGCCGCCGATGAATCCTGGCGCAACATCAACGCGATGGACGACCTCGCGCTGGAGATCATCACCGCCACCGACCACCTGACGATTTCGGCCATGCGCGGCAATGCCGGCGCGGGCGGTGCCTTCCTCGCCTTGGCTGCGGACCACGTGTGGGCGCATGAGGGCGTGCTGCTCAATCCGCATTACAAGAACATGGGCAATTTGTATGGCTCGGAGTACTGGACTTATTTGCTCCCACGACGCGTTGGCCCGGAACATGCGCGTTCGGTCATGCAGAACCGCCTTCCCGTGTCGGCGAATGCAGCCGTGGACATCGGCCTGATCGATGACGCCTTTGCCAGCGATGCAAAAACCTTCCTGCGCGAAGTCGAGCGCCGCGCCGCTGCATTGGCGATGTCAAAAGATTACGGAGAGCGGCTTGCCGAAAAGCGCATCCGCCGGCAGCAGGACGAGGCGAAGAAGCCGCTGCAGGCTTACCGAGATGAAGAGTTGATAAGAATGCGGCGTAATTTTTACGGATTTGATCCCAGCTACCATGTTGCACGTTATCATTTCGTGCACAAGCTCCCCCATGCGTGGACGCCGCGCCACCTCGCGACGCACCGCGATTCCCCAACGGTTATTAGTTAGCGCATCATGAACGCCGCACACCTGCCCAGCATGCCGACGGTCCTTGTGATCGACGATGAAACTCGCTCGCAGGATGCCATCCGCCGCACACTGGAAGACGACTTCCATGTGATCACCGCCGGTTCTGCCGAAGAAGGAAGGGAGTTGCTGGACCGGCACCGCGTGTCGGTACTGCTGTGCGATCACCGGATGCCCGGCATGACCGGCGTGCAGTTCCTGAAAGAAGTGCGCGAATTGTGGCCAGATGTGGTGCGCATCATCATCTCCGGCTACACGGATTCCGAAGACATCATTGACGGCATCAACGAAGCCGGCATCTACCAATACCTGCTCAAGCCCTGGCTGCCCGACCACCTGCTGCAGACCGTGCGCAATGCGGCGGAAGCACAGGCACTGCAGTCGGACATGCATCGGCTGAACCTCGAGCTGCGTAACAGCACGCCGGCATTGCGTGCGCGTGCGGAGGAAAAGCAGGCGCGTGTGCGTGATGCCTTCGACTTCAGCCGCATCGTGCGCGCGCCCGGCAGCCCGATGGATTCCGTCTGCGAAGTCGCGGCACGCATTGCCCGCTACGACCTGTCGGTACTGGTGCTGGGCGAGTCCGGCAGCGGCAAGGAATTGCTCGCACGCGCCATGCACTACGCCAGTCCGCGCGCGTCGCGTGCCTTCGTGATGGAAAACTGTGCCGCGGTGTCGGAGACCTTGCTGGAATCCGAACTGTTCGGTCACAAGCGCGGCTCGTTTACCGGCGCCTACGAAGATCATATCGGCCTGTTCCAGCGTGCCGACGGCGGCACGGTTTTCCTCGACGAGATCGGCGACACCTCGCCCGGCTTCCAGGTGAAGCTGCTGCGCGTGCTGCAGGAAGGCGAAGTGCGTCCTGTCGGTGCGACGCGCGCGATCCCGATCAATGTGCGCGTGATTGCGGCAACCCATCGCAACCTCGAGGAAGACGTGCGTGCCGGCCGCTTCCGCCAGGATTTGTATTACCGGCTGGCGGGCATGACGATTTCTATGCCGCCGCTGCGTGAGCGGACCGGCGACATTCCGCCGATCGCGGAAGCCTTGTTGCGGCAGGCCGCCACCGAACTGGGGAAGCCGGTAACGAAATTTACGCCCGATGCGATAGCCTGCCTGATGGCCTATCCATGGCACGGCAATATCCGTGAATTGCGCAATGAAATCTACCGTGCCGTCGCCCTCACCGACGGCGATGAAGTTGGCGCGCGTGCGTTCTCGAGCAAGGTGCTGCAGGGTCAGCCCGGCACCGCCGCACTTAATAGCGGACGCAATGCCGCCTATCCGGGCATGCCGCAATCCGGCACGCTGCAGGAGCGGCTCGATGCGATCGAGGCCGTGATTCTGAAGGAAACGCTGCTGCGCTACCGATGGAACAAGACGCACGCATCGAAGGAACTCGGCCTGTCGCGCGTGGGATTGCGCAGCAAGCTGGTGCGCTTCGGCCTGGAGGAAAAGTGACAACAGGCTTCAATGTCCTGTGGCTGCAGTCCGGCGGCTGCGGCGGCTGCACGATGTCTCTGCTGTGCGCGGATTCCGCGGACTTCTTCGGTACGCTGCGCGACGCCGGCATCAACATGCTATGGCATCCGTCGCTGTCGCTGGAGAGCGGCGTGGATGCGATCGATATCCTGCGCGCCTGCAGTGAAGGCAAAATCCCGCTGCACGCCCTGTGCGTCGAAGGTGCGCTGCTACGCGGCCCGCACGGCAGCGGGCGCTTCCATATGTTTGCCGGCACCGGCCGGCCGATGATCGACTGGGTGCGCGAGCTTGCAGCTGTTGCCGATTACACGCTCGCCATCGGCAGCTGTGCCGCGTATGGCGGCATCACCGCTGCCGGCGGCAATCCGACCGATGCCTGCGGCCTGCAATACGAAGGCGACCATGTCGGCGGCCTGCTCGGCGCGAGCTACGCCGCGCGTGCCGGTTTGCCGGTCATCAACGTCGCCGGTTGCCCCACGCATCCGCAATGGGTCATCGAAACGCTGATGGCGATTGGCACCGGCCAGTTCGACGCAAGCCAGATCGACGAGCTGGGACGCCCGCGCTTCTACGCCGACCGGCTGGTGCATCACGGCTGCACGCGCAACGAGTTCTACGAGTTCAAGGCGAGCGCCGCCAAACCGTCCGACCTCGGCTGCCTCATGGAAAACATGGGCTGCAAGGGCACGCAGGCGCATGCCGACTGCAGTGCCCGGCTGTGGAATGGCGAGGGCTCTTGCCTGCGCGGCGGCTATGCCTGCATCAGCTGCACCGAGCCGGGATTCGAAGAACCAGGGCACCCGTTTCATGTGACGCCAAAGATTGCGGGCATTCCGATCGGCCTTCCGTCGGACATGCCGAAGGCCTGGTTCGTTGCCTTGTCGTCATTGTCGAAATCCGCCACGCCGAAGCGCGTACGCGACAACGCGCGGGTCGACCATCCGGTCGTCACGCCGGCCATCCGCAAGACGCGGCTGAAATGAGGGCTGGATGTCACGACTGATCATTGGCCCTTTCAACCGCGTCGAGGGCGACCTTGAAGTACAGCTCGATGTTGCTGACGGCATCGTGCGTTCCGCCCAGGTGAATGCGCCGATGTACCGCGGCTTCGAACAGATCCTGCAGCAGAAGCATCCGTTCGACGCGATGGTCTATGTGCCGCGCATCTGCGGCATCTGTTCGGTATCGCAGTCGGTTGCCGCCGCAAGGGCACTGGCCGATGCCATGCAGGTGACTCCACCACCCAACGGCCAGATCGTCACCAACCTGATGCTCGCGACGGAAAACCTCGCCGACCACCTGACGCACTTCTACGTGTTCTTCATGCCGGACTTCGCGCGTCCTGTCTACGCAGGCAGGAGCTGGCACGCGCAGGTGCAACAGCGCTTCGCCGCACAGCAGGGCGAACATGCGCGCCAGGCAATCGCCGCGCGGCAGCGCTGGTTCACCTTGCTCGGCACGCTGGGCGGGAAATGGCCGCATACGCAGTCCATCCACCCGGGTGGATCGGCGCGCGCCGTCGATGCGTCGGAGCGGCTGCGCCTGCTGATGCGCGTACGCGAATTCCGCTCCTTCCTGGAGCGCACCGTATTCTCCGCCCCGTTGGAGCAGATCGCCGCACTCGACAGCGAGGAAGCATTATGGTCATGGCATCAGAGTGCCGCGACGGATGATGGCGATTTCCGCCTGTTCCTGACGATTGCGCGCGAAATTGCACTGGACCGGCTGGGGCCGGGACCCGGCCTCTATCTCTCTTACGGCTCCTACCCGCATGACGGCGGCATGCAGTTCGCGCGCGGCACCTGGGATGCAGCACTGGGTGCCACCAGCCCGGTCGACCTGCAAGCGATTGAAGAAGACGCGACAAGCGCATGGTTGTCCGACCAAGGCGGGCCGCGCCATCCGCAGCAGGGACTGACGCTACCGGTGCCGGACAAAACCGGCGCCTATACCTGGAACAAGGCGCCGCGTCTCGCCGGACGCGTACTGGAAACCGGCGCGCTCGCGCGTCAAATCGTCAACGGCCATCCGCTGATCCGCGACGCGGCCGCACGCTGCGGCGGAACCGTGTACACGCGCGTGCTGGCACGCCTGCTGGAATTTGCACTGGTGGTGCCGGCGATGGAAAAATGGCTTGGCGCACTGCAAATGGGCGAGCCATTTTTCACTGACGCGCCTTTGCCCGACCATGCGGACGGCACGGGTCTCGCGGAAGCGGCGCGCGGCAGCCTCGGCCACTGGCTTTCCATCCGCGACGGCAAGCTGATGAACTATCAGATCGTCGCGCCCACGTCATGGAACTTCTCGCCGCGTGACGCCAATGGTGTGCCGGGCGCATTGGAGGCAGCGCTGGTCGGCGCGCCTGTAGGCGACGGCAAGGACACGCCGCCGGTCGCGGTCCAGCATATCGTGCGTTCCTTCGATCCCTGCATGGTCTGCACCGTGCATTAACCGGACGGCGCTTCCACGGAACCATCGATATGCCAGAGCGAAAATCAAGGACAAAGCTACCCAGCCTGCCACCCATTGGTGCGCTGCCGGACCATCCGCCGATCGAAGGCATGGATGAAGCGATGTGGGTGGACGTGATCCAGAAGATGGATGAGGTGTACTCGCAGCTCGTGCGTGATGAAATTGCGCTGGAAGAAAAGAATGAGGAACTCGAGCGCTCGCAGCGCTTCATCTTCAGCCTGCTGTCGGCGATGTCCGATGTGCTCGTCGCCTGCAACCATCGCGGCGAGATCGAGGAAACCAACGCCGCGCTGCGCGAGCTGGTCGGCATGAGCGAAACCACACTGCGCGGCATGCCGTTCTCCACGCTGCTCGCCGATGAGAAGAGCGTGGAGTGCGTGCGCAGGGTGGTGGAGCAGGCACAGCCGCAGCGCATCTGCGAAGTCGCCGAGCTGAACCTGATAAATGCAGCACGTGAAGCAGTACCGGTCGATTTCAACTGCACGCCGCGCATGGACAGCACCGGCAAGCGCGCCGGTTATGTATTCGTCGGCCGACCGGTCGCGGAGCTCAAGCGTGCCTATCACGAATTGCGCGAGACGCATGAAGCGCTGAAGCGCACCCAGCGCCAATTGCTCCATTCTGAAAAGATGGCGTCGCTCGGCCGCTTGGTCGCCGGCGTTGCACATGAGCTGAACAATCCGATCAGCTTTGTTCTCGGCAATGTGCATGCACTCAAGCGCTACAGCGAACGTCTTGCCACCTACATCAATGCCTTCCATCGCGGCACGCCGTACGAGGAACTGGACGCGATGCGCCAGACGCTGCGCATTGACCGCATCCTTGGCGACCTGCCATCGCTGATCGACGGCACCATCGAGGGAGCGCAGCGCACCACGGACATCGTCAACGGTCTCAAACGTTTTTCTGTCGTCGACCGCGAAGAGAAAACGACGCTCGACCTCGGTAGCGTGGTCCAGCGTGCGATCCACTGGGTGAAGAAGGGTACTGCGCCCGAATTCACTGTCCACTGGGAGGCGCGTGAGTCGCTGGATGTCACCGGCAATGCCGGCCAGCTGATGCAGGTGCTGATGAACCTGATCCAGAACGCCTATGATGCGGCAACGGCGGCAAGCGTCTCGCAGCCCCAGCTGTGGATTTCATCGCACACCGATGGCCGCACGTTGTCGCTCGTCCTGCGCGACAACGGCCCCGGCATTCCGGCCGAAAACATGTCACAGATCTTCGATCCCTTCTTTACTACCAAGCCGGTCGGCAAAGGCACCGGCCTCGGACTTTCCATCAGCTACGGCATCATCGAGCAGCATGGCGGCCGGATGTATGCGCGCAATGCTGCGGAAGGTGGAGCGGAGTTCGTCATCGAGCTGCCCGCCGCCAGCCGTTAAGGGTTTCACGGGGCGCTTTCTCCTGAATGCGACTTCGTAGTAACCTCTAGCGATGGAAAACACACTTACTGCCTCGGAAAAAGCCGCCGCCTTCAACGCCGCTCCTTTTATCAAGGAAATCGGCCGCGGCAAGAAAGGTTCGCGCAACCTGTCGCGCGAAGACGCACAACGCCTCTATGCCGCCATGCTGGACGGACGCGTTTCCGATCTGGAGCTCGGCGCGCTGATGCTCGCACTGCGCATCAAGGGCGAGACGGTCGATGAAATTGCCGGCTTCCTTGATGCGGCAGAAGAATCCTTCGACAAATTGCAGCCCCCCGCTGGCGAATTCGCGCCGGTTGTGATTCCGAGCTATAACGGTTCGCGCCAGATGGCCAACCTGACGCCGCTGTTGGCGCTATTGCTCGCGCAGCGTGGCGTGCCCGTGCTGATCCACGGTGTCGTCAATGACCCCGGTCGCGTGACGACTGCCGAAATCCTGCGTGAGCTCGGCTTGCCGGTTGCGACGACGACGGAAATGGCTCAGCAGGGATTCGCGCGGCGCGAACCGGTCTTCATGCCGATCGAGGCACTTGCGCCCCGCGTGGCAAAGTTGCTCGCACTGCGCCGCATCCTCGGTGTGCGCAATTCCACCCACACGCTGGTGAAGATCATGCAGCCGTTCGCCGGACCGGCCTTGCGACTGACTTCCTACACACATCCGGAATACCTGGAAATGCTGTCGTCCTATTTCTCGACTGCCGTACCCGTCGCGCGCGGCGATGCTTTCCTGATGCGCGGCACGGAAGGCGAAACGGTCGCCAATGCCAAGCGCGCGCAACAGATCGCATGGTTCCACGGTCACGAACGCACGATCCTCGTGCAGAAACAACCCGCCGTGGATGAATTGCCACCGTTGCCCGAACAAAGCGACGCGGCGACGACGGCCGTATGGATCAAGGCCGCATTGCGTGGCGAGCAGCCGGTTCCGGTCCCGATTGCGGAGCAGATCGAGCATTGTGTGGACGTGGCAAGGCAGTTGCGGTTACGGTAGTTGATGTCCTGCCAATAAAGAATGCGGCCGACTCCTCGGCTGCATTCCCCGGTCGTATTCTTATTCGTGTGATGCTCGTCGGAACCCGTACAATCACGGCTTGTTTTCGACCGAGCAAGCCATGGGTAACCAGTTTGATGTTGCAGTAATCGGCGCGGGGGCCGCCGGCATGATGTGCGCCGCCGTCGCTGGCCAACGCGGAAAGAAGGTCGTTCTGATCGACCACGCCAGCCACCTCGCGGAAAAGATCCGCATCTCCGGCGGTGGGCGCTGCAATTTCACCAACCTGTACGCCGGGCCGCAGAACTACCTGTCCGAAAACCCGCATTTCTGCCGCAGCGCCTTGTCGCGCTACACGCCGCAGGATTTCATCGCGCTGGTCAAGCGCTATCGCATCGCGTATCACGAAAAGCACAAAGGACAACTGTTTTGCGACGAGTCCGCCGAACAGATCATCGACATGCTGAAGGCGGAGTGCAACGTCGGCAATGTCGCCTGGCGCATGCCGTGCAAGATCGAAGCAATCGGCAAGGATGGCGAACTGTTCCGCATCGACACCGACGGCGGTGCCATTCGCGCAACCAATGTCGTGATCGCAACCGGTGGCCTATCCATCCCGAAGATCGGCGCAACCGATTTTGCCTACCGCATCGCCAAACAGTTTGGCCTGAAGCTGATCGATCCGCGTCCGGCACTGGTTCCGCTGACCTTCGACCATGCAGCATGGGAACCGTTTATCCCGCTGGCCGGCATTGCACTGGAAGTCGATATCGAAACCGGCGAAAAGAAGTCGCGCATGCTTTTCCGCGAGGATTTGCTGTTTACGCATCGCGGCCTTTCCGGCCCAGCGGTGCTGCAAATATCTAGTTACTGGCAGCCCGGCACCGCACTCACGCTGAACCTGCTGCCGGAAATGGATGTGGCTCAGACCCTTATCGAGGGCAAGACGACCATCAAGAAGAATCTCGGCAATCTGCTGTCCCAATGGCTCCCGACGCGCTTGGCTGAGGGCTTGCTGCAGGCAAATGGCTTCCGGGCCGATGCGCGGTTGGCAGACATGCCAGACAAGCAACTGCGCAAGCTCGGCGAAGCGATCAACCGCTGGACCATCGTGCCGAACGGCTCCGAAGGCTATCGCAAGGCTGAAGTCACGCGCGGCGGTGTCGATACGCACGAGCTGTCACAGCAAAGCATGATGGCCAACAAGGTTCCAGGGCTGCATTTCATCGGGGAGGCGGTCGATGTGACTGGTTGGCTCGGTGGATACAACTTCCAGTGGGCTTGGGCGTCCGGAACGGCGACCGGCATGGCAGTTTGATCAACATCATTGCAGATCCGAAACAAAGCCCTTGGTAGGGTTTGCAATGCAATTTGAACCTGCTATACTCGCGGTCTTTCCCTAAAAACTTGGCTTGAGTTTACATGACCACAATTCGCCTTAAAGAAAACGAGCCGTTTGAAGTCGCAATGCGTCGCTTCAAGCGCACCATTGAAAAAACCGGTTTGCTGACCGAGTTGCGTGCGCGCGAGTTTTACGAAAAGCCGACTGCTGAGCGCAAGCGCAAGCTGGCCGCTGCTGTGAAGCGCCACTACAAGCGCATCCGCAGCCAGCAATTGCCGAAGAAGCTGTACTGATTCCTGCTGCCGCACGCTGTGTGCGGTGGTATCGTGCAAACCCGCTCCGGAGTGCCGCAGCGGGTTTTGGCATTTCGGGTGGTTGGTTAATTGCTGCATGGTTCGGCACATTTACCTTTGGCCCGCCTTTGCCCTGCACGCACCTGTATTGAATTGGAGAAAAAATGAGCCTCAAAGAGCAAATCACCGAAGACATGAAGGCTGCGATGCGCGCCAAGGACACGGGTCGGCTCGGCACCATTCGCCTGCTGACCGCAGCGATGAAGCAGAAGGAAGTTGACGAACGAATCGAGCTGAATGACGCGCACATCCTTGCCATCATCGAAAAGATGATCAAGCAGCGCAAGGACTCGATTGCGCAGTTCGAAGCCGGCGGACGCCAAGATCTGGCTGAAATCGAAAAGGCCGAAGTCGCCGTGCTCTCGACCTACATGCCGGCTGCACTGTCGGATGCGGAAGTCCAGGCTGCAGTCGCAGCAGCTGTCGCCGAAGCCGGTGCGGCAGGTCCGCAAGACATGGGCAAGGTCATGGCAGTATTGAAGGCGAAACTGGCTGGTCGCGCCGACATGACGGCGGTTTCCGGCCTGGTGAAGGCGGCGCTGACCAAGGCGTAGATTGTCCGCGGGGTAGTTTAAATACCTCTACCTCGCCCCCCACTTTCGTCCTGTGGCAGCAAGGCTTGCGCCGTTACGCACAACGTCCGGTCCGGTAACGGGCCGGTTATGCTTTAGCAAACAGTTCCGGAAACAATCCGACCGCGTGCTCCGCCGTGATTCCACAATCTTTCATTCAGGACTTGCTCAACCGAATCGACATCGTCGATGTCGTCGGTCGCTATGTGCAACTGAAGAAGGGCGGCGCAAACTACATGGGCTTGTGCCCATTCCATAACGAAAAATCCCCCAGTTTCACCGTCAGTCCGACCAAGCAGTTCTATCACTGCTTTGGCTGCGGTGCGCACGGTACCGCAATCGGCTTCCTGATCGAGTATTCCGGCCTCGGCTTCGTCGAGGCTGTGAAGGACCTCGCGCAGGGCGTAGGCATGACTGTGCCGGACCAGGACCGCTTGCCCCCTGCGCAACGAGCCGAAGTGACCGCCAAGAGCCTCGCCCTGTCGGAGGTGATGTCCAAGGCGAACGATTTTTACCGCCATCAGCTGCGTGGCGCGCAGCATGCAATCAGTTACCTGAAAAACCGGGGGCTGACCGGCGAAATTGCGGCGAAGTTCAACCTCGGCTACGCGCCCGGGGGGTGGGATAACCTGCGTGGCGTGTTCCCGAATTACGCAGCACCGGAGCTGGTTGAGGCCGGCCTTGTGATTGACCGCAGCGAAGAGGAGGGCGGCGGTGGCAAGCGCTATGACCGTTTCCGTGACCGCATCATGTTCCCGATCCGCAATATCAAGGGACAGGTGATTGGTTTTGGCGGACGTGTCCTGGATGGCGGCGAACCAAAGTACTTGAACTCCCCTGAAACGCCCCTATTTCAGAAGGGAAATGAGTTGTATGGCCTGTTCGAAGCGCGCCAAGCAATTCGCGATGCCGGATATGTGCTGGTGACCGAAGGTTACATGGATGTGGTCGCCTTGGCCCAGCTTGGCTTTCCGCAGGCGGTTGCGACTCTCGGGACGGCCTGTACGCCGACCCACGTGCACAAGCTTCTGCGCCAGACGGACCAGGTAATCTTCAGCTTCGACGGCGATGCGGCCGGGCGTCGAGCGGCGCGGCGGGCGCTCGATGCCTGCCTGCCGCATGCGACGGACAACAAGACGCTGAAATTCCTGTTCCTGCCAGCCGAGCACGATCCGGACAGCTATATCCGGGAAATGGGTTCGGAAGCGTTCGAGCAGCAGGTGGCGGACGCGATGCCGCTTTCGCAATTTCTGCTGAAGGAAGTCTCGCAGGATCATGACCTGGGCACGTCCGAGGGGCGGGCGAGGACGCAATTTGACGCAAAGCCGCTGCTGCAGGCCATGCCGCCGTCTGCATTGCGGTTGCAGATCGTGCGCGGTTTGGCGCAAATGACACAGACCACGCCGGCCGAAATCGAGGCCTTGTTTGAGTTGGCGCAACCGGTTGCCCGCGCCAAGGTGGCGCCGCCGAAAGCCAAACGTACGCCACCGATGGGGTTGGAGTTGCAGATGATCCGGCTTCTGGTTGCGCAGCCGGAACTGGCGGAAACGGTCGACCAGGCGGCAATCGAGGCGGTCGCCCAGTTAGCACCGGACAACGCGGCCCTACTGAAGCAGTTGCTTGAGACCTGCCTGTCGCTTGGCCAGCAAGCCAATTTTGCGGTGCTCGCGGAGCAGTTGAAGGCGGCCGGCTCGGACTTTGACGGGCTGATTGCGGAAATTGCAGCCGATACGGAGCAGGACCCGGAGGCGGCCCGCCTGGAGCTTGCCGGAGCAGTCCGGCAGACTAAAATGCAAGTATTGAAAGCCGAACTTGAGCGTTTGGCGGCTGGCGGCCTGAAAACGGAGGAGGCGCGCGCAAGATACCGGGAGCTGACTCAACAGCAAGAGCAACTCCGGCGCCAAGTTGGGGTCGAAACCACACCGCGGTAATCCAAGGCTTGACTTTGAGCTGGAGAAATGTTGCTCTGTGTGGTATCATTAAAAGCTTTTGATTCAAGGCCTTAGCGAATTCTGTTTGCCGTGAATCCTTTCGAGGAGGCAAAGAAAAGACTAAGGGATGTCGCGCGGGCGAATGCCGAGCCGGTATGGATATTCGGCTCCCACCAAGCGCAATTTCACTCGGCGCACGAGAGCAATCCAGTTGGTATTGATTCCATGGCAAACGCAATGAAAAAACCCGCGAAGACGACAACTACCACAAAAAAAGCGAAATCGGCTGCAACTAAAGCTGCCTCGAGCAAGTCGATGGCAAAGCCTGCCGTGAAGAAGACCGCTGCCGCTGCGCCCACAAGCAAGGCGAAAACACCGAGCAAGGCCGCGACGAAAACCGTTGCCAAACCAGCGCCAAAAACCGCTGTGAAAGCAACGCCGTCAAAGGCGAAACCGTCATCCCGAGCCGCTGCAAAGCCGGCTCCCGAGAAACTGAAAGCACCCGTGACCACCAAGAAATCCGAACCGAAGACTGTAGCCAAAACGGCGAAAACCGCCGCCAAAGCTGCACCGAAGTCCGAAAGCAAAGTAATGGCAGTCAGCCAGACGACCGATGCAGCTGCACTGGCAGCCATCGACACGTCCGGCTATGTGTTACCCGCTGTGAAGGTCCCTGGCCGTCGCGGACGCAAGCCGAAGGATTTTCAGCCCGAGAATGACGAAGTCGCAGCACTGAACGCGGTTGAGCGTGCAGAACTGAAAGCCGCCGACAAGGCAAAGGCAAAGGATCGCAAGGCCAAGGAAAAGGCCCTGCTGAAGGATGCATTCTCGGATAGCGAGGCGAGCGAAGAAGAGCTCGAGCAGCGCCGCCAGAAACTGAAGTCCCTGATCAAGCTCGGCAAGGACCGCGGCTTCCTCACGTACTCCGAAATCAACGACCACCTGCCGGAAAACATCGTCGATCCCGAAGCGATCGAAGGCATCATCGGCACCTTCAACGACATGGGCATCGCCGTCTACGAACAGGCGCCGGATGCCGAGACGTTGCTGCTGTCCGACAGCGTGGCCAATGTCGCCACCGACGAAGACGCCGAAGCGGCCGCCGAAGCGGCGTTGTCGACAGTCGATTCCGACTTTGGCCGTACCACCGACCCGGTCCGCATGTACATGCGCGAAATGGGCTCGGTCGAACTGCTGACCCGTGAAGGCGAAATCGAAATCGCCAAGCGCATCGAAGAAGGCCTGAAGGACATGATCCAGGCGATCTCCGCATGCCCGACCACGATCGCCGAAATCCTCGCCGCGGCTGACCGCATCGTCAAGGACGAAATCAAGGTTGACGAAATCGTCGACGGCCTCGTCGATCCGAACGCAGTGGAAGAAGTCGCTGCTGCATCGGCTGCCTCGGACGACGATGAAGACGAGGACGAGGAAGACGAAGAGGAAGAAGAGGAAGAAGAAGCCAGCGGCGGCGGTGGTGCTGCCGGTTTCTCCGCTGAGCAACTGGAACAGTTGAAGCGCGATTCATTGGCGAAGTTTGAGGAAATCGCCGGCCAGTTCGACAAGATGCGCAAGGCCTACGAGAAGGAAGGTTACAACTCCAAGCCATACGTGAAGGCGCAGGAATCGATTTCGAATGAACTGCTGGGCATTCGCTTCACCGCGAAGTTTGTCGAGAAGCTGTGTGACACGCTGCGCGGCCAGGTCGACGAAGTGCGCCACATCGAAAAGCAGATTCTCGACGTGACCGTGAACCGCTGCGGCATGCCGCGCGCCCACTTCATCAAGGTCTTCCCGGGCAACGAAACCAACCTCGACTGGATCGACGGTGAAGTTACCGGCAACCATTCGTACAGCGCCGTGCTCGGCCGTAATGTGCCGACCATCAAGGAATTGCAGCAGAAGCTGATCGACTTGCAGGCGCGCGTCGTCCTGCCGCTGCCCGACCTGCGCAACATCAACAAGAAGATGGCTGCGGGTGAGATGAAGGCACGCAAGGCCAAGCGCGAAATGACCGAGGCCAACTTGCGCCTGGTGATCTCGATCGCGAAGAAGTACACCAACCGCGGCCTGCAGTTCCTCGACCTGATCCAGGAAGGCAATATCGGCCTGATGAAGGCGGTGGACAAGTTCGAATACCGTCGCGGCTACAAGTTCTCGACCTATGCGACCTGGTGGATCCGTCAGGCGATCACGCGCTCGATTGCTGACCAGGCACGTACGATCCGTATCCCGGTCCATATGATCGAGACGATCAACAAGATGAACCGCATCTCGCGTCAGATTCTGCAGGAAACCGGTGCCGAGCCGGATCCGGCAACGCTGGCCATCAAGATGGAAATGCCGGAAGACAAGATCCGCAAGATCATGAAGATCGCGAAAGAACCGATCTCCATGGAAACGCCGATCGGTGACGACGACGATTCCCATCTTGGCGACTTCATCGAAGACAATAACACGCTGGCCCCGGCCGACGCGGCGTTGCATGCTTCGATGCGCGGTGTGGTGAAAGACGTGCTGGATTCCCTGACGCCGCGCGAAGCCAAAGTGCTGCGCATGCGTTTCGGCATCGAGATGTCGACCGATCACACGCTGGAAGAAGTGGGCAAGCAGTTTGACGTCACGCGCGAGCGGATCCGTCAGATAGAGGCGAAGGCACTGCGCAAGCTGCGCCATCCGTCGCGTTCCGACAAGCTGAAGAGCTTCCTCGAAGGCAGTTAATCGTTTAACATTGCCAACTTCATGGGCGGGTAACACCGCCCAAGTTTTTGGCAGCGACTATCGGGCCTCTAGCTCATGCTTGGTTAGAGCAGCGGACTCATAATCCGTTGGTGCCGTGTTCGACTCACGGGAGGCCCACCATAAAATCAAGGGGTTGCGAGAGCAACCCCTTGTTCTTTTCTGGCTCCGTGTGCAAAATTTGTGCACACGGGCAATGATTTTTGCCCGCATGTGCAAATGGGAGGCGCAAGTGGGGATACACAGACTCGATAGTGGCAAGTGGAGGCTTCAGGTCAGGCGCAAAAGCTTGAATGTCGATGAGGTGTTCGACACCAAGGATGAAGCGTCTGCTCGCCTGGAGCAGCTCGAGGCGGTAACAAAGGTCAAGAACGGTGCCGACGCTACCTTGCGGCAAATTTGGGAAATCTACAAGCTATCGAGCGAGTTTTCGGAAAAGAAAGCTAAAACGCAGAGCACCGAACTGGGCCGGATCGTGCCGGTTTTAAAGGAATTAGGCGGCTACTCGCTTCGAACTCTCCAAGAAAATACAGGGCTCATCTACGCCTACCGCGATACACGCCTACGTACCAAGTCTACTCGGACAAAACGCGTGCTTTCGAAAACAAGCGTAAGGTTGGAGATGGCCGCGCTCTCGGCCGTCGTGGCATTTGCGAAGGAGCGGCAAATGATCCCGGCAAATTTTGTCTCATACATATCACGCCCAGCGCCCGAAAAGAGGAGACGTCGAGTCCCCTTGAAAGAACAGGGTGGTTTGCAGTTGGCAGCGCACGCACATGGGGCTCCAACTGAAGTGCCAGCACGCTTCGCGCTGTTGATGAGGTTTCTAGGATGTCGTCCTGGAGAGTTGAAGGAACTGCGCAAGGATGACGTAAATCTTCGTCAACAAGATCTCCTGTTTCGAGATACGAAGAATGGCACTGACCGCCGTGTACATGCAGTAGACCAAGCTCGAGGTCTCTTGGCGGCGCAAATGCGGTATCACCAAGAAAATACTCCTGATTCACCTTTTCTTTTCACGACGTGGGGAAAAGATAAGACTTGGAAGCCCTACAACTATGCCAACGGCGTAAACATTCTTCGGCAGCACAAGGTTGTTAAGGCCGACTACCATGCACATGCAATGAGGCGCGAGTACATTTCACGCGCGATTGAAGCAGGTTTGGAGTATGCAACGATCCGCAAGCAGACCGGGCACAAGAGCACGCAGGCCATCGAAATCTACGACGAAGGATTGTCGACTTCAGAGGATCAGAGGGCAATACATGAGGCGCATGCCGCAGTTCTAAAACGTGAACAGCTATTGGGCGCAATTGAAGCGATTGGCGTTAAACCGGAGGACCTGGACAAGGTCATGGCAGCTCTGGAAAAACGTGCGCCAGACTCGGAGTGGATTGTGCCATTTCCAGATAAGGTAAAGGAATGAAGCATCCTTGACGCCACCGGCTTTGCGCGACGAGCTATGTGCTCTCTGGCTCATCGGTGGATGGCGCCGTGCCCGACCTGTCAATTTGGCTAGCTTTTGAGGCCCGCCGGTGGATTGAGTCATCCATGTCCTCAATGCTCACCGGGTCTGAAACGTTGTACGCCGCAATCCGCTCCGGCGGAATACCACTGCGCCGAAGTGCTTCGTCCCAGATTTCCCGTGGCGGCCCAGAACGCCGTAATAGTCCTTTGATTGCCTGCACAGGCAAGTCTTTTTCCATACGTGGTACTCCGGATTTTGCAGGTGCCCCCTCATAGAAGAGGGGGCTAGAGTCAATAAGTATCCTTCAAGATTACACCTTCCCCGCACGTCAAGGTGCCACCCCCGACGTTCGTCAAATGGCCGGCCAAGGCAATTTGACGGCTTACTACTGCACCGGGCTGCCAAGCCCAACTACACACACTGCTCATCCGCTGGCAGTTTTCGAGTGCCGCTCCCGGCTTCCATCGGGCTTGAGTGATTAATTCTCGCCATCAGGTCAAACTCTACTATCCACCGCTCCCTCGCTTGCGCCGTCCCAGGTGCCACCCTGGTCAAATGGCCGTCAGCGATTCCCGCGTTATTTCAACGTGTCAGACCCACGATTTGAGATATGGAGTCTCAGGTTCAAAGCATCGCATACGCTTTATGGCTTGCGCCACTTTCGGCCTACGATGTTCCATAGCATCAGCTTACCAGCCATGAACCTTCATCAACTCATCGCTCCGAAGAGCATATCCAAGGGTCTTTACTCGGATGGAGGACTCACACCCCCAATTACAGGCTTAAGCTATCCAGGGACCTCAACATTTCCGTTGAGTGCCGACGCTTCCAGGAGAGACGGTTGTTTGCCGCTCAGTATTGCCCCTCAGCGCCCTGTGTCATTTCGGACACCTCACCAGCCCACCTGCCAAGTCTGCGTTGCGCCGTTCTTTTCCGAACGCCCCACAGCGCTGATTTTCACAGCTTCACGAAGAACAGGGTCAATGCGCGTCGCCGCGCCTCCCGTGTCCGCGTCGCCCAACCTCGAGGCCTTCGGCCTAGATTGGGTCGAAGGAAGGTTGTCACCTTCCAGCGCCCGTTGCAGCCGCACCAACCAGATTTCTCCGGTATGCAGCTACGGCGGATTGCAATGATTTGGCATGTCATTGCGTGTCCTTTCGGACGTGTGTGTATGGAGCAGATCGGCGGTCTGCTCGCTGCGTCCTGCATCCAAGGTGCAGCGAGCAAACCGCCTCGCACGCGGTCAGCACCGTGCCTTCGCCCGGTGTTGTCACCTCCGCAGTACCTGCTTGCCTCAGTACGGTATAGCGCCATTTGCCGTGCTACGCACGGATTGGGGCAACGCGCGGAGGTGCACCACCCAGCACCCATCGCCGCAGTTCCTTTATAAATGGGATGCCGCTGAATGCAAGGCTTACAGTGGTCTGCCTGGAGTCTGCCTCTACAGTGGTCCGGCGTATTTAATCCGAACATGATATGGATACTGGTGACGATCTACCTGATCTCCCAAGCTTGATCGAAATGTCGTCGAGCGGGCCGATTGGCGCGGTAGGCTACCTCTGTCATTGCGCCCTGCGATATGCAGGGTGGTTCGACGATGTTTGACGTTTGTTCTCTTTCTTTCGGTTGCAGTTCTCCTAGGCAGCATTCATAGCGTAAACTGGTGAAACAATTTCAACATGAGGACGCCATGGCCAAGATTATCTGCCTATTCAACCATAAAGGCGGTGTGAGCAAGACAACTACCGCGTTTAACCTAGGCTGGATGATGGCGAGGAAAGGGAAGAAGGTATTGCTTGCCGATTTTGATCCGCAGTGCAACCTCACAGGAATGGTTATGGGCTTCGCAGGCGTCGAGGAGCTCGAGGCGATCTATCATGCCAACCCACCAAACAACGTCAAGGATGGGTTGGCCCCGGCGTTTGAGTCGCAGCCGAGAATGGTCGTGGGAGCGGACTGTTTTGACGTGCCGGGCAATGCAAATTTGAAACTGTTGTCAGGCCATATTGGCCTTTCAGAGTACGAGACGACGTTGGGTGTTGCACAAGAGCTGTCGGGATCCCTGCTACCTTTGCGGAACTTGCCGGGCTCGATTCGCTACCTACTGGACGAAACGGCAGCAAAATACGCGATTGATTACATCTTGGTCGACATGAGTCCCAGCCTCGGGCCGCTAAACCAGAATCTTTTGTCGACCTCTGACTACTTCATCGTTCCACTGCACCCGGACTATTTTTCGTCGATGGCCTTAAGTTCGCTTGCGCAAACGCTGCCGCGCTGGCAGGCTTGGGCGAGAATGGCCCGCGGGTTGGACGTCCTTGTAAATGCTGACTATCCGTTTCCTGAGCCTCATGCAAAGTTCATTGGTTCAATCATTCAAAAATATCGGCCCCGCAACGGCCGTGCATCCAAGGCGTTTCAAGTGTGGATCGACAAGCTGCAGACAGGGCTGCGTGACCGACTGATCCCGGATCTAGAAGCGGCCGGGCTGGTAGACCGAGGAGAGTTTGCTGCGAAGTCAGGCTCGGACCCGTGGGTTCCACTTATGGAGGTGGCTGACTTCAACAGCATCATCGCACTTTCGCAAGAATTCCAGGTTCCCGTATATGAGTTGACTGAAGCCCAGGTTAACCAACAAGGCGCGGTATGGCGCCAAACCCGGGATAGCATGCATACTTTTGAAAGAGCTTTCAGCGATTGCGCGGACCGTGTATTCAGCCTGACTGCGTGAGGGCTCGATGGCTTCACCCCTCAGTCTATTTAATGACGCCTGGCATCGTTGCGACCTCCTTTCTGCGATGCACGCCTACCTTGCTAACGCGACCAGTAGGGTTCTGAACGCGGATGAGATCTTGAGATCGGAATGGGTTGCGCGTGTTTCTGCTCTCGACCTGTACGTTCATGAGCTAGTGGCCCAGCGTATGGTGGATATTTTTGAAGGACGTCGCGTTGCAACTGACGCCTTTAACAAGTTTATGCTTCCGAACGACACACTTGCGCGTATTCGGACTGCATCAACGCCAGATGATGCTCGCGCGGCATTTGACCTCGAAGTCCGCCGTCAGCTCGGCTTTGTAACCTACCAAAGCCACGAGTCCATCGCAGCCGGAATTAGGATGATTTCCACCGCCGAGCTTTGGAACGCGGTTGCTGTCTACTTGGGGGCAGCAGCACCGGACGTGAACAGGAGGGCTAAAGCAATACGCGGCCAGCTTTCGATGATTGTCGAGCGGAGAAATAAAATAGCTCACGAAGGCGATATGCAACCATCTGCTCCCCGGTTGCCCTGGCCGGTTGCACAGGCCGACCTCCAAACTGTGCGTAGTTTTATCTTCGATGTCGTTCGGGCAATTGATGCAGTCGTCGTGTAACTGCCCAGTATGAAGCTGCAGCGGGTGGCAACCACCCACATGCCACGCCAACCAGATGCGTTCAATTACTACGTCTCCCTTTGACGCCAATCCGGTCGAGAACGATGTCAGCATCGGCCGTGTAGCCCGTAAAACCATTTAAAACGCGATCCGCGACGCGCATGCAGATATGTATGCGCGTCGTCTCGACACAGGTCTTGACTGTGCGTATCCACCGCGCTTTGCACCCAGCTGATAGTCCCGTAGCTCCTTTTTCCTCGGTCCGCTCGGAACATCAATACGTGTTCCTCGTGCAAACAAAATCACACTGCAACGGCGATGGCGCTATACCGGGTATCCACTGTCTAGGAGATATTGATGCCTGCATCCACACCGATCGCCCGCTGCAAGACCTCAGCGTTGGCCCGAGTGCTCGACTCTATTCCAAAAAGCTACGCACACTACACAACCGGATCGGTCGCGGTTACCAAAGCGGCCGCCTTGGCTGCAAAATTCCACCGGCACTATTCTATTGGTGCCACCCCGGCCCAGCGTATCACCAGGAAGAAGAAAGGCATGGCGAACAGCATTCTTGTGATGTATTGGCCAGAATCCGCAGAGAAGGTGGAATGGCTCCTCATCTCAACGGACGGCGCCGGCCTCGAGGCAGAGAATATGTCCGACGTGACTGATCGGCGGCTGATCTGGCTGGGCTATGAGCTAGTGCGCCATGCCACGCGAGGACGCGTTGCATGGACATGGCGGCGACCAAAAGCTGAAATGCAGGACATCTACAATCTTCTATCGGACCAACTCAAGCGCCGGAACTTTAATGCAGCACGAGATACTCTCGAGCGCGTATGCCGACAACCGGGATTCAACGGGGTGCGAGCACAATCCCATTCCCTTTGTTCGTTCGCGCGGCAACACGGTTACCAGGAAGAGCTTCCGTTTTTGTTTTACGTCCAGAAAGTAAATCATGGTGATCGACTAATGCTTGATTAGGCTGAGTCACGCTTTCGCGCACAGCGTCCCGAAACCTGGCGATTTTCCCCCATTGGTTCTTGCATTTAGCGATGTCTGGATTGATTTCAGCCGGACGGCCGCGCTCTTTGACTATCATTGGAAATCCAGGCCCCTCGCCGGTGTATGCTGTCTCACATTCCTGCTTAGTCATCACATAGCACGAATACTGGTCAAAATCTGACCCAAACAGGACCGCGGCAAGGAAGTCAAACTCCCGGTCCAGATTGGGAATACGGTTGTTTCTCCCTTGTTTTCGCTGTGTGCCTTTGGTCTGTATAAGCACCGGCCGAAGTCCGAAGCCGCATTGCAAAAGTACGTCATGGCCCTTCTGGCGCGGGGAGACTTGTGCGACAGCGGTTCCAAACAACCAGGTGAGCCGCCCGAGAACTATGTGCTCAGCTGCCCGACCGATGTCGTCGTCGAAATCCGGAGTGATATACGAATTATGCGTAGTAGTCATGTGAACCTCATATGGAGAAGTGAGTGGAGGGCGACAGTCCGGGTGCAAGACTGCCGAAGCAATCTGCGCTAAGGTCCGACAGCGACTGGTAGCACTCGGGGAGTGTAAATCGTGCCGGACAAGGGAATCCAATTTGAGCGAGCACGCGTTGAGATATGTCTTTCACGCATGCGGATCCGTCAATGTGCGCTATACGGTGCATAGGCTCTAGTCCTGGTAGGGGAAAAAACCAGTACGGCAGCGCGTTTTTTATGAATGCTGCCCGCTTGGACCAGACCGACCAGGCGTATTCCAAAACTTTCTTACAGTATTCTTTTCTTTCCCTACCAAGAGCAGAGATGTAAAGCGAAGAAAACTTTTGAACGCTGACTGGTCTACCTGGTCACCTGGTCACAGAGATGCGTTGGCAGTAGTTCTCGAACCGGTCGATGTTCTTCTCTCGGACTCGGCGTGGGGACAGTGCCCGTCGCTTGCGGCGACGGGCGAGGAGGCTTAGGGAAGGACGATATTGCAGGTGCGGACGCGGCCAGCGGAGGTGTATTCGCGGTCCAGAACCACATCGCCAAGAGCGTCGGTGATCCGCTTCCAAAATTTGGGCGATGCGACCTGTGCCATGCCGTTGGATTTGCACCAGGCAGCATATGCATCGTAGACGTGTGACTTGTGCGTGCTTGCGACTGTGCCCAAGGCGATGTCCATATCAGTTACCCATGCCTGGACCGAATTGGTTTCAACACGGGCATTCGCAAGAGTGGCCTGCAATGGCACCGGCAGTGCAGTATCAAAACGACCGCGTGCCAACAGCCTCAAAACCCCCTCCAGAGCACAGTTCAGTACGCCGGAAAGCTCCGTGCTGATGATGCGGTCAGCGAGCAAAGGATCTCGCTCGTCTTCCGGCACACAGACGTCAAATGGAATAATATCGAACCGTCGCCAAAAACCAGGAGATTGATCCGTAATGGAGGGAATGTGGTTTGCCAAAATGAGCCATTTCCCCAGAATCCGAACGGTAGTGGCTGCCCGGTAAATTTCACGGATCTGTACAGATTCCCCGGCAATGAGAGACTTCAGCATCTGCTCATTGATGCCACGCTGTGGGGCTTCATCACAGTAGATCAATGATGCGCCCACGGCGCTAGCGACATTGCATCCTTCAAGTACATCGAGCTGAACGGCGGCTGTGCGCTTATGCAGAGCCTGCAGGATGTTGGCCATGCAGCCTTTGCCGTTTGCGCCGCTGCCAAGCCAAATCTGGGCGCGTTGGAAGCGAGCATCGGGAAGAAGAGTGTACCCGACATACTCCTGTACCCTCTCGCGCACGCTTGCATTTGGCAAAACTTGATTCACGAATTTCAGGAATGCCGTTGGCGGCGGTGCTGATGGAGCGTAGTCGCAATCCAGGACGTGCTGCAAACCGAGCGACTTGTCATGATCCTTGAAGATGAGTTTGCCGCCTTCGACGTGGATATAGCCATTTTTCACTGGGATCACTGTTTGGCCGGGAAGAGGAAGGCCGAGTTCGGGGAGCCAGCGGAGAGCCGTCTCATAAACGTTCTTGGCGTTTGATGCCGAGATAGTCCCGATTCCATCGTCGGCAATCCAGCGAATGGCTTGGCGCTCGCTCTGCATATGGTCGAGTTTTGACCAGTGGGAGTCTGTCCAATGATAGATCCAGTTCGAGTCAGAGGCGTAGTTTCCGGTTACCTCAAGGCTGAGGGCGTAGTTTACGGGTTCGAATTTGGGCTTGGTCATTTCTGACCTCCCGTCTCGATCAGCATCTGGATGTCGCTCGCGCGCCAGGCGACGCAACGTGGACCCAAGTTAACCGGTTGGGGAAAATGGCCGCTTTTCACACCGGCAAACCAGGTGGCGCGGGAGACAGGGATAAATGCCAGCACCTGATGCAGGCGCAGAAGGGAGTCATGGGCTTCCATGATTAAGGAATCTCCAAAGCAAAGATTAAATGCCCCTCGGAGATATGTCCTTGGTGGCGTAGCACTCGATGGCCTACACCTGTACTTCAATTTTTACCTTGCCGCTTTCGCGCACCGGCGGTGTGGGCTTGCGCCGGAGAGTCTGAGGAAGACTGTTTTAGTATAAGAAGGAGCAATGCGAATCGTCACAATATGACTGGGGTTTGTGGATCGAGATTGCAATCTATTGAGCCATGTCAAGCCATGACTAAGGCTCGTAGCATCATCGTCATTTCAGGCGACCGTGCGCAAATTACGCCGAGCTGATGTTGATTGCGGTGGTGCGCTGCTCTGCAGTGAGCTAAGGAGGTGTTGTTGACTTAATGCAATATATTGCCGATCATTCCATTTTTGGAGAGATCAGTTATGAACAACAGGGCTTTCATTGTCGCGCTCGCAGTCGCCGCACTAACAGGCTGCAATGAGGAAAAAACAGCTACGCCGGCTACGCAACCCACCGTTGCTGGAGCATCGGCGGCGAGTGCAGCGTCTACATCGTCGGCTCCAGAGTCCCAGACGGTCTCAGATCCGCCGGAGCTTGTTGTGGATACTCGCTCGCCTGATATGGCCCTCAAGAGCTGGTGGAAGGTTCTTGATCTGAGAGAAGCGGAGCAAACAGACCAGTGTCGCTTGGCGTATGCCGAGCACAAGTTCAAGTATCGCCAACATGTTGCACAAGTGGCGACTGGTGAGATTCGCGCGTATCTTGAAAAACCTGCACATTGCACGCTTGATGTATTTCGCCGAGAAATCCAGGAAGTGAAAGCCGAGTCGGAGACTCGCGCCGTTGTCTTCGTAAAGATTATGAATGCAACGCCGATCCCGGAAGGTGCTGTCATGGACGACTACAGCAAAAAACAGCGCGAAACCGGTGCTCGCTACAAATATATTGTCGAGAAAACGGCCGAGGGATGGCGGATCGCCGAGATCTATACTATGAGCAGCTTTGCAAAATCCTGGGAGCCTGAAGGACAACTCGGCCCAGGACACGTGCCTAGTTTGGTCATTGGTGTCAAGTGATTTGCTCCATTCCGGACTTCATGCACTCGAATGTCGCTCGTCTGGGCGGTGTGGTAGTAACCAGCATATGACCCGCCGGGGATATTTGCCGGATAGGGAAGGCAGTGTTCACGCCTTCTAATCAATACGCACGTCCCATGTATGTCTTTGCAAGTGTGCCTAGACGCCGACGGCGCGAATGTTGTGCCCTTGCCACTCAATGCCGTCGGAAATCCGCTGTGCAAATTGCTGCACAAACAGAGTTAATGTGCAGCTCATGTGCAATGCTTTGGTTGCTTAAGTAACTGAAATTTCGGCAAAAATATAGGTTAATTAGGACGGAAGAGAGCTCATAATCCGTTGGTGCCGTGTTCGACTCACGGGAGGCCCACCATAACAAAAGCAAAGGGGTTAGCGTTATTGCTAACCCCTTTTTGTTTTCTCGCGAGCGAGCGGTGTCCCAGGCTATCGACACAGCGGGACTTAAGCATAGGACAGGCGCCTCAAAGCAAGTGCATTCCTCTCCTCGCCACTCGTTCCCCAACACCAATAGCATCAAGGTCGCGCGCTGACCATTCCATTCAGCGCCTTATCCGCCCTTAGCCGCTCGACAATCAAATCCACAAACGTCCGCACCTTTGCCGCTGACTGCCTGCCCTCCCGATGAACCACGTGGATGGGAATCGGCTCGGGCTCGTATTCGGTTAGTACGGCGATCAGTTGCCCGGATGCGAGATAAGGTGCGACCTGGTACGACAGCCGCCGCGTGAGTCCGAATCCAGCGAGCGCGGCTTCGATGGCGGCGTCGTTCGTCGTGACGGCGAGGCGGGGTTGCACGCGCACGTTCAGCGGTTGTCCTTCCTCGGAGAATCTCCAGTCCATCGTTGGTGCCAGAGGCGTGGAGATCAGCGTATGTTCGCGCAGGTCGCCGGGATGGGCCGGTGTGCCGCAACGTTCGAGATAGCCCGGTGAGGCGCAGACGACGCGCCGGACCTGGCCGACCTTGATGGCTTTCATGCTGGAATCCGGCAGGTGGCCGATGCGAATGCCGAGGTCGAGGCCTTCTTCAATCAGGTTCACGATCCGGTCGAGAAACAGCGCGGACACGTCCACCGAGGGATAACGCTGCAGGTATTCGACGATGGCTGGTGTCACGAACATTTTTCCGAACAGGACCGGTGCGGTGATCGCGAGACGCCCGCGCGGTTCGGCGTTGATGCCGGCGGCGGCTTCGTCGGCTTCATCCACTTCCGAAATGATGCGTCGCGCATCCTCCAGATAGCGCTGGCCGGCTTCGGTGACGCGCACGATGCGTGTGGTACGCGTCAGCAGGCGCACTCCCAGGCGTTCTTCCAACAGCGAGATGGCGCGGGTCACCGCGGGTGGCGACATGCCGAGGCGGCGTGCGGCACCGGCAAAGCTTTCCGCTTCGGCTACGGCGACATAGATGGTCATCAGATGTAGGCGATCCATTCATTATTCCATTTGATGAAATAGTGAAGTAAATGATACGGCTATTCTTCATTTGAGGTGAATGACGCATAGTGATCACCGTTCGTTGTGAAAACAAAAACGGACTTCTTCCAACCCAATGACAGGAGTTCATCATGAGCCGTATCAACGTCGTCACCTTCGAAACCGCCGATGCAGAACAAAAGGCGTTGCTCGACGCCATCCAGGCAAAACTTGGCATGGTGCCGAACTTTCTGAAGGTGTTTGCCAACTCGCCCGTGGCGCTGAGGGCCTTTCTGGGACTGTATGAAGTTGCCGGTGCGGGCAGCCTCGACCCGCAGACGCGTGAGCGCATTGCGCTGGCACTGGCGCAGCAGAACGCGTGTGAATATTGCCTGTCGGCGCATACGGCGATTGCTGCCGGAGCCGGACTCCATAGCGGCGAAATCGCAGCCAACCGGGCCGGATCAAGCCAGGATGCAAAGGCCGCAGCTGCGGTGAAATTTGCGCGATCGCTGGTCGAGCACATGGGCGAAGTGACGACGTCGGAGATCAACGACGTGCGCGCCGCCGGCTACAGCGATGCCGATATCGTCGAGATCATCACGCATGTGGGCATGAATCTGATGACCAACATCCTCGGCAAGGCCAGCCGCATTGATATCGACTTTCCCAAAGTCGACCTGAAGCTGGCGGCCTGAGTTTTCACGGGCATGGTTATCCGAAGGCAGGAGCGCGCAGCGTTCTTCGGCCCTCGGATGACGAGGAGAAGAGAAAATGCCACGCGCTTTTGCACAAATCACCTACACGCCATCGGTGCGCGCCGCACAGGAACGCTACGGCAGCCGCGACGCCAACGCTGGCTTCGACCTGGATCCGAACACCCGCCATACCATTACCGAGCGGGAGCTCGGATTCATTCCGAACATCGACACCTTTTTCATGGCGAGTGTCGGCGAGAACGGCTGGCCCTATGTGCAGCACCGCGGCGGGCCGAAGGGCTTTCTGAAGATCCTGGATGAGCGCACCTTGGGCTTTGCCGACTTTGCCGGAAACCGGCAATACATCTCTGCCGGCAATATCAGTCATGACAATCGGGTGGTTCTCTTCCTGATCGACTTCGCGGCACGGCGGCGGCTGAAAGTGTGGGGACGTGCGCGCATCGTGCACGAGAGCGAAGATCCGCAGCTGGTCGCACGGCTTGAGGTCCCGACCTACCGTGCACGTATCGAGCGGGCCTATGTCATTACCATCGAGGCGCTCGACTTCAATTGTTCCCAGCACATTACACAGCGGTTTACCGAGGAAGAGTTCGCGGCGCTCAACGAGCAAATGGCTCCGTCAGCCATGCCAACACCGGCGAAACCCGTAGTGATCGGCACCGGCGAACTGGAGCTGGTGATTACCGGCATGCGGCAACTGACGCCGCGAGTTCGTGCGTTTGAACTGCGCAGGCCGGACGGTGGAGAACTTCCGCCAATCGACGCCGGTGCGCATCTGGCCGTCCCCGTTCGCTTGTCCAATGGTGTGGAGGATACCCGCTACTATTCCATCGCATCCGATCCGTCGCGGCGTGATGCGATCGAGATCGCCGTGCTGCGAGAGGAGGCGGGGCGTGGCGGCTCCGCTGCCGTGCACGATACGTTTGTATTGGGCACGGTACTCCGGTGTGGAATGCCGAAGAATGCCTTTCCCCTGCATCACGACTCGCGACCTGTCGTGCTGATTGCCGGCGGAATCGGCATCACGCCGATCAAGGCAATGGCGTATGCATTGCTGGCGAGCGGCAGGACGTTCCACCTGCATTACACCGCGCAGACGCGTGCGGAAATGGCGTATCGCCAGGAGATCGAGAGCGAGTTCAGAGGTCGCGTATCGCTCTACATCAGCAAGGAAAGTCCGGAACACAGGCTCAGTATTGACGCAGTGCTGCGCAGCGCACCCGAGGACGCCCTGTTTTATGTCTGCGGGCCCGGCCGGTTGATCAACGCGGTTCGAAGCAGCGCGCAGGCCATCGGCATCAATGAAGAGCGCATTCGCTTCGAACGCTTTGCCGCACTTGCCGTATCGCCAGATGACAAGCCGATCGAACTTGTGCTGAAGCGCTCCGGCCAGGCGATTCGTGTGCCGGCGAACCGGACCATTTTGGACACCGTTATCGCGCACGGTATTGACGCGCCGTTCGACTGCAAGACAGGCACCTGCGGCACATGCGCGACGAAAGTCGTGGACGGCGTCCCCGATCATCGCGATACCGCGCTGACAAGGACCGAGCGCGAACGGGCAGGGCTGATGTGCATCTGCGTGTCACGCGCCAAGACGGAGCGACTGGTCCTGGATTTGTAGTGAAAACACCAGGCCTGCCCGGCAGGCCACCTTTCTTGTTTATTTGTTGAAGGAGGATCCCATGATCGTGCTACATGAATTCGCGATTTCAGGCAACTGCCATAAAGTTCGCTTGCTGCTCTCCCTGCTCGGCGTGCCCTACGAGTCCCATGCCGTCAAGGCGGCGGAGGCCGAGCATAAGTCACCCAGTTTCCTCAAGATGAATCCCTTTGGCCAGGTGCCCGTGCTCACGGATGGTGAGGTCGTCTTGCGCGACAGCCAGGCGATCCTGGTGTATCTCGCCGGGCGTTACGGCAGCGAACGGTGGTTGCCGAAAGATCCGGTGGAAATGGCGCGCGTGGTTGCCTGGCTGTCTGCCGCAGCCAACGAGATCTCGCGCGGGCCAAGCGCGCTGCGGATGCATTACAAGTTCGGCCGTGCAATCGACATTGCCGCGGCAGAGGATGCCACGGCAAAACTGTTCGGCCTCCTGGAGAATCACTTGCTCGCCAACGAGTGGCTGGAACTGGGACGCCCAACGATTGCGGACATCGCCATGTACTCCTATGTCGCACTGTTGCCGGAAGGGCGTGTCGACCTTGAACCTTATCCTGCAATCCGTGCATGGCTGGCGCGTATTCAGTCTCTGCCCGGCTATGTCGGCATGCCTGGCATGTTCGAAGCGACCGCGGCGACGGCACAGGCATGAGCATGGCAACACACACTTCCAATCGTGAAGGAGGCCATATGACAACGATTGAAGCGCGCCCGCCGGTTCCGCCCTTTACCCGCGACACGGCGCTGCAGAAGGTCCGTATGGCGGAAGATGCGTGGAATTCGCGCGACCCGCAACGGGTTGCGCTCGCCTACACACCGGACAGCGTCTGGCGCAACCGTGCGGAATTCGTGACCGGGCGCGAACAGATCGTGAAGTTCCTGACACGCAAATGGGCAAAGGAGCTCGACTACCGCCTGACCAAGGAACTGTGGGCGTTTGATGGCGCGCGCATTGCGGTGCGATTTGCGTATGAATGGCACGACGATTCGAACAACTGGTTCCGTTCCTACGGCAACGAGAACTGGGAGTTCGATGAGAATGGCCTGATGCGGCGCCGCTTCGCCAGCATCAACGACCGGCCGATTTCCGCGTCGGAACGAAAGTTCCACTGGCCGCTCGGACGCCGGCCCAATGATAGCTTCGGCGGCAAGACACTGGACGAGTGGTTGGAGGAAGTCCCTGCTTGAGCCGCAGCGCATTCGTGGCGGCGCACCGGTTCAAAGGCCGGTGACCGCCTCGCGGGTGAACTTGCTATGCCGTCGTAGAACACCAGCACGCTATCGTTTCCACTGATGCTGATACGTACGGGCTGTCATGTGCGAACTCAGTATGCGTGGTGATCTTGTCCGCGCCCGGGCGCAGGCGGGGTTGGAAGTGAGCGGTGCGTGCCGCAACAGCGAAGGAACTGTATCGATCCAAATGCGCCTGACAAGGAAGAGGCAGTTCCGGCACTTACGTTTCGATTGCATACACGCCGGCATGCGCTCTCAACTCCGGCACCCGTTTTCCCACAATTGGTGATTTCTGCGTTCAAACCAGACAACTAATTGATGCCAATTAGGGGAATGCAAAATACCTGTATAGATTCCCAACTTCGACCAGCGGCACCACTACAATCGTTAATCATTCCACACGGAAATGTTATCTCTCGTGTCGAAGATGTTCGTCAGTTTTTGCCTCGCCCGTAGTGGAAGTAGAGTTCAGAAAATGTCGTTGGAAACGTCCCAAGCGTGTCGTGAGAACGCGTCTTATTTTTCGGAGAAGTGCCGCCAATGCCGGTTCCTCTGCCTTAAGCCCGCCACTGACCAGATCCGTGAGGATAGTGAAGGGCACCGGAAATCCGGCAAACTCAGCATCATTGGTTGGAGCGTGATTGCCATCGCAACGGTGGCAGCGGTCGGTGATTATCCCAATGCCGCGTCATGGCTCACGATCTTTGGCGCGGCGGCGATCCTCGCCAATATGTTCAGGCAGTAAGGCGAATGGCACGGTGCCGGTACGCAAGCAGCCACCGGCGAGGATTAGCGCGTGTTATGCACCGCAAGTAGGGGTGCGGAAGCCGCTATAACAAGCCATCCGCAGCGTTCGACTTCTTGTCGTAACTTGTTCCGCCGCATTGTTACGCCTTGCATCTGGCCCAATCTGGCGACTCCCGGTCCCCTTTCCGGAATTCATAACACCTTCTGCCACTATGCCGTCGTTGCATCGTGCTGCCTGTCCTCCAGCCTCGCGATGATATGGCTTGTCATGCCGGAGGCAAGTTCTCGTTCGCCGACAAAGACTTTGCCGATCTTCTCGTTCTCCAATAGCGTCGCTTCCTGTTCGCTGTGGCTGCGCAGCACACACTCGATTGTGGGATTCAGCGCTTTGGCGATTTCCACCATGCGGCGCACGTCGAAGGTGTCCGGTGTCGCGATCACCAGCATCTTTGCGCGTGCAATGTGCGCCTGGATCAGGACCGCAGGCTCGGTAGCGTTACCCGCTACAGCGGGAATGCCTTTTCTGCGCAGTTCGTCCACGCGTTCCCGGTTCTCATCGGCGACCACGAAGTGAATGCCGCGCTGCATCAGTGATTCGGCAATGCCGTGCCCGACACGTCCATAGCCCACCAACACCACCTGTCCGGTCAGTTTGGCCTGGTCGGTCGTCATCGGCAGTTCCGCGAGCGGGTCATCGGTGCGGGCGAGCTTTCTCGCAAGTGCCGAATGTCCAAGTACCCGTGCTTCGAGTGGCTTGATCGTGGCGAAGACAAGCGGATTCAATGCGATCGATATGATCGCGCCGGCAAGAATCAGGCTTTGCGCCTCTGTCGGCAGCAGCTGCAACGACACGCCAAGTGCGGCAAGGATGAAAGAGAATTCGCCGATCTGCGCGAGGCTGGCGGAAACAGTCAGTGCGGTGGACAGTGGGTATCTCAGCGCGAGCACCAGCAGGAAGGCCGCCAATGACTTACCGAAGATAATGATGGCTACAACCGCAAGCACTTCGAGCGGCCGCTGCATTACCACTTGCGGCTCGAACAGCATGCCGACCGACACGAAGAACAGTACCGAAAACGCGTCGCGCAGCGGCAGCGATTCTTGCGCCGCACGGTGGCTCAGCTCGGACTCGCGCAACACCATGCCGGCAAAAAATGCGCCCAACGCAAAAGAAACGCCGAACAGCTGTGACGAGCCGTATGCAATGCCGACCGCTGCGGCAATCACGCACAGCGTAAACAACTCGCGTGAACCGGTGCGCGCCACCCGCCACAACAGCCAGGGAAAGAGTTTGCGGCCCACGATCAGCATGAAGGCGATGAAGGCGCCGACCTCGCCCAGTGTTTTTGCCAATGTCGTGAGCAGGCTGCCGCTTGCGCCTGTCTCTGCGCCGCCCAGCCAGCCCGACAGCGGCGGCAATAGAACGAGCACCAATACGGTGACCAGGTCCTCGACCACCAGCCAGCCGACGGCTATGCGGCCGTTGAACGAGTCGAGGATGCCACGATCTTCCAGCGCGCGAAGCAGCACGACCGTGCTGGCAACCGAGAGTGCAAGGCCGAACACAATGCCGGCGCCGAAATCCCAGCCGACTGCATAAGCCAGTCCCATCCCCAGCGCGGTGGCCGCCGCAATCTGGAGCACGGCGCCGGGCAGTGCGATCTTGCGCACTTCCAGCAGATCGTTGAGCGAAAAATGCAGCCCCACGCCGAACATCAGCAGCATCACGCCGATCTCCGCGAGCTGAGACGCAAGTTTCACGTCTGCAACGAAGCCCGGTGTCGCTGGTCCGATTGCAATGCCCGCAACCAGGTATCCAACCAGCGGTGGCAATTTCAGTCTTGTTGCCAGCATTCCGAAAACAAGGCCCAGTCCGAGGGCCGCCGCAATCGTCGTAATCAGGCTGATGTCGTGTGGCATTGATGGTGTTCTTTGTATTTTCCTGAAAGCGTGATTATGAGGCTTGCGTATGCCTTGCGCGGAAAACGGCAAATGGAACGCATTTGAACCGCCATTGAAGTGGAGGCGGATTGCGTGCATGAGTTCAGCGGCCTGCAACAGGACAGGACCTCGGAACAAGAGGAGAGCACCTTGCTGCACCGCGCGAGCAACGCACATCTTGTGGACCGAGGGGGCGCACGCGGTGTGATGCACAGGCGATGTTGCTCCGCACACGCGCGGTCCGTCGTTACCTTTCATGCAATGCGAGATGCAATTCTCTTGCTGCAGAAATGTTGCCGTGTGAAAACTTTCGTGTCAGGATAGGCTCGGGCATCACCCAAAGGCCTGTCTCGAGGAGGGAGCGCCATCCGCGCTCGATGAACGACATGAGAGCCACATGAGAGCAGCACAAATCTGCGTCACCCGTCACGGTGAAACCGACTGGAACAAGCGTGGCGTTTTGCAAGGCTGGTTTGACGTGCCGGTCAATGAACTCGGACGCCGGCAGGCGCATGCATTGGCAGCATCGTTTTCCGGTGCCGGCTTTACCGCGGTGTGGACGAGCCCGTTGGTGCGCGCGCGAGAGACTGCGGAAATCGTCGCCAAGTCGCTTCGATTGCCACCGCCTTCCTGTCATGAGGGACTGAAGGAGCGGCACTTTGGTGCGATCCAGGGTATTCCGAAAGACGAACTGGCGGAGCTCAATCCCGCATTGCTCGAACAGATCCTGCGGCGCAATCCCGCCGCAAGCTTTGTCGATGGCGAGTCGATGGATGAATTCGCCGACCGTGTACTTGGCGCATTCACCGACATCGGCGCGGCTCATGGTGCAGATCGCGTGCTCGTCATTACGCATGGCTGGGTCATGGATGTAGTGACCCGCCATATCGAGGGCCGGTCGCGCAACGCGATCCTTGCGATGAAGCGCAAGAATGGCGAAAGCCTGTGGATCGAAGCGACGCCGGTGAGCATCGCCGCAGCGTCATTCAGGGAGAGCATGCCGCGCGCCGCCTGAGCAAGGGTTGTCGGGCCGTGCCGCTGTCTATGATGTACGAGTAACAAAGAGGAGAACTCGCATGAACGTCACAAACATTCCAAGTGTTCCGACAAGCATTGCAGCGGTCAATACGCAGGACGAGGTAAGCATTGCCGTGCTCAGGAAGGCACTGGACATGCAGGCCAATAGCGCGGCAACCCTGATTGAGGCGATTCCGTCGGTCGGGAGTGCCAACCTGCCGCCACACCTTGGCCAGAACATCAATACCACGGCTTGATACAGCCGAGCCGCAGGACCATGTCCATGTTTTAGTTGCACGTGACTGAAAGATCGCGGCTGCGCCGCTGATCCCAGTCCATTGCGCTGCAGACCGCCGCATCCATGCGACGATGCAGCCGCACAGCCTGAAGCCCACCTGAACATCGCGTGCTTCCTGCTGTTCGCCCCAATTTGAATGGGGCGGAAGCACGCATGCTTTATCCCGAAGGCGCAGAGGTCACTTGGCTAAAGTCAAAGTTTTCACCGCAGGCTTGACGCCGTCGTTTCCAGAAGAAAACCGCCCATATATCCTGACAGTGAGTTGTTCTGCAGCGGGAATGAACATCAAGGCGCGCACGATGAACGAGGGCGGTCGTTCCATGTACGGCAGGTCTAACCGGCCCTGTCCGTCGAACCGCCCGGGAAAAACAATAAACCTGGACAGGGGCGAGCATCGCCACCGGATTGTCCCGGACAACGAGGTTGTTTTCGCCAGTGCAGTCCTTTCTCTTCACCTCCGTGCGGATACGGCATTCCGGGGTCGCGCTGGGTCGTGCAGTTGCCAGGCCGCCTCCCATAGCCCCTGCCATCGTGCTTGCCGTAATGCGTTGTCCACTTGTAGCGAATGCGAGCCATAAAGTACCAGCTATCCGAACTGATCGACCTGGCGAAAGTGCAACGGCTGATGGAGTCGCTCTACCAAGTGACAGGCATCAAGCAGGCACTCATCGATAATGAGAGCAATATCCTTGCGCTGGCTGGTTGGGAGCCGGTGTGCAGGGATTTCCATCGGCAGCATCCGGTGACGTGGGCACGGTGCCTCGAAAGCGACCGCTATAACCTGGGCCGCGTGCTGGAAGGCCCTTGCGTCGGGTATCAATACCCCAATGGCTTGATGGACAATGCCGCACCGGTATTCATCGGAGGCGAACATGTCGCGAACGTCTTTACCGGGCAGGTGTTCCATGAACAGCCTGACATGGCGTTCTTCAAGCGACAAGCTGAAACATTTGGCTTTGACGAGGAAGCCTATCTTGCGGCTGTGCGGAAAGTGCCGATTATCCCGGGAGAACAGATGCCGGACATCCTGGCATTTCTCGTCGGCCTGGCGCAGATGCTGGGCGAACATGGACTGATGCATCTGGAGCAGCTGGAAGCGCAAGAGCAGCTTCGCCTCCTGAATGAAGACCTGATGCGGCACGTGCAGGAGCGTACGTCAGAGGTATCCGAGGCCAATCGCTTATTGTCCGAAAAGATCGAGATGCATCAACGGGCGGAGGATGCGCTTCGCCAGGAAAAGAATTTCTTTGACGACCTCATCAACAGCCTGCCGGGCATGTTCTATGTGCTGGACGAACAGAGTCGATTCGCACGTTGGAACAAGAAGCTGCCGGATGTGACGCAGTACACGGACGAGGAAGTCGCGAGCATGTATGCACGGGACGTTTTTCCGGCCGAAGTGCATGATGAGCTTCGTGAGCGCGTGCGCCGCGTGTTCGAAATCGGCCAGAGTGACCTCGAGGCACCGCTGCTTACGAAGGGCGGTCAGCAGGTCCCGCACTACTTTACCGGGCGGCGCACGATCATTGAAGGACGTCCCTATCTCGTCGGGCTTGCCATCGACGTCAGCGAGCGCCACGCGGCCGAGGTGCGGCGCCGGGAGAGCGAAGAAAAGCTGCGCAGCCTGTTCGACCTCTCACCGCTGGGTATTGCGCTCACCGATATGTCTGGGAGATATATCGAATTTAATGAGGCGTTCGCGAGGATCACAGGTTATGACGCCGACACGCTGAAGCAGCTCGACTATTGGGCGCTGACGCCGGGTGACTACCACGAAGAGGAATCGACCAGGCTCGACGCCTTGTTCCGAACCGGACGCTATGGTCCTTACGAGAAGGAATACCGGCGTGCCGACGGCAGCCTCATCCCGCTTCGGCTTAACGGCATGCTGATCACGGGCTCCGACGGGAAGCCCTATATATGGTCGATTGTCGAGGACATCACCATCCTGAAAGAGCACCAGAACGAACTCAGGCGGATGGCACATTACGATGCGCTGACCGGCATTCCCAACCGGGCCTTGCTGGCAGAACGCATGAGCCAGGCGATTGCAAGGACTGTGGCAAGCGGTACGCTCCTGACAGTGTGCTACCTCGATCTGGACGGCTTCAAGCCGATCAATGATCGCTTCGGCCACGACGTCGGCGACCAGGTGCTCGTCGATATCGCCGACCGGCTGAAGACATGTCTGCGTACTGCTGACACGGTGGCGCGCATCGGCGGCGACGAGTTCGTGCTCTTGATCGGCCTCGATGTGCTGGACGATTGCGCTCCAGTGCTGGAGCGGCTCCTGTCTGCAGTCAGCGCACCGATGTTCGTCTGCGGCCAGACCCAGAGCATCTCCGCCAGCCTGGGCGCCACCGTATATCCCCTCGATAACGTCGACGGCGATACCCTGATCCGCCATGCAGACCAGGCGATGTATACGGCCAAGCAGGCAGGCAAGAACCGATACCAGCTGTTCGATTCCGAGCAGGACCGCCGCATGCGCGTCCAGCTGGAACAGGTCGCAAGTATCGGTGCGGCGCTGCGCAACGATGAATTTGTGCTGAACTTCCAGCCCAAGGTCAACATGCGGCTCGGAACGGTATTCGGCGCGGAAGCCTTGATTCGCTGGCAGCACCCCGTGCGCGGCCTGCTTTCGCCCGGTGAATTCCTTCCTGCCATCGAATCCACTGATCAGATCGTCGCCATCGGCGAGTGGGTCCTCGCCAATGCGCTGCGTCAGGTCAGTGACTGGCATCGTTCGGGATTCGAGCTGAGTGTGAGTGTCAACATCGCTGCCCGCCACTTGCTGCGCGACGATTTCGTCGCACGCCTGCAAGCGCACCTGGCTGCTTATCCGGATCTGCCGCGTGGCCGCCTGGAACTGGAAGTGCTGGAGACGGCGGCACTCGAGGACATCCAGCATGTCGCCGGCGTGATCCGTGCCTGTCGCGAACTCGGCGTCAGCTTCGCGCTGGACGACTTTGGCACCGGGTATTCCTCACTGACCTACCTGAAGCTGCTTCCCGTCGAAACCGTGAAGATCGACCAGACCTTCGTCCGCGGCATGCTCGACAACCCGGAAGACATCGCCATTGTCGAAGGCATCGTCGGGCTGAGCAAGGTGTTCGGACATCATGTGGTTGCGGAGGGCGTGGAGACGGCGGAACACGGTGCTGTGCTCCTCCAGCTTGGCTGCGAACTGGCGCAAGGTTATGGCGTCGCGCGACCAATGCCGGCTGCTGATCTGCCTGCATGGGCGCGCACATGGCGTCCGGCGGCGCGTTGGCGGTCGCAACTGGCTCCCCCGTCATCCACGCTGCATTGATTGGCAGCGCAGCATCGCGCCGCCTGAGATGGCAGCTGGAAGTCGATGCTGCATCAGGCATCGCAAGGCAGCGCATCGCATCGGCGCCACCCCCCTTGTTTTTTGTTCTTCACGGATTAACGTGAAGAACAAAAAAAGCCCGTCGACCTTTCGGCGGCGGGCTGAAAATCCAATTCCCTTGGAGCGAGATTGGAGGAGACAGCAGAAAGATAGCAGGCGCTTGTGCTTCTGTCCTCTTTTGATTCCGAATGAACGGTATTCAAAAAACGTATATCAACCAAGAGGCGGAAGCCGAGCTTGCGTTGCAGGGCATTGCGTGCAACCACTCTTTGGTCGCGTTGGCGTCGCAGCGTGCATGGAGTTGCAGCAGCCTGCGAGGGGATATGGCCATGAAAGAGGCGTCGCTGTAACATTTAGTTACTTATCAGTCCTGCAACTCCTCGCTAGAAACCCGGAAAATAAGGCCCGCCCTTGCGTTCCCGCTAAAATGCGCACTATTTGCCTCCGCCAGCGTGATGTAGAAGGTTCAGGGCGATCCATGAGGCAGTCATCGAGGAAGAGAGAGTAGCCGTGTTGGGATTCGATCCGCGTTCATTCATCATTATTTCGGCGGCGCTTGGCATACTGTGCACGTTCATCTTCTTCGTTCTGCACCGGAGTTTTCCCAAGGAGATCCGTGGACTTTCGCATTGGGGATCGGCATGCCTCATCATGACTGTCACGGCGCTGCTGTTCGCCTTGCGGGGCCGGATTCCGCTGGCGTTCTCCAGTTACCTTGCGAACATGATGCTGGTCTGGGGCATCTCGCTGATGTATCGCAGCTTGCAGGGGTTTGCAGGCCAGCGGGTGAGGAAAGGGAACATCCTGGTCCTGATTGTGGCAGTGGCACTTACGCTCGCCTGGCCCACGTTCATCGTCGACGATTACCGCATGCGCGTCGTCCTGATAGGGACGGTGAATGCCGGTCTTTTTGGTGCGTGCGCAGTGGTGATTCATCGGCTGCAGCAAAAGAGCTTCGCCGAGTGGTTCACTGAGACTGTCTTCCTCTTTACGTCGGCAATCTGCTTTGTCCGCGGCATGGCCTCGGTGCTGCAGCTGGACGCAGCCGACCCGGTTCAGGACCTGTCGCCTCTGCAGCATGTCTATCTGGCGACCTTTTCCTTCTCCATCGTCGCGCTGAGCCTCGGATTCATGCTGATGGTGAATCGCAGATTGCAGCGGCAGTTGGAATATGCCGCCGCCTACGATGACATGACCGGCGCCTGCAGGCGCGGGACCTTCTTCGACGCGCTGGATCGCGAGCTGCTGAAGTCGCGGCGCGATGGCCGGCCGATCTCCGTGCTGATGGTCGACGTCGACAACTTCAAGAGCATCAATGACCAGCTAGGCCATCTGGTCGGCGACCAGGTGCTCGCGGACTATGTGCAGAAGACGCAGCATGTGTTGCGCAACTACGATCTTCTGGGGCGTTATGGCGGCGAGGAATTCATTGTGCTGCTGCCCAACACGTCGCAGGAAGAGGCGAGCGGCATTGCCGAACGCCTGCGCGCCGTTGCGGAACAGGGCGTTTCCGGAGATTCTCTCATCTACACGGTCAGCATTGGCGTCGCAACCTGTGAGGGTGGGCACGTATCCGCTGCAACGCTGATCGCCGCGGCGGACAAGGCGCTGTACATCGCAAAACGTTCCGGGAAGAACCGCGTGGAGATTGCGGATTGGCCGGAGCTGCCTGATAGTGGGTTGGCGCTGTCACGCGCTGCTTAGAGCCTGTTTGAAACCCTGCTGCGCCAGCCGATTTCGAGGGCTGCGGCGCTCCACGTACCATTCGTACGTGTGCGTCCCTTGCCCTCGATCTCGGCTCGCTCGCTATGGCTTTCAAACAGGCTCTTAGAGACTCTTGGCCGAGAACTGCCCGCGCGGCTTACGCAAGTCCCAATGTCTTTAGTCGCCGGTAAAGCGTCCTTTCACTCATCCCCAGCTGCGTGGCGAGCTCGCGGCGCGTGCCGGTAAAGCGTAGCGCCGCCTGTTTCAGCATTTCATCCTGCGTCAATCCGCGGCTCTGCGGGGACAGTTGAGGCGCAAGTGGCAGCGGGCTTGCCGTTGTCACTCCCAGATCGCGCGGCAGGTGCTCTGCACAGATCACGCCCTGGTCGGCAAAGAGACGGGCGCGCTCAAGCACATTGCGCAACTCGCGGATATTGCCCGGCCATGTGTGTGCTTGCAGGCGTGCCATCGCAGCGGGTTCGACCGTCAGTTTGCCCTTGCCGCTGCGTTGCAGGATGGAGTTAACCAGCAAGGGAATGTCGTCGGGCCGTTCACGCAATGCAGGCAAAGGGATGGGAAAGGCGCTGATGCGGTAGTAGAGGTCCTGGCGGAAGCGGCCCTCTGCCATCATCTGCTGCAGAGGCTTGTGCGTCGCGGCGACGAGACGGAAGTCGGCACGCAATGTCTCCACGCCGCCCACGCGGCGGAAGGTGCCGGATTCGATCAGGCGCAGCAGCTTGACCTGCATTGCAAGCGGCACGTCGCCGATCTCGTCGAGGAAGAGCGTGCCACCCTGTGCTGTTTCGACGAGGCCGTGCTTGCGCACATTGGCACCGGTGAAGGAGCCCTTCTCATGGCCGAACAGTTCGCTTTCGAACAGCGTTTCCGTCAGGCCCGAGCAGTCCACCACGACGAAGGGGCCGCTGGCGCGGTCGCTCGCTTCATGCACTGCGCGCGCGAACAATTCCTTGCCGGTCCCTGACTCGCCCAGCAACAGCACCGGCAGGTTCGACGGTGCTACACGTTGTAGCGCGGACAGCGCTTCATTGAAAGCAGGTGAACGTCCCACCAGTCCTTCCGCGCTGGGGCGCGCCGACGCACTGCGCACGACAGCCAGCTGTTCGACATAGGCAACGACCTGATGCTGGTCGTCGAGGATGGGCCGCAATTCCACGTCCACGTGCTCGGGACCGCGCGGCGTGTGATGGATGTGCAGCACGCGGTCGCGTGTGCCGGTCTCCGCCGCCTTCTTCATCGGACAGTGCTCGCCGGCCTGGTCGCAGGGGCGGTCGTAGTGGTGCGAGACGCGGTAGCACTTGTGCCCGATGTAGGGCTTGTCGGCCGTGGCGAACTGGCGGCGGTAAGCGATATTGGCGGCGAGGATGTTGTAGTCCGGATCGAGCACGATCATCGGTTGTGCTTCCTGCTCCAGATAGGAAATCAGTGCTTGCACCTGCGGGGCGGAACACAAGGGACTGGGCGATGTGCCTGTGGACGAGGTCGATGATGCGGACATCTCGGACACCGTCGCGGCAGCATGCGAAGAGGGGAAATCGTGCGGGACCATACATTCTCCTTGTTATCGGATCCACTCTGCCAAGCACTGCCACCACTGTCAAGGTCTTATGCCAATGGCACTGATAAGCACATGGTTTTTCTGAAAGAGCAATATAAATCAATGGGATGAGCGACTTCTCGGTTGGCGGACGTCTGGCGCGGGTTTTGCTCAATTGCACAAAGGAAGGTGGCGTGCTGCCACCTGTTTTAACGGAGAGAGTCATTGATCCCGCCCCGTGCGATGCAAGTCGAAGGGTTTTTCGATACCGCCACGTCGACCGTCAGCTACGTGCTGATGGACGTCGGTACGAAGCAGTGCGCGTTGATCGATCCCGTGCTCGACTACGACGCAAAGTCGGGCCGCATTTCCACCGCCTCGGCGGAGAGGTTGGCAGCACGGGTGCGCGAACTTGGCGCAACGGTGCAGTGGATCCTCGAGACGCACGTCCACGCCGACCACTTGTCGGCAGCCGCCTATCTCAAGCAGCAGTTGGGCGGGTGCGTTGCCATCGGCCAGCAGGTGACTGCGGTGCAGCAGGTGTTTGGTCGCCTGTTCAATGCAGGAACCGATTTCCCGTGCGACGGCCGTCAGTTCGATCATCTGTTTGCCGATGAAGAAAGGTTCGAGATCGGCAAGCTCTCCTGCCGCGCGATGCACACGCCGGGCCATACGCCCGCATGCATGACTTATGTCGTGACTGACGGCCGCGACATCGCCGCGTTCGTCGGCGATACGCTCTTCATGCCGGATTACGGCACCGCGCGTTGTGACTTCCCCGGCGGCGACGCCCGCACCCTGTACCAATCAGTGAACAAGGTGCTAAGCCTGCCCGCGCACGCCATCCTCTACATGTGCCACGACTACCAGCCCGGCGGCAGGGAAGTACAGTTTGCCAGCACCGTCGCCGAGCAACGCGAGAACAACATTCACGTCCGCAACGGCATTACCGAGAACGAATTCGTCGCGATGCGCAGTGCGCGCGACGCGCAACTCGACCTGCCTGCGCTGCTGTTGCCCTCGGTGCAGGTGAACATGCGCGCCGGACAGCTGCCGGAGCCGGAAGAGAACGGCACACGTTACCTGAAGATTCCGATCAATGTGCTCTGAATCCCATGGCAGCACATGCCGGCCATTTTCGCCAGTGCGTGCTGCCGTGGTCTGTCGTGTGTCCTGTGGCGGAAAAGACAATGCTTCAGCACCAGCGATCCATTTCTGTAATTGAGCCAGGAGGCTTCCATGACTTTTTCTTTTGTCGAAATCACTGACGATTTCGCGGTGAGCGCGCAGTTGTCGCCGGCGGATCTTGCCGACTTGGCACGGCACGGCTTTCGTTCCGTGATCAACAACCGTCCCGATGGCGAGGGAGGGCCGAGCCAGCCCAAAGATGCAGAGCTGCGTGCCGCCGCAGAGGCACACGGCATCTTTTATGCACACCTGCCGGTTCCCGGTATGCAGTTCGACGAGCGTGCCGTTATGCGCATGCGCGCGCTGGTCGGCGAACTGCCCAAGCCGACGCTTGCATTCTGCCGTACCGGGAACCGTTCGGCGGGGCTGTATCGCGCCGCGCATCCGGAGCTGCAGGGATAGATCTGTTTATTTCGAAAGAAGAGAAAAAAGGCGCCGGTGATGAGCTCACCAGCGCCTTTTGTTTTCCCTTATCGGGGCACGAGGAACACCGCCTTCTCGTTTACTTCCACGTTGGCGTTTTCCTGATCGCGCACTACGAACCTGATCGAATGTGAACCCGGCTCCTGCTTGCCGCCGGGGACCTGCACCCGCACGGGGACTGCACGCGTCGTTGCGGCAGTCACGTCGATGGTGTTTTCCGAGGCGACACGGGCACCGTCGATGCCTTGGACTTCGATGACATACCGGTGCTGGCGCTCGTCCGTGTTCATGACCTGCAGCTTGTACACGTTCTCGATGGCGCCGTCTTCCACCTCGCGCGGCATGCCGCGATCGCGGATCACGTCCACTTTCAATGGCAGGCGCATTGTCAGCGACAGTGCAGCGGCAAAGGCGATCAGGCAGAGGATAGTGGTGTACACCAGCACACGCGGACGCAGTACGCGCTTCCACGTGGCGGCGCGGCTGAGCTTGTTGGTGAGCGCGTTCTGCGTCGTGTAACGGATCAGGCCCTTTTCATAGCCCAGCTTTTCCATCACATGATTGCAACTGTCGACGCAGGCGGCGCAAGCAATGCACTCGTACTGCAGGCCGTTGCGGATGTCGATGCCGGTCGGACATACCTGCACGCAGATGTTGCAGTCGACGCAGGCGCCCAGGCCGAGCGCCTTGTAATCAGCCTTCTTGCCGCGTGCGCCGCGCGGTTCGCCGCGCTCCGCATCGTACGTGATGATCAGTGTGTCCTTGTCGAACATCGCGCTCTGGAAGCGCGCATACGGGCACATGTACTTGCACACCTGCTCGCGCATCCAGCCCGCCTGGCCATAGGTGGCGAAACCGTAGAAAAAGATCCAGAAGGTCTGCCACGGGCCAAGTGCAAAGGCCGCAACTTCGCCGCCGAGCGTGCGGATTGGCGTGAAGTAACCGACGAAGGAGAATCCGGTCCACAGCGCGACCGTACCCCATGACAGGTGCTTGGCCGCCTTGATGCCGAACTTGCGCAGCGACATTGGCGCTTCGTCGAGCCGCATGCGCGCCGGGCGGTCGCCTTCAATCTTGCGTTCGATCCACATGAAGATTTCTGTGTACACCGTCTGCGGGCAGGCATAACCGCAGAACAGGCGCCCGGCGATCGCGGTGAACAGGAACAGCGACAGTGCCGACAGGACCAGCAGCATCGTCAGGTAAATGAAGTCCTGAGGCCAGAACACGAGGCCGAAGATATAGAACTTGCGCGCGGCCAGGTCGAACAGCACGGCCTGGCGGTCGTTCCAGTTCACCCAGGGCAGGCCATAGAAAATGATCTGTGTAAACCAGACCATCGCCCAGCGCCAGCTGGCAAACCAGCCTTTCACCGAACGCGGATGGATCGTCTTGCTAGCCGCATACAGGCTCGTCTCAACCTCCTGCGTTGCGACAGGCTTGATCGGAATGGTTTTCATGTCTCGTGCGTTCATTGTCGTCTACCGTGAATGAATGCGGCCGCGCCCGCCGTGGCGAGCGGGGCGGCCTGTTTGCAGGCAAGGAGGATTCAAGCGTCCTTGTGCACCAGTTTCTGCTGCCCCTGCTGCTGTGGTGCTGCGTCCTTCTTGAAGGTGAACAGCCAGAAGAAATAGCCCACCATGGCGAACAGCACCAAAAACACCGCGACGGTGAACAACCCGACATCCGAGGTAAACAATAAGCGCCAAGCTTGCATGTCAGACTCCTGTTGGTTGGTAATAATCGGTTTTGCGCCGTCTATGCTTCTCCGTGCTCGTCCTTGCCGATCACCAGGCGCGTATCCGTCAGATACATGTGGCGAGGCACCGGCAGGTTGTCGGGCGCAGGCATGTTCTTGTAGACCCGCCCTGCGAGGTCGAATGTCGAACCGTGGCACGGGCAGAGAAAACCACCTGCCCAGTCGTCGGGCAGCGAGGGTTGCGGACCGGTGCCGAATTTTGCTGTCGGCGAGCAGCCGAGATGGGTGCAGATGCCGATCGTTACGAGCACTTCCGGCCTGATGGATCGATGGCTGTTGCGCGCGTATTCCGGCGTGAACTCGTCCGGGTTGCGCTGCGATTCGGGATCGACCAGTTTGCTCTCCACCTGTTTGAGCGAGGCCAGCATCTCCGGGGTGCGCTTGAGGATCCATACCGGCTTGCCGCGCCACTCGACAGTCCGCATTTCGCCCGGCGCCAGGTCCCCAATCTCGACTTCGACCGGTGCGCCCGCTGCTTTTGCGCGCTCCGACGGCTGGAAGGTGCTGACAAACGCGCCAACGGCAGATACGGCTGGCACACAGGCGGCTACGGTTGTCGCCACCAGCAGCGTGCGTCGTTCGTCATCCATTGGTACTTCGTTCGTCATGAAATGCTCCGGTAATGATGGTGGACAGGATGGTGTTACTGGCCAATACGCAACATGCATGCCAAGGTCGGCAGAGGATATGCGATGTATCCGCCGGAGCAGGAAAAGCGAGGAAAAACAATGGGGATAGGAGCGTGGCGGTGTTTGCTGCCGACGGCGGACACTGGCAGAAATCTGTGTCAGTTTTGGCAGTGCGCTGCCAGTGCTGGCATACACCTGTGGCAGCCGGCACAGACTCTTTGCGACTCTCGCGTGACTGGGGTTACAGACGCTGGTGGCAAAGCGGACTAGATTGGTAACAGAAGCTTTCGGCGTGATCGTTTATTAAGACCGTCTATTAATAAGGAGCCCATCGTGAAAAGAAAAGTAACCCTTGCGATGTTCCTGTCCACAGCCATCCTGGCTTCCACTGCCTTCGCCGCACCGGGCGGACCCGGACGCTTCGCGTTCGACAAATCCAATGTGCCGGGCTGGTCGCTGATGACGCCGGAAGAGCGGATAGAACACCAGAACAAAATGCACAGCTTCAAAACCTACGACGAGTGCAAGACCTATCAACAGGAACACCACACACTCATGCAGCAACGCGCCAAGGAAAAAGGCGCGACACTGCCGACTCCGCGCGCCAATGCCTGCGATCGCATGAAGGCGCGCGGCTTCCTTCAATAAGCACTTCTTCTTACGTGGCGGCTCGTCCTGGTAAAGGTCAAGCCGCTTTCCTTATTTCTACGCAACCTCCAAGCCGAGCCGCGCAGTAGCCGGCCCAGCACCGGCTAGTGGCTCGCTCAGTGACTGGTGCCAGCCGAGCGGGTGATCTTGTTATGTACGTTGTACTTGCCAGAAGGCTTCTTCATCTTCAGGCGCTTGACCTCCTTCAGCGTTGCCGCCTCATAGATCACCAGCTCGCCATCGTTTTCCCAGATGCTGACCAGTGCATACTTGCCGTCGCGGGTGAACTCGGTATGCGCGGCGATCTTGCCCGGGCTTGGACGCAGGCGGGCGACGATCTCCAGCTTCTGCTTGTCGATGAGCTGGATCACGTCGCGGTCCTTGGTGCTGTTGAAGGCATCGACCCAGGCATACGGCGTGTTCTCGTGGCTGCGCATGAAGAAGCCGGGGCCGTCGGTCTTGATCTGCTTGACGGTCTTCCAGTTCGTCATGTCGACCACGGTCACCAGGCCTTCCTTCAGGTTCGGCGTCGCCAGCACCGGCTTGCCTTCATAGTCCCAGGTAATGCCCGAGCCAAGGTGCGGCATGCCCGGCAGCTCTACGCTCGCCACCTTGCGCTTGAGGTCGAGATCGACCACCTGACTGCGGCCTTCACGCGACGTGCCGATCAGGTACTCGTAGGTGCTGTTGAAGAAGAAGTCGTCCAGATAATCTTCGGTCTTGATGCGCAGCGGCGGGAAGGGGCCTTCGATAGGAATGCCTTCGCCCATTTGATAGTCATGCACCAGTCCCTGGTACACCGGAGGCGCCTTGTCGTCGTAAGTCATTTCCCACACTTCGGGGAGGTCCTTCAACGCCGCGACAAAGCTCTTGCGCGGCGCGGCATCGTACACAGCCGATACGCGCGACGTCTTGCCTTTGCCGTCGGTGACGTCGATCACGCGGATCGGCGTCATCGTCGCGGTATCGATGGCCACCAGCGTATGCGGCAGGTAGTTCGCGACCATCGCGTAACGACCGTCGCTCGATACGGCGAGGTTGCGCGTGTTGATGCCGGCACGGATTTCAGCGACGACCTTCAGGTTCCAGATGTCGTACTTGGTCACCCAGCCGTCGCGCGAGGCGAAGTATACATAGCGACCGTCCGGCGAAAACTTTGGCCCGCCATGCAAGGCATAGCGCGTCGGGAAGCGCGCGATCGGCTCGAACTTGTCGCCATCGAGCAGCGTCGCATGGTGGTCACCGAGTTCAACCACGATGAACAGGTTCAGCATGTCCGCCTTGAACACCGGCTTGTCGCCGAGCGAACCGGGCTTCACATGCTCGATGCGTGACGCACGGATCTGTTCCATGCCCCACTCCGGCGTTTTTGCCAGCGGCGTATAAATCAATTCGGTCAGGGCCTTGATATCGTCGCCGCTCAGTTTGTCGGCAAAGCCTGGCATCTGCGTCGCGATGCGTCCTTCGGTGATCGTGGTGATTGCAGCCGGCTTGCGCAAGCGCTCGAGGTTGCCTGGCAACAGCGCCGGCCCGGTGCCGCCGAGGCGGTCCGCGCCATGGCAGGCTGCGCAATGCGTCTGGTAGAGCGCGTTGGCGTCAGTCGCGGCGAAAGCGGAGGATCCGTACCACAGCGCGAGCAGTGCTGCTGCGCCAGTCAATAACGCACGTCCGATCATGATGCACTCCCTGCAGTACGGATTTTGATATAAGGCTTCAGTTGCACGCGCTCGCGCTCGCCTGTGACTCCGATCTCTTCATCGCTCAGGTAGCAGGCGGGATCTTCTTCCCACGGGTCGCCGGTCAGCTGCATCGCGCGCACGCGGGTATTGCCGCCGCAGACATCGAGGTAGGCACATTCCGCGCAGCGGCCCTTCACAGGACGCGGACTGGACTTCAGCCCTGCCATCAGCGGATCGGAGGTGTCCACCCAGATCTCGGAGAACTTGCGGTCGCGCACATTGCCGAGGTTATGGTTCCACCACATCGTGTCCGGGTGCACATTGCCGAGGTTGTCGATGTTCGCCACATTTACGCCCGAGGAGTTGCCGCCCCATTGTGCGAGCTTGCCGCGCAGGTGTTCTTCGCGTTCAGGGAAGTGCTGGCGTACCCACTGCAGCAGGAAGACGCCGTCTGCGTCATTGTTGCCAGTCACAAAGTCCTTCTCGATGCCGCGTTGCACGTTGTTCCAGACCGTGTTGAACAGCAGGTTCATCGCGGTGCGCGTGGTCTGCAGGAAGGCGTCGCGGCCGCGGTTCTTGTTGCCGCGTCCCGCATAGTTCAGGTGCGACAGGTAAAACTTGTCGATGCCTTCGTCGTCCACCAGCTTCAGCAGCGCAGGCAGGTCGTGCGCGTTGTCCTGTGTCAGCGTAAAGCGCACGCCGACCTTGATACCCGCGTCATGGCACAGCTGCACGCCGCGCAGCGAGGCGTCGAATGCGCCTTCCTTGCGGCGGAACATGTCGTGGGTTTCACGGATGCCGTCGAGACTGATGCCGACGTAGTTGAAACCCGCTTCCGCGATCGGGCCGATGTTGCTCTCGTCAATCAGCGTGCCGTTGGTCGACAGGCCGACATAAAAGCCCATCTGTTTCGCGCGCTTGGCAATGTCAAAGATGTCTGGCCGCAGCAACGGCTCGCCGCCGGACAGGATCAGCACCGGCACGCGGAATGCGCGCAGGTCATCCATCACCGTAAACACTTCGTCGGTGCTGAGCTCGCCGGCGAAGTCCTTGTCTGCCGAGATCGAGTAACAGTGCTTGCAGGTCAGGTTGCAGCGGCGGATCAGGTTCCAGATCACCACCGGACCGGGCGGGTTGCGCTTCGGGCCGAGCGGCGAGGGGACGGCGATTTCTCGCATGTATTCGCTGATACGGAACATGGTGTCTTCCTTATCCGACCAGTCGCAGGCCGGTTTTCTTCAAAATCTTGGTGCTGAACAGCACATCGTTGGCGCGCACATGCTCGCCGAGCAAGTCCTTGATCTGCGCGATCTGCGATGCGACATCCTCGCGGCTCTTGCCGTGCACCATCGCAAACAGGTTGTAGCGCCAGTGCGGCAGGTGGCGCGGCCGGCGGTAGGCATGGGTGACGAAGTCGAGCTTGCCGACTTTCTCACCGAGCTCGTCGACCACTTCATCGGGCACGTCCCACACCGTCATGCCGTTGGCGTGGTAGCCGATCGCATAGTGGTTGGGCACCACGCCGATGCGGCGGATGATGCCGAGGTCGAGCATGCGCTGCACGCGTGCCATCACATCTTCGGGCGTGAGCTGCAATGTCTCCGCAATCGTATGGTAGGGGCGATGCACCAGCGGCAGGCCCTGTTGAGTGGCAACGATGATGGCGCGGTCGGTGGCGTCGATCAGCGTGGAATCGGTTCGTTGGTTCATCGCTTACACCTTCAGTTTCATTTCGACGAAGTACTCGCGCGACTTCGGGAAGTTGAACACTTGGCAACCGGTATTGGCTTCGATACGGTCGATCACCTGCGCAATCCCGGCAGGCGTCTCGGTGGCGATAACGAACCACATGTTCAGGTCATGGTCGCGCCGGTAGTTATGCGCGATTTCCGGCATCGCATTGACACGTTCGGCGACGTCGTCGTACTGATCTTCCGGTGCGCGCAGTGCCGCCAGCGTGAAGGCGCCGCCCATGCGTTCGATCTGGAACAGCGGGCCGATGCGCGTCAGCACGTTGGATTCGCGCAGCGCGGTCAGTCGTTGCAGCAGTTCATCCTCGGTAATGCCGATGCGCCTGGCTGCTTCCAGGTAAGGCCGCTCGCACACCGGCAGGTCGCCCTGCAGCGTGTTGATGATGGCGCGGTCGATGTCATCCATGGGAAGCCTCGGTAGTTACTGCCGCAGGGGCGTAGTGTGCGCCGCGTTGCTTGAAGCGGCGGCGGGAAAACAGCACGGCATGTGGGTACACGCGGAGCCCGCAGGCTTCGGACAGGGCCGCGATGCGTGCTGACACATCAGCGCGGTCTTTGCCGTGGATCATGCAAAACAGGTTGTAGGGCCAGTCCGGCAGCCGGCGCGTGCGGCGGTAGCAGAGCGTGACGCGGCCGCTGGTGGCGATGAATCTGCCGACCTCATCAACCACCTCATCCGGCACATCCCACACTGCCATTGCATTGGCGGTGTAGCCGAGTTCATGGTGCCGCACGATCACGCCGAAACGCTTGATCACGCCTTCATCCAGCCAGCGGCCGATCGCTTCGATCGCATCCATCTCCGGCAGGCCGAGCAGGGCGAACGGCCGCTCGGCGAGCGGCAGGCCGCTCTGCAGGGCCGCGACAAAAGCCTGTTCCGCAGCATTGAGTGTGATGGTTGGCGGGCGGGGAGCGTTGCCGTTCGGACGCGCTTGCGTGATATGGCTGTCGGATCCGGACAGGTCGAAACCGAGGTCGATGTGATATTGCTGCAGCATCGGCAGGAACAGCACCGGCCCGCACTGGCAGGCATCTTCCAGTTCCTTCAGCGCTGCCTCCAGATGCTTTGAAGATGGCGCGGTCACCACGAACCACAGGTTGAAGCGGTGCTCGCGTTCGTAATTGTGGTTGATCTCAGTGAAGCGGTTGACGATCTCGGCCACCTCATCCAGCCGGCCTTCCGGCACCGCGAGCGCAGCCAGTGCGCTGGTGCCGATCGAGTGCGGCTGGAACACGGCGCCGACACGGCTCACCAGCCCGCGGTCCTGCAGGCGGCGCAGGCTGTCGATGACCGAGGTTTCGTCGGTTTTCAGTTTTTCGGCAAGTGCGGCGAACGGACGCGGCACAAGCGGAAAGTCGCGTTGGAAGCGATTGAGGAGCGCAAATTCAAGGTCGCTGAGCGCGGCGGTGTGTTCGGGCTTCATTGCGCTGGCATCTCCGTCTCTGGGCGAATCACGGAGAGCGAGGACTCGCTCAGACCGGAATTCGTACCATACGAAGAATGCCGTATGGTAAATAGGGCTTCCTTAACCCAAGTCAATTTTTTCCGGGCTCGAGCGCGATAGATTCCCTGCCACAGAGGCACGCGCCAGACCACGTGCGTTTTGCAAAACGCCGTCGGCGGGGAGCGCAACGCCGCAGGCCGCATTTTGTAAGACGTTTCACTACAAGGATTCGCTACATGACCGATCCATCCAGCCGCCGCAATTTCTTGCGCGGCCGCTTCTCCGCCCACAAGAGCCCGCTGCGTCCGCCGTGGGCGCTGGTTGAGAACGACTTCCTGCGCGCCTGCACACGCTGCGGAGACTGCGTGAAGGCCTGCCCGACGCATGTCATCACCAGCCACGACGCCGGTTATCCGTCGATGAATTTTTCGGCAGGGGAATGCACCTTCTGCGGTGATTGCGCTACTGCGTGCAAAAGCGGTGCCCTCAAGCGCATCGAGGGAAAGCCGGCCTGGAACGCCTTGGCCACGATCGGAGAACAGTGCCTGGCGCAACGAAAAATCGAATGCCGCATCTGCGGCGACCAGTGCGAGGCCGGAGCAATTCGTTTTGTGCTCAAGCCGGGCGGCATTGCCACTCCGGTATTTGACCGTAGTCGCTGCACTGGTTGCGGTGCCTGTGTTGCGCCCTGTCCTGCAAGCGCCATCGGCATAGGCTGACAGCAAGTCGTTCTGACAGGGAGTCAAATATTTACTGTACAGGCTGATCTTGCGGGCTGCGATGCTCCGCGCAATTCCGGCCTGATCACTACGCTTTTTTAACAGCCTGCCAAAGAGGGGAAATGTTGCGACGGTTGCGACATCCTGGATGCAGCTGACAAGAGCTGCATCCAAGAAGGGGGCATATCGCATGCCTCGTTCAGATTTCGATAAAGCGCTTATTTATCGAAAGGAGTCGGACGCGGAGTCTTATCCGATGACGGCGGCAGGATTGGCATCTTGAAGTTGGGCTGTTCGCCGGTCAGCGTCTTCAGGAAGGCCACGACCTTGGCGTTTTCATCCTCCGTGAACTTCTTGCCGAGCTGGATGCGTGCCATCGTGTTGACCGCTTCCGGCAGGGTGTTGGCTGCACCGTCATGGAAGTAGGGATAGGTCAGTTCGACGTTGCGCAGCGTCGGCACCTTGAAGTTGAAACGGTCGGCGTCCTTGCCGGTGACCGCCACGCGTCCTTCTGCCGGACTTGTTGCGTTGTAGGGTTCGACCACACCCATCTTCTGGAAGGAATTGCCGCCAACTGCCGGGCCGTTATGGCAGGCCACGCAACCGCTTTCCTTGAAGAGCTTGTAGCCAGCCAGCTCGGTTGCATTGAGGGCTTTCTTGTCGCCCTTGAGCCATTTGTCGAATCGCGAATTCGGCGTCACGAGCGTTTCCTCGAACGCGGCGATGGCCTTCGTCACCTTGTCGATATCCACCTTCTCGCTGCCGAAGACCTTCTTGAACTCGCTGACGTAACCCGGGATCGACTGCAGCGTGTCGACTGCCAGCGCATGCGTGAATGCCATCTCGCCCGGATTGGCAATCGGGCCACCCGCCTGCGCTTTCAGGTCGGCGGCGCGGCCATCCCAGAACTGCGCAACGTTCATGCTGGAGTTAAGCACCGTCGGCGAGTTGATCGGGCCTTGCTGCCAGTTGTGGCCGATCGAGGTCTTCAAGTTATCCGTGCCGCCCATCGACAGGTTGTGGCAGGAGTTGCAGGAAATGAAACCCGACTTCGACAAGCGCGGATCGAAGTACAGCTTCTTGCCCAGTTCCGCCAAGGCCGAATCCTTCACTTTTGCCGCTGGAATGGGCTGGATTGGTTCGTTGCTGCCGGCAGCCTGAACCGCGCCGGTAAGACCGGCAAGTGCAATAGTGACAACAATCGTCAACATGTTTCTTTTCATGTGTTTTCTCCCTTAATGAACAATCACGGCGCCATTCTTGCGCGGCTTACCCATGATGTCTGCGTGGTTTTTGACTTTAGTCAAAAATAGCGAAACAAAATTTATTAATGAACTTGATAGGTTTTTTCAATCGGGATGTGTCGAAAAAGGTGGAAACAGCATGCCGAACGGCTTGCGCTGCAGTGGGGGGCAATCTACGGTCGCCGATTCAGACTGGTGGAATCGGCCGTGGGGCAATGCAAATGGTGTGCTAAGGCAAGGGGCGTTGCCCTGACGAGAATGATGCGGCGGTATCCACCCGCGCGAGATTTCTAGCGGGAAGCGCCATTGTCTCGCTGTTCCGGCGCTCCGGCACAGCGAGACAGAAAGGCAGGTGAAGAAGCGTCTTACTGGCGCGGAATCGTGCCGCGCCACGCACCTGTTTCGCTGCCGCGGCTTTCCACCAGTTGCTTGAAACGCTCGAGATTGGATTTGGTTTGCATTTTCACGAACCCGAGTGCATCACCAATCTTTTCATCGACCGACTGCGGATCGTAATCCATCTGCAGCATGATGCGCGTTTTGTCATCGGCGATTTTATGGAAGGTGACTACGCCAGCGTTCTTCACACCGCCCAGGCTGCGCCACGCGATGCGGTCCTCCGGGATCTGCTCCGTGATTTCGGCGTCCCATTCTTTTTCCTTGCCGGCAACGCTGGCCTTCCAATGCAAGTGCTTGTCATCAAGCTGGTGGACTTCATGCACGCTGTCCATGAACTTGGGAAAGTCCTCGAACTGCGTCCACTGGTTGTAAGCCGTGCTGATCGGTACGTTGACTTCAATCGACTCTTCCACCGTGGATTCCATCGCGGAGCCACGGGACCGTTTCAGCTGTTTTGACAATAAGTATCCGCCTGCGGCAAGGGCCACAGCGGTAGCAATACGACGACCCAGCATAGAGCATCCTTTCTTATGACTTGGCTTGGATAATGCACGGATAAATTGATTGTTTCGACAACCCTTGTCCGATCATGATTTTTGGTCAAAGTTCTAAGAGAGTGTTTGAAAACCTGCTGCGCGCCCCGATTCTGCGTCCCCGACTTGGCGTCCCCGAGTTGGCCTCCCCACCCAAACTCGGACCGCTCGCAACGGTTCTCAAACAGGTTCGAAAGGGGCCTCGAATGCAGCAGCTGTGCATTGAGGCGGGCCACGTTTCTGCTGAATGCTGTCTTTCATGCAGGCATGTCTTTTGTTCCGGATCACCCAGCGACAATCATCTTTCCTACGGGTGCAGGCATAAAAATGTTGCGCCAGGCGCAATTGCTTTGCAGTTCTGTGCTGAGAAAAGAAAACGGGGAGCCTTGCTCCCCGCCTTCGTACTTTGCTGCTTTACGCTTACTTCGCAGCCTTGTTCACCAGTTTGTCGCCTTTGAACACGTTCTCTACCAACGGCGGCGCATCGACCTGCGGCACGTGGCATGCCGTGCAGTTGTAGCGAGCCGGCGTGGCATCGGCGTGTTTCTTGCCCTCGCGGTCGACAAAGTGGCTATCGCCAATCTTTGGCGCCTTGTTCTTCTTGTAGTTCGCTGCGCTATGGCAGTCGAGGCACTGGTTGCCTTCCAGATTGATTTCGTCAAACTTTTCGACGGCATGCGGAATGACCGGCGGCTGGGTGCTGAAGGTGCGGGTGATAGGAGCCTGCTTGCCGGGCCGCAGGCCGACGTACTCTTTTACTTCTGCGACCGGATCGGGTGCAGCGACGTCAATGCCGCGCATCGACTTGGCGCCTTCCTGCGCGAAGGCCAGTGCGCTCACGCAGGTTGCTGCTGCGGTGATGAGAACTTTCAGGGTTTTGTTCATGATTAACACTCCCTCTTGGTAATGGATGAATTCAGTGCTGCAAGTCATTGGCGGCAGGTGCTGGGTCGCTGAGCTTGTCATCGACCTGGTTGTTGAAGCGCATGCCGAACTTAAATACGTCTTTGGAACAAACATCGATGCAGCGGGCGCAGTTGGTGCAGCTGCCTGACAGGATGACGGGGCCGACGCCTTTCTTCTCGCCATTGAGTGCCGGCGAAATGACTTGCGGCTCCGGGCAGACCTTGTAGCAGTCCATGCAGTCATTGCAGGCGCTGCGCTTGTCCGCACGGATCCGGATGACGCTGCGCCTGCCGATCAGGCCGTAGAAGGCCCCCATCGGGCAGACATGCGCACACCAGCCTCGATTCATGACGAACAGGTCGAACAGGAATACCGCCAGCAGGATCGCCCACGCCATGCCGATGCCGAAGATCAGGCCCCGGTGCAGCATGGAGACCGGGTTCACCAGCTCCCATGCAATGGTGCCGGTTACAGCCGCCAGCACCATCGTCATCGCCAGCATCCAGTAACGCGTGTTGCGCGACAGGCGTGCGCTGTCCCTGATGCCGAGCCGGCGGCGCAGCCACGCCGCCGTATCGGTCACCATGTTGACCGGGCACACCCAGGAGCAGAACACTCGGCCACCGACAAGGAGGTAGAAGGTGGCAACGATGGCGACGCCGATCAGCGCCATTTTCTCCGGCACATGTCCGGTGAATAGCGACTGCAACAGCACGAAGGGATCGGCCAGCGGCAGCGTGTCAAGCGTGAGGCTGTAGCTCAGGTTGCCTTTGACGATCCACACGCCGGCCAGCGGCCCGAGCAGGAACAGCGCCAGGATCGACAGCTGCGTGGCGCGACGTGCCAGCAGCCACTTGTGCGCGCCCAGCCAGCCCTTGGCCTGGATGGCCTCGGCACCGATTGGCGGTTTGGCAGGCTTGCTCATCGCTGTCCTCCGCCAGGCAAGTCACCGCCGAGCCCGGGTGGCAGGCTGGGCACGACATTGGCTGGTGCGTTCCCCGGTGCTGCCGGGGTTGCACCCGCTCCGGCCTGCTGGCTGCCCGGATCGAAGTGCCCCTCGAGCGTGACACCCTCGGGCAGGCGGTCGGGCAGGTCGATCAGGCCCTTGTCTTCGACCAGCGACTTGCCGGCCTTGGCCTTTTCTTCCCAGCCGATTTGATAGTGCTTGCCATGCGCGCCCTTGGCGACCTTGATCGGCAATACCTTGATCGAGGCTTCTTCGGTCACGCACGACTTCTCGCACTTGCCGCAACCGGTGCAGTACTCGGAGTGCACGGTCGGGATGAACATCGCGTGCTTTCCCGTCCGCGTGTTCGGACGCACCTCGAGCGTGATTGCCTTGTCGATCACCGGACACACGCGGTAGCAGACATCGCAGCGCATGCCGAGGAAGTTGAGGCAGGTCTCCTGGTCAATCAGCACGGCGAGGCCCATCTTCGCCTTGTTGATGTCCGTGAGGTCGTGGTCGAGGGCGCCCGTCGGGCAGGCCTTCACGCAAGGGATGTTCTCGCACATCTCGCACGGCAAGTTACGCGCCGTGAAGTAGGGCGTTCCCGTCGCCACCGGAGCTTCCGGCTTGGCGAGCTCGAGGATGTGATACGGACAGTCGCGCACGCACAGGCCGCAGCGAATGCATGCGCCGAGGAAGTCCTCCTCGGGCAGCGCTCCCGGCGGCCGGAGCGCAAGCGGAGGCAACGCCCTGGCCTGTTTGCTGTAAAGCGACAGGCCAAGGCCCAGCATGCCGACGCCGCAGGCCATCTTCGCAGCATCGAGCATGAACTGGCGCCGATCCACCGAGCGCACTGGTTCCTGTTCAGGTTTTTTTTCTGCAGGCATGATTGATCACCAACTGGCCAGACAGCACGCGGCCGGCGGCAAGCGGACTGCTGTCCGGCGCCGACCGTTCCCCGTCAAGTCAGGCCTTGACGACCTTGCACGCGCACTTCTTGAAGTCCGTCTCTTTGGAGAGCGGGCAAGTGGCGTCCAGCGTCAGCTTGTTGACCAACCGATGCTCGTCGAAGAAGGGCACGAACACGAGGCCGACCGGCGGCTTGTTGCGGCCACGGGTTTCCACGCGCAGCTGAATCTCGCCGCGGCGCGTGCTCACTTTGACCACATCGCCGCGCTGCAAGTTGCGCTTCTTCGCATCTTCCGGATGCATGTAAACCATCGCGTCCGGCATCGACTTGTAGAGCTCCGGCACGCGGCGTGTCATCGAGCCGGTATGCCAGTGTTCCAGCACGCGGCCGGTGGCAAGCCACAGGTCGTACTCGTTGTCCGGCATTTCCGCCGCAGGCTGGTAGGGCAGCGCGAAAATGACTGCCTTGCCGTCCGCGTGGCCGTAGAACTTCACGCCTTCGCCTTTCTGCACATACGGGTCGTAGCCCTCGCGGAAGCGCCACAGCGTTTCCTTCCCGTCCACCACCGGCCAGCGCAGGCCGCGCGCCTTGTGGTAAGTGTCGAAGTCAGCCAGATCATGCGCCTTGCCGCGCCCGAACGCTGCATATTCCTCGAACAGGCCCTTCTGCACGTAGAAGCCGAAAGCCTTTGATTCGTCGTTGTCGAAACCCTTGTAGGTCTGCGACAGCGGGAACTTGTTCACCTGGCCGTTGGCGTAGAGCACCTCGTACAGCGTCTTGCCCTTGTACTCGGGGTTCTTGTCGAGCAGTTCTGCCGGCCACACTTCGTCGGTCTTGAAGCGCTTGGAGAACTCGATGTACTGCCACAGGTCGGACTTGCCTTCGCCCGGTGCCTTGACCTGCTGGCGCCAGAACTGCGTGCGGCGCTCGGCGTTGCCGTAGGCGCCTTCCTTCTCGGTCCACATCGCCACCGGCAGGATCAGGTCGGCCGACATGGCGGAGACCGTCGGGTAGGCGTCAGATACGACGATGAAGTTGTCCGGATTGCGCCAGCCGGGGAAGATTTCGCCGTTGATGTTCGGCCCCGCCTGCATGTTGTTGGTAGTCGAGGTCCAGTAGAAGTTGATCTTGCCATCCTTGAGCAGGCGGCTTTGCGCAACGGCATGCGCACCGACCCAGTCAGGCACCGTACCTGCAGGCAGCTTCCAGAGTTTTTCCGCCATTTCGCGGTGCTTCGGATTGGTCACGACCATGTCGGCAGGCAGGCGGTGCGCAAAGGTGCCGACTTCGCGTGCGGTACCGCAGGCAGACGGCTGGCCGGTCAGCGAGAACGGGCTGTTGCCCGGCTCGGAGATCTTGCCCACCAGCAGATGCACGTTGTAGATCATGTTGTTGACCCAGGTGCCGCGCGTGTGCTGGTTGAAGCCCATCGTCCACAGCGACATCACCTTCGTCTTCGGATCGGCGTAGAGCTTCGCCAGTCGTTCCAGGTTTTCCTTCGGCACGCCGGAAATCTCGTGTGCCTTGTCGAGCGTGTACTCGGAGACGAAGGCCTTGAACTCGTCGAAGGTCATCGGCGACGCCGCCATCGGGTTGCCCTTCGGCTTGCCGTCCGGTCCCGGATAGCCGTTGTTGCCCGCTGCCTGTTCCAGCGGATGGTTGGGACGCAGGCCGTAGCCGATGTCGGTTACGCCCTTCTTGAAGTTGACGTGCTTGGCGACGAAGTCCTTGTTTACCGCATCGTTCTGGATGATGTAGTTGCAGATGTAGTTCAGGATCGCCAGATCGCTCTGCGGCTTGAAGATCAGCTCGTTGTCGGCCAGCTCGGTGGTGCGGTGGCTGAAGGTCGATAGCACGTTGATCGTCACATGCTTGGCCGACAGGCGGCGGTCGGTGATGCGCGACCACAGGATCGGGTGCATCTCCGCCATGTTGGAGCCCCACAGCACAAAGGCGTCCGCATGCTCGATGTCGTCATAGCAGCCCATCGGCTCGTCGATGCCGAACGTGCGCATGAAGCCGACCACGGCGGAAGCCATGCAGTGGCGTGCGTTCGGGTCGAGGTTGTTGGAGCGCAGGCCGGCCTTCATCAGCTTGGCGGCAGCATAGCCTTCCCAGATGGTCCACTGGCCGGAGCCGAACATCGCGATGCCCTGCGGGCCCTTGGCTTTCAGCGTGGCCTTGCATTTCTCGGCCATGATGTCGAAGGCCTGGTCCCACGACACAGGCTTGAACTCGCCGTTCTTGTCGAACTTGCCGTCTTTCATGCGCAGCAGCGGCTGCGTGAGACGGTCCTTGCCGTACTGGATCTTGGACAGGAAGTAGCCCTTGATGCAGTTGAGGCCCTTGTTGACCGGCGCATCGGGGTCGCCCTGCGTGGCGACGATGCGGCCTTCCTTGGTGCCGATCAGCACGCCGCAACCGGTGCCGCAATAACGGCAGGCGCCCTTGTCCCAACGAATACCGTCACCCTTTGCCGGTGCAGCCTGCGCCAGCCCCGGAACGGTTACGCCGGCCACCCCTGCCGCCGCAGCAACCGCATTTGTCTTGATAAAGTCACGACGCGTCAATACTGCTTTCATCTCAGACCTCCTGATCAGGATTGTTTTCGTATTGGTGATACACCATCGAGGCCGAGAGAACTCCCGGCTGCTGGTTGATCGCCTCAAACGTATTTGCGACGGCCTGGTCGGCGTTGGCTTCGATCGTTACGATCAGCCGGCCATCTTCCGTCACCACATGCACTTCGACACCGGGGAGCAATGCCAGTCCATCCTGCACCTGCCTGACCCTGTCAGGATGTGCATTGACCAGCACGCTTGAAATACTTACAGACTCCTGGGAACGCATTCACTTCCCTCCAAAAAGAGTGTTGAGGGCTTCCTTCTTATATGCCGTCCGTTTCCTCGGTTCAACTTCCTGAATCAAGAGTTTTTATTTTTATGTGCTGCAGTTGCTCTGTGCGTTGCTCTATAAGCCGGTGCGATGCGCGCGCGGCGTGAAGAAAATGCCGCTCGGTTTATCGGCGGGCAGTTCGCTGACTTTTTCGTACGTTTCCGTGTCGTAGATCTCGACACGGTTCTCGTCGCGCACCGACACCCAGATCTGCTCGCCGCGAGGCGTGAATTCCATGTGCAGCACGCCCTTGCCGGGCTTGATCGTCTTGACGACCTTGCGGCTCGGCACGTCGATCACCTGCACCACTTCGTTATGCGGGAAGGCGTAGTTCACCCATACCTGGCGGTTGTCCGGGCGTGCGACGACAAACACCGGCTGGCCGTGCACCGGGATGCGGCCCACTTCGGTCCAGCGGTTCTGGTCGATCACCAGCACCTCGTTGCGACCCACGGCGGGGACGAGGAGCTCGGTACCGGTGGCGGCCCAGCCTTCGAGGTGCGGCATCTTGTAGACCGGCAGTTTCTGTTCGCCCTTGCCGTAGCCGTTGAGCACGCGCTTGACGCCGGCATCGAGGTTCCACATGTCCAGCATCGCCAGGCCATCCTCGCCGAACAGGCCGGCGAGGTAGAAGCGGCCATCGGCCGTGATCATGCCGTCGTAGGGTTCCTTGCCGATGTTCTTGTATTTCGTGATCACCGGCTTGGACGGGACCTTCATGTCTGCCATCCAGATCTCGCCTGCTTCGAACAGGCTGAACACGAAACGGTTGCCGGGCGCGTCTACGAGTCCGATGACCTTGGACAGCTTTCCGGAATCGTCAATGGCAGGAATGTCGGCCACGAGGTCGAGCGTGTCGGCATTGAAGAACTTCACGCCGCCGGGGGTGTAGTTGGCGACGGCAATCAGCTTGCCATCCTGGGAGATCGCACCGCCGATGCTGTTGCCCGACTGGATCACGCGCTTGACGATGCGCATTTCCAGCATGTCGACCTTGGTCAGGCCACCGTCGCGGCCGAACACATACGCATAACGCTCGTCGCGCGAATAGTTCAGCGAGGCGTGGGACAGGTCACCGAGGCCGGGAATCTGTGCGAGGCGTGTGCGGTTGGTTGTTTCGACCACCTGGATGCTGCCCACGGCGCGCTCGATGACGACACCGAGGTTGCCCGTGCCGCGCAACTGCGGCGTGGCGCAGCCGGCAAGCACAAGGGCGTATGCCAGGCAGAGCAGGGGACGCATCCATGCGCGCACGGTGGAGGAAACTTGGGAATCAGCGCGCATCGGGTAATCCTTTCATCAATAGCTCGACAATCCATCCGGCCTCGGCTTCATTCATGAAGGGGCTCCACGGTGGCATCGTCGTGCCGTAACGACCTTGCAGAATGGTGAGCTTGAGGCCTTCCGGATCTTTTCCTTCCAGCGCTTTCGGCGTGAGCGGCAAGCCAAGCCCGCCCTCCATCCGCAGTCCATGGCAGGAACCGCAGTCCTGCCGTACAAGGTGAATCAGTTCGGCCTGACGCGCCGCTGCTAGTGCGGGCGCCGGTTCAGCCTGTGCCAACAGCGGTAGGCATGCGAGCAGGCATGTCATGCCGAGCAGGCGAGAAATCATGGGAAGCTTCATGCCGCGACCTCCACCACACCGGACATTTCACGGTGCGGGCCGCAGTTATAGGGATAGGTGCCTGGCTTGTCGAAGGTGCGCGACCAGGATTCGCCGGGGAACAGGCGCTCCGATTCCGGAAGGCCTTCCTTTTCGAACAGGATCGAATGGTTGGTGCGCTTCTCGTTGTTGACCCACTTGACGGTGGTGCCGGGCTTTACGCGAACCTGTTGCGGTTCGAACTTCATTTGCGCGATGCTGACTTCCACCACGTCGCCTGCCTCGACCGGCGAGGTCGTGAGGGCGATTGCGGCGACAGCTGCGGCGGAGGCCGCCTTCAGCATGTTCGCTACGACGGTCTTGTTCATCATCGACTCCTTTGCGAACCGAAGGATGCTCTTGCTGCTGTGCGCCTTCGGTTTCGAATGCTGCCGGCGCTTTTTGGTGCGGAACCCGGTTGGGTCCCGCACCCGCCGGCTGGTTTTCAAGCCTTACTGCTTGTTACTGCTTCGTGTTGCCGCTTACTGCTTGACTGCATTGATCGCGGCCTTGGCGTTATCCAGGCCGAGCGTGTAACCGAACGACACATAGTGATAACGGCCGACGGTATGGTCGTCATGAATCGCGAAGCCGAAGTTGTACAGCTTGCCCGGCTCCAGCTTGACGTCACCTTCGCCGCCAGCCAGCTTGCGGGTGAAGTCGACAGTCCAGGTATCGCCCTTCAGTTCGCCCTTGGCAGCGGTCAGTGCCTTGCCGCCTTCCATCACGCGCTTGTCGGCGATATAGCCGTCAACCGGCTTCTGGCCCTTGCCGCTCTTGAACTGCAACAGATCGTAGAACTTGCCGCCTGCGACATTGCCGTCCTTGACGTACTTGGTCTTCTTGTCGTCCTTCACGCCAGGCATCGTGCGCACGTCGTTGTGGCAGGTTGCCCAGCAGCCGCCGACGTTGTCGTACTCGAGCGTGCTTTGCTCTTCCAGCATGAATGCGACCTTGATCGGATTGTCGGCGTCCATCTTCTTGCCGCTGGCAAAACCGGTGTTCTTCCAGGTGAAGCGCAGGTACAGATTGGTGCCGTCATGTGCAGCCTGGACGTTGACGGGGATGCTGCCCGGCTTGCCCTTGATCGGTTCCGGTTCGAGGATCGTATTCTTCGACTGAGCGCCCGAGACGATCTTCTTGCCGAAGTCCGGAGCCTCTTCGTTGCCGGTCTTCGAATCGACGTGGCAGTCGACGCAGGCATCGCCCTTCTTCAGCGCTTTCGCGCCGCCATGCTCGGTGCCCTTCAGCACCCATTCCATGCCGGAGCTGCCCGGGTAAAAGACGGTGATCTTTTTGGACGGTGCCTTGCTGGCATCCACGGCGAGTGCGGAGCCGGCGCCGAGCGCGAGGATCAGACCCAGGGACGAAACGGCAACCAGTGACTTGTTCATAGACTTCTCCTTCATACAGTTGATATCAAATACAAACATTGTCAAAACGTGTGTGGCGTGCTGCACTGTCGCGGCGGCACCCGACAGACCGTTTACTCTTCGTCTTCCTCAGGCATGCCCTTCGGCTTCTGGTGTGCGATGCCCTTATGGCAATCGATACAAGTTTGCTTGTCTTCCTTCGCGTTCTCATGCTGCTTGCGCGCGCGCTGTTTCTGCTTGTCGCCATCCATGCCGTCAAAGCTGTGGCAATTGCGGCACTCGCGTGAGTCGTTGGCTTTCATCCGCGCCCACTCACGGGTGGCCAGTTCAAGGCGTTTGGCCTCAAACTTTTCCTTGGTGTCGATGGTGCCGGTGATCTTGCCCAGCACTTCACGGCTGGCCTGGATCTTGCGCATCATCTTGTGCGTCCAGTCCTTCGGTACGTGGCAGTCCGAGCACACCGCGCGAACGCCGGTGCGGTTGGAGTAGTGGATGGTTTGCTTGTATTCCTGGTAAACGGTGTTCTTCATCTCGTGGCAGCCAATGCAGAATTCCAGCTGATTGGTTGCTTCCATACCGGTATTGAATCCGCCCCAGAAGAGAATGCCGGCGATAAAGCCGACCCCAAGGAGCGACAAGATCGAATAGCGGACACTCGGCTTGCGGAGTGTGGCCCACCAACCCTTGGATGCGTTTTGTGTGTCTGACATAGCCTGCCTCTTAGTACATTGAGCCCTCGATTGTGACGTGCTGCCCTGTGCTCTTTCGTGGTGCTGCCTGGCGCTTCGACATGTCGTGCAACGTCACTGCTGTTCTTCGAAAAACCCGGAGAGCGTGCGCCCTCCGGGCATCCGGTGTGGATTAATAAATATCGTGCTGCGTGTTGAGGATGTTGAACTTGCCGGTCGGCGTGATCAGTTTCGGATCCTTGATCACGTGCTTGAGCTTGCGTGTCTTGTCATCGAGGATCACGATCGCCGACGGCTCGGTCTTGCCTGCCCACAGTGAGAACCAGACTTCATCGCCTTTCTCGTTGTACTCGGCGTGTACCGTGCGCTTGATCGCCTTGCTTTCCGGCAGATTAGCCATCTTGGCGATGTTGATGACTTCAGGTCCCTTGGCCAGGTTCTTGATGTCATACACGGTGACCGATTCTGCGACTTCGCGTTCCGGGTTCAACGGAGCATCAGCCCACAGGTTGTTGGACTTCGGATGAGTCTTCACGAACAGCGAGCCGCCGCCGTGATTCTTCAGTTCCTCGACCACTTTCCATGCGCTCTTCGGATGCTTCACCGGATCGGTGCCGATCAGCGAGATCACGTCTGCGCCCAAGTGGGAAGTTGCCCACACTGGACCGTATTTCGGATGCACGAAGTTCGCGCCGCGACCCGGATGCGGACGTGCCTTGGTGTCGACCAGGGCAGCCAGCTTGCCGAGCTTGGTGTCGACCACCGCGACCTTGTTGGAGGCGTTTGCAGCCACCAGGAAGTAGCGCTTGGTTGCATCCCAGCCGCCGTCATGCAGGAACTTGGCGGATTCGATCGTCGTTTCCTTCAGGTTCTTGACGTCGGAGTAGTCCACCAGCTTGATCATGCCGGTTTCCTTGACGTTGACTACCCATTCCGGCTTGTGCGGCGTTGCAACGATGGATGCTACGCGCGGTTCCGGATGGTATTCGCCGTCATGGGTCTGGCCACGGGTCGACACGATCTTCAGCGGCTTCAGTGTGTCGCCTTCGGTGATCACGTACTGCGGCGGCCAGTAGGAACCGGCGATCGCGTACTTGTCTTCGAAGCCCTTGAACTTGGACGTCTCAACCGAGCGCGCTTCGATACCGGTCTTCAACGTTGCGACGATGGTCGGCTTCTCGAACCACATATCGATCAGGTCGAGCTTGCCGTCGCGGCCGATCACGTACACATAGCGGCCGGATGCGGACACGCGGGAGATATGCACAGCGTAGCCGGTCTTGACGATGCCCCAGATCTGCTTGGTGTCGCCGTCGATCAGTGCCACTTCGCCGGAGTCGCGCAAGGTCACCGAGAACACGTTCTTCAGGTTGATCTTGTTCATCTGCTTCTTCGGACGGTCTTCCGGCTTGATGTGCAGCTTCCAGCTTTCCATCATGTCCTTCATGCCAAACTCTGGCGGTGCATCCGGTGTCATCTGGATGTAGGTTGCCATCATCGAGATTTCCTCTTTGGTGAGGATATCGTCGAAGTTCACCATGCCGCCTTCCGTGCCGTAGGCGATGATTTTCTCCAGGCGGCCTTGGCCGAGCTTCTGGGAGTTTGCCGGCTCGAGGTTCTTGCCTGTTGCGCCTTTGCGCAGGATGCCGTGGCAGCCGGCGCAACGTTCGAAGTAGATCTTCGAAGCAGCAGCTTTCTGCTCTGCCGACAATGTCGGCTCATCGGCGGCGTACGCCATGCCGACTGCCAGCGGCAGGGCAGCGAGCATCGTCGCGATCGGACGGTGGAACGACTTCTTTGAACTCATTTGATACCTCCCTTAACAAAGGATGATTAGTACAACCACTAGTGATTCAGACTGCCTCCAGACAACAAATCAACGTGGACTGGGCGTATACCCCACGTTGCTTTTTTAGTTAGGCGTAGCGTGCGCTTCGACACTTTTTATTTCCTTAACGCAAATCAATTTTTTTAAGACTGCCCCGGGATAAATTGGCAACACTCGAAAACGACTCAACCGAAGAATTCATGTAGCGAGGGAGCACATCGATGAGCAAATCCCCACCTAATCTGCAGTCGTTTTATTCAGCGCCGCAGTCGGCGCGTGTCGGCACCGTTTATCTCGTCGGCGCAGGTCCGGGCGACCCGGAACTGTTGACCTTGCGTGCTGCCAGGCTGCTGGCGCAGGCCGAGGTTCTCGTGTACGACAATCTCGTCAGCGACGGCGTACTCGACATGGTGTCGACCGCAGCTGAGCGCATCTATGTAGGCAAGCAGCGATGCAAGCACACTGTGCCGCAGGACGGCATCAATGCGTTGCTGGTGCGCCTGGCGAAGCAGGGCAAACAGGTTGTGCGCCTGAAGGGCGGCGATCCATTCATCTTCGGGCGCGGTGGTGAAGAGGTCGAAGTGCTCGTCGAAGAAGGTATCCCGTTCCAGGTGGTGCCCGGCATTACGGCGGCCAGTGGTGTGTCGTGCTACGCAGGCATTCCGCTGACGCATCGCGACTATGCGCAGTCATGCATCTTCACGACGGGGCACCTGAAGGACGGCAGCCTCAACCTCGATTGGGAAAACCTCGCGCATCCGAAGCAGACGCTGGTGATCTACATGGGACTTAATGGACTGCCGGAAATCAGCCGTCAGTTGATCGCGCACGGACGCGGTGCGGATATCCCCGCCGCTGTCATTGAACAGGGCACGACCCCGGAGCAGCGCGTAATCACTGGCACGTTGGCAACGATTGCTGATCTTGCTGCCGCGACCGGTTGCAAGTCGCCATGTCTCGTTATCGTGGGTGAAGTGGTTTCGCTGCATAAGACGCTGAACTGGTTTTCCAACTCGGCGATAAGTCAGGTCGCGCTCGCAGCGACAGCGTAGTCGTCGGTATACGTCAGTTTGCATCATCGAATCCGGGGCAGCACAGCAGCTCCGGATGCTTCTTTGCCTCGCTTGCCTGCCGCTGCAGCGTAAGAAGGTGCCCCGTTACTTCCAAAAAAAACGTATTGGCCGTGTGATGCGGCATGCAATCTTTCCGCAGGCCTGCGGTCAGATCAGGGACGCTTCTTGCTTTCATGCAGCTTGTCATCAAACCGACAAATCGGCCGTGTATAAAGTGGCAGGCGTATAATGAAAGGTTATTTGTCAAAAGCAGGGTGTGCGGATCGTCGCGCAGCCTGCCCTTAAGTTACCCGGCCATCTTCGGCCCATTCAGATCGACTATGTCAGATACGCTGTTAGCATCCACTCAACCTGCCGCGCCTGCGGTCCGCTTTGAAGATTTCGGACTCTCCGCCGACATTTTGCGTGCGCTGGCCGACCAAGGTTATGTCCATCCGACGCCGATCCAGGCGGAGGCAATTCCAATTGTGTTGCAAGGGCGCGACGTGATGGGTGCCGCGCAGACCGGCACCGGCAAGACGGCCGGTTTTTCCCTGCCCATCATTCAGTTGCTGCTCGTACACGCAAATGCCAGCGCATCGCCTGCGCGCCATCCGGTGCGGGCCTTGATCCTGACGCCAACGCGCGAGCTGGCGGACCAGGTCGCGGACAACGTGAAGGCCTATTCGCGCTACACGCCGCTGCGTTCGACCGTCGTATTTGGCGGTGTCGACATGGCGCCACAGACAGCAGCCTTGCGTGCCGGCGTGGAGATCGTGATCGCGACGCCGGGCCGCCTGCTCGACCATGTGCAGCAAAAGACGTTGAACCTATCGCAGACGCAAATTTTGGTGATGGACGAGGCGGACCGCATGCTCGACATGGGCTTCTTGCCCGACCTGCAGCGCATTATCAACTTGTTGCCGAAGCAGCGGCAGAACCTGATGTTCTCCGCCACCTTCTCGCCGGAGATCAAGAAACTGGCGAACAGCTTCCTGAAGAACCCGGTGACGATCGAAGTCGCGCGCAGCAATGCGACCGCAGACAACGTCACGCAGGTGCTGTACAAGGTTGAGGAGGAAGCAAAGCGTGATGCGGTGGCGCACATCATCCGCGAGCGCAGCCTGAAGCAGGTGATCGTGTTTTCCAACACCAAGATTGGTGCGTCGCGCCTGTCGCGCCACCTGGAAAAGGAAGGCATCAAGGCCGCTGCGATCCATGGCGACAAGACCCAGGCCGAACGTATGGCCGCCCTGGAAGCCTTCAAGCAGGGCACGATCGAAGTGTTGGTCGCGACTGATGTCGCCGCGCGCGGACTCGATATTGCCGAGCTGCCCTGCGTAATCAACTTCGACTTGCCGTACAACGCGGAAGACTACGTGCACCGCATCGGTCGCACCGGCCGCGCCGGAGCATCGGGTGACGCAATCTCGCTCTTTACCGACAAGGACGCGCGCCTGCTGTCCGATATCGAGAAGCTCATCAAGCACACGATCTCGCGCCTGGAACTGAGCGGCTTCGTTCCTGCACGCTCTGCGGACCGCCGCCCGCGCTACGAAGAAAGCGAGGAACGCGCACCGTCGGCACGTGGCGCGCAATACGGCCGCAGTGCCTATGCACCCCGCAAGGAAAAGGTTGACCCCTGGTTCCTGAAACCCTACGAGCCCTCCGCATCCGCTCCGCAGCCGGCCGAGAAACCTGCGCAGCAGGGCAATGGCGCGAAGCAGAAAACCAAGGTGGCAGCACTGTTGGGCGGTATGCCCAAGCGTCAGTAGAAATTCACAGCGGCTGGCGCAATCAGCGCCCGCCGAAGCGCTGTGCCCATGCGGCGGTGGCCCGAGCCCAGAAGTCGTCAATGGAGGAGGGCAGATCTACTTGCAACTGCAGGAAGCGCGCTGCGGCGCACAGTTCCTGCAGCGGCTGCGTAAGGTCCAATGCCTGCGCGCCGGTCTGCTTCGACAGTTTCTCCCCTTCGGCATTGGTCACAACCGGCACATGCAGGTAACGTGGCGTCCGCACGCCGAGAAGTCGCTGCAGGTAGATCTGGCGTGGCGTGGAATCCAGCAAGTCGGCGCCGCGCACTACATCCGTCACGCCCTGATCCGCGTCGTCCACCACGACGGCCAGCTGATACGCCCAGAATCCATCCGCGCGCTTGAGTACGAAGTCGCCGACTTCCGTTGCAAGATGCTGCGTGATCGTGCCCATCCAGCGATCCTGGAACGTGATGCATTCGCCCGGTTCGTGCACGTGCGGCACACGCAGGCGAAATGCGCGCGCTGTCTTGCCCGGCGTAAGGCCATGGCGGCAGGTTCCCGGGTACACGGCCGCGCCGTCGCTCGCAACGCCGATGCGCGAATCGGCAATTTCCTTGCGCGTGCAGCCGCATGCGTAGGCATGGCTGCCGAGGCGCTCGAATGCGGCCTGGTATAGCGCCTTGCGCCGGCTTTGCCAAACCACTTCACCGTCCCAGTGCATGCCAAAGATGCGCAGGCATTCCAAGATGGATTCCGACGCGCCTGGCACGGTGCGCGCTTCGTCAATATCTTCGATGCGCACCAGCCATTGCCCGCCGTGCGCGCGCGCATCGAGATAGCTGGCGAGGGCAGCAACCAGCGAGCCCTTGTGCAAGGGGCCGGTCGGGGAGGGGGCAAAACGGCCGATATAAGTAGTCATCGAATCGGAGTCATCGTCGGTATGAGCGTGCATGAGCTGCCGCAAATCACGGTCGGCGCGGCGTAAAACTCTATAGTGCAACACATGTCCAAATAATTTGCCAGTACCTGTCTCTGTGAAAGGACCCCGGATGATCACACTGCGCAAGAGCGAGGCGCGAGGACACGCCAATCATGGCTGGCTCGATTCCTGGCACAGCTTCTCCTTTGCTGACTACTACGACCCGCAACATATGGGCTTCGGACCGTTGCGTGTCATTAACGAAGATCGCGTAGCAGCCGGCGCCGGGTTCGGGACGCATGGTCATCGCGACATGGAAATCATCAGCTATGTACTGGACGGCGAACTGGCGCACAAAGACAACATGGGCAACGGCAGCGTGATCCGGCCGGGCGACGTGCAACGCATGAGCGCTGGCAGAGGCGTCATGCATTCCGAGTTCAACCATGCGCAGGACCGGACCACACATTTCCTGCAGATATGGATCGAGCCTGATGTCTTCGGCATCCAGCCCGGCTACGAGGAAGGGCGCTTCGATGTGGCAGAGAAGCGCGGGTGCCTGCGCCTGATTGCCAGCCGCGACGGGCGCGACGGCTCGGTGACGGTGCACCAGGACGCAAATGTGTATGCCGGATTGTTTGACGGCGCCGAGCAGGCGAGCCTGACGATGCCCGCTGCCCGTCGCGCTTATGTCCATGTCGCACGCGGCGAGATCGAGGTCAATGGGCAAGCGCTGCGCGCCGGGGATGCACTGATGGCCGTCGATGAGCCCTCTATCGAACTGACCAATGGACGCGAGGCCGAAGTCTTACTGTTCGACTTGCCCTGATGTTTTGCTTGCTTCCCGCATCGCCTTCCTGCAGTGCGGGCACGCCTTGCCCGGCACGTAAAAGCGCGACAGCTGTTCGCGCGGCGTCACGACGGCACGGCAGGCGAAGCATTGTTTCGTATCGGTTGCCTGCAGTTGCGGATTGAGCGCCGTGCGGTAGTCGAACACGAAGCAATCGCCGGTGTAGTGCGCGCTGCCGACTTCCTCGAAATATTTCAGGATGCCCCCTTCTAGCTGGTACACGCTGTCGATGCCGATGTTCTGCATATGGATTGCTGCCTTCTCGCAGCGGATGCCGCCGGTGCAGAAGGTGACGACAGTCTTTCCTGCAAGCTCGTCCTTGTTCTGTGCGACCGCGTCCGGGAACTCGCTGAATTTCTCGATGCGATAGTCGATGGTGTGGTCGAACGTGCCGACGTCTACCTCAAACGCATTGCGGGTGTCGAGCATCACCACCGGTTTGCCCGCATCGTCGTGACCCCGGTCGAGCCAGCGCTTGAGTGTCTTCGCATCCACGGCTGGCGCCCGACCTTTTTCCGGCTGGATCAGCGGATTTTTCATTGTGATGATTTCGCGCTTGAGCCTCACCAGCATTTTCGTGAAGGGCTGGCGGTCGGAATAGCTTTCCTTTACCTCCAGATCCGCAAAGCGTTCGTCTGCACGCAGAAATGCCAGGAAGCGATCGATCGAGTCGCGCAGGCCGGCCAGGAACAGGTTGATGCCCTCCGGGCTGAGCAGGATGGTGCCTTTCAGGTCAAGTTCCTCGCAGATTCTGCGGAATTCCGGGCGCTTTGCGGCAGTATCGTTGAATGAGACGAACTTGTACGCAGCGATGTTGACGTAAGGTGTTGCAGTTTGCATAAGGATGCGAAGCTAAGTCTTTGATTTGCCGTCATTATAGGCGGCGGTGAAAATGCCTGTCGGTGAATGTCTGTCATTCCGATGGCTTGGAGCGCGGGGCCGGACACTAGTTTTCACGCGATGGCAAGTGCCGGATTTTCTGAAGCAACAGCTAACAAAATTGCCCATGGCTTGCCCATCGGAACGGGGCTGGCACGGTAAAATAGCGCGATGACTTCGCCGCAATTCATCCACCTCCGCCTCCATTCCGAATACTCCATCGTCGACGGCCTCGTGCGTGTCGATGACGTTGTCAAAGCTGCAGCCAAGGATGGCCAGCCGGCGCTGGCGATCACCGACCTCGCCAACCTGTTTGGCATGGTCAAGTTTTACAAGGCTGCACGCGGCAAGGGCGTCAAACCGATCGCCGGTTGCGATGCCTGGATTACCAACGATGACGACCGCGACAAGCCTTCGCGACTGTTGTTGCTGGTAAAGAACCGCAACGGCTACCTGCAGTTGTGCGAATTGTTGACGAAAGCCTGGTTGACCAACGTGCACCGCGGTCGCGCGGAGATTCGCACTGAGTGGCTGGAAAATGGTGCGGCGAGCGACCTGATCGCCCTGTCCGGCGCGCAGACCGGCGATGTCGGCATCGCGATCGATAACGGCAACATCGCCGCAGCGGAGCGGTGCGCACAACGCTGGGCATCGATCTTCCCGAACCATTTTTATATCGAGATTCAGCGTTACGGCCAGCCCAACATGGACAACCATGTGCGCCAATCCGTCGCGCTGGCGGCCAAACTGGGGCTGCCCGTGGTGGCAACTCATCCGACGCAGTTCCTGAACCCGGAAGAGTTCATTGCGCACGAGGCGCGCACCTGTATCGCAGAAGGCGAAATCCTTGCCAATCCGCGCCGGGTCAAGCGCTTCAACGAGAACCAGTGCTTCAAGACGCAGGCCGAGATGGCCGAGATTTTTGCCGACATGCCTGCGGCATTGCAGAACTCGGTAGAGATCGCCAAGCGATGCAACCTGCAGCTCGAACTCGGCAAGCCGAAGCTGCCGCTGTTCCCGACGCCGGATGGCATGTCGCTCGACGACTTCCTGGTGCAGCAGGCCAAGGCCGGACTGGAAGAGCGCCTGCTGCAACTGTTTCCTAATGAGGAAAAGCGCGAAAAGAACCGACCCCGCTATGAAGAGCGCCTGAAGTTCGAGACCGATACCATCATCAAGATGGGCTTCCCTGGCTACTTTCTGATCGTGGCGGACTTTATCCAGTGGGGCAAGAACAACGGCGTGCCGGTCGGCCCCGGCCGCGGTTCCGGTGCCGGCTCGCTGGTGGCATATGCACTGAAGATCACCGACCTCGATCCGCTGGAATACAACCTGCTGTTCGAACGCTTCCTGAATCCGGAACGCGTCTCGATGCCCGACTTCGATATTGACTTCTGCCAGGAGAACCGCGACCGCGTGATCCAGTACGTGAAGGACCGCTACGGCCGCGAAGCGGTGTCGCAGATCGCCACCTTCGGCACGATGGCGGCGAAAGGCGCAGTGCGCGACGTGGGCCGCGTGCTCGACATGAGCTACATGTTCTGCGACGGCGTCTCCAAGCTGATCCCGTTCAAGCCCGGCAAGCAGGTGTCGATTGCCGAGGCCATCGAGGAAGAACCGCTGCTCAAGGAGCGCCTCGAAAATGAAGAAGAAGTCAAGCAGCTGCTCGACCTCGCGCAACAGGTGGAAGGCATCACACGTAACATCGGCATGCATGCCGGCGGCGTGCTGATCGCGCCGGGCAAGCTCACCGATTTCTGCCCGCTGTACACGCAGGGCGGCGACGCCGGCGTCGTGTCGCAGTATGACAAGGACGATGTGGAAGCGGTCGGCCTGGTGAAGTTCGACTTCCTGGGCCTGACCACGCTGACGATTCTCGACCGCGCGGTGCGCTACATCAAGATGCTCGACCCTGCGCTGAAGGACTTCGATCTTGCGAAGCTGCCGCTGAACGACAAGGCATCCTACGAACTGCTGACCAAGGCGAAAACCGTCGCAGTATTCCAGCTGGAAAGCCGCGGCATGCAGGGCATGCTGAAGGATGCGCGTCCCGACCGTTTCGAGGACATCATCGCGCTGGTAGCGCTGTACCGACCGGGCCCGATGGACCTGATCCCTGACTTCTGCAAACGCAAGCACGGCGAGAAGTTCGAATACCCCGATCCGCGAACCGAAGGCATTCTCTCCGAAACCTACGGCATCATGGTGTATCAGGAGCAGGTGATGCAGATGGCGCAGGTCATCGGCGGCTACTCGCTCGGCGGCGCAGACTTGCTGCGCCGTGCGATGGGTAAGAAGAAGCCGGAAGAAATGGCGCAGCACCGCCTGATCTTCCGCGAAGGCGCGGCGAAGAACGGCCTGACGCAGGAAAAGGCCGACGAGATCTTCGACTTGATGGAGAAGTTCGCAGGCTACGGCTTCAACAAGTCGCACGCGGCCGCCTACGCGCTGCTGTCGTACCACACCGCCTACCTGAAGGCGCATCACCCCGCCGCGTTCATGGCAGCCAACATGTCGCTGGCCATGGACGACACGGAAAAGATCAAGGTGCTGGTCGAAGACGCCATCGACATCTGCAAGCTGAAAATGCTGCCGCCGGACGTCAACCTCTCCGATTACCGCTTCATGCCGGTCGGCGAGCCGGGCAAGAAAGCCATGCAGATTCGCTATGGCCTCGGCGCGGTGAAAGGCTCCGGCCAGAATGCGATCGAAGCAATCATCGCCGCGCGCCAGGATGGACCGTTCAAGGACTTGTTCGATTTCGTTAAGCGCGTCGACAAGAAGCAGATCAACCGCCGCACGATCGAGTCGCTGATCCGCGCCGGCGCGATGGATTGCTTCGGCGTCGACCGTGGCGTGATGATCGCGTCCGTCAACTTTGCGATGGAATGCGCGGAGCAGGCGCATGCGTCGGCCAACCAGGTCAGCCTGTTCGGCGGCCTCGATAGCGACCTCGAATCGCCGCCGGAATATGTAAAGGTGGCGCCATGGACCGACAAGCAGCGCCTGACGGAAGAAAAGCTCGCGCTCGGCTTCTACCTGTCTGGCCACCTGTTCAATTCCTACGTCGATGAAGTGCGCAAGTTCATCAAGACCAAGCTGGTCAACCTTGAGCCGTCGCGTGACGCGCGCCTTCTGGCCGGCATCATCACCACGGTGCGCACACAGATGACCCAGCGCGGCAAAATGGTGATCGTTACGCTCGACGACGGCACGGCAACGGTGGATGTGACCGTCTACAACGAACTGTACGAGCCGCACAAACACCTGTTCAAGGAAGATGAGTTCCTTGCAGTGCAAGGCAAGGTGTCGGAAGACCGTTTCAACGGCGGCTTGCGCATTTCCGCCGAAAAGGTGATGGACATCGCGATGGCGCGCATCGCCTTTGGCAAGCAATTTGCGTTCTCGCTGAATACGCGCATGGACACGGCGCAGCTCAAGACGCTGTTGGCGCCTTACCGCTCCGAGGGGGGACTGCCGCTGATCGTGCGCTACATGCAGGACGGTGTCGGCAGTTGCGAGATTCGGCTCGCGGACGACTGGCGCATTGCGCCTGCAGACGGGCTGAAACAGTCGCTGGCAGACAAGCTTGGCATACGCGGAGCAGTGGTCGAGTATTGAACCTCAGGCAATGAACCCATCATGCCGGCCACGCGCGTGATAACCAATTAGCAAAGAATGAATTTACCGCGACACTCCCAAAGACTATTTAGCATGCTGTCGCCCTACAAAGGGCGGCTGGCGCTTGCCCTGATTGGCATGATGCTCACCGCAGCGACTGAGCCGATGCTCGCCGCCATGATGAAGGCCCTGCTGGACAAGGGCTTCTCACCAGATCGATCCTTCTCCCTCTGGCTGGTGCCCGCGGCGATGATCGGCATCTTCGTGTTGCGCGGCATCTCTACGTATCTGACTGCATACATGATGGCGTGGGTGTCCACCAGGATGATGAACGACATCCGGCAGCAGACATTCGACCGTTTGCTGGACGTCCCGCTCAACTTCTATTCCCATACGTCAGTGGGCAAGGTCATTAACGCAATGACATCCGAGGCTCAGCAGATCATCGACATGATCCGCAACGTCTTGTCGGCAATGATCCGCGACACGCTGACGGTATTGGGCCTGCTTGGATATCTGTTGTACCTGAACTGGCGGCTCACGTTGATTGCACTGATCTTGCTGCCGGTGATCGCCGCCATTGTGCGTGCCACCGGCAAACGCCTGCGCAAGCTGACACATACCTATCTGGACATCAATGCGGAGATGACCCAAGTCATCGAGGAAACAACGCGCGCGCAACAGGTCATCAAGATTTTCGGCGGCTACCGCTACGAGAAGCAGCGGTTCGCGCAGCGTGCTGCGCGGTTGCGCGGATACTCGATGCGCATCGTCAGCACCTTTGCCGCTACGGCACCGCTGACACAGGTCATTTCCGCCTGTGCGCTGTCGGTTGTGATCGTGATTGCGCTGGTGCAGGCCGGACAGAATGAGACGTCAGTCGGCGGCTTCGTGTCGTTCATTACCGCGATGCTGATGCTGCTGACGCCGTTGAAGCACCTTGCCGAGGTCAATGGACCTTTGCAACGCGGCATGGCAGCTGCGGACTCCGTATTTGCGATCATCGATTCAAAACCGGAGCGCAAGAATGGCAACGCGCTGAGCGGGCGTGCAGCCGGGCGTCTGGATTTCGTCGACGTGAACTTTTCCTATCCTGGCCAGAGCCAGCAGGCGCTTTCACACATTAATCTCACTGTGATGCCGGGCGAGACAGTCGCTTTTGTTGGTATGTCGGGCGGCGGCAAGTCGACATTGGTCAGCCTTGTGCCGGAATTCTATGCGCCGACCAGCGGCGAGATCCGGCTTGACGGACAACCGATTGGCGACATCGCACTCGACAGCCTGCGCAAACAGATTGCGATGGTGAGCCAGAATGTCGTGCTGTTCGACGATACGGTCGCGGCAAATATTGCTTACGGCGATGCCGCGCCGGATCGCGCGCGTATCGAGTCTGCGGCAAAGGCAGCCCATCTGAGCGAGGTGATCTCGGCTTTGCCGCAGGGGCTGGACACCATGATAGGTGACAATGGCAACCGGCTTTCAGGCGGCCAAAGGCAGCGCCTTGCGATTGCACGGGCCATCTACAAGGATGCACCGATCCTGATACTGGATGAAGCTACCTCCGCACTCGATACCGAATCTGAGCGCGCAGTGCAGGCCGCACTTGATGAACTGATGCAAGGGCGCACGACGCTGGTGATCGCGCACCGACTGTCGACGATTGAGCGTGCTGATCGGATCGTTGTGCTGGTCGGCGGCCGCATCGTTGAAATCGGTACACATGCCGAGCTGCTGGGAAAGAATGGTATCTATTCGAACCTGTACCATCTGCAGTTCGAGAAGGAGGCCGGTGCATAGCCGGCGGTGCATTTTATTGATATCTCGCATCCGACGCGGTGCGATACATCGATTACTAATATTGTTGCTTTGCAATGGCGGAACGGTTGCAATATTGGTTGGCAAACTGTGCGTGCGGCGATTCGCTTGACATGCAAGTAAACCAGCCAGGATACTTGCGCCCGCTAATGGAGTCCTGAGTTCAGCCTATGTCCCATACCCCGAAGGTTGCCGTTTATTTCGTTGCCTCACCGCTGCAATATTTGGCCGCGCGACGCATTGCCGAGCATTTCGAACCCGGCGCACGGCAAGTACTTGTATGGTACAAACCGGGCATAAAATCGATTATCAAGGTCGACGAGTGGGACGCCTGTACCTATATGCCGTGGCCGCGACTCGAACCGTTGCCCGGATTGTTTGGCAGGCATCGCCGCCTGCTATCGAACATCCGCATGGTGGCCGACCTAGTGGGGAGCTGCGACACACTGGTCGTGCACAGCGCAGTATTCGACACTGAAGCAATCAATTACTTCCTTCACGCGCTACCTGCTGCTGCAAACGCAAGGGAGATGCATGCACGAATCCTGCCGGATGGACTGATCAGCATACGCCGCTATCCGCTCAGCCGGGCAAAACGTGTCCTGCAACACATGCGCAAGTTGCGAGGCCTGTTTGCTCCGAGGCTGCGTTATCAATGCTTCAGCGGCGACCGGATCGGATCCGATGCCCCATTTTGCGATCGCATCTATACGGTCGCAAACCTTCCTTGCGAGTATCCGAAGGAGAAGGTTTGCGTGCTGCCGCCATTGGTGGATATCGATCCTTCTTTGCGAGAGGGGGCTGTGCCCAATGAGCGGCGCGCACTGGTAATCGGGCAGCCGCTGACCGATACCGGGCTGCTTTCTGCCGTGGATATGAACGCAATCACGGGGCAGATTCATGATTGGCTGGTAGCAGAAGGTATAACGCAAGTGGACTACAAGGGACATCCAAAGGATCCTGCGCACGAGTTGTATCACCCAGATTATCACTTGGTTGATCCGGCTTGCGCACTGGAGTCCTATATGGCGTCTACGCCCTATGCAGCCGTGCTCGGCGTCCGCTCATCAGCACTGCTGTTTGCACGCCAGATTTATCCATCGTCTGTTCATGTTGTTGCCTTCGGGTGGGGTAAGGTGCGTTTTAAGTCCAAGCAGGAGCAGGATGATATGAGGAAGGCGTTTGCGGCGTCGGGGGTGGAGTTCGAATAATTAAGTGTTCATTCTCCAGTTTCTTCCAAGACGGGCGCATTCTTGGGGAGGAGCTGCGAACAAACATTCACTGGAGAGTTTTTCCAACAAAGTAAGTTTTATTGCATCGAAGTATTTTCAAAAAGGCTATGGTGTGAGAATTTTTATGTCGCACGCACATTCCCAACGTCGGAGCAACCGACTCATATTGCGCTTAACCCCAATACCGATACCGTGACTTCCTCATCTTTTCGCCCATTCCTTAGTCAAGCTCGCGTCTGGTTATTCAGCGCTGTTTGCTTCGTATTACCCATGAGGGCCAGCTTTATTTATATTTTTAGTGCTCTTCTATTAATCGTTTGGATTGCGGAGGGGCGATGGTTCGACAGGATCCAAGAGGCGCTTCACGCACGTATATGCCAAGTGTTCCTCGTGTACTACGGCGTATTTGTTCTCGCAATGTTATGGACGGAAAACACATCTGCAGGATGGCAAATGGTAGACCGCCAAACGCCTATGCTGTTGTTTCTTCTCTTCTGGAGTAGTGCAGAAGATAGATATAGGGAGCGGTATATTTCAGCATTCCTAGGCGGGTTGGTGGTATGTGCGATCCTCGCTTACTACAATTGGGCTCAGCTGCACTGGTTTCCTGACTGGCCGCGTGGAATACGTGTACTAAAAAATGAGAGTGATACTGCACCTTTCGTTGATCGCATCATGTACACGCCAATTCTTGCGCTCGGCGCTTATTTTAGTCTGCGACGTGCGGTGGAAAGTGCCGGTTCTCACAGTCGTGTATTGGCGGTACTTATCACAGGATTATTTCTATCCAACCTTTCCTTCTCGGGTGGGCGGGCTGGTATGGTAATGTTCGCGGTACTTTTCGCTACGCTCATTTTTGAACGAGTAAAGGTGCGGATTAAGGCCTTGTTATTATGTGCCGTCTTTTTTCCAGTAGTCTTTCTTGCGGCGTACAGTACGCAAGACTATTTCGCGCAGCGGGTGGACGAGGCGGTAATGGATATCCGAACTTTTGAACAAAATCCCAATACTTCGTTTGGATTGCGAGTCGTTTATCCTGCAACGAGTTTTCAGCTTTTTATGCAGAATCCTGTCTTAGGGGTCGGAAGTGGCGATTTCACTGAGGAGTATGCCAAGGTTAAACGCGTATACTGGCCGTCAACACCGGACACATTTAATCCGCATAACCAGTTTCTTTTTACAGCTGCCACAACAGGAATTCTTGGTTTGGCGGCATTGCTGTCAATATTCTATTTCGCAGCATTCTCAGGCAGTGATCTGCGCCTTCGGCCCATGCTGATAGGATTTGCGGTTATTTGTGTATTAGAAAGCTATTTGTGGCGGTCGAATACGGCACTGACATTCTCGGCTATCTTGGCTGTACTGGTGTCGCGTATTGGTGGAAAGACCGGGGCGAAGTCTTAAAGCGGTTATATTGATCGGTGGATCAAAACTGCCTGCGGTTCTCGCGAACTCATTTCATCAAAAGGAGGGCGTGTGTTCGAGCCAGATGGGAAGACGATTTGACGACCCGGTCGCATTGGCACAACGGGCGAGTCCGGTTACGCAGGGGGGAAACTGAGTAGTTGCCGCACCTTGCACTACATCCGTCCCGACTTCCTTTGCGTATCCTCTATCTATGAAATGAATTCAAGTAAGGACCGCGTTGCACTCCACTGTTAACCACGTATTTGCAAGGATTTATCTCGGTGCCATATGTGAGGCCCCCAAGTTGTCCCGTTTCCCATAACGCGAAATCTGAAAATTTGCCCAGCTTAAGAGTGCCAACACTGTTGCGTATCCCGAGTGCGGCAGCTGCATGGATCGTGCACCCTCTTAGAGCTTCCAATGAAGTTATGCGAAACAATATCGCAGCCATGTTCATTGCGAGCAATAAGGATGTCATTGGAGAGGTACCAGGATTGCAATCTGTAGCAATTGCCATGGGCACTCCGTAATTGCGAAGACATTGAATCGGCGGCATCCGGGTTTCACGCAAGAAGTAAAACGCACCGGGGAGCAGTACCGCCACAGTGCCGGCCTTAGCCATGGCTGCTATTCCCTCTGGACCTGCGTGTTCAAGATGATCCGCCGAGAGTGCCTTGTAGCGCGCGGCGAGTGCCGCTCCACCTTGGTCAGAAAGTTGTTCGGCGTGAAGCTTTACCGGCAGACCGAGCCGATGTGCAGCGCGAAAAACGCGCTCGGTTTGTACTGCTGAAAAGCCTATTCGCTCGCAGAAAGCATCAACTGCATCGACCAAACCTTCCAGTGCCAACGCCGGCAGTATTTCTTCGCAGGCGTAATCAATATAGCCATCGGCATTACCCGAATACTCCGGTGGAACAGCGTGCGCACCAAGAAAAGTCGTCTTCACCCTGACCGGGAGTTCGCGGCCAATGCGGCGCGCGACTCGCAGCATTTTTCTTTCCGTCTCCAGGTCAAGCCCATAGCCTGATTTGATTTCCAGTGTGGTGACTCCCTCCGCCAATAGATTGCGTACGCGGCGAACGCTGGCATCGAACAGTTCTTCCTCCGATGCCGCACGCGTCGCCCGCACCGTGGACATGATGCCGCCGCCGCGACGCGCTATCTCTTCGTAACTGATGCCGTTCAACCGCGCTTCAAATTCGTCGCTGCGATTGCCGGCATAGACGATGTGGGTGTGGCAGTCGATCAGTCCCGGAGTAATCCAGCATCCTTCGCCGTCATGGGCCACGCCTGCGTGATAGCCAGCAGGAAGATCGACGCGCCGGCCGATCCAGGCGATGCGCCCGTCTCGCACTGCTATTGCACCGTCGATGATTTCGCCATAGCCAGGGCCTTCCATCGTGGCGAGATGGACGTTGACCCACAGTGCGTCCCAGTGATTTGCATGATCATTCGTCATGGCGCGTCCTTATGCGTTTGCGCGTTCTGCAATGCGCGCCAACAGCCGAGCGGCAACACGCGCCGTACGCAGGTCGATGTCGCGGCTTGGGTTGAGCTCGGCGATGTCGGCGATGCGTAACTTGCCGCTGGTGCCGATGAGATCGATGACGGGCTCGATGACTTCCAGGGGAATGCCGCGTGCGGCAGGCGCGCTGACACCCGGAGCCGTGGCAGCCGGAAGTGCATCGAGGCAGATGGTGAAATACACGTGGTCGACATCGGAAATAAATGCTGTGAGCATGTCCTGCACTCGCGCCAAATTTCCGATGTGCATATCCTCATCCCGCATCCATTGCACCGACAGCGCACGCGCACGTTCGAACAGTGCCTGGGTGTTACCGAACTCGCTAATGCCGAGGCAACAATAACGGAATGGCCGTCGGTGCGCTGTGCAGTCTTCTGCAATCTGACGAAATGGTGTGCCGGAGGTTGCACGATCATCCTTGCGCAGATCGAAGTGGGCGTCGAGGTTGATGATGCCGATACGTGGATTCTCTTCGTGCACCGCCAGATGGCGCGCAAGGCCGCTGAATGAGCCGTATGCCATTTCGTGCCCGCCACCCATCACGAGAGGGAGCTTGCCGCGCGCGAGGCTATCCGCAATAACTTCTGCGAGTTCCTGTTGCGCCGCTTCGAGTCCGTCGTTCTCGCCCTGCGCGCTGCATTCTATGTCGCCCGCATCAGCAATGGATGTGCACCGGTGCACCGGCATGTTTCCCAGCATTGCGCGCAGTGCTGCCGGCCCATCCTTCGCCCCGGGCCGCCCGTGATTTCGGATGACGCCTGCATCGCATGCAAATCCGATTAATGCAACACCACTCACGTCTTCCGCCTGGTCCAGAGGTTTGACGATCTGGTGCCAGCGTTTGCCGAGTTCTCCCTCGGCGAAATCGACGCGCCCTTGCCAGCGTGTCATGTCAGGTTGTCGATGCATCACGTGCTCCTAGTGCGAGTACAAATCGACAAACAAGTCCTGGCAGTCCGCACCCAGTTCCCCTTGCAGCACCAGCTGTTTAGCTGCTTCGATATCGGGTGCAAACAAGCGGTCCTTTTCATAGAACGGAACGCGCTCGCGTAGGCGTTGCTTCATCTTCGCCAGCCGGGGTGAGGTGTTGAGCGGCCGATGGAAGTCGACGCCCTGCGCGGCGGCAAGCAGTTCGATGCCGACGATGGTTGCCGTGTTGTGCGCCATCTCGTTCAAGCGGCGGCCGGCGTAGGTGGCCATGCTGACGTGATCTTCCTGGTTGGCGGAAGTCGGCAGGCTGTCGACGCTTGCCGGATGGGCGAGCGACTTGTTCTCCGAAGCAAGCGCCGCAGCTGTCACATGCGCGATCATGAATCCAGAGTTCAAGCCGGATGACGCCACTAGGAAGGGCGGCAGGCCGGACAAGGTGGAGTCGATCAGCAGTGCAATGCGCCGCTCCGACAGCGCGCCTACTTCCGCCAGCGCCAGCGCCAACGTGTCTGCGGCGAACGCGACTGGTTCCGCGTGAAAATTTCCGCCGGAGATGACATGGTCTTCTTCTGCATACACGAGAGGATTGTCCGTCACCGCGTTGGCTTCGATCAGCAGAGTGCGCGATGCATTGGCGATGAGGTCGGCGCACGCGCCCATCACTTGCGGCTGGCAACGCAGGCTGTACGGGTCCTGCACACGTTCATCGTTGACGAGATGCGAGCGGCGGATTTCGCTGCCGGCCAGCAGCTGGCGGTAGATCTTTGCAATGGCGATCTGGCCCGGTTGCCCGCGCACTGCATGCACCCGCGGATCGAATGGCGCATCGCTGCCTTTCGCTGCATCGACCGACAGTGCGCCGGTGAGCGTTGCTGCTGCGAGCATGCGCTCCGTGAGGAATAGCCCATGCAACGCCAGTGCAGTGGAGACTTGTGTGCCGTTGATCAGCGCAAGTCCTTCCTTGGCGGCGAGCGAGACGGGCTCGATGCGAGCGCGTTGCAGGGCTTCACGCGCCGGAACGATTTTTCCGTCGATGCGCACATCCCCTTCACCCATCAGCGCCAGCGTCATGTGTGCTAGCGGCGCAAGGTCGCCTGAGGCGCCAACGGAGCCCTTGCTGGGGATGCAAGGCATGATGCCAGCGTTGTACACGGCGATCATCGTGTCTATCACCGAAGCGCGGATGCCTGAATATCCGCGTGCCAGGCTGCCGATCTTCATCGCGAGGATCAGTCGCACGACTTCGTCATCCATCAGTGCGCCGCTGCCAACCGAGTGCGACAGGATCAGGTTGCGCTGCAGCTGCTCCAGCTGGTCGTTCGGAATATGTGTCTTGGCGAGTTTGCCGAAGCCGGTGTTGATGCCGTAGGCCGGTCCGCCGAGCTCGACGATCTTGTGGATCATGGCGGCGGAAGTGTTGATCGCTGCATAGGCCGACTTGTCCAGTGCAAGCGGAACGCCATCGCGCCAGATCGCACGCAAGTCGTTCATTGTCAATTGGCCGGGGATCAGTGTGAGGCTGTTCTTCATCTCGTCACTACCTTCTGTTCTGAATTGTTCGCTCTCTGCCCTTGCAGACGAGGACATTACTCCACCATCGGCAGTTGCAGACCGTTTCGTTCGGCACAGGCGATAGCTGCTTCATAGCCGGCATCTGCATGACGCATTACGCCGGAGCCGCAGTCGTTGACCAGCACCCTCGCGAGCCGCCTTGCTGCGGCATCACTGCCATCGGCGACGATCACCATGCCCGCGTGCTGCGAATACCCCATGCCGACGCCGCCGCCATGGTGCAGCGACACCCAGGTTGCGCCGCCTGCGGTATTGAGCAGCGCATTGAGCAATGGCCAGTCGGATACCGCATCGGTTCCGTCCCGCATGTCTTCCGTTTCCCGGTTAGGGCTTGCGACCGATCCGGTGTCGAGGTGGTCGCGGCCGATGACCACCGGCGCCTTCAGCTCGCCCTTCCTCACCATCTCGTTGAAGGCCAGCCCCGCAACATGGCGCTCACCCAGCCCCAGCCAGCAAATGCGCGCCGGCAGGCCTTGGAAGGCAATCCGCTCGCGCGCCATGTCAAGCCAGTGGTGTACCTGCTTGTTAAGCGGGAACAACTCCTTGATCTTTGCATCGGTCCGGTAAATGTCCTCCGGATCGCCGGACAGCGCAACCCAGCGGAACGGCCCCTTGCCTTCGCAGAACAGCGGCCTGATGTAAGCCGGCACGAAGCCTGGGAAGTCAAATGCATTCTTCACGCCGGCGTCCAGCGCGACTTGCCGGATGTTATTGCCGTAATCCACCGTCGGGATCCCCATTGCGTGGAAGTCGAGCATTGCCTGCACATGCAACGCACATGAATCTGCCGCAGCTGTAGTCAGCTTCGCATGCTGGCCGGGATCCTGCTGCGCGGTATTCCATTGTGCGACGCTCCAGCCTATTGGCAAATAGCCGTTGATCAAGTCATGGGCCGATGTCTGGTCGGTAACGAGGTCGGGACGGATGCCGCCGGCCTGCGTGCGTTTCACCAGCTCCGGCAAGATTTCCGCAGCATTTCCCAACAAGCCGATCGAAACCGCTTCCTTGCGCACGCAATGGTGCTGGACCAGTGCGATGGCCTCATCCAGGTCTTTTGCCTGCTTGTCGAGATAACGCGTGCGCAGGCGGAAATCGATGCTGCTCTGCTGGCATTCGATATTCAGCGATACCGCGCCAGCCAGTGTTGCCGCCAACGGCTGCGCGCCCCCCATGCCACCTAGTCCCGCGGTCAGAATCCAGCGGCCTGCCCAGTCGCCGCCGTAATGCTGGCGTCCCGCTTCGGCAAAGGTCTCGTAAGTGCCCTGCACGATGCCCTGGCTGCCGATGTAGATCCAGCTGCCGGCCGTCATCTGCCCGTACATGAACAGGCCCTTGCGGTCGAGTTCGTTGAAATGCGCCCAGTTCGCCCACTTCGGCACCAGGTTGGAGTTCGCCAGAAGCACGCGCGGTGCGTCTTCATGTGTCTTGAATACGCCAACCGGCTTGCCAGACTGGACCAGCAGCGTTTCATCGTCATTCAGTGCGCGCAGCGTAGCAAGGATCTTGTCGAAGCATTCCCAGTCGCGCGCCGCGCGGCCGATGCCACCGTAGACGACGAGATGTTTCGGGTTTTCCGCGACTTCCGGATCGAGATTGTTCTGGATCATCCGGTAAGCGGCTTCGGTCAGCCAGCTCTTGCAGCTTTTCTCGCTGCCACGCGGCGCGCGGACCACGCGGCTGGCATCCCAGCGCGGATCGTTCTCCAGGTGCATGGGCTCGGATGGAGCATTCATGGCGTCTCCTTGCTTGATATTGGACAGGGGCGGCAGCCCGATTGTTTTTTAGTCTAAGTTGTATAGACAACTAGCGCAAGGAGTTTTTGAATTGAGCAGACAAGTGCTACCATCTGCGCGGGACAGGAAAACATGGATACGAAAGAAAAACGCGCATTAACAAACGACGACTTGCCGGCAGGCGTGCCGGTATTTCAGCGTATCAAGGACTATCTGCTCGCGGAAATTCACGCGGGAGTATGGAAAGAGGGCGACGCGATTCCGTCGGAGCAGGTGCTGGCAAAGCAGTTCGGCGTCTCGCGCATGACGGTCAACCGCGCGGTGCGCGAGCTGACCGACGAGCAGGTGCTTACCCGCATTCAGGGATCGGGCACCTATGTTGCGCAACATAAATACCAAGCGACACTGGTCGAGATCAAAAGCATCGCGGAGGAGGTGAGGGCGCGCGGCCACCGGCATCGCAGCGAATTGCATCTGCTTGAACGCAGCAAGGCGAGCGAGCTGCTGGCACAGGCATTCGGCGTAAGGAGCGGCCATCCCTTGTTTCATTCAGTGATCGTGCACTTCGAGAACGATATCCCGATCCAGGTGGAAGACCGATGGGTCAACCCGGAGCTTGCGCCGGACTATATGCAGCAGGACTTTTCGACCATCACACCGAACGAATACCTGATGGCGGCCGCGCCTTTGCAAGGAGTGGCTTACAGCATCGAAGCGCTGGGTGCGCCGCGCGACATTGCCGGGATGCTGGACATCGCAGTGAAGGAGCCCTGCCTCGTGCTGAAACGCCGCACGCTATCGAAAGGACAGGTGGCATCGGTGGCGACGATGTGGCATCCGGGCAGCCGCTATCAATTCGCCGGGAATTTTTAAGAACGCCTAAACCATTGCCGCTTGCGGCGTAGCGCGGGGCAGCCATCCACCCCTTGCTGTACATCATGTGCTGTGCACATCGGTGCGCCTTGCCATCGGCATTTTGTCAGGCCCTCGAAGCGATATTAGGGGAACGGGCTACTTCCTGAAAATCGCCGGGCTGAAGGCCTTGGCAGAGATGGAAACGACGTCGCCCTCGCACAAGCCTTCCACCTCATCGTCGGAAGCGATGACGTCGACGATCTCCTGCCCGATCAGCAGCGATACGACGTGCACGACTTCCTCGCGCCGGATAGCGAGCACTTGCGCATGCACGTTCAGCCTGCCGCGCAAGCGTCGCGACAGGAAGGTTTCGGCCGGTGTGCCGGCCTGCACGATGCGCCCGCCATCGAGTTGCAGCACACGCTGCGCCAGCTTGAACACTTCGCCGATGTCGTGGGTGACCAGCAGCGTCGTCAGGCCGAAGCGCTGGTGCAGTTGCAGCAGGTCGTCCTGCAGTTGCGCGCGCATTGCTGCGTCCAGTGCAGACAGCGGCTCATCCAGCAGCAGCAGTTTCGGTTTGCGAGCCAGTGCACGGGCAAGCGCAACGCGTTGCTTCTGGCCTCCCGACAGCGTGGCCGGAAGGCGATGTTGCAGGGCCGACAGCCCGGCGAGTGCAAGCAGTTCATCCACCCATGCAGAGTCATTCTTGTCTGCAGCATAGGCAACGTTTTCACGGACGCTCAGGTTCGGAAACAGCGCATAGTCCTGGAACACGAAACCGATTGCGCGCCTTTGCGGCGGAAGGTTGACGTGTTCGCGCGCATCGAACCAGGTAACGCCATCCACGGTGATGCAGCCGCTGTCCGGTGTCGCCAGGCCGGCCAGCATGCGCAGGATGCTGGTCTTGCCTGCGCCGGACGGACCGAATAGCGCGACGAAGCTGCCGCTATCGACCTGCGTATGGACTTCGAGTTGCAGCGGGCCGCTGGCACTGTCGAGCTGCTTGCTGACGGCGATTTCGATCACGTCAACCCGCCTTCAGCAAACGCTTGTTCATCACATACACCATCAGCAGGATTGCAAACGTCACTGCAAACAGCACGCCCGCGTAGAAATTCGCGGCAGCATAGTTCAGGCTTTCCACCTCGTCGTAGATGGCGATCGATGCGACCTTCGTTACGCCGGGGATATTCCCGCCAATCATCAGGATCACGCCGAACTCTCCGATCGTATGTGCGAAGCTCAGCACGGCGCCGGAAAGCAGGGCGGGTTTGATATTCGGCAACAGCACGCGGAACAGCGTGACGAGGTCGGATTTTCCCAGCGTGCGCGATGCTTCGATCAGCGACATCGGGAGGTTCTGAAACCCTGACTGGATCGGGTGCACCATGAATGGCAGGCTGAAGATGACCGAGCCGATCACGAGGCCCGCAAAGCTGAATACCAGCTTGATATGGAACCATTGTTCCAGCCACTGGCCGAAAGCATTTTGCGGGCTGAATGCCAGCAGCAGGTAAAAGCCCAGCACGGACGGCGGCAGCACCAGCGGCATGCTGACCAGCGTCTCGATGATCGGCTTGAAGCGGGTGCGCGTATAAGCGATCCAGTACGCGAGCGGGATGCCGACGACAAACAGGATCAGCGTGGTGATCGCCGCAAGGCGGAACGTCAGCAGCAGCGGTTGCCAGTCGTAGTTCACGCTTCTGCCTCCGGCAGCATCGTCATCTCATTGGCCTTGACCAGGCCTTCCACCGTGTCGCCTACGGTCAGGTCCAAGGCGTGGGAGGAGCGGGTCGTGATGACCGATGTAATCGCATGGCCGTTGAAATCGAGCGAGACCTTGGCCAGCAGCTTGCCGCGTTCGATCGCGGTGACCGTGCACGGCATGCGGTTGCGCATGCTGATCAGCCCGGACAGGTTCTTTGCCAGCGATACTTCGGTTTCCTTGAACAGCAGCGCAACCGGCATGCCGCTGTGCCATGTTTGCACCTCGTCGCCCGCGCCGATTAAAGTGGCAGCCAGCTTGTGTTCGCCGACGGTCGCTTCAACAAGCGCGATGCTGCCATGCACGTCAACCGCGCTGATGGTGCCCGGCAGGCGGTTCATGGCAACAGATATCCGTTGCGTTCCAGAATTCCACGTGCGGTCGTGGAGCGCATGAATTCAAGGAACTGCTGTGCAACCTGGGCATTGGTTTGCTCGCCATGCTTCAGCACGACCATGCCTTGCGCGATCGGCTCGTACGCCTCCCGCGGTAGGTCTATCCATTTTCCCTGCCCCTTCATTTCCGGTGATGCCACCACGGATTTTGCTGTGAAGCCGGCATCTGCCGCCTTCGAATGGATGTACTGGTTCGTCTGCGAAATGCTTTCACCGTAGACCAGCCTGCCTTTCAGTGCCTCCTCGAGCTTGAAGCGGGCCAGCACTTTCATCGTTTCGCGGCCGTAGGGGGCTGTTTTCGGATTGGCCACGGCGATCTTGCCGGTCCCGGGTGCTGCGAGCACCTGTTGCCAGTTGCTAAGGTCGATGTCTTTCATCGTCCACAGCACGAGCGTACCAAGCGCGTACACCTTGGGCGCAGCGGCGGCAAAGCCTGCCTGGTGCAACTTCTCCGGGTACTCCATATCGGCCGACAGGAAAACATCGAACGGCGCGCCGTTCATGATCTGTGCAGTCAGCTTGCCGGACGAACTGTATACCGGTTTGAGCTCATGCCCGGTCTCCTTCCTGAATGCGGCCTGCAAGTCGTCGAAGGTGTACTGCACATTGGCGGCCACCGCGACGGTCAGCGTTGCGGCAAGAGCGGCGGGGGAAGCGACGGACAGCAGGGCGGCGAGTGAAAGAAAGATACGTCTCATGCCGCCTCGCCTTACATCAGGATGATGTCGTACTGCTCTTGGTGGTAGATCGTCTCCACCTGCAGTGAAATAGGTTTGCCGATGAAGTCGCCGAGCATGGCCAGGTGTGGCGACTCCTCTTCAAGGAACATGTCCACGACGACTTGAGAGGCGAGAATGCGGAATTCACGGGGATTGAACTGCTTGGCTTCGCGCAGCAGCTCACGCAGGATCTCGTAGCAGATGGTGCGCGCCGTCTTGACCTGACCCTTGCCGCCACAGGCCGGGCAGATCTCGCACAGGATGTGCGCCAGCGACTCGCGAGTGCGTTTGCGCGTCATCTCGACGAGGCCGAGTGCCGAGAAGCCGGATACCGATACCTTGGTGCGGTCGCGCGACAAGGCCTTGTGCAGCTCGGCCAGCACCGCATTGCGATGGTCGACATTTTCCATGTCGATGAAATCGAGGATGATGATGCCACCCAAGTTGCGCAGTCGCAGCTGGCGTGCAATGGCATGCGCTGCTTCGAGGTTGGTCTTGAAAATCGTGTCGTCGAAATTGCGCCCGGTCACATAGCTGCCAGTGTTGACGTCGATAGTCGTCATCGCCTCGGTCTGGTCGATGATCAGGTAACCACCTGACTTCAAATCGACGCGGCGACCGAGCGCGCGCTGGATTTCTTCCTCTACACCGTACAGGTCGAACAGCGGCCGTTCTCCGGTGTAGTGCACCAGCTTGGACAGCACGGACGGCGTATAGGTATGGCCGAATTCCTGCAGCTTCTGGAAGTTCTCGCGCGAATCGATCTGGATCGTCGACGTGTCGTCGTTCACGAAGTCGCGCAACACGCGCTGCGCCAGGCTCAAGTCCTGGTACAACAAGGTCGGTGCCGGTTTCGTGCGTGCATTCAGCGTGATCGCTGCCCAGGTCTTGCGCAGATAGTCGATGTCCATCTGCAGATCGGTGTCGGAAGCTTCCTCCGCCATCGTGCGGATGATGAAGCCGCCTTTTTCTTCCGGCGGCAGCAGCTTCTGCACCTTTTCCTTCAGCTGTTCGCGTTCGACTTCTTTTTCGATGCGCTGCGAGATGCCGATGTGCGAGTCCTGCGGCAGATAGACCAGCATGCGCCCGGCAATGGAAATCTGTGTCGACAGGCGGGCGCCCTTGGTACCGATCGGGTCCTTGATCACCTGCACCATGACCGACTGGCCGTCGTACAGCAGTTTCTCGATCGGCGTTGGAATCGCATTCGGGTTGTCGTGCGGGCGCGCTTCCCAGATATCGGCGACATGCAGGAACGCGGCACGTTCGAGGCCAATGTCAATGAAGGCGGATTGCATGCCGGGCAGTACGCGCACGACCTTGCCGAGGTAGATGTTACCTGCCATGCCACGCGACAGCGTTCGCTCGATATGGAGTTCCTGGACCGCGCCCTGGAGGATCAATGCCACCCGTGTCTCCTGCGGGGTGATATTGATGAGGATGTCTTCGCTCATAAAATTGGGATGCCGGCTTGTTCTAATAATTTTGCAGTTTCATGCAGCGGCAGGCCCATGATCCCTGTGTAGCTGCCGGCGATGCGTTCGATGAATACTGCCGCCAGGCCCTGGATGCCGTAGCCGCCTGCTTTGTCGTAAGGTTCGGACGTCGCGCAATAGGCGCGCATCTGGTCCTCGGTCAATGATGCAAAGGTGACTTCCGATACCTGCGTCAGCTGCGTCGTGTTCTGGTCCTGATGCAGCGCGACGCTGGTCAGCACCTGGTGCGTGCGACCGGAAAGCCGGCGCAGCATGTCCATTGCTTCTGCGGTGTCAGCCGGTTTGGCGAGGATCTGGCCGTCGATCACGACGGTGGTATCGGCAGCAAGCACAGGGCGCACGGGAAGCCGGCGCATCAGCATGACTTTCGCTGCAAAATCTGCCTTCTCGCGTGTCACCCGTTCGACATAGGCACGCGGTTCTTCGCCCGGCAGCACTTCTTCACTGACTTCCGGTCCGCGCGGCGAGTGGTCGCGCAGCAGGAGCAGTTCGTATTCGACGCCGATCTGGCGCAGCAGCTCACGCCGCCGCGGGCTCTTGGATGCGAGGTAAATCTTGTTGTCTACCGGTTTCATGAAACGTATTCTTTATACCCGGTGATACGGGTGATTCTGCGTAATCGACCAGGCGCGGTACAGCTGCTCTGCGAGCAGCACGCGCACCATCCCATGCGGTAGGGTGAGACTGGAAATCCGAACCAGCATGTCGGCCGACGCCTTGAAGCCGGCATCCAGGCCGTCAGCGCCGCCTATGACGAATGTAACATCACGCCCGTCTTGCTGCCACTGTGTCAGGAGTTGCGATAGTTGCACAGTAGTCAAGTCCTTGCCGCGCTCATCCAGTGCGATGATGCGTGAACCCTTCGGGATGGCGGCCTCGATCTTGGTGCGTTCGGCAGCCATGACCGTTTCGGCAGTCTTGCTGCCGGAGCGTTCGACCGGCTTGATTTCCTTGAGGTGGATGCGGCACTCCGGCGGCATGCGCTTCGCATACTCGGTGAAACCATCTTCGATCCAGGCAGGCATCTTGTGGCCGACCGCCGCGATGACGAGCTGCATGGCAGAAACTTATTCGGCAGGCTTCTTGGTGGTGCGTTTTGCTGCCGGTTTTGCCGCTGTCTTCGCAGCAGTCTTCCGCGGTGCAGCGGTCTTGGCAGCAGCAACCTTCACAGTCTTGCCTGCCGGTAGCTTGGCTGCCTTTGTGGCTGCGGACTTGGTTGCCGTTTTGCTTGCAGTCTTAGTCGCAGTCTTGGTTGCGGTTTTCTTTGCTGCGACCTTGCGCGCGGGCTTCTCGTCTTCATCGACCGTTGTCTGGCTGGCGGCCAGATGGCGCGAGCGCTTTTTCGGTGCCTCTTCGCCTTCCTCGGTAGCGGTACGCTTGGAGGTACGTTTGGCTGCACCGAACTTCACTTCCTTCTCACCCCAGATTTCTTCGAGACGGTAGTAGTCGCGAATCGCCGGCTGCATGATGTGGACCACCATGTCGCCCAAGTCGACCAGCACCCACTCGCCGGTGTCCTCGCCTTCCATGCTGATGATCTCGCCGCCTTTCTCCTTCACCTTGTCGCGCACGGAAGCCGCCAGCGCCTTGGTCTGGCGGTTGGACGTGCCGGATGCGACGGCAAGCCGGTCGAACATGCTGGTGAGGTTGGTGGTGTCATAAACGCGGATGTCCTGTGCTTTAACATCTTCAAGGGCGTCGATGACGATGGATTGGAGTTTTTTGATATCCATTAATTTTGATAAAGGTGGTGTTGTTGGATATAGTCTAGCACCCCGGCCGGGATCAGCGATTCAGCTTGCTGGCCCCGTTCGAAGGCGCTTCGTATTTCTGTTGAGGAAATGTCGACCGCGAGGTTGGTTGCGAGATAAGCGAGACCGTGCGGCGTCTCGCGGATTTGTGCCGGCGTGGCAGCGCGGCGTGCAAATTCTTGCTGCACTTCCTGCGGCACATGCGCACCGTTCATCGTGAATCCGGGACGCGATGCGGCGCAAATATGCGCGTAGTCGAATAGTTGCTGCCATTCCTTCCATGTATTCAGGCGCTGCAACTGGTCCGCTCCGACGAGGAAGGCAATCGACACGTCGGGGCCCAGCTCCGCACGCGCCGCACGCAGGGTGTCGATCGTGTAGGTAGTGCTGGCGCGACGAATCTCTTGGTCATCGATGGTGATCGGCACCGATGAATGTTCGAATGCCCGCTTAAGCATTTCGATGCGGTGTTCCGGCGCTGCATGCAGCCCTTTCTTCTGCCATGGCTGGCCGGCGGGAATCACGCACAACTCGTCCGGCACCAGCAGTTTGGCGAAGTAGTTACCCAACGCTACATGGCCGTTGTGTACCGGATCGAAACTGCCGCCGAGCAAGGCGATGCAGCGCTTGTTGCAGTTAGCGATCACACCCAGTCCCGCGGCGTGAGGAAGTCGGTGTACAGCCTGGCCTCCGGTGTCCCGGGCTGCGGCTCCCAGTTATAGCGCCATTTGACGACGGGCGGCATAGACATCAGGATCGATTCGGTACGTCCTCCCGACTGCAGCCCGAACAGCGTGCCGCGGTCGAATACGAGGTTGAACTCCACATAGCGGCCGCGGCGGTATGTCTGGAAGTCACGCTCGCGCTCGCCGTACGGCGTGTCCTTGCGGCGCTCCAGAAGCGGCAGGTAGGCATCGAGGAAATGATCGGCGACGCTCTTTGTCATCGCGAAGCTCTGGTCGAGTCCCAGTTCATGGAAGTCGTCAAAGAAAATGCCTCCCACGCCGCGCGGCTCCTTGCGGTGTTTCAGGTAGAAGTATTCGTCGCACCACTTCTTGAAGCGTGGATGCAGATCGGCACCGAACGGCACCAGCGCGTCGCGGCAGGTCTGGTGGAAGTGCTTCGCATCTTCCTCGAAGCCGTAATACGGTGTCAGGTCCATGCCGCCGCCGAACCACCAGACCGGCTCCTGGCCCTCGGCCGTCGCGGTGAAGAAGCGGATATTCATGTGCGATGTCGGCGCATACGGATTGCGCGGATGCAGGACCAGCGATACGCCCATCGCTTCCCAGCTGCGGCCGGCAATCTCCGGGCGGTTGGCGGCTGCCGTCGGCGGCAGGCTGCTGCCACTCACATGCGAGAAGCCCACTCCGCCGCGCTCGAGCACATTGCCTTCTTCAAGGATGCGGGAAATGCCGCCGCCCGCGATGGGACCTGCGCCATGCGCGCGTTGCCAGTTGTCGGCGATGAACTGCTTGCCATCGATTTCTTCCAGCGCCGTGACGATGCGGGACTGGAGGCCGAGGAGATAGGACTTGACAGTAGCTGGGGTGATGGAGGATTGGGTCATCTATCTGAATCTGGATTGCAAAATTGGGCGTCATTCCCGCAACAGTGGGAATCAGGATTACGGCATCCTACGGTATAGCAATACCGAGAGCGATTGCCAATGCATGAAAGGGACCTACGCCGGCCGCACCGGTCTCGCGTCTGCGATGCTCGGCGTACATCGCGTACAGTTACGCTTCTCGGACTCGGCGTCGCCACCCGACCTCGTCTCCCTAGCATGCAGTGTCAAACCGCTCTAGGCGTTTTGCCGGGGTGCGCCGCGGCAGGATCGCGCAACAATGCGATCCTCGGCGTCTGCAGCGAAACTTATGTCCCCCGGTGCAATGGCCGCTGCGCCTGAGATGACGGTGCCGGCCGTTGCGGTTGCTTCATTCGGAGGGCAATGATCAAGACGGCCGCTTCAACGCGCGCCAACCAATATCCCGGCGGAACTGCGCACCATCAAAATGAATGCTGTCGACCACGTCGTAGGCATTTTTCTGTGCCATACGCACGCTATCACCCAAACCCACTACGCAGAGCACGCGGCCGCCGGACGTGGTCAGCTTGCCGCCGGCGTTTGTCGTGCCAGCATGGAACGTGACGCAATCCGGGGTTTCGGGGGGAATGCCGGTGATGACGTCGCCCTTGCGCGGTGCATCCGGGTAGCCAGCAGCGGCCATCACGACGCCGAGCGCCGTGCGGCGGTCCCATTCGAGCTCGACCTCGTCGAGCGTGCCATTGACCGCATGTTCCATCACGGTCACGAGGTCGGTCTTCAGGCGCGCCATGATGGGCTGCGTTTCGGGGTCACCCATGCGGCAATTGAACTCCAGCGTTTTCGGATTGCCCTTGGCATCGATCATGAGGCCGGCATACAGGAAGCCAGTGAACGGAATTCCGTCCTTCGACATGCCGAGTACGGTCGGGTTGATGATTTCACGCATGATGCGTGCATGCAATGACGGTGTGACGATCGGTGCCGGGGAGTAGGCACCCATGCCGCCGGTATTCGGGCCTTCGTCGTTGTCTTTCAGGCGCTTGTGGTCCTGGCTGGTAGCCAGCGGCAATACATGCTTACCATCAACCATGACGATGAAGCTTGCCTCTTCGCCGACAAGAAATTCTTCGATAACGACGCGAGCGCCGGCATCGCCGAGTTTGTTGTCAGCCAGCATCATGTCGACGGCCGCATGCGCCTCATCCAGCGTCATGGCGACGACCACGCCCTTGCCGGCGGCAAGGCCGTCTGCCTTAATGACGATCGGGGCGCCTTTCTGGTTGATGTACTTGTGCGCAGCCTGCAGGTCGGAAAACGTCTGGTAGTCCGCAGTCGGGATGCGGTGGCGCTTCATGAATGCCTTGGCGAAATCCTTGGAGCTCTCCAGTTGTGCGGCTTCCTTGGTCGGGCCGAAGATTTTGAGGCCGTTTTCGCGGAAGATATTCACGATGCCGGCCGCAAGCGGGACTTCCGGTCCAACGACGGTCAGGCCGATATTTTCCTTGATGGCGAACTGCGCGAGCCATGCCGGGTCGGTGATGTCGACATTCTGCAGGCGTGGATCCAGCGAAGTGCCGCCGTTGCCCGGTGCCACATAGACCATTTGGATGCGCTCGGATTGTGCAAGCTTCCAAGCCAGGGCATGTTCGCGGCCGCCTGAGCCGACTACCAGAATTTTCATGGAGATCTTTGAAACGTTAACATAATGCAGGCACCTGCGCCTGCATTACTCAATTTACTTGTGAAACAGGGAAAGCGAAAGGCAACAACCGGTTACTCTTCGATCACGGCGTTGGTGTAGACCTCTTGCACGTCATCGAGGTTTTCCAGCGCATCCAGCAATTTCTGCATTTTTACCGCATCGTCGCCGGTAAAGACGGTTTCCGTTGCGGGCTTCATTACGATCTCGGCCATCTCAGCCTTGAATCCGGCTTTTTCCAACGCATCCTTGACTGTCGAGAAATCGTTCGGTGCCGTAATGACTTCGAAACCGCCTTCGTCGTCGGTGATTACATCTTCCGCCCCGGCTTCCAGGGCTGCTTCCATCAGCGCATCTTCATTGGTACCGGGCGCAAAGAACAATTGTCCGCAATGCTTGAACAGGAAAGCCACCGAACCTTCGGTGCCCATGTTGCCGCCGAATTTGGAAAATGCATGGCGCACTTCCGCCACCGTACGTACGCGGTTGTCGGTCATGCAGTCGACGATGATTGCGGCACCGTTGATGCCATAGCCTTCATAACGGATTTCTTCATAGTTGGCGCCTTCCAGTCCGCCGGTGCCGCGCTGGATTGCGCGCGTGACGTTGTCCTTCGGCATATTGGCGTCGGCGGCTTTGTCCACAGCCAGTCGCAGGCGCGGGTTACTGGCGATATCGCCGCCACCCATGCGGGCCGCCACAGTGATTTCCTTGATCAGGCGCGTCCAGATCTTGCCGCGCTTGGCGTCCGTCGCTGCTTTTTTATGCTTGATATTGGCCCATTTACTGTGTCCAGCCATGACGATCTTTCCTGGAAATGAGATGAAGGAGGGCGGAGGTGGCTTATCGCGGCGTCAAAACTACGCAAAAATAACAAGCTACCCAGCCGAAAATCAATCTAGAATTTTACCATACCGACCCCTGCCAATATCAGCCGGAAAGACTGCCAGACCATGCCAAAGCCACTACTGATCGCCCGTCACCAGGACAAGGAACTCGCGCTGCTGCCCCATCTCGCCAACCGCCATGGTTGCATTACCGGGGCTACCGGCACCGGCAAGACCGTCACGTTGCAGGTGCTGGCACAGGCGTTGTCGGATATCGGCGTGCCGGTCTTCATGGCTGACGTCAAGGGAGACTTGTCGGGCATGGCCAAGGCTGGATCGCTGACGCCGAAGATGAAGGAGCGCCTGGATTTCCTGAAAATGGAAGAACCGGCATGGTCGGCCTGCCCGGTCACGTTTTGGGATGTTTTCGGCGAGAAGGGCCATCCGGTGCGGGCGACCATTTCCGATCTCGGCCCGCTCTTGCTTGCGCGCATGCTGAACTTGAACGATGTGCAGCAAGGCGTACTGCAACTGGTCTTCAAGATTGCGGACGACAATGGACTCTTGCTGCTCGACATCAAGGACCTGCGGACGATGCTCCAGCACGTGGGCGAAAACGCAGCGGAGTTTCAGACGGAATACGGCAATATTTCCGCTGCCAGCATTGGTGCAATCCAGCGCGGCCTGCTGGCGATTGACGAGCAGGGCGGAGACCGCTTCTTCGGCGAGCCGATGCTCAATATCCAGGACTTCATGCAAACCGACAGCAACGGCAAGGGCATGGTGAATATTCTTGCCGCCGACAAGCTGCTGAATTCGCCGCGGCTGTATGCGATTTTCCTGCTGTGGATGCTGTCGGAACTGTTCGAGCAATTGCCCGAGGTCGGCGACCTGGAGAAACCCAAGCTGGTGTTCTTCTTTGACGAAGCCCACCTGCTGTTTGACGAATCGCCGAAGGCGCTGCTGCAGAAGATCGAACAGGTGGTGCGGCTGATTCGCTCCAAGGGTGTCGGCGTATATTTCGTGACGCAAAACCCGCTCGACATTCCCGATACGGTACTCGGCCAGCTCGGCAACCGCGTGCAGCATGCGTTGCGCGCCTACACCCCGCGCGACCAGAAGGCTGTGCAGGCCGCCGCCGAAACCTTCCGCCCCAATCCCGCGCTGGACACGGCGCAGGCGATCACTGAGCTGGGCGTCGGTGAGGCGCTGGTGTCATTCCTCGATGAAAAAGGGCGGCCGCACATGGTGGAGCGGGCCTTCATCGTGCCGCCAGCCTCGCAGATCGGGCCGATCACCGATGCTGAGCGGAGCGACGTCATCGCCAACTCTGTTATTGCCGGGGTGTACGAAAAGGCAGTCGATCGCGAATCCGCACATGAGAAAATCAAGGGTCGCGTCGACACAAAGATGCTGGACAAGCAAACGGCGCAGAAGCCTGGCGGCACAGGCGACACTACGCAGCCGCAATCGTCCCCTCAGTCGAGTGGCCCATCCATCGGCGATACCTTCAAGGATGCACTCGGCGGCTTGCTCGGCGGAGGTGGCGGATCGCGCCGCAAGGACACGATGGTGGAGGCGATGGTCAAGTCGGCGGCGCGCACCATTGGTTCGCAAGTCGGCCGCGAAATCATCCGGGGCGTGCTCGGCTCGATCATGAAGCGCCGATAGCCTGGAAGGACCTGGAATTGCCGAGTCAGGGCAAGTCCAGGTCAATGTGAGGAAATCATTCGCAGCGTAAAATCGCTCGATGATTTCCGCCAACTCTCCTGCTTCTGCACGCCAGGCTTTTCTCATCGGACTGGCGATTGCCATCTCCGGTGCCATCCTCTTTTCTGCAAAGGCGATCGTCGCCAAGCTGATCTACCGTTACGGCGTCGACGCGGTCACGCTGATCACTTTCCGCATGCTGTTTTCCCTTCCGTTTTTCGCCGTTGTTGCGGTATGGAAGGCGCGTACCGCCGTGCCGTTGACCGGGGCAGAGCGCGGCAAGATCGTCGTGATGGGCTTGCTCGGCTATTACCTGTCCAGCTTCCTCGATTTTCTCGGCCTGCAATACATTTCCGCCGGTCTGGAGCGCCTGATCCTGTTCCTGACGCCATCCTTCGTATTGCTGATTTCGGTGTTCTTCCTGCACAAGAAGATCACCGCGCGCGAATGGCTGGCACTCGGCACCGCGTATCTCGGCACGGTATTGGTGTTTTTGCATGATGTGCGCTTGGGCGGCGCCAATGTGACCTTGGGCGGGGCGTTTGTCCTCGGCAGCGCGATTGCTTATGCGCTCTACCTGCTGATTTCCGGCGAGCTGGTCAACCGTGTCGGCACCTTGCGTCTCGTTTCCTATGCGATGTGCGTGTCGAGCGTGGCATGCATCCTGCAATTCTTCCTGTTGCGTCCGGCATCGATGCTCGTGCAACCGATGCCCGTGTACGGCTTGTCACTCATCAATGCCGTCTTTTGCACGGTGTTCCCGGTATTTCTGACAATGGTCGCGGTCTCCCGCATCGGCCCGGCCACCACATCGCAGGCTGGCATGATCGGTCCGGTGTCGACGCTGTTCCTCGGCGCACTGATCCTCGGCGAGCCGATCACCGGAATTCAGCTGGCGGGCACCGCGCTGGTGTTGGCCGGGATATATTTACTATCGAAAAAACGAGCATAAGGAAAATCATGGATTTGGGAATTCGCGGAAAACAGGCATTGGTTTGCGGCGCCAGCAAGGGGCTTGGGCGCGGTTGTGCGGAGGCGCTGGCGGCGGAGGGCGTTGATGTGACCATCGTTGCGCGCACTGCTGACGTGCTGGAAGCGACTGCGGCGGAGATCCGGCAAAAAACGGGCGTGAAGGTGACGGCCGTCGCCTGCGATATCACGACGCCGGAAGGACGAGCGCAGGCTTTGGCGGCATGCCCCGCGCCGGACATCCTCATCACCAATGCAGGCGGTCCGCCGCCGGGGGATTTCCGCAACTGGACCCGTGAAGACTGGATCGCGGCGCTGGACGCCAACATGCTGACCCCGATCGAACTGATCAAGGCGACCGTCGACGGCATGATGGCCCGGCGCTTCGGCCGCATCGTCAACATTACGTCCAGCGCGGTCAAGGCGCCGATCGATGTGCTCGGCCTGTCGAACGGCGCGCGGTCCGGACTGACAGGATTTGTCGGTGGGCTGGCGCGAAAAACTGTCAGTCAGAATGTCACGATTAACAATCTTTTACCGGGGCAGTTCGAAACCGACCGCCTGAAAAAGACGATTGGTGCGTCCGCCAGCGCTGCCGGCAAGAGCCTGGAAGAGGCATTTGCCGCGCGGCGGCAGCAGATCCCCGCCCAGCGTTTTGGCACGCCGACGGAGTTTGGCGCGGTTTGTGCTTTTCTGTGCAGCGTTCATGCCAGCTACATGACTGGGCAGAATGTGCTGCTGGACGGCGGCAATTACCCGGGTACTTTCTGAGCAAATTGATAACGGAAGTGTGAGGCTGAGGTGAAAAAGCGTATTGCCCTGATTGCCCATGACAAGAAGAAGGATGACATGATCGAATTCGCCTCGGCGCATGCAGATCTATTGCGCCAGTTCATACTGGTCGCCACCGGTTCCACCGGCAAGCGCCTGCATGACGAGGTCGGGCTGACGGTCGAACGCAAGCTGTCCGGCCCGTTTGGCGGCGACCTGCAGATCGGCGCGGAGCTGGTCGAGGGCAAGATCGATTGCGTGATCTTCCTGCGCGACCCGATGACGCCGCAGCCGCACGAGCCGGACATCAACGCACTGGTGCGCGCCTGCGATGTGCATAACGTACCCTGCGCGACCAATGTCGAGTCCGCCAAGCTGTTGCTGGCGCAGCTGACTCCGCATCACCACCATAACTGAGATAAAACCGCGATAAGAAGATAAGGAACAAAGGGAAAAGCATGGTGAAGGCAATTCGAATCAACAAGGTCGGCGGTCCGGAGGTGATGGAATACGTCGACGTCGAGGTCGGCGAACCTGGTCCGGGCGAAGCACGCGTGCGCCAGTCGGCCTGTGGCCTGAACTACATTGACGTCTACTTCCGTACCGGCGCTTATCCGCAGCCGCTGCCCGCAGGGATTGGCATGGAAGGCGCTGGCATTGTGGAAGCCGTCGGTGCTGGCGTTACCCATGTTAAGCCGGGTGACCGTGTGGCCTATGCCGGCCGTCCGACCGGCGCGTATACCGAAGCGCGGGTAATGCCGGCTGCCGTGCTGGTGAAGCTGCCGGACGCAATCGACTTTGAAACCGGTGCGGCGATGATGCTGCAAGGCCTGACGGTGCAGTACCTGTTCCGTCGCACCTTCCCGTTGCGCGGCGGTGAAACCATCCTGTTCCACGCGGCCGCCGGTGGCGTCGGCCTCATCGCCTGCCAGTGGGCGCGCGCGCTCGGCGTGACGATGATCGGCACTGTCGGCTCCGATGAAAAGGCAGCGTTGGCCAAGGCGCACGGCTGCACCCACACGATCAACTACAACAAGGAAAATTTCGTTGAGCGGGTGAAGGAAATCACGGAAGGCAAGGGCGTGCCCGTCGTGTATGACTCGATCGGCAAGGATACTTTCATCGGATCGCTGGACTGCCTCGCGCCGCTGGGCATGATGGTCAGCTTCGGTGCGGCCTCTGGCCCCGTGCCGCCTTTCAGCCTGAATGAACTTGCCTCGCGCGGATCGCTGTTCATTACAAGGCCGTCCGTCTTTACCTACACGGCGAAACGGGAGGACCTCGACGCGATGGCCGCCGACTTGTTCGGCATGGTGGAAAGCGGGAAGGTCAGAATCGATATCAACCAGCGCTACGCCTTGCGGGATGCGGCACAGGCACACCGCGACCTCGAGGCACGCAAGACCACCGGCTCTACCATCCTGGTGCCGTAACAATGAACGACCCAGGGCGTAACCCGATGAACCACCCGGAAGAGCAGCCTGCCGGCAGCGACGATGCGCCGAAATTCGGCCGCCTGCTGCTGGTACTGTCCGCTGCCGTGTTGATCATCGTGGTGGTGACCCTGGTGTCGGAGGCGATCTACTCTTGATGGCATAAGGTTTTTCCTGGCAGGGAGACACGAACGCCGGGAGTGATAGACAACAGAAAATAATGACGGACCCGTACATCACTCGACCACTCGAGAAGCCCCTCTCCACGCAGGAGCGGAGCGCAGCCCTGAATGCGCTGGCGTTTACTGGCCTGCGACTGACCGCGGCCGAACTCGAAGGATTCGGCGCACGGCTGGACCAGGCCCTGTTCCTTCAAGTGGCGAAATCCACTAGTCCCGAGCAGGAAGGGCAATATCGCCATGCCTGGCAATTGCTGAACCGGCACCGTCCCACTTTCCAGCGCCTTGTCAGCGAAGCCTTGCAGCAGGCCTTGCTGCAGGAGGTGCAGGCCATGGGACAACGGCAAGCCCTGCTGCAAGACGATGGCGGTGATTTGCTGCCAGCGACTGCCTTTGCCGAGATGGAGCGGCAGGCACTGATTGACAGTCTCAGCCATGGCCTGGATGCCAATGACCACGATACCTTGGCTGTCCTCAGTCTCCGTATTGCCCACCTGATGCATCTGGATGACAGCAGCACCGAGCAGAATCCGTTCCGGTCAGAGGTCTTCCTGAAGGCGGCTGCTGAGGCGTGGCGCAAGTTCGACACTCAGTCCGATTCGCTTCCATTGGTGCTGCCGCAGATGCAACCAGGGGTCTTCCTCCCGCTTGGCTCGATCTGGCAGGAGATGAATCGCGACCTGGCGGCACGCGGGCTCCTGCCCGGAGCGGAAGAGATCTGGCGGCGCAAGAGGAAGGAAGCGGTGCAGCCTGTCGCGCGCCCGTTGCCTGAGCGCCTGCGCCGCTGGCTTGTGGTGGACGGAAAGGTGAGCCTTGTGCGTGGCGAAGAACTGTTCGAACGGATGTTCGCGCAACTCGCCTCCGACGAAACGATCCCCTCCAATGTGCGGCAATTGGTCGCGCAGCTGAAAGAACCACTGAGCCCGCTGGTGCGGGACGACGTGGCGTTTTTCTTCGATCCCCTGTATCCCGCGCGGCGCATGCTCAATGCGGTGATCGACGGCGGTTTGGGGTTGGAAGGAAGTGAAGACGGCTCGGATCCCGTGTTTCAGGTGCTGCAGAATGCGGTGGAGCGGGTACTGCAAGATAGCGGTACGGAAGCGGCGCAGCTGGAGACAGCCGTCGACGACCTCGCAGCGAGCGCTTCGCAGCAAGTTCAGGCTGATCAGGAGACGCTGCGTAATGCCATCGCGGAAGCGAACGCGCAGGAAAAGGCGAGCCATGCACTGGAACTGGCAGAGGCGGATGTTGCCCCGCGCCTTGAAGGTGGCGAGGTGGAGAGCTTTCTCGAACCTTTCCTGCAAACGCAATGGGTGCGCGTGCTTGCCTACGCCCATGAAAAGAGCCCGGCTGAACTCCAGGCTGCGCTCAAGACAATGGATGACCTGATCTGGAGCGTCAAACCCAGATCCACGCCGGAGGAGCGCAAGCAGCTGGTCACTCGCCTGCCGACGCTGCTGGCGGAACTCCATGCCGGGCTTGACGCGATCAAATGGGACGAGGCCGAGCGCAACGCGTTTTTCGCGGACCTGGCGCAGCATCATGCGGCCTGCATGCGCGGCCCGCTCGAACTGACTCCACGCGACGAACTGGAACACCGGATGGATGCCATGCAGCGTGCGAGCGAACACGAGCTGAGCCGGCGTGCGCGCGAGCAACAGAGGGTGGAAGTCGCGATGCTCATGCGTCAGGCCCAGCCCTTACATCCGGGCGGCTGGGTGCAGTTTGTGCGGAACGACGGCAGCAAGCTCAATTGCAAGTTAATCTGGATTAGTCCGGAGCGCGGCTGCTTCGTTTTTTCCGGACGCAAGGGGCAGCTGGTGTTTACGCTGGAAGACAGGGCGCTCGCGCAGGCTTTCCGGATGACGCGAGCAACTGCGCTTGCGCAGGATTCGCTGGTGAAGCGAGCGCTTGCCAGTGCACTGGACAGCTTCGGCATTGAGGGCGGGATTCAATAGGACAACGCGCCGGGTTGGCACCGGCGCGTTGAATATTCATTGATTCGCGTACGGATTATCGCTGCATCTTTAGCTCGATCCGGCGTGGCACGCCGCTCGGTCCGGGGAAATCCGTAAATGCGCTGCGCACCAGATAGGGCATCACCGTTGCAAGCGAGCCATTGGTGCCCTCACTGACAACGGTCGTTTCATAGAGTTTCTTGCCGTTGGACATCTGCGCCAAGCCAATTTTCAGTTGGCGGGTGAACAATTGATACTGCGACACCCGCTGTTCCACGACGGGTGGTCCGAACCAGAACGGATCGTAGAACGGGCCGTAGCCGTAATACCCTGGCCAATAACCCGGTCCGTAATAACCGCGCCATGCCGGCCCATACCAGTAGGGGTAGGGATTGACCACTACCGGATAAACCTCCCGCACATCGCGCCCATGGATGCTGTAGCTGATTGAGGCCTTGAGCGTCGGCTTGGTGTTGGCGGGCGCTTCCATGAATCCGAGCCGGTTCAGTTCCGTGCGCACAAGATTCTCATAATTGAGATATTCAAGGCTATCGTTCTGCTCCTTGGTGCGTTCGAATACGTACGACTTGTCCGGCAAGGCTGCCGGCCATTCATGGAACGACGTGACGTCGCTGCGGATCGTGCTGGCGCAGCCGCTCAGCAACAATCCCGAAAAAGCCAGGATGCTGGCGATCAGCCAACGTTTCATTGTCTCTCTCCCGAAGGCGGGCTCATCAATTCAGAATAGACGCACGGCATAAATTTTCCGTAATTATTTGTAAGGGCATCTCACAAAACTCCCTGAGCGCTTGGCGAAAAGGAATCGCAAGAAGCTTAGCGCGGATTCTCAAAGAAAATATAGTTAGAGCTGAAGTCGCTGATCTCGAAATACACTTTCTTTTCACCGGAGTCAGCCACCATATTGAGGTTTTCGTCCAGCACCCCGTAGCCATAGCGGTAGGAACGAGGCTGGTTGTCGCTCGTGCCGATGGCGGTGGAAATTTTGTCGATGTGGATAAAGCGGCGCATCAGCTTTTCGCCTGCATAAAATTCGAGCACGCCGTTGGTGCCGGTCCAGTTTTGCACACCGCGGCTGAACTGGTTTTGTTGCTCCTGGGTACATGAGGCGAGCAGCACTGAAAGCGCCACCACGAAAAGCGCAAGGGAAGATTTCATTGGGATAGGCTCGGTACGCGTTGGTTGGTAAAATGCCAGTTTGTACCATTATCCCCCGAATCAATATCCGCATGCGCACTGACACCCCACAGGCGATTTATCGCAAGGATTACACCCCCCCCGGTTTTCTGGTTGAGACGGTCGAGATGGGTTTCGATCTTGACCCGGAAGTCACCCGTGTTGCCACCCGCCTGACTCTCACGCGCAATCCGAAGAGCCGTAGCAAAAGTCTGGTTCTTTACGGCGAGGCGCTGCAACTGGTGCAACTGCGGCTGAACGGGAAGGCACTGACCAAGCGCGGCTACACGCTGGCGAACGGAAGACTGGAAATCCCCAATCCGCCGGACGATGTCACGCTCGAGATCGAAACGGTCACCCATCCCAACCTCAACACTTCGTTGATGGGACTGTATACATCCAACGGCAACTTCTTCACCCAATGCGAAGCGGAAGGATTTCGCAAAATCACGTTCTTCCCCGACCGGCCGGATGTCATGGCGAAATACAAGGTGATGTTGCGAGCGGATAAGGAAAAGTATCCCGTCCTGCTGTCCAACGGCAATCTCATTGAAGAGGGGGATCTTGGCGACGGACGTCACTATGCCGTCTGGGAAGATCCGTTCAAGAAGCCTTCTTATCTGTTCGCACTCGTTGCCGGCAAGCTGGTTTGCCAGCAAGAGAAATACACGTTGAAGTCCGGGCGCGAAGTGCTGCTGCAAGTCTGGGTGGAAGAGGGCAACCTCGACAAGACCCAGCATGCGATGGACTCCCTCAAAAAGAGCATCCACTGGGACGAAGAGCGTTTCGGCCTGGAGCTTGACCTCGACCGCTTCATGATTGTTGCTGTCAGCGACTTCAACATGGGCGCAATGGAAAACAAGGGCCTCAACATTTTCAATACGAAGTACGTGCTGGCTAACCCGCGCATTGCGACCGACGCCGACTATGCCGGCATCGAGTCCGTGGTGGGGCATGAATACTTCCACAACTGGACCGGTAACCGCGTGACCTGCCGCGACTGGTTCCAGTTGTCACTGAAGGAAGGGCTGACGGTTTTCCGCGACCAGGAGTTTTCCGCCGATCTCGTCGGCACTGCGAGCGGACGTGCGGTCAAGCGCATCGAGGACGTGCGCGTGCTGCGCCAGGCGCAATTCCCGGAGGATGCCGGTCCGATGGCGCATCCGGTGCGGCCTGACTCCTACGTCGAGATCAATAATTTCTACACCGTTACCATCTACGAAAAAGGCGCCGAAGTCGTGCGCATGTACCAAACGCTGCTCGGGCGCGACGGCTTCCGCAAGGGCATGGACCTGTACTTCCAGCGCCATGACGGGCAGGCGGTGGAGTGCGATGATTTCCGCGCCGCCATGGCCGATGCCAACGATCGCGATCTGTCGCAGTTCGAACTCTGGTACAGCCAGGCCGGTACACCGCATGTGAAGGTCGAAGCGCAGTACGACGACGAGGCGAAGACCTATGCGCTCACCTTGTCGCAAACCTGCCCGCCGACGCCTGGGCAGCCGAAGAAGCAGCCGTTCCACATCCCGGTCGCAGTCGGCCTGCTCGAAAGCAGCGGGCGTGACATGCCGCTGCACCTGGAGGGCGACGAGAGTGCGCAAGGCGACTCCGTACCGACGACAGTCGTGCTGGAACTCACACAACCGAGCCAGACTTTCGTCTTCACTCAAGTCGCGGAAAAGCCGGTGCCCTCCGTATTGCGTGACTTCTCGGCACCGGTTGTGCTCGACATCGAATACACGGATGCCGAGCTGGCATTCCTGATGGGCCATGACAGCGATGCATTCAACCGCTGGGAAGCGGGCCAACGCCTGGCAATGCGCCGCATGCTGGCACTGACCCAGGCTGTGCAGGCAAATCATGCCCTCAGCGATGCCGAACTCATGGATAGCGCGCTGACCGATATTTTCCGTACGACGCTCAATGATGAAACGCTGGACCCGGCCTTCCGCGAACTGGCGCTCACGCTGCCTTCGGAAACGGTCGTCGCGGAACAGATGAGTGTCGTGGATCCGCACGCTGTACGTGCGGTGCGCCAGTTCCTTCGCCGTTCGATCGCATCCGCCTTGCGTCTCGACTGGCAGGTCGCATACCAGTCGAACCGTATACCGCGTGATTACAGCCCCGATCCGGTATCGACCGGCAAGCGAGCACTCAAGAATCTCGCGCTGTCTTACCTGATTGAACTTGATGATGCTGAAGTGCACCTGCTTGCGCAGAACCAGTACGACAATGCCAACAACATGACGGACCGGCTCGCCGCCTTGTCGGCCTTGGCCAACAGCAGCGCTCCCGGCAAAGATGAGGCACTGGAAGGATTCTTTGCCGACTTCGAGCAGGAAGCACTGGTGATCGACAAATGGTTTGCGCTGCAAGCCGCCGCCCGCACCACCGATGTGAAAGCGGTGCGAGAACTGATGAAGCATCCGGCCTTCACGCTGAAGAACCCGAATCGGGCGCGCAGCCTGCTGTTTAACTTCTGCAATGGCAATCCGTCGCAATTCCATGCGATTGACGGCAGCGGTTACGAATTCTGGGCGGAGCAGGTCATCGCGCTCGATGCCATTAATCCGCAGGTCGCTGCCCGCCTGGCGCGCAGCCTCGACCGCTGGCGCAAGTATGCTCCGGCCTTGCAGAAAAAGATGCATGCCGCCCTCAAGCAAGTTGCCAGCGTCAAGTCGCTGTCCAAGGACGTGCTCGAAGTGGTGACCAAGTCCCTTGCCAACTAATCTCCAACACATCGCCAACACTGGAACTATTCATGAAAAGAGTCAGCCTTACGCAGTACCTTGTTGAAGAACAGCGCCTGCATAACACCATCCCGGCAGAGTTGCGCCTGCTGATCGAAGTCGTTGCGCGTTCCTGCAAGACCATCAGCCACGCCGTCGGCAAGGGAGCGCTGGGTGAAGTGCTCGGCAGCGCAGGCAGCGAAAATGTCCAAGGCGAAGTGCAAAAGAAGCTCGACGTGCTGTCGAACGAAATGCTGCTGCAGGCGAATGAGTGGGGCGGTCACCTCGCAGCAATGGCTTCCGAAGAAATGGAAACCATCCACCCGATCCCGAACCGTTATCCGAAGGGCGAATACCTGCTGCTGTTCGATCCGCTCGACGGCTCGTCCAACATCGACGTCAACGTCACCATCGGCACGATCTTCTCCGTGCTGAAAGCACCCGAAGGCATGGGTGAGCCGACCGAAGAAGCCTTTCTGCAACCTGGCTGCAAGCAGGTTGCGGCTGGCTATGCAGTCTATGGCCCGCAAACCATGCTGGTGCTGACTACCGGTAGGGGCGTCCATGGGTTCACTCTTGACCGCGAGATGGGTTCCTGGGTGCTCACCCAGCGCGACATGCAGATTCCAAAGGAGACGAAAGAATTCGCGATCAACGCATCCAATGCCCGCCACTGGTATCCGCCGGTCAAGCGCTACATCGACGAAATGCTCGCCGGCGAAACAGGGCCGCGCGGCAAGAACTTCAACATGCGCTGGATCGCATCCATGGTCGCCGACGTGCACCGTATTCTCAACCGCGGCGGCATCTTCATGTATCCGGCCGACGCGCGTGAACCGGACAAGCCCGGCAAGCTGCGCCTGATGTACGAAGCCAACCCGATGTCCATGATCATCGAGCAGGCCGGTGGTGCCGCCACCAACGGCAAGCAGCGCATCCTCGACATCCAGCCGAAAAAACTGCACGAGCGCGTCGCAGTATTCCTCGGTTCGAAGAGCGAAGTCGAACGGGTGACAAGCTATCACCACGAATAACGCCAGTCCGGACGCGAACCGGATCCTGCCGAATTAAAAAGAAGGAAACAATCCGGCTCTAGCGGATTTGTTTCTTTCTTTGATAGAATACGCGTTTTCGCTGATGTAGCTCAGTCGGTAGAGCAACTGATTCGTAATCAGTAGGTCGACGGTTCGATTCCGCCCATCAGCACCAAGACATAAAGGGTTAGCACCGTAATGGGTGCTAACCCTTTTTCTTTGGACTGAACGCATCGCGTACCGCCATCGAATTGGCATGCCTGAATTCGATTCTTCCGGCGGGAGATCAACAACGACAGGACGCATTTGCAGGGCCATGGACCAAGCCGGCTAGCAGGTTTTGTTCTGTTCATGGTCATGTCTTCTACGAAGGGAAATCGTAAGGTGTGCCGCTTCATTTTCGGCTGCTTGCGACTTCCGACCTTTCTGCCGGCACTGCAGTTGCAACGTCTTGCCGCCGTGTGCCTTGGCGGAGGACGAACCAATAATGCAATTGCTCTTGCTCAAGTCTGTTACAGCACCATTACGTATGCTTGGTGCTTGGTTTCGGCTTTGAGTTGCACATCGTCCGTATCACGCGACCAATTTTCGCCACACGCATGGTGCACTGCTTCTGTAGGGAGGGCGCGGTGAGCATTGCGCATCCGATAGGCTGAGTCGTAAGCTCCTCGGTTTCCATGCGCCGCGATTGCGCGGCTCCGGGTTTCAAACGGGCTCTGAGGCGAAACCAGTTCACACCTTACATTCGAAAAGGATATTGAAGCCAAATGGTTAAGCATCGCGTTGCAGTGATCGGGGCCGGGGGACATGGCGCAGTCGTGGCCAGTACCCTGAAAGCTGCCGGACATGAGGTGGTCGGCTTCTATGCGGACGTGCCGTCGATCTGGGGTACCAAAGTGCTCGATATTCCGGTAATCGGACCTATCAGCGAATTGTCCTCGGCGCATTGCTCGCACGCGATCATCGGTATTGGCGACAACATGGCGCGCAGGCGATTTGCCGAAGCGATTGACATTGACTGGATCACCGTCGTCCACCCCTTTGCCTCGGTTCACCCGGATGTCTCTTTGGGGGCAGGTACGATTGTCTGCGCAGGGTCGATCGTTCAGCCGGAAGCAGTGGTCGGTTCCCATGTGATCCTCAATACCAAGGCCAGTGTCGATCACCATTGCCGTGTCGGCGATTATGCGCACATTGCGGTTGCGCATCTCGCCGGATGGTCTTCGATCGATGAGGGCGTATTCATGGCATTGGGTTCCACCGTGCTGCCAAAGCTGCACGTAGGGGCATGGGCCACCGTCGGTGCGGGGGCGGTGGTTACGAAGAATGTGGCTCCACATACGACGGTGGTCGGAGTGCCCGCCAGGCCGCTTGCCACCCAACCTCCCGAAGAGGCCAAGAGGGCGTGACATGCTCGAGCTGAGCGACGTTAGCAGCCAAGATCGAAGTTTTCTGCTACATGATGTCTTGTGTGGCGGTCAGGCAGAGTAAATCAAACTGAGCGAGCGGAGTGGTCCGTCGGGGTTGTCGTCAACCAATACGGCCGATCGTGCTGCCCGCTTCAGGGGAAATGCGTTCGACAGTACGCTCGCTGGAGTACCGCAACACGCCATCTCGTAACGCACCATCTTCTTCCGGCGCGTGCAAAGGGATGTAGACGGTGAGCGTGGTGCCTTGACCCGGAGCGCTGGCAATCTGGAATTCGCCATTGAGTGCATGGATTCTTTCCTCGACACCGATGAGGCCGAATGAATTCGGCGCCTTGCGGTTCTCCGGGTAAATGCCGATGCCGTTGTCAGATACTTGCATCACTAGGCGTGTATCGTCCTGGTAGAGTTCGATCACGACATGTGTGGCATTGGCATGCCGGATTACGTTGGTCAGCGATTCCTGCAGGATGCGGAATAGCGATGTCGCCCGCGCGTCATCCACGACGAATTCCCTCTCGCTCATGTACAGGTCGCAGGCAATGCCGGTACGGCGCCGGAATTCGGCAACCTGCCATTCGATGGCGGCAGTCAAGCCAAGATCGAGCGCTGCAGGACGCAGGTTGTTGATGATGGTGCGAATTGTTTTGACGGTCGCATCGAGGTGGTTGAGCGCTGCCCGCACTTTTTGGTTCAGGCGCGGATGCGAATCGCCGGTGCGGGCGTCGAGCATGGAGACGTCAATGCGCAGCGCCAGCAGCGTTTGCCCAAGTTCGTCATGGATCTCGCGCGCGATCCGCTTTCGCTCCTCTTCCTTCACGCGGTCCTGGTATGCCGTCAGGTCGCGCAACAGTTCCTGCGAACGCTGCAATGCCTCCACGGTGTGCTTGCGTTCCGTAATGTCCATGATGGTGCCGCGTAAAAGCATGTTGCGGTCGTTATGTCCGACGCGGGAGATGGTCTGTACCCAACGCAGCGAGCCGTCGCGCTGCACGATGCGGTGCTCCGCCGTGAATTCCTCGCCTGAACGGATTGAGTGCTGCAGCCCTTCGCGTATGCGTTGACGGTCATCCACATGAATGCGACGGAGGAAGTCGTCATACTGCGGACCGCCCGGGAAAGTATCGACATCAAGGATGCGGCAGGTCTCGGCCGACCAGCTCATTTTCCCGGACCCAGGTTCGAGCACCCAGCTGCCGAGGCGGGCCATATGCTGTGCTTCCGCAAGGCTCGCTTCGCTGTTGCGCAGGTCCTTGGTCATTTCGGTTGCCAGCTCCATCGCCCGCCGGCGGGCTGTCGTCAGGTAGTAGTAGTTGCTGAACAAGAGCACAGACGCAGCGATGCCGCCAAACAGCACCATCCATGCGATGGACACATCGAAGCTGTTCATCATCGCAGATTTCGGTGCGGAGAACTCGGCTTCCCAGACGCGCGGCCCGACGACGATGGCGGCTCTTTTTACGAGCATGTCCTGAGATGTGCCGGCCATCTTGAACGAGATCTGGTTTTCGCCGGGAGGCATGCTGTCGAACAGCAGGCGTTCCGGATCCATTGTGCCGGCTGTCAATCCTTCGTCACGGCGGCCTGTGTCGTAGAGCTGGATGCGCATGTAGCGCAGGATGTTCTTGTCGACCGCACCGAGCATGAGCTTGCTCACATCAAAACCGGCGCCGACCGAGCCGTAATACGCGGCACGCCGTTCGGCGACCGAGCCAAGCGGCATCCCGCGGCGGTAAAGCGGCATGCGCATTGCGAGGCCCACATGCCGGTTCGGGCCGGAGACATGAATCAGACGGCCGGAGGAGGTCAGCTGCCCGCTGTCGCGCGATATGGCCAATGCGTTTTCCACGGAACGGTTCGACGCGATGTCGAAGCCGAACGAGGCCGGGTAGTCCTTCAACGGTTCGATATAGGTCAGTACATGATATTCCGCGCGATCTGTCTCGGGCTTGATGGAGAAATCGGGATAGCCGTCCTTGTTGAGGCTGGTATCGGATTGCACGGATGCTTCGAACGCCGCTTTTTGATTCGCCGGAACATGTAGCGCGAAATTCAGGTTGGTGATGCCGGGAAAGCTGCGTTCAAGGTTCAGCTCAGTCACGTATGCATGGAACTGCTCGCGCGTCACCTTGTCGCTGGTGGCAAACAGTGCATTCACGCCGCGCAGCACGTCGATGTACGAACGCATCCGGTTCTGCACCGCAAGTTGTGCATTCTCTGCGTGGTAGTCGAATTGTGCCTGGCTCTTGCTTTCAATCATTTGCATCACGAGCAGATGCAGCACGAGCGAAATGACCAGCCCCAGCCACCAGGTGACTGACGTGAACAGCGCTTTAATAAATCGGCGGGAAATTCGCATCGGGCGTTGCAGGCCTAAGCGTATCTGCAGGAGTTGAAAGAGGTAACCGGCGGTGTAGTTGACATTGTTTCAGGGTTTTATTTCAGCACCTGAGTAGCCGACAGGAAAATTGATCTATATCAATTATGTTACAAATTTGCAAGAAAAACTGCGTGCTACAGTGAATTCCACGACGAGGTGGCCTGACTGCAACATACCCGAGTGCAATGGCCAACTGTCGCGGTAGTTCCTCTCTATGCATTGAAACTCCCAATGAAAGGTGACAGACGATGAAACAACATCTCCAAAAGAAAACGTCGGACCAAATGGTTGAAGCAATCTATGCGCTGGATCTTGATCCGATCAAAGTGAAGCTGATGGACAAGCGCGAAGGGCTGGGCTGGAGTCGTGAGGAAGCCGACAGGCATGAGCTCGAATATCGTCGTTTCCTGGCACTCGTCGCCAAGTTCCCCGATGAAGTCGTCGCACCGAATACGAATGTCGACAAGTTCTGGCATGCGCATATCCTCGACACGATGAAGTACGCGGAGGATTGCGAGGCGATTTTTGGCTATTTCCTGCACCACTTCCCTTACTTCGGCATGCGTGACGCGGAGGATGCTGCCAATCTTGCGCGGGCTGCCGAGAACATGCAGCGCCTGTACCAGCAGGAGTTTGGCCAGCAGAACGCACAAGCGACCGCTTACTGCGGTGTCGTCGCGGGCATGTCCGCGAAAGAAGAGCAAGCGACCGCCTATTGTGGTGTGACCGACACCGCCTACTGTGGCGTCGTCGCCGCCAAGCCGGAAGGCAAGGGCGAAGAAGGCAAAGCCGACAAAGCCAATGCCTATTGCGGTGTCGCCGGTGCAAGCTACTGCGGCGTCGTGGCAGGCAAGGGGCGGCCAAGCCTCGCTGAATCGACCGCCTATTGCGGTGTAGTGGCAGGCAAACCGGCGCTGGAAGGAGAGCAAGCGTATTGCGGCGTTGTCGCCAGCAAGTCGGCTGCACAAGATGAACAGACGGCCTACTGTGGTATCACCAATGCCAGTTACTGCGGTGTTGTTGCAGGAAAAGGGCGGCCGAAGCTGCAAGAAGCGGAGCAGTGTGCAGCGTAAGCGGCAATAGAAAACTCCCCACGCGATGCAGGAGAGAGGCCCGCAGCCGGCAAGGTTGCGGGCCTTTTTATGTCCGGGTTACTGACATGCTCGATGCAAGCACGGGATGCCGGCACGTAGAATAGGCAAGTCGCAATTCAATCCAGTGTTTCAACCAGACTCGGAAGACTTTTCATGCCGGTAAACGATCCTCGCCAGCTCCTGCTCGCCATGTTCAACAATGCCGTTGACGCAGTCAGTGCAGACAAATGCCTTCCTCCCTTTCTGCCCCGGCCGTCACCCGGCGGGCGCACGCTCGTCATTGGCGCAGGCAAGGGGGCGGCGGCGATGGCAAAAGCGGTCGAGTCGCATTGGGAGGAGGAACTTTCCGGGCTGGTAGTGACGCGTTATGGCCATGGCGCGGAATGCCGGCGCATTGATGTAGTCGAAGCAGCGCATCCGGTGCCGGATGAAGCGGGGCGGCAAGCTGCGAGCCGCATCATGGAGATAGTGAGCAATCTCAGCGACAAGGATCTCGTGCTTTGCCTGATTTCGGGTGGCGGCTCGTCATTACTCGCGCTGCCGGCCGATGGCATCACGCTGGAGCAGAAACAGGCAATCAACAAGGCGCTCCTCAACAGTGGAGCAACGATTGCCGAAATCAATTGCGTCCGTAAGCACCTGTCCGCCATCAAAGGCGGCCGCCTCGCGCTTGCTTGCGCGCCGGCACGTGTCGTAACACTGCTGGTCTCCGACGTGCCGGGCGATGACGCCGGCATTATCGCCAGTGGACCGACCTTGCCCGACCCGACGCGATGCACGGACGCACTCGCCATCCTGCGCAAGTACCGTATCGATACTCCGGCCAACATTGAGGAGCATCTTGCTTCAGGACGAGGCGAGACACCGAAACCCGGCGACTTCCGGTTCGCACGCAACACGCATCATGTGATTGCCACCGCCCAGTTGGCGCTGGAGGCTGCGGCCGCGACAGCACGCACCGCCGGCGTTACACCTTATATCCTCTCCGACCGCATCGAAGGCGAGGCACGCGACGCCGGGCTGGTGCATGCTGCGATCGCCCGGCAAGTCGCACTGCGCGGCCAGCCTTTCCAGCGACCTTGCGTCCTGATCTCCGGCGGGGAAACGACTGTGACGGTGCGCGGACGAGGCCGTGGCGGGCGCAATGCAGAATTCCTGCTCAGCGTTGCGGCGGCCTTGGATGGCTGCGCCAACATCTACGGATTAGCGTGCGATACCGATGGCATCGACGGTTCGGAAGATAACGCGGGCGCCATCTTTGAGCCCGCCTCCATTGCGCGCGCCGAAAAACTCGGCCTGCATGCGCGCAAGATGCTCGATGAGAATGACGCCTATGGATTCTTCAGTGCGCTCGGCGACCTGGTTGTCACGGGACCTACGCGCACCAATGTGAATGATTTCCGGGCGATTCTGGTGCTGTGAACAGAAAGGGAGGAGCTACTAGCTCATCAGCAACCCAATATCGAACGTCGCCGCATATCCTGCGCCGTCCCGTACCGGCGCCAACAACAGCTCTCGTCCACCACGTCGAAAGATGCCGTCGCTTTCATTGCGCGGAGCGCGTTTTCCGTTGCGAGAGTAGGGCGGCTGAGAATGGATGCGATCGGTCAGCGCATCGTCGAAGTAGAGCTGCGAGGTCAGCTCGTGCTGGCGGCCGCTGGCCGCCGTGGCACGGACCTTGAAGTGAATATGTACGGCTCTGCCGGGATACCAGCCGGGGTATATGGTCAGGAAGCGCACCATGCCATCGCCATTGGTGCGCTGGTAGCCACGCAGGAATTTCTTGCCGCTGGTATCAAAGCCGGGATCGGCCACATCGGAATAGACTCCGTCGGCGTCGCAATGCCAGATGTCCACAATCGCGTCGCGCAGCGGCGTGCAGTGCGCCTGATCGACGGCATGAACGCGCAAGCTGAGCGAAAGGGGCGTGCCGGGGCGCCGTGAGCCATCGCTCGGATCACTCCGAATGTCGGAGCGGTTCAAGCGCTCGTCGACGAAGTAGGGCCCCTCGATCTGGGCAGGTGTAAGTACGCAGGCTGATGCCTTGGCTCCTTTACCGCCGGACGGGAGAAGTTGTGCCCTTGCCTGTGCAGCGACAAATGCTGCCCCCAAGGCCAGCAGTACCTTGCGACGGCTGGCGACAGGTTCGGGTCCGGAAATGTCCATGCAAGGATTACTGGTAGAGCGGGAAGGCACGGACCAGGCGCGGCCGTCGGCGGGGGGTGGCGAGTCCGCGCAATGCGAGCGCCGCACCGAAACTCGCATACACGAGGAACATGGCTGGCGTCGACAAGCGCTTTTCAAAGCCGGGTTTTAGGCGCTGTGGCGTTAGTTTGTAGTCAACGAAGCAGGCCATGCCGGCAACGGCTGCGCCGGCAGCGAGTGCGGGAGTGATTCGCTTGCGGTCGGCCATTTCGCCGAACCATTTCTCATAGAGGATCGCCCACAACGTCGATGAGGCATGGTGGATCGTATATCCGACTGCGGTATAGCGTGCACTCGGGCCTTCTTTCCGGACGGCACGGTCACCCCAGAGCCAATGACTGATCGCATTGGTCGGGGCGTAGGGCGTGTTGTTCTCCCGTTCGCCGGCAGCGCCCAGTACGACGGTCGACAGCAGGCTGGCTACGCCCCCAGAGATGGCGCCGTCGTGCATCGCTTCTGACCAAGTCTTCATGCTTCCTCCATGCAATTGTTCGGATTATGAACTTGCGGCCACACTGGCCGGTCTAGTTTCATTTGTGACGCGTAAAAAGGGTCGGGGTTCCCGGAATAAAGGACGCGAAATTGGTCGTGCTGCTAACCGGAGCAAGCGGTTTCATTGGACGTCACCTCGCACAGGCGCTGGTGGCCGCCCGGCATCAAGTGGTCTGTGCAGTACGAAAGCCCCCTGGGCCACCCGGAAAAAACGAAGGCAAGGAGGCCTACGCTCCTTGCCTTCGTTTTGTCACAGCTGATTTCACGCGGGACTTCGACGCTGCGGATTGGATACCGCGCCTCACCGGCATTGATGTCGTGATCAATGCCGTCGGCATCATCCGCGAGCAGGGAGCGCAGACCTTCGAGGCGATCCACGAGAAGGCACCGCGCGCGCTGTTTGCTGCCTGCGCACAGGGCGGGGTGAAGCTTGTGATCCAGCTGTCCGCCCTTGGCGCGGACGAGCAGGCGCAGAGCCGCTACCACCTGAGCAAGAAGCGGGCGGACGACTATCTGCGCTCCTTGCCGGTGCATTCGGTGATTGTTCAGCCTTCTCTTGTATACGGTGCCGGCGGGACCAGTGCGCGCTTGTTTACCACGCTGGCGAGCCTGCCTTTGATCGGCTTGCCCGGCCAAGGCCGGCAGCAGATTCAACCAGTGCATATCGACGACGTCGTTGCGACGATGATCTCGCTGCTCGGAAATCCTCCGCCAAGCGGGACGCGCATCGCGGTGGTTGGCCCGCAATCCATGTCGCTACGGGAGTTCCTGGGAGACTTGCGCCAGGCGATGAGCATGGGGAATGCGCATTTCCTTCCGGTGCCGGCTGCCCTGGTGCGGGCCGGTGCGGCCGCAGCACCCTTCTTGCCGGGTAGCCTGCTCGACCAGGAAACCCTGCAGATGCTCGAACGCGGCAACACCGCCGACGCTGCTCCGGTGAGCATGCTGCTCGGGCGGGCACCGCGCGCCGCAGGTGATTTCATCGGCAAGACGGAAGCGCGTACCGTGCGTATACAAGCGCAGCTGAACTGGCTGCTGCCACTGCTGCGCTGGAGCATTGCGCTGGTATGGATCGTCACCGGCATCGTTTCCCTCGGGCTCTATCCGGTGGAAGACAGCTACGCGCTGCTGGCGCGCGTGGGAATTACAGGCATGCTGGCCCCGCTCATGCTGTATGGGGCCGCAGTGCTCGATCTGGCGTTCGGCATCGGGATTCTTGTCCTGCGAAAGCGGAGACTGCTGTGGCTCGCTCAGGCCGCGCTGATCCTGTTTTACACGGCGATCATCAGCTGGCGGTTGCCGGAATTCTGGCTGCATCCTTACGGTCCGCTGCTGAAGAACCTGCCCATGCTGGCAGCGATCTGGATGCTGCTCGAACTCGAGGATCGGTAATGGATTATGTGTTCGTGAAGTGGCTGCACGTCATGTCGTCGACGTTTCTGTTCGGCACGGGTGTCGGCTCCGCCTTCTACCTGCTGTTTGCCACGGTCAGTCGCGACGTGCGCGCCGTTGCTGTGGTAACGCGTTATGTCGTGGTGGCGGACTGGTTGTTCACAACGACGACCGCGGTGATTCAGCCGGTAACCGGGTATTTCCTCGTGCGTACCGCAGGCTTCCAGTGGGAGAGCCGGTGGCTGACGTGGTCGGTCGCGCTGTACGCCGTGGCGATCGCGTGCTGGCTGCCCGTAGTCTGGCTGCAGATCCGGTTGAGGGCCATTGCGCGGGAGGCGGTCGAGCACCGCATGGATCTACCTATTGCCTACTGGCGATATTTTTGGATTTGGGTGGCGCTCGGGATCCCGGCTTTCTTTGCATTTGTATTGATCTTTTATCTGATGGTGGCCAAGCCGTCCTGACTTTGGTACGGCTAGACTTCTTAAACTTAACCTGAGGAGCCAATGGCTGCAGCATCATTCATGGAGCGTTCGGTCGCGACACGCATTGCGTTTGCAGCCGCAATCAGCATCGCCGCACTCGTACTGCAATGGGCGATCCACCCCTTTGTCGGCTCGCGCATTCCTTTCCTGTTTTTCCTGCCCACAATACTGATCGTTGCCATGCTGGGCGGACGCGTGCCGGCACTCGTCATACTGGCGGTAGGCGCTGTCAATGGCGCGCTCCTGCTGCCGCCCACAGGTCAACTCGCGATCGCCAGCGTCGAGGACCGCATTTCGTTGCTGGTTTTTCTGGCTGTCGGCTCCTTGCTGGCCGTACTTGGCGCGCGGCTTCACTGGGTGACGCATCGTGCGGCGCAAATCGAACAACGTCTGCGGCTGGTGCAGGAGAGCTCCGGGGTCGGCATGTTCGAGATCGACCTCGAGGTACGCACCATCTTTGCATCGACAACCCTGTCCAGCATGTTCGGCCGGACCGACATGCAGGCCAGTGATGGCCTGTTGCCGCTGGATGAATGGAATGCGCCACTGCGTGCGGAAGATCTGCGCGAAGCACGTGCAGTCCTCAAGCAAAAGCTGAAGGAAGGAGTCGAAAGCTATTCGCATGAGCATTCCATGGTGTTGCCGGACGGGCGGGAGCGCTGGTTCCTGACCAAGGTCCATATCGAGAAGGACTACAAGGGAAGGGCGGTGCGGCTGCGTGGCGCGACGATGGATATCACCGAGCGCAAGCGCATGGATGAACTGCTCGCCGAAACGCAGTCCATGCTGACGCAGCAGGTCGAGGACCTGCATCAGCTGCATGAACTCAGCAGCCGCCTGCTGGAGCTGGACAACCTGACGAGCCAGCTACAGGCCATACTGCAGTCACTCCTCAGCCTCCATGGCAGTGGAAAAGGCCTGGTGACGCTGTACGATCCCGCCCAAGGTTGCCTGTCCGTGGTGGCCAGCGTCGGCTTCTCCGAGCGTGCCTTGCAGCAGATGTCGCCCATCGCTGTCGGCAATGGTGCATGCGGCCAGGCTTACGCCGAGAAGCGGCGCATTGTGATCAGGGATACGGAAGACGAACCTGACTTTGCCCGCTATCGCGACCTGGCACGGGAACATGGTTTCCGTGCGGTGCACTGTGCACCGCTGGTGACCGCTGGCGGCAAGGTGCTTGGCGTAATTTCCGTGCATTTTATGCAGCCGCATGTGCCGGACGAACGAGAAATCCGCCTGACCGATATTTGTGCACGCAAGGCAGCCGTCTTCGTTGAGCGGGCACGGGCACAGGCCAGTGCAATAGAAAGCGAGCGCCGCTTCCGTGTGGCACTCGATTCGTCGGCCGTCCCCTTTACGGTGCTCAATCCCGTACGCGATGCCAACGGTGCGATCATCGATTTCCGCTGGACCTACGCCAATCTCGCTGCTGCCCGCGTACTTTGGCGCCCGGTCCAGCACCTGGTCGGACAGCGTGTCGAAGAGCTGCTGCCTGGCAGTTGGGGCGCTCCGGGACTCTTCGAACATTTTGTCGCCGTGGCGGATGCCGAGGAAACGCGCGAATTCGAGTTGCATTCGACCCCGCACGGCATTGCAGGCTGGTTCCATGTGGTGGCGTCGCCGCTCGGCGGTTCGGTGGCGGTCTGGTTTGCCGACGTTACCGAGCGCAAGCAGCATGAGCAGTCGCTGCAGGAAGCTGACCGGCGCAAGGACGAGTTCCTCGCTACGCTCGCGCATGAACTGCGCAATCCGCTCGCGCCGATCCGGCAAGCTGCGCTGGTGTCGAAGTCGCCGCTGGCGACCGAAGAGCAGAAGCGCTGGAGCCACGACGTAATCGAACGTCAGGTGCGCCATATGTCGCTGCTGCTCGACGACTTGCTCGATGTGTCGCGCATCACGCGCGGCATGCTGCATTTGCGCAAGGAGTCGGTCGAACTGGCGGCGGTGATTGACGCCGCGGTCGAAACTGCGCGACCACTGATCGACGCCAAGAAGCACGAGCTGCGGGTCGAACTGCCGCCAGCGCCGGTGCGCTTTGAAGCCGATCCACTGCGACTGGCGCAGGTCGTGGGCAATCTGCTGACGAATGCCGCGAAATATACGGATCCCGGCGGCCTCATTCAATTGCATGGGGAAGTGGGCGACGCTGAACTGGTGATCCGGGTGTCGGACAATGGTATCGGCATCCGGCATGAGGCACTGACCGAAATCTTCCAGATGTTTACCCAAGTGCGCTCGACGCAAGACCGCTCCGGCGGCGGGCTCGGCATCGGCCTCGCACTGGCGAAAGGACTGGTCGAGCTGCACGGAGGATCCGTCGTGGCGAGCAGCGACGGGCCGGGGCAGGGCAGCCGGTTCACCGTCCGCCTGCCGATGCGCATCGCTGTCACGCCCGGAATTCCCGCGAGCATCGTGGTGCCGCCGCAGTTTTCACGCTCGCGCAAGATCCTCGTTGCGGACGATAATCGCGATGCGGCGGAAACGCTGGCAGAGTTCCTGCGGCTTCAGGGACATGAAGTGCGGATCGCCTACGACGGCGAGGAGGCACTCGCGGAGTTTGCGCGCTTTCAGCCGGACACCGCATTGCTCGATATCGGCATGCCTGGACTTGATGGAAATGAAGTCGCACGGCGCATCCGCAGCTTGCCCGGCGGCTCGGATGCGATGCTGATTGCCATTACGGGATGGGGGCAGGACAAGGACCGGCGTCGTGCCTTGTCGGCGGGCTTCGACCACCACCTGACCAAGCCGATCGATCTGCAGCGGCTGAACCTGCTATTGCTGACCGAGCCGGCCGGACCCTTGCCGGACCAGGCAAAGCGGGCCAGCGGATAGAGCGGTTTTCCCGTCTGTGAAAGGGACTCTTGGGCCTGTGATGCCCCTGCCCTTGCAGGTGCATACTGCCCGAATTCCCTGCTGCGCCTCGCAGTACAAAATAAAAAGCCCGGCTATTTGCCGGGCTTTTTTGCTGCTGTTCAGTTCGGATTTGAACCAGATCAGAAGCGGTGGCGCATACCGAGGCCGAAGCTGTTGCCGCTGTCGAGGTCGGTGATGCGGTCGTTCATGTAGATCGCGTACAGATCGGTGCGCTTGGACAGGTTGTAGTCGTAGCCGATCGACGTGGTGTTGCGCTTCAGTTCGATGCCAAGATCATCGCGGCGGGTTTGCGCCCATGCGGCGAGGATCTTGCCTTGTCCGACCGGCACGCTCACACCGAGCGAAACAGTCTTGTCTTCGAGGTCGGTGTCATGCTTGGTCTGGCCGTAGGTCGCAAACAGCTTGGCGACGTTGAACTCGTAGCTGCCGCCGAGCATCCATGCCTTCTGGTTGGTGGCCGCGCCCGGTGCACCAAAGAAGCTGGCGGACGTGGGATTCGGCACATCGACGTTGTGATAGAAGGCCGTGAATGCGAACGGGCCGCGGAAGTACAGCATGTTGACGCCGACGTTGTTGGTTCCCGTGTCGCCCGCGACTTCGCCGAACTGGTAATGGATGTTCGCCGTCATGCCGCCGATGTTCGGCGTGGTGTAGCGGATGGAGTTGCTCCAGCCGGTGTCGGCTGCGATCGAGCCGGACCAGGTCGGTGCACCGGTTGTGCTGTTAAACGTGGGCACGTCTGCGTGCAGGATCAGCGGTGCGAACGTGTAGGAATCGCCGAACGGGTTGAACAGGATGGTCGGCAGGAAGTGCGGCGCCAGTTCGCGGCCCAGCGAGATCCCGCCGAAGCTGCCGGACAGGCCGACGTTGGCATCGCGCGAGAACAGCGTGTCGCCGGTGAAGCGGCCTTGTACGCCAGTATCGGCCTTGATGAAGCTGGTCAGAAGGAAGTTTGCCTTCAGGCCGCCGCCCAAGTCTTCCGAACCCTTGATGCCGAACCAGGAGGTGGTCATGCCGCCGCTGTCGACAACCGACTTGCGGTCGGTATCGCCCGCGTTTTTGAGCGAGCCGGCAAACACGTCAACCAGGCCACTGACGGTGACGCCGGTTTGTGCTGCAGCAGGCGCTGCAATTACGCCGGCAATCGTTGTTGCCAGCAGCATTTTTTTCAAATTGATGGTGTTACGTTGCATGACCTATCCCTGTTCGGTTGCTTATGGGTGAATAAAACGGACGCCATTCTACGTTCCATTGCAACGAAAAGGGAGTGGAGCCATGCCGATTTGTATAAAACCGGCGGATCCTTTGTCAAACAGGCAATGCGAGGTGTGTTTTTCTTGAGCTCGCTTAATTTGGCCGCGTGTGGATGCATCGTCCGCCGCTGTATGTCGCGGCGATTGCGCGGTCGTCACCGAGCAGGGCGAAAGCGAACAGCAGTTCTTCCAGGCTGTCGCTGCGTGAAGTGCGTCGTGCGAGCAGCGGCGTTGCCTGCGGATCGAGCACGACGAAATCCGCCTCCGCACCCGGTGCGAAACTGCCAATCGTGCCTTCGAGCTGCATGCTGCGCGCGCCGCCCAGCGTCGCGAGATAAAACATGCGCAGTGCGGGCAGGTAGGTGCCGCCCATGCGCGCCACCTTGTAAAGCTCGTTCATCGTTTGCAGCATCGAGAACGACGTGCCGCCGCCGACGTCTGTGGCCAGCGCGAGCGGCACTTGCATTGCATCTGCCTTCGCGAAGTCGAACAGGCCGCTACCGAGGAAAAGGTTGGAGGTCGGGCAGATCGACGCCGCCGACTGCGTCTCGTGCATGCGCGCGCGGTCATGGTCGTCGAGCCAGATGCAGTGCGCATACATCGCGCGCGGACGCATCATGCCGTAACGATCATAGACGTCCAGATAGCTGCGCGAATCGGGGAACAACGACCTTACCCATGCGACCTCGTCGGTGTTTTCAGCGACATGGGTTTGCAGGAAAGTGTCCGGATAGGCGCGTGCCAGTTCGCCAGCCAGTTGCAGTTGCGCTTCGGTCGAGGTCGGTGCAAAGCGCGGCGTGATTGCATAAAGCTGGCGGCCACGTTTGTGCCATTTATTGATGAGCATCTCGCTGTCGCGCACGCCGCCTTCCGCGCTATCGCACAGGAAGTCGGGGCAATGCCGGTCCATCAGCACCTTGCCGGCGACCATGCGCAGGTTGCGCTTTTCGCTTTCGGCGAAGAAGGCATCGACCGATTCCGGGTGCACCGTGCAGTACACCATGGCGGTCGTGGTGCCGCAGCGCGCCAGCTCGTCGAGGAAGAATGCCGCGACTTCCTGCGCATAGGCAGGATCGGAAAACTTCCGCTCGTTCGGGAAGGTATAGGTCTCCAGCCACGGCAGCAAACCCGGCGCCGGCGACGCAATCATGTCGGTTTGCGGATAGTGGATATGCGTGTCGATGAAACCGGGCACGATGAGCTGGCCGCGGTAATCGTGCACCGCCGCGCCGGGTGGCAGCTTGGCGCGCAATTGTGCGTAGTCGCCAGCGGCGAGCACGCGCCCATCCTGGATGATGAGCAGGCCGTCTTCATGCCAGGCATGTGCGTTGTCGTGGAACGCGGGGTCTGCGGTGAAATGCAGGATGCTGGCGCGATAAGCGTGGCAACCTTGGCCGCCGGTTGGGGCAGGGGAAAATGTCATGTGATGCTTTTCTGTCTATTCAGGCCGAGCGCGCCACGCTGCCTCTGGCATTGTGGTGAAAGCGAGAGTGCTTGGCGGCGCGATGCACCGGCTTGCGGAGTCCTTCGAGTGGTTTTCGCTGTCCCGCTCAATGGTCCGATGTAACCCGGTCCTGGTATTCGGGATGCTTCTGTATATAGCCGGCGATGAAATCGCACACCGGGATGAGCTTCTTGTTTTCGGCGCAGGCGTGATCGAGCGCCTGTTTCGCCAGCGTGGAGCCGAAACCCTTGCCCTCGTTGCCCGACAGGACTTCCGTATGGGTGAAGCGGACGGCGTCGCCGGTCAGTTCATATTCGGCGATGGCCACGACTTTGCCATTGTCCAGCAATTCGTAGCGGTGCGCCTGGGAATTGTTCCGTAGTTCAGCCTGGCTCATGATGTCCGCCCTCCGTCCGTGCGTTCCGAAAGAAGTCGATATTCTGCCACCGTAATGTGAGAGCCACCTCTACATGGGACAAGCGATATTGCTTTTTCTATTTCCTTATGGCAACTTCCAAATGTCGCGTGCTTGACTGTTTCGCCCAAGGGCGGCAAAGACAAGTAAAAGAAGCTGGTTACCGTAAAAGAAGAAATCGTGGAGCCCGCCAGCTGCGAACTGGCATGCAGGCACCGTCACGGTAGGGCTGGAGCCGTATCTATGAACAATTTAATTGCACTCTGTGCGGATTATTACTGGGAGCAGGACCGGAAGTGCCGATTCACCCAGTTCAAGCGCATGGGGGCATGCTCGGACATCAGTGCCGCTGCGATCGAGGATGCGTTGGGGAAGGCGCCGTGGGATGTGCCGGCAATGGTGCCTGTCCGGGGCGGCTGGACCGCCCTGCAGGATCTTGTGGTCCGCCACGAGACATTCCGCGACCTCGAATGGTCCTGGCGCGATGCGAGCGGCCGGCGATTTGTCAGCGCCTCGGGAGAGCCGGTATTCGATGCCAACGGTGCATTCACCGGCTATCGCGGCCTGATGCGCGACATCACTGCGCAAAAAAACGAGCAGGAAGCATTGCGCCGCTTTCGTGCGGCGATCGATGTGTGCGGCGACCCGATCTTCCTGATCGACCGCGACACCATGCGCATCATCGATGCCAATGCCACTGCCTGCCAGACCACCGGCTATACCTATCAGGAGCTCCTGACGAAGGGGCCGCGAGATTTTCTGTTTGACAAACCGGATACGATCGAGCGCGATTTCGACGACGTCATTGCGGCCGGTCCGCAAGGCACCGTCCTTGAAACCGCCGCGCGCGACAGGAGCGGACGGAACTATGTATTCGAGCTGCAACGGCGTGCGATCTGCTTCGAAGGGCGCTGGGTGATCGTCACCAGCGGCCGCGACGTGACGCGGCGCAAGGAGGCCGAAGAGGCCGCTGTGCGTTTCAGCCAGATGTATGCCGCCATCACCGGCACCAACGAAGCAATTCTCCACGCGCGCAGTCCGGACGAACTGTTTCAACAGGTGTGTGCGGTCGCCGTACGTGGCGGCCCGATCGTCACGGCTTCGGTACTGATGCCCGACGCGGATGACGACTGGGCAACTGTGGCGGCCGTCGCGGGCGCCGGCGCGGATACGCTGCGCAGCGTTCGGATCTCTTTCGATGAAAACCGGCCGGAGGGGCGCGGCCTGGTCGGCACTGCCTATCGCAGCAGGAAGGCGTGCGTGATCAATGACTTTGCGGCCGATGTGCGCATGCAGCCGTGGCGCACCGCGTTAGGCCTGGAGCGCGCGGCTGCCGGCGCCGCTGTTCCGCTCGTGCGCGACGGGCGGTCGGCCGGTGTGTTGCTGTTGTATTCGCGCGACCGGGACGCTTTCGACGACGAGATCGTGCAACTGCTCAACCGCATGGCGGAGGACATCGTCTTTGCACTTGATAATTTCGACCGCGAAATCGAGCACCACATGGCCGTCGAAGCGCTGCGCGCCAGCGAAGAGAAGCATCGCTCCATCCTGGCAAACATCGAAGAGGCCTATTACGAGGTCGACCTCGGCGGTACGCTGTTGATGTGTAACGAGGCATTCAGCCGCATGTTCGGCTACGCGATGAACGAAATCATCGGGCTGAATTATTCGCAATACCACCGGCCGGAAGAGGTGGGGCATGTGTTCTCCAATTTCAATGAAGTGTTTCGCACTGGCAGGACAAAGAAGGGCATCGACTGGGAACTGCAGCACCGTAACGGCACCAACATCCGCTGCGAAGGCTCGATCCATCTGATCAGGAATGACTGGGGCGAGCCGATCGGCTTCCGCGGCATGCTGCGCGATGTGACGGAGCGTCGTGAGATGGAAGCTGCGATCCGGGAAAGCGAGGAACGCTTCCGCGACCTGACCGAACTCTCTTCCGACTGGTACTGGGAGCAGGATGCGCGTTATCGTTTCGTGCAGATCAATGGCGACGTGCAGGCGAAGACTGGCATGGCGGTGGAATCGTACTTGGGGCGGACACTGTGGGAATTGCCCTTCGACGGCGTGACGGTCGAGCAGTGGATGGAGCATCAGCGCCTGTTGGACGAAGGCAAGCCTTTCTGCGAATTCGTGCTAAAGACCTGCTCCGGTGAGGAATCGCCGCGTTACCTGAGCATCAGCGGCCTGCCGGTGAAGGACGCACAGGGCCGCCTGCTCGGCTACCGGGGCACCGGCAAGGACATCACCGAGCGCAAAGTGGCCGAAGAACGTATCCGGCATCTCGCCAGTCATGACATCCTGACCGGTTTGCCGAACCGGATGATGTTCAACCAGGTCCTTGCGTACCAGGTGGAGCAGGCGCGCCGCTATGACCGCAGGTTTGCGGTGATGTTTATCGACCTCGACCATTTCAAGGCAATCAATGACAACTTCGGCCATGGCGCGGGGGACCTGCTGCTCAAGGAGGCCGCAAGCCGCCTCGCCGAGAGCGTGCGCGCCAGCGATTTCGTTGCCCGTCTCGCCGGAGATGAATTTGTGGTGATCATCCAGGAACTGGGAGACGTGGAACAGCTGCGGGCCATTGCGCAAAAAGTGGTGTCGGCACTGCGCGCTCCCGTCATGCTGGCCGGCGTGATGCATCATGTGACAGCCAGCGTCGGCATTTGCGTGTTTCCGGACGACGGCCAGGACGAAGAAGCCCTTCTTCGGCATGCTGATGCTGCGATGTACTGTGTCAAGCACAGCACAAAAGATAACTTTACTTTCTATCTTCGGGACAGTTAGTTCTCCAAGGCATGTAAAATTCCGTTGGTTACTCCGTCGAGCTCATGCCGCCGGGGAATCTGGGTCAATTAGCGTACGCACGCCGGGGCAAGGGCAGCATGGAATCCACGCCTAGAGCAACTCCTGAAATCAGCACGTCCCAAGTGGGGGATGCCGAAAAGCTTTGGTCGGTGCGCACGTTCCTGGCCGGGCTGGTCCTTGCCTGCCTGTTGCCGGGCGTGATCGGCGCGGTGGTGTCATTTTTTTATCATTACCGGGACGGCCGCACCCAGCTTGAAAAAAACACCCTGCAAACTGCGCGCGCGCTCGCACTGACGGTAGACAGCCACCTCGTCAAAGCCCAAGCGGTCGCCCAATCACTCGCCACCTCGCCCGCCCTCGCTAAAAAGGATCTTGCCGGTTTCCATCGACAGGCACGCGAGGTGATGGCCACAGTCTCCGCAGGCACCAACATTGTGCTAAGCGATGAAAACGGCCAGCAGTTCATTAACACCCTGCGGGAGTTCGGTCAGCCCTTGCCGCATCACGGCAGCCCGGAGCAGGTCCGGCATGTTTTCAAGACGGGTAAGCCGCAGATCTCCAACATGTTTTGGGGCGCCGTCACCGCTCGCCATATCATCAGTATCGATGTGCCGGTTGTCCTTGATGGAAAGGTGGCCTACGTACTCAGCGTCGGCATCCGCCCGGAGCACTTCACGCCGATCATGCAAAAGCCCGGCCTTCCGCCGGATTGGGTAGTGACCTTTTTCGACGCAAACGGCACAATCGTGGCCCGCAGCCAAGCGGCCGAACGGCTTGTGGGACAGAAGGGCACGGCCGCGTATGTCGAGCGGGTATTTTCGCAACTCGAAGGCGCAATCGAAACGACGACCAAGGATGGCATTCCGGTGTATTCGGTGTTTACGCGTGCGCCGGTGAGCAACTGGGTGGTCAGTATCGGCATTCCGCGCGCAACGCTCGAAACCGAACTGGTCCGCAACCTGATGGTGCTCGCCATTGGTATGGTCTGCCTGTTCGTGCTTGGACTGGTGTTTGCCGGTTTCATCGGCGATCGCATCGCCCGTTCGGTGCGCGCGCTCACCGCACCAGCCTTGGCCTTGGGCAGGGGCGGTGACGTCCTTGCACCGAAGGTCGACCTGAAGGAAGCTGCCGAAGTGGCGAATGCGCTGATGACTACCTCCTGCCTCCTGATGCGGCGCACTGCCGAACGTGACACGGCGCGCGAAGAGCTGGAGAAGCACCGCGAGCAACTGGAAGTCATGGTGGCGGACCGCACGAAGGAACTCGAAAGGGCACTGGCAACCATCGGCGAACGCGAGCGTTTCATCCGGGCGGTGACGAACAACCTGCCGGGCCTGGTGGCGTATTGGGGCGCGGACCTGCGTTGCCGGTTCGCCAACAAGCCGTATGCCGACTGGTTCGGCAAGAAACCGGACGACATTCTCGGCATGAGCTTGCCGAAACTGGTTGGCGACGAAGTATTTGCAATGCTCAAGCCGCACGTTGTCGGCGTGCTACGCGGTGCACGCCAGTTCTTCGAACGATCGCTCACGAAGCCCTCCGGCGAGCCGGGTTTTACATGGTGCAGCTACATTCCGGACATCGATAGCGATGGAAAGTGCCTCGGCTTCTATGTCCTCATTTCGGATGTGACGGAACTCAAGCAGGCGCAGCTGCGTCTGCAGGAGTTGAATGAGCAGATGGCCAGCGCGCGCGACCGCGCGGAAGCGGCAAGCCGGATGAAGAGCGAATTCGTCGCGAACATGAGCCACGAAATCCGCACGCCGATGAACGCGATTCTCGGGCTGTCGAGCCTGCTGGAAGACTCGGCGCTCGGCGAGACGGAGCGCAGCTATGTTGCCGACATCAAGGTGTCGGCCAAATCCCTGCTCGGCATCCTCAACGACATCCTGGATTTTTCGAAGATCGAGGCAGGGCGCCTGGAGCTGGAGCAAAGGCAGTTTTCGATCGAGGAAGTGTTGCGCAATACCTCGGTGATCATGTCGGCAAATGCCCGCGACAAGGGCATCACGACGACCTTCAGCACTGCGCCCGACGTGCCGCAGGCCATGGTGGGCGATCCCTTACGTCTGCAGCAGGTGTTGCTGAACCTGACTGGCAACGCAGTGAAATTCACCGAGCGCGGCAGCGTCGATGTGCAGGTGCGGAAGGCGGCCGAATCGGATACCGACCTGACGCTGGAATTCTCGGTGCGCGACACCGGTGTCGGTATCGCACCGGAGCACTACGCACATATCTTCGAGGCGTTCTCGCAAGGTGACAACTCCACCAGCCGCCGCTATGGCGGCACCGGGCTCGGCCTGGCCATCAGCAACCGCCTGGTCGTGCTGATGGGCGGCGCGCTCAATTTCAGCAGCCAGCTCGGCAAGGGCAGCAACTTCTTCTTTACCGCGCGCTTCGGCAAGGTGCGTGCTGCCGTCCAGCCTGCATCGCTGCGGCCAGCCACGCCGGGCGCAAGCGGCGTAGCCGCACATGCTGGCCGCCTTGCAGGGCTGCGCGTGCTGCTGGTCGAGGACAACGAGATCAACCAGAAGGTCGCCGGCCAGATCCTGCGCAAGGCTGGTGCGACAGTGGAAGTTGTCGGCGATGGCCGTGCCGCAGTCGACATGCTGGAACAATCCGCAGGACGCTTCGACGCCGTGTTGATGGACATACAGACGCCGGTGATGGATGGCTATGAAGCGACGAGGATCATCCGTCAGCAACTGAAGCTGATGGACCTGCCCATCATCGCCATGACGGCCAACGCAATGGCAACAGACCGCAAGCGGGCGACCGAGGCTGGCATGGATGCTTATGTGGCCAAGCCGATCGATATCAATGAGCTCATCACCACACTGCAGTCGCTCGTCCCTTGGATCGGGCAGAAGCCTGCGGAGTGCGAAGCAACAACGCCGGCTGCCGTGGAGTCTCGGAACAGCTGAGCGAGCTCCGGATACACGTCGTGCGACGCGGTCAGCCGGTTTGAAGCACCGCGCCGGCATCCCCATCGGCATGCCCGCTGCGCGATTGCAAAGCAGCGGGTGGCGCATAATAGCGCCCCATGTTCCGTGACCGACTCCACGCATGACGCACAGTTCGCCTAATTCCCCGCTCGATAACCGTTCCTCCCTGGCAGCACCGGGCAGCGGCACCGTCGTGCTTCTTGCTGCGCTCTACTGCGCGCAAGGATTGCCGTCTGGCCTGATTGCCCATGCCTTGCCCATCCTGATGCGCCAGAATGGCGTGGACCTCGTCGCCATCGGCATGCTCAAGCTGCTCGCCCTGCCATGGGTGCTCAAAGTAATCTGGGCACCATGGGTGGACCGGCTCGCATCGGCGAGGTGGGGGCATCACCGCGGCTGGATCCTGCCGCTGCAGGCCACAGTGCTCACCGTACTGATCGTCATCGCGAGCCTGCCGCCACAGGACTTGTTCGGCGCCTACCTGCCAGTGCTGCTGGGCTTGCTGCTTGTGGTGAACCTTGCGGCTGCCACGCAGGATGTGGCAACCGACGGGCTTGCCGTGAAACTGCTTCCCGAGCGCTGGCGCGGATTGGGAAACAGCCTGCAGGTCGGCGGCTACAAGGTTGGAATGATTGTGAGCGGCAGCATGCTCTTGCTGGTGGTCGAGCGATGGGGCTGGGGCGCTTCAATGGGCATGGTGGCAGCACTGGTCGGCCTGACAACGCTGCCGGTCCTGCTGTTTCCGGAAAAGCGGCGCCTGCCGCGCATGCCGGCACTTGCGGAGCCCGCCGGGCCGCACTTGCTGTGGCGGCATTACCGCGGCTTCCTTGCCTTGCCGGCGATGGGCAGCTGGCTGGCCGTGGTGCTGGCATTCAAGATTGGCGATGCGATCGGCTCACCGATGATCAAGCCCTTGCTGGTCGACCTCGGCTGGTCGTCGATGGCGCTGGGCCGATTAACGCTGGTGAGCAGCCTCGTCGGGGTAGGGGGCGCTGTCCTCGGTGGAGCCCTGTATGCAAGGCTGGGGGCGCAGCGTTCGCTGTTGCTGTTCGGATTCCTGCAGGCGCTGGGAATTGCCGCCATGGCCTGGCTGGCGCGCAGTGGCGGCGATGCCCCTGTGGTGTACGCGATTGCACTGTTTGAACAGGTCGCCGACGGCATGTCCACCGTCGCCCTGTTTGCAATGATGATGAACCAATGCCGGCCCGAGCATGAGGGTGCGGATTTCACGCTACAGGCCTGCTCGCAGGTGGTTCTGGCCGGCGTCATCGGCTCGCTGAGCGGGATGGTGGCGAAACGACTCGGCTACGAGGGGCATTTCCTGCTGGCCGGATTGCTCGGGCTGCTGGCACTGGCGCTTGTTGTGCTCTATTTTGCCAAACGCCCGGCGGCTACACCGCCGCCATTCGCCGAACAGTGACATTGCTTCCCTAGATGGACAGGTCGCAGACCAGTTCCGTGCGCTTTCCGTCCGGCGCGGGTTGCAGCTCCGGCGTGATGTCTCCCCAGCCATGGTCATGCGGAACGAGTCGTACACCGGCGCGCCCGAGCTCTGCCTTGACCTTGTCAAACGGCATGGCGAAGGTGATCGCCACGCCCGCCACGCCGGCGCCAATGCCCCGGTACGGTGCAAGCTGCGAGACGGGAATGCCATAGAGGGTGGCGCCGGAGACCGGGATCGTGAGGGTGTAGGACTCCCCGTGGATGCGCAGCTTCGCACGGCCCAGGAATGGCGCAAGCCGTTTTCCGCCATCGGGCCGGGCGAGCTTCGGGCCGGTGGTGTGCTCGTCTACATAGGCGGTGATGAGCTTGTGATTTCCTTCCTGGTTATAGGTGCAGCCTCTGGCCATGCCGCCGTAGACGCCGTCGAGGGTGATGGCGCTTGCCGCAGGCGCGCCTGCAAGCAGCATGACGCCAACACCCACCAGGCGCAGCAGATGTGTGCCGGCCTCCACGGCACGATCAGCCCGGGCGCGCATTACTCGGCTCCAAGATACACATAACGGAACACGAAGATCGCCGCAATGATCCACACGATCACCGGCACATCCTTCGCGCGGCCAGTGAACAGCTTCAGGCCGGCGTAGGAGATGAAGCCGAATGCCACGCCGTTGGCAATTGAATACGTAAAAGGCATCATCAGCGCGGTGATCACTGCCGGCACGCTCTCGGCGCTGTCTTCCCATTTGATGTCGGCCAGATCGCGCATCATGAGGCAGGCGACGAAGAATAGTGCCGGCGCGGTAGCGTATGCGGGCACCGCACCAGCCAGCGGCGCGATGAAGAGGCAGGCGAGGAACAGCAGCGCAACGGCCACTGCGGTCAGGCCGGTACGGCCTCCCGCTTGCACGCCGGAAGCGCTCTCGATATAGGCGGTCGTGCTCGACGTGCCGAGGAAGGAGCCGGCAACGATGGCACTGCTGTCGGCCAGCAGTGCCTTGTTCAGCCGGTCCATCTTGCCCGCCTTCAGCAGGCCAGCGCGGTTAGCCACGCCCATCAGTGTGCCGGTCGCATCGAACAGTTCCACCAGGAAGAAGACCAGCACCACGTTCAGGATGCCGATGGACAGCGCCGCGGACAGGTCGAGCTTGAATGCGGTCGGCGCGATCGACGGCGGTGCCGAGACGATGCCGGTGAACTGGTTGCCGGCAAAGAAAAAGCTCAGCGCGGTGATGGCGACGATGCCGATCAGGATCGCGCCCCGCACACGCAGGCGGTCGAGCGCGACGATCAGGAAGAAACCGAGGATGGCCAGTACCGCCGGCGCCTTGTGCAGATCGCCCAGCGTGAGGTAGGTGGCCGGATGCGGCGCAACGATGCCGGCATTCTTCAGCGAGATGATTGCAAGGAACAGCCCGATGCCGGCGGTAATGCCGGCGCGCACTGAATGCGGGATGCCGTTGACGATCATCTCGCGGATGCGCAGCACGCTGACGATCACGAACAGGATGCCGGAAATGCATACCGCACCGAGTGCGGCTTCCCAGCTGTAGCCCATGCCCAGTACCACGCTATAGGCAAAGTAGGCATTCAGGCCCATGCCGGGCGCCATTGCGATCGGGTAGTTGGCATACAGACCCATCACCATGCTGCCGAGCGCCGCGGCGAGGCAGGTCGCGACGAACACGGCGTCCTTCGGCATGCCGGCATCGCCGAGGATGGAAGGGTTGACGAAAATGATATAGGCCATCGTCAGGAAGGTCGTGACACCGGCGAGCAGCTCGGTGCGCACATCCGTCCCGTGTTCCTTGAGCTTGAAGAAGCGTTCCATCCATTGCATTTTTTATTCTCCTGAAAACCGTGCATGAGCCCTCATGAGCCGAGGGCATGCATTATGCCGTTTTTGCCATGCCCCTACTGCATTGATGAAGCAAATACCGAATTTGTCTGTACAGTACCTGCCCGCTCTTCTGTTCTGCTGTAAAACTGTGCGCCAGGGCAAACTATTTTCTAGAAATTTCGACAAGAAAAGCGGGTTTGATAACAAGAGCCACTAACATAGCGCATTTATTTGTCGCAGCCTTCATCCAATCGCAGCGCGATGCAGCAATGAGCCTGACATGGACACTCGCTTAACGCTAAGCAAAATCACAAAGACCTACCCTTCCGTGGTCGCCAACGACAGTATCGACCTCACGGTACTGCCCGGCGAAATCCACTCCATCCTCGGTGAAAACGGCGCCGGCAAATCGACGCTGATGAAGATTATCTACGGCGCGGTCAAGCCCGATGCTGGACAGGTGTTCTGGAACGGGAAAGAGGTGCATATCGCCAATCCGGCGGCCGCGCGGCAGCTTGGCATCGCGATGGTGTTCCAGCACTTCTCGCTGTTCGATACGCTGACGGTCGCCGAGAACATCGCACTCGGCCTGCCGCCCGACACCGACATCCATGAACTGAGCAAGCGGATCGAAGCAACCGCGCGCCAGTACGGCCTCGACCTCGAACCGCAGCGCCATGTGCACACGTTGTCCGTCGGCGAATGCCAGCGCGTGGAAATCGTGCGCGCACTGCTGGCGAAGCCGCAATTACTGATCCTGGACGAGCCGACCTCGGTGCTCACGCCGCAGGCGGTGGAAAAGCTGTTCGGCACGTTGCGCCAGCTCGCCGACGAGGGTTGCAGCATTCTTTACATCAGCCACAAGCTCGACGAGATCCGTTCGCTGTGCCACAAGTGCACCGTGATGCGCGGCGGGAAGGTGACCGGCGTGTGCGACCCGATGGAAGAAACCGCCGCCAGCCTGTCGCGCATGATGATCGGCGCGGAGCCGCCCGCCGTGCATGCGACGGAGCGCCAGCCTGGCGAAAAGGTACTGTCGGTGCGCAAGCTGTCGCTGCCGAAGCGTCATCCCTTTGCGACCGAACTGTCCGACATCAGCTTCGACCTGCACGCCGGCGAGATCGTCGGCATTGCCGGCGTCTCCGGCAACGGCCAGCAGGAACTGCTGTCGGCATTGTCCGGCGAAGACCCGCGTGCCGCGGCCGATGCGATCCTGCTCAACGGCGAAGCGATCGGCCGCATGAATGCCGCGCGCCGCCGCCAGAAAGGCCTCGGCTTCGTGCCGGAAGAGCGGCTGGGGCGCGGCGCGGTGCCAGATCTCTCTTTAGCGAAGAACATCCTGCTGTCGCATCAGGACGAGACCACGATTTCCCACGGCATGGTGAAGAACGGCGCGATCAACAAACTGGCCGCCTCCATCATCGAGCGTTTCAAGGTAAAGGCGCCGGGGCCGCAGGCGACTGCAGGCAGCCTCTCCGGCGGCAATTTGCAGAAATACATCGTCGGTCGCGAAGTCGTGCGCGAGCCGAAAGTGCTGATCGTGTCGCAGCCAACCTGGGGCGTCGACGTGGGCGCTGCCGCGCAGATCCGCGCCGAGCTGGTCGCGCTGCGCGACGCCGGTTGCGCGCTGCTGGTGGTGTCGGAAGAACTGGAAGAATTGTTTGAAATCTGCGACCGGCTGGTCGTGATCGCGAAAGGTCGCGTGTCGCCGCCGGTTGCGCGTGCACAGGCGAGTGTCGACCAGATCGGGCAATGGATGAGCGGCTTGTGGGACGGAGCTCCTGCGCAGAAGGAGGATGCCCATGCTTAAGCTTGAAAAAAGGCCCAGTCCGTCCGCACTGATGTCGTGGCTGTCGCCGGTGCTGGCACTGGCACTGACGGTCATCTGCGGTGTGATCCTGTTCATTGCGCTCGACAAGGATCCACTGGCAGGACTTGCCGTTTTCTTCATCGAACCGATCAAGGATGCGCAGGGCTGGGCGGAAGTCGGCGTGAAGGCGGCGCCGCTGCTGATGATTGCGGTCGGCCTTGCCATCTGCTTCCGCGCCAACGTGTTCAACATCGGCGCCGAAGGCCAACTGGTGCTGGGGGCGATCACCGGCGGCGCGGTCGGCCTGTACTTTGACCAGGGAGAGGGCGGCGGTGCCGGGATGATCGCGCTGATGCTGGCGGCCGGCATGGCAGGCGGCATGGCATGGGCGGCTATCACCGCCTTCCTGCGCGAGCGCTTCCATGCGAATGAGATCCTCGTGTCGCTGATGCTGGTGTACGTCGCGCAACTGCTGCTGAACCTGCTGGTGCATGGCCCGCTACGCGATCCGGAAGGATTCAACTTCCCGCAGTCGCGCATGTTGTCTGACGGCTTCCTGCTGCCGACAATCATTGAAGGCACGCGGCTGCATCTCGGCATCGTGATGGCAGTCGCCGCGTCGGCCATCGGCTGGGTGTTCCTGATGCGCAGCTTTGCCGGCTTCCGTCTGCAGGTTGGCGGCATGGCACCGCACGCCGCGCGTTATGCCGGCTTCTCCTCGCGCAAAGCGCTGTGGACATCGATGCTGGTGTGCGGCGCACTGGCCGGCCTTGCCGGTGTGGTAGAGGTGATCGGCCCGATCGGGCAGCTGACGCCGTCGGTGTCGCCAGGCTACGGCTTCGCCGCGATCATCGTCGCCTTCGTCGGCCGCCTGCATCCGGTCGGCGTGGTGTTTTCGAGCTTCATCATGGCGCTGTTCTATATCGGTGGCGAGCTGTCGCAGTCGCGCTTGGGCATGCCGAGCGCAATCACCGGCGTATTTCAGGGCATCCTGCTGTTTGCGCTGCTGGCATGTGACGTGCTGATTCACTACAAGATTCGTTGGAGTAAATGATGGAGTCCTTGGCACCCCTGATTGCCGCGTCGATCAACGCTGGCACGCCGCTGATGCTGGCTGCGCTCGGCCTGTTGATCAACGAAAAGTCCGGCGTCGTCAACCTCGGCGCGGAAGGCATGATGCTGATGGCGGCGGTCATCGGCTTTGCCACTGCCGTCAATACCGACAGCGTCGCGCTCGGTTTTGCCGCCGGTGCTGTCGCCGGCATGCTGCTGGCGGGCTTCTTCGCATTGATGACAGTCTGGCTCGGCACCAACCAGTATGCGACCGGCCTTGCGCTGTCGCTGTTCGGTGGCGGCGCGTCCGCATATATCGGCATCAGCTATGTCGGCAAGAGTCTGGAGAACCCGAAGTTCGCGCTGCCCTTGTTGTCCGACATTCCGTTCCTCGGCACCGCGTTGTTCAAACAGCATCCGATGGTCTACCTGTCGCTGCTGCTGTGCGCGGCGATTGCGTGGTTCCTGTACCGCAGCCGCGCCGGCCTGGTGTTGCGTGCCGTGGGTGAGTCGCCGTCGTCCGCGCATGCGCTCGGCTACAACGTGCGGGCGATTCGCCTGGGTGCCTTGCTGTTCGGCGGTGCCTGCTGTGGACTGGCCGGCGCCTTCATGTCGCTGGTGTATACGCCCTTGTGGGTGGAAGGCATGGTCGCCGGCCGCGGCTGGATTGCGCTGGCGCTGACGACCTTTGCGACCTGGCGCCCGGTGCGCGTGCTGATTGGCGCCTACCTGTTCGGCGGCGTCACGATCCTGACCTTCCACGTGCAGGGCATGGGCGTGGCGATTGCGTCGCAATGGCTGTCGATGCTGCCCTATCTTGCGACCATCCTGGTGCTTGTTCTCATTTCCAGTAATGCCAACTGGATCAAGCTGAACATGCCGGCGTCACTCGGTAAAAATTTTCATCCGGATTGACATCCTGCCTTGTCGAGCTCAAGGTAAAATTCGCGCGGTTTCGATGGGTGCATGGCAACAATTAACAGTCTAAAGGAGCATGCAATGAAGATCCGTTTTCTGTTGTTGGCGACTTTGCTTTCACTGACGAGCGCCGGTGTTTCAGCGATGGACGTCGAGGAGCGGGTGGCGTCGCAATGCACCGCTTGCCACGGGCCGAAGGGGCAGTCTACGTCGCCGATCTTTCCGTCGCTGGCCGGGCAGAATCGCGAATACCTGGCCAAGCAGCTGCGTGATTTCAAGGCTGGCCGGCGCAAGAGCGAGACGATGGTGCCGCAGGTGGCCAATCTTCCCGATGGTGAAATCGACAATTTGGCTTCCTGGTTCAGTGCCCAGCCGGCAAAGCAGCACCGCGTTTCCGACGAGGACCTGCTCGCTGTCGGCCGCTACATCTACCGCAAGGGCAACAGCTGGTCTGGCGTGCCGGCCTGTGCCGACTGCCATGGCGTCGACGGCCACGGCACGACGACCTTGCCGCGTCTGGCGGGGCAGAACTCGCGCTACCTGCTGATGCAACTGAAGGACTTCAACCAGCGTACCCGAACCAACGACAACGCCGTCATGCACCTTGTCGCATCGCGCCTGACGGAGATGGAAGCAAAGGCGGTTGCCGACTACCTGTCGCAGTTGCCCTGAGCGTTAGATCGATTCGCCAACGCATGAAAGGGGCCTACGCCGGCTGCGCCGATCTCGAGTCTGTGATGCTCGCCGTACATCACGTACGGCTGCGCTTCTCCGACTCGGCGTCCCCACCCGGCCTCGACTCCCTTGCATGCGCTGTCAAACCGCTCTAGTTTTTTGTAGTCCGGCTGTTTTCCCACGCGGCGCGGACTGGTATTGAATAGTGGGGTTACACCTAGAGGAAAACATGTCCAAATTCTTCCTGCGCGGCGCCCTTGCCGCCCTTGCCGTGCTGCCCGCGCTTGCGGTCGCCGCCGATCCTGCGCCGCTCAACGTCGGCTTCGTCTATGTGAGCCCGATCGGCGACGCCGGCTGGACCATGCAGCATGACATCGCCCGTAAGGAAATGGAAAAGACCTTCGGTGCGAAGATCAAGACCAAGTATGTCGAGAGCGTGCCGGAAGGCGCCGATGCCGAGCGCGTGATCCGCGACCTCGCACAGCAGGGCAACAAGCTGATCTTCACGACCTCCTTCGGCTACATGAACCCGACGCTGAAAGTCGCGAAGCAATTCCCGGATGTGAAGTTCGTGCACCTGACCGGGTACAAGACCGCGCCGAACGTCGCGACCGCCAATGCGCGCTTCTATGAGGCACGCTACCTCGCAGGCGTCCTCGCCGGCAAGATGAGCAAATCCAATGTTGCCGGTTATGTCGGCGCGTTCCCGATTCCGGAAGTCCTGCAGGGCATCAACGCGTTCACCCGCGGCATGCGCAGTGTAAATCCGAAGGCGGAAGTGAAGGTTATCTGGGTCAACAGCTGGTTCGATCCGGGCAAGGAGCGCGATGCCGCGCTGACGCTGATCGGCCAGAATGCCGACGTCATCACGCATCACACCGATTCGACCGCCATCGTGCAGGCCGCGGAAGAGAAGGGTAAATATGCGGTGTCCTACCATTCCGACATGAAGAAGTTCGGTGCCAAGGCGCAGCTCGCTGCAGTGACCCACCACTGGGGCAACCTCTACACCAAGCATGCGCAGGACGTATTGGATGGCAAGTGGAAGTCCGGCGGTGTCTGGGGCGGCATCAAGGAAGGCATGGTCAAGCTGGAAGCGCTCAATCCGAGCATCCCGAACGACGTCAAGCAGCTGGTCGCTGCCAAGGAAAAGGAAATCGCAAGCGGCAAGCTCACGCCGTTTGATGCACCGGTCAAGGACAACGAAGGCAAGGTGCGCCTCGACAAGGGCTCGCTGTCCGACGATGCGCTGAACAAGATGGACTACTACGTGGAAGGCGTATCCGGAAAACTGCCGGGTAAGTGATCACCGGCCGGGGCCGTGCCTCATCCCGGATCGTCAATCAGTTTATGAAGAAGGGCCTGCAGCAATGCAGGCCCTTTTTGTTTTTCTGTTAAGGGAATGCACGGCGGAAAGCGGTGGTTTCGTCCGTCGTTTTCGCTATGGCAACGAACAGAAAATCTTCTGCAAGCCCCGCAAATAAAGGTTAAACTCTGCATACTGTATGAATAAACAGTATGTGGATCAGGCGGTTTTTGAACTTTTGCATTCGCCAGAGTCACATGCGTTCACGGATGCGGGAGCGGGCTTGAAAATTATCGGGAATGCCCCAACTTTTGGTTAAGAAGCGCCCACAGCAGATGGGTTCGCGCAGGCCAGAAATTGGGGCGTGCAACTGGTTTTGAGACAGGTTCCAGAACGGCATCCATGCGGCGTCGGGTAATGCAACCAGGCCGCCGCGCTTTGAACAAGGAGGTCACTATGTTCAAGACTGGCACATGGGTAGGCGCGGGCCGCTGGCCGAACCAGAACGCGCATCCTAATCAATGGCAAAAGCCGATCCGCGGGCAGGTCATCGACTTCTGCGACGTGCGTGCATGGGCGAACTCGATTTATTTTCCCGAAGATAATCCCCACGCAGGCGACGTGATGGGCGTCGCATTGCGGCTACGGGCTGAAGGTGCTTTGGAAGGCCTGACGCCGGTGTGCTGGGACTTCATCACACACCGTCGCGTGACTTGGGAGAAAGCCTCCGCGCTGCGGACCTACGAGGACGATGTGCTGATCTGGCGTGCCGCGCGCGCCCTGCGCCTGGACGAAATTGAACATCCCCGCCGCCGCAAGCCGCGCGACATCCGCGAGTTCTTGCCGGAGCAGCAGAAGCACCTGGCGCTGGCGTGAAGGAATAGCCGCTAACAGCCTGTTGAAAAACCACTGCGCGGGCCGATCTTGAGGCTTGCGGTGCTCTGCGGCCTCCTCGTACGCTTGCGCTCCTCGGACTCGGCATCGCCCAATCTCGATTCGCTCGCGACGTTTTTCAACAGCTTGATATCCCCGAGATGGCGGCTGCGGTGTTGTTTTTTAAGCAGACTGCGGCGGGCAAAATAGGCATCAAATAGCGCCAAACCTCCGATTTCAGCGGCAATCCCATAATGATGGGATTGCAACTTCCTCACCTTGAATCACAATGCCCGTGCGCCGTTTCGCCCGAAACGGCGTTTTTCTATCTGGACGGAGCAAAAATGAAAACACAGGGATGGAGCAGCATCGTATCGATGCTGATGCTGGTCACCGCACTGACCGCGCAAGCACAAACGGCGACGCAGGATGCGGAAGCAGAAATGCGGGCCGCCACGGAAGCGGCCAAGGCGGTCGCAAAAAGCGGCCCGGCCGATATCGCATTGAAGGACCAGGCGACGCTGAAACTGCCTGACGGCTATGTCTTCATTCCCCAGCCCCAGGCCGACCAGATGCTGAAGGCGATGGGCAACCAGGCGGACCCGCAGCGCGTTGGCCTGATTTTTCCGCAAGGAAGTGATGCCTTCGTCGTGGTGCGCTACTTCGACTCCGGCTATGTGAAGGATGAAGATGCCAAGGACTGGGACGCTGATGAACTGCTGAAAGGCTTGCGCGAAGGTACCGAGGAGGGCAACAAGGAGCGCACCGCGCGCGGCATCCCTGCCATGGAGATCGTCGGCTGGGTGCAGTCGCCAACCTACGACGCAGGCACGCATCGCCTCGTGTGGTCGATCGAGGCGAAGGACAAGGGAGAAGTGCCCGGCAGCGACCACGGCATCAACTACAACACCTATGTGCTCGGCCGCGAAGGCTACCTGTCGCTGAACCTGGTGACCTCCATGTCGGCGATCGGCAAGGACAAGGATATCGCTGCGTCATTGCTGCAGGCGACCAGCTTCAACAGCGGCAAAGCGTATGCGGACTTCGATGCGAAGACCGACCGTGTGGCCGAATACGGTATCGCCGCACTGGTCGCCGGCGCTGCCGCGAAAAAGCTGGGCTTCTTTGCTGTCATCGCGGCATTCTTCGCCAAGTTTGCCAAGGTGATCGGGGTGGCGGCCATCGGCCTGTTCGCCATGCTGCGCGGCATTTTCAAGAAGAAGCAGGCTTCCAATGCCGGTGAAGGGACGCCGGGCAACACCTGATGTGCACCTATTCCGCATGCCGCGGCTTGCAAATGCCCGGTATGCGACTACAGTGAGGAAAACGGCGCGTGCTTTGGTGTCACGCGCCGTTTCTGTTTAATGAATGTTTCCCTGTTAAGAACCTTTCCTTGCTACAGATCCTCGCACCTTGGCAACACATGCGAGCGAAATCCTGCCAATGATCCACAAACCCAAGCTGCAAATTTACCTCGACCTCGACGGCGTGTTCGCCGATTTCGACGCGCGCGTCAAACACCTGACCGGCAAGCATCCCAACCAGCTCGACCGCGCCCATTTGTGGAAGATGGTTAATTCCGACAAGCGCTTCTTCGCCGAACTGGAGCTGATCGAAGGTTGCATGGCGCTCTGGGAAGCAACCAGGGACCTAGAGCCTATCTTTCTCACCGGCGCGCCGTCCTCCCGAGTCTTTCAGGAACAGAAGCGCGAATGGGTTTCCCGCATCTTCGGGCCGGAGTTCATCGTCCATGTCGTGCCGAAGAAGCTGAAGCAGAATTTCAGCGGGCCGCACAAGGTGCTGATCGACGACACGCCGGAGAATATCGAGCAGTGGATCGCGCGCGGCGGGCACGGCATCCTGCACAAGGGCGATCATGCCTCCACGGTACAAGCGCTGCAGGAACTGCTGCGCCTGTACGCGGAAGAGAAATAGAGAAAAGGACGAGTGGGCAGCGTTCAGCCCTTGTGTGCCTCGCGCGAATCCATCGGTGCCTCGGCGCGGTCGTGCATGCCGTAATCGCGCACTACCTGCGCAACACGCAGCCGGTAGTCTTCAAACACGCCGCCGCGTCCCAGTACCTGCGCACGGCGGTGACTCTCCAGGTTCCGCCATTTCGCCACCGCTTCCTCGTCGCGCCAGAATGACAGCGACAGGACCTTGCCCGGCTGCGAGAGGCTCTCGAACCGTTCGATCGAAATGAATCCGTCAATGAGTTCGAGCTGTGAGCGCAGTTCCGCTGCCGTATCGAAATACGTCTGACGCTGGCCTTGTTGAGGCAGCACTTCGAAAATGACGGCGATCATTGCAGTTCTCCCTGCCGTGCCGCCGGAACATGCAGTGTGCCGTCGACGACTTCGGTAAAGCTGCGCTCCTCACGCAAAATGAAGCGCTTCTCCTGCGCCATCGTGAAGTTTGCGCGGCCGTCCGGATCCGATTTCAGCCTTGCCCGGTAGGCCTCATACGCCGCGAGGCTGTCGAAGGCAATCAGTCCCCATGCGACATCGTTTGTACCTTCATGCGGCAGGAAATAACCGACCAGATGGCCGCCGCACTTCGGGATGATACGGCCCCAGTTCTCTGCATATTTCTTGAAGGCATCGCGTTGGAAGGGATCGATTTCGTAACGGATAAAGCAGGTGATGGTCATGTCAGTCCTCGTCGAAGTAAAGTGCTGCGCGTTGCAAAACGAATGGATACAAGGCGTCACGATACGCGCTTGTTCGACAAAGATGGTTCGGCTAACATCGAATCATGAAAGACGGCCCCAACATTGTCGGCATTGCTGCGCTGATCGGTGACCATGCACGCGCCGATGCGCTGACGGCATTGATGAGCGGCATGGCGCTGACCGCGACGGAACTTGCCAATGCGGCGAATGTGACGAAGCAGACGATGAGCTCGCATCTCGCGAAGCTACTGGATGCGGGATTGATTGCAGTCGAACCGCAAGGGCGCAACCGCTATTACCGGATCGCCAGTGAGGAAGTCGCCGCGCTGCTCGAGTCCCTGATGGGCGTGGCCTACATGACGGGCGCGGTGCGCTTGCGTTCGAGCCCGCGCGAACCGGCATTGCGGAAGGCGCGTGTCTGCTACGACCATCTCGCCGGCGAGATGGCGGTGCGTCTCTACCAGGGACTGCTGCAGAAAAGGGCGCTGGCATTGAGCGCGGACGGCGTCGACGTCACGCCGGCGGGCCAGCAGCTGTTCGCTCAAATGGGTATCGATACTGCAAGGCTTGCTGCGCAACCGCGCGCCTTCTGCCGCACCTGCCTTGACTGGAGCGAACGTCGGCACCATCTGGCGGGAAGTCTGGGAGCAGCTTTGCTGGCACGGATGATCGAACTAGGCTGGGCGAAGCGAGTGAGAGATTCACGTGTGGTGGCTTTTACCGCCGCCGGCGAGCAGGCAATGCTTACGCTGGTCGGCAACGAGAGCCGGCAAGCGACGCATGGGGAAGCTGCGCTCGCTGCTGTTTCCGCTGTCCGCTGACGCGGGAAGAGGCGGCTGCGATTACCGAATTTGAATAACGATATTGGAGCATGCATGATTGCTGACACACCGTTGCCGCCATATTACGCGGTGATTTTTACTTCCCTTCGTACCGAGGGTGATAACGGATATGCGGAGATGGCGCACCGTATGGTGGAACTAGCCAGTGCCCAGCCTGGCTTCCTCGGTGCCGAATCGGCTCGGGACGGTGTCGGCATCACGGTGTCGTACTGGAAGGACCTCGAGTCGATCAAGGCGTGGAAAGCCAACGCCGAGCATCAGGAAGCCCAGGCACTCGGGCGCAGGAAATGGTATTCCGCTTTCAAGACGCGCATCTGCAAGGTGGAAAGAGACTATGGCATGTGAGTCCCATTTGTCCGTTGGACCCATGGGCTGCGCATGACGACGCGTGCGCTGGCATGGCTGGTTCCTTTCGCTTACGGCCTGCTGCTTTTTCTGGCAGGCGTCGCATGGCTTGTCACCGGCGCGCCCTTCGACAAGGCGACCTACGAACAGATCGCGGGCGAATCATGGCAGGCGATGCAGGCGGACAGTTCGCCTGCAGTCCTCCAGGTCTTGTCCGCCATCGTGCGCATGCAGGGCGGGAATTCTGCACTGCTCGCTGGAATTATGGTCATGGCGGTGGCGGCGACAGGCTTGCGCAGCGGAGAGCGCTGGGCGTGGTATGTCTGCTGGATACTGCCCTTGCATGCGGTTATCGATCTTGCAGTCGCTGCCGCTTTGGGTGGCCTGAGGCCGACAGTTCTGGTCTGGGATGTCGGGCTGACGGTTGCTGTTGCAGCATCGCTGATGGCATGCAGGCCGCATGCCCCGCGTAAGCTCTCCCAAGCGTGAACCGAAAAGAAAACAAGCCGGCGTCGGGGCCGGCTTGTCGTTGTATTGAAGGAGGGATTGCAGAAGGAGGCTTGTTGCCTCATCCATCCCCCATGATGGTGCCTAGCTGTTTTCCAGGAAGGTCTTCAGCCGGTCGGCTCGCGATGCGTGACGCAGCTTGGCCATGGCCTTGGACTCGATCTGGCGGATGCGTTCGCGCGTGACGTCGAACTGCTTGCCGACTTCTTCCAGCGTCGCATCGCTGCCGGTATCAATGCCGTAGCGCATGCGCAGCACCTTGGCTTCACGCGGCGGCAGCGAGTCCAGCACGTCGCGGATCACGCTGCGCATCGATGCATGCATCGCTGCATCGGCCGGCGCAACGGACATGCTGTCCTCGATGAAGTCGCCCAGTTGCGAGTCGCCGTCGTCGCCCATCGGCATATCCATCGACACCGGCTCCTTCGCGATCTTCAGCACTTCGCGGATCTTTTTCTCTGGCATGTCCATCTTCTTCGCCAGCGTCGCGATGTCTGGTTCCGAACCGGTTTCCATCAGGATCTGGCGCGAGATGCGGTTCATCTTGTTAATCGTCTCGATCATGTGCACCGGCACACGAATCGTACGTGCCTGGTCGGCAATCGCGCGCGTGATCGCCTGGCGGATCCACCAGGTGGCGTAGGTCGAGAACTTGTAGCCGCGGCGGTATTCGAACTTGTCGACGGCTTTCAGCAGGCCGATGTTGCCTTCCTGGATGAGGTCGAGGAACTGCAGGCCGCGGTTTACATACTTCTTCGCAATCGAGATCACCAGACGCAGGTTGGCTTCAGTCATCTCGCGCTTGGCTTTGCGCGCACGCATCTCGCCGGTGATCATCTGCTTGTTGATCGAGCGCAGCTCGGATAGCGGCAGGGCGACGCGCGCCTGCAGTTCGATCAGCTTCTGCTGGTATTCGCGGATTGCAGGCGCATAACGGCGCAGCACAGGGCCGTAGGCCTTGCCGCTGTCGGCTTCCGTGTCTACCCAGTCGAGATTGGTTTCGTTGCCCGGGAACGCCTTGATGAAATGTTCGCGCGGCATGCCGCACTTGTTGACCGCAACATCGAGGATTTGTTTTTCGATGTGGCGCACTTCCTCAACTTGGGTACGCACGGTTTCGCACAGCTTCTCGACGACCTTCGCGGTAAAGCGCATGCCGAGCAGCTCGTGCGAGATGGTGCGTTGTGCCTGCTGATAGGCGTCGGATTTGCGTCCTTCTTTTTCCGCCGTGGCCAGCATGCGCTCGTACGCTGCGGCGATGACGTCGAATTTTGCCAGTGCGGTCTTGCGCAACTCGCCCAGCTGTTCCTCCGAGAGGCTCGCTGCGCCAGCGGCGACGCCGCCGTCTTCCTCGTCCTCGTCGTCGGCATCCTCCAGGTCCTCTTCGTTCTCGTCTTCCGCAGCGGCGCTCACAGCGACCGGTGCAGCGTCCGGCGCATCCGGATCGACCAGGCCGTCGATGACGTCGTCGATCTTGATTTCATCCTTGCGGATGCGCTCGACCTGCGCGAGGATTTCTGCAATCGATGCCGGGCAGGCCGAAATGGCCTGCATCATGTCCATGAAGCCTTCCTCGATGCGGCGCGCGATCTCGACTTCGCCTTCGCGCGTCAGCAGCGCAACCGAGGCCATTTCGCGCATGTACATGCGCACCGGATCGGTGGTGCGGCCGAAATCGGAGTCGACGGTGGAGAGCGCGGTGGTAACAGCCGCTTCTGCTTCTTCCTCGTCGTCGCCGCCGACGGGCGCAACATTGTCGGACAACAACAGGGTTTCCTCATCGGGGGCCTGTTCGTAGATGGCAATGCCCATGTCGGTAAACATGGCGATCAGGTTCTCCACTGTTTCTTCCGCAGTGGAGTCGTCCGGCAGGTGATCGTGGATCTCGGCATGCGTCAGGTAGCCGCGCTCCTTGCCGAAGCGGATCAGCGCGGCCATTTTCTTCCGGCGCGCTTCCAGTTCTTCCGGACTCAGGCTGGCGTCCGCCACGGTGTCGGCGCCTTTTCCGGCAGCCTTGCGCGCACGTGCCTTGGAGACGGCGTCGAGTTCGGCGCGCTCCAGCGCGTTCAGTGCGCGGACTTCATCCTGCTCCGGCTTGAATTCCGACGGGCGGCGTCCGCGGCGTGCAGGAACTTTCACGGCCGGCAAGGTGTAGCTTGAAGTGTCGATGGCCGTGGCGGCAGCCTGCGCCGGCGCTTTCTCTGTCGGGGCCTTTGCTGCTGGTGCCGCCTGTTCGGTTGCAGCGCGGCGCACGACCTTGGTGCGCGCCGATGCTAAGACCGCCTCGGCCGTCGGTGTGGGAGCGCTTGCCGGGGCTTCCGCAGGCGTTTCCACATGCGCAGCCACAGTGCTGTCGGCTGCCGCTATCGGGTTCGATGGCGGAACCGGCGCCGCCTCGCTGGCAGCCGGTTTGACGATGGTTTTCGCAGCGCCCTTGCGCACGACGACGACGGCCTTCGGCGCAGGTGTTGCCACTGCGGGCATCGTTTCGGCTGCAACGCCTTCGGCGGCCGGGGCTGCTGCAAGGATGTCCTGCGACGCGGCCGGCGGCGTCGTGACGGTAGTCACCAAGCGCGACCGCCTGGTGACCACCGTCACAGTGGACGGCGTCTGCAACGGGTCCGCCGAGTGGTTCAGGGTTCGCGTGGATGCCGGCTGCGTCGATGGTGCCGAAGCCGGCTTTGAAATTTTTGCAGTCAGTGTCAGGGTCTTAACAGGCTTTGTCATCACGTGAATCTCAGAGAAGGCATCCAGTCGTCCGGTCCGCGCAGTCGCAGTCCCGAGCGGCATGCAATATCAGGCCGCGCGCGCAAATGGCGCGCAACGTGCCGGATTCCATGCACGAGCCTTACTCGTTGGGGAAATAGTTATCGGTCAAATCGGAGCGAAAAATCAGTCGATCCTGCAGGCATACGACGGCTTGTCTCGTGGCAGCGGGCTGGAGCCCGTCTGCAAAGCCGTCAGCAGGGCAGGAGGGTGCGTATTATATGAGGGTTTAAAAAAATATTCACGCCACTGCGGCGGAAATCGAACACCGTTTTGACATATGCCGAATGCGACGCGTTCCCTTGCGAAGAATGTTCCCGAAAGAGGCGTCATTTGCAGCGAACAAGCGCTGTTCTCGCAAGATTCCTGACCACACTTCATGCCGCAACGAGGAGCGACATCTTGAGATACTTTATTTGCCAATTGTTTTTCTTGTCGTTATGCGTATCGCTGCTGTTGGTCGGTAAAGCGGCACGTGCGGAAGAGGCGCTCGATCAACTTCTGAACAGGGTGGCGACTGTGTATGGCAAGCAGGCACCGACGGCAATCCGCGAGACCGGCACCACGGTGTCGTTCCGCCAGGGGAATGGCACGCTGAGCCGCATCTTCAAGTCGCCGGACCGCTTTCGCATCGAGATTCGCTACGCCGCGCGCGGAGAATCCCGTGCAATGGTGGGTAACGACGCATGGGCGCAGGGCGAACCGGCCAATCCGGTGTTGCGCGGTGCAATTGCATTGCAGGCTGCACGCATCGCACTGCCGTGGAATATGCTGGCAAACCGCGGCGCCGTGACAGACCTCGGGCCAATCGCCAGTGCGGACGGGAAGATGCTGCGCGCGGTTGAATTTTCGCTTGGTCAACAATTCAAGATGATCGCGGAAATCGATCCTCAGTCTGGTTACATTCTTCGTTCGCGCGGCATTCAGTCGGTAGGCGGCAATGCAATGGAGTTCGCGACGGTGTACTCCGGCTTCCGGAAGCAAGATGGAAGGGCGCATGCGGCGCGCGAAGATCATTTCGCAATGGGGCAACACACCGGCTATTCTCTGATCGAGGAAGTCGACTATCCGGACGAGATTCCGGATAGTGCATTCCGCCCTTGAAAAATTTGCAACTATGGCGTGACGTCTTCCGGTGGCGACCGAGGTCGCTGCTAGCTTGGTACGAGTCGATTGATTTGGCCAATGGCGGAGCACACCGTCAACTATGCGATGGCCAGCTGCGGCACACCATCCCACTCGCCGGCGCACTTTGTTCCGCAGGTAAGTTATTTCGGCCTCGCCTGGAGTCGTTTGCAGGCATCTCCCGTAGTGACTGGGGGATGCCCGCCGGATCACAGGTTTGGCTGCGGGAAGAACCGAAAGTTGTTATGCAAACGTTCCCTTCCAGTTAAAGGAAGGGGAAACACTGTCAAGGTTGCAGCTTCACGATTACAGGCAGCCCGCCGAGACCAGACCGCTCAAGCCAGGAGAACACCGAGTCCACGGTCACCGTTTCTATCCGGTCCGAAAAACGCTTCTCGAACGGATGGTCATCGAATGCGACGTTGGCCGCAGTCATGCGCCCACCCAGGCGCGTCAGCGGCCCGAGCCGCAAGACGCTCGGCCGGTAACCGCGGAACTGCAGCCACGCCTGCGCCTGCTCGCGCGATTCGATGGACGGTTCCAGAGCAGCGGCCAGTGTTTCAATCGCCCACTGATTGGACTGCTGGTACTGGCGTCCCCATGCATAACTGACGATGCTGTAGGGCTTGTGGTGCATCCGTACCGACTGGCGGCGTTCCTGCAACAGCTCAAGCAACTGCGCCTGTGCCTGCGGGGACAGCGGTACGAATGCCGCTTCATAACGCCACAGGTCATCGAGGAAAAACTCGCCCAGCCCCTGGCGATAGAGTGCCGCAACGCTGGTGCCGCAGTGGTTCAGCTTGTGCAGCACGCGCCATACATGCCCGCCCTTGCCGTCCGGCTGGCGGTAAGCGAAACCGAGATGTGAATAGCGCACGCCATACTTCGACAGGTCCTGGCCGGCGCGCGCCAGGACGACCACCTTGTGCCCGCTGACATCCAGCGCATTCAAAGTGCGCTCCGCCAGCGCCAGACCACGTTCGATCGTCTGCAATGACGGCTTCTTCTCCTCGCACGAGCGTCCGGCATGGGCTGCACCGGAGAAAAACAAGCCGGTGGCCATCGCCGATGCCAGCAGCACGGCGGCATAACAACTCCTGATTCTGGCGAACATGCCGGCCTCGCTCAGTATGTCAGGCGTTCGTTATGCAACAGCGCATTGCCGAGCGCATTAGGGATGAATGCGATCGCTTCACCCGCGGCCGACAGCACGACACCAGCACTGATCACGCTCACAGTCACGACTGTGCCAACGGCGAGCGCCGATGCAGCCAGACCTTCGCCCGCGATTTCCACACTGACCCGCGCACCATCGGACGCACGCTCGAGCACAAGCACCGTGGTGCGCGCACTTACTTCAACGGCTTTGACAACCAGCACGGCACCCGCTGTCGACAGGATCAATGGCGCCGCAACAACCGAACCGGCCACGCCGGCGCTGACGATGACCGAGGCGACCGGCAGTGCCGATACGGCGCTCATCGCGGAGGCGTCGCTCTGGGCATGCGCACGGGCCGGAAGGGATGCGGCAGACAGCAGGAACAGCGATGCGGCGATAAAAGCGGTTATTTTCTTCATGAGAATACTCCTTGGTTTGTGGATTGATGGATATCAGGCGGCGTCGGATGCGCGCGCAACGCGGCGTTCCAGCAGGTCGGCCTCGTGCTTGTCGCGCAGCGTCTTGGCAAGCGTCAGCGCACTGCTGATCAGGTAAAGCCAGCTGACACCGAGGAATGCCTTGTAGGTCTCGTTGATTTCCATGCGCAGCAAGCCCCAGCCGGTCAGCCCCATCGCAAGGAGGAAGCCGGTCCACACCACATACTTGAACAGCGGCGTATCAGCCGGCTTGCCTTCCAGGCGGCTCTTTTCGGCGTCGCGCACGAACTTGGCCAGTACGAAGGCATTGGTGAGACAGAAGAAATAGCCCATGACCATGAACACGCGGTCCAGGTCCTTGCCCGGCAGGTAGGCCAGGCCCACGCCACACAGGAACACGGCAATGCCGAAGGAAATCCATACCTGCGTTTGCCATGCGCTGGAGTCGCGTTGAATCAGCACTTTCATTTTTATCCTCTCCTTGGTTGTCGGTGAGAGGAGTGTGGCTGAAAGTACAAAAAAAAAGACCGGCATTTAATGCCGGTCTTTGAAGCTGGATCCAAAAGTATCAAATTTTGATACTCAACCTTGCGCCAGCAGGGCGGCAACCCGCTCGCGCAGGATCTCCGGTTGGGTCTGCGCAGCCGGCAGCGGCTGACCGATGTTCAGACCGACGCGATTGAATGCGCCGCGGCGGAACGGCCTGACCATCGCGACGCGGTCGCCTTTGACGACTTCTACACGGCTGAAGAAGGAGCCCCACAGGTTAGTCAGCCCCATCGGCACCACCGGCGGACGGATGCCGTCCTGTTCTGCGCGCTCCAGGATCTTCATGATGCCGCCCTTGAAGGTCTGCAGGTTGCCGTCACGTGTCAGGCCGCCCTCCGGAAAGATGGCGAGCAGGTCGCCTTCGCGCAGCACCTGTGCCGCGCGTTCGAATGCCTGCTTATACGTTTCGGGATCCTCGGCACGCGGCGCAATCGGGATCGCTTTCGCGAGGCGAAACAATGCGCCGAGCACCGGAATGCGGAAGATGCGGTGATCCATGATGAAGTAAATCGGACGCGGGCTGGCGGCCATCAGCAGGACGGCATCAACGAAGCTGACATGGTTGCAGGTGAGCACCGCCGGGCCTGACAGCGGAATGTTGTCGTCGCCTTTCACCCGGAAGCGGTAGACAATGTTCGACATCACCCATGCGACAAAGCGCAGCAGATACTCCGGGACCAGCAGGAAGATGTATCCGGCAACCAGGGCGTTGGCCAGTGCGACGAACAGGAAGATCTGCGGGATCGTCGCACCCAGTTTCAGCAAGAGGCCGGCGATGATCGAGCTGGCGATCATGAACAGCGCATTCAGGATGTTATTGGCCGCGATGATGCGCGCACGGTGCGTCGGCTGTGCGCGCAACTGGATCAGCGCATACATCGGCACGCTGTAGAGGCCAGCAAACAGGCTCAGCAACGACAGGTCGGCCATCACACGCCAGTGGTACGGCAGTGCGAGGAACTGGGCGAGCGTCAGCGTTTCTGCAGGTGGCAGCGAACGTGTTGCGAAATACAGGTCCAGCGCGAATACGGTCATGCCGATCGCGCCCAGCGGCACCAGGCCGATTTCCACATGGCGGCGGCTCAGCACTTCGCACAGCAGCGAACCGGTTGCGATGCCGACGGAGAACACCACCAGCAACACCGACGCCACCTGTTCGTTACCGTGCAGGACATCGCGCGCAAGGCTGGGGAACTGGCTGAGGAAGACTGCGCCGAAGAACCACATCCAGCTGATGCCGAGCAGCGAGCGGAATACCACGATGTTCTCGTGCGCCAGCTTCAGGTTGCGCCAGGTTTCGCTGACCGGGTTCCAGTTGATCGTGAGCCCCGGGTCGGTCGCCGGAACAGCGGGGATGAATTGCGCAATCGCGCGTCCGACAATGGCCAGCGCCATGCACGCGATTGCCACTTGCTGGTGGCCGACCTCGGGAATCGCGACCAAGAGGCCGCCGACGATGTTCCCGAGCAGGATCGCGACGAAAGTACCCATCTCCACCAGACCGTTGCCGCCGGTGAGCTCGCGCTCGTCCAGCACCTGCGGCATGTACGCGTATTTCACCGGGCCGAACAGCGTGGAGTGCAGGCCCATCAGGAAGGTGCAGGCGAGCAGCAGTGCCACCTGGTGGGTAAGGAAGCCATACGCGGCGAGCGCCATGATGCCGATCTCGAGGTTCTTCACGAAGCGGATGATCTTCGTCTTCTCGAACTTGTCCGTGATCTGGCCAGCGGTCGCGGAGAACAGCAGGTAGGGCAGGATGAACAACGCACCGATGACCAGTCCCGCCATCGTCGGCGGCATCCAGTCGATCTGCAGCTGGTAGGTCACCATTACGGTGAAGGCAAACTTGAACAGGTTGTCGTTGGCCGCGCCGGAAAACTGCGTCCAGAAGAAGGGAGCAAAACGGCGCTGGCGCAGCAGCGTGAACTGGTTGGGATGATGGGAACCGGAGTCGGTTTGCACGGCTTCGTTGGCGGACGGCGTGCTCGCGGAAGGTTGTTCCATGTCGTACCTCGAATGAATTAACTGGCACGAATATACACGCAGGCGATATGGATGTGACAATTTTCGATACCATAGGCATCCTGAGCTACCTTCGGTAGCGTCAAATGACACTTTTACGCCACTTCCATGACTACCACTGCCAACCTCATTGCCGCCATCAAGGATGAACTCAAGTCTGCCGGCATGACCTATGCCGATCTCGCACAGAAGCTGAAGATGTCCGAGTCCAGCGTGAAGCGCATGCTGGCCAAGGGTGAAATGCCCTTGTCTCGGGTGGACGCGATTTGCAGTGCATTGAAGATCGACTTCGCCGAACTGGCGCGGCGTGTAGCGGATACACAACCATTGCTCGCCGAACTGACCCTGGCGCAGGAAAAGGCCGTGGTCGCGGACAAGAAGCTGCTGCTGGTTGCGATCTGCGTACTGAGCCAGTGGACCCTCGAGCAGATCGTTGCGCATTACCGGCTGACCGAGGCAGAGGCGATCAAATACCTGGTGCAGCTGGACCGGCTGGGCATCATCGAACTGCGCCCGTTAAACCGCTACCGCCTCAAGCTGGCCAAGACCTTCCGCTGGCGGCCGCACGGCCCGGTGATGAATTTCTTCCGTGAGCACGCCTTGCTCGACTATTTCGCCGGCGGCTTCGACAAGGAGGCGGAAGCGCTGCTGCTGGTGCATGGCTCCATCAGCAAGAGCCTTGCGCCGTCGTTCGTGGAACGGCTGCAGCGCGTCGCGCAGGACTTCGCGCAACAGCACCAGACCGACCAGAAACTGCCGGCGCAGCATCGCGAAGGCTATACGCTGCTGCTGGCAATGCGCTCGTGGGATTACGAGGTGTTTGAGCGCTTCCGTCGTTAGCAGGCAGTTGCAAAACTACTGCGCGGGCCGTCGCTGTGGACTGCGGTGCTCTGCGTACTCCCGTACGCGTGCGCTCCTCGCCCACAGCGTCAGCCCGCTCACTACGTTTTTCAACATCCTGCGAGAGTGGCTACCTCTCTGTGCGAAACATTGAAAACCACTCGGACTGGCATCCTACCGTTCATACGCCGTCAATCGCTTTTGTTCCTCCTCGGCGAAATGCGCCTGGCGCAATTGCTGCAATGCCGTCTCTCGATCCTCGCTGCGTTGCTGCGCGGTGGTTGCCAGCAGCTGGTTGCGTTGATCGAGATAGGCATTGATCCGCGCTTTCCACTGCGCGTCTTCTCGGTCGACTTCTGCCAGGCGGGATGCCGCTTCCGGCGAGAGTGCTGCAGCGCGCATGCGGTAAATGTCATCGTCGCTCGCGCCCTGGCTGCGCAGCCTGCTGACGGTTTCTTCCAGCCTGACGATCTGCAGTGGTGCATCGTGTGCCTCCCGCAAGGGCTGGGGCAGTGCTGCATCGAGTGCGGCCAGCTTTTCCGCTTTTTGTGCAGGGCTCAGTGATGCGTCCTGGCTGATCTCGAGACGGGCAACGGCATCGAGATGCTGCGCGTCTTCCATGCCAAACATCGCTTGCGATTCCGCCGGGCTGAAGAATCGTGCGCGCGTCTGCTGCATGGCAGCCAGCCGGGCGCGCATCGCATCGATGCTGGCGCCGGTGACCGAAGGATTTTTCTCCACTTCCACCAGCGCCTGTTTGTAATTGAGATAGCGCGACAGCACATCCTTTGCCTGCGCTGCGGCCAGCGGCTTGAGGCGTTCATCGAGCGCTCGCTCGATTTCACGGCGGATCGCATCGAGCGGTTTCTCACCGATGCCGCTGAGGTAATAGTCGAAGAGGCGCACCAGTTCGGCATTGACTACCAGCGCTTCGCCTTCCGCGACCTGCAGCGCGCCGTCGGGGCGCGTGCCTTCCAGCGAGCGAAGGAATGGAAACAGATCAGGTGTCGACGGAGCCTGCGCTTCGGTTTTTTCGGCTGTGTGGAGCGATGAAATGGTCAAAAAAGCAGCGGCGATACCTACCGCTGCAAGACCCACAATGGTCGTTTTTTTCATTGCTGATCGCCCTTTACAGCCCCAGGTTCTTCAGGCGGTTGGCGTGCTGGCGGAACAGCGTGACCGGGTTGGTTTCGAAGATGTTGACGATGCCGATCGTCTGGTTCACTTCATCGAGGTGGTTCATCGCATAGTCGTCGCGGATGACGCGGCCCAGATGGGTGGAGCAGCTGCTGACGAGGCCGTCGTTCTTGGCAAAACCAAAAGCGAGCGACGTCAATGCCAGTGCCGGGTCAAGCACATCGAAGACGTTGGTATACGGCTGCGCGCCGCTCCACGAGAAGTAATGCACGCCGCGTTCCTGGTACGCCCCCTCGCCGCAGGCCGTGGCCGGCACGCCGTACGGATGCGCGGCATTGAATCTTGCAGCGCCTACCGTGCTCAGCGAATTTGCCGCGGCGCGCGCGTCCTGCGGATATCCGGAGCCGCCCGACAGGAAGCTGATGATCTGCGCGAGACCGTTTGCGACCGACTCGATGACGGCGGCCGACAACGATCCTTCCGGCGCGATGCCGAGTATCAGGTTCGCTACGTTGGAGCCCTTGTTGACGCCACCGATGCTGGTCACGGATGCCACCAGGTCCGGACGGACAGAGGCAACGTAGCGGGCGGTCGGGCCGCCGTGGCTGTGTCCGACCAGGTTCACTTTCTGCGCGCCGGTCGCGGCAATGATCTGTTTCACCTGCTGCAGCAACTGTTCGCCGCGCACCTCGGTGCTGTTGGCGGCCGGTACCTGGGTCACATACACGCGTGCGCCATCGCTGCGCAATGCGGACGGAATGCCGTACCAGTATTCGAGAAGCCCGATGTTGTCGAACCCGAACAGGCCATGTACGAGGACGATGGGATATTTCGTTTGCGTGTAGCCCTGTGCATACGAAGGGGAGGAAAATCCAGAGAAGGCGAGCAGAACCACGACGGCAAGCCGCCAGAAAGCTTTTTTCATACGGTGTCTCCTAGTTAGTGTTTTTCTTGAAGCTGTGGAAGTGCTTTGGAAGTGCAGGTAAGTCGTCTGTGGCCAGCCTCCTTTCGTTGTGACGGACATACGGGAACGAAGGCAAGCCGGGATGTTGCTTGCCATCCTTGTATTGCGCGCTTACTGCCTGCTGATGCGATAGGGGATGCTTGAGATGGCTTAAGGGCCGTCATCAAGATCAAGTGTTTGTTTAATAGCGGTCAAGGTACGCCGGTGTACCACCTCGCCCTTTGGGAGAAATCAATTTCCTTCACATTTCGGTGGGGTAGGCCGCTTTGTTACATTTTTCGCGTGCGGTCCGGTGCTGCTGCAAGTGCATGCAGTGCGATACCGTGCGGATATTCCGGCTTCGTCCAAGAACAAGTTTCATCGGTGGTTGTCATATCCATCATTGAAAGCATCGTATGGATCCGGAGGAGAGTGCACTGCCATGGAGAATGAAACGAACATGTACGAGTCTGGAGAGTCCTCACGCCGACTAAGCGGGAGGGCCGTGCTGCTTGGCATCGCGGGGACCGCAGCCGCAGTGACATTGCTGGCCATGGCGCGTTCTCGCCGCCACATGCGGCGCTATGGTGACAGGGCGGCGGAGCGGCGCAATCCAATGCATTTTTTCGTCGCCGGCACACATCCGCTGCGCCGGGACATCGATACCAGCGGCAGGCATCCTCTTTTCGAACGGCGCCAGTCGGTCTACGACGCATACTGAAAGCCTATTTACTGAACCAACTGGCTGACTCTTGCTACACTTGGCCGCCGCATGCGGGAGGGGATGAAATTTTCCTTTCGGACGACATGCGAATGCCCGCATCGCTGCGGGTGACGGCCGCAAGCAGGGGGAAGAGCAGTGGTAAAAAAATGGTTGTCGTTCCTGGTCAAGCAGCTGCCTGAACAGCCGGTGCAGGTCGGCTGGTATGAGACCAGTACAGATGGATTCACCACGACGCTGGTGTTGTACTGGCGCGGTGGCGAATGGGTTGCTTCACCGGACAGCCCGAGTGGAAAAAAACATATCCGCCAGGACCGGCAGTGGCGTGCGTTATCCTGAGCACCGGACTCTCCAACGACCGGTTTGACAACTGCCGCATGAACCCCGGGGCCGTTTGACGCCATTCTCAAAGGCATTCCCGCGTTCTGGCCGGCCTGGCGCAGGCGCCGCCGAAATCAAGTATCCTCTTTCCTCTCGTTAACACGTCGCGTTACATCGCGCGCCGCACGGACGTTCAACTTCATTTCGCGCTGCATGAATCATCCGCTTACGCCGTCGACTATCCTGCTTCTTCTGATTCCGCCTTTGCTGTGGGCCGGCAATGCAGTGGTTGGTCGCCTGGTGCACGAAATGGTGCCGCCAATTACGCTGAATTTCCTGCGCTGGGTGATCGCGATGCTGATCCTGCTGCCGCTGGCCGGCTGGGTGTATCGCCGCAGCAGCGGCATGTGGTCGCACTGGCGGCGCTTCGCGGTGCTCGGCCTTCTCGGCGTCGGCCTGTACAACGCGCTGCAGTACCTTGCGCTGCAAAGCTCCACGCCGATCAATGTGACGCTCGTCGCCGGCAGCATGCCTGCGTGGATGCTGCTCATCGGTGGGCTGTTTTTTGGCGCTCGCGTGACGGGCAGGCAGATTGCCGGGGCGGCGTTTTCGGTCGCGGGGGTGCTGCTCGTGCTAAGCCGCGGCGAATGGCAGCAGTTGCTGGCACTGCGCCTCGTGCCGGGTGACCTCTTCATGCTGCTTGCCACGGTGGCGTGGTCGCTGTACAGCTGGCTGCTCGCTGCGCGCAAGGAACCTGAGGGAATTCGCAATGATTGGGCTGCATTCCTGCTGGCGCAGGTGACATTCGGCGTCATGTGGTCCGGCGTCTTCACGGCGGGCGAATGGATGTTGGGCGATCCGCAGATCCACTGGAGTTGGCCGCTGGTTGCTGCGCTGCTTTATGTGGCGATCGGTCCGGCCGTGGTGGCATTCCGTTGCTGGGGCACCGGCGTGCACCGCGTGGGGCCGAGCATTGCCTCTTTCTTCAGCAATCTGACGCCACTCTTTGCCGCGTTGATGTCCTCAGCATTTCTCGGAGAGCTGCCGCACTTCTATCACGCGGTAGCGTTTGCGCTGATCGTCGGCGGCATTGTTCTTTCATCGCGCCGATGAATGGGAGCCTCTTCCGGCTGGGAGAGATTCTTAACAGGTCGCGACAATCAGATCAGGATCGTCGGCGTGTTCGGTAAGGATGCGCCGCACACGCTCCTGCCATAGCGCCGCAAATTCCTGCGCCTCTTCCGCAGTGGCCTGTCCTGACAGCGCCTTCTGCAGCAGCCCGCTCATGCGTGGGTCGGCAGGAACACGGCCGATTTGCATCTTCAGGTCCACGGTAGCACCAGTATCCGTGCGCTCGAACCTTGCCTGTGCCTTTACATCTGCACCGAACTGCAGCAGGTTCTGCCGGCGGAAATGCCCGGCAATTCCCTTGAAACCACCTATACCTGCCGCACCCGTGACCAGACCGACCACGCTGCCGATCACTCCGGTGACGCCTTCGTCCTGCGCATCGGCAAAGCTGACGCGTATGGCGCCGCGCTCTGCAACTTGCCCGGGATAGAGCAGTTGTAGTGCTTGACGCGTCATCAGGTACGCGCCGGCGACCGTCGGGCAGGAATGACCAGCCAGCCGCACCGCATCAATGTAGCGGTAGGTCATGATGCCGCCGGCGCTTGCACCGAGGAATTCGGCAAGCGCATCACGGACCGTGATTTCGGGTGCTTCGTCAAAGAAGGGCGGGTAAGTCATAGCGATGTACTCTTGGGGCAAGTGCGGTTCATTCGATGTGCTCATCAATCCGCGTTTCAGCTCGCTTCGACGGCTGGATAGAAATCGAGATCTTCACGGCGCATCCTGTCGTACAGGACTTTCAGCACGCTGTTTGCATCCGAGCGGAAGCCTTCAGGGTTCTGCGATACCGTGGAAGGCGTATTCCAGCGGCGCGCAAATGCGAGATAGGCCGACGCGATGCTTGCCATCTCATCCTGGAATCGTTTCCCCATGCGTGCGAGGTGAACATCGCTGGTGTTCTCGAGTGCCGGGTAGAGGAACTTGTCTTCCACCGCAAGGTGCAACTTGATCGTCGAACTCATTGCAATGATGGCCCGCGATATGTCGGCCGCATTGTCGCTAATGCCGCTTTTGACGAGCGTTCTCAGTGTTGAGATGCAATTGAGGATTTCAACGTGCTGCTGCTTGAACTTGTCGATGTTCATGGTGGCTCCCTGCGAATTGGTCCGGAACGGTAAAAGGACACATGCGGCTGGAGTGATGTGATGCACTCGCCGGCTTGAAATACGTGATGTGAGTCAATTCTAGCGATAACGATTTAAAGATGCAAATAAAATGAATGTTTAAATCGGAGGCCGGAAAAACCATCAGGTCAGTGCCCTTTATAAAGAAGGACCGTTCTACAATGCGTCGCAATGCAGCGGCCATCAAGACACCGCATGGCAATCAATCATCCGCCCAATGAACTTAGTGACAGAGACTTCCCATCCCAAGCGTCCTTACTGCCCGCGATGTCTGCGTGCGCAGCAAGCCTGTATCTGCCGCTGGATCGCGCCGACCGCCAATGTGCCCGAGGTGCTCCTCCTACAGCATCCGATGGAAGTCGGCAATGCCAAGGGCAGCGCGCGGCTGCTGCATCTAAGCTTGGCGCGTAGTCGGCTGGAGGTTGGCGAGATCTTCGACGAGCGCGCTCTGCGCGCATGGCTGTATGGTGAATCTCTGCAAGCGCAAGACGCCTCGCAGACTGGAGAAGGAAGCAAGAAGTATCCAGTGCTGCTCTATCCGGAGACACCCGACTACCAGTCAGTCGACATGCGCCCACCGCCGCCGGTGGATCATGCGTCCATCGCCAACCCGGAGCATGTACGCCTCGTCGTGCTGGACGGGACATGGCGCAAGAGCCGGAAGATGCTGTACGCCAATCCCCTGTTGCAGGCCTTGCCGCGCTTGCCCCTGCAGGACATGCCCGCATCGAAATACCTGATTCGCAAAGCGCATGGTGAACACCAGCTCTCGACACTGGAGGCAACCTGCCATGCACTGATGCACCTGGAGGGAAACGAGGCGAAGTACCAGCCGCTGCTGGAAGCATTCGACGGTTTCGTTGCCCAACAAATCGCATACAGGGAAACGCGCGGACAAGCCTGATGACGAGGGCAAAGGCAGCGCTTTTCTAGCGGACTTGATTCAGGATCATTCTTCTTCGCGAAAAATTCATCCATACTGGAAGCCGGTTCGCTGTTCAACGATGGATGGAGGGGGAGTGCAATGCATTCTGGAAAAATCCTGGTCGCGCAAGGCGGCGGCCCAACTGCAGTCATCAACCAGTCCCTGGTCGGTGTCACGCTCGAAGCGCGTCGCTTCCGCAATGTCGAGCTGGTCTATGGTGCGCGTCACGGTGTGCGCGGCATCATCAATGAAGATTTTGTCGACCTGACGCAGGAGACCAGCCACAACCTGGAACTGGTCGCCAATACACCAGCATCGGCACTGGGATCCACGCGCGACAAACCGGACGTCAAGTATTGTCAGGAGATCTTCCAGGTATTGCGCGCGCACGAGATCGAGCAATTCTTTTACATCGGCGGCAACGACTCCTCCGATACCGTGCGCATCGTCAGTATGGAGGCCAAGAAGGCGAACTATCCGCTGCGCTGCATTCACATCCCGAAGACGATCGACAACGACCTGGTGGGCAACGACCATACGCCGGGTTTTCCGTCGGCCGCACGATTCGTTGCGCAGGCTTTCGCCGGAGCCAACCTGGATAACGCCGCGCTGCCCGGCGTGTATGTCGGCGTGGTGATGGGGCGCCATGCAGGATTCCTGACCGCCGCTTCCGCGCTGGGCAAGAAATTTCCCGACGATGGCCCGCACCTGATCTATCTGCCGGAACGCACCTTTGTGCTCGACAAGTTCCTCGCCGATGTGAAGCAGACGTATGAGCGTTTCGGCCGTTGCGTGATTGCCGTGTCGGAAGGCATACACGATGCTTCCGGCGCGCCGATCGCAACCTTGCTCGCCAAGGACCTGGAGCGCGATGAGCACGGCAATGTGCAGCTCTCCGGCTCGGGGGCACTGGCCGACCTGTTGTGCGAGGAGATCAAGGCCAAGCTGAAAATCAAGCGCGTGCGCGGCGATACCTTCGGCTACCTGCAGCGCTCGTTCATCGGCTGCGTGTCCGACGTCGACCAGCGCGAGGCAAGAGAAGTAGGGGAAAAGGCCGTACAGTACGCGATGTGGGGCAACCGCGACGGTTCAGTTGCGATCAAGCGCACCGGCTTCTACTCCGTCGATTACGAATTGCTCGAACTGGATGCCGTCGCTGGCAAGACGCGTGTGCTGGAAGATGAATTCATTGCCGAGAGCGGCACGGACATCACCGATGCCTTCCGGCTGTACCTGCGTCCGCTGCTGGGATCGGGAATGCCGGATGCGTTCCGGCTGCGCTCGACACCTGTGTCGAAGCTGCGCAACGCCGGAGGCTGAACAGCCTGACCCGATAACGGTCAGGGCGCGGCATGTTGCTTGTCACGCCGCGTCCTGGCATCTGCACGAAACTCAATGCAAGTTCAGGCACCGCGATTCTTCTGCTGCCCTTCCTGCTTCATTGCCTGCCCCATGCCTTCGGCTGCACCACTGTCCTCCTTCGGGGCATGTCCTACCCGGCGGGCAGAATCGGACTGCATATCGAGGCTGACCTCCTCCGAAATGGAGAATCGTCCGTCCTGCGCCTCATCGTCCGATGGCTGCGACAATGCATAGTCAGACTGCGTCGATGCGTCACGCTGTGGTGCAGTAGTCTCACCGGACTCGCCGGTATTGCCGGTATCGCCGCGCACCGCCTGCGCATCATGCACCTCACCACGCCATGCACCAGTTTCCGAGCCGCGTGCCTCCAGGAACTGTTTCAGCCGTGTCAGGTCCTGCCCGAGGCGTTCAGACATGGCTGTGTCGTCAGCGCTGCCTGTTGAATTCGAAGCGTCCGATGCGCCCGATGCATGGGACGCATTGTCCGTTTCCGTCTCCAGCGTCAGCGTGACGCGCGCCGCCTGCGTCCCCACTGGCTCGACTTCGACCTTGCCGCCAAACGCCGAACCGCTGGTGTTGTGCCATGCGATGCAGCGGTCCGGCTCCTGCTCCGTGATTTCCGCATCCCACTCCACCTGGCGGTCGGATAGCTTGGCGACCCAGTGAAGATGCGTATCATCCAATTGTTGCACTTTGTCCACATCCTGCATGAACTGTGGATAATCTTCGAATTGCGTTAGCTGATTGTAGGCAACGTGTGCCGGTACAGCGATTTCTACCGACTGTTGAATTTTTCTCATCATGTCGCTCCTTGTTGGGGTGGTGCCGAGCCCCGTATTTCCTCGCGGGGCGTCAGCATCTACGCTTGAGAACGCAGGCGACGGGACAAGTTGCGTCGGCGGAGCCGGCCTTGGACCGGGAAATGCTGTTTTGCCCCGTCGCTTTTTGCCGTCTTTCACGGACCGGCCTCCCATGGAGTGGCGATTGTGATAAGAGTTTTCTCGTGGCAAGATGCAGGAACATCTGCCATTTGCCCCGATTTAGGACGTTGGATGGGAGAAATGGCGAGCCAAGCCGGGAGACAGGCAGCCAAAAAAACGACGCACCCACGCAATACACTCAGGAGACTAGTCTTTTTAAGCGGCTCGCTATAACGTTCCTCATGCCTTTACCATTGCAACACACCATGAACGCACTCGAACTACGTATCCCGCCGCTTTTGCTGGTGCTGATCATGGGCGTGCTCATGTGGCTTGCGGCAATGCTGCTTCCGGTGTTCGCCATGTCGATTCCATGGCGCATGGCGATTGCGGTTGCACTGGCCGCCGCGGGAGGAAGCATTGCCGTGGCCGGGGTGCTCGCTTTTCGACGCGCGCATACTACAGTGAACCCGACCACGCCCAATGCATCCTCGACGGTAGTCGCCTCAGGCATCTATCGCCGCACGCGGAACCCGATGTACCTGGGCTTCTTTTGTGTGCTCGCGGGCTGGAGTGTTTATCTGTCCAGTGTTGCTGCGATGCTGTTTCTTCCGTTGTTTGTCCTTTACATGAACCGTTTCCAGATTGCTCCCGAGGAAAGGGCGCTCGCAGCAAAGTTCGGCACTCAATATGGCGCCTATTTGCAGGAGGTGCGCAGATGGTTGTGACACATTTTATTTCCGGTATCGCAGTCCCGGCGCAGCGGTTCTCATGGATACGGTGGGCGCAATGAAGTACGCGATCCGTGCCGACACCATTGAGTACAACGGCCCCAGCAGGGGCATGACCTTTGTGCTGCTTGCCGTATTCGTACCCGTTTCCGTCCTTTCCCTCGTTCTGCTGGGATGGGCGCTGTTCTCCGGATCTCCGGTCTGGGTCGAGATACTGCTCGGTGCGCTGCTCCTCTGCAGTGGGCTCCTTGCCGCCCTTGCGGTCGTCTCCTATCGCGCCTCGCGGTCGTTCCGCTTGAAGATCGACAGGAAGCTGCGCCTAGTAACCACCGGCCGTGGTAAGCAGGAAAAGACCGAACTGGTCGGCGAGTTCCAGTCGCTCCTGATCCAGAAAGTGGGTGAAGCCAAGGGCAGACCCACGGAGGATGCGCAGTACCACGTCTATCTGGCAGGCTCGCTCCGGCGTACACCGCTTGGCATCGTCTCGCTGAGCGAGAATGGGGCGCGCCAGAAAATCACGCCGATCGCGCTGTTTCTCGAATTGCCGGTGATCGTTATACCCGAAAATGCCGAGGCGGCAGCGGCAATCGGGGAAAAGCAGGAGTGCGTCAACGCATAGCAACATTTGTCCCCATGTAAGCAATTAGTGCGCATAGAGACGGCGTCGGGAGGAGGTGGTAGGAGCGCACTGCGGCCGCCCGCTTGCTGAGCTACACTGAATTCTCTCGCCACCTGCCTTTTCCCTCTACCTCCATGCTCATCGCAACCCACTCCGGAAAATTCCACGCTGACGACGTCTATGGCGTCACGGTGCTCGACATCGTTTTCCCGGGATGCGAGCTGATCCGTACGCGTGATCCGGAGAAGATCCGGCCGGCGGATTTCGTCGTTGACGTCGGTGGCATCTGGGACCCGGCCACGGGGCGTTTCGATCATCACCAGAAGGGTTTTGAAGGTTCGCGCCAGTCGGGCGTGGAGTATGCGAGTGCCGGCCTGGTGTGGCGGGAACACGGTGCGCGCTGCGTGATGCGCATTGCCGAGGCCTGTGCCGGGTATGCCATCCAGCCGGAACAGGCGCGCCAGATTGCCTATGCGATCGACAGTGACCTGGTTCAGTATCTGGATATGTCCGACACCGGCGCCGCACGCAATGCGCCGGGGAGTTACGGTTTGTCTGCTGTGATTTCCGGATTCAATCCGACATGGATCGACGAGCAGCATGCAGGAGATGCGTCCGCGGCCGAAGAAGTGCGGCTCGCGCAGTTCCGTCGCGCGATGGAGTTCATGGCGGATGTAATTGTCAATGCGGTCAAGTACCGTGTCAGTGGCACGCTCGCGGTGGAGCAGGTGCGGCAGGCACAGGTTCTCGAAGATGGCAAGGTCCTGTTCCTGGAGAACGCTTCCCTGCCGTGGTCCACGGTTGTGCGCACGGAGATGCCGAAAGTCGTATTCGTCGTTAGCTTCAGCATTGCTGAACAGCGCTACCTGCTGCATACGGTTCCGGCTGCGGCCGACAGTTTCGTTGCGCGCAAGGATTTGCCGGCGGCGTGGGCGGGACTGCAGGGGGCGGAACTCACGGCCGTCACCGGCGTGCCGGACGCCGGCTTTTGCCATAACAAACGCTTCATTGCGTCAGCCGAGTCCTTCGGTGGCGCGCTGGCATTGGCACGCCTAGCCTTGTCTGACGCTGAGGGGGCTCACCGTCCTTCATGAAGCGTTTAACAGGGCGCGTTTAATGATGGTGCGACCAGTCCAGGCCAGGTGAGGCCAGGAACGATTCGACGGCGTCCTTCTGGCCGGTTGCGTGCTTCATCACTTCTCCACATTTGCAGATCCCCAGATAGGGCTGGATATGAGAGCAGGCGGATACCTTCTGCAGGTAGACGGTGACGGGCTTGGCGCAGGCCTTGCACTTGAACGTGAGCGTGCGTGCGGGTTTGTTGCTCATGCTTTCCTCTTGTTGAAATTCAATCGATCCAGTTCACCTTGGAGAATTTTCCATGGAATGAAGACGGCATCGGCACCACTTTCTTGCTCTTGTAGTCGAAGAAGACGAAACCGGACTTGGCCATGGCGACCAGCGCATTATCGCGCGGGCGGGTAATGCGGAAGGTGATGTCGCCGCCATACTTGTTGAAATCCATGATGCCGACCTCGAACAGCAACTGGTCGCGTGCGTGCGCTTCCGTCCGATAGGTGGTCGCCACGTCGGTGACGATGATGCCGGTACCGTTTTCCTGAGTTTCCTCAATGCCGAATTCGAACAGAAAGCGCGCCCGCGCCTCTGAAATCATGGAAATCATTGAGTCATTGCCAAGGTGATTCGCAGCGTTGACGTCGGTTGCCCGTACGGTGAGCTGGGTGGAGTAGTAGTACTGGTCTTCAGGGAAATCTAGTATCAGGCGGGCCATGGCGAATCTCGTGGAGTGGTGCGGTGGTGCGGGGTGAGGGATTTTACCCGTTTGCCGGCAAAAATTTCTTCAAATAAATGTTTCCTGCTTGTATTAGATCAAAACAGGTTTTCACCGGTTTGAGGCATATTCGGGGCTTCAATTCCCCCAGGCCGCAGTACCTCCGCCATGCTCAAGAAAATCCGTCTGGACCAGCTCAAGGTCGGTATGTATGTCTACGACTTTAACTGCTCGTGGATGGATCATCCCTTCCTGTCCAATCGCATGGTGGTGTCTTCACAAGAGCGCATTGACAAGATAGCAATGGTCGGCATTCGCGAGCTGTACATCGATACCGCCAAGGGACTGGATGTCGACGACGCGCCGACGATGGAAGAAACCATGGCTGCGATCGAGGAGGAGCTCCTCGACATCGCGGAACATGGTGCCGTACCGGTCGCCCACATTCCGGTCGCCGAGGAAATGGCGCGCGCGGCAAAGATCAAGGACCGCGCGCACCACCTCGTGCGCGAAGCGATGCGCGACGTTCGTCTCGGCAGGGCCGTCCAGATGGAAGAGGTGGAGCCCGTGGTGCAGGACATTACCGCATCGATCCTGCGCAGCCCGGGCGCACTGACCAGCCTGTTACGCATCAAGACCAAGAATGACTACACCTTCCTGCACTCCGTCACGGTCTGCGCATTGATGGTCGCCTTTTGTCGCGCGGATGGCCTGGATGCGGAAACGATCCACCAGGCCGGTCTGGGCGGACTTCTGCACGACATCGGCAAGGCGCTGGTGCCGGACGCCATCCTCAACAAGCCGGGGCGGCTGACCGAGAAGGAGTTCGACATCATCCGCCGGCATCCGCAGGATGGGCATGACATCCTTCTGAAGTCAGGCAATTTTGGTCCGATCCCGCTCGACATCACGCTGCATCATCACGAGCGCGTGGATGGCAGCGGCTATCCCAAGCAACTGCCTGGCGAACACATCAGCACGATCACGCAGATGGCGGCGCTGATGGATGTGTACGACGCGATCACGTCCGATCGCTGCTACCACAAGGCCATCCCTCCGGCACAGGCGCTGCGTCGCCTGTACGATTGGAGCAAGACGGAGTTCGACCCGCAGGTCGTGCAGGCGTTTATCCGTTGCATTGGCATTTACCCGATCGGCTCGCTGGTGCTGCTGCAGTCGGGGCGGCTGGCGGTCGTGACCGAAGAACACGAGCGTAACCTGCTGGCGCCGAAGGTGCGGGCCTTTTTCAGCACCAAGTCCAATACCTATATCCCGCCAGAAGATATCGACCTGTCGAAGCCGCTCGGCCGTGGCGGTGGCGACCGCATCGTCAGCCACGAGTCGCCCGAGAAGTGGCGTGTCGACCCGATGAAGTTTTTCAGCCTGGCCTGACTGGCCGCGCAATCCTCAACCTCCAATAACAATATGAACTCTGTATCTACTATGTCTCCTGTCGCGCCCATGGCGTCGCCGGATAACCATCCCATCATCGGCAAGCGTGTCGAACTGAACCTGTTTACCACCTTGCGCTGCAACCTCAAGTGCACCTACTGCTCGGAAAACGGCGTCGTCAACTCGCAGGGCAAGGTCAGCTATTCGCTGGATACGCTCGACCAGTTCATCCGTACCCATCTCGACAAGCATGAAAAGTACGTCACCTTCTACGGCGGCGAGCCGACGCTGAACGTCGAATTCATGGAGCAGGTGATGCAGCGCTACCCAACCTTCCGCTACCAGCTCCAGACGAATGGCACGCTGCTGCATCGCCTGCCGGACCACATCCTTGCCAACCTGTCCAATGTACTGGTCTCCGTCGACGGCGGCGAGAAAATCACCGACGGCTTCCGCGGCAAGGGCGTGTACCGCCGCGTACTCAACAAGATCGACGAGATCCGCAACCGCCTCGGCGGCACGCTGACCGCCCGCGTCACCTGGGGTAGCGGCGATACCAGCTTCGAGGAGCTGGACGAATTGCAGCAATCGTTCGATTACGTCTACTGGCAGTTCGTGCAGAGCGATACCGCGTATTCGGACGAGGATGTGGCCAAGAAGCGCCGCGTGCTGACGCAGCTTGTCGACCGCTTCTTTGCCAGCAGCGACACGCTCTATCCCTTCATCCCGATCATGGGCGTGGTGCGTAACAAGGTGCTGCCTTCGCGCGCACAGGAACTCTATTCCGGCCACAGCCAGTGCCGCGCATCGACGCATATCCTCAATGTGCTGCCGGATGGCTCCATCTACCCGTGCCCCGACATGACCGACGTACCGGCCATGCAGCATGGCAGCATCGTTGACAACTGGCTCAAGCGCAGCCCGCTGCAGCCCGACCTCAACATGCCGTGCAGCGGCTGCAGCGCGTATTCCTTCTGTCGCGGCAACTGCATGAAGAACCTGCACGTCGCGTATGTGCAGCGCGACGACCATTACCGCCGCAAGGTGGTAGAACCGGTGTGCGAACTCGTCAAGTTCCTCGGCGAGGAAGTCGACCGCCATGATCCGCATGCCTGGTATGCCAAGGCACCCCTCGCAGTCCGCAATCTCGTCGCGAATTGCGAGGTGTATGAGTATGTGGAAGTGATGCCGTAAAGGTGTTGAAGGCAGCGACCTAACGGGGGCGATACCGGCATGGCACCCCGCCTCCGTTCTTGTCCTGGCTGCCTGCTTTCTTGACATAGGACAGTCCGACACGACGCGCCCCAGAATGCATAAATGCTCGCTGGTAAAATTTGCACGTCATTATTGCCGACGAACAAGTCACCATGCCACAACGCTTGCCGGAGCGTCTTCTCTCTTTTTTCACGTCTCGCCCGATGCGGCGCGTCGGCTACGTCCTCATCGGGACCCTGTTGGCTTACAGTGCGTTCGGTTTTCTGGTCCTTCCCGGCATCATCGAGTCCCAAGCTGAGCGATTAACGCATGAAAAGCTGCAGCGGCAACTGACCATTGGAAGCGTCGACGTCAATCCGTTTGCGCTGACCCTGGTGGCCCGCGACATCAAGATGATGGAGCAGAAGGGCGATGCGCCGTTCGCGAGCTTCGAGGCACTCCGGCTCGATCTGTCGTTCCAGTCGGTGCTGCGACTGGCGCCGGTGATCCAGGAGCTGCATCTCTCCAAACCATACATCCATCTGGTGCGCACCGAGCCGCATCGCTACAACTTCGACGACATCCTCGCCCGGCTCGCCGAACAGCCTCCTTCGGATGAGCCTGCACGCTTTTCGATCAATAACATCCAGATGGAAGGTGGACGCATCCAGTTCGACGACAGGCCGGCAAAGACCACGCACACGGTCGACAAGCTGCGGCTTGGCATACCGTTCATCTCGTCGCTGCCTTCGCAGGTGAACGTGTTTGTCGAGCCCTTGCTCAGCGCCAGCGTCAACGGCACGCCGGTCGAATTCAAGGGCAAGGCGCGCCCCTTTGCAGACCCGAAGGATGCCCTGCTGGAGCTGAACCTCGACGGCCTCGACGTGACACGCGCAGTGGAATATCTCCCGTTCAAGCCAAACTTCCGCATACCTTCCGCACGGCTCGACCTGCATCTGAACGCCAGCTTCCTGCAGCCGAAAGGCAAGACACCAGCGGTCACACTCAGTGGCGCAGCCGCGCTCAAGGCTCTTCGGGTCACGGAGCTCGACGGCAAACAGATTCTCAAGCTGCCGGAGATGGCGGTCACCCTGCGCGACCTGGACATGTTCGGCGGCCGCTTTGAAGTGGTGCGCATCATGCTGGACGGGCTGGAGGCCGATATTGCCCGTGAGCGGAGCGGCGAATTCAACCTTGCCCGGTTGCTGCCCGCCTCCGCACGTCAGCCAGCACCGGTAAAGAGCGCAAACACACCCACCTCGTCCGGCGTAAAGTTCGCACTTGGCGAGCTGGATATCCGCGGTGCTACCTTGCGCTATGCCGATACACATGCTGCACGCCCCTTGCAAAGCGGCGTAGAGAAGCTCGATCTCGCGTTGCGCAAGCTCACCGTCGATACAGGAAAGCGCAGCGTCGATATTGCTGAAATTGCTTCAACCCGTGCCGGTCTTAAGCTCCGCCAGGAAAAAGCGGATGCGCATGCACAACAGCAGGAACAAGAGCAGGAACAAGCCAGAGCGACAGCGCAGGAGGGCGAAGGTCGTAGGCCGTACGCAGTCAGCATCGGCAAGGTCGCAATTGAGAAGTGGACTGCGCGCGTCGAAGATCACGGTCATGCGGAACCGGCAGTAACCGACATCGCGCCGATCAGTCTTTCCGTGCGCAACCTGTCCACCGTTGCGCCGGCTCCCGCCACGGTGGAACTCAAGGCGACGGTCAACAAGAGCGGGCAGCTTGCGGTGAACGGCAATCTCGGGCTGGCGCCACTGCACACTGATCTCGCGCTGGATTTGAAAGGCGTCGACATCCTGCCGCTGCAGCCGTATGTCACCGACCTGATCAACCTGAGGCTGACGCGCGCTAACCTGAGCGGCAATGGCAAGCTTCAACTCGGAACCGGAAGCGACGGCGCATTGAAGGGCGGCTTCAAGGGTGATGTCACGCTGGGGAATGTCGCTACCATCGACAAGGCGCACGAGAAGGATTTCCTGCGCTGGAAATCACTGTATTTCGGTGGTGTCGACATGCGCCTGGCACCGTTTGCGCTGGCCATTGATCAAGTCGCGCTAAGCGACTTCTTTGCGCGCGTGATCATCGACGAGACCGGCCGGTTCAACCTGCAGGACATCGCGCGTGGCCAGGACGGTGGGCCCAAGGACCAAAGCGCCGCACCGACGCCGCAGGCGGCAGTAAAGAAACCGGCCGCGACACCGATCAGGATAGGCAAGCTGGCGCTGCATGGCGGCAGAGTGCGCTTCACCGACAACTTCATCAAGCCCAATTATTCCGCGACTCTTGCAGATTTCAGCGGCGTCGTGTCCGACCTTTCGTCCGACCCATCCACCAGCGCCAGCCTGAACCTGCATGCGGAAGTCAATAATGCTCCGCTGTCGGTGGCTGGGCGTATCAATCCGCTCCGTGGCGACCTGTTCCTGGACGTCAAGGCCAACGTGCGCGGCATGGAACTCGCGCCGCTGTCGGGCTATTCCGGGCGCTATGTCGGCTACGGGATCGAGAAGGGACGTCTGTCGTTTGAAGTTTCCTATCTTGTCGATGATCGCAAACTCACCGCGGAAAACCGCCTGATCCTTGAGCAGATCACCTTCGGCGAAAAGATTGAAAGTCCGACTGCGACCAAGCTGCCAGTCCTGTTTGCCGTGGCATTGCTGCGCGACCGCAATGGCGTCATCGACATCAACCTGCCGATTTCAGGCTCCCTCGACGACCCGGAGTTCACCGTGGGCGGCGTCCTGATGCGTGTCATCGGCAACCTGGTCGCCAAGGCGGTCACGCAGCCGTTTGCGATATTGGGATCGTTGTTTACCAGCGGCGGCGCCGAACTGTCTTCGCTGGAGTTCGAACCGGGACGCGCAGCGATTCCTGCAGCTGGTCAGGAAAAAATGAAGTCGCTGGCAAAGGCACTGACGGAACGCCCGGGGCTCACTCTCGATATCGCCGGCCGTGTCGATCCGGAAGCCGACCGTGCCGGTCTCAGGCGCGTTTCCGTCGAGCGCAAGGTGCGCGCAATCAAGATCAGCGATCTCGCGGCACGCGGCGAAACGCCGGCCCCGGGAAGCGTCATCGTATCGCCTGCCGAGTATCCGGCACTGCTGGAGCGCGCGTACAAGGCGGAGAAGTTCCCGAAGCCGCGCAACGTGCTTGGCCTGCCGAAGAGTCTGCCGTTGGAGGAAATGGAAAAGCAGATGATCGACAATGCCGATATCGACGACGATGACCTCGTCACCCTCGGCAACCAGCGTGCACAGGCTGCGAAGAACTGGCTCGTCAGGAATGGCGAGGTGCCGGCGGAGCGCATGTACATCCTCGCACCCAAGATCGGTGCGCCGGACGGCCAAAGTGGTAGCGGCAAGGTTAGCAGGGTGGACTTTTCGCTGCGATGACCTGCAAGCGAGAGGGAAGGCCATGCACTGTGCCCCGCACAGAGCAGGGGTTGCTATTCGAAAGGGATGCCATCCGTGCAGACGATGGGGGTGCGGCGTAGCATAGTGCATCCGTTTCAGTTTCCATGCGGCGTGTTTTGCCTTCCTCAGCAGGACATCCAATATGATGCGCGACGCAGCCATTCCCGCCATTCTGTTCGGCGCCTTTGACCGCCATAATTTCGGCGACCTGCTTTTCCCTCACGTAAGCGCGGCATTGCACAACCGCAGCAACGTGCTATTTGCAGGGCTCGCGGAGAGCGACCTGCGTGCATACGGCGGGTACAAGGTGCAGTCGATTGTCCGGCTTGCCGCAGAATGGGGTAGCCGCCCGATCAACATTATTCATGCTGGCGGCGAAATCCTCACCTGCAACGCGTGGCAGGCGGCGGCAATGATCTTGCCTCCGAATGAGGCAAAAGACATGATTGCGCGCTACGACCGCCGTCCGCTGGCAGCGCTCGATTGGGCACAGCGGCAACTCGGCATGCACGCGCTGGCGCCCTATAGCATGCCGACGCAGTTGTTCCCGCATGCGAACAAAATCATCTACAACGCTGTCGGTGGCGTCGACCTCGACGAGGGCGATACGGTACTTCGCGCGGAAGTGCTGGCCAACCTGAAAGCCGCGGACGCGGTTGGCGTGCGTGACAAGTGCACACATGCGCTGCTGCAGGCGGAAGGCCTAAGGCCCCGTCTGATGCCCGACCCTGCAGTGATGGTGGCAGAGCTCTTCGGCACGACAATTCGCGAACGGATGTCGCAGGGTGAACTGGTGCAAGCCAGGCAGGCTTTCCCACAAGGGTATGTCGCAGTCCAGTTCAGTGCCGACTTCGAGATAGTGCCGGGTACTGCCGACCCGTTGTTCCAGATCGCCGCCCAACTGGATCGGTTTGTACGCGCATCCGGCCTCGGCGTGGTCTTCTTCCGGGCCGGAGCTGCACCCTGGCACGACGAACTCGACTGTTACGCGAAGGTGGTGGCGCATATGCGCTCGCCTTCTACCATCGTCTTTACGTCACTGGATATCTGGGACATTTGTGCGCTGATTGCCGGCAGCCGCGGCTATCTGGGCAGTAGCCTGCACGGCCGGATCGTCGCAATGGCATTCGCCGTACCGAGACTGAACCTGCGTCATCCGTCGCATGTCGGCCGCACGACCAAGCATATTGCATACGCCGACACCTGGGACCAGGAGAGCCTGCCCGCGACGGTGGACCTGAACGACATTGCCGAAGGAATGCTGCATGCCATGCACGCAGATCCATACAAACTCCGGTACACGGCCGAACAGCTGGTGCAGGAATACCGGCTTGGATTCGCGGAGCTCTGTGCCGGGCTGACATGAGCCGGGCTGCACGCATACAATCCCTCTAATCTTGGCCGACACGGTGCCGGGCTTGCGATGCGGAAGATTAAATTACTCTCGGGGGGATCATGAACAAACAAGCGAGCAAAGAAGCGTATCTCAACATGCAGCGCAGCGAGTCGGTCGTCGCGTCGATGGCTGCGACGATTTTCGCCGCATACGTGCAGCGTCACGAGATTACCGAAGCCAACGAGGATGTATTCGTCCGGAAAGCGGTGGATGCCGCTGTCAAGCTGGCGACTTATGCGGACAAAATCGTCAAGAGCGACGAAGAGTGGATGAACAACGAAAACAGGGCGACGCCCATGCTGTGAGGCGATGCCATCGGTACGCGGCGAAGTGCACCGCGTACCGCGTATGAAGCCTCAGTATTCTTACTGCTCCGTATCAGTAGCGATACGGATTTCGCGGCTGGTTGTCCCATTGGTTCGGGACGCCATCGCCATCACGGTCATGATCCCATCGGTTCGGGACGCCGTCACGGTCTTGGTCGCGCCGTCCGCGGTGCTCATGCCCCTGACGCTCCCGCCAATCCTGCTGGTAACCCCAGGCCGGGCGCGGCTGGTTGTAGATAGGGCGCGGTTGAACATAGATCGGTCGCGGCTGCACATAAACCGGTGCCGGCTGCACATAGATCGGGGCGGGCTGGACATAAACCGGTGCCGGTTGTACATAGACGGGCGCCGGCTGGGCATAGTACGGGCCGGGCACCACAACATTCAAATCCACATTGACCCGCGCAGTGGCAGAGGCCGCGGCCAGCATCAAGGCAGCGCCTGCTATCAATCCTGTAACACTGTGGTGCTTCATCATCGCTCTCCTAGGATCACACCTCCATTAAATATCAGGGTTCCCTTTGCAACTACCAAGAATGGGTAAGGGAAGTAACGAGATGTATCTGACCTGACAGGGGAGGCGATGAGATTGTACTCCCGCGCTGAAAAAGCGGGAACGTGGCGAAGCTTGCCTTCATCTAATATCAGGAGATCAACAATGACTGATTGGCAATTATGCTCCCGGCACCCGTCAAAATTCCGGTAAAAGACCTTTCCGACGTCGAAATCGCCCGGCTCGTGGCCGAGGGCGACGAAAGCGTGTTTGAACTTCTGATGCGTCGTTACAACAGGCCCTTGTACCGCACGGCGCGCAGCATCCTGCGGGACGACGCCGAAGCGGAAGACGTGGTCCAGGAAAGCTACCTGCTCGCTTACCGTAACATCAAGAGCTTTCGTGGCGATGCAAAGCTCGCGACATGGCTGACACGCATCGTCGTCAATGAAGCCATTGCCCGCTCGCGCAAGGCAAGCCGTCGGGCGGAGATCATCCGCCTCGATGGCGACCTGGAACAGCTTGCCGATTCGGAGGAAGCAAGCATGGGAGACCGATCTGACGACCAGCCGGAGCGGGCGGCGATGCGCGCCGAAGCAAGACGTTTGCTCGAAAAACATATTGACCGGCTGCCGGATGCATTCCGCACCGTTTTCGTGATGCGCGCGCTGGAAGAAATGAGCGTCGAGGAGACCGCCGAGTGCCTTGGCATCCCGGACGCGACTGTACGTACCCGGTTCTTCCGCGCCAGAAGCATGTTGCGTGAAGCGCTGTCGCGAGAAATCGATTTTGCCCACCAGGAGGCGTTCTCGTTCGATGGCGAACGCTGCGACCGCATCGTGGCAGGTGTTCTCTCACGCTTCAGGGTGCTGCGCGACGGTGATGTTTGACCGCTTTTTTGTACATTAGTCTGAAAGGAAGGTAGAACATGAAGTACCTCATCAACGTCGTAAGGCTTGTGACCGGCGGTGTGTTCGCCCTCACAGTGTCCCTGGCATTCGCCCAGGCGAGCGGACCAAGCGATGCCCAGATCGCCGCCATCGTCGTGGCCGCAAACAGTGTCGATATCGACGCCGGCAAGCTGGCCAAATCGAAATCGAAGAACAAGCAAGTGAAGGAATTCGCGCAGCTGATGATCACCGACCATACCGGCGTGAACAAGCAGGCGGTCGCACTGGTAAACAAACTGAACGTGACCCCGGAGGAAAACGACATCAGCCGTGGCCTCAAGAGCGATGGCGCTGCAACCTTGGAAAAGCTCAATGGTCTGAAGGGTGCTGCCTTTGATAAAGCGTATGTCGCCAATGAAGTGACATACCACCAGGCGGTGCTGGATGCGATCGATAAGACGCTGCTGCCCAACGCAAAAAATGCCGAATTGAAAGGAATGCTGGAAAAAGTCCGCCCGGCAATTGACGCGCACCTGCAGCATGCGAAACACATTCAATCATCCCTGAAGTGAGGGAGCGATGGAGGGCTTCATGAACCGGCCGGCGCATCGGGCGTATCGGGTATTTCACGCTGGCGCAGCGCTGTTGATCGGCATGACAACATGCATCGCGAGCAACCTTGCGTTTGCCGCAGGCAAGGTACATGTGGTCATGATAGAGGCCATGCGTTACACGCCGGAAGTGATCGAAGTGAAGCCGGGCGATACTGTCGTATGGCAGAACAAGGACGCTTTTCCGCATACTGCCACCGCCGCCGACCGCAGCTTCGACTCCGGCAGCATCGCTTCGGACGGCGCCTGGAAGTTCAAGGTAGGCAGGAAAGGCTCCTTTCCTTATGTGTGTACGCTGCATCCAACGATGAAGGCGACGCTGGTCGTGAAGTAGTGCGGAAGTGGTGCTGACGTAGTACTGACGTAGTGCATTAAGGGGAACATGTTGTTCTCGTGCCGGTGGAAGGTCCGTGCGCAGGAACGCGAGGGTTTGCAGGCTGGTCTTTTCTCTTGTCACGGAAGGATTGCAAACATGACTGATACACCCCATGGTTCCACCTCGGTCTGGATGGCGACGGCAAACCTGCCGCAATTCCCCATACTCCAGGCCGACATCACCGCCGATGTATGCGTCATCGGCGGCGGTATCGCGGGCTTGACCACCGCGTACCTTCTGTCGCGCGAGGGCAAGAATGTCGTGCTCGTCGATGCCTTCGATATCGGCGCCGGCGAAACTGCACGCACGACAGCGCATTTCTTCCCTCCCGATGACCGTTATTACGAAATCGAGCGTGGCTTTGGCACGGACAAGGCGCAGCTTGTCGCGGAAAGCTTCCAGCAGGCCACCGATCTTGTGGAATCCATTGTGCAAGCCGAGCACATCGACTGCGAATTCGAGCGCCTCGATGGCTACCTGTTTTCGCTGACGCCAAAAGGCATCGCCGACCTCGACAAGGAATATACCGCCGCCATTCGAGCCGGCGTCGATGTGGAGAAGATTCCCCGCGTGCCGGGTCTCAGCTTCGACACCGGACCGGCACTGCGTTTTCTGCACCAGGCGCAGTTCCACCCGCTGAAATATCTTGCGGGGCTGGCGGAGGCGTTCGTGCGCAACGGCGGGCGCATCTACACGCAGACACGCGCACTGAGCATTGACGGCACCGACGACATGCAGACGGTGATGACCAGGAATGGCAACATCAGTGCGCGCGCGGTAGTCGTTGCCACCAACACGCCATTTAACGACCGCGTGGTGATGCACACCAAGCAGTCAGGCTACCGGACCTATGTGGTCGGTGTGCGCGTACCAAAAGGCTCTGTTCCGCGCGTGCTGCTATGGGACAACGGCGACCCGTACTATTACGTGCGCCTGGAAACTGCTGATTCCTCGTCAGCGGAAGAAATTCTCATCGTGGGCGGTGCGGACCACAAGGTCGGGCAGGACGAGCACCCGCAGCATCGCTACGATGAAATAGAGGCGTGGGTACGGGAACACTACCCGATGGCGGGTACTGTCGATTTTCGCTGGTCGGGCGAAGTGATGGAACCTGCAGACGGCGTTGCTTATCTCGGACGCAATCCGATGGACGACAAGAATGTCTACATCATCACCGGCGACTCCGGCAACGGCATGACCCACTGTACCATCGGCGCAATGCTGGTGACGGACATGATCATGGGCCGCGACAATGTGTGGACAGAAGTGTATGCGCCGTCGCGCAAGGCGGTGCACGGCATGTCGGAATTCATCCGCGAGCAGGCCAATACGCTTTCACAGTATCGTGCGTGGCTCAAGGGCGGCGAGGTGGATTCGGCGCAGCAGATCCCGGCCGGCGAGGGCGCGATCCTGCGCGAAGGAGGCCGCAAGCTCGCCGTTTATCGCGACGACGAGGGCGCATTGCATGTGCTGTCGGCGACATGCACCCATCTTGGCTGCGTCGTCGCATGGAACGCGGCGGAGAAATCATGGGATTGCCCCTGCCATGCTTCGCGCTTCGATGTCAGCGGCGAAGTGCTCCATGGTCCGGCAATGAAGCCATTGCAGGCAGTAGCACTCGGCGGCGGGCCGGCCGATGCACCGGTCGGTGCTTCGGCAGAGAGCAAGGCTGGAGCTGGCGGCAAGCGCCCGATGCAATAGGATCAGTGGTATTCACGTGCAGCGAAACATCCCTGCACGTGAACACCACTTGGATGTCTATTCCTCCGGCGCCACCTTGTGCTGGCTTGCCATCCGATGCTGCGTTGCCGGCGGAACTGGATCGTAGTGGCTGAACTCCACCGTATAACTGCCTCGTCCGGCCGTCACCGAATGCAGGCGTGACTGGTAACCATTCAGCTCTGATAGCGGCACCTGCCCGGTGACGACGACGGTGCTGGCATGTGCGGTTTGCATGCCGTTGACCTGCCCGCGCTTGGCGGACAAATCGCCGGTGATATCGCCCATACACTCTTCCGGCGTCACGATCTCCACGTTGACGATCGGCTCCAGCACGATCGGCCGCGCCTTCATCACGGCATCGATAAACGCCTTGCGGCCTGCCGTTGCAAAGGCAACTTCCTTCGAGTCGACAGGATGGCTCTTGCCGTCATAAACGGTCACGCGCACATCCTGCATCGGGAAACCGGCCAGCGGTCCGGCCTCCAGCACCTGGCGGATGCCTTTCTCGACCGCAGGAATGAACTGCCCGGGAATCGTGCCGCCTTTCACCGCATCGATAAATTCGAAACCTTCGCCGCGTTGCAGCGGCTCCACGCGCAGGAATACTTCGCCGAACTGTCCGGCACCGCCGCTTTGCTTCTTGTGGCGGTGGTGCCCTTCCGCATTGCCGGCGATCGTTTCGCGAAAGGCGATTTTCGGCGGGTGGGTTCCGACCTCGATCTTGTAGATCTCGGCCATGCGCTCCAGTGCAGCGCGCAGGTGCAATTCGCCCAGGCCGAGCAGCACCGTCTCATTCGTGCTGCTCTGGTGCTCGACTTTCAGGCATGGGTCTTCAGCAGTGATTTTCTGCAGGATTTCCCACATGCGCTGTTCGTCGCCGCGCTTCTTCGGTTCGATCGCGAGCCCGAAGATCGGCAGCGGGAACGGTAGCGGCTTGAGGTGGATATGGTCATCCTCGGCTGCATCGTGCAGCACGGCATCGAAAACAATATCTTCGACCTTCGCTACTGCGCAAATGTCGCCAGGCACCGCTTGCGGTACTTCCACCTGTTCCTTGCCCTGCAGCATATACAGGTGCGCCACCTTGAACGGTTTCCTGCCATCGCCGATGTACAGCATGCTGTCGCGCCGCACCGTGCCTTGATGGATGCGGAACACACCGAGCTTGCCGACATAAGGGTCGACCGCCACCTTGAACACGTGCGCAAGCACGTGCTTGGAAGGATCGGCTTCCGCACGAATTTCCTTTTGCTTGTTGGCTGCGCTCTGGTCATCGCGATAGAACAGCGGCGGATTGCCTTCGGTCGGGTTGGGCATCAGCTTCACGAACACATCGAGAAGCTCCTTCACACCGGCACCGTTGCGGGCAGAGACGAAGCATACCGGCACGAGGTGTCCTTCGCGCAACGCCTGTTCGAACGGTGCATGCAATTGTTCCGGCTCGATCTCGCCCTGTTCGAGGTAGAGCGACATCAGGTCGGCATCCACCTCGACCACCTGGTCCACAAGGGCACGGTGCGCCTGGGCCACGGAAGAAAAATCGGATTCGCCGGCTGGGTTGAAGAAGCAGTCCACGACCTTCGTGCCGCCCGCTGCAGGCAGGTTGATTGGCAGGCATTCCTTGCCGAATTCTTCCTGTATGCGCGACAGCAATCCAGGCAGGTCGATGTTGCCTGCATCGATCTTGTTGATGATGATCATTCGGCACATGTTTCGCTGGCGCGCCATCTCCATCATGCGGCCCGTCACCATTTCAATCCCGTTTTGCGCATTGATCACGACGGCTGCTGTTTCTGCTGCCGGCAATGCGCTGATGGCCTGACCCATGAAGTCGGGAAAGCCGGGTGTGTCGAGCAGGTGGATGCGGGTATCGCGGTGGTGCAGGTGGGTGATGGCGGAATACAGCGAGTGCTGGTATTTGCGTTCCAGCGGGTCGTAGTCGCAGACAGTGGTGCCGCGTTCCAGGCTGCCCGGCGTGCCGATCATGCCGGCACTGTGAAGCAGCGCTTCTGTCAGACTCGTCTTGCCGCTGGCGGTATGCCCTAACAGGGCGATGGTACGGATTGCTTCGGTACTATATGGCATCGCTGGTCCCTTTCAGAAAGCGATTGAATAGCTTGAATTCCGTTAGGGGCATTATCGCGCTTGCCTGCTATTCAGGCAAACTATCCGCCAGGAAGGCGCATAATAATCAGGACGCGGGAGGAAGATTATGCGTGCAGTGATGACATCAACAAGAACAGGAGCATCAGAACATGGTCACCGAATTGGGCACCAATGGGGCATTATTCCCGAGGGTGGGAACTGAGCACGCGGGACGCATTCCAGGCAACAAGGGAATCTGGGTCGGCATTACCTGCGAATTAATCGAATTCTCACTGATGTTCACGGTGTACTTCGTTGCCCGCGCACATTATCCGGAGGCCTTTCGCACCGGACCGCAGAATATCTGGACCACTGCCGGCGCAATCAATACCGTACTGATGGTGACCAGCAGTTTCTTTATTGCTTGCGCGGTGCTCGCGATGCGAGCGGGAAAGTCGCTGGTTTCACGCCGCTGGATGATTGCGGCAACCGTTACCGCACTCGGCTATCCGATCGTCAAATTCCTCGAAGTCAGCTGGAATCTCGAACATGGCATCAATGGCAGCTCGGGGATTTTCTACACCGTCTACTACTACCTGACGTTCAACCATCTCGTTCATGCGTGCTGGGGCATCCTCGGCATGGGCTGGGTGCTGGCGCGTATGTCGGTGAATGCCTATTCCGCTGAACAGCATGACGGCTTGGAGGCGCTGGCCAGTTATTGGCATGCGACCGACATCGTGTGGCTGATGATTTTTCCGCTTTTCTATGTACTGGCCTGAATCATGAAAACGACGAATTCCATGCTGTCCTTATCGGTACTGGCCTGGCTGGGCCTGCTGGTGCTTACCGGGATCAGCCTGCTGCTTGGCGCGCAATTTGGCGCCGCTTCCTGGATGCCTTTCCTGGTTGCCGGCATCATCTGGATCAAGGGCAGCATGGTAGCCCGCTATTTCATTGAGTCACACCAGGTACACCCGTTCATCGCGTGGGTGTTGCGGGCGTTCATCGCCTTCACGCCGCTTGGCTTGATCCTGACAACCGTATTGAGCGGTTGACGCCTGCCCCACGGACAGGTCAGGGGCGCCGCATCAGCGTGCGGTCTCCGCGTCCCAGCCATTGGCGCAGCTTGGAAATACTGATGGAGAGGATTGCACCGGCGATCATGAGCAGGGCGAATACGCCGGTCAGCGTGAGCAGCAATAGCAGCAACACAGTGCCGACCACCGCAATTCCCGCGACCTTCCAGCGCCAATGGTGTCCTAGCATTGCTTTCAATACATCACGCAGCCCAGGTCGCGCACCGGGTGCGGTGCCATCGTCGACCAGTTCCCATTCCGATTTCTCATTCATGAGCCGTTTTTGCGACAGATTAGTTTCTTGTCGCGCTGTCTACGAGTTAAAGGAATAGGAATCATAAAGGGAGCCTGCATCCGTAAAAAGCGAAAAAACCAGAAGACGTTCTTCATAAAAACAAGGGATTTCGACACCTTCTGAATTAGAGGGCGCGCTCAATCGTACGGCAGGCATGCTTCAGGTGTTAATAATAAAATTGCAATTGTTGCCGTCAGGACATTCTGACCCGATAATGCCTGCTCACCTTCGATTTGCGTGCCATGAACCCGCTCCCCCCGAATTCGATTGAAGATCGTCTCTATGTGCTGAGAACGCGCTGGGAGAGTTATGCGGCCGAAGGCCGATTCGAGCAGTTCATTGAATTCGCCGTGGCCGTAAACAGCTTGACGGAATACTTCAATCGCCAGCGCTTGCCGGGACTGGTACGCTTATGCGAGGGGCTGGAAGTCGCAGCACTGGCCAAGTTGGGCGACGTGTCCACGCATCCGCTTGCACAACAGGATGTGATTTCACTTCAGCGCCAGATCGACGCGCTGCTTGGCTCTGTTGCTACGTCGCGCCCGTCCCTTGCGGAGCGCCGCACGGAAGAACCGGCATCGGCCACCTCCGACATCGACTGGATCAAGCCGCGTTCTATCTGGATGTTGCACGCACCCGAGAAGCTCGAAATGTGCAACGCGTTGTCACGCCAGTTGCAGTTCTTCGGCTTTCGCACATTTGTCCTGGACCGGGATTGCAAGAACCTGCCGGAAGACAGGCCGCTGGCGGTGCTGTTCATCCCGGCGAACGAGCACGCGAGCGAAGAAGACTTCGCCTGCATTTCCTCGATTCGTTCCGCTTGTCCGGCAAGTCAGTTGCTGTACCTCGGCGTGCGGTCGGCAATCGAACCCATCGTCGCCCTCATGCGTGCCGGCATCGATATCACGATTCCCGCGGAAGACCAGCCGGCGATGGTGCTCAATTGCGTTCTTGACCTGGTGCAGACCAACGAGCAAGAGCAGTACCGCGTGCTGGTGGTGGAAGATTCGCGCGTAGCGGTCGCGTTGATCCAGCGTACGCTCGCGCAGCATGGCATCGATACGCAAGCGATCAACGATCCCGGACGCCTGCTGGATGCGCTCGAGTCCTATCGGCCCGACCTGATCCTGATGGACATGTACATGCCGCGCTTTACCGGCGTGGAAGCGACGCGCGTGCTGCGCCAGATGGCCGCGTACAGCTCGGTGCCGATCGTGTACCTGTCCGGCGAATCCGAAGTCGCCATGCAGGTCGAGGCATTGCGGCTTGGCGGCGACCAGTTCCTGATGAAACCGTTCAACCCGGTGCTGCTGGCCGCCGTCGTCAAGACCCGCATCGAGCGCTTTCGTGAAACGCGCCGCTCCAGCCGCCTCGACGGCTTGACCGGACTGTTGAACCACACGACGGCCAAGTCGCGCCTGAACACGATGGTGTCGCAGGCAAATGGAAAAGGAACCCTGACGGTGGCGATGATCGATATCGACCACTTCAAGGCGATCAATGATACTTACGGCCACCCTGTAGGCGACCAAGTGATCCGCGGACTGGCGTGGCTGCTCAAGGGGCGTTTGCGCACCATCGATCTGATCGGGCGTTATGGAGGGGAGGAATTCCTGCTTGCGCTGCCGGATGTAACTCCGGCACAGGCCAGTTCCGTGATCGATCGCATCCGTGCCGACTTCGCGGCGTTGCCCCATGCGCATCCGGAAGGTGCTCTCTATGCGACCTTCAGTGCCGGTATCGCTTCGTATCCGCTTGTCGAAACTGCCGCGGGCCTCACCGAAGCGGCTGATGGCGCCCTGCTGCAGGCCAAGCGCCTCGGGCGCAATCGCGTGGAAAAAGCGGTCTAGTTCAGCGCCAGGCGAAGCACCGCCTGGCGCGCAGCATTTTCCAGTCCTTCCAGTTCGGGCCGCTTCGGCCGGTTCCTCACACGGAACAGCATCAGCCCCTCGATCTGCGCAACGATCAGCGCGGCTCGGATCATGTACTCGCTGTCGGAGATATCCGGTGACAGGCCGCGGATGAGGTGGAAGACTGCTTTCCGCTCCCGCGTCTGCATTTTCTCCATTAACGCGGAAGCAAATGTATTGCGCGTGGCAAGCGCCCAGAATTCAAAGAACATCCCGCGCATCACCGGTGCACCCAATTCTTCCAGGAACATATCGATTGTCGCCATGAACTGTTCGACGCGTGATGCACCCTCCATGGAGGCGGTAATGCTGTCGATACGCTCCTGGAACTGGTCCAGGGAATCGAGCAGCAGTGCCTCGACCAGCATGTCCTTGCTTCGGTAGTAGTGCTGCACATTGCTCAGGCTGACGCCAACCTGTGCCGCAACACGCCGCATCGTCAGCCCGCCGTAGCCTTCGGCCGCAAAAATTTCCCTTGCTGCCTGCAGGATATCCCGCGCGCGCTCGAGCCCTTTTTCTGTTGTGCCTGAAGTTTTTCTCTTGAGTGAAGTCTTTAATGCCGGGGACATGGTGATCGTGGGGAGTGGGCTCTTGGGAAAGCGCAGCGAATTATCGCACGTCCGTTGACAAAACCATACGCTTGACCTATAAACGCCATATTTAGGTCAAATGACCTATATTGGGACGATTTTTTTCAGGGGCTAAGCATGAGCCGTAAAGTCTATGTGGCGGGTGTCGGAATGATCCCGTTTATCAAGCCGGGTGCCAGTGCGCCTTACCATCAGATGGGCGCTGATGCTGCACGCCGTGCGCTGAAGGATGCAGGAATCGCATATGACGACATCCAGCAGGCCTATGTCGGTTATGTGTATGGCGATTCCACCAGCGGGCAGAAGGCAGTGTACGAGCTTGGCATGACGGGTATCCCCGTCGTGAATGTCAACAACAATTGTTCCACCGGTTCGACTGCATTGTTTCTTGCCCGGCAGGCGATTGCCGGCGGCGCGGCGGATTGCGTGCTAGTGCTTGGATTCGAACAGATGAGTCCAGGTGCGCTGGGCTCGGTCTTTGCCGACCGTCCTGCACCCTTCGACGCATTCGACGCCGTGACCGACGAACTGGTCGGCAAGCCGGAGATCCCGCTGGCATTGCGTTACTTCGGCGGCGCGGGCCTGAGCCACATGGAAAAGTACGGCACGCGGCTGGAGACCTTCGCCAGGATTCGCGCCAAGGCAAGCCGCCATGCGGCCAACAATCCGCTGGCGTTATTCAAGCAAGTCGTATCGACTGAAGATGTGATGAATGCGCCGATGGTCTGGCCAGGTGTAATGACGCGCCTGATGGCATGCCCGCCGACCTGCGGTGCAGCAGCGGCGGTTGTGGTGTCCGAAAGCTTCGCAAAGGCCAGGGGGCTGAACGCGACTGTTTGCGTCACCGCACAAGCCATGACAACCGACCGTCCGGGCACGTTCAATTCCCGGGACATGATGCGCCTGGTCGGCTTCGACATGGCGAAGGAGGCGGCGAACAAGGTGTACAACGAAGCAGGCATCGGCCCGGACGAACTGGATGTGGTCGAGCTGCATGATTGCTTCGCGCATAACGAGCTGATTTCCTACGAAGCGCTCGGATTGTGCCCGGAAGGTGGCGCCGAGAAATTCGTGAACGACGAAGACAATACCTACGGCGGCAAGGTCGTAACGAATCCGTCGGGTGGCCTGCTGTCGAAAGGGCACCCGCTTGGCGCGACGGGCTTGGCGCAGTGCTATGAGCTGACGCACCAGTTGCGCGGCACGGCAGAAGCCCGGCAGGTGCCGGGTGCACGGATCGCTCTCCAGCACAACCTTGGCCTGGGAGGAGCGTGTGTCGTGACGATGTATCAGGCAGTCTGAACACGCTCGGAACAAGCACAGCAAAAGGACAATCATGAACTATCAATCTCCCTGGATGAATCCGGAACTCGAGACATTCCGTGACGCCGTGCGACGTTTTGTCGAGGGCGAAGTCATGCCGCACCAGGAGCGTTGGCGCGAACAGCAGCATGTGGATCGCGAGCTGTGGCGCAAGGGCGGAGAAATGGGGCTGCTGCTCACCGATATCCCGGAAGCCTACGGCGGTTCCGGCGGGAGCTTTGCGCACCAGTGCATCGTTTTCGAAGAACTGGCCTATGCCGGCGATGTGGCGTTCGGCTTGCATGTGCATTCCATTGTGGCGCACTACCTGCTGAACCAGGGCACCGAGGAACAGAAACAGAAATACCTGCCGAAGCTTGCGAGCGGCGAGATGGTGGCTGCAATTGCCATGTCGGAACCGGGGGCAGGGTCGGACCTGAAAGGCGTCCGCACTACTGCCGTGCGCGATGGCGACGGCTATCTGCTGAATGGATCGAAAACGTTTATTTCCAATGGCTACCTGGCCGACCTGATTGTCGTTGTCGCCAAGACCGACCCGGAGGCCGGTGCCAAGGGAATCTCGCTGATGCTGCTGGAGACGAAGGACTGTGCGGGATTCCGCGTCGGTCGCATCCTCGAAAAGATTGGCCAGAAAGGGCAGGATACCTGCGAGCTGTTCTTCGATAACGCGCGCGTTGGCCCGGACAGTGTGCTCGGTGGCGTGGAAGGCAAGGGCTTTGCCCAGCTGATGAACGAGCTTCCGTATGAACGCACCATCGTCGGCGTTTCGGGCGTTGCGATGATCGAGCGCGCAGTGCGTCTGACCATCGACTACACGCGTGAACGCAAGGCATTTGGCCAGGCGCTGATCGAGATGCAGAACACGCGTTTCGTCCTGGCGGAAGCGAAAACCGAAGCGACGATCGCGCGTACCTTCATCGACCGCTGCATTGTCGACATGATGGAAGGGAGAATGGATACGGTGCTTGCTTCCATGGCGAAGTACTGGATATCAGATTTGCAATGCAAGGTTATCGACAACTGCCTGCAGCTCTTTGGTGGCTATGGCTATATGCTCGAATATCCAATCGCACAAATGTATGCGGATGCGCGCGTTCAGCGGATTTACGCCGGATCCAACGAGATCATGAAAGAAATCATCTCCCGCTCTTTGTAATACCGCCTCGGTTACCCCCTAGCTACTACTTCCCTCAAGGGCAGCCGTTCGTGCTGCCCTTACTTCCTTCTCATGCGCATTACCGCGCGTGAAAAAACTTGATGCGTATCAATGAGTTCGCAAAAACGCTTCGTCTACACTGCGTTAACTCTTTCTTAACTGCAATCTCAGGCGTGAGGTAAACAACCTTCGCATGACACCGAAGCACGAGGGGAAACATGAATACCGGTAAGGCCAACGCAATAGCGGTTTCAACTACCTTTTGCCGGAGTGTCACCAGGCCGTCCTGGCACCGCCACAAGCCACGTGCGCGGGACGGTCCTCGGATACGCCGGTTGACCTGATCGTTTCCACAAGATTCGATTGGCGACGCTTGCTTCTTCCCGAATTTTCACGGCATTCGCAGCGACACAACAAACAGGAGTTCGTCTTTGCCAAAAGATGTATTTTTAATGTATGATTTAGCCGGTGGCAGCTAATAACGAAATTCAACACTGCACACAAGCACTCCTGGGGCCGCGTTACTGCGGATCACGACGAAAGGACTTTACCTAACATGAGCTCAGCTTTCACAAAATCGACAGCGCGCAACATCTTCTACGGTGGCGCGGTGTTCTTCTTCCTACTCTTTCTTTCAATGACGTTTGACACCATGCAGACGTTGCCCAAGCGTGACAACCGCGCGAACCTGACCGAGTCAGTTGCGCGCGGCAAGCACATCTGGGAAACACGCAACTGCATCGGCTGCCACACGCTGATGGGCGAGGGAGCTTACTTTGCGCCTGAACTGATGAATGTCTATACACGCCGTGGCCCCGATTTCATCAAGGCCTGGATGAAAGCGCAGCCGACCGGTGCTCCGGGACGCCGCCAGATGCCGCAGTTCCATCTGAATGATCAACAGCTGGATGACCTCGTGAACTTCCTCAAGTACACGGGCGAGGTGAACACCAACAAGTGGCCGCCGAACATCGAAGGCTGATCAGGGTTAACAGATCAACGCAACAAGCGGAGAAAACAATGCAATATAAATCACAGGCGGTCGCGAAGCCTTATTTCATCGCGGCGATCGGCCTCTTCGTCGGGCAGATTCTCTTCGGCCTGATCATGGGGCTGCAGTATGTGGTCGGGGATTTCCTGTTCCCGGCGATTCCCTTCAACGTGGCCCGCATGGTCCACACCAACCTGCTGATCGTGTGGCTGCTGTTCGGCTTCATGGGTGCGGCGTACTACCTGATTCCGGAGGAATCGGAGCGTGAACTGCACAGCCCGAAGCTGGCATTGGCGATGTTCTGGATCTTCCTCGTCGCTGGTGCATTGACCATCGTCGGCTACCTGGCCGTTCCGTATGCAACGCTGGCGGAAATGACCGGTAACGATCTGCTGGCAACGATGGGCCGCGAGTTCCTCGAGCAGCCGCTGCCGACCAAGGTAGGCATCGTGATCGTCGCACTGGCAATGCTGTACAACCTGTCGATGACCGTGCTGCGCGGCCGCAAGACCGCAATCAACCTGGTCATGATCATCGGTCTGTGGGGCCTGGCGATCTTCTTCCTGTTCTCCTTCTACAACCCGGCGAACATCGTCAAGGACAAGTACTACTGGTGGTGGGTTGTTCACCTCTGGGTGGAAGGCGTCTGGGAACTGATCATGGGTTCCATGCTGGCCTTCGTGCTGATCAAGGTGACTGGCGTTGACCGTGAAGTGATCGAGAAGTGGCTGTATGTGATCATCGCCATGGCACTGATCACCGGCATCATCGGTACCGGCCACCACTACTACTGGATCGGTGCACCGGAATACTGGACTTGGTGGGGTAGCGTGTTCTCCGCTCTTGAGCCGATTCCGTTCTTCATGATGACCGTCTTCGCATTCAACATGGTGAACCGTCGTCGTCGTGAGCATCCGAACAAGGCAGCAGTCCTGTGGGCACTGGGCACCGGCGTGATGGCCTTCCTCGGCGCAGGTGTGTGGGGCTTCCTGCATACGCTGGCACCGGTGAACTACTACACCCATGGCAGCCAGATCACCGCAGCGCACGGCCACATGGCGTTCTACGGTGCATATGCAATGGTCGTGCTGACGATGATCAGCTACACCATGCCGCTGATGCGCGGTCGTGCAGCAAACAGCGCCAAGTCGCAGGTCCTGGAAATGTGGTCCTTCTGGCTAATGACGATCTCCATGGTCTTCATCACGCTGTTCCTGACCGCCGCAGGTATCCTGCAAGTCTGGCTGCAACGCGTGGCAGCACAGCCGATGGGCTTCATGGCAGCACAAGACCAGGTCACCCTGTTCTACTGGCTGCGTGAAATCGCCGGTCTGGTCTTCCTGGTCGGTATCGTACTGTACGTAATCAGCTTCTTCGTCAAAGGCAAGGATACGGCAGCAGCCTGATTCCTCACCTGAGAACGCCCGCCCGGCTGGCCCGGGCGGGCAGGGATAAGAACCTTGAACGCATCACCGTTTCCTTCGGCACCACAACAGAATCGCGTCGGGTTGCCTGGCGACTTTGCAATGTGGTGCTTTATTCTTGCCGAACTGCTGGTGTTCGGCATTTTTTTCCTCGCGTACGCTTTCACGCGTGCCCGCAATATCGAATTATTCAATGCGTCGCAACTGGAGCTTGACCGGGTCAGCGGCGTCATCAACACCGTTCTCCTGATTTCCAGCAGCTATTTTGTGGTGCGTGCCGTCGATGAAATCCGGCATGGCCGCGGCAAAGGCTGCGCCCGCTGGCTGATGGCTGCGATGGCTTTCGGCGGCGGATTCCTGGTATTGAAACTGATTGAATTCGGCGCGAAGGTCGGGGCCGGCATTACGATGTCGACCAACACCTTCTACATGTTTTACCTGTTCCTCGGCTTCTTCCATTTCATGCATGTCGTGCTCGGCATGGTGATCCTCGGCGCTGTCGCGCTGAAGGCACGGAAAGGCGGATATAGTGCGACGGACCACGTCGGCGTCGAAACCGGGGCATCATACTGGCACATGGTCGATCTCGTATGGATCGTGCTATTCCCCCTGATTTACGTATTACATTGACAATCACAAGCATGAAATCGTCAACGCTTGAATGGCTGATTCTGCTGGCGCTGACGGCGCTAACCTTCAGTCTTGCGGAGGCTGGGCTGTCCGGCGGTGCAGTGCTGACACCCGTGCTGATTGCGACGCTGTTGAAAGGCCGCATCGTGATCGACCGCTTCATGGCGCTGCAGCGTGTGGTCGCGCCCTGGCGCTGGGTCGTGTTAGGCTGGCTTGTCGTCGTGCTCGGCCTGATTGCCTATGCCTTCCACTCCTTACCGAATTAACCGGAGAAAACCATGAACGATCTCACCGCACCCGGCCTGGCAGCCTCCTTGACTATCCCTTTTTACCAGCCAGTCGGCAATGAGTGCGAGCTGTTCGAATATGCGTTTCGCAACCGGCTTCCGCTGCTGATCAAGGGCCCGACCGGATGCGGCAAGACGCGCTTCGTCGCGCACATGGCCGCGAAACTGGCACGTCCGCTGATCACCGTTGCCTGCCATGACGACCTGACCGCTGCTGACCTGGTCGGCCGCCACCTGATCGGCGACGGACAGACCGTGTGGTCCGACGGCCCGTTGACGCGTGCAGTGCGCCAGGGCGGCATCTGCTACCTCGACGAAATTGTCGAGGCACGCAAGGACACCACGGTCGTACTGCACCCCCTCACCGACGATCGTCGCATCCTGCCGATCGAACGCACCGGCGAAGAACTGCATGCACCGGACGACTTCATGCTGGTCGTGTCGTACAACCCGGGTTACCAGAACCTGCTGAAAAGCCTGAAGCCCTCGACACGCCAGCGTTTCGTCGCCATCAACTTCGGCTTCCCGCCGTCCGATCTCGAGCAGAAAATCGTGATCGCCGAAACCGGCATTGAAGCGATGCGCGCGACGCAACTCGTGACGCTAGCCGGCCACTTCCGCCAGTTGAAGGATCATGACCTCGAAGAGGCCGTGTCGACCCGCCTGCTGGTCTACGCGGCCAGCCTGATGCGCTCCGGTTGCGACCCGGTCGCTGCGTGTGAGGCTGCATTGGTGGAGCCGTTGACTGACGACGCAGATACCGCTGCGGCACTGCTCGAAGTAATCAAGGCCACCTTCGGAAAATGATGATCGCAGATGATGATGCCTCGACTGCCGTGCGGGCCGAGGCGCTCTATCTGATCAACCTGCTGTTGTTGCCGGGACTGGCCTTTATTGGCCTGTTATGGCTGGCCCACCGGCATTCCGGAAGCACCAACCCGCTCACGCGCTGCCACCTGAGGCAAACCATCGTTGCCAGCCTGTGGGCTGGTGCTCTTCTGACCATTGTCAGTGTCGCGATCCTCCTGATGGGAGGTTTGCAGGTGCCCGCCACCTGGGTCGTGGTGATTCTCTATTTCGTTTGCTGCCATGCCGTTCTGGTGCTGTTTGGCGTGCTGGGCTTGGCCCGTGCGATGGCGGCGCAAACGTATACATATCCGCTCATTGGGAGCAAGAAATGGTAATGCCCCTGCGGACGGCAGAAGCAAGCCGTCCATCGACCGGGCCTGTAGTGCCGCCCGCGACCGGGCCGAAAAGCACCGGCTGGCTCGGCTGGCCCGTACAGCGTTGGCGGCAGCTGACGCAGGCCGGGTTCTTCCTGCTGTTCGTTTTTGCGCCGGTGTTCGACATCTTCCGGCTCGACCTGAATCTCAAGCATCTCATCTTCTTCGGCCTCGACTGGACGTTGGGGCTGGATGATTTCATCGCAGGCCGCGCGTCCGCTGCGGAAGCTTCTCTGAACATTGTGCTCCGCGCCTTCCTGCCATTGGTCGCTGTCGGCGGTACGCTGATTTACGTCAGCTGGAAGTGGGGGCGGCTGTACTGCGGCTGGCTGTGCCCGCATTTTTCGATCGTCGAAACCATCAACCAGACCTTGCGCCGCGCCATCGGCAAGCAAAGTCTGTGGGACAAGAAGCGACTGCCCGCGCGCAATCCTGACGGCAGCGAAACGAAATACGATGCGATTTGGTGGTTCGGGGTAATCCCGCTGGTTATCTTCTGCTCGGTGCTGTGGGCGGTGGTGCTGCTGACCTACCTGCTGCCTCCGGCTGAAATCTACGGCAACATCTGGCACGGCACGCTGACGCGCAACCAGACCGTTTTCCTTACCGCTGCGACGATCGCATTCTTTATCGAATTCATGTTCGCGCGCCATCTGTTCTGCCGCTACGCCTGTGCTGTCGGCTTCTTCCAGAGTCTGGCATGGATGGCCAATGACAAGGCGATGGTAGTCGGCTTCAAGCGCGAGAATGCCAAGGATTGCTCGACCTGCTATTCCGCCTGTGACCATGTATGCCCGATGCGCCTGAATCCACGCAATGTCAAACGAATGATGTTTGCCTGCGTGCAGTGCGGACAATGCGTCGATGCCTGCGAACACACGCAGGAAAGCAATCCGAATGGCTCGCTGCTGAAGTGGGTGCATGACATCCGCGCCGAATCGGAAGCAGCGTTCAATGTACGTGCCGCGCGCACGATACCGATCAGGCAGGCGTCCAATACGCCTGATCAACACGAGGGGTAAGCCATGGAAGAATATGTTGGCGGCTTGTGGGACAAGCTGATCACACGCACCGCCTACCGCGGCTATCCCAAGGCGCGGGTCGAGCTGAAGGAAATGGAGCGCATCGCGCCGATTTTCTTTCGCGCACTGGGCGGCGATGCGGCGCTGAATGTGCGTGCCGGCACCGCGACCGAACATGGCGCGCAACGCAGGTGGCTGGAGCGTGTTGCCGGTATCGGCGAGAAGATCGAACTGGCATGGGCTGACGAAACCACGTTGCACCTTCCTGCGTCGATTGATTTCTTCCCCGACAAGGCGCTGAACCGCGAACTCTACCTGTGGTTGATCGCGCTCGCGGCCCACGACGTGGAGCCGGACGAGAGCTGGATCGTACGCAACCAGCGCGCGGCGCAGGCGACCATGGAGGCGTTGCCAGGATTGGCCGGACGCTATCGCAAGCTGGTCGAAGCCGAGATCGCACGGCGGCCGAAGATCGAGAGCCTGACCGGGCTGGATGCAGCCGCGGAAGAAGCGATTCGAAAGGCTTTGCGCGAGCCGGGCTCCGTTGAAGAGTTTTATCCCGGTCGCAAGCCGCCCACCCCGGTGCCGCTGTGGTTGCATCCCGAACCGCCGGTTGCCAAAGGCGAAAAGCGCAAACGGGATCAAGGCGAGCCGCAGCAGCCGGAAGGCAGCAAGGTGAAGAACGACGAGGAGAGCCGTAAACGTGCAGCAGAGCAGGTGGAAATGCCAAAGCCGGACAGCCCCTTCGTCCTGTTGTTCCGTGCGGAGAGTTTGTTCTCCTGGGCCGAATTCATCAAGGTGAATCGCGACCTCGACGAGGACGAGAACGAAGATGCGGCAAAAGCGGCCAACGATCTCGACTTCCTGAGTGTCGCCCATGACGGCAAGACCACGGCGAGTCGTGTGCGCTTCGACCTCGACCTGCCGGCGGAAGCCGATGATGACTACGTGCTGGCCGACGGCATCCTGCTGCCGGAGTGGCACTATCGCAAACAGCAATTGCAACCGGCGCATTGCCGCCTGCAGATGCTGCTGGCCCGTGATGCCGAACCGTGCGACCTTCCGGTCGAGTTGCGCGCGACGGCACGGCGCCTGCGCAGCCAGTTCCAGGCATTGACGCCGCAGCGCTCACGCCTGCGCGCGCAGCCCTCGGGCAGTGATCTCGACCTCGATGCCTGTGTACGCTTTGCGGCAGAAAAAGCGAGCGGTTTGCCGACATCGGAGCCGGGTTTGTACATTGACAGCCGCAACCAGCAGCGCGACCTGTCTTGCCTGCTGCTGGCTGATCTCTCGCTGTCGACCGATGCATGGGTGAATAACTCGGCACGCGTCATCGATGTCATCCGTGACAGTCTGCTGTTGTTCGGCGAGGCGCTGTCGGCCACTGGCGACCGCTTTGCGCTGTACGGCTTTTCGTCGGTGCGGCGCGAGAATGTGCGTTACCACCTGCTGAAGGGCTTCGACGAGCGCTACAACAACATCATCCGCGGCCGGCTTGCGGCACTCAAGCCGGGGTTCTACACCCGAATGGGCGCAGCGATCCGGCACTCGGCCGCGATTCTGTCGAAGCAGAAGACGGCGCGCCGCCTGCTGCTGATCATCACTGATGGCAAGCCGAACGACCTCGACAAGTACGAAGGACGGTACGGTATCGAAGACACGCGTGTGGCAGTACAGGAAGCACGACGCCTTGGGCTCACGCCGTTCTGCGTGACGATTGACGAGAAGGCGGGCGACTACCTGCCACACCTGTTCGGTGCAAGCGGTTATGTGGTGGTAAGGGATGCGGCGATGCTGCCGCAAGTGCTGCCGCGGCTCTATGTGCAACTGACTGGCGCTAACTGAGCGCCGCACAATCTATTCGCCGTCGGCTTTCCGCCGGCGTGCGGATACGCTGCGCTCCAGGGCGACAGAGGAGCGTGGTTTCAGTTCCACATGCTGGACCTCTTTGCGGTTGGCGTCGATAAACTGCTCGAGCGCCTTGAAAAGGTCATTGAACACCTGCTTGCCGAATGCCTGCTCGGTGTAGTGATACTGCTGGTCGATCAGCGGCGCGATCTCGGTAATCAGCTGGTCGCCTTTTTCCGCCAGGCGCACGATCACGCGCCGCTGGTCTTCCGTGCTGCGCGCACGATGGATCAAGCCAAGTTCTTCCATGCGTGCCAGCACGCCCGCCATGCTGGCACTCAGCATCTGGCACATCTCGCACAGTTCCCATGGCTCCAGCTGGTCATGCTCGTCCAGCAGGCGCAGGATGCGCCATTGTTGTTCGGTCAGGCCATAGTGATTCAGGATAGGCCGGAAGTGTGACATCAGGCACTCCCGCGCTTTCAGGAAAAGCTGCGGCAGATTGCGGTAGACGATGCGGTTCTTCAAGCGATGCTCCGATCCAGTGTGGCGGCTTAATTGCTACATGCGGATTATAACCCCTTGACTTACTAAGATATTAGTAACTAATATTCACTAACATGTTAGTAAATATTGGCCGTGAAGTTCGGCTGTGCAAGAAAGGGAAGCCATGCAACAGTTGTACGAGGATCGCATTCGTCTGCCGTTCCTGAGGGAGCGCATCACCAGCCCGGGACTAGCGGCAACATGGATACGTGATGGCATGACGGTCGGCATGAGCGGTTTCACCCGCGCGGGTGACGCAAAAGTCGTGCCGCTGGCATTGGCCGAACGTGCGCGCAACGACCGGCTGAAGATCACCTTGATGACCGGTGCTTCCCTTGGCAACGAAGTCGACAAGACGCTCACCGATGCGGGCGTGCTGGCACGTCGGCTGCCTTTCCAGGCCGACCCTACGCTGCGTGCTGCCATCAATCGCGGCGAAGTGATGTTCGTCGACCAGCATCTCTCCGAAACGGTAGAACTGTTGCGCACCAAACAGATCGCGCCGATCGACGTCGCCATCATCGAAGCGATTGCGATTACCGAAACCGGTGCAATCGTACCCACAACCTCGGTCGGCAACAGCGCGAGCTTTGCGATATTGGCGGACAAGGTGATTGTGGAAATCAATCTGACGCAATCGCTGGAACTCGAAGGCCTGCACGATGTGTTCATCCCGAAGCGCCGTCCGCAGCGCGAGCCGATTCCCATCCTGTCGGCACGCGACCGCGTCGGCGGAACGGCGATCGAAATCCCGCCCGAGAAAATCGTCGCCATCGTCATCACTGAGAAAGCCGATAGCTCCTCAAACATCTTGCCACCCGACGACGAAACCGCGGCGATTGCCGGCCACCTCGTCGATTTCTTCAAGAATGAAGTCCGTCTCGGACGCCTGACGGAGCAGCTGCTGCCTCTGCAGGCAGGCATCGGGACGATTGCCAATGCGGTATTGACCGGTTTCATCGACAGTCCCTTCAGCGGCCTGACGATGTATTCCGAAGTGTTGCAGGACTCCACGTTCGACTTGTTCGATGCCGGGAAGCTGGATTTTGCATCCGGCTCGTCCATTACCCTGTCGCCTCAGAAGAGCCGGGAAGTGTTTCGCAATCTCGGGCGCTACAAGGACCGGCTCGTATTGCGTCCGCAGGAAGTGAGCAATCATCCGGAAGTGATCCGGCGCCTCGGCATCATTGCGCTGAATACCGCGCTGGAAGCTGACATCTACGGCAACGTCAATTCCACGCATGTCCTAGCCACGCAAATGATGAACGGCATCGGCGGCTCCGGCGATTTCGCGCGCAATGCCTATCTGTCGATCTTTGCGACGAAGTCAGTGGCAAAGGGCGGCAAGATATCGAGCATTGTGCCGATGGTCTCGCATGTCGACCATAACGAGCATGACGTCGACATTCTCGTTACCGAAATTGGGCTCGCCGACCTGCGCGGCCTCGCGCCGCGCGAGCGTGCTGAACTCATCATCAACAACTGCACCGCCGAGCCGTACCGGCAGATGCTGAAGGACTACGTGTGTGAGGCAAACCGTCGTGGCGGCCATACACCGCATGTGCTCGAAAAAGCATTCTCCTGGCATACGCGCTATCGCGATACCGGGTCGATGCTGGAGTCACTCCCGGAGTGCGCAAAAGCGGCGTAATTCGTGTGCGGCTGGTTGTCAGCCGAGCAGGTTCGCAAACTGACGCAGGCGTCGCCCATAGGGATACGCCGCATTCCACACGCTGGAAAGCTGGCCGGACTGTAGCCAGAACTGCCACTGGAAGTGCGGAAAAGCGGCGGCGTCAAAGCAGGTGCGCGGGATCTCGTCCAGTGGCGTTGCCGCATGGAAGGACCGGCGCGCGACTGTGTATTGATACCGGAATCCCGCGCGCATGGCGGCGCTGCGCCACGCCGGTTTGGATTCTCCCCATGGCCATGCCAGGTGGGTGAAATGGCTGCGTGGTAGATCGAGTTGATGCGAGAGGATGTCGACAGAGGTAGTAAGGTCTTCCGCAATATCGGCGAGCGGCCTGTCAAGAAACCGCTTGTGTGCATGGCTATGTGATTGCAGATCGATCAGTCCGCTAGACTGCAGCGCACGTGCCTGTTCCCAGGACAGGAAGGCCGGGGCCTGGTGCGGCTCATGTCCTTCATTCGCGATAGCGTTCGTGTCGAGCACCAGCCTCGTGGAAATGAATGCAATCGCGGGAAAGTTGAATTCCTTCAGAATCGGCAGGGCAGCGCTGGCGATGCTCTCATAGCCGTCATCGAACGTGATGACGAAGGATCGTGGCGGCATGGGCTTGCCGGTCCTTATCAAATGGGTGAATTCATCCGCGCCCAGTGCGTACCATTTGCGCTCGCATAACCACTGCAGATGCCGCCTGAATACCGCCGGTCGGGTTGCGGTGGACAGCGCCGAGCCGTCGATGCGGTGATACAGAAGTATCGGAACTGCTTGGTTCATTTTGGATGCGCTCCCTGGTCGCCAGTCTTGGTTTCTGTAAGCGCACATTGCACTGGATTCAATGCGGGCGCCCGGCATTTGCATTTTAGAAGTTCTGCGGGTTGGCAATCTTGTGTGCGGTCAAGCTGCTGCAGTGACAGACGTGTTCTTTTTCAGCATTCTGGAGAGAAATGGGCTCGGAGTAGAAAAGCGTTGCATCCCAGCGGAAAGATGACTCCCCGCCCCGGTGAGGTCTCCGTGTGAAGGGGGAAACTACAAGAATGCCAGCCTGTTTGGAGTCTACGATTCGGCAGCGACATCCTTGATGGCAAGCGCCTGCCTGAGCACCTGCACAGTTTCCTCCACCAGGGTATGGAATTCGTTCAGCTGCGCGGGATGCGCTTCGCTGTCGCGCAGCAGGCGTTCGAGTTTGGTGGCGCGCTCCGCGAGTTGGGCGGCGCCGGCATCCGCTGCCATTCCCCGGATCACATGTACTGCAGATCTGGCGGCGGAGTCGTCCTTGCCGGCAACTGCAGCGGCAAAGCGTTCCATTGCGTCTTCCAGATTCACCGCAAGGAGCTCCAGCACGCGCTGGTATAACAGGATGTCACCGGCCATGCGCTCCAGCGCATCGACCGTATCGAAGCCGGGGATGTCGGGTGCCCCAGCCGCGCCTCCGCCCGTTATCCCGTTGCGGCCCTCCAGGTTTGCTGTTGCCGTGCCGGTTGCCAGCCAGCGTGACAAGGTCTGGTAAAAGAGGTCGGGCTGGATAGGCTTGGCGATGTGGTCCTGCATGCCGCTCCGGGTGCATTCGGCACGCTCATCGCAGCTTGCGTGCGCGGTCATGGCGACGATCGGCAGATGCGCGAAGCGTTCATCCATGCGGACACGGCGGGTCGCCACATGGCCACTCATTTCCGGCATCTGGATGTCCATCAGCACGAGGCGGTAGGCATCCGGGCCGGCAGAGAACAAGCGGTCCAGCGCAATGCGCCCATTGGCCGCGACATCGACTTGCAAACCTGTCGCCAGCAGCATTTCGCGTGCGATCTGCTGGTTGACTTCATTATCTTCCACCAGTAACACGCGGCCCTCGAAGCGAGGCAGGCCGCACTGCCCGGCACGCTGTGGAATGGCGGCCTGCGTGCCGAGCCCGAAGCGCAGCGTAAAACCGAATGTGGAGCCGACGCCCGGCTCGCTCGTCAGCGAGATGCTGCCACCCATCATTTCCAGCAGCCTCTTGCTGATTGCGAGGCCCAGGCCGGTCCCGCCATATTTACGCGTGGTGGAGTCGTCGGCCTGGCTGAAAGCCTGGAACAATCGATCATGTTGCTCCGCCTTGATGCCGATACCGGTGTCTTCGACCTCGAATCGCAAGGCGACATCCTCGGCGGTAGCAGCAACGACACGGCAGCTTAGCAGCACCCGCCCGGCCGGCGTGAACTTGATCGCGTTGTGAAGCAGGTTGATTAATACCTGGCCGAGTCGCAGCGGATCGCCCTGCAGGTTCGACGGTACGTCGGCGGCAATATCAAAGCGATATTCCAGCCCCTTGTCTGCGGCCTGCTGGCTCGTCACTGCACGGACGTGGCTGATCACGTCGTTGAGTGCAAAGTCGGTCTTCTCGATGTTGAGTTTGCTGGCCTCGATCTTCGAGAAATCGAGGACGTCGTTCAGGATACCGAGCAGGGAGACTGCCGCGCCGTGGATTTTTTCCAGGTAGTCGCGCTGTTCGGGCGAGAGGTCGGTACGCAGCGCCAGGTGCGCAAGCCCGATGACAGCATTCATCGGCGTGCGGATCTCGTGGCTCATGTTGGCAAGGAAAGCCGACTTCATGTGCGATGCTTCCTCGGCCACTTCCCGCGCGGCCTTCAATGCCCGCTCCTGTTCCAGCAGGTCCCGGTTGGTGCGCATCAGCTCGGCAGTGCGTTCGGATACGCGCTGCTCGAGGATGCGCTCCGAACGCTTGAGGCTGTTGACCAGTTCCTGCTGTGCGATTTCCTTTTCGCGTCTCATCTGGTGGAAGCGGTCGGCCAGCGCCAGCGACAGCAGCAGCATTTCCAACGCAGACCCGATCTGCATGCCGTAGACGGCGAGGAAGTTTGGAATGCCGGGGACGCCGACGCTGCGCAAGGCTGTCAGCATTGCCGCAAGTACGAGAAAGCTGAATGCCAGCAGGAAGAAGCGTGCGCTACGCTGGCCGCGCAGCATGCACGCGATGCCGACGACCATTGCCAGCATCATGTTGGCCACGTCGAGCAGAATGCCGGGCTTGACGATCTTGTAATACGGCAGCATTACCAGACCAATGATCTGCAGTAGGTTCAGGACCACGAAAACGCGCATCACCAGGTCGAGTTTCGGCACCGTGGTCGCCGTGGAAAGCAGCTGACGCTGGAAAAGAAGCAGGGTCAACCCTGTGCTGGCAAAGCCGGTCATTGACGCGATCATCGACCACGCTGTCGAGTGAGGCCACAGGAACTGATAGCCGATGCCGCTGAAGGCCACCGTGGAAAGCGCATTGGCCGCGACGAATGCCACGTAATAGAGGAAGGCGCGGTCGCGCAGGACCGTAAACAACAGCAGGTTATAGAGCCCGAGCGCCACCAGCATGCCGAAGTAGAGTGCCTGGCCGATGTATTCATGCATGCTCTGCTCATTGAACGCTTCCGGTTCCCACAACTTGGCTGGAATGTCCAGCGAAGTGCCCGACGCAACACGCAGGTAGAACGTCGTTTCTGATTGCGCGGGCAAAAGCAGCGGGAAAACGAAATGCCGGTGCCTGATCGGCCGATCGATAAACGGCCGCGCGTGTCCGGTCGCCATGCGGGAAAAGCGATCCCCGACCGGCACATACAGGTCCACCTCGTGCAGGTGAGCATAGGGGATTTCCAGCCAGCGGTTCAGGTCACCCCGGGCATCATTGCGCAGGGTAAGGCGCAACCAGATCGCGGATTGGCCAAGACCGAAATTCAGCGAGTCGCCTGTACGGCGCAGGTAAGAGAAGCGGGAGGAAAAGTCAGCGCTGCTGACTTCGTCGATGGACCAGCGCTGCTCCGGATCCACCAGCACCGCCCAATAGGGCGTCAGGTTAATGGGGCTTGAGGCGCGTTCGTCGCCGATGCTCAGGTCGGCAGCGTGTACATGCAGCGCAATGGCGAACCACAGCAAACCTGATACACCCCACCAACGAAGCAAACGTCCGAGCCCTCGCATCCGCGCCTATCTGAAGAAATCAAAAATTTCCAAACTGCAAACGCCATATCGTATCAGCTTCATATCCGCTTTCACAGCAGCTCTCACAACAGCATAACGCCCGGGAAAGCCGCTCCTTGATGCCCCCAGTCGGCATAGCCACACATGACTTTGTATCAAGAGTGGGCACATTGCTGCCGATATTCCAGAAGGCAGGTGATGAGTTAATACTTCGCGGCGGAGCGCATGGCAGAGCCGGACATGTGCGCAGGCAAGGAATCGCGTGAAAACCGTTGCCACGGGCGCGAGGCGTGGCGTATCGTGATGCAAAGAACGCGAAGTTGCTCGCCGCCGTTTCGTGGATGGTTAATCACTGCTTAAAGGCGGAATAGTGGCAACTTTGCGGCATATGAGGAGGGACGAAAATGAGCATTAATGTCACGTTCAACAGCGCGTACCTGATACCGCTCTCCTCCGAATTCTTCATGGCGCGACGCCCTGTAACGGACCGCGAGCAGGATTTGGTCGCGCACGAACTGCTGTTCTGCGAGATCAAGTCGCATGGTGATACTGCCGGCAGTTCGATCCCTGCAGCGATGCCTGCGGATGAAGAAGAGCCTGCAGGTGCATCCGTGATCGCTGATGTGAGCCACCATGGCATGAGCCGGGTTGTCGGCGACTTGCTCGGCATCCTGTATATCGACGCACAGGCGCTGATGAGCGACGTCTTCCGGAACCTGCCGGCGCAGAATCTGCTGCTTGAACTGGCCGAAATGCCGGACGTGACGCTGCCCGTCCTCGACCGGCTTGCGGCATTGAAGCATGACGGTTTCCGCTTTGCGCTGGCATTGCACGACGACAGGCGGGACGTGGAACAGCTGCTGCCGATGATGGAAGCGGTGCGGATCGACATCACTGGCAAGGATCGGAGCGAACTCGACCATTTCTGCCAGACCTTCCGCGCCCGCAACAAGAAGCTGCTGGCGGAAAAGGTCGACACGCATGAACAGTTCCGCATGTGTCACGAACTCGGCTTCGACCTCTTGCAAGGTTATTACTTCACCAAGCCGCAAATCCTCGACGGAAAAAAGCTGTCGCCCTCCCAGATGGCGATCACCGAGCTGATGGCACTGGTTGCCTCCGATGCGGAATCTGCCGCGATCGAAGAAGCGATCAAGAGCGACGTGACGCTGGGGCTGAACTTGCTCCGCCTCGTTAACACGCCTGCGTTCAGCGTGCACCGCATCGACTCGCTGCGCCAGGCATTGATGGTGCTCGGGCGCGAACAGTTGCAGCGTTGGTTGCAAATATTATTGTGCGCCGCTCCGGGCAGCCAGCAGCCGGGCATGGTGCCCTTGCTCGCGCAGGCCACCATGCGCGGCAGGCTGATGGAGCTGATTGCACAGAAAGCACGGCCGGGTAACCGCAGCATCGCCGATACCGCCTTCACCGTCGGCATCATGTCCCTGATGGATGCATTGTTTTCGATGCCGATGGAGAAGATCCTGCAGCAGGTGCCGGTGAGTGAGGAGGTGGACGACGCGCTGCTGCGCCGGCATGGCTACTTCGGCCAGTTGCTGTCGCTGGTCGAATACACCGAATGGCAGCGGAAGACCGACACGCTGCTGCAGCAGGCCATCCGCGACATGAAGCTGTCGTACAGCGACCTCTATATGCTGCAGCTGGCGGCATTCGAATGGGCTGACCATGTGACGCGCGGCCTGCACCGGCAGGAATAGGAATGGCGGCGTGCCGGAGCGACCGGCGAACTATTCCTGCGCAAAGGCATCCTACCGATGCATAGTAGACAACACGCAGGAGGCCAGGATGGCAACGCAACTACCGGCGTCCGACAGCCAGGCGCCGCGCCCCGCGAACGACGGCAACAGGGACCCGCAGGGCAATCCGCCGAGCGGCCTTGAAAACCAGAATGTGACGCGACCCGCACCGCCGCCTGAGGTAGACGGCGAGCGCGACAGGCAACATGAGCGTGGCGGGCTGGAGAACAGGAACGTGACGAGGCCTGACCCGGTGCGCTGAGCCTGGCAGTGGGCCGCAGCAGCATAGGCATTATTTTTTCGACACCCAGGGATTGCCGGCGATATAAAAGCGCAGCACCGCGTCGGCCCAATGCCCCGCGTACGCAACACCGATGCGCGGACGCGCGATGATGTCGAATTGCTGCGGCCGGGGCGGCTCTGCAATATAGAAATCCTCGCTCAGCAGGTCATGCCCGTTGAGCTTCTTGTCGATGCCTAGCGCGCGGCACAGTAGTCCCGGTCCCTTTGTATTCCCTTCCACATGTTCCAGCGGCTGCACTGCGCGCAGCAGCACTGCCGCGCCATTTCCCTCAGGCTCGGTCACCACATTCATGCAATGGTGCATGCCATAGATCAGGTAGACGTAGGCATAACCGGGCGGGCCGTACATGGTCTTGGTACGCGGTGTAATGCCTTTCGAGGAATGCGATGCGAGATCGTGTGCGCCGATGTAGGCCTCGGCTTCCACGATCAGTGCGCGGCGTGCAACGCCGTTAAGAACATGCACCAATTGCTTGCCGAGCAGCTCTTGTGCAACCAATGCCGTGTCGCGGTGATAAAACGCACGGGGTAGTTTGAAATCGTTCGACATGAGGTATCCGGGGTGTCCTGACATGAACGCGTTTTTGAAGCCACTCCAGCAGCCGCCTGAGAGTCATTTTATTGCCACATGTTTGCATTTTTGACACCTCAGTTTTTGCATGCTCCCGGTACAAGTAGTTGTCTTCGGAACCGAGAGAGGCTATCTTGCAATTCAAGACAACAACAAACTATTTCCGATACCGGCCCTTGCTTGCCAAATGGGGCTGAACCTCGGGGAGCGATGTGGCATTGCCATCGTGTTTGTCGGTGCAAGGCTGGTGGTGAATACAGTTTGCTTCGGACAATAGGGGGACAACATGACGAACTTGCGCGGTTTACGTATCGGCATCAGGCTTGGACTTGGAATCGGGCTCATCGTCCTGATCCTTGTCGCGTCGCAGCTCGTGGGCGGTATAGTAAGCTCGAAAAACCGCCACCAGATGGCCGATGCGTTGAAGTTGGCCAACACTAAGGCTGTTTACGTCGGAGAGATGAAAAGCGCCTTGTTTGAGAGCGGCATCGCCATCCGCAATATCGGCGTTCTGTCCGAAGTCGCGGAAATGCAGAAGGAAGAGGATAAGGTCAAGGCAAACAGCAAGCGCCTGGCCGAATCGCGCGACAAGCTCGCCGCAATGGGCCTGACGGAGACGGAGAAGGCCATCATCGGCGAAATCACGCGGCTGGAAAAGGAAATCGACGCGCCGCTCAAGGAGGCCATGGCCCGCGCAGCGGCATTTGACAGCGCGGCTGCGGCAAAGGTGATCTCGGAAAAAATCGATCCCCTTAACACCGCCGCGGTCAAGCAGATGGACAAGCTGGTCGAGTACCAGCAGGCCGCCTCCGCAGCCGTGCTGGAAGACGCCAATGCCCAGGCCGTCATGTTGATGAAGATCTTTGCGCTGGTCGGGTTGGGCGCCATCGGGCTGGCCGCAGTCATCGGCTGGCTGCTGACCCGCAGCATCACGCGACCATTGACGGACGCGGTGGAACAGGCCCGCAAGGTCGCGGCAGGCGAGTTGACCACCAAGGTAGTCGTGACCGGCAAGGACGAGGTGAGCCAGCTGCTGCAGGCACTGCGTGACATGACGGAGAGTCTGTCGACCATTGTGGGCGATGTACGCGGCGGCACCGAGACCATCACCGTGGCATCGCGCGAAATCGCCTCCGGCAATGCCGACCTGTCATCGCGCACCGAGTCGCAGGCCAGTTCGCTGGAAGAGACTGCTTCGTCGATGGAGGAGCTCACCACGACCGTGAAGCAGAACGCAGAAAATGCGCGGCAGGCGAACCAGCTGGTTGCCTCCGCTTCCGAAAACGCCGTCAAGGGCGGCGAGGTGGTCGAACAGGTGGTCGGCATGATGGGCTCGATCAAGGACAGCTCCAACAAGATCGTCGACATCATCAGTGTCATCGACGGCATCGCCTTCCAGACCAACATCCTGGCACTGAATGCAGCAGTTGAAGCGGCCCGCGCGGGCGAGCAGGGCCGCGGCTTTGCCGTGGTCGCCGCGGAGGTGCGCAGCCTTGCACAGCGTTCCGCGAGTGCAGCGAAAGAGATCAAGGTGCTGATCAACGACTCGGTGGAGAAAGTCGATGGTGGCAGCCGTCTGGTTGACCAGGCCGGCAAGACCATGGACGAGATCGTCACCTCGGTCAAGCGCGTGGCGGACATCATGTCGGAAATCTCCGCCGCTAGCCAGGAGCAGAGCGTCGGTATCGAAGAGGTGAACCGCGCGATCCGCCAGATGGATGACATGACACAGCAGAACGCTGCGTTGGTGGAAGAGGCTGCCGCTGCCGCACAGAGCATGCAGGAACAGGCCTCCAGGCTGGCGCAGACGGTCAGCGTCTTCAGGCTTGAAGCGGGCGCTGCGGCGCGTGCCGCAGCGTCGCCGGCGACTTTGGCTACGGCTGCTCCTGCCTCTTTGCGAGCGCCGAAGGTGCCGAGTGCTCCCATGGCGCGCAAGCCCGTCGTCGCATCTTTCCCCAGTTCGCCAAAGCGGCCGGCAAACCTTCCGGCGCGTCAACCGGCGAAAACCTCCGACAGTGAGTGGGAAGAGTTCTAAGGATGTGTCCGCACCCGCTTCCGTTTCCACAACGGGAGCGGGTCGAAAAAGCCGGTTCAACATCTGTACGTTTGTAATGCCTCGTCGCAGCAGGTCTTCGCGACTAAGGACCTATCCCGGTAAGGAAACGCGCCTAGAGCCTGTTATGCACCCCAGAAGGGGCTTGGGATACGCCAGAACGCACCACCTGCTGCGTTGCGACTCCTTGTCGTAACTCGTTACTGACGCGTCGTCGCGCCTTGCATCTGGCACGTTCTGGCGCTCTCCAGCTACCCTTCCGGAGTACATAACAGGCTCTAAGAACCTGCTTAGTGTCTTTTTGGCAGGCGCGTTCTGCCAGGAAGGGATGCAGTGCAAGGCGCGCCGCGCCGCTCAGACCGGGCGTCTGGGCAAGTGGCGCAACACCGCAATGCGCCCTTCCCAACAGAACCCTCCGGGCAGCTACCGGAATCGGCCGTTGTTACAACTCCTTGCCGTAGCACCGCTACGACGCGTCCCTGCGCCTAGTATTCGGCCGGTTCCGGTAGCTGCGCGCCTGCCAAAAAAACACTAAACAGGTTCTAAGGCTAATGCCGTAGTTCCACCGGCGCCGAAAATACTGTTGCATTGGTGAGCAAGTCTTCGAAGGCTTGCGACGATACCGCCGTGCTGTATATATGTCCTTGCACTTCATCGCAGCCATAGCTGCGCAGCCGGTCGATCTGTGCATTGTTTTCCACGCCTTCGGCGATCACGCGCAGGTTCAGGCTGTGGGCGAGGTTGATGATTGCGTACGTGATCGCGTCGTCATCATCGTCGTTCAGCATGTCGTTGATGAATGAACGGTCGATCTTGATCTTGTCGATCGGGATCTGCTTCAGGTAACTGAGGCTGGAATACCCGGTGCCGAAATCGTCGATGCTGATGCCAACGCCGGCCGCGCGCAGGCGCATTGCCAGTTGGGCGACCAGTGGCGCGCGGCGCATGATGGAGCTTTCCGTGATTTCCAGCTCAAGGAAGGTCGGATCGAGTCCCGCATCGCCAAGAATGCCTGTCACCAGGTCCGCAAAGCCTTTTTGCTGGAACTGGAGCGGCGATACATTCACCGCAATCGGGACAGTGTGCAGCCCTTGTCGCTGCCACTGGCGGCACTGCGTACACGCCTCCCGCATGGCCCATTCTCCGATTTTGCCGATCAGGCCGCGTTCTTCGGCGACCGGGATGAATTCTACCGGGGACAGTACCTCACCGTCGGCATTGTGATAGCGCAGCAGCGCTTCGGCGCCGATCAATCTGCCGTTGGTGATGTCGACCTGAGGCTGGTACCACACGCTCAGGTTGCCGTCATCGATAGCCTTGCGCAACTGGCGCTCGATACTGGTATTGCGCATGATCTGGCGGTTCAGTTCATTCGTGAAGAACTGGAAGTTATCGCGACCCTGGCTTTTTGCCTGGTAGAGCGCCGAGTCCGCATGCTGCATCAGCTCGGACGGCTCACGGGCGTCGTCCGGATAGATGCTGATCCCGATACTGATAGTGGTATGGATTTGATTGCTGTTCAGCACAATTGGCCGGGAGGTCGTGCCGAGGATTTTCTCCGCTACGGCAACCGCTCGTTCCCCTTTATCAAGGTCGGGCAGCACGATCAGAAACTCGTCTCCGCCGACGCGCGCAACGGTGTCCTCCTCGCGCACGCACTGCAACAGCCTTGCGGCAATCTCACGCAACAACATGTCGCCGATGTGATGGCCGAGAGAGTCGTTGATGTTCTTGAAGTTGTCGAGGTCCATATAGAACAGCGCGACTCTCTTTTTGCTGCGTAGTGCCATATGCATCGCCTGCGCGAGCCGGTCTTGCAACAGCCTGCGGTTGGGCAGGCTTGTCACGCTGTCATAGAAGGCGAGCTGCTGCACCTGTTGCTCGGCGCTCTTGCGTTCAGTAATGTCGGTCGTCACGCCGTCAATGCGAACCGGCTTTCCGTACTCATCGGTTACCAGCGTACCCTTGCAATGGACCCAGCGGACGTTGCCGTCGCTGCGGATGATGCGGTATTCGTCGTCGCATGTCGGGTGGTCCGGCGTCAGGCATGTCATCTTATTGCTGATCCTTTCCCTGTCGTCCGGATGGATCGCCTCAAACCACATCTGCGGATTCTCCAGGAATGCTGATAGGGGATAACCGTATACGCGCTCCGCGGATTGGTTGATGTAATGGAAACGCGACAAGTCCGGCGAACAGGACCACACGACATCTGCTATCGACGACAGTATGCTGTTGATGCGGTCCTGGCTTTCCCGCAGGGCCATCTCGGACTGCCGCCGTTCGGTAATGTCCCGGCCGACCATCTGAATGAAATGCCGGCCTTCAAGCGTGATCGCACGCGCGCTGACCTCTATGTATCGGATATTGCCTACGCTGGTCGGAGAGGCGGTCTCGAACATCGCCGTACCGCTGGTACGCAGGTGGTCCTGCACCTCTTCCTGCGGCGGACTGCAGGAGATGTCGCAAACGGACCAGAATGAAGAGTCGATCAGCTCGGTGCGGTTTTTGCCAAGGATGCGCGTTGCCTTGTCGTTGATCTCGAGGATCGTGCCATCCGGATCAGTCAGCACAATCAGGTCATTGGCGTATTTGGAAAGGAACTCGTATTGCCGCTGCAACAAGGCCTTCTCCGTTGCGGCCTGCAGGGATTCAAAGCGGAACTGGCCCTCTCTTTCTCTCCACCAGAACAGCACTGCGGCGCCCAGCAGCAACAGCAATCCGCCTGCGGTGCCGGCAACCAGCCAGGCGAGCTGCTGCAAATTGGCTTGTGCCGCATTACGGTCGACCATCGCGACGAGGAACCATGGGACGCCGTCTATTTTCCTTGCAACCGATACCATTGTGTTGTCGGCACGGGTACGTAGCAAGAGACTCTCTCGCGGTGAGGATGCGGCCTTTTCGAATTCCTCCGGTGTAACAGGAAGGATGTTGAGGTCACCGAAATGCGTGGAATTCTGGCTGCTCGCAATGACGACCACATGGTCGCCGCGGAATTCCGCCAGAAAAACTTCGGTGCTGCCTGCCATGTCCGGCATCGCCTGGATGAATGTGTCGAGCAGCATGTCGGCGCTTGCCGTCATGACCAGTGCCGTTGGTATTTTGCTGGACTCCTCGCGGACATTGAGCAGGGGCGCCGCAATATAGAACACACGCTTGGCCGCCGCATCGGCCGGCGTCTGGTGGATGGAAGAAGCCTCGGTGCGGTTCGAAGCAAACGCGCGCATGGCGGTCTGTTTTTCGCCCAGGTCGAACGGTTCATCTTCGTCTTCGCCGGTGGTAATGCGCATCTGACCATTAATGTCGTAGATGCAAACGTCGAGGTAGCCGGAGGTTGCCTGGATCGCTGCCAGCTGGTCAAATATTTGCTGCCGGGCCAGATCATCATGTGCGCCGCGCATCAGCCAGGAATGCATAGCGTCGCCAAGAAAGCGACCGCCACTGAAAACCGACGCATCACTGAGCCTTTCCTGCACCCACGCGGAGACCGCCGAGGCGCGCACGTCCGCGACGCCGCGCAGCGTTACTTTTGTTCTTTCTTCTTCGCCTTCGACCAGCCGCTGATAGACGAGATAGCTGGCGATCAGGGAAAGGAGGAATAGTGCAAGAAAGACGCCAACCGCCAGCCGGGAATGCTTGCGAGGGGAACCAGTGGTGTGCGCTAACAAAGAAGGGGCCGCCACGGTTGTATCCGGTAAGGAAACAGATTGTCTGTTGGCACAACGTATCCTGAAGGCCAGTATCTAACTTATGACTGTCGTATCGGCACCTTGTTCTCGCGAAGGCCGGGCGAATTGATCCCCGGCAGAGCATAGTGTTATTAATGGAAAGGTTCTCGCTGCGCCAAACAGCGCAGGAGAACTTAGAGTTGATTTCAGTAGAAAACAGCCGGCGTCAGGCGAGCTGGCGGGCGTACGTTTCCAGATGCTGATCGGTGCTGCCGAACTGCATTTCGATTGCCATCAGGCGCTTGAAGTAGTGGCTGACGTCAAGCTCGTCGGTCACGCCCATGCCGCCATGTAGCTGTACCGCCTGCTGGCCGACGAAGCGGCAGGCTTGACCGATGACGACCTTGGCGGCCGACATGGCTTTGCTGCGCACGGCGAGGTCCGGATCGGTGCAGCGCACCGCCGCAAGGTAACTCATCGAGCGTGCCTGTTCGATGTGCAAGACCATGTCGGCCATACGGTGCTGCAAGGCCTGGAACTTGCCGATCGGCTGGCCGAACTGCTTGCGGTTGCGCGAGTATTCGACGGTGGCGGCGAGGATCTTGTCCAGCGCGCCGATCGCTTCCGCACAAACTGCCGCAAGGCCGAAATCGAGCACGTCCATCACCTTGTCTTCGGCACCGGGTGCGCCCAGCATCGCGCTGGCCGGCACATATACCTGGTTGAGCCACACTTCGCATGCAGGAATGCCGTCCACCGTCTTGTACGGCACTTTCGTCACGCCGAAAGCGTCGCGCGGGACGACGAACACGGCCATCGGGCCGCTTTCACCTTCATCCGTACCGGAACCGGCGATGCGCGCAGTGACGAGCAGCACGTCGGCCGAGCCGCCGTGCGACACGACGCACTTGTACCCCGTCAACATGTAACCGTCGCCGGCCGGCCACGCACGTGTATCGATCGCCATGCGGTCGAAGCGGCTGGCATGCTCGTCATGCGCGAACGCGGCAATCTTTTCCCCGCCGGCCAATGCCGGCAACAGGACGGCTCGCTGCTGTTCATTGCCGAGCAGCGCAATCGCCTTGGTCGCGAGCACGGCACTGGTAAGGAAAGGTTCCAGCAGCAGGCCTTCGCCTACAGCCGTCATCGCCAGCATGGTATCGAGCGCGCTGCCGCCCAAGCCACCATCTTCTTCCGGCACGTTGAGCGCAAGCAGGCCGATGTCTGCCAGCGATTGCCATGCTTCGCGGCTGAATCCTTCCGGCGTCTTGTCCTTGATCTGGCGGCGTGTCTCGAAACCATAGTCCTTCGCCACGAAGCGGCGGGTGGTGTCGAGCAGCATTTGCTGTTCTTCGGTAAAGGTGAAGTCCATCGCAATATCCTTCTTACAGGCCCAGGATCATCTGGGAGATGATGTTCTTTTGAATTTCATTGGAGCCGCCGTAGATCGACAGCTTGCGCATGTTCAGGTAGTTCGCTGCGAGCGGCACCGCATAGAACGGACCGACATCGTCACCTTGGTAGCCGGCGGCCATCGCTTCGCGGCGCAGTTGCAGGCCGTAGGGGCCGACCGCCTGCACCAGCATCTCGGTGATCGCCTGCTGGATTTCGGTGCCCTTGATCTTGAGGATCGACGCTTCCGGCCCCGGCGCTCGGCGCTCGGCTTCGGCCGACAGCACGCGCAGGTTGGTGATTTCCAGCGCCGTGAGGTCGATCTCGATCTGCGCGATTTTCGCTGCGAACAGCGGGTCCCTGATCAACGGTTTGCCGTGTTTGCTTTCCAGCGACGCGATGCGCTTCAGGCGTGCGAGTTCGCGCTTGGCGATGCCGATGCCGGCAATGTTGGTACGCTCATGGCCGAGCAGGAATTTTGCGTAGGTCCAGCCGGCGTTCTCTTCACCGACGAGATTCTCGACCGGCACACGCACGTTCTCGAACCAGACTTCGTTCACTTCGTGTGCGCCGTCCATCGTGATGATCGGGCGCACGGTGATGCCCGGCGACTTCATGTCGATCAGCAGGAAGGAGATGCCGCGCTGCGCCTTAGCTTCCGGATCGGTGCGCACCAGGCAGAAAATCCAGTCGGCATACTGGCCGAGCGTGGTCCAGGTTTTCTGGCCGTTGCAGATGTAGTGGTCGCCTTCCCTGACCGCGCGCATCTTTACCGACGCGAGGTCGGAACCAGAACCCGGCTCGGAGTAGCCTTGGCACCACCATTCGTCGGCAGACAGGATCTTCGGCAGGAAGCGTTCCTGCTGTGCTGGCGAGCCGTACTGCATGATGACCGGCGCGACCATTTTCAGGCCGAACGGGACCATGCGCGGCGCGCCGGCGGCGGCGCATTCTTCTTCGAAGATGTATTGCTGCGTGGTGCTCCAGCCGGTGCCGCCGAATTCCTTCTTCCACGCGGCGCCGCCCCAGCCTTGCTTGTGCAGGATTTTTTGCCAACGGATGTAGTCGTCGGATTTGAGGACGAGGCCGTTCAGGACCTTGTGCTGGATGTCGGGGGGGAGGTGGGTGGCGACGAATTCTCTTACTTCCTGGCGGAAGGCGAGTTCTTCGGGGGTGAAGTTTAGGTTCATGGGTTCCTCTTGCTTGTTCTTTGTTCCGGCGGTGCTTGGCTCTTCGGTGATGCAGTGCTGTTTTCTCTTTGTAGGACTTTGCCGGGGGCGGCCCGGCGGCCGCTTACTTTTCTTGTCTCGCCAAGAAAAGTAAGCAAAAGAAGGCGACCGCACAGCCGCTGCCCCTGCGGGGTTCCCGAAAGAGCCACGCTCGAATCGGGAAGCGAAACCAACTCGCCTTCGGCTCAGACATGTTTCGCTTCTTTATCCGATTCGAGCGTGGCTCTTTCGGCAGCGTCAGAAGCGGGAATGTCCGGCATAACCACTTCTTGTCTGGCAATCCTTGCTTCGGTACTGGGAATCGTAGAGTGGGCTCTGCCCACCAGGCATCCCGTCTGCATTCCGATTAAAACGCCGCAATTCCCGTCTGCTCGCGCCCAAGAATCAACGCGTGAATGTCGTGTGTACCTTCATAGGTGTTCACCACTTCGAGGTTCACCATGTGGCGCGCGACGCCAAACTCATCGGAGATGCCATTGCCACCCATCATGTCGCGGGCCATGCGAGCGACTTCGAGTGCCTTGCCGCAGGAGTTGCGCTTCATGATGGAGGTGATGGCGACGGCTGCGGTGCCTTCGTCTTTCATGCGACCTAGCCGCAGGCAGCCCTGCAGGCCGAGCGTGATTTCGGTTTGCATGTCGGCCAGCTTCTTCTGGATCAGCTGGTTCGCGGCCAAGGGCTTGCCGAACTGCTTACGATCGAGCACATACTGGCGGGCACGGAACCAGCAGTCTTCCGCCGCACCCAATGCGCCCCACGCAATGCCGTAGCGTGCAGAGTTCAGGCAGGTGAACGGACCTTTCAAACCATGCACTTCCGGAAATGCGTTTTCTTCCGGGCAGAACACTTCATCCATCACGATCTCGCCGGTGATCGACGCACGCAGGCCGACCTTGCCGTGGATCGCCGGGGCGCTCAAACCTTTCCAGCCTTTCTCCAGCACGAAACCACGGATTTGTCCTTCATCATCTTTCGCCCACACCACGAACACATCGGCGATCGGGGAATTCGAGATCCACATCTTGCTGCCGGTGAGGCTGTAGCCGCCGGGCACTTTCTTGGCGCGGGTGACCATCGAGCCGGGGTCAGAGCCATGGTTCGGCTCGGTCAGGCCGAAGCAGCCGATGTATTCGCCGGTGGCCAGTTTCGGCAGGTATTTCTGTTTCGTCTGTTCATTGCCGAAGTCGTAAATCGGCACCATCACCAGCGAGCTTTGCACGCTCATCATCGAGCGGTAGCCGGAGTCGACGCGTTCAACTTCGCGCGCGATCAGGCCGTAGCTGACGTAGTTCAGGCCGGGGCCGCCGTACTGTTCGGGGATGGTCGGGCCGAGCAAGCCGAGCTCGCCCATTTCGCGAAAGATGGCCGGATCGGTTTTCTCGTGGCGGAAGGCTTCCAGCACGCGCGGGGCCAGCTTGCCCTGGCAATACGCGTTGGCGGCGTCGCGCACCATGCGCTCGTCATTGCTCAGTTGCTGGTCCAAGAGCAGCGGGTCGTCCCAGTGGAATTGCGCTTTGTTGGTCATGCTTGTCTCCGGTATCAAATCTTTTCGATGACGATGGCGAGGCCCTGGCCGACGCCGATGCACAGGCTGACCACGGCGTAGCGGCCGTTGCGGCGGATCAGTTCGCGGCTGGTCGTCAGCGCGAGGCGGGCGCCGGAAGCGCCGAGCGGGTGGCCGAGCGCAATCGCGCCGCCGTTCGGGTTCACGCGGCTGTCCTTCAGGTCGACTTCCAGCAGCTTCAGGCAGCTCAGAACCTGGCTGGCGAAGGCTTCGTTGATTTCGATGATGTCCATGTCGGCCAGCGTCAGGTTTGCGCGCGCCAGTGCCTTCTTGATCGCATTGACCGGTCCGACGCCCATGATGCGCGGTTCGACACCGGCAACGGCGGCCGACAGGATGCGCACCATCGGTGCCTTGCCAGCCTTCTCGCCGGCGGTGCGGCTGCCGACCAGCAGCACGGCGGCGCCGTCATTGATGCCGGAGGCATTGCCTGCGGTAACGACGCCGCCTTCAAACAGGGGCTTGAGTTTCTCCAGCGTCGCAGCGGTGGTTTCCGGACGCGGATGCTCGTCCTTGTCGACCACGACCGGCGGTGTCTTGCGGCCGGTGGGCACCGAGATCGGGTGGATCTCGCCGGCGAAGAAACCGGCTTCCAGTGCCGCCTGATATTTCATCTGCGACGCGAGCGCGAATGCATCGGCCTGCACACGTGTAATGCCGAAGTCCCTGGCGACGTTGTCGCCGGTCTCCGGCATCGTGTCCGCGCCGTATTGCGCGGTGACTTTCGGGTTCGGGAAGCGCGCGCCGATGGTGGTGTCGAAGACCTTGAAGTCGCGGGAGAAGGGCGACTCCGACTTGGCGACGACGAAGGGCGCGCGGCTCATGCTCTCCACGCCGCCGGCGATGTACAGGGCGCCTTCGCCGCAGGTAATCGCGCGTGCCGCATCCATCACGGCGGCAAGGCCGGATGCGCACAGGCGGTTGACGGTCTGGCCCGGCACGGTGACCGGCAGGCCAGCTGCGAGCAGGGCGTTGCGCGCGACATTGCGCGAGTCCTCGCCGGCCTGGTTGGTGTCGCCAAGGATCACGTCCTCGATCTGGTCAGCCTGCCAGGGATTGCGTGCGACCAGCGCGCGGATTACTTCCGCGACGAGGTCGTCGGGGCGAACCGGGGCGAGTGCGCCGGCGTGGCGGCCAAAGGGGGAGCGCAGGCCGTCGTAAATGTAAGCGTCGAGCATCGTTAAATCTCCTTATGGTGTAGCGACAGACCCAGCAATGCGCGGCGCTGCAGCCACGGGCTGGGGCGATAACGTGCATCGCCCGTCTGTTGTTCGAGGTTTTTCAGAATAGTGAGCACCGTCGTGGTGCCGAGCCGGTCGCCCCAGGCAAGCGGGCCGATCGGATAGCCGAGGCCGAGCATGACGGCACGGTCGATGTCCTGCGGATCGGCGATGCCCTGTTGCGCGATCTCGCAGGCGATGTTGACGATGTGCGCGACGACGCGCTGCGTGACCAGTCCTGCGCTGTCGCGGATCACGCTCACCGGCACGCCGGTCGCACCGAACACGCCGCAGGCCATTGCCAGATAGTCTGCATCGGTTGCCGGCGTGGTCATCACGACCCGGCGACGGGAGGTGTCGAACAACGCTTCCACCGCAACCGTGCGGCGGCCGTCCAGGTCTTCTCGCACGCAGCAGGTCGTGGCGTCTTCGCCCAGCGGTGTCACGATGCATAGCGCCGTATCGCTCGGCCGGGCACCGCTTTCGATCGGCACACCGGCAGCGGCGACGAGGGCGGTCACGCGTTCTGCCAGCTCCGGGCAGTCACGGCTGAGCCATACGCTCGACGGCAGCTTCGTCGCCTGTGCCGGCTCGGGAATCGCTTCCTTCTTGCCGTCTGCGCCATAGCGGTAGAAGCCGTGTCCGACCTTCTTGCCGAGCGCGCCGGCCACCAGCATCTGGCGCGTGATGCCCTGCGGGCGGAAGCGCGGCTCTTCGTAATACTGGTGGTAGATCGATTCCATCACCGGATGCGACACGTCGAGGCCGGTGAGGTCGAACAGCTCGCACGGGCCGAGGCGGAAACCCGCGGTGTCGCGCAGGATGTTGTCGAGCGTCGGTACGCTGGCAACACCTTCATTCAGCAGGCGCATGCCTTCCGTGCCATAGCCGCGGCCGGCGTGGTTGACGATGAAGCCCGGCGTGTCGTTGGCGCGCACCGCGGTATGGCCCCAGTGCTTGCCGAGCGAGAGCAGGTAATCGACGATGGCCGGCGCAGTCAGGAAGCCGCCGATGGCCTCGACGACCTTCATCAGGGGCACAGGGTTGAAGAAGTGAAATCCCGCGACCCGCTGCGGATGCCGGAGCCCGGCCGCGATGGCGGTGACCGACAGCGAAGAGGTGTTGGTGGCGAGGATGGCGTCGCGGCCGACGATACTCTCGAGCGTGGAGAACAGCGATTTTTTCACACCGAGGTCTTCCACGATCGCTTCGACGACCACATGGCAGCCGGTCAGGTCGTCGAGCGACGCGCAGGCTTGCAGGCGCTGGCGGGCCGCTGCGGCAGCCGCCTGCTCCAGCTTTCCTTTCTCGACCAGCTTGCCGAAAGTCGCGAGCAGTTCCTCTCGTGCAGAGGCAGCCGCCCCTTCGCGGCTATCGGTCAGACGTACTTGCGAGCCGGCGAGGGCGGCAATCTGCGCGATGCCGCGCCCCATCACACCGCATCCCACGATGCCAACGACCAGTTCCGGCGAGGCGGGCTCGGGGCGAATTGCCTTATGCATTCGACGTCTCCCTAGGGTTTTTCGTCACGTTCTGCAATGCAGAAATAAATAACAGAAAATGGAACTCTATTACCTTTCCTTACGCAGTGTCAAGAAATGCATGCGTATCACAGAATAATGGCGGAAGATAGAAGCGCGAAGAACGATTCCAGATGGCATCTTTCAGGCTTGCAAAGACGACGTGGTTCTGCAATGCAGCACGAGATTCCGCAAAAGTCGTTGCTTTTCCAAAATCCTTATGCCAGTATCTGCACCCTGGAATGCATTTCGGGAAACTCTTTTTGGACCGGAATACATTCGTCCCCTTTCAAAAAAATTTCTGCTGTCCTGCAAGAACAGCAAGGAGACGGGATGAATCACGAGGTGAAGCTGGCTAGCGACGGTGGTAATGCACGCCGCATTCACGAAGTCTTTCAGTCTTGGGTGGCAACGCAGCCGGACAAAGTCGCGCTGAAAGGCGATGAGCGGTCCATTACCTATGGGCAGCTGGGCGGTGTCGTCGAGGCAGTGGCGCAAAGGCTGCGCGACACCGGCGTGCGTGCCGGTGACCGTGTGCTGCTGGTGGCGGAAAATTCTGTCGCCCTGTGCGTCTGCATTCTCGCCGTGAGCCGCCTGGACGCCTGGTCGGCGACCGTCAATGCCCGCCTGTCCACCCGTGAAATCGATAATTTCCTTGCCCATTCCGGTGCGCGCCGCGCCCTGTACTTCAGCGCAGTCTCTCCGCAGGCGAAAGAGCACGGGGAGCAGCGTGGTGCACAGGCAGTCGAGTGGCCCGGCATCGGCCAGCTGCTGCTCGGCCCGCTGAACGGGCAGGCCGTACAGGAAGCGGTTGACGAGGACGGCAGGCAACAGGTTGCGGCCATGGTCTATACCTCCGGCACCACCGGGTCACCGAAAGCGGTGATGCTGACCCATGCCAACCTCATCTTCATCGGCGCCAACAGCTGCCGCATGCGCCGCATCAACCCGGGCGACGTCATCTATGGCGTGCTCCCGCTATCGCATGTGTACGGACTGTCTTCATTGCTGGTTGCCGCGCTGATGGGCGGGGCGACACTGCGCCTGGCCGCACGCTACCAGCCGGAGGCACTTGCACGCGCATTGATGGAAGAGGGCATCACCGTCATGCACGGCGCCCCTGCGATGTACGCAAAGCTCCTGGAGTGGGGCGAACGGCAGGCGGCGGCCACCGGCAAGCCGATCTCCGCGCCGCATCTGCGCGTGGCGCAGTCCGGTGGCGCACCGCTGACGATGCCGCTCAAGCAGGCATTCGAAAAGACATTCGGCCTCACGCTACACAACGGCTACGGCATGACCGAGTCCTCGCCATCGATCTGCCAGACGCGCATGGATGCACCGCGCACCGACTGCTCGGTCGGCCCGCCGATCCCCGGCATCGAAATCAAACTGCACGGCGCCGAAAACAGCCCCGATGGCGCCGGGGAACTCTGGGTGCGCGGCCCGAACGTGATGAAGGGCTACTACAAGGCGCCCGAGCTCACCGCCGCTACGCTGACCGAGGACGGCTGGTTGCGCACCGGCGACCTCGCGCGCATCGAGCCCGACGGCGTCGTCACGCTGGTCGGCCGCAGCAAGGAGCTGATCATCCGCTCCGGGTTCAACGTCTATCCGATTGAAGTCGAACAGGTGCTCAACGGCTATCCGAGCGTGGTGCAGTCCGCGGTCGTCGGCCGGGAAGTGGAGGGCAACGAGGAAGTTGTCGCCTTTATCGAAGTGGCGAACGGCGAGTCAGTGTCGATTGACGCGTTGCGCGTGCACCTGAAAGCCAACCTGTCCCCTTACAAAATTCCTTCAGAGATCGTGGTGCTTGATCACTTGCCGGCGGCGGCGACCGGCAAGGTGCTGAAAAAGGAGCTGCAACAAATCGCCGCAAAGCGCGTCACCGAACATTCGTGAACCAGAGCTTTTTAACAAGAGGAAGAGACATGAAATTTCAAAGAACAACCGTAGCGAAAATGGGCGTTGCCCTGAGCGCAGCATTCTGCGCTGCCGCCGTCAACGCGGAAGAATTCAAGGTGGGCGCGCACATGCCGCTCACAGGCGCAATCGCACGCTCCGGCGCGGGTTTCAATGAAGGCGTGCAGGCTGCCGTGGAAATCTTCAACAAGACCAACGGCAAGCATACGATCAAGATGGTCACCATCGACGATGAGTCCGCACCGGCCAAGGCCGTTGCCGCCGTCGAGAAGCTGCAATCCGAAGGCGTAACTGCCTTGATCGGCGGTTACGGCTCCAACATCATCGGCCCGGCATCCGATGCGGCCAATCGCCACAATCTCACCTACATCACCGCCGGCGGCGTCAACGACGACCTGACCAAGCGCGGCTACAAGACCTTCTTCCGCATCAACAACACCCGCGGCTACGAGCTGGCGATCGAAAACCTGATGCAGGAAATGAAGATCAAGTCGGTGTCCATCGTGTACTCCACCAAGGAAGCGACTACCGACCTGGCGAAGGGCGTGGAAAAATCGCTCGCCGCCAAGGGCATCAAGGTGACCACGCACGCCTTCGACCCGGCCATCACCGACTTCAAGCCGATCATCAACAAGATCAAGCTGCAGGACAAGCCGGAGGTCATCCTGATGAGCGCCTACGAGAATGACTACGTCGGCATCATCCGCGCTGCCAAGGTGCTCAAGCCGCAGGTCAAGTCGGTCGTCGGCGTGTGGTCGCTCGCCACATCCAAGATGGCAGCCGACTTCCCGGACCTGATGCCGAACGTAATCGGCACCGCGTTGCTGCCGTTCCCGGTCGAGTACAAGACACCGGAAGGAAAGCAGTTTGCCGACACCTACAAGAAGATGTTCAACAAGGACGTCGACTATCTCGCCCAGTTCGGCTACGTGAAAGCTTCGCTGCTGTTTGAAGCGATTGCGCGCGCAGCCGACAACGGCTCGCTGAAAAAGGGCGGCCTGTCCGATGAGCTGCGCAAGACCAACCGCGAGACGCTGATCGGCAAGGTCACCTTCGATGCCAACGGCGACAACCCGAACTTCCAGCACCGCATGGGCCAGCACCAGGACGGCAAGATCGCGATCGTATCGCCGGCATACCAGGCAACAGCACCGCTGAAGTTCCCGGCAGTGCCGTGGTAAGCATCGGTCGATCCACAAAGAACGAATCCCCTCCCTTTCAAGGCGAGGGTTAGGGTGGGGATGGGTGAATAACGGGCGACCGTTCAACCCCATCCCTCTCCCCGCCTCCCCCTTGAAGGGGGAGGAGTGACGGCGTGCGCTTTGAACATGAAGTGCTCGAACACCAACCGATTCCCCGATTCCCCATGTCAGAACTCATCCTGCAATCCCTTTACTCCGGCATGCTGGTCGGCGGCGTCTACGCGCTGATCGCACTCGGCCTGACGCTCGCCTTCGGGACCATGCGCATCATCAACCTAGCCCACGGCGAGCTGGTGCTGTTGGCCGCCTATGTCGCCTACACCGTGGAAAGCCGCCTCGGCGTCAATCCGATGATGGCGTTGCCGATCGCCCTCGTGGTCGTTTGCATCTGCTCGGCCATCGTTTATTTCCTGGTGTCGCGCATCAAGCGCAACCGCGAACTGAATTCCCTGATGCTGACCTTCGCGCTCGGCATGATCCTCACCAACGCCGTGCTGCTGTTTTGGTCGAGCGACATCCGCTCCACCGCCAACGCATCGATGCAGGACGCGGTGCAGATCGGCGACCTCTACAGCATGTTCAGCGAGCTGTTCTTCTTTGTCGTCAGCCTCGGCGTTGCCATCGCGCTCGGATGGTGGCTGTCGCGCAGCTGGTATGGCCGCGCGGTGCGTGCTGTGTCATCCAACCGGGATGCGGCCAAGCTGATGGGCATCAATCCGGCCAAGGTCGAGTTGGTGTCGTTCCTGGTTGCAGGCGTATTGGCGACCATCGCCGGCATCGCGATCTTTTCCAGTGGCGTGATCTCGCCGCCGCTCGGCCATTCGCTCACCGTCAAGGCATTCATCATCACGGTGCTGGCCGGTGTCGGATCGGTGCCGGGTGTCGTGCTGGCCGCGCTGCTGCTGGGCATTACCGAGGCAATGACCGTGACGCTCGCCAGCTCGGCATTGCAGGAACTGGCAGGCATGCTGCTGTTCCTCGTAGTGTTGTTCATCCTGCCGAACGGCCTGTTCGGCGCCAAGAAACGTCGGGGCTAAGGTCGGGGCCAAGGCAATGGAAAAGACAATGAAAAAACTCCTGTGGATCGCCGTCGCGGTCCTGTACCTGGTCGTGCCGTTCCTGTTGAAGGGCAACAGCTACATCCTCAGCCTGACGGTATCCTCGCTGATCGTGGCCGGCATCGCGGTCGCCTGGGCCTTGCTCGGCAACCTCGGCGGCATGGTCAGCTTCGGCCATGCGGCATTCTTCGGTCTTGGCGCCTATGCGTCGGCGCTGCTGACGATGAAGGCCGGCTGGCCGGTGCTGCTGGCCATTCCCGCCGGTGGCCTGTTTGCGTCGATTGCGTCGATTGCGATGCTGCCGGCGCTGCGCCTGTCGGGGCCGTATTTTGCGCTGGCGATTCTTGCATACGCGCATATCTTCAAGATCCTGGCGACGGAGTTCACGTCGCTGACAGGCGGTTCTGGTGGTTTGTCATCGATTCCCGGGCTGCCGACCGTGGTGCAGGCCGATTTCCTGACTGGCCTTGGACCGTATTTGTTCGTGCTGACGATCGTGCTGGTGTTCTGCGCGATCTATGCATGGGTGCGCAAGAGCGACTACGGCATTGCCTTGCGTGCGATGCACGACAGTGAAGATGCAACCCGCGTGGTCGGCGTCAACAGCGTATTGCTGAAGTCATGGATGCTCCTGCTGTCCGCGTTCATGACCGGCGTCATCGGTGCATTCAATGCCCACATCATCAACTTCCTCGAACCGGACTATGCGTTCAACGGTGCATGGAGCGTGCTGCCCATCGTTGCGGCGATCTTCGGCGGCTATCGCTCCATTGTGGGACCGATGGTCGGCGCGGTGGTGATCTATCTGGTGGACCAGCTGGTGTTCAAGGCAATGCTGTCGTCGGGGCACCAGATCATCCTCGGCATCGTGCTGGCGGCCATGATCCTGTTCGCGCCGGACGGTCTGCTTGGTTTGTTCAAGAAACGCACAGCAGGAGGCCACCATGCTTAAGCTGAACAACATCACGATCCAGTTCGGCGGCCTGGTTGCGCTGAAGGACGTCACTTTCTCGATGGGTTCCGACCAGGTGGTTGGACTCGTCGGCCCGAATGGCGCCGGCAAGACGACGCTGTTCAACGCGATCTCGGGCCTGGTGCGGACGACGGCGGGCAGTGTCGATTTCGACGGTGTCGAGATCAGCAGGAAGCCGCTGCATACTCGTGCCCGGCTCGGCATCGGCCGCACCTTCCAGATCCCGCAGCCGATGCACGAACTCACGGTGCGCGAGAATCTGGTCGTTGCGCAGCGCTTCGGCAATGGCAAGGTCGATCACGCGCGCATTGACGAGATCCTGGAATTCATGGACCTGCGCGCCCAATCCGAGCGCGATGCGGCCACCGGCCTCGCACTGCAGGAATTAAAGCGACTGGAAGTGGCGAAGGCGCTCGCGACCGAGCCGAAGCTGCTCCTGCTCGACGAAGTGCTGGCCGGACTGGAAACGAGCGGCAAGCGCTACTTCACCGCCAAGCTGGAAGATCTGCACAAGAAGTTCAAGATCGGCATCCTGATCATCGAACACGACATCGAAACCGTGTCCACGCTGTGCGACCGCGTCGTGGTGCTCAACTTCGGCAAGGTGATCGCCGACGGCGCGCCGGAAGCGGTATTCCGCGATCCGGAAGTCATCAAGAGTTATACGGGAGCAGCCCATGCTTGAGATTCGCAACCTGCGCGCCGGCTATGGCGCCATCAATGTGCTGTGGGACGTGAGCCTGTCGTTTGCCGAGGGTCGGCTGACGACCATCGTCGGTCCCAACGGAGCGGGAAAATCCACGCTCCTCAAAACCATCATGGGGCTGGTGCCGGCCAGCCAGGGCGAGATCACTTTGCGCGGCCAGTCGCTGGCAAAGACCCGCACCTGGGAAATGGCGGAGCAGGGCGTGGTGCTGGTGCCGGAAGGCCGGCTGGTGTTCCGCGACATGAGCGTCGAGGAAAACCTGATCATGGGCGCCTTCACCAAGGACAAGCGGCCGGCGATGGCACGCAACATCGAACGTGCGTATGAACTGTTCCCGCGCCTGAAGGAGCGCCGTAAGCAGCTGGCCGGTTCATTGTCCGGCGGCGAAGCGCAGATGGTGGCGATGGCGCGCGGCATGATGGCAGAGCCGCGCATCCTGTTGATCGACGAGCCCTCACTCGGCCTGGCACCGGTGATCGTGCAGGAGATCTTCAATATCCTGCGTCGCCTGAAGGAAGAGGGCGTGACCATTGTGCTGGTGGAGCAGAACACACACATGGCGCTGTCGGTTGCCGATCGCGTCTACATGATGCGCAGTGGAAAGGTCGTGCTCGACAAGCCTGCTGCCGAAATCGACGTTGCAAAACTGCACGACCTGTATTTTGCGCTGGAGACGTAGTTTGACGGATAATTCGGCACATTTCGAAAAAAATCGGGCAACCAGCATGTTCCTTTCCCCCGGGCGGCGGAGGGAAAGGAGCAGTAAACCGACGCAGGCATTCATGGCGCAACCTAACGAAGAACAACTCACCTCTACCCCCAAGTCCAACGCCAAGGAGGACCGCCACTTCGTGACGGCTCTCGCACGGGGCCTGGAAGTGTTGTCCTGTTTTCGCTCGGGTGAAAAGATGCTGGGCAACCAGGAACTGGCCGACCGTGCAAAACTGCCGAAGTCGACGGTATCGCGCCTGACCTACACGCTGACCAAGCTCGGCTACCTGCAGTACGTCGAGGAGTTGGGCAAGTACCGCCTCGGCACCGCCAGCCTTGCGCTCGGCAGTGCGATGCTGTCCAAACTCGACATCCGCCAGTATGCGCGTCCCTACATGCAGGAGCTGGCGGACTTCTCCAACGCGACGGTGTCGCTCGGCATGCGCGACCGCCTGTCGATGATCTACGTCGAAAACTGCCGCAGCCAGGCAGCGCTGACCTTGCGCCTCGACGTCGGCGCGCGCATCCCGATTGCGCTGACCGCAATGGGACGCGCCTACCTGGCCGAAGCGTCGTCGAGCGAGCGCAATGAGATCCTCGAGCGAGTGCGTGAGTTCGATGAGCAGAAATGGCCAAGCATTCGCGATGGCGTGATGCGCTCGCTGGAGGAGTACCAGACGCTCGGTTGCTGCACCTCCTTCGGCGACTGGCAGAAAGACGTCAACGCGATTGCGGTCGCATTCCGTCCCGCCAACGGCACGTCGATCTTCAGCATCAACTGCGGCGGCCCCTCCTTCAACCTCGCGCCAGAATTCCTGCTCAACGAGGTCAAGCCGCGCCTGTTGGATCTCGTCGACCGCCTGCGCCGCGCATAGACGAATTGGCGGCATTAGCGCCGCCTCCTTACACCAACTTTACGAGAGCCGCTCCGCGCGGCTCTTTTCCATGCTTTCTCTCACTTTTCGACCAACAATTGCGGCAGGGCAAACATTCGCCTCGCTGTCATAGTGCGGAAACCTAAATAGGCGTAGGCTGTACGGATGTCGCGGTCTCGTCGATCTTGCGAGTCCTTGCTCCGATTCTTTTGTGCATCTGCACACGCCGCGAACGCTCGTGCTTATAAGAGCACCTAGGAATCGATTGAGTAAGATCAAGTGAAGTGATTACACGCAGCGCTATGATGGGCGGCTTGCTTGCCGATATGGCAATCAGGCCTCCGTCCCGGTCTTTTGCCAACGCAAGCGTCCCAATGTTTTTGTCGTCCTGAAGGGAGAATGAAATGAATGATGTGGTAATCGTCGCTGCTGGCCGCACCGCCGTCGGAAAATTTGGTGGTTCGCTGGCCAAGGTGGCTGCCTCCGACCTCGGTGCCCATGTGATCAAGAACCTGCTGGCCAAGACCGGCATCGCTCCTGACCAGGTGAGCGAAGTAATCATGGGCCAGGTGCTCACCGCCGGCGTCGGACAGAACCCTGCGCGACAAGCGGTGATCCGCGCCGGCCTCCCTGACATGGTTCCTGCCATGACCATCAACAAGGTCTGCGGCAGCGGCCTGAAAGCCACGCATCTCGCAACGCAGGCAATCCTGTGCGGCGACGCCGAGATCGTCATCGCCGGTGGCCAGGAGAACATGAGTGCCTCGCCGCACGTGCTGCAGGGCTCGCGCGACGGCTTCCGCATGGGCGATGCCAAACTGGTCGACACCATGATCGTCGACGGCCTGTGGGACGTCTACAACCAGTACCACATGGGCATCACCGCCGAGAACGTGGCGAAAAAGTACAACGTGTCCCGCCAAGAGCAGGACGAGTTCTCGGTCGCGTCGCAGAACAAGGCAGAAGCCGCGCAGAAGGCCGGCAAGTTCAAGGACGAGATCATCCCCTTCGAGATTGCATCCAAGAAGGGCTCGGTCGTGTTCGATACCGACGAATTCATCAAGCCGGGCGTGACCATCGACTCCCTGGCAGGTTTGCGTCCGGCATTTGCGAAGGACGGGACCGTCACCGCCGGCAATGCCTCCGGCATCAACGACGGCGCTGCTGCAGTCATCATGATGTCGGCGAAAAAAGCCGAACAGCTCGGCCTGAAGCCGCTGGCACGCATCAAGGCGTATTCCTCCGCAGGCGTGGATCCGACCATCATGGGCATGGGCCCGGTGCCGGCATCGCAGCTGTGCCTGAAGAAGGCCGGCTGGACGCACAAGGATGTGGACCTGATGGAGATTAATGAAGCGTTCGCAGCGCAGGCCATCGGCGTGAACAAGGAAATGGGCTGGGATACCAGCAAGATCAACGTCAACGGCGGGGCGATTGCGATCGGTCACCCGATTGGTGCATCGGGCTGCCGCATTCTGGTGACGCTGATCCACGAAATGATCCGCCGCGATGCCAAACGCGGCCTTGCCAGCCTGTGCATCGGCGGTGGCATGGGCGTTGCCTTGGCAATCGAGCGGTAATTTGCTGAGGCAGGGCTGACATATTTTTTAGTCTTTTGTAGTTAGAACAGATAAGAGAGAACAGAACATGGCAAGAGTCGCATTAGTCACAGGCGGTATGGGCGGTCTGGGGGAAGCAATCTGCATCAAGATGGCTGCACTGGGCTATCAGGTAGTCACCACCTACTCACCGGGCAACACCAAGTCCGGCGAATGGCTGGCATCGATGGAGCAGCAGGGATTCAAGTTCCGCGCTTATCCGTGCGATGTGGCCGATTATGATTCTGCACAGGCCTGCATCAAGCAGATTACCGAAGAAATCGGGCCGGTCGACGTACTGGTCAATAACGCTGGCATCACGCGCGACATGACCTTCAAGAAGATGGACAAGACCAACTGGGATGCGGTCATGAAGACCAACCTGGATTCCGTCTTCAATATGACCAAGCCGGTCTGCGACGGCATGACCGACCGCGGCTGGGGCCGCATCATCAACATCTCGTCGGTGAACGGCCAGAAGGGCGCATTTGGTCAGACCAACTATTCTGCTGCGAAGGCCGGTATGCATGGTTTCACCAAGGCGCTGGCGCTGGAAGTGGCGAAGAAGGGCGTCACCGTCAACACCATCTCGCCCGGCTATATCGGCACCAAGATGGTGATGGCGATCCCGAGTGAAGTACTCGAGAGCAAAATTATTCCGCAGATCCCGATGGGCCGTCTCGGCAAGCCGGAAGAAGTGGCAGGACTCGTCGCCTACCTCGCGTCCGATGAAGCCGCCTTCCTGACCGGCGCAAACATCGCAATCAACGGCGGCCAGCATATGTATTAATGCTGGCAGGCGGACGACTCGTCGTTCGCCGAGCCGTTGGTGCTGTTGGCCGGTGCATTTTGCCGTCCGAAGAAATGGAGAGCCCGGTGCACATTCAGTGCGCCGGGCTTTTTGTTTTTGACGTCATGATCTTATCTTCCCGACCGCGGGAACTCTCCGTGTAAATTCCTCTTCCTGCGCAAAACTGAGGAGGCGCCATGGTGCATTGTTGATCGTGCTCATTCAGTGGCGGGCGTTATCGTGCTTCGATAGTAGCCGTTGGAGTGCATAACAGGCTCTAGTGCTGAATGCCAGTTATCGCATTTCTCCTGCAAGTCTTCCGCACGTATCGCAGGTCCGCATATCTGAACAAAAAGCATGAACTTACTGCGCTGAATGCCGCTCTATCAGCGAAGATCGTGCAGCAACGCGGCGAAATGCAGGACGATGCATCAACGCAGCGATAACGATCGGCAAAGGAAGCGCAATCGCCCGGGCCGCAATGGTACGGGCTATATGCCTCCACTTGCACCAAATTTGCACCAAGAACAGGCACCCTGTTCTTTTGCGGATTGGTGTTTACACTAAATCCAGACAGGTATTTTGGAGATGTTTATGCGGAGCGACTACATCCAGCGGTTTGGTCCTGAGGTTGATGAGGCGCATGAAAGGCAGCGGAAAGACATCATGCGAACGATCGAGGCGCATGGTGCCAAGCAGGCTTCGGATCTGCCGGACATGACCGACGGTGAACGGGCGAAATGGTTTTTCTGGAACCTGCATGAAAACCTGGATGAGTTCCGCAAGCTGGAACCGACACTGATCGGCCAGATTGTGAGGACCCAACTGACCGTCACCGACGGGCTGTCAATGGCGACGGAAAAATTCGGGATGGAGAAAAAGATCGCGCTCACTTGCCGCTGGCACCTCAGCATCGCGTACGCCAGTTACCAGAACGAAGAAGCGTATCCCATTGGCGAAGGTTCGGTAGATTTGCTCGTAGCCAATGCCATGCCGTCCGAACCACCGTTGCAGAAAAACCAGAAGGGTTACCTCGATTCCGACAATTCCCTGTATCCAAATCAGCTTTATCTGTATGGATGGGTGACCGAACCCCTCTGGGAAGAGATCAAGTCGCACCTGTACAGTCCTTTGCCGAACTGCCAATCCGATCTGATACTGCGGGACAACTGCCTGTTCCCGGTGAAGCATGGCTTCGGCTTCGTAGCGGGGCCGCCAGGAGCTGTGGGGATCACCAATCTTGAGTTCCGTGTATCGTCCCATGCGGCCGACCGCAGGACAATGCGTCGTACTGAAACGTTGCAGCGCTGACAGCGCGCCGTCAATTTCCTTATTGCTTTTGCCGGCCCGGGCAATGCTCGGGTGCATGACCTTGCCCTTTGCACTACTGAGCCGGCAATAGCTTTCCTTTCACGATCAGGATCACCGTGCGCACCGCGAGCAGGGCAATGATTGTGGAAGCGGCAAGCAATGCCGCCTTGCCGATCCACATGGGCCAGCCGCCACGATGCACAACCTCGAGCACGCTGCTGGCCAAGGCAGCGAAGGGAAAGGAGAAGGACCAGAAGCCGATCGAAAAGGGCACCTTGCTCCACCAGTGAAACCGTGCCGCCACAGTGACGAATGACACGACGGCCACGCCAAGCCCGATCACGAGAACGTCTGCCGGAAGAGCTGGCCATGTCACTGCTGCAGTCAATGTCGCAATGACGGGCGGTGCCAGTTCCACGCCGATCGTCGGCCGAACGACTTCCGGCATCGGTCCCATGAACAGGCGGCTCAGGATGCGCGCCTCCAGCAATGCCCAGCCGGCCAGTCCGGTGCCGAACAATAGTGCGGCCCAGCCGTAGTAGCCGAGGCTGGCGAAGGCCATCGCGCCAATCAGTGCGCCGCCGACGATCGGCAAATAGAGCGCCGGAGTAACTGCATTGGTCGGCATTTGACCGGTCGCGAGGACGGACGCGACGCGGAAGGCGATCACTGCATTGAGCGCGAGTGCGCACAGCGCAAGCAATAACCAGATGCCTTGTCCCGGCTGCTGGAACTGGATTACCGCAAGCAGTATCGACAAAGGCAGCAAGGCCTGCAGGGAACCTTGCACCGGATGCTGGAATTCGGATGCCACCGCCCGCCAATGGCGCTTGCACTTGATCGCATACAGCAGCAGTGATGCTATCCAGATGAGGGTGGCAGGCCAGATAAGAACGATGCCGACAGCGTCCGCGAACTGCCATCCGTATGCAGCAGCACGCTGCCACGCACCGATCAGGCCGAACAAACCCACCGAAATGGCGAATACCCCGGCCGGCAGACGCGCCAGCCACGGCGCCCCCTGAGGCGTATTGGTTGCACGGAACAGGTAGTACAGGCGGGCACGAGGCTCTGGAGTATCCATACTTGTTTTCAACAACAAACGGTTGCCGGAAAGGCAGGGCACGCGCATTCCATATTAGACGGATTCACTCAACGTGGTGATAGATAGATCATGAAAAGTCGTGTTGCAGCGGTTGTTTCTGAACCTCTTGATATCGAACCTTGACAGATAAATCAGAAATATGATGACGCATCATGCGCTGCACAAAATTTGGCTTGTACTTGTGTGCGTCAGTCTCTAGAATGTCGCATGTTGCTGCGCAACAAAAATTGGCAACATTTTTGTCGCATATTCCTGCCGCGAGTTGTAACTCATCACGTGCATTACTCGCATTATTCGCATTACTTGCACTACCCGATTTTTGGAGATTCGATGTTCCCGATTCATGACCAGATGTCCATGGCCGCCAAAGCCAGCATGGAAGCCAACCTCGCGCTGTACACCGCGCTGACCAGCAAGACGCTGGAGAGCGTAGAAAAACTGATCAACCTGAATATCTCGACCGTGAAGTCTTCGCTGGAAGATTCGTCCAGCCAGGCCAAGCAGCTGCTCGCCGTCCGCGACGCAGAAGAGTTCCTGGCCATTGTGCGCGAGCAGGCCAAGCCGAGCATGTCCAAGGCCATCGCTTATGGCGGCAACCTGTTCAGCATCGCGCAAGGCATCCAGTCCGAGCTCAGCAGCGCCGCTGAAGCCCAGATGTCCGCCGCCAGCCGCAAGGTGAACGAACTGGTGGAGCAGGCTGCAAGCAATGCTCCCGCAGGTTCCGAATCGCTGGTGGCTCTCGCCAAGTCCACGCTGGGCAACGCCGGCAACGGTTACGAGCAGTTGACGCGCACTGCCAAGCAAACCATGGACGCATTCGAAGCGACCTTCAACAGCACGATCAACCAGTTCACGCAGGCTGCTGCACCGACGCGAGCTTAAGCATCGTTGCAAACTTGCTGACTAATACGGCCGCAATTCAGGTCGTGTAAGAAGTTGATGAACGTAAAAAGGCACCACACTTGTGGTGCCTTTTTTGTTTCAGATTCTCCCGTCATGCTTCTTCGGGAGAACGTGGAACTGTTTATCAAAGAATTATGGCAGTCGGATGCGCATTGCGGCAGCTCGACGAGCACTCTTGTCATTGGGAATTTGGTTGCGCCCCGCCAGCGGGTAAAGGATAGGCTTCCACTTTCCCAAGCTTCAATGCGCGCGACGCGATGCGGTAGGTGTCCGGATCGAAGCGGGGATGCTCGGTGAACTTCTGTTGCAGGAGCAGTGCTTCCTGCTCGCTCCACGCGGTACCGAGGTAAGTCCAGTTATTCACCACATGCAGGCCGAGCCTGCCATCGGCAGACCGCTCGGCGAGCGTGGCGGCGCCGGGATAGGGCCACGGCTCGATCTTGAGGGCGGACAGGGCCTGCACGAGGCGGGACTGGTGATCAGCCAGCGGCTCACGGCCGACGCATGCGCCGTGGCAGCGTTTTTGCGCGAAAGCTGAGCAGGGCTCACCCTCCGGCGTGGATTCCAGTCCGAGCAGCGACAGGCAAAGGCCATGCTCGTCCGCCAGCGCGCGTAGCGCCATCTCCGCCTTCTGCCGCGTCGTAAACAAGCCAAACAGATATTCGCTGCGCCCGAAGTCCTGATCCTGCGCATAGACCAGTACAGGGCGCAGGTCGCCCGCTGCAGAGGGACGCAGCTGCCAGGCGCACAGGTCGCGCTCGCGTTCTCGCCGTCGTGCATCTTCCGGCATGCGCTTTTTCAACTGCGTTTCCAGTAGCTGTGTGCCCACTTCGCCCGCCGTCTCGTGCCACTCCAGGCGGCGCAGCTCATGTGCGAGACGCACGTCCTTGTCCGAGGGGCGATCGGCATGGAAATGCGACAGCACGCGCTGGCGCAGGTGGGCGGCCTTGCCGACAAACAGCAGCACATCACGCTGGCCGTAAAATACATAAACACCGGGACCGTCCGGCAGGTCTTCCAGCTGGTCGGCATCGATATGGGCGGGCAGGTTCGGCCTCTGCAGCAATTGTTGCGTTGCGCCCAGCAGCAGGTCTTGCGGCACCGTCGTCTGCAGCTTGTCCCAGAACTGCCACAAGAGTTCCGCGTCCACAAGCGCGCGATGGCGACCATCCGATGCCAGTCCATGCCGCTCGGCCAAGGCATCGAGGCTGTGCTTCACTTCATCCGGGAACAGCTTGCGCGAGAGTTTTACCGTGCACAGGACTTCGCGCTGCAGCCGCATGCCGTAGCGCCTGAACTCGTAGCGCAGGAAGCCGTAATCGAAGCGGGCATTGTGCGCAATAAACAGGCCGCCTTCCAGCCGGTGCAGCAGCTCGTCCTTGATCATGTCGAAGGTCGGCGCCGTGCTCACCATCTCCTCGGTGATGCCGGTCAGGTTCTGGATGTAGGGCGGGATGGGCCGTTCCGGATTGACCAAGGTCGACCACCGCTGCACGCCGGCCGGCGTAACTTCGACAATGCCGATCTCCGTCACCCGGTCCACCGCGGGGTTGGGGCCGGTTGCTTCCAGGTCAATAAAGATCAGCTTGCTGTAATAGTTCAGCATGGCAGGAACAATCCGAGATTATCGAGCCTGGAATGGACTGCAAGAGGCGGAAGTGGTTCGGTGCCTTACGGCGGCCAAGCCGAGCCGCGCCGCAGCCTGGCAGCACAGTCTAGCCGGCAGTGACCTTGATCCGCACATCGCCCAGCGTCACCACTTGGCCTGCGCGGATCTTGGCGGTCTTGCGCAACTCCTGATGGCCATCGACCGCCACCTCGCCGCTGGCAACAATCGCCTTGCCGGCGCCGCCGCTGTCGCAGACACCGGCCACCTTCAGCAGCTGGTTCAGTTCGATGTATTCGCCTCGCAGCGGAAATTCAATGGATTGCATGTGTTTCATCCTTGTGCGGCGAGCGTCTGCGCCGCCTTGTCCAGCCATACGCCAAGATTCGCCTGCAAATCTTCCTGGCTGAATGAGCAGCTTTCTTCGGTAAACAGGCTGCCGGCCTCCATGCGTCCCAGCAGGTCTTCCATCACCTGTGCATAGCGTGGCGGCAATGCGGCCAGCAATGCAGTCTGCGAGCGCCAGGTCTGGCAGAAGGCGCTCAGTGCGACGCGCTTGTGCCGCAAGTCGTCGAGCGCCTGGCGCAACGACTGAAGGGTATGGTCATGTGACATGAGGGAGGGAAAGAAGGTGAACGGCCCCGCATTTTACAGCCGCCGCGCTTCGAAGGTATTGCAGGCATTGACGTCGCCGCTTTCAATGCCGCGCGTGAACCAGCGAACCCGCTGCTCCGACGTGCCGTGCGTAAACGAGTCCGGCACCACATGCCCTTGCGACTGGCGCTGCAAGGCATCGTCGCCGATGGCGCTCGCTGCACCCAGTGCCGCTTCCACGTCGCCTGCCTCGAGGATGCTGCGCGCGCGGTCAGCATGGTGCGCCCATACACCGGCGAAACAGTCTGCCTGCAACTCCAACCTGACGGACATGGCATTGCCCTGTGCTTCCGACATGCGGCGCCGGGCGCTGTCGACCTGGTCGGAGATACCCATCAGGTGCTGTACATGATGGCCGACCTCGTGCGCAATCACGTATGCCTGAGCAAACTCGCCGGAGACACGGAAGCGTTCCTGCATCAGGCGATAGAAGCTGAGGTCGATATAGATCTTCTGGTCTCCCGGGCAATAAAACGGGCCGGCGGCCGACTGTCCGGTGCCGCACGCCGTGGGCGTCATGTCGGAGAACAGGACAAGGCGCGGCTCGACGTAATCGGCGCCTTGCGCGCTGAACAGCGCATTCCAGGTGTCCTCGGTATCAGCGAGCACCGTGGAAACAAAGCGCGTCATCTGGTCATCCGCAGGCGGGCGCTGCGCCGGTTGTTGAACCGCTGAAATGTCGGTCGGGCCGCCGGTCAGCAGGCTCAATACCGTGGTTGGACTGATGCCCAAAACCCAGGACAGGATCAGTGCAATCGCGATTGTGCCTAGTCCCACCGAGCGGCCGCCGAGTCCGAAGCTGCTGCCGCGGCGGTCTTCAACGTTTTCACTTTCGCGATTGCCTTCCCATCTCATGTGTTTGCTCCGTGGTATGCCGTTCTTCCAGCATAGACGGTTTGCACAAAACGAGAAGGAATCCGGCACGTATGTGCCGGGGGAAAGTTACAGCAGACGGGCCAGCAATGCCTTGTCGTAACGTGCTTCGAGCGGAATACGCACGCGATGGCCGCTGCCGGCAGCAACGGAGAGCGGCTGCCCTTCCTCATTCAGCATACGGTCCAGCGTGACAACGGTGTTGCCGCTAGGATGGATGACTTCAAGGCGGTCGCCGACCGAAAAGCGGTTCTTCACATCGACTTCGGCCCAGCCATTACTGACCGATTGCACATCGCCGACATAATGGCTGCGGTTGACTTCCGACACGCCGCTCAGGTAGTTCTGGTATTCCTGCGTATGGTGGCGCTGGTAAAAGCCGTCGGTGTAACCCCGATTGGCAAGGCCTTGCAGTTCGCCGAGCAGGCTTGGGTCGAACGGTCGGCCGGCAACCGCGTCGTCGATCGCGCGGCGGTACACCTGCGCGGTGCGCGCCACGTAGTACAGCGACTTCGTGCGGCCTTCGATCTTCAGCGAATCGACGCCGATTTTCACCAGCCGCTCGACATGCTCGACGGCGCGCAGGTCCTTCGAATTCATGATGTAGGTGCCGTGCTCATCCTCCAGGATCGGCATCAGCTGGCCCGGACGTCCCGCTTCCTCGATCAGGTAGGGCTGATCGGCCAGCGGATGGCGTGGCACGTCGCCCAGCGCCGCGAAGGACTGGTTCGCTTCTTCCAGAGCTTGCTGGTAGTTGAACTTGATGGTCTCGACGGGCACGCGCGCGATGTCGCCGCTGGCGTCTTCCGATGCATTCATCACCTTGTAATCCCAGCGGCAGGAGTTGGTGCAGGTGCCCTGGTTGGGGTCGCGATGGTTGAAGTAGCCCGACAGCAGGCAGCGGCCGGAGTAGGCGATGCACAACGCACCGTGCACGAAGACTTCGAGTTCCATCTCCGGGCATTGCTGGCGGATTTCCTCGACTTCGTCGAGCGACAGTTCGCGCGACAGGATCACGCGCGTCAAGCCCATGCGATGCCAGAACTTCACGTCGGCCCAGTTCACCGCATTGGCCTGCACCGACAGGTGGACAGGCACTTCCGGCCATTTGTCGCGCACCATCATGATCAGGCCGGGGTCGGCCATGATCAGCGCATCCGGCTTCATTGCAATCACGGGTTCCATGTCGCGCAGATACGTCTTCAACTTGGCATTGTGCGCAAAGATGTTGCTGGCGACGAAGAACAGCTTGCCGCGCGCATGCGCCTGGCTGATGCCTGCCTCCAGCGATTCGAGCGTGGAAAATTCATTGTTGCGCGCGCGCAGGCTGTAGCGCGGCTGGCCGGCGTATACGGCGTCGGCGCCGTAATCGAAAGCGGCATGCATCTTGGCGAGAGAGCCAGCGGGGAGCAGAAGTTCGGGAGCGCGGAGCATGGGATACGTAAAACGAGAGACGCCGTTGCGGCGGAAGGCGCCATTATACCGGCGCATTTCCGGCAGGCGGGATTGCCTGTTTGCCAAGCAGCGACTACAGTGCGACGCGGTCGCGGCCGTCATCCTTTGCGCGATACAGGGCGGCATCGGCTGCCGAAATCAATCCTTCCGCATGCTGTCCCGGTTCCAGCGTAGCGACGCCAAACGAAGCAGTAATATGGGGAAGCGGCTTGTGCAGCCCGCTGAACACGACCGCCTGGCGCAGCCGGTCGCGCAGGCGCTGCGCCACCATCAGGGCGCTTTTCTGCTGCGTCGCAGGCAGGATGATGATCATTTCCTCGCCGCCAAAGCGGGCCGCGAAGTCGGTAGGACGCAGGCCGTCACGGATCACGCGTGCGGCCACCTGTAACGCGCGGTCACCCGTTACATGGCCATGCAGGTCATTGAATTGCTTGAAGTTGTCGAGGTCAACCATGATGACCGACAGAGGGCTGCCCACGATCTGGGCATTTTCGATCATCGTCGGCAGGTGGTCGTTCAGCCAAGTCCGGTTCTGCAACCCGGTCAGCGCATCCACCAGCGAAAGCTGGCGATAGAATTCGCCGACCTTGCGGCTGCGCCGCGCCTGCGCACCGGCTGCGCGCACGCGGAAGGACAGCAGGCGCAGCAGGTTACGCGCAACACCGTTCGATTCGTCAACCAGCTTCCACAGTTTGTCAGACTCGATCACAAGCACATCGCTGTCCATCAGGGCGGTGATCTGGTCGTTGCTGGCTTCTTCATCCAGTACGGACAGTTCGCCAATGCATTCTCCCGGCAGCACCTTCCGTGTTGCGTTTTCGAGGCTGCCAGCGGATGTGCCGGAGCTGGCTGAGGCATGGGATACGCTTAGGGCGCCATGCAGTACGACATGCAGTACCGGGCCCTTGGCTTTCGGGTCTACGAGCGCATGTCCGTTTTTTACGTGGAGCACCGGGCAGTCCGCGAGCACACCGGCAATTGCGCGATGGTCAGTCCCTTCGAACAGCGGCAGGCCATCGAGCGTGTAGCCCGAGGCGGTGAACGTTGTGGTTTGTGTTGAAGAGGTATCCGGCATGACGGGCCTGTGTTCCTATATCCATTGCCTCGTCAACGCGATCTTCACGATGAAGGCAAACAGGAGGATGGCGACGATGAAGGCAACGGTACGGATGTGCTTCGTCTTGCCGCGCTTGAGCGCGACGGCGCCGGCGAGGATGTAGGCGATGACTGCAAGCACCTTGACGGTCAGCCACTCAAGCACAAACGGATACTGCGCGCTCCAGAACACCATCGTCAGTGCAGTGCCGAGCAGCACCGTATCGATGACATAGGAGCTCATGTTGATCCAGCGCTGATGCAGAAGCGGCGATTCGCGCAGCATCCAGATTCCACGTACGAAAAAGAGGGTGCCGCTGAGAGCGGCACATGTCATGTGGAGATGCTTGATTGCCAGGTAACTCATGGGGCAGTGCGTCCGGTAAGTGCAGTCAATTGTCGCGTGGTCGTATTTACCCCGGCAGCTTACACGCAGCTCTCTGCCCGCGGCAAGCTGTCTTCGATCCGGTACCAGCTGGCTTTTGACCCGGCGTAAATATGCCTCTGGCGTGGCTGGACGAGCGAGGTATCGAGCGTGCCGATCGCCACGCCGAGCGATTCGGGATGGGTGATCTGGCTGTACCACTGCAGCGTCGAGCCGCAACGCCTGCAGAATGTGCGGACCACCGACGGTGATGAGCGATATTTTGCGACCAGTTTTTCACCTGCAGTGAAACGGAAATCACTGTGCAGGACTTTGCCATAAGAGCCGAAGGCAGCGCCGTGTGTCTTGCGGCACATAGAACAATGACAATGCCGGATATGTTCGATGTCTCCGGCGATTTCGTATCTCACCTCACCACATAGGCAGCTACCCTTGTGCATGGCTCCTCCTGCGGCTTGCGCCAAATTGCTCACATTCTCTCAACTTCAGCTTGTTGTTCATCGTGTCGCATGAATAAACAAACGAAAACGGGCGGTTGCCCATGCAACCGCCCGCCTTGGTTGAATGCATCGCCTCAGTCGTGGCTGCGGTTTTTTTGATGCTTTTCCTTGTGCCTTTCGCTGGCTTCGTGTCTCGCAACTTGCTGCTGTTGGCGCCATGGGCGTCCGTAATGTTCTTCGACATATTCATGCAGGATGTACGGGCGCGCTGCATCAAGCGTCACAGCAACCCCGGCGCTGGTATGAATGTTGTACTGGGCCGGCAATGCGACACCGAACTGCCATGCACCGCCATTCGTCCAGTACCAGAGCTGCTGCTCCGGCGAGTAATACACCTGCTGCGTGGGGTAATACACATAGCGGGATCCGCGCTCTTGATACTGCTGTTCCTGCCTGGCGCGCTTGCCGTGTGCCGCCGCCCACGGCGGCGGGTCTGCATGCGTGGGAAGGGCGATGATAAGCGCGACTGCTGCGAGTGGAATTGAATAGTGTCCGCAAAACCGTTTCATGACGACTCCTGTCAGGGTTGTGCGCGGCAAAGGGGCGATCGCTCACATTGCCGTTCACGCAGAGGCGTTATGGTCATCGATGAATACGAAATGCTGCAACCGCAGGTGTGAAGAAATGTAACTCCTGGTCATTGAAGCAACGCAGTGATTCGTGATTTTGATGCGCGAAGAGTTACATCCCGTTGCACTAATTGAAGCAGAGAATTTCAAGTATTCACTGGTATTCTTCAAGCGAATGTCTGTTATCCCCAATATCAATTGGATCGATAACTTCGACGTGCCTACACTACTCTCAAGCAACTTAGCTTTACCTTGAGAGGAATAAATCATGGCTACCCTAACCGTTCAAATCCCGGCACATGCTGGCAACGGTGCCGATTATCTGCACAACATTGGCAGCGCCGCACGCGCCCTGTTTGCAGCCATTCTCGCCGTACCCCGCCGCGAACCGGTCGCAAACGAAGAAATCGACGCACTGCCGGTCGCGAAGGCAGACCGCGAAGAACTGTCGCTGTATCGCTTGTATTGCCTGGCAAGCCCGTATGATTCCGTCATGCCAAACTTGGCACAGGAACTGCGGGTGATGGCAAATCGCGACCAAGACTGATTAGATCGGTCATTGTTGTATCAACAGGCAGCGCACTGCCTGACAGTTGTGCAAGTGCGGCGAGCGGATGCAGAGGTTCCATTCATGCCGTTTGCCGCAAAGGTCTGCCCGACAGCTAGTGCTGTCCCTGTCCTGACATCAGGATTGTCCTGAATGTCAGGTTGATTCTCCTGCTGCATGCCGTGCGCTCCTTGGGCACCGCATGCTGCCAGAACCGCTGCGTTGTTCCCGCCATCAGCAGCAAGCTCCCGTCACTCAGTTCGATCGAAACCGGTTTCAGGTCCTTGCGCGTCCTGTGGCGCAGCCTGAACGTGCGGGTCGCGCCGAGGCTCAATGACGCGATCACCGGCATCTTGCCGAGCTCCGGTTCCGCATCGCTGTGCCAGCCGACGCTGTCGTTTTCATCGCGGTACAGGTTCAGCAACACGCTGTTGAAGCGATGCCCGCTTGCGCGTTCGATATCTTCCTTGATGCAGGTCAAGGTGTCGGTCCATGGTAGAGGCGTGAGCGCCACACCTGAGTAGGAATAGCGACTGTTCGCATCGCCGTACCATGCAGACAAGCGTGGCTGCATGTGCTCCTTGCCCCACAGGACGATCTTCTCCTGACGCCAGGCGATCTCGTCGAGCAGGCGAACCAGGTACTGTTCCGACAGCGGCTTGCGATAGAGCGCCGGCATCAGCCGCACGTCTGCATCCGCCATTGGGATTTCTTCGAAGCCCCCGGGCCTGTCGAACAGGGGCAGGCTCTCGTTCATTTGTTCATTTCGGCCAGAGGATCATCTGCGTGCAGCGGAAGGTCGCTATCAGTTTCCCGGTATCGCGATGCCGCACCAGCGCATCCCACACCTGCGTGTTGCGGCCGGTATGGACGGCTTTCGCTTCGCATTCGATGATGCCTTCGCGCGCGGTGCCTAGGAAATTGCTCTTGAGCTCAATGGTCGTGAAGCTCACTGCGCCTTCCGGCAGATTGGCGATGCAGGCATAACCGCAGGCGGTATCGGCAAGCGTGACGACCGTCCCGGCGTGCAGATAGCCGTTTGGCGCAAGGTGCGATTCCTTGACTGCCAGTTCGGCGGTCAGCGCGTTCTTGTCGACGCCGGTGACAACGATGCCGAGCAGTCCGGGCAGGTATTTCTTGCCGCGTTCGGTAAAAGCTTCAGGATTGAATGCTTGTTGCATGGTTTGGCCTTGTTCAAATGGTTGGGGGCGGGTAGTGCGATTCAGGCGGGCCAGCTGACTTTCTCAGGCAGCACGACACCGTCTTCAATCTGGTTCGCGTCCAGGCTGCCTGCCTTGGCTTGGATCACGATGTAGTACAAGTCTTCCTGCGAATGGTTGCGCCAGGTGCGCACGCCGTCCGGCGCGACGCGGATGACGCTGCCTTCCTGCACGTCGATCACATTGCCGTCCACCAGGAACTGGCCTTTGCCTTGCAGGAAAATGTACAGCTCTTCATGCTCACGATGCTGATGATAAAACGGCACGCTTTGCCCTGCAGGCAGCTTGTTCATGGATACTTCCATGCCGGTCATGGCGAGCGGCTCTTTCAGGAATAATTTCCCCGGAAAGCCGCGGCCCTTGCCGAGCGGGTGGAAGAACTGAAAGTTGTCGAGGCCGTTCAACGCGCCGACCTGCGCGCCTGAAAAATTCTTGCCCTCGATGATGTCCAGCTCTGTTGCACTCATCGTATTCTCCTTCGATAAATAGGTGTATATACACAAATATCGGCAAAAAAATTTACTGCGTTGCCTTCTGCACCAGATGGAAGACAGTCTTCGTCAGTCCATCGAGATCGACATCACTGGCAAGCTGCGCGAATTCCTTTTGCGCGTTTTTCCACAGGGGAGTTGCCTGTTCCAGCCTTTCCTTTCCTGCCTCGGTCACGCTCCAGCGGCGCTCGCGCCGGTCCTCGCCCGGTATGGATTCAATCCATTTGCTGTCCTGAATGATCTTTAGCGTGCGCGTCAAGGTCGTGCTGTCCATCACCAGTGCTTCTGCCATGGCACCCGTGGTCAGTCCCGGATAGGCGCTTAACAGGCGCAGGATGCCGAACTGCGTGATCTTCAGTCCGGAAGGCTTGAGTGCCTGGTCGTACATCTGCGTGACGATGCGGGAGGCCTGGCGGATCGAGCCGCAGTAGCAGGGCATCTTGATGGGTTTCACGGGGTTGGACGGTGGATTGAGATGGAGGAAATATATGTGCATATACATCTAATGTCAAGCCGACCGATTGTTGCAACATGATGAAGACAAAACAACATTGAACTTCACCGGCGCAGCTCCTTCCAATTCGTTCGCCAACAGTCTGGGAGTACAGGATGAACTATTCCATCGAGCATGATGCTGTACGAAATGTGGCACTGTCAGAGGCGCTACGAAGTGGCAGAACTGGCCGCAACGCATTTCTACTTGCCGCCGGCGTGGCACTGGCCGCGTCCGCGCTGGTCGTACGTCAAAAGACGCAAAAGGTCGAGCGTGACAACCCGCCGCTCGGCGAATACATCGAGATCGACGGCATCCGTCTGCATTATGTGGAGCGGGGCACTGGCCAGCCACTGGTGTTGTTGCATGGCAACGGCACCATGATCCAGGATTTCGAGACGAGTGGCTTGATCGACCGCGCGGCAAAGAACCATCGAGTGATCGTGTTTGACCGCCCTGGCTACGGTTACAGCGAACGCCCTCGCAGCACGATCTGGACGCCGCAGGCGCAGGCGCAGCTCCTGCATCGCGCGCTGCTCTTCCTCAACGTCGAACAGCCTATCCTCGTCGGCCACTCATGGGGAGCGCTGGTAGCAGTGTCGATGGCGCTGGAATTCCCGGAGTATGTGAAGAGCCTCGTGCTCCTGTCGGGCTATTACTATCCGACGGTTCGCGCAGATGTGCCTCTGCTGTCGCAACCGGCGGTCCCGGTGATCGGCGACGTGATGCGCTATACGATTTCTCCCCTGATCGGCCGCATGATGTGGCCGGCCCTATTACGCCGTATCTTTGGGCCGGCGCCGGTTCCTCAACGTTTCGCTTCCGGTTTTCCGGTGTGGATGACCTTGCGTCCTTCGCAGATGCGCGCCGGCGCAGCGGAAACCGCGCTGCTCATCCCGGCTGCGTTTTCGCTACGCAAGCGGTACCACGAGCTGACGATGCCGGTCATCATCATGGCTGGCGGCAGCGATCGCCATGTGGACATGCATACGCATTCGGAGCGGCTGCATCACGAACTGCCACACAGCACACTACATATCACCAGCGGTGCGGGGCACATGCTGCATCATCTCGCCGTGGACGAAGTGATGAACGCGATCGAACAGGCCAATCAGGCGACTGGCGCGGTACAGCAAGCCGGCGGGAAGGAGACTGTCGCTGTAAGAGCATAGGAGAGCATAGGCAGCCGGAGGATGCTGCCTATGCCGTTCAAGCGTTGACGGCCAGGCGGTAGTGGCTGGGTGCAACGCCTACGCCGGCACGGAAACGATGGCTGAAATGGCTCAGGTCCGCGTAGCCGCAGGCATCCGCAACTTGCTGAAGAGGCAGGGCGCTTGTCCTGAGCAACTGCCGCGCTCGGTCGAGCCGGCGTGCGGCTATCCACGCATGCGGTGGCATACCGAACGACACGCGGAACATGCGCGCAAGGTGGTACTCCGACAGGCAGGCGATGTCGGCCAGCATGCCGAGCGTCAGTCCCTGATCGAGATGCGCGTCGATGTATTCCGCAAGGCGTCGTCGCACTGCCGGCGAGAGTCCGCCCTTTAATTTGACATCGCGGCGGATTGCCGCCTGTGACTGCAACAGGTGACTGAGCAGCGCATGCACGGTTTCGTTGGTGCGCAGTTGCGCGTCAGGGCCATTCCACGAAGTCCGTTCCAGAAGGTCGCACAGGTTTGCGATGTGCGCATCCTCAAAGTAGGTGCGGTCAGCCAAAGTTAGTTCGCGTGGCTCGCGGTCGAGCTCGATGACGGCACGCTGCGTGAAATGCTGCGGCAGGAAATAGACATGCAGGAAGCGCAAATGGTCGCGCACGACCCAGCGCGATTCATGCTGATCGGGCAGCGTGCACAGCCGGCCCGGGCTGCCGAACAGGCCAGGCACCTCGTTGCGCTCCGTACGGTAACCGCCACCGAGGTAGTACGACAAGGTGTGGTGCCCGGGGCGGATATAGGATGTCTCTTCCTCGTCCGTCTCGCGCCGCCAGATGGCGATCGCGAGGTCGTCGCCCAGCCATGCGAACCGCTCCAGCTCGGCATTCGTGCCGCGCAGCGTAGTGAACACGGCGTGCGAAATGGCGCCGTGGGCAGCGTGTTGTGCAGCGGGCAGGTCGAACGGAGAGGGGCGGTGCATGCTGGAACGAAATCCGGAAAACGTGGCCCCCAATGTATCACGGTGATCGAAACGCTGCGCGCACCACTCTCCTTCGGGGTAAAAAGGCGCAAGATTCGACAATCGCCGGTGGCCGATTCGCAATGGTCAATCAAGGCCGCAATTTCAGACAAGCGACTGACTGCAAGCCGGGGCATGATGGGAGCATGTCGTATTCCAATCCCTTGCAATGAACGCTTTCCTCTACATCCTGACCGTACTGATCTGGGGCTCTACCTGGATTGCCATCAAATGGCAGCTTGGTGTTGTTCCGGCACCGGTGTCGATCGCTTACCGTTTCTGGATCGCCGCCGCAGTGCTGCTGCTCGTGCTGGTCGTGCTGCGCAAGCCGGTACGCCCGCCGCAGCAGGCATGGCGCTATCTGGTTGCACAAGGATTTGCGCTCTTTTGCTGCAACTTCCTCTGTTTCTATTACGCCAGCCAATGGGTGCCGAGCGGGTTGGTCGCCGTCGTGTTTTCGACCGCGCCATTGTGGAACTCGATCAACGGACGCCTGTTCCTCGGCCGCGCGCTGCAACCGCAGGTGATCCTCGGCGCGTTGCTCGGACTGGGCGGAATTGCAATGCTGTTCCTGCCGCAAATGCAGGGGCATTGGAACGACAGCGGCATGGTGCGAGGACTTGGACTGGCCGTACTTGGTACGCTCTTCTTCTCCACTGGTAACCTGCTCTCGAGTCGCATGCAGTCGCTTGGCCTGACGCCCTGGCTGACCAATACCTGGGCCATGTTCTTCGGCGCGGCGATACTGACCGTGATTGCCTTGTTGCTGGGCATGCCGTTCGACATCGAGCCAACGGCTCGCTATGTGGGCTCTCTGCTTTATCTTGCGATTCCGGGTTCGGTGATCGGGTTTACCGCCTACCTGCTGCTGGTCGGACGCATGGGACCGGATCGTGCCGCCTACTGCACCGTGCTGTTCCCGGTGGTGGCACTGACGATCTCCACGATCTTCGAAGGGTATCGCTGGAGTGCGCTCGCCTTCGGCGGGCTGGCCTGTGTCTTGGCCGGGAACCTGCTTGCCTTCTTGCCGATGCGACGTTTTTTAGATCGGTTTGCCAATGCATGAAGGGGCCTACGCCGGCCGCGTTGATCTCTGGCCGGCGATGCTCACCGTACATCGCGTGGGGTTGCGCGTCTCGAGGTCGGCGTCGCCCCTGACCTTGTCACCTTGCATGCACTGTCAAACCGCTCTAAAGACAGCGGGGAGTTAATACGATGCGCGGAAGCGATGCCCGCGATAACTGAGCACCATACCGTTGGGCATCATCTGTTCCAGCAAGAGGCCGGGGGCGATTTCTTCGCCTTCGCGCAGCAAGCGGTTGTTGACCAGAACTGAACGGTCGGCCCGGTTGCCGGAATAGATGTAGCCCCCGAGCTTGAAAGGCGGGACATCACGTTGAACCTGCTCGGGCAGTTCACGTAACGTGGGAATCGGCGGCTCGGCGGGCGTCGCGGCGGCTTTCGCCGTCCTTGTGTCGACGGTCTCGGGCGCGCGCTTTTTGTCTACCGGTTTCCTGGCCGGTTTCTCCCTCGGCTTTTCCGTTGGCTTTTCTATCGTCTTCGCCGCATCGACGCCGTCATCGTCGCGTTTGGCTACATCCGCAGCTGAGGGGGCTTTGGGTACCGCGTCCTCGGCGAGCGCAGGCTTTTGTGCGGCGACAGCAGGCCGTACCTGCGTATTGGAGGTCGAGGGGACATAGGGGGCAGATGCGACCGAAACTGTCGCAACATCTGCAGGAGTACTTTCGCGGGTGCCAAGCCAGACTGCGGCAAGCAACCCGATCGCAGTCACCGGGAGAGCCGCCCACAACCAAGCTGCGCGTGATGCACCACCGGCAGAGGGCAACGTGCTGAAACCCGGCACCATTTGCGCGGCCTGCGGCACGCCGGTGTGGCGTTCGGCTTCGGCTTTCTTGAGTGCCTCCAGAATATACGACATCGTTACTCCCTTGCTGGCGAGGCCATGAGCAGGCGAGGCTCGTCCACACCTGCTACGCGATTGATCTGCATGGCGGTCGCCGGGCCCACGACACCATCCACGAACAGGCCGTGTGCCTGCTGCAACTGGCGCACATGCCTCACCGTCTTCTGGCCGAACGGCTGGCCGGCTGGCGGTGCAGGGCTATCGTTTAACCGTGCCATCTGTTCCGCGATCCAGTCCACTGCTGGACCCTGGTCGCCGAGTTGCGCGGCATCGGCAAAAGCGGGCGGTGCGCGCCACAGCGTGACGAACTCGCCGCGGAAATGGCGTGTCAGTGCCGCGATACCAATCGTTTGCGTGGTGTCGCCATTGCGCAGCGCGGCTTCGCTATCGTTCAGCCCGGCCAGCACCGCGTAATGCGGCCTTCCCGAAGGATCGTACAGCGTGATAACAGCGGGCCGGTCGAGCCGTCGCAGCTCCGCAAGACCGCCGGCGCTCTTGTGACAACGCACTCCCGCGGCCGTCATTGCGGCACATGGATCGTTGCCTTCAGCCCGCACATTCCATAATCGTGCGAGATGCCGTATGGCGTCGTTCTCATTGCGCGCGCCGGGAGACGAGATCGCATCCTGCGTTGGCGCCGGTTCCGCCGGAACGGAGGTGGCGGCGACTGTTGCCACGACGGGCGTGGCTTCCGGTGGCGATGATGCAACGGTTGACTGCGCCAGGGGCGGTGCGGCAGGCGACACTGGCTTCGTTGCCCTGTCCAGCCGGGCATCGATCGCCAGGCGCAGCGCCGACCAGCGCACCGCGAGCTTGTTCATCACCGCGCTGTCATTCATGGCCCAGGCGGCTGCGCCCGCCACCATGCCGCCCAATACTGCCCCGGCTGCCGCGTATCGCCATCCTTTGCTTGGCGGTGGCGGAACGGCACGGCGCCGGACGAACAGCTCGCCTGCCGCCTGCTCGATCATGTTGCGATCGATTTCGTGTGTCCCCTTGGCATAGGCCCCGAGCAATGCACGGTCGCACAGCAGGTTGATGCGGCGCGGCACGCCTTGGGTCAGGCGATGGATCAGCTTCATCAGCGGCGGCTGGAATGGCGAGGCGCTCGTCAGGCCGGCGGTGGCAAGCCGGTGCTGGATATAGCTGGCGGTTTCCTGCTCCGACAAGGCGGTCAGGTGGTAATGCGCAATCACACGCTGCGCCAGTTGTTCGAGCTCCGGCCGGGCCAGTATGGCGCGCAGTTCAGGCTGGCCGATCAGGATGATCTGCAGCAGTTTGCGCTCGTTGGTCTCGAGGTTCGTCAGCAGGCGCAATTGTTCCAGCACGTCGGCGGACAGGTTCTGCGCCTCGTCGATCACCAGCACATTGTTGCGGCCCTCGGCATGCGATGCCAACAGGTAGCGGTTGAGCGCATCAACATACTCCTTCACGCCGGACACGCGCCGTTCGTGCGCGGGCAATTCGATATGGAATTCTTCGCAAATCGTCTGCAGCAGTTCGCCGACCGTCAGCTTGGGGTTGAAGATGTAAGCGAGGTTGCAGTTGACCGGTAATTGTTCCAGGAAGCAGCGGCACACGGTGGTCTTGCCGGTGCCGATTTCCCCGGTCAGCAGCACCAGTCCGCCGCCGCTGTTGATGCCATAGAGCAAATGAGCGAGCGCCTCCCGATGGCGTTCGCTCATGAACAGGTAGCGCGGATCGGGCGAGATCGAAAACGGGGCCTGTGTCAGCCGAAAGAATTGGATGTACATGGCGGCGATCTGTCTGTCGGTGCGCAAGGATAGCATGTGTGCACTTATGGCAAGCTGCGTAAGGACAAGCTCTGCCGGCGTGACGCACAGGCCCCTTTGCTAGAATGCGGCGAGCGGGTGTGCTGCGAGACACGCGGCCGCCGTCGCTAGACCGCCTTTGAGGCTATCGTAGTTGGTTCATCCTTCACACTTTCAGGAGATGCCATGCGCACATTGACCGTTCCCCTGTTGCTCTGTTCACTGCTTTTCGCTTCCGCCACGACTTGGGCCGCCACCCAGATGAAGCCTGGTCTGTGGGAAATGACGATGAAGTCCGACGCGATGAAGAACATGCCGAAGATCCCGCCGGAGCAGATGGAGCAGATGCGCAAGATGGGCGTGAACGTGCCGCAAATGACGGACGGCGGCATGGTGACGAAAGTCTGCATCACCAAGCAGATGGCCGAGGCGAACCAGGCGCCCGGCATGGAAAAGAACGAAATGGGATGCCAGTCTAAAAATTACCAGCGCAACGGCAATGCCTACAGCGTCGACATTGTCTGCGACGGTCCCGAAATGAAGGGGACGGGCAAGGCGAAGGGGACGTTAGCGAGCGACACCAGCTTTACATCGACCTACGACTTCAAGGGCACGATGCATGGCCAGCAGGTCAACCAGCACCATGAAAACAGCGGCAGGTGGCTGGGTGCCGACTGCGGCAGTGTGAAGCCGGTCGGCGAAATGATGCCGAAGAAATAGAGACGTCCGCGACGGTGCGCAGCAGGCGCACCGTCGCACGACGCGGTACCTAAAAACCGATCCCGAACGTCGCGCCACCCGACGGAACTGGGGTGATTGCCCCGGGAGTGGTCATGGTGCCGGTTGTGGTGCCGATCGCGGTGGAGGTCGGTATTGGCGTGATGCTGGTCCCGGTAATATCCGTACCGGTGCCACCAAATGTACCCGTCGTTGTTCCTGTAGTGGAACCGGTGCTTGTGCCGGTCCCAGTTCCGATTCCAGTTCCGATCCCGGTCCCAGTCCCGATCCCGGTCCCAATTCCAGACCCGGTCCCGATTTCAGTTCCCGTCCCAATTCCAGTTCCAGTTCCAGTTCCGATTCCGGTTATAGTCCCGGTTCCAACTCCAGTCCCAACCTCAGTCCCGGTCCCAATTCCAGTCCCAACCCCGGCGCCAGTACCTGTCGCATCCGGCGACGGCCCGACAGAATTGGCGATGGTCTGACGCTGAATCACGATCTGGCCGCGGATCTCTCCCGCGGGGTAACTGGTGCTGCGAACGTTGAAGTAGAGGTTGCCAGCAAAGAGCGCGTTGTACTGCTGGTCGGTGAGTGTCGCCCGCCCGGTCCACACGCCGCTTCCTGGACTCACTTCGGCCAACGGCACAAGGATCGGACCGTTCACGCCGAGCGCGCCTTGCTGAATATGCGTGGCGGTACCTGCAACGCCGCTGGTGACGACAGCAGCGATGATTTCACGCGTGAAGGGCGAGGTCAGTACTGTGCCGGCACCCAAGCCGGTGCTGGGCGTAGACGGAACGGCTTGTGCCCCGCGCAGCGCGCTGAGGTAGGTCGTCAGCGGTGTGATTTGCGTATTCGTTCCAGTTCCGGTTCCGGTGGATGTCGTGCCGCCGGTTAATGCTTGAGGCGTGATCTGGCCGCGTATCTCACCGTCCGGAAAACGTGCGCTCTGAACATTGAAATAGAGGCCGCTGGCTCTCAGCGTATTGAATTGCGCTTCCGTCAGCGTGGCGCGCGCAGTCCAGGTGCCGCTTCCCGTGCTAGTTTCGGTAAGCGGGATCACGATCGGGCCGTTGGCAGCGGTTGCCGCCTGGTGGATATTGGCGGCGGTGCCGGTGATCCCGGTGGTCGTCAGGGTGGCTACCATCTCGAGCGTTGCCGGATTGACGACGATGACGCCAGAGCCCAAGGCACTCGTTACGCGGACCGGCACTTCTTGCGCACCCGAAAGCGTTGCAGCGAACGCATTCACCAATTGCTGTACCGATGCCTGCGTGGTCGATGGTGCGCTGCCTTCCTGAAAGATCACTGCACCGTCGGCCGTGTCACTACCGCGGCCGCCGCCGCAACTTGCCAGCACGATTGCCGCCACAGCAACAATCCAACCCTGTGCAACAAAGCGAACACGGAATAATTTCATGGTAGTGCCTCCTGAGCGTTCCTGAATCGGCGAAATAGACGAAGCAGATACGAGACGGTCTAGATTGGAGGCAGGCAATGGAAACAATGGCGAGCGATGGGCGCAGGGCCGACCTCACTCTTTATTCGATGCAGTCTTTTACCGGGAGTTCATGCCGCCACACGGCCGGATGAACCCGGCAGCATGAAATTTTCACCGAGCAGAGAGGGGGCACTCGGAATTGCGGGGGAGGGAATGTTCTGTCCGTCCGACATCGTAGTTGCGCGGTGCCGGACGAAACGGGGCAAACGCGTTGTCAGCCCTTCTTTTGCAGTTCGTTGCGCATTGCTTCCAGCGCGACCGATTCATGGCCGCTGCGCCACACGAGGCGGGTTTTCGCATGGGCCACGCGCTCCGGCAATGGATAGACCGCAACGTCGCTCTCCGCCCGTACCACCCGCAGGACTGAGCGTGGCACGATCGCGATGCCGGAGCCGGCAGCAACGCAGGCGACGATCGCATGATAGGAACCGAGCTCCAGCACGCGGTCTGGCACGATGGATGACATGCCGAGCCAGTCTTCGAGGATGCGGCGATAGGAGCAACCCGTTGTGAACGCGATTACGGTGCGCTGCTGCAAGTCCTTCGGCTTCTTGATCTGCGGGGCATCCTTCGGGGCAATCAGCACCAGTTCTTCATTGAAGGCTTCCAGCGATTCCAGTTCCGTGGAAGTAAACGGCTCGGCGACAAAAGCCGCTTCCACTTCGAAGCGGTGCACCTTGCCGATCAGCGCTCCCGATGTGCCGGTGACAAGTTCGATCTGCACATCCGGGTAATTGCGGTGAAAGCGTGCAAGCAATGCCGGCAGGCGTGCTGCCGCCGTACTTTCCATCGTGCCGATGCGCAAGGTGCCGCGCGGCGTGCGGCTGCGGAGCGCCGCCTCCGCCTCCGAGGACAGGCGCAGCAAGCGCTCGGCATAGGCGAGCAGCAACTTGCCTTCCGATGACAGGATCAGTTTTCCGCCCTGGCGCTGGAACAGTTTCACTCCCAGCCGCTCTTCAAGATTCTTGACGCGGGTCGTGATGTTGGACTGCACGCGGTTCAGATGGCTGGCCGCGCGGGTGATGCCGCCGTGATCGACCACTGCCTTGAAGATATGGAGCGAGTCCAGATCAATGTTTCTCATTTTGAGAACCTCCTTTCTTCATTATTCATTTTTATAAATGGGTCGGTCAAGCTAGACTGCTCGCATGTCTACGCAAGATATTCCCTTGTCGAAAAGAGAAAACCGCGCTGCGCCGATGATCAAGGCGCTTGCCGGTCTTGCCGCACTGGCTGTGGCCATGGGCATCGGCCGTTTCGCCTTCACGCCGGTGTTGCCGATGATGCTGCAGGACGCGGGCCTGTCGATTGCATCGGGCGGCCTTCTCGCATCGGCCAACTATCTGGGCTACCTGATCGGTGCCCTGAGTGCGATGGTGGTGCGCATACAACCGGAGCGCGCAATTCGCGGTGGCCTGCTGGTCATCGGAATCGTGACGCTGGCGATGGCCGCGGCCTTGCCGTTTGGCGCATGGCTGGCGTTGCGGCTTATCGCCGGCCTCGCCAGCGCCTGGGTGCTGATTTCCGTTTCTGCATGGTGCCTGGGTGCGCTTGCGGCCTACCAGCGGCCTTTCCTGAATAGCTTGGTATTTGCCGGCGTCGGAACGGGTATCGCAACAGCCGGCCTGTTATGTATTGCGCTGATTGATATGGCGGCCGGTTCGTCGGATGCATGGGTAGCGCTTGGCTTGCTGTCCCTTGTCGTCTGTGCGTTGGTCTGGCGTCTGTTTACGCCGCACGCGGCGCCGAGTGGGACGGGAGCACCGGCCGCGCGCGAGCGCCATCGCTGGGATGCCCAGTCGGTGCGTCTTGTGTGCTGCTATGGCGTATTTGGTTTCGGCTACATCATTCCGGCCACATTTCTTCCCGTTATGGCAAAGGCTGAGCTGCAAGGATCTTCGTTGTTTGCCTGGTCCTGGCCGGTATTTGGATTGGCGGCGGCCCTGTCCACGCTGGCCGTTGCCGCGCTCGTGCGGCGCATGGGCAACCGTCGCCTGTGGGTCATCTGCCACTTCATCATGGCTGTCGGCATCATTCTTCCTGTTGTCACACCGGGCTTGCCGGCGATCTTCGCTGCCGCAATTGGCGTGGGCGGCACGTTCATGGTAATCACGCTGGCTGCGCTGCAGGAAGCGAAGCGGGTTGCCGCCCGCAGCGGCACGGTGATGATGGCCGCCATGACGGCGGCGTTCGCCACTGGGCAAATCATTGGCCCGCTGACGCTGAGCGCCGGAAGCAGCGACTTTTCATCAGGATTGATTGTCGCGGCAGTGCTGCTCGCGGCCAGTGGAATCGCACTGATGAAGAAGGAAACGCCGCCGCATTCCTGAATGTATTCGGTTTTCAATAAGGAGTATCGACATGAGCAATAACACCGCGCTGAACGCACAGAACTGCATGCCGGGACCGGAGCGCATGCCGGCGTTGCCGATGGAGGCGATGGACGAGGCGCAGAAGGCCGCCGCACAGGAACTGATCAACGGGCCGCGCGGCGCCGTGTTCGGGCCGTTCATCCCGCTGATGCGCAGCCCGGAGCTGTTGAACCGCCTGCAGAAGGTGGGCGAATACCTGCGCTACCAAAGCGCGCTGGAAACCCGCATCAATGAATTCGTGATGCTGATCGTGTCGCGCCAGTGGACGCAGCAGTTTGAATGGTGCATGCATTATCCGCTCGCGCTCAAGGCCGGCATGAAGCAGGAAGTGCTGGATGCGCTCGCAGAGGGACGACGTCCGCCGGGCATGGCGCAGGATGAAGAGATCGCCTATGAAGTGTGCGACGAACTGGAGCGCACCCGTGGCGTGTCGGACGGAACTTACCGTCGTGCGGTGGAGTGCTTCGGCGAACGCGGGGTACTCGACATGCTGGGCCTGATCGGCTACTTCAGCACCGTGTCCATGATCATGAATGTCGCGCATACGCCTCCCCAAAAGGAAACAACGGTAATGCCGCTCGCCCCGTTCCCGAGATGAGCGTCATCCGCGGATCTTCTGCGGATAAAGATGACGGCGATCATTTTTCGGGCCGCACATCTATGGCATATTGCTGCAGCTGAAAAGTGGGAGGCCGGTGCGTCCGGCCTTCGCCGAAACCAAGAACATCGGGAGCATATGCTTTTTCTGAAGAATACTGCGGCGCCGGTCGTCCCGGGTGTCTACGCTATCGACGTCGCCGCCATACCGCCAGGCAACACCTACATGATTTACGCGGCGGTGGACGAGGTTGAGCTGCCGTCCGGGTTTATCCAGGCAATCAAAGGCATTGGCTTTCAACAGGTGCATGCCAAGCCCTACAGGCACCACGACGGGAAAAAGATCGTCGATCTGCATTTCCAGAAAGCCGGCACCGACATTTTCCAGGGATGGACTGATGCGGAAAAGCTCGCCAATCTTGAAGTGATGGGGCAGGTCTTTACCAGCCTCGGCATCGAGTTTAAGCCGCGGGTGATGTCGCTGGCAGAAGCATTCCGCTGACGGTGGGCCATTAGTGTCGCAAAACCGCGCCAAGTCATGCCGTTTCTTCCATAGTGTGCTAGGCTTACGCCTCCCTATGACCCAACGCGAACACCTTCGCAGCGGGTGCCGGGAGATGCTATTTGCCTCCTCTTCTGTATCCACGGGAGAGACCGGGAGGTGCCGCGGCGAGAATCGCGGCATGTTACCTGCCCACGGAACGCCAAAGACTTAACCAGCCTTTGCGCTCACCGCAAACGATGGCGAGAACGTTTGCACGAGAGACCCCTGTGTTGCTTCCCTGATCCGTTTTTCAAAAGACGGCGCCGGGATGTTCTTTGCCACTGACCGGTTGTCCGGCCATCCGGAGCAGCCGTGATGTATTCGTAGCCCTGCTGCCGGCATGTCCGCAGCTGCCAAGAGTCCGTTCGAAAACCATCCGCATGCGCTGGTCGCCTGCGGCGTGCTGCATTTCCGGCGCAGGTTTCCGTGCGGACTCTAACGACAATAACTTCAACGCACATTTGTGCAATTGACGATTAACACTTTGCTGAACAGACAAAATGACTAAGCTGGAACAACAAGCCCTCGAGTATCACGCCGGCGGACAGCGCGGCAAGATCGCAATCCAGGTCACCAAGCCGGTGACCAGCCAGAACGACCTCGCGTTGGCCTATTCGCCGGGCGTCGCGGTTCCCTGCATCGAAATCAACAAGAACCCGGCCAAGGCCTACGATTACACGGCCAAGGGCAACCTGGTCGGCGTCATCACCAACGGCACCGCGGTGCTCGGCCTCGGCGACATCGGCGCACTGGCCGGCAAGCCAGTGATGGAAGGCAAGGCGGTGCTGTTCAAGAAATTCGCCGGCATCGATGCCTTCGACATCGAGATCGATGAAGCCGACCCGGACAAGCTGGTCGAGATCATCGCCGCGCTGCAACCAACCTTCGGCGGCATCAACCTGGAAGATATCAAGGCGCCGGAATGCTTCGCGGTCGAACGCCGCCTGCGTGACCGCCTCGCGATCCCGGTATTCCATGACGACCAGCACGGCACCGCAATCGTCGTCGGCGCTGGCTTCATGAACGCATTGCATCTGACCGGGCGCGACATCTCGCTGGTCAAAGTGGTGTGCTCCGGCGCCGGCGCGGCAGCGCTCGCCTGCCTCGACATGCTGCTGGACCTTGGCGTGAAGCGCGAAAACGTCTACGTGTGCGACAGCCGCGGCGTGATCACGACCTCGCGCGAGCTGACCGAGGAAAAGCGCGTGTGGGCGCAGGACACGGATGCGAAGACACTGTCCGACGTCATCGGCATGGCCGACGTGTTTCTCGGCCTGTCCGGTCCCGGCCTGCTGAAGCAGGATGACGTGAAGAAGATGGCAGCTCGTCCGATCGTGTTCGCACTCGCCAATCCGGAACCGGAATTGCGCCCGGAACTGGTGCGTGAAGTGGCACCGGATGCCATCGTTGCGACCGGCCGTTCGGACTACCCGAACCAGATCAACAACGCGTTGTGCTTTCCCTATCTGTTCCGCGCGGCGCTCGACTCTGCCGCTACCACCATCAACCAGGCAATGAAGCGCGCATGCGTGCTGGCACTGGCGGAAATGGCACGCAGCGATGCGCAGTTCGGTCGGGAGTACATCGTGCCGACGCTGCTCGACAAGCGCCTGTTGACCGGTGTGACGACGAAGATCGCAGCGGCTGCGTGTGAAAGCGGTGTTGCTCGCAAGGAGCTTGACCCCGCTGCGTACCGCGCACGACTTGAAGAGCTTGCCCAGGAACTTCTGTAAGACTCGTCGTCGGAAGCCCCTCGCCCGTCTATTTCCGGACGGGCGTTTTTTTATGTATGAGGCATTGATGAGTGTCAGCCTGGCACAGTCAGGCTGATGCAGCTCTAGCGGATAGCCCGGATCACGCCCGGTTCCGGCATGTCGGTGCTGACGACGCGATCGCGTCCGCCTTGCTTGGCGCGGTACATGCGCTGGTCCGCCATGTCGACCAGCATTTTCCAGTCGACGGCATGGTCGGCGGTCCGTTCGGCAATGCCGATGCTTGCGGTAATTGGCGAATTATCCGGCCGCATGCCGAAGCCGATGCCGCGCAGGCGTGCCATCGCGGCCTCGGCTTGCGCCAGTTCGGTATTGGGCATGATCAGCACGAATTCTTCGCCGCCCCAGCGTGCCAGGGTGTCGCCGCGGCGCAGGTTGCCCGCCACCACCTCGGTGACGTCCTTTAGCACCTTGTCGCCCGCCTCATGGCCGAACTTGTCGTTGATGCTCTTGAAGTGGTCGATGTCGAAAAACGCGATGGAAATCGGTGCGCTGTTGCGGGTCGCGATGGTGAACTGCAGTTCCATGACTTCCTCGCCGCTGCGGCGGGAGAACACGCCGGTCAGCGGGTCGCGGATCGCCTGGCGCACCAGCGCGATCATGAACGCCAGCTGGCTCACGCCGGCCATCGTCGCCACGCCGGTGATCAGCACCAGCAGCCAGAATGCGCCCGCGAAAGACGGCCAGTCCAGCACCGGCCAGCGCAGGTAGCCGGAGATGCCCTGCGCGAGCAGGATGGGGCTGGCAATCAACAGGTTTTCGGTCAAGGTCAGCGGAAAGATAGCCAGTCCCGCGAGAAGCACGAACGGAAGGAAGGCGTAGCCGGCACCGATCGCCGCCGACAGGCCGCTCAGTTCGTAGCTCGCCAGCAGCGTGTGCGACGACACGTAGAAGATCGTCGGAATCAGAAACAGCAACGCCATCGCACGGTAGGCATCGAACAGGTTTCCGTTGGGACGGTAGTACACCAGCAAGCTGGCGAAGGCGGCAGCGGCGGCGAAGCGCATCAGTGCCAGGTTCAGCCACAAGGGGAAGGGGAACACCACAAGATCGACCACGCTCCACAATGGCGTCAGCACGGCGAACAGGAATGCAAACAAACGCACCCGGTTGACGATCAGCGTTGCCCTCCTGCGGGTCACCAGTGCCATGTGCCGGCTCGGTCCCAGCAACATGCTCATTTCGGATTCGGTCAATTCTCCGGGCATCAGGCCGGTCAGGCGCTGCCATACAACATCGCTAAAGCGGTTCATGTGTGCGTTTATGTGCGTTTTAGGGCGCAAGAAAATAGTTGCAAATTATCCCACACTGACTGTGCGGTTGTATGCCCCATTCGGGTGAGGCAACGCTTGAGCGACAGGGAATTTGCCGAATGTTGGCTTGAAGACAAGCTACCTAAGCGCCGAGGATCCGATAGTGAAAATCCAGGTGGTCTTCGATGAAGCTGGAGATGAAGTAGTAGCCGTGGTCGTAGCCTTCATGCAGGCGCAGCGTCAGCGGTTGCTTCGCGTCGATGCAGGCTTGCTGAAAGGCCAGCGGAAAGAGCTGCTCTTTCAGGAATTTGTCGTTTAGGCCCTGATCGATCAGGATGCCTTGCGGGAAAGGCGTCGAGCGGCGCGCCATCAGCTCGCTGGCGTCATGCTCCTGCCATGCGTTCCGGTCGTCGCCGAGGTAATGGATGAAGGCTTTCTGTCCCCACGGGGACCGTGAGGGGGAGGCAATCGGCGCGAATGCCGATACGGAATGGAAACGGTCGGGATGGCGCAATGCCAGCACCAGCGCCCCATGTCCACCCATCGAGTGGCCGAAAATGCCGACGCGCTGATCGTCCGTATTGAACTCGTTCAGGACCAGGTCGTACAGCTCCTGCGCGACGTAAGACTCCATCCTGAAGTGCTTGCTCCATGGCGCCTGTGTTGCATCCACATAAAAACCGGCGCCGCTGCCGAGGTCCCAGTCGTTGTCCGCACCTTCGATGCCGGTGTTGCGCGGACTGGTGTCGGGCGTGACGAGCATGATGCCGTACTCGGCAGCCAGGCGTTGTGCGCCCGCCTTGATCATGAAGGTCTCTTCGGTACAGGTGAGGCCGGCAAGATAGAACAGGACGGGAACCAGTTGTTGCTCCTCCATCGGCGGATGGAAAACGGAGAAGCCCATCGGCAGCCCGATCTGTTCCGAATCATGCCGGTAAAACGCCTGGATGCCGCCGAAGCAGCGATGTTCGGAAATGATCTCCAGCATGTTTCTCCTCCCTGCAGTGTCGCTTTCGTTAGTACATAACCACCGAGCGGATCGACTCGCCACGCTTCATCAGGTCGAAGCCCTCGTTGATCTGGTCCAGCGACAACCGGTGCGTAATCAGGTCGTCGATATTCAGCCGCCCGTCCATATACCAGTCGACGATCTTTGGCACGTCGGTGCGGCCGCGTGCGCCGCCGAAGGCCGATCCCTTCCACACGCGGCCCGTCACCAGCTGGAAGGGGCGGGTGCTGATTTCCTGGCCGGCGGCCGCTACGCCGATGATGACCGACTGGCCCCAGCCCTTGTGGCAGCACTCCAGCGCTTGGCGCATCGTCGTCGTATTGCCGATGCATTCGAAGCTGTAGTCCGCTCCGCCGTCGGTCAGCTGCACGACAGCATCGACGACGTTCTCCACTTGCGATGCATTGATGAAGTCGGTCATGCCGAACCGGCGCGCGATATCTTCCCGCGCCGGATTGAGATCGATGCCGATGATCCTGCGCGCACCCACCATGCGCGCCGCCTGGATCACGTTCAGGCCGATGCCGCCCAGTCCGAACACGACGACATTGCTGCCGGCTTCGACCTTTGCGGTGAACAGTACGGCACCGACGCCGGTGGTGACACCGCAGCCGATGTAACACACCTTGTCGAAAGGCGCGTCGGGCCGGATCCTGGCGGCGGCGATTTCAGGCACGACGATATGGTTGGCGAAGGTCGAGGTGCCCATGTAATGGAACAAGGGTTTGCCTTCGATGGAAAAGCGGCTGGTTCCGTCCGGCATCAACCCCTTGCCCTGAGTGGCGCGAATTGCCTGGCACAGGTTGGTCTTTTGCGACAGGCAGAATTTGCACTGCCGGCATTCGGGCGTGTACAGCGGGATCACATGGTCGCCGGGCCGCAACGAGCGTACGTCAGGGCCGACGTCGACCACGATACCTGCGCCTTCATGGCCAAGGATGGCGGGAAAGATGCCTTCCGGATCGGCGCCGGAGAGCGTGTAGTAATCGGTATGACAGATGCCGGTCGCCTTCACTTCGACCAGGACCTCACCTGCGCGCGGGCCGTCGAGATCGACCTCCGCAACCGTCAGTGGCGCACCGGCCTGCCAGGCAATCGCAGCTTTGGTTTTCATCAGGCGGCTCCTGCGGTTAAAGCGCCTGCCTGGACGATCGACCGGCGCTGGGTAGGATCAGGTGTTTCGAATTGTGACCAGCCGCGACAGGCCAAACAGGTTCACTTTCTTTACTGACAGGATCTCCCAGTCGTACTTCAGGATTTGCTCGTCAAAACAAAAGTCGGACCGGAAACCGATGCGGTTGGCGAGGGCGCGCACCGCCCGTTCGAGGAACCACCAGAATCGGCTGCCGCTGAAGTGATTGAGGATCAGGATCGTGCCGCCCGGCCGGCAAACCCGGCGGATTTCGGCGACGAGGCGCTCCGGGTGCGGCGTGACGGACAACACATAAGGAATCGTAACGCAGTCGAAGCTGGCATCGGCAAAATCCATCGCTTCCGCGTTCATGGCTGCAAGATGGATATGGCGGCCGGTAAGCTGTTTTTCCACGCGCTCACGCGCGATGTTGAGCATCTCGTTCGAAATGTCGATGCCGACCACGGAGGAGGAGGCCGGATAGCGGGCCAGCGTCAGTCCGGTACCGACGCCCACTTCGAGGATGGATGCAGGCCGCATCGCGCAGGCAGCGTCGGTCAATGCTCGCCGACCGGGTTCAAGGACCGCACCGAAAATACTGTCGTAAAGCGGTGCGTAAAAACGGTAGGTGTTGACGACATTGTCGACGGAAATCGGGCGCATACGGTTCCTGTGATGTGAGATTGTCAACACGTAATAAGACATTACGAAAACAGAAAGTTCATCGGTTCCGCTATGTAAGCAGTTGGCGCAGGGGACGAGGCTTCATGCCTTGCGGCACGAGATGATGATGAGCAGAGGGCTGGATAGGAAGAGAACGAGAGGTCCGGAGCGCGGACCTCTTCTTGCATTACGGGCCGATACGGGAAGGGGTCAGGCGGTCGGATTGCGCTTAACGAAGAACAAGGTGGCGCCGACGGCCATCAGCACGCTGCCGAAAAACATATTCTGCTTCTTGATTGCACTTGCATTGCGGAAAAAACGTTGCATCGACGATGCGGCGAATGCATAGCCGTGCATGACGACGAGGTCGACTGCGCACATGGTGGCGGCAAGGATGAGCAATTGCGGCAGCAGCGGCGCATCGCCGGAGATGAACTGCGGCAGCACGGCCACCATGAAGATGATGCCTTTCGGATTCGTCGCATTGGTGAGGAAGCCGAGCAGGAAGCGCTTACGCATGCTCGGGATGACCGACTGCACCGTGTCGCGCGTCGGCTTGCTCGGGGTGGCTTCGATCTTTGCGCGCCATTGGCTGAAGCCGAGGTAGATCAGGTACAGCGCGCCAACCGTCTTCACCACGTTGAAGGCGACTTCGGATGCGATCAGCAGCGAACCGACGCCGGCACCGGCGATGAACAGCACGAGCAGCAGGCCCGCCTGTAGGCCGAGGATGGTGCCGGTGGTTTTCTTCACACCATAGGCAAGCCCGTGCGACATCGACAACACGGCGCCGGACCCGGGCGAAATGGCGATCACGCAGGCGGCAATGAAAAAGGCAAGCCAGGTAGCAAAACTCATACACAGTCCTTGGTGAAAACGACATTATCCGACTTTGCCGCGTCTGTTGCATGAGGTCCTTGTGATGCCGTGCCATGCAACACCCCATCACAAACTACTGCGTCGCACATTGACTTTTTTCGGGGCGGATAACAGAGTTTCCTATACGCTCCAAAATACAAGAGTCTGACAAAGAAGCGTAACAAGAGCCTATATCCAGTAGGCCTTATTCATCCAACGAGGAGACATCTCATGCCTAATACCGTCGATCTGCCACCCACTTCACCCCCGGCCGCTGCCAGCGAAGGCGAGGCCGGCATTCCGGAAGTACGTGCCATCGGTTTTGACGCGCCTTTCCGATGGCTGGCGCGCGGCGCCGAAGACCTGCTGGCGACGCGCTTCAGGGGTTCGTTTTACGGGTTCTTGTTTGTAGTGATGGGCCTGCTCATTGCGACGGTGTACGAGACGCAATGGCAACTGACGATGGGCATGGCCGCCGGTTTCTTCCTCATCGGGCCGTTCGTCTGTTGTGGCCTTTACTGGTTGTCCCGCCAACGCGCACGCGGCGAGACGCCCAGCCTTACCGAGTCGCTGACGTGCTGGAAAGCCAGCCCTGCATCGATCGGTTTCTTTGCAGCGATTCTTACCTTCCTGATGGTGATCTGGGCCCGTGTGTCGGTCGTGATCTTCGCGCTCTTTTCCACGGCGAGTTTCCCGACTTTGCAGGGCATGCTGCAGCAAAGTTTTTCCCTGTCCAACCTGCCGTTTGTGATCGCTTGGTTCGGCGTCGGCTTCGTGTTCGCTTCGCTGGCGTTCGCCATCTCGGTCGTCTCTGTGCCGCTCATGCTGGACCGGAAGACGGACACGATGATGGCGCTGTTCGGCAGCGCGCGCGCCTTATGGACCAATACCGGCCCGCTGTATGTCTGGCAGCATTGATCGTCGTACTGATCGGCAGCAGCCTGATGTTGTGGTTCGTGCCGCTGGTCGTGACCGCACCGTTAGTCGGGCATGCGACATGGCATGCATATCGGGAAATGGTGCAGGATGCTGCTGTAGGGCGTTAGCAATAATGTGAGAGTCCGGTGTCTGGCTGACCGCGGTCACGCGTGGTAGTGATCACGTCTTCCGCGAACGGCCAGAATCGCCGGTCGAACCGCTATTCCATTTACCGGCATACCGACCCTCAATAAGAGCCTATCTCGGTAGGAAACCGCCCCGCGCCGGCATCCATTGGGGCACAGTGCAAGGCGCGAGATTCGCCGCGTGGTGATCCCGCAAGGGGCTCGCAACACCGCAATGTGTTCCAATGGGTACCGGCTCCGGGTTGGGTACAAAAATGCACGCCGCCGGTGTTGCTCGTCTTTGCTGAGTCGGCTATGCGGCGGCGCGCAACCCAATAAGAAAGGAGACACATCGATATTGGCTGCATCCTTGATAAAATCACGGCTTCCTCTGTTTCCCGCATCTTGTGCCAAAGTCATCCGACGTTCCGGGTGGCGCCAATCCCGCAAACCTGCCACCCATGAAAGCAGCAGAAGCCATTACCGAAGAATCGATTCGTTTGCTGGTGGACACGTTCTACGAAGGCGTGCGTCGCGATGAGGTGCTCGGTCCGGTTTTCGACAAGGCGCTGCACGGTGACTGGGCCGGCCATTTGCCGCGGATGGTCGACTTCTGGTCGACGGTGCTGCTCGGCACCAGCCGCTTTCAGGGAAATGTGTACGGCAAGCACATGGTTTTGCAGGGAATCGAGCGCGAGCATTTCGTGCGCTGGCTTTCCTTGTTCAAAGAAACCGTGACGCGGCTTTTTGCCGAACAGCCGGCATCAGAAATACTGCTTGTGGCGGATAGGATCGCAGGCAGCCTGCAGCTTGGCTATTTTGGCGAGCGCCGGGTTGCCATGCCGTAATCCGCTCTTCGCTCGCAGCTTCTCCTTCTATTTCTACACCGCCTCACCGTATTCCACGGGCTTGTTTGCCGTCAATGAAGCTATCCATTACCGGCGTACATTAGTTATCGGCAGGCAGCAACTGCTGCCGGGCTGGGGGACAGGGGAGAGGGGATGATCAACTTTATTGTGGTGGGCAAGTGCAAGCGCGTCACGTCGGCGGTGCTGCAAGCCATACGCAGTTTTACTGACGCAAAGTGCGTGGTAATCGGCGGAACGGAAACCCGAATCTTTCGCTGGTCGCGCTTGTGCAAGCGCCAGATGACGATCGAGCTCGACGGACGGGATGACGCACGTTTTGTTGAAGCCGTGCAAGCAATCCGTTTGCGCACGCCGCATGTGATCCTGGTGCCGGTGGATTGCGACGGGATACGGTTGGTGAACCGTGTGCGCGAGCAATTGCCGGTAGCTGTCACGCCCATTCCCGACACCGCCACGCTCGACATGTTCGACAACAAGTGGCGGTTTCACCAGTTCTGTACCCGGCATGGTCTTGCAGTGCCTTTGACACGTCATGTCGCGTCGAAGTCGGCGCTCGATTTCGATGCGATTGCCTGCGAGCTTGGTCTTCCCTTCGTTGTGAAGCCGCTCAACCTCGCCGGATCGGCCGGTGTGCTGATCGTTCATGACCGCAGTGAGTTCGAGCAGCGCATCCTGCATGACGCAGACTACGACTATGGCCCGCTGGTAGTGCAGCGTTATATCGCCGGCGAAGATATCGACATCAGTTTCCTCGCGATCGGCGGCCGCATATCAGCCTTTGCGATCCAGCAGACAGAGGGGGCGCACATCCGGTTCCTGCCGCATGCTGAACTGGAGTCGATGGCGGCGCGGCTGTGCGCCGCTGGTGCATTCCATGGCGTCATGCATGTCGATGCACGGATCGAGTCTGCCACCGGAAAGGTTTTCCTCATCGAATCGAACCCCCGGTTCTGGGCCTCGCTGACGGCTTGCGTATGGGGCGGCCTGAATTTCGTGGCCGAGAGCATCGTGCCGGTTGCGAGGAAAGATGGAATGCGTCGCCTGATTGCCGGTGTCGTCAATATGCGCAACCCGCTGGTCCGTCCGGCAACATGGCGGCAGCTTGTACTCGATACGAGCGCGCGTGGACGCTTGTTACGTACCGTGGCTTTCGATCCGCCGGCAACGGGCGCATTTGTGCGCGAATTGCCGCTTTCCTGCTGGCGCTATGCGGTGAAACAGGTAGCAAGCTTACTGGAGTGGCGTGCGGCAGATGTGCAGGATGCGGTGACAATTGCGGGAGCAGGCGTGACGCATTCCACAGGGACGGAGAGTGCATCGGGCGATATGACAAAGGAAGCCGCCTGACGGAAATGCATGCCAATTCAAAGATCCGCGCTGCGCCACGCTGCGTACAACGGCGAGCTGAGCTCCCTCTTCGCCGGCAGTGGTGAACTCATTGGCTTGGAGATTGCTGCAGAAACAATGTGCTGTGTCATTCATTTCTGCGCATGGCAGCGCGCAGATCTGCAGGAACGCGGGAATTTTCCGTGATGCCCGATTGTCTACGGTAGCCCTATCCAGACAACAATCGAGGCCAGTCATGGACAACAGCAAAACTCCGGAAAAGAAGATGGCAACAGAGGCGGATGTCAAATCCGTCGATGGCCGCTCGGGCAAGAGCAACAAGAGCAGCCATGATGCCAAGAGCCACACAAAGGCCGGTTCGAACCAGGGTGCAGGCGGCGGCAAGAAGCGGGAACGCCATCACTAAGGCGCACTGAGGCATAGTCGCCGGCCTCAATCTTGTTTCCGGCATGCCCATGCCGGAAACAAGAGGGGAAATAGGAAGACTACCGGCAGGCGGCCGTGCGATTGTCGTCGCGACTCAGATCCCAAGCAGTTTCTTTGCCTCCTGCAGTGATTTCATGGACTGGTCGTGCTTGCCTTCCTTGTGAAATTTTTCGCCATCGGCGCGGAGTTCCTTCACTTTCTTCATGTCTGCCGCATTGAGGCTGGACGCTGAATTGAGCTTGGCGTCGATGGCCTTCATTTCGTTGGGGCAGTTATTCGCACCGGCAAGCGGCGTGAACACCAACGCCGACACGGCAAGCAAAGAGAGCGCAATACTCTTTTTCATGACAGCCTCCTCGTTGAATGAGAGGCTTAAGCTTGCAGCAAATGAGGGCGTTTGTATCTGACTTTCATGCGGCTGCCTTGCGCGGCATCAAGCCGGAGCGGGTGCGGTTACACCTTAGAGATTGTTTGGACCGCGCAGCCCAGGTTGCGCCACTCGCTACGGTTTCCAAACAGCCGCTCAGGACTTCAGGCGGTACCACGCTATGCCGATCCATTCGTGCAGCGCGTATTCACTACGGCGCAGGCCTTCACCGCTCGGCATGAAGTCGATCGTCGTAAATTCGTTCCGGCTGTAAAAGATTGTCGGCGCAGCCACGACGTCCAGACCTGCCTTCTCGAATACGGCGCGGGAGCGTGACATATGGATGCCGTCAGTGACGAGAAGGATGCGGCGCACGCCTGCCTGCTTCAGCATCTCGGCAGAGAATGTTGCATTCTGAGCCGTATCGTTCGACTTGCCTTCCACCCATTTCACAGGCACGGAAAAGTCCTGTCGCAATACGCGCGCCATGATTGCGGCCTCCGATTCTTCCCTGCCGTCCGGCGTGCCGCCGCTGGTCAACACGGGCAGACCGGTTTCCCGGTGCAGATGGGCCGCGTAGCGAATGCGCGCAAATGCGAATATTGAAGGGATGTCGCGCCCGCCGTATTCCGCCGCATTCATGATGCGTCCGCCGCCAAGCACGACGATCGCCTCTGCCCCGGTATTGCGGGCGGAGATCAGTGGTGGATTCTGTTTTTCCAGCGGTGCTACAAACAGCAGTGCTCCCGCAGGCATGCTGAGGACGGCCAGCGCAAGCAACGCGCTGACGCACACCGTCGTACCGAAGCGAGGCCATCTGCGGCGCATCATCAGGCCAGCAGTACACAACAGGATCAGGTTAAGCGGTGGCAGGATCGCAGCGCTGATGGCCTTGGTCAGGATGATGCTTGCATTCATGTATTGTTATTACGTTTGATATCGAAGGACAAAGCAATATCGAAGGACAAAGCATCCTGCGATGCCGGAGTCATTTCAGCTGAGCTGCAGCGGGAAAGCTTGAGTCAGGCCAACATCGATCCACACGATCATTGATCCGTGTGTGGCCGCCATGAGGAGACGATCAGCAGCATCAGGATGAACAGTGCCAGCGTGACCTTTCCGATGAGACCCATGCGGTCTATCCATCCCCTTGCAGGCACGAGGCTCAGCGTCCAGGTGGCATTGGGTACGTGTAGCGCCACATCCACTGGGTCATGCAACGACCTGCCCGATGACGTCGCGATCACATGCTTCTTGCCGGTGTCCGGGTGGGTGCGCCAGACCTCATAGAGATATCCGCGCTCGGCCAGTTGTGGCAGCCGCGCCCGGTCGAGCACATCCGGGAAACGGATCAGGACGGTGACGAAACCCCAGAAGCGGGTACCTCCTTGCGGATTATCGAGGTATACCGGTAAACGTCCGACAGCGCCAAGGCCTCCCTGGACCAGTGGAAACGGCCCGGCCAGCGTCAGCTTCCCGGTATCGCGCGCCAGGAATGCTTCCTTGTCGCGCTCGGGATCGACGAGCAGGTTGTGGCCGATGGCTTTTTCATTTCCTGCCAACGGGACGACTTTCTGCACCACGCCGTCCGGTGCCAGTTGCAGCGCCGAGATTCCCGGATAAAACGATCGTAATGCCGCGGCCACCGTGTCGAATTCAGGCACATCACCCTTGTTCAGCTGCACCATCGCACCTAGCGCATACGCGGATGCCAGCGCCTGTTCGATGTTCAGCTGGACGGTGTGCGCGTATTCCTTCCCGATGGCGGCGGCATACCTTCGTTCATTGACAATTCGGCTGTATTCAGAATACCAGATGAAAGCGCCCGCCAGCACCGCATAAACGACGACCACGACACTGGCGACGGCCGGCGATTTGCGGATGAACGAACGAAGTGAGAGTGGCATGAATCAGTTTTGAATCGAGATGCCTCATGAAAAACGCGCCGGCAATCGATGTAAATGTAAATCTATCTAGCAATATTGTACCGGCTCAACTATGTGGCAAGGCTTTATATCAAGTTTTATGTTGCGGATAGGTCTTTAAGGGCATTACAAGAAAAACATCGCCAAGCCAAAAATATATGCCAGGAATCCTTGCTTATTGGCAATTAGAGACCTAGATTGTTGCAGGGGAATGGATATTCGCCTGCATGCTCCATGCATGCTAGTCCTACATAGAACCAACTGGAGATAGAAGATGATGAACACCTGGAAGTTGATTGCTGGCGCCTGCCTCAGCCTCGGGCTCGTTGCTGCTTCAAGTGCTGCGGACAAGGGAACGAAAGAGGAAGCGGTCGCGCTTGTACACAAGGCCATTGCCTTTTACAAGGCAAACGGCAAGGAAAAGACCTTTGCCGAAGTCAGCAATAAAACCGGGCAGTTCGTCGATCGCGACATGTATGTCTATGTGCTCGACACCAAGGGCGTGATGATGGCCCACGGCGCCAACGAAAAACTGATCGGCAAGGACCTTACCAACCTGAAGGATGCCGACGGCAAGTTGTTCGCACAAGAACTAATCGGGCTGGCGAAAGCGAAGAAGAGTGGTTGGGTCGACTACAAGTGGCCTCATCCAGTCACAAAGCAGATCGAATCCAAGACAACCTACCTCGAGCCGCATGATGGCTATGGATTTGCCGTCGGCGTTTACAAGTAAAGCTGCATGACCTTGCTGCCGCCATCAAACTGGCGGCAGCCGCCTGCCGAGATTCCCGATCCGCGCACCGCACGCCATCGTGCTCCATGCACATGTGCGCCCCTTCTGCAAATTGCCCGTTCGCAAACTCTCTTTCCGGCTTGGGCTATGATCGTGCCTCCCGTTGTTCATTTATCACGAAAGGTTCTATGGCACGCGATTACTCCAACCCTGTCCGCCAACTCCTGCTTGCGGCTGTTATGGCCGGTTCTGCCGTTTTTGCCGCCGGGCTGCCGCTCCAGGCAGCGGCTGAAGCGCCGGCAAAGAAGATGACCCAGGTTCCCGGCTACTACCACCTGTCGTTCGGAGAGATGGAAGTCACCGCGCTGTACGACGGCTATGTTGCACTCGACGCCAAACTGCTCAAAGGTGCCAGTGCGAAGGATATCCAGGGGCTGCTGGCACGCATGTTCGTCGCATCGACCAAGGGTGTGCAGACTGCTGTGAACGCCTATCTGGTCAACACCGGCAAGAACCTCGTGCTGGTGGATACCGGCGCAGCCAAATGCTTTGGCCCAACGCTCGGCGTCATTGGCGACAACATCCGCGCGGCCGGTTACGACATGGCGCAGGTGGATACCGTGCTGCTCACTCACCTGCACGGCGACCATGCCTGCGGCCTGGTAACGGCAGACGGCAAGGCCGCCTTCCCGAATGCGACGGTGTATGTGGCCAAGGATGAAGCAGCGTTCTGGCTGAGCAAGGAAGTGGCCGCGAAGGCACCCAAGGAATCCCAACCTTTCTTCAAAATGGCGCAGGACGCCGTAGCGCCGTATGAAAGCGCAGGCAAGCTGAAGCAGTTCGCCGGCGGCGAAACGCTGTTGCCCGGTGTTGAATCCGCCCTTTCGCCGGGCCATACGCCAGGACATGCCGGTTACCTGTTCTCGTCTGCCGAGCAGCAGCTCCTGGTGTGGGGCGATCTGGTGCACAGCCATGCGGTGCAGTTCGCGCGCCCGGAAGTCACGATCGAATTCGACGTTGATAGCAAGCGCGCCATTGCCAGCCGCAAGAAAGCCTTCGCCGATGCAGCCAGGAAGAAGCTCTGGGTAGCGGGTGCGCACCTGCCATTCCCCGGCATCGGTCATGTGCGCGCCGAGCGCAAAGGTTACGCCTGGGTCCCTGTCGAATATGCGCCTATTCCTGCCAAGCAGTAAGGGAAGGCACGGTTTTCCTGCCTGCGGTGCACAGCCGCAGGTGGGTGGCGCGACCCCTGGTCCAGTTCATAACACCCTCTAGCTGCGCGACAATCCGAGGAATTCGCTCCTGAGCGCCGGATTTGTCCGCATCTCGCCGAGCAGCGCGGAGGTCACCGTCTCTTCGCCGGGCGAGCGGATGCCACGGCTTTCCATGCACATGTGGCGGCAGCGCACGACGACGCCTACCGACAGCGGCTCTACATGCTGCATCAGCGCTTCCGCAACCTGCATCGTCAGGCGCTCCTGCACCTGCAGGCGTTTCGCGAAGCAGTCCACCAGCCGCGTCAGTTTCGACAAGCCGACAATCCTGCCGTTGGGTGTATAGCCGACCGTCGCGGTGCCGAAGAAGGGGGCCAGATGATGCTCGCAGTGACTGTAGACCGGGATGTTGCGCACCACGATCAGCTCGTTGTATTGCTCGGCGCCGTCTTCGAACACTTTCAGGATCTCGGCCGGATCCATGTCATACCCGCTGGTCCAGTGCTTCCAGGCCTTCTCAACGCGTTCCGGTGTGTCGTGCAGTCCCTGCCGGTTCGGATCTTCCCCAAGGTGGGCGCGCCAGTCCGAGGTTGAAAACGATTCGTTCTCCACCCCGCGAATTGGGGCCATCGTTGCGGTCAACATGCGTGTGCTCTTTCTGTATGTTTTACGATTTTTGCTAAGGGAGGGTGTTGCCTTCATTGGATGAAAGCAGGTCGTGCCACGTTCCCGCGGCGGCATATTGAGAGCGGAGGCAATGGACGTGACTCTCCTGCAGTACCTGTATACGCAGCGTATCCCAGGTTTCTTCCAGCGAGGGTTTCTCCAGTTTGCGTGTTGAGTTCACGCGGATGACGTGCCATCCGGAAGAGGCGCCGACTGGCTTGCGCGTATATTCCCAGCCTTCAGCGTGTTGGCCGCAGCTGCGAACGGTGCCTCCATCTGGCACGGTTGGCGCCATCCTTGCACGTATTGGCGCAGCAAATCGACTTGCCCGGGACAGGCAAGGCATCGTGGTGACGAACCGCAGCTGCGAACGTGGAATGGGTGATGCGAATCGGGCGGTCAGTTCATGGCTGTTTCCCGTGGCGCTGGCTGCGTCGCTCCGGCCGAGGGGCAGGGAATGGACGTCGCGTTAACAGCCACCGCGCGACCGATAGGACTCCGGCGCGCGAGCGATTGTTTCGGAGTCCCTGTTGATGCCGCTCAGCGGGCATTATCGACGATGGGTGGCACTGCATGCTTGCAGCGCCGCAAAGGCCCTGAAACGCTGCGCCTACTATTGCCATTGCCGGTTCAGGCTGGATTCCTCCACTTCGACGCGCAGGACTTCAAAGCCGCCGTCGTAATAGCCGCGTGACTCGGCCAGTTCGCGTGCTTCGTCGGCGCTCAGGAAGTGGCCGGCCTGCGATGCGTCATCCGTCAGGGATACATCGCCGGCAAAGGGATACAGATAACCGTCATTCGTCTTTACGATGTAGGCATGCATTCGGATCTCCTCTTGATTGTCGCTTGTTGTCACCCGACATCGGGATTCGGAGGGTGCATGTATTTGAGGGCTTTAAGCGCTGAAGGCTCCCGTGTCTTCCAGATCCATCGCAAATCCCGCCTGTATATGGTCGGGCTCCCAATAATGCGTTTCCGTGGTGGATACGCTTCTGCATCCGGCAAGAAGTTGTTACGTTTCATTACAGAAATTTTTATTGAAGTACGTTAACTTGAAATTCCTCGGGCTATTCGCCCGCCTTCAAGCATTGCAAGAATCGTTGTGACCCGGCCATGTTACGCATATGTCTGTATTCCGCAGTCCTTACAGTCTTTGGTGTGACCGGCACGCTGCTGGCTGCGCCTGCGTCGGCGGCTGACTTGACGATTCCATCCGGGCCTCGCGCAACGGCACAAAGGAAGATGCAGGACACCGGCGGCAAACAGAACAGGGAATTGCATGCATCGCTGGCGCAACCGGCCACGGCGCGTGCGGAGCAGCACAAGCAGCTGATTGTCCCCGTTACCAAATCGGATCGAGCGGGAAAGGGCAAGCGGAAGATCCGCACTTATAACCTGTTCCACGATCCGGTATTCAAGCTGGCTGGTGCCGTAACCAACCATTCGCAACTGGCGGCACGGTCCGGAGCGGCAGCGCCGGCCTTCGGCGTGCTGGGCAGCGGTTACAACTACAGCGTCCCGGCCGGCATGCCGGCTGGAATGATAATGGGCGGGGCGATCAAGTCGACGCGGGCGGAGTCGGGCGCGCCGGCACTCAAGATGGAGAGCGCAGTAAAGAGTGCAGAAACGGGCGGCCTGGAGTTCGCCTGCCGCGAGAAAGCATTTACGCCCAGTTACATCCGGCGCGACATGAGCGCCTGCTATCAAAGCAGTCTCGACAAATCCTGGCGGGCGCGCACCTTCGTGTCGAAGGCGACTACCGATGGCGGCCGGGAGTGGGGCGGCGGCCTCTCCGTGATCTACGAACATTGAATTGCCGCAGCGATGCCATTTTCGATTCCATTTATTCCATTGACAGGCCAGTACATGAAACGACTCCTTCCCTTGTTCCTCACCGCCATCGCGGCACCGGTGCTTGCACAGCAGGTGCAGCAATCCCAGCCGATAACACCGCCGGCGATGCAACAGATGCCGCAATCTGCGCAGCAATCGATGCCGCAACCGATTGACCCGGTCCTGTGGGAAGCACGCGTGCGCTTCGAGGAACGGGTAAAGCTGGCAAAAGAGGCAGAAACGGACGACAAGCTCAGGAACTATCCGCATGCGATGTTCAAGCGTGCCGGCCGTCACATTTCGCGCTCGATGCGCTCCTGCATTGCACACTCGCCCAAGCCGGAAGCAAAAGCCTTTGTGCTGGTGGCCGACATCAATCAGGAAGGCAAGGCCGATGCGGTCGAAGTCAGCCCGGACAACGAGGTGTCACGTTGCTTTGCAGAGAGATTTTCCTCTGCCACCTATCCGAAGCCGCCCGCATATGAAGGCAGGAATGGCTTTCCGGTCACACTCAAGGTGCGCGTTGCTCCCTGACGCCCAATCGTTGTTCTCCAATCAAGAGCATCAATGAAGCGCCCGCCGATGCGCTGGACGATGCAACTCCCTGTGTCGCGTTGCGGTCAGATTGTCTGGATGCCTGTTTCAGGTGTCATCCGAACAATAAGCGAAGGAGTCCGCAATGCGTACCTCCACCATGCTCTGTGCCGTGTCGGCAACGTTAAGCCTTGTTGCATGCGGCACGCCGCAGGAACGCGCCGCGTACAGGGAAGATCCTGTATTGGCAATGGCGCCGGAATATGGCCCCCTGTGCGAGAAAGCCGGCCTTGCGAGAGGTTCCGATGCCTGGCGCAGTTGCATCGCTCGCTCGAGCGCACGCAATGATCTGGCGCAGCAAGGCCTGTTCTACGACCGCTACATGCAGTGGTATTGGTTACGCTGAACGCATCGGTCACGTTCGACATGTTCAACATGTCGGATATGTTGCCGGATAGGTAACCAGTCCTATTTCCACAAGGCGCGAATTGCGCCCGCATTGCATGCCTGCTCCGCGCATCGCAGCAGGCCTGCGTCGCTATAATCTTCCGCATCGTCGATTGCACTCTCACTGCTCGCCGCAATCGTGCACCCCTATCGTGCCGCGATGCCGGCTGCCTTTTCCGGAACCATTCCATGCTGTTCAGACATGACGACAATTTGAGCCTGCTGCTCGCCTCCCTTGGCATCTCCGATGACATCCTCGCAAGAAAGAGCTTGCCGTATTACGCCGACGCACAGGAACTGGTCATCGCCGAGACCGATGCCGATGGCCGCGATTACCTGCTGATCCCGACGGCCGCCGCCGCATGGCGTTCGATGAAGCACGCGGCGCATCAAGACGGCATCGTCATCGAGCTCGTTTCCGCGTTCCGCAACATCGAGCGCCAGGCCGACATCATTCGCGCCAAACTGGCCAAGGGCATGGAGATCGACACCATCCTCACACTGAGCGCACCGCCCGGCTACAGCGAGCACCACACCGGGCGCGCGGTCGACATCAACACGCCGGGCTGCGAAGCCACCGAAGAACCGTTCGAACACACCGATGCCTTCCGCTGGCTGGTCGCGCATGCGGCTCGGTTCAGCTTTACCCTGTCCTACCCGCGAGGCAACAGCCTCGGTTTTATCTATGAACCTTGGCACTGGTGCTACCAGCCTGCCGCCGATAGTGCCAATACGCAGGAGCGTGCATGAAACTGAAGATGGCCGAGAACTCGCTGTTCGCAATCCTGCTCCGCAAGCCATGGTGGATCAGCATCATCATCGCTGTCGTCGGTGGACTGGCTTTCAGCGCGATGATGCCGGCGCGCTTTGCCGTCGCCGGCATGGCGGCCGGTATGCCTTTTCTCATCATCGGCATCATCGCGTTCACCCGGCAGTTCGGCGCGCCGAGCGCGGCACGCATCGCGCATACCCGCGACACCGTGCGCGCGATGTCATGGGCTGATTTTGCCAGTGCCATCGAGGCCGCCTACCGGCGAGACGGTTACGACGTCGCCCGTCATGCGGCTCCGGCAGCGGATTTCATGATCACGCGTGGCGGGCGCACCGCGCTTGTCAGCTGCAAGCGCTGGAAAGCGGCCAGTATCGGCGTCGAACCGCTGCGCGAACTGCGTGCAGCCGCACAGGCACAGGACGCGCAGGACTGCATTTTCATCGGCACCGGCCAGCTGAGCGACAATGCACGCCGCTTCGCGCAGGAAAACCAGGTTCGTGTCATCCAGGAAGCAGAACTTGCCCGCCTGTTGCAGGGGATGGTGGCGACACGCTAACCGATACCCTCACGCTTTGAGAACGAACAAAGCGGCCCTATATTGGCTCTTTTCGGGAAATTACCTGTGTGAACCACTGACGGGGATTGGCGACTAAGGGGGGTAGCAAATCACGCTTGCTGATTCGCCAAAGAAAGGTTCTTCTCGCCATGCACCAACCCAAGCCGCTCTCCTTCCTGCCAGATACCGGGGATCCGACCGGGAGTTCGCCAGACACTGCCGACCTCCCGTCCGCCAGCGCCGAATCCACGACGGCAAAGAGTGGCAGCCTGCTATCTGACCATAAGGGCAAGCTGGCCATGGGGGCGGCGGCGATGCTCGGCATCGCGATCTTTTATAAATGGCGCGAGCACCGGCTAGCCAAGGAAGACCCGGAACAATATGCGCAGCTGAAACGGATAAAATCGGCAGTCCGGGAAAACGGATCGAAGCCCGGGCCGACCGATTGAACAAGAAAGGGCAGCGCACCGTGGACAAGCAGGCAACGCAATTGAAAATCGATTTTGTTTCCGACATTTCCTGCCCATGGTGCGTGATCGGATTGCAGGCCCTTGAGCAGGCGCTGGATCGCGTTCGCGGCGACATCGCTGCCGACATCCACTTCCAGCCTTTCGAACTGAACCCGCAGATGGGACCGGAAGGCCAGGACATCACCGAACATCTCATCGAAAAGTACGGCATCACGCCGGAGCAGGTCGAGCAAAACCGCGAAGCAATCCGCGCACGCGGCGCGGCACTTGGCTTCACCTTCAGCATGGACAAGCGCAGCCGCATCTACAACACCTTCGATGCGCACCGTCTGCTGCACTGGGCGCATGAAGAAGGGCGCCAACTGCCACTCAAGCATGCGCTGTTCCGCGCCTATTTCACCGATGGAGAAAATCCGTCTTCGCGGGATACGCTGGCGCGCATTGCTGGCGAGGCAGGACTTGACCCAACTCGTGCGCAGGAAATCCTGTCATCGGACGCCTATACGGAAGAGACGCGACAACAACAGCGCTTCTACCTCGACCAGGGCATCCATTCAGTCCCGGCCGTGATCATCAACGACCGCTATCTCGTGCAAGGCGGCCAGCCTGTTGAAGTATTCGAGCAGGTGCTGCGGCAGATTGCGGCGGGAGCGGCTGGCTAGCAGGGCAGGTAGTCGGGTCCACGCTGCGGACGCGAGCCGCAGAATAATCCCCGAAGACAGAAGGCTATGCGGTGCGCAGAAACCAGTCGACTGCCTTCTGCGCAATTTCCCCGGGTATCTCATGCGCGCCATTGAATTCATGGTACGCAAGTTCGTATCCTGCCTGCTGCAACTGCGGCACGATGCGCCGGCTGCAGGGATCGATGGGAAGCACGTTATCGTGCCGGCCATGCGAGATAAAGATCCGCGGTTGTCCGCGCGGCGTGACGGGAGCGATAAAGCCCGGCGAGAAGGCGATGACGTGCCGGAAGAGTTCGCCATTGGCAAGCCCGAGCGACAGCGCATACGATGCACCATCGGAAAAACCGCCGATCGCAATGTGTGATGCATCGACCGCGTAATGCCTGAATACCTGTTCCAGCGCCTGATCCAAGAGGGCCGTGTCCGTGCCATAACTGCGGTGGAGGATGACATCCCATGTCTGGCCGGCGGACGCGGGGGCGACCAGCAGCATATGTTTGTCGTCCGCAAGATGCTGAAGCAGCGCGAGACCGTGGTGCGCATGCCCCCCGGCACCGTGCAACAGCAGCACCAGCGGTGCAGGACGGGCCGGGTCATATTGCAGCGGAACGTAGAGGTAGCTGTCGCGCTTGCTGCCCAGCTTCAGGGGCTGCAGGCCGGCTGGCGCGGCCTGCGTGACCGGTACGGGACGGGCGCGGAGATGGGCGGAATAGGACATCGATACCTCCTGGTTGCATCTGCTGAACAACCATAGACGACCGCATCACATTAAGTTCCCTGTTGGTCTTGCTGTCTGCCTGCGGCAAATCAATGTCTCATGCCTTCAACCGGTAACCCGTGCGAAAGATCCACCAGATGCCGGCCAGGCACAGCAGCATGAACATCAGCGTCATGCCGAGGCTGATGCCGACGCCGACATCCGACACCCCATAAAAGCTCCAGCGAAAGCCGCTCACCAGATACACCACCGGATTGAACAGCGTCACGTTTTGCCAAAAGGGCGGCAGCATGCTGATCGAGTAAAAGCTGCCCCCGAGGAAGGTCAGCGGCGTGATGATCATCACCGGCACCACCTGCAGTTTTTCCCAGCCGTCGGCCCAGACGCCGATGATGAAGCCGAACAGGCTGAACGTAATCGACGTCAGCAACAGGAAGCCGAGCATCCAGAACGGATGCACGATGGAGTAATCGACAAACAGCCGCGCGGTCGCGAGGATGATCAGCCCGAGGATCATCGACTTGCTCGCCGCAGCGCCGACATAACCGATCACGATCTCGAAGGCGGATACCGGTGCCGACAGCACCTCGTAGATCGTGCCCGCCCATTTCGGCATATAGATGCCGAACGACGCGTTGGAAATACTTTCGGTGAGCACCGACAGCATCACCAGCCCCGGCACGATGAACGCGCCATAGCTCACGCCATCGATCTGCGCCATGCGCGAGCCAATCGCCGCGCCAAATACGATGAAATACAGCGAGGTGGAAATCACCGGCGATGCAATGCTTTGCAGCAGCGTGCGCCAGGTACGTGACATCTCGAAGATATAGATCGCCCTGATTGCATGGAAATTCATTGATTGCCTCCATATTGCTTGCCCGCGTCTCTGCGGACCAGGCTCACGAAGATTTCTTCCAGCGAGCTTTCCCGCGTCTGCAAATCCTTGAAGTGGATGCCATGTTCGTCCAGTCGCTTCAGCAGTTCAGGTATGCCGAGCCGTTCTCCCTGCGCATCGAAGGTGTAGACGAGCTGGTTGCCATCGGCCGACAGCTCCATGTGATAGCCGGCGAGATCCGGCGGAACGGCGTCGAGCGGCTGTTGCAGGTGCAGCGTCAGCTGCTTCTTGCCCAGCTTTTGCATCAGCGCCGCCTTGTCCTCGACGAGCAGGATCTCTCCCTTGTTGATGACGCCGATGCGGTCGGCCATTTCCTCTGCCTCTTCGATGTAATGCGTGGTCAGGATGATGGTCACGCCGCTCTCCCGCAACCTGCGCACCATGTCCCACATGTCACGGCGCAGTTCCACGTCGACGCCGGCGGTCGGTTCATCGAGGAACAGGATCTTCGGCTCGTGGCTGAGCGCCTTGGCGATCATCACGCGTCGCTTCATCCCGCCCGACAGCGCGAGGATTTTTGAATCGCGCTTCTCCCACAACGACAGGTCCTTCAGGACTTTTTCCAGATGGGCCCTGTTGGGCGCCTTGCCGAACAGCCCGCGGCTGAAGGACACCGTGTCCCACACGCTCTCGAAGGCATCGGTCGCCAGCTCCTGCGGAACGAGCCCGATCTTCGCCCGCGCGGCGCGATAGTCGCGTGCAATGTCATGGCCGTCCGCAGTGACGGTGCCGGAGCTCGCGTTGACAATGCCGCAGATGATGCTGATCAGCGTGGTCTTTCCCGCGCCATTGGGGCCGAGCAACGCAAAGATTTCTCCGCGTCGGATATCGAGATTGATGTTTTTGAGGGCCTGGAAGCCGGAGGCGTAGGTTTTGGTAACGGCGCTGACGGAAATGACAGGCGAATTAACGGGCAGCACGCGCGCTCCTTGTGTTCTTATGGGCGTGGAAGGAAAGCGGCTTTCCGGGAGCGGGTCGGCACGGGTTGATGCGGCATGTTGTTCTCCTTTTCGCAAATCGATAGGCACCATGTTAAGACATCGACATGATTTCCGTGTGGAGGCAGCACAGTTCATGCGCTGTTCTTGACTGCTTCACTCGATTGCGGCGAATCCCAATCGACGGCGCAGTAAGGGCGTGCTTTAATCACGGAAACATCTGCGTTGTGCTTCCCGCACCCGGCCGGAGCGCAACGCTTCTTACTATTCAAGCAACTCTCTGCCGACTGCCATGTTCGACTGGTTACGCCGACTTATCTCCGATGCCCCCGTGCCCGCTGCAAAGCCGGTGCCCACGCCAGAAGCCGACCCGGCGCCAGAATCGCAAACGACATCGCAAGCGAAGTCGCGCCACTTCGCCAGCGACAGCGTGACTGACCTGCAGCGCTACCAGGTCGACTTCATGTTCGCCAGCTGGCTGTTCGAGGCGGAAAACTATCCTGACATCTTTACCAACCCGACCGAGGATGCGATCCTCGCCGCACTGGACGAAGTCGTGCAGTCAAAAGAGGCTGGCGCCCACCTCGTGCGGCGCATGCCGGGCGTCATTCCGCAGTTGCTGCAAAGCCTGCGGCAGCCCGACTTCTCCGGTACCGAGATTGCACGCAAGATTGCGCATGACCATGTGCTGGTCGCCGAAGTGCTGCGCCTGGCAAACAGCATTGCCTACAGCCCGGGCAAGCCGATCACGAGTATCGATCATGCCGTCCTGGTGCTGGGACAGAATGGCTTGCGACAGCTGATCACCAGCGTCGCATTCAAGCCGATCATCAATCTCAATTCCGGCAGTTTTACCCGCAAGCTCGCGCCGCGCCTCTGGTCGCAGTCGGAGCGCTGCGCGCTGGTCAGCCGGATGCTCGCCCGCGACGAAACCGTCGACCAGCTCGATGCTTTCCTCGCCGGCCTGATCCAGAACATCGGGTTGACCGTGTCGCTGCGCGTGATCGACAAGATGTCAGAGGGCGGGCATCCGGTCGGCTCCGCCACCTTCTGTAATGCGCTCGCCAGCAATGGCCGCGCGCTTGCCGTCAATATCGCCAATGAATGGCATTTCCCTGAAGGCGTCACCGAAGCGATCCGTGAACAGGGGGCGACTGGCAAGGCGCCCAGCCTGTCGACGGTTGGCCAGATCCTGCTGATGGGGGATTACCTGAGCAAGATCGACATCCTGGCGCGCAACGGCCGCCTGGATATCGAAGATCCTCAGGTACTGGATGGATTGTCCGAAAAGGAGCGCGCCTGTCTGCGCGAGCTTTCAGCGGTGGAGGAGCGCGACTGGGTCACGCTGGCCGCCCCGGCTGCACGCGCCGGCACGGCACGTTCGAACTGAGGCGAAAAAATCGGGTTACCGTTGCGCCGGCGACAACCGTAGCGACTCGCGCTCGGAGCGCGCTTTCCTTACCATCGCTTCAGCTTCCGCGGTCTCCTGCGCCAGGGCGCGTTGACGCTCCCAGTAGGTTTCGTTCAGGCGAGACTTGCCGGTAACCAGCCCGCTGCGTTCACCAGGCAAAGGCTCGACGCCTTCCTGCTGACGCCTTTTTGCGTCTTCCAGCATCATCTCCGCCCTGATCAGATCGGCATCCGCATCGCCCAGGGTTCTCACTTTGCCTGGTGCGGGGATGGAGGGTACCTTGTTCACCGGCGTGCGCTCAGACCGTGGAGGAACGGCTGGCGGCTTGCCGGTTTCCGGTGCCCATGCGTTCGTCGCCGGATCGGGCACGATCGTTTCATCAATCTTCGCGCCCGGGATCGGCTTGTCGGAGTAGACGATTCGCCCGTCTGGCGTCACCTGACGGTATACCTTGGTCGCGGGTTCGCCAAGCGGCTCCGGTTTCGGAAGTTGCTGGGAAAGTGCAAGCGTGGGGAAAACAGCGGCAACGAGCACAAGCGCCCGGCAGTTGAAGCATGTCATGGCATACCTCCTTCTCTTTTTACATTACCAGAGGATCAACCCCGTGTGGTGACATACAGCAAAGTTAAGCCTTGGTGCAGTTTGTCTCACCGACGTTGGCCGCTGCTGTTTCCGCACTGTTCACGATGCCTTTGACATGCATAGAGCGCATGAATGTTCTTTGAAAGGCAGAACGTGCTTGTCTGCGGTATCTCATTGTCTGGATAAAAACTCTGCTGCCTCACAGCAACACAATGCGGCAATTTTAAAATGATTTCGTCTCACGAAACAGTGCGAAACGAGGGGGAAGGGCTTACGTATTGCTATTGCAGATCCTCGCTGCAAACCGCATTGGCCGACAGGGATTGGCACAGAGGGAAGTCGCGCTCCTGACCGGGAACGCATTCACCTGCGACGCGTACATGAGAGCCGATATGTTCGCGTACATGACAAGGAAACAAGTAGGGGCACAATCATCAGGCAGGATCCTGGCGCGAAGAACGACGGGGAGTCCTTATCCGTCCCGGGAAATAAAAAGCGCCCTGACGTGGCCATGTAGAGCGCTTCGTTGTTTTCGGCAAGAGGAGCGGGCTCAGGCCTTGCGCAGGTAGCAGGCCTTCAGCACGAAGTTACCCGCATCCATCTTGCAATCCACTTCATGGTCGCCACCGACCAGTCGGATACTCTTGACCTTGGTGCCCATCTTGAGCGTGATGGATGAGCCTTTCACCTTCAGGTCCTTGATCAGCACCACCGAATCACCATCGCTTAACACATTGCCATTTGCATCCTTCACTACCGCGCCGGTCGCATCCTCGGGCTTGGCCACTTCCACCATCGGCCATTCATGGCCGCAGTCAGCACAGACATAATTGGCACCATCCGGGTAGGTGTTATCCATGGCACATTGGGGGCAGGGCGGAATCTTGGACACGGTTTCTTTCACATGACAGTTGGTTAAGACGGCTCGAAGTATAACCGACGCCCCACCCGCAGCCGGCCTTCGGCGGTGCTATCGGATGCGATGGGAGTCGTCCGGCACTGTGGCAAATGTCATTTCTTCAACATGGCGCCCAGCCTCAAATCTTCATTGAATTCGTGCCACTGCTACCGCCGAAGCAGTACACTGTTCGCCGTTTCCGCGCGGGTGCTTCTGGTGCCAAGCTCCAGACTGACTGCGTCAATTTCTTCCTTTCCTGATCCCTATGCTCAAGAAGTTCTTGCACCGGTTTATCGGGCGCCAGGCACAGCCTGCTGAGCCGGATGATCTGCCGCTCAGTCCGCTGACCGTGCTTGCCGTGGAGCCGCAGCGCCGCCTCGTTGAGATGATTGATGTCGACAACCTGTTCTTCCCCTGGCTGCTCGGCATGGGTGAAGCTGTTGCGCAGGAAATGAACGAGGCGGAAAGCCGCATTCTCCGCGCACTGAAGCGCGAGGCCGACACGGCCAACCCTGCAGCATCGGAATTGATTCCGCGGATTCCATCCGTCATTCCATTGTTGTTGCGCAGCCTGCGCGACCGCAATGTATCGAACAGCCAGCTGGCGGCACAGGTCGCACAGGATCCCGTCCTGGTCGCGGCCGTTCTCAGGCAGGTCAACAGCTCCTACTTCCGCCGCTCGTCGCCGGTGAAGACGATTGAAGATGCGATTGCCGTCATCGGCCAGAACGGTCTTCGCATCCTTGTCGCCAGCGTCGCGTTCAAGCCGCTGTTCCACGCGGGCCTCGGGCATTTCACGACACTTGGCGCCCCACGCGTGTGGGAACTGGCCGAACCCTATGGGATCGCTTGCCGTTATTTCGCAAAGCATCGGCATATCGACGGCTTCGAGGTATACCTCGCGGGTTTGCTGCAGAACGTCGGTGTCATCGTGGCCCTGCGCGTGATGGATCAGGCGGGAGGTGCCACACCGGGCGAGCTCCGGTCGCTGGCTTTCTACACTTCATTCATCCATTACACGCGGCGGCTGGCGCGCCTTGTTGGGCGGCAATGGGAATTTCCAGAGCAGGCCATCGCTGCAATCGACAGGGAAGCGACACCAGTGAACTCCACACTGGCAGAGGTGCTCCATCTGGCTGACAGGACCACCAAGATTCGCAGACTCGTCGTTCATCGCGCTCTCCAGGAGGAGTACGCGGACGCATGCCTGGAAGGGGAGGATGCTGTTGCCTGTTATTGCGAAATTGTGGAAGCAGAAGCTGCGCAGGCGGAGTCCTGAAGTTAGCAGTCACGCTTGTGCGCTACGCTCTCACGGTGCGTTTATGTGAACATTCAAGCGGGTGCGGGCTTGCGAGGACCCACTCCCGTTTAGTTGGCAAATTCAAACCCGTGTTGTAGTACAAATTGCGAGCGCGTCCTGCAGTACATCGGATGCGCGTTTCGCAAGCCCCTTGTTCTGCATCGTCATTGCCGATTCGGTCTGAAACGGGCTTTCTTCATCCGCATGGAGTTGAAATCCCCCCTTGACGGGAGAGCACTTCTCTCACCCCGACCCATGGCGCAACCAACACTGTTTTTCTGGTGCTGCGAATCCTGACCCACATTCATTAAGGAAAATGCGCTACCACACGATGGTGGCAAATCATGCGACTGACGGAGCGCCATCCAGCCGGGGCGACCAGTCTTCAAGCGTTCCGCGCTCGAGCCGGCCGAGTGCGACCTTTCGCCACGACTGGCTTAGAGGCTCGAGTGCGGCGATTTCCTCGAGTTCCCGTCGATCAAGCCAGCGGTGCCGGTCATAGAACACACTGAGCAATCGGGCCAGCGTCCATTGCGGAAACTGCCGCTCCATCAGTTCGATGGTGTCGCCAGCACCGATAACACCGGGTTCCAGTACGCGGTAGTACCAACCGGTACGTCCGGTTTCCTGTACGCGCCGAGCCATGTTGGAGCGATTGAATCTGACGTTCAATTTCCAACACGGCTGTCGTGCCTGGGATATCTGAAGAATGCACGTGCCAACACGATAGATGTCACCTACACAACAGCTCTCCTCGGTCATTCCTGTTGAGCTGATGTTTTCGCCGAAAGCGCCGGGTCCGTGGAGCAGCGGCACGTCATCGCCCAATTCCGAGCGCCATGCACGGTAGTGGTCAAACGGATAGTGATGGATTGCTTTTTCAATGCCGCCGTGACGCGAGGGGTCGCCTTGTTCATCCTCCAGGAACCCGAGCGAATTGACGGCCTGGATGCCGTCGCATTTCTGTTTGGCGATTGCGGTGAAGGCCTTCCTGCCTTCCATTGGGACCTTCTTACCGGTCAGCACCGCGTCAACGACGGATGAGTTGATCTTCATTATTTCCTCTGTCTATGATTTTGTCAGGTCGCACCTTCACCACTAGCAAGCTGAAAGCATTATAAAAACACCGTGTGAATTATGTATCCGACATAAATCCAAGCATTTTCCCTCCACAGCGACATGACATTTTCGTTGCAGGTGTTCACAAACATTGCTGCGAACCGGTCACGGCCGCCACCCTACCGGCTGAAGCGTCCAGACTAAGTCGGCCGATACATTTCGGTTCCGATATGACAAGTAAGAAAAATTCCCTGCACACCTGCCGGTAGTTCTTAATCAGCTGCACGCTTGAGGGTCGTCAACGAGAAATCGGTGATCGCGGCCTAGATTGATTGCATGAAAAGAACGCCAAGACCGCGCAGGTAATGTGTTCCCAAGAGCCCTGATTGAAACCGCAGCGAGCGGTTGATTTAGTACAGGGCTCGGTGCACCGTTTAAAGCTGAGCCACGCCGTCAGTTTTCGCACCGGCTCTTGGCGCGAAGTATTGGACGTTGTACAGGCTTGACGTCCGACATTCATCAGGCAATTTTTTGAACATCCAGCTTCGACGTGTTTCGACGTCTGCAGCCAACCCAAGACAAGATGAATCCTTCCCTTCTCGACGATTTCACGTCTGTCCCACGCATCGCGTACTTTTCGATGGAAATTGCGCTGGAGTCCGCTATTCCGACATATAGCGGCGGCCTCGGCGTCCTGGCCGGCGATTCCATGCGATCAGCGGCGGACCTGGCATTGCCACTGGTCGGCATCACGCTCGCAAGCCGCGCGGGTTACTTCCGGCAGGAGATTGACGAGGAAGGGCGCCAGCATGAACACGACGCTTTCTGGAATCCCGCGGAGCGCGCAGTCCTGCTTCCGGCAAAGATCGCCATCCGGATCGCCGGCCGCGATGTGTGGGTCGCGAGCTGGCTCTATGTCATTAACTCCCAGATGGGTGGAAGCGTACCGGTGCTCCTGCTTGATACCGATCTTGCCGAAAATGCGGAGGAGGATCGCCGCATTACCGACAAGCTCTATGGCGGCGACGCCGAATACCGGTTGCGGCAGGAAATCGTGCTCGGTATCGGCGGCGTGCGCATGCTGCATGCACTCGGATTTCGCATCCAGCGCTACCACCTGAACGAGGGGCATGCCGCACTGCTTTGCCTTGCGTTGCTGCGCCGTACGCGATGGACAGAACGACCCGGGCGGCAAGCGCAGGCGCGGCAGTACAACATCGATGAAGTGCGTTCCCTGTGCGCGTTCACGACGCATACGCCGGTCGAAGCCGGCCATGACAAATTCGGCTACGACCTGGTTGTGCGCCTGCTCGGGCCGTGGGTAGATCTCGCGCTGATGCGGGAACTTGGCGGCGAACAGCATCTGAACATGACACTGCTGGCACTCAACCTGTCCGAGTATGTGAACGGCGTCGCACGCAGCCACGCCGAGCAATCGCGGCTGATGTTTCCCGGCTACCGGGTCGATGCGATCAGCAACGGTGCGCATCCGGCTACGTGGACCTGCCCCAGCTTCCGCGACCTGTACAACCGGCATTTCCCGCACTGGCGCCATGAGCCCGAGGTGCTGGCGAGGATCGACGCAGTGGATGACGAAGAGCTGTGGCAGGCGCATGTCGCAGCGCGGCGCACACTGCTCGGCTTTGCGCAGAACTTCTGCAAGGGGACCCTGCGCGAGGAAGTCTTCACCTTGTGCTTTGCACGGCGCATGACCGGCTACAAGCGCCCCGAATTATTGTTTGGCGATCTGGACCGCCTGCGGCGGATTGCCCGCACCTATCCGCTGCAGATACTCGTTGCCGGTAAGGCACATCCGCGCGATGGAGAAGGCAAGAGGCTGATCGAAATGCTGCATCGTCACATCGACATGCTGCGTGCCGATATGCAGGTCGCGTTCATCCCGGATTATTCGATGGATGTCGCCCGCCTGATGATTGCTGGCACCGACGTCTGGCTGAATACGCCATTGCCACCGCTAGAGGCATCCGGTACCAGCGGCATGAAGGCTGCATTCAATGGCGTCCCCAGCCTGTCAGTGCTGGACGGGTGGTGGCTTGAGGGCTGCATTGAAGGCGTGACCGGATGGGGGATCGGTTCGGGACCGAATGATGCGCAATCGCACGGAACGATTCTTTACGAAAAACTGGAAGGCAAGGTGCTCCCGCTGTTTTACAGCGACCGTCCCGGCTGGCTAAAGGTGATGAAGGGGGCGATCGGACACAATGCCGTGCTGTTCAACTCACACCGCATGATGCGCCGCTACGCGACCGAAGCCTACTTGCGCCGCGGATAGCAGAATGCACGCACTCGCTGGACGCCGCCAGCCGCACCACTTTGCGGGAAAAGAAATGCGTGAACACATGACCGCATCGGCCGCGCATCTTGTAATCAGCAATTTGCCTCCTAAACTGCATGGTCTGGATCGTATTGCAGGAGGAATTGCATATGGCTATCGATCTTACTGCGCATCGCGGCGAGAGCGGGTTCCCGGTCGATCATCCGTTAGATGCGTTGAAGGCAGACCACAACCTGGTACGGCAACTATTCGATCGCTGCCTGAATTCCCAGGACATCAGTGAAAGAAGCGCTATCTGTGCGGAACTGCTGATGCGGCTCGACATGCACATGTCGATGGAGGAAGGTGCGTTCTATCCGAGCGTGCGCGAAGTGGACCTGGCGCTGGTTGACCAGTGCGAAGCAGAGCACGAGGCGGCGAAACAATTGATGGACGAATTGCGCGCCATGGACTTGGGCGATCCGCAGGCGGAGGACCTGTTCCGTCAGCTCGCCGACGGTGTCCGCAGCCATCTGGATACGGAAGAACAGCAGCTGTTCCCCAAGCTGCAGCAGGCCAAGCTGGACCTGCCGACCATCGGCATCGACATGCAGGCTTTCGAGTCCAGCCTGCTCGCCGCGCAAGGCCAAGCGGCACAGCGTCCTGGCGTGCGCCCATAGGCCGGCCGGGCCGCTACATGCGTTCCAGGCCCGCGAGCGCGAACGTTGCGATGTTGAGGGCTGTCAGCGCCAACGGGTGCCGCGGCAGGATGTCACACGGCATGCCTGAAGTGAACTTTTCAAATCCCAGAAACTCCACTTGGAAGGCGGGAGCGTGTGCTCTTGACTCCGGCCATCCGGTAATGCCAGTCGCTTTTCTCAAAAATTTCACAATCTGATGGCAATGAGGCGAGGCAATGCTCATCGCCGATAGCCGGGAATCCGCGCTGCGGAGACTGACTGCTGTGGCCGCTTCTTCACACGGTGAATACCGTCAACAAAAAGGAACAAGGGGGCATTGAGCCGTGAGTCAGCCATGGATTAGTGGCAATAAATTTACGCTACTCGAAAACGGCGAGGCGTTCTTTCCACGCGTCTTCGAAGCGATTGCCGCCGCAAGATTTGAAGTGCTGATCGAGACCTTCATCCTGTACGAGGACAAGGTCGGCAAGGCCTTGCATGCCGCCTTGCTGGCAGCAGCCAAGCGTGGCGTGCAGATCGACGTTACCGTCGATGCATTCGGTTCGCCGGAGTTGTCGGAAGAATTCGTCGCTGCACTCACGTCGGCCGGCGTGCGCTTGCATGTGTTCGATCCTGCGCCGCGGCCGTTCAAGCGCATCAATTACTTTCGCCGCATGCACCGCAAGCTGGTCGTCGTGGACGGCGTGCACGGGTTCGTCGGCGGCATCAACTATTCTGCCGACCATCTGGCCGATTACGGCCCGGAAGCCAAGCAGGACTATGCGGTCGAGGTGCTGGGACCGGTCGTCGCGCATATCCATCACTTCATGCGCAGTGCGCTTGCCGAAGCAAAGGCCAAGTCAGAGCGGCGCTGGTTCCGCTTCCGTGCCGAAAAACCCGTTATCGGAACGTTGCCTCCCGCAGGCAATGCCGACGCACTGTTCGTCTGGCGCGACAACGGTGAGCATCGCAACGATATCGAACGCCAGTACCGGCTCGGCATCCGCCTCGCGCAAAAGCGGGTGATGATCGCCAATGCTTATTTTTTCCCGGGATACACGTTCTTGCGCGAACTGCGCAAGGCGGCGCAGCGCGGTGTCGAAGTGTCGCTGATCCTGCAAGGCAACCCGGATATGCCCATCGTGCAGACCGCCGCCGCGATGCTGTATCACCACTTGTTGCGCGGCGGGGTGCGTATCTACGAATACTGCGAGCGCCCGTTGCATGGCAAGGTGGCCGTGGTCGACGACGAGTGGGCGACGGTGGGCTCCAGCAATCTGGACCCGCTCAGCCTTTCGCTCAACCTCGAAGCGAACGTGATGATTCGCGACCGCGAATTCAACCGGGTGCTGAGCGAGCGGATCGAACACCTGATGTGCAGCTGCCGTCGCATCGAAGCCAAGGATCTTGCAGAGTCGCCGACATGGCGCCAGGTGCGGGGGCTTTTCCTGTTCCACTTCCTGCGTCGGTATCCGTCATGGGCGGGCCGTCTTCCGGCGCATGCGCCCCGGCTGGCACCGTGGCCCTATAGCGGCAAGCCGGCAGGCGCAACGGACCGGATTGAGGAGACAGCGAGCCCATGAGGCGTGACTCCAGCGGCAGTAGTGCTCCGCCCGCCGCGGCCAAACACGGCATTACCTCCAGGCCATGGTGGCCGACGTTCAAGCGTATTGTGACGTTGGTATTTTTTGCGCTGGTGGGGTACCTGCTATACACCCAGGCGCGCACGGTGGAATGGGGCGAGGTAATGCAGACGCTGCGCCGGCGTCCCCTGCAAGGCCTGTTGCTTGCATCGCTGCTGGCCGCTGGCAGCTACGCCTTGTATAGCTGCTTCGACCTGATCGGGCGTTACACCACAGGACACCGGCTCGGTACTTTGCAGGTCATGCTGATCAATTTCATCAGTTACGCATTCAACCTCAACATGGGGGCGCTGGTTGGCGGGGTCGCATTCCGTTACCGCTTGTATTCGCGCTTTGGCCTGGAGGCCGGCGTCACGACAAGGGTGGTGGCCATGAGCATGTTGACCAACTGGCTCGGCTACCTGTTATTGGCCGGGCTTGTTTTTGCCATATCGCCGGTGTCGCCGCCACCGGACTGGAAGCTGGACACCTTTGGCCTGCGGGTCCTTGGAATCGCACTGTTTGCCGCGGCAATGGCCTATCTGCTGCTGTGCGCGTTCTCCCGCCGGCGGACATGGACTGTCAGAGGGCACGAGGTGATCCTGCCCTCACTGCGCCTGGCGCTGCTGCAGCTGGCAATGTCTTCCGCCAACTGGTTGCTGATTGCGGCGACGGTGTACACCTTGCTGGAGCAAAAGATCGCTTTCCCTGCCGTGCTCGGTGTGCTTCTGGTGGCAGCCGTTGCCGGCGTGATTACCCATGTGCCGGCCGGGCTGGGCGTGCTAGAGGTGGTGTTTGTGGTGTTGCTGTCGCACCAGCTGCCGCGCAGTGAGCTGCTCGCCGCGCTCCTGGCATACCGCGCGATCTACTACCTGGCGCCGCTCGCGATTGCGGCCGTCACGTATCTCGCTGTCGAGGCGCATGCAAAAAAGTCGGCGCGCGCCGCCTGAATGACAGCTTTCCGAATGCGGCCAGTTCAGGTCAGGCCGGATGGCCTCAGCGCGCCGCGGCGCGCTGCGTCATGCGGCATGATGCCGGTCTCGATGAAGCTTTTCATCCGCAGCAAATCGTCGTCCAGTTCACGCTTCGGATCTGCACCGAGCAACACCGCGACGCCATGGCCAAGCATGCCCGCGGGCGGATTGTAGGAAAGCCGCACGGTCGCGCGCGTACCGTCTTCTGTCGGATCGAAGCGAACGATGCCGGAATGCTCGACCACCGACCCCGGTTCTGTTTTCCAGGCAATCACCGAGGGGCGTTTGCATTCGGTCAGGCAGGCATTCCATTCGATGCGCGAGCCCATCGGCCCTTGCACGACCCAGTGCGAACGAAGGTCGTCGAGGTCACGCACTTCCAGCACATGCGACATAAACAACGGGAAGTTGTCGTAAGTCGCCCATGCGTCGAACACCGCTTCCGGTGGCGCCGCGATCTCGATGGCTTTTCGCAGCTCGATTGCACGGTGGCCTGCGCCGATTCCCGTCAGGCGACGCACTGGCTGGTTTGTGATGCCACGCAGTAGGGCACCGAGGCCAGCCATCGCCAGCGCCGTACCGGCAGGATTGCGGCGCGCCAATCCAACGGCGCCAAGGAGGCCGCCACCCAGGACGGCCGCGCCGCGGATCGCAGGCGCCCAGTTATCGCGCATGAATCCGGACCGCATCTCCACCCGGCCGCTCCCTCCCTGCAAGCTGGGGATGGATGCAACATGTTTGTGCGACTGCAGCTTGTCGCTGATGTCTTTCACGCCAGGGACGGTGCGAACCGCGCGGAGCAGGGCTTTCTTTTCCCGTTCGAGCACCGGTCCGCTCAGCTCTGCATTTCCATTGCGTACCACGACCGAAACTGCATGAGGGTGCGAGACGACGCGTCCGAGCTTGGCGCGAATGCGTGCCGCCACGACATCATCTTCCGCCTTGCCGTTACGCCGGCGCAAGAGAAGGTTGCGGGCGCGTGCTTGCATGCCGGTCATCCGGTTGACGAAATCCCGCGCTGCCACATCGGTTGCGTGTGTGGCTTGCGCACCCGCATGCCGCAACTTGTCCTGCGCGATTGCGCGGCGCCGCCGGCCGCGTTCGGGGTCGGAATAATACATGCCGAGCGCGCCAAGCGCGGCAGCACCCAGCAAGCTAGACCATTTCAGCGTCGAGACGGATTGTTGTTTCACGGTGCGCTCCCGGTTGCGCCGGCTGTGGGCCAGAAAGCACGCGCACTAGAGCCGGCATCACGATGTCAAGTTCATGCTATGAAATGAGTTTCACACTATCCGGGCAAACGACTCATCGTTTGATAGCCGTCAAAGGCGGCCGACACGACACGCTCCATGACTTTTCCCAGGCGCACGATGTGCCGAGCCTTCCTGCCGTTCTCGTGAAAATCCTCCAAGCGACAGAAACTGTAAGACTTTCGCAACTTGTTGTGCCGCTTGCACTCTGACGTCCATCACGTGCGCGCCGCCGGGTTCGTCGCCTGCGGCGACGCAAGACGCATACAAGGAGATCCACCATGGCAAGGATTCAGCAATCGATCGAAATCAAGGTGCCGGTGCATGCGGCCTATAACCAGCTTACGCAATTCGAGGAATATCCCCGCTTCATGGAGGAGGTATCCACCGTGCAGCAACTTGATGATACCCATCTGCATTGGACGACCAGCATGTCGAACCGCCCAATCGAATGGGATGCCGAGATCACCGAGCAAGTACCGGACCGATGCATTGCATGGCGCAACATCAGCGGCCCGACGAATTTGGGAATGGTCGAAGTGCAACCGATTGGGACGGACGCCTCGCGAGTGATCTTCACACTTGAGTCCAAGCCCGAGCAGGTGCCGGGATCGGCTGCGGGGGATAGCGAGGAAGAGATGGCGCGCCGTCTCAGGATGGATCTGGCACGACTGAAGGAATTCATGGAATCTCGCGTGTCGGAAACCGGCGCATGGCGTGGCGAAGTGCATGACACGCAGCTGGCAATGCGTGACCGCGATGCCGGCGATTCCGGGCGGCCGGCGATGCAGCCATCCGATCCGCAAGGCGAGCGTGGCAGTCCGCGCAACTCGCCTGTGCCGACCGCAAGCTACGCTGCGGGATCCGAAGGTTTTTCCGGAGAAGAAGAGCCGGCTGAACCGGTAACCTCTGCAAGTCAAACCGCCGCCGAGCTTCGCAACGATTCTGCAGGTTCCGCTGTGTCCGGGCAGGTCATCGAGTCGGCCGGTGCATTACCTTCGTCCGGACAGGGGGCAAGGCAGGGCAGTGCGGACGGACAGCAAACACGGCAGGCCGGCGCATCCACCTCGGATATGCAGCAAGGATCGCAACGAGCTGGCGAAGACGCCGAAGCTGCCGACGCCGGAGGCAGGCAGGAAGCAGGGCCGCCAACGCAGCAGGCCGGCCATCCCCAGCCCGCTAGTGTCGTAGTTGGCGCAGCTGGCGGCACGGACGCCTCGGCCGGGGCGCGCATGTCCGGCAGCAAAGGGATTTCCACCAGCAAGAAGGCTGGCGGGTTGCCGGATGCGTCAAGCGCGACTGCACCGGCCGGTGGGTCGGAAGCAGCCGGTGCAGCGGCGGCGGGTGGCAACAGCCTCGGTGGCGCCGATATCGGTGCGGACGCCGGCGATACCCGCTCCGTTCCACGCGAGGGAACGACGGGTGCGGCAGGTGGTACGACTGGCAGCGGCTCGGCCAAGCCATGAGATGCGTGGTTATCACAACCCATCCGTGAGCGATTGAAAGGAGCATCAAATGGATATAGAGACCGAAATGCGCAGGCGCGGAGAATTCCCCGTGGACCAGCCGCTGGAGGCGTTGAAGACCGATCATGGTTTTGTGCGTCAATTGTTCGAGCAATACTTCCAGTCGCAGGACGCGAGCGAAAAGAAAGGCCTTGGTTCGCACCTGTTGGCACTGCTGGAGATGCACACCTCGCTTGAGGAACGTGTTTTCTATCCGCGCGTGCGAGAGGTCGATTCTTCGCTCATTGACCATTGCGAGCAGGAGCATGGTGAAGCCAGGCAGCTGATCGAGAGCCTGAAGCTGATGGAGGAAGGCGATCCTCATACAGACGACCTGTATCGCCGGCTTGCCGATTCGGTCCTCAAGCATGTAGAAACCGAAGAGCAGCAGTTGTTCCCGAAAGTTGAGCAGGCTGGCTTGGACATGAGCGCGATCGGCCAGGAAATGCAGGCGGTCGAAATACAGATGATTGCGGCGCGCAACCAGCGCCCAGTGGCCCCGGGTGTACCTGGAGTGCGCTTGTAACTAGAGAAAGCAAATGCAGATCGTTTCACAAGTCATGACGCGCGACGTCCGGTTCGTATCACTGCAGGAAAACCTGCAGCGCGCCGCACAGATGATGGACGAACTCAACGTTGGTGCGCTCCCGGTATGCGACGGCGACCGCCTGGTCGGCATGATGACCGAATGCGACATCACTGTGCGTGCAACCGCTGCCGACACGGCACCGACGGCCGCACATGTCGAGCAGGTGATGAGCACCGATGTCGCTGGCGACGAACAGAGTGATGCCGCAGGCACGGGAGATCCCGGACTGTCGACGAGGTCTTGGTGACGGGCACAACACCGCGGCGGCCGGCACCCGCGTTGGTGCGAAACCGTAGTTACATATCGGCGTATGTGCGACCGCTGATTTAATCAGGTGCGCGACATCCCGCCGGCGAGAATCAAGCAAATGGACCCTTCACGCCGGCGCTTCCTCGCGCAATCCTCTGTCCTTTTGGCTGCTGCGCCGCTTATCCAACCCATGCCGCACGTCATCCTTCTAGGCGATTCCATACTCGATAACGCAAGCTACACCGCTGGCGGACCGGCGGTCATCGCGCAGGTGCGTGAGCAGCTACCAGCCGGCTGGCGTGCGACGCTGCTTGCTGTCGATGGCGCCACGACAGATGGTATTCCGGCGCAGATCGACCGGTTGCCTTCTGATTCCACACACTTGGTGCTCAGCATCGGCGGCAACAATGCCTTGATGCGACAGGATCTACTGGACAAGCCGGTTCGCTCGACCGCCGAAGCGTTTTCAATGTTCTACAAGGTTGTACACGAGTTTGAAAACGCGTACAGGAAGGCGCTCGATGCGTGCCTGAATGCATCGCTACCGCTCGTCATTTGCACCATCTATAACGGGCGCTTTCCGGATGCCGCCTTCCAGCAAAGGGCGACGGTAGCGATTGCTGCCTTTGACGATGCCATCATCCGCATCGGCGTGGAAAAGCAGTTGAAGGTCATCGAGTTGCGCCACGTTTGCAACCGCGCGGAGGATTACGCAAATCCGATTGAGCCGTCCAGCGTGGGCGGTGCAAAAATCGCGAAAGCGATCGTGCGTGCCGTGACGGAGCCGCCAGGAGTGCGGCGCGGCGCTCGTGTAGTCGCCGCATGAGCCTTGCCGGCGCTACATCTGCCTCATGATCGAAGCGTTAGGGCGTATCAGCATGACCGATCCCAGCAGGCCGGCAGCAACCAAGCCAAGATCCGGCCTTACATTGAGGAGAAACGCTGCTTGCCCACCGATGAAGCACCACAATACCGGTACGCTCAGCGGAGCCCGGACATGCGGGGTAGTCTGCAATGCAAGCATGCCGATCGTGAAAATGGTGATTGGACACGGCAAGCCAAAAGTTGGCATCGCCGGATAGCGATGCCCCTCGAGCCACGACCATACTGGGTACACCAGCAGGGCAAAGGCGATGAGAACCCAACCGGCATAGTGAAAGCCGCTATTGCCTGCGGCAAACCGTAATTCACCGCGAACGACGCCCTGCCACAAGAAGACAAGCGCTCCGCCCAGGGATGCCGCGCCGAACGCGTACGCCAATGGATTGATGGCAGCAAAGAAGACGAAATGGTAGGCAATCGCCAGCCATACCCATAGCCCTGCCAGAATTGCCGATACTGCGCGGTGGGACCATGGTCGGGGACGCAACACCAGGTAAATCGCCATGGCGGCAAGGCCAAGCAACATCCACTGAGCCGGCCAGACGGCCTCGTTGTAGGTACGGAATACTTCGTAAAACTGCTCGGCGGTAAATGGCAAGGGCATGGGTGGTCCCGGCGGGATGTTACGGATTAGGGCTTCATAGGCTAACTCCGTACAAGCTTATCAGGCCGGCGACCCAATGCGGTTTGCAAGCTGCGCCTTATCATGGACGCCGAGTTTGCTATAGGCCTGTTTCAGGTGGGTGCGGACCGTGTTCTCGGAGACGCCGAGCGTCTGCGCAACCTCCCTGTGACTGAGGACGGATGCGAAATGCCGGGCCACGATCCCTTCTGTCTTCGTCAGCCCGACCAGCGCTGCATGGGGGCGCGCAATGCAGAGCAGGGAGCCGTGCTGTTCGCGAAACCGGATTTCGATTCGTGTGCCGCGATAAGCGTGAGCGCCGCGCCATGCGTCCATCACGGCGGGCGGCAATATGTTCCCGGCAAAGCCGGGCCACTCGGTCGAAAGAAGTTCCTTGAAATGCGGGTCGGCAGTGTCAATGTACCCTGCTGACGTCACGATCGCTGCGGCTCTGCCGTCAGCTTCCCGGAGTCGCTCGTTGAGATGGCGTTGCCGGTTTATTGCGAGACTACGCACCACATGCGGCCACACCTCCCGCAGGCGGGCCCTGCCGCCTGTGCCAAAGGTATGGCCTGCACGTCTGCAGAGCACCAGCCAGTCGCCGTCTCCTGTCTGCGCCGGCGCAAGCAGAATGACTTCCCGTTTTTGCGCGATGAGTTGTTGCGGTGGCTCGGCGCTGCGGCACTTGCAGCAGTCAGTGCACAAGGAGACTGAGCGGGTATTGGCAGAATACTGCCTGAGAGACGGCCACAACTGAATGCAGTTCATCCCGTCGACAATGACACTGTCATCGTGACCAGCAGACGCGAGGAGCGGCTTGCTTTGAAGTCGTGTATGCGTGTCAAGGCCTCCCCTCCCCAGGATGGCGCCATCAAACGGCACCAACTCCTTCAGGAGCGCAAGCAATTCACGCGGGAAGACCTGTATCGGCACCTCGTCTGCCAGTTCATATATTTCAATCAGCAAGCGCGAAAGTGTCTGCATATTCCTTCAAGCGAAAAAGCGTCGAGTCAATTGCTTTATTGAGGGCTCCCATGCGACTCAACCACGCGCGACGCGGCCCTTTTCTCGTTGATCGTAATCAGTCGGGCAGCTTTGGCTACATCCGGTTTTGAAACCGTTGACCGAGGTCAATTTTGCAAATGTGTTATCACTCAATTGGGTGATTCGTGGCTCTATCGGAGGGACTAGCATCAACGGTGGATGACATGTCTCTTGAGGCAAGAGGGCTCGTTTCGGCCAGCGTAGCTCTTCGTCCGGAAAAACTATGTGGCCAATAAACTTCTTGGGAGGTAGTGCATGAAGAAATTGCATCAATTCGTACTCGGCGTGGCAATGGCTGCATTGGCTAACACCGCAATCGCACAAGCAGCACCGGTCGCAACAGATGCGGGCGCAAAAGATCCGTTCGTCGACTGCCGCAACGAAATCGCGGCCGCGAAGGCGGACTATGATGCGAAGAAAATCAGCAAGAAAGAATATGGAGAGGCAAAGAAAAAAGCCAAGGCAAAGCTGAAAGCCTCTGGTGCCCGTTCGGAAAGCACCAAGAACCTCGAATGCAATAATTAATGCATCGGTAGTATTGGTAGTAGATGCGCCGACGTCAGGTTGCTTGGCGTCGGCACGCCATCCGCCACGTGCCTTACAAAATGTCGCAATAAGCGACGGTAACTTTCGCTCGGCAAAGTTTTAATACAACAAGAGTAATGCCAGCTCGATAACAGCCTCCTCGCAAAATTCTGCGCGCACGCACGGGTCGAGAATCTGATTTTGATTGTTATTTTATGTCGGCGTAAAAAAGGTATTGCGAACTCCCAAACCGTTTGCTATAGTTCGCCTCCCGTCGCGCAACACACCGCGCAAATCGCGAAGCGAAGGCAGTGTGTAGTGCCCGAGACGGATCGTTTTTAGCTACCAACAAAACGCTTGGTGGCCGCCATCAGAAGCTTGAGCTTTGTGACGGCAGAGCAGGTTCTTTAACAAGTAACAGCCGATAAGTGTGGGCGCTTGATGGAAGTGCAGCGCTGAGAAATCAGCGTATAACTTAAAACATTAAGTGCTCACAGAGAAATATAGGTAAGTTCGCAAG